>Ga0080064_1000023_pt1 | contig 503711 bp, 487 predicted proteins | sample Subgrocontami54m_FD_69260 | JGI IMG/M metagenome (GOLD analysis project Ga0080064, IMG submission 69260) | Subsurface groundwater microbial communities from S. Glens Falls, New York, USA - GMW46 contaminated, 5.4 m (SPADES assembly) (version 2) ... | reverse complement strand
GGGGGGGCGCGGGCATGCAGCAGACAAGACGGGCCGGGTTTCCGCAAAAGTTCTGTGGGGGAAGAGCGAGGTCGAGCGCTGAGGCCGGCTGCCTGGGTGGGGCGGCCGAGCCGTCCTGCGAACCCCGGCCCTGCCCGAGGGCGTGAAGGTGAGTCCTCATGACAGGCGGCGGAGCGGTGTGCTAACATCGACCCATGCTCGCCCCACTGACGCGGGGAATCCGTTCCCTGCTCTTCCCGCCGGCCTGCGCGGGATGCGGCCGCCCGCTGGAATCCCTGGAGCAGGAACCCCTCTGCCGGGATTGCCTCTCCCTGCTTCCGGTTTCCCGGCCCCCCTGGTGCCGCCGGTGCGGGCTCTCGCTGGCCCAACAGGGGGCCGGAGCAGACCTGTGCGTTGATTGCCGGCTCCATCCGCCGGCATTTGATCAGGCCGTCAGTCCCTTCCTCTATAAAGGCCCCGTTAAAGAGTTGATCACGGCCCTCAAATATCAGGGCCGTATCTCCCTCGGCCGTTTTTTGGCCGATTCGATGGCGCGGGCCGCCTGGGAGCAGTCCGATCTCCGGTCCGTGGACGCGATCGTTCCGGTGCCGCTGCACGCAACCCGTCTGCGGGAAAGGGGCTTTAATCAGGCCCGGATCCTGGCCGCCGGGTTGTCCGACCGCGTGGGACTTCCCTGCCGGGCCGATCTCATGGTCCGGGCGCGAGCCACCCAGCCGCAGACGGAGCTGTCGCGGGAGGAGCGCCGGGAAAACCTGCGTGGCGCTTTCGCGGCCGCCGCTTCTTCTCTGCCGGGCCATTCGTTTCTCCTCGTGGATGACGTATTAACCACCGGGGCCACGATCCGCGCCTGCTCCGAAGCGCTCCGGCGGGCCGGCGCGGCCCGCATCCTGGTCATCACGGCCGCGCGCGGATGACCCCATGAAAATCCTCCGCACCTACCTCCTGCGCGAGCTGCTTCAGCCCACCGGGATGGCTTTCGTTCTTTTTACCTTCATCATGCTGGTGGGCAATCTCGTGAAGCTCACCGATCTGCTGATCAACAAGGGGGTTTCTCCTCTGGCCATCCTGCAGATGTTTGGGCTGTTGATCCCCACGCTGCTGGGCTACACGATCCCCATCTCGGTGCTGACCGGCACCTTGCTGGCGTTCGGCAAGCTTTCCAGCGATCGGGAAATCCTGGCAATGCGCGCTTCCGGCGTCAGTTTCCCGGCGATCGCGGCACCCGTTCTGCTGGTGGGGCTGACCGTCAGTCTCTTTCTCGTGCCGGTAAACACCACCATCGTACCCTGGTCCCATTTCGCGACCCGGCAGCTGCTGGTGGACATCGGGATCCGCAACCCGACCGCGTTCCTGGAGCCGGGAACGCTGATCCGAGAATTTAAGCCGTACATTCTGTTCATCTACAACGTGGAAGGGAACAACCTGTCCAAGGTCCGGATCTATGAACCCCGAGAGGGGCATCCGACCCGGACGATCGTGGCGCAAAGGGGGAAGTTCATCCCCATCCCGGAGGAGCGGCGCGTGCTTCTGAAGCTGTTCGACGGGTCCGCGGATGAGCCGGACCGGCAGAACCCGGAACGGTTCTACAAGCTGGAGTTCCGCGAATACACGATGAACCTGGCGCTGCAGGAAGGGCGCAACCCGCAAACGCTGGGCAAGAAACCGAAGGACATGTCGCTGGGCCAGCTGCGCGCGGAGATCGGGAACCTGAAAGCGGAAGGGATCGACGCGATACCGCTCAAGATCGAAGTCCATCAGCGCGTGGCGATGGCATTCTCCCCTCTGGTTTTCGTGCTCGTCGGGCTGCCGCTGGCCATCACCACCCGCCGGGCCCAGCGGTCGGTCGGGTTCGGAATGAGCGTGCTGATCTTCCTGGGATATTACCTGTTCCTGGTGGTGGGGCAAACGCTGGCCCAAAAAGGGATCTTTCCGGTCCTTCCCGCGATGTGGCTGGGCAACGCGGTCTTTCTTCTGATCGGCGCGGCCCTTTTCTGGAAGACCTCCCGGACGTGAAGATCCTCGACCGTTACACGCTGCGGGCTTATTTGGCTCCCTTGTTTTGGTGCCTGGGGGTTTTCATCGGGATGTACCTGGTGCTGGACCTGCTGGGACACCTGGACGAGATCCTGCGCAACAAAGTTCCGTTCCGGATTCTCGCCGCTTATTACGGGATCATGACTCCGCTGATCTTCGTGCAGGTGGCCCCGTTCGCCTGCCTGATGGCGACGCTGTACACGCTGAGCCAGTTCAACCGGCATCAGGAGGTCATGGCCATGCGGGCGGCGGGCTTGAGCCCCTGGGCCATCATTCGCCCTCTTCTTTGGATGGGCCTGCTGCTGTCGGTGGGGGTCCTTCTGATCAATGAGTATGTCGCTCCGCAGGCGGCGCTGACCGTCTATCAGCTGAAGGAAGGGCGCCTGGAACGGCCGGCCGATCCCAACAAGCCGCACAAAGTCCTCAAAACCATTGAGCACCTGGCCGCGTACGGCCAGGGACAAACCATCCTTTATGCCGCTTCGTTCGACGCGTCCACGAAACAGATGGAAGGGGTCGTGATCCTGCAGCATGGAAAGGATTTGCGGCTGATCCGGAAAATAACGGCCGATTCAGCGGTTTGGACGGGCCGCTCCTGGCGGTTCCTCCACGGAACCATCCTCCATTTCGACGCGCGCGGGCGCTCGGTCGGCCGGCCAGTCCCGTTTGATTCCAAAATCCTTCCGGTCGGCGAGCGCCCGGAGATCCTCGAGAAAGCGGAGGCGCAGGCCTCCTTCATGAACAGCCGGGACTTGTACCGGTACATCGACCGGCTCAAAAGCGCGGGCGGATCTACCATCCGGAAGCTGCGCGTGGAGCTGTTCGCCAAACCGGCGGCCGCGTTCGCCTGCCTGGTGTTGACGCTGATCGGGATTCCATTCGCCATTCAGCCGGTCCGGGGCGGCGCAGCGCTGGGCTTGAGTCTTGGGCTGGGGATCGGGCTGGTTTTCTATGGAGCCAACGCGATCCTGCTGGCACTGGGAAAAGGCGGGTACCTGCCGCCGCTCGTCGCCGCCTGGGGGGCTTCCCTCGGGTTCACCTTTTTTGGAATCCGGAAAGTCTGGGAAAAGCTGGCTTAGGTGCCGGTTTCCCAGCTGGAGAGATATTTCTTCTGTTCGGGGGTCAGCCGGTCGATCTGCACGCCTCGGGCCTTCAACTTAATACCCGCGATTTCCTGATCGAGTTTCTCCGGCAAGCGGTACACTTCGGGGGAAAGCTTTCCTTTATTCTTCACCAGCCATTCGGCCGAAAGGGCCTGATTCGCGAAGCTCATGTCCATCACCTGAGCCGGGTGCCCTTCCGCGCAGGAAAGGTTGACCAGCCGGCCTTCGCTTAAGACCATGACCCGCCGACCGTTCCTCAGCGTGTACTCGTTGACTTCCGGCTTGACCTGGCGGATGGAGCGGCTGAGCTTCTTGAGCGCTTCCAGGTCAATCTCGACGTTGAAATGGCCGCTGTTGCAGACGATGGCGCCGTTCTTCATCCGCTGGAACACGGACCGGCTGACCACGCGGATATCGCCGGTGACCGTAATAAACAGATCGCCCTGCGGAGCCGCTTTCACGAGCGGCATCACTTCGAACCCGTCCATCACCGCCTCGAGCGCATGGACCGGCTCCACTTCGCTGACAATCACGAGCGCGCCCATGCCGCGCGCCCGCATCGCCACACCCCGCCCGCACCAGCCGTAGCCGCAGACGACCACGACCGATCCGGCGATCAGGATGTTGGTGGCCCGCAAAACACCGTCGAGCGTGGACTGTCCCGTGCCGTACCGGTTATCGAACATGAATTTGGTCTGGGAATCGTTGACCGCCACGACAGGAAAGAGGAGCTTCCCCTCCGCCGCCAGCGCCTTCAGCCGGATCACGCCGGTGGTGGTCTCCTCGGTGGAGCCGACCATCTTGGGCGCGAGCGTCTTCCGATAGCGCTGATGGATGGTGGAAACCAGATCGGCGCCGTCGTCCATCGTCAGGTGCGGCTTACTGTCGAGGACGGCGAGGATGTGCTTGTAATAGGTTTTTCGGTCTTCACCGCGGCGGGCGTAAACGTTGAACCCGCGGGCCGCCAGCGCGGCGGCGGTATCATCCTGCGTGGACAGCGGGTTCGACGCGCAGATGGAAACGTCCGCTCCGCCGGCGCGCAGGGTCTCCGCTAATTGGGCGGTCTCGGTGGTGACATGAAGACAGCAGCTGATCCGCAGCCCTTTGAGCGGGCGCTCTTTGCGGAACCGCTGGGTGATCCGGCCCAGCACCGGCATGAAGCGGCCGGCCCATTCGATGCGGGCCTGGCCGGCTTTGGCCAGCGAGCGGTTGGAAATGTCGGAAGGCATCAGCGCGCTATCGGGAGAAACGAATCAACTTTTTGACGGAGCCGGTCAGGCGGCCGGTCCCGTTGCGCTCAGGGACGCGCCCGCCGCGGCCGATCGCCCGCTTGAGGGCTTCGGTCTTGTCGAGCTCTTCCCACGTGAAACCGTTCTCGTTCCGGCCGAAATGGCCGTACGCGGCGGTCTTGCGGTAGATCGGGCGGCGCAGCTTCAGATCCCGGATGATTCCGCCCGGGGTGAGATCAAAAATGCCCCTGACGGCCCGCTCCAAATCCTGCTCGGAAACTTTGCCCGTGCCGAACGTGTTGACCATCACCGAAACCGGTTCGCGAACGCCGATGCAGTACGCCAGCTGGATCTCGCACCGGTCGGCCAATTTCGCGGCGACGATGTTCTTGGCGATGTAGCGGGCCATGTAGCTGGCCGAGCGGTCCACCTTCGTGGGATCCTTGCCGCTGAACGCGCCGCCGCCGTGCCGGCCGAACCCGCCGTAGGTGTCCACGATGATCTTGCGGCCGGTGACGCCGGTATCGGCCATCGGACCGCCGACTTCAAAACGGCCGGTCGCGTTGATGAAATACTTCGTGTCGCGGGAAACGAACTCTTTGGGGATGATCGGATCGATGACCAGCTCCCGGAGGTCCCGCCGCAGCTTCGGTGTGGAAACGCGCGTGCTGTGATGGGCGCCGATCACCACGCCGGTCACGCGGACCGGCCGGCCGTTCACGTATTCCACGGTGACCTGGGATTTGCCGTCGGGCCTGAGATAAAGAAGCGTCTTGTTCTTGCGCACCTCGGACAACCGGCGCACCAGCTGGTGGGCCAATTGGATCGGCAGAGGCATGTACTCCGGCGTCTCGTTGCTCGCGTAGCCGAACATCATGCCCTGATCCCCGGCCCCGCCGGTGTCCACGCCCATCGCGATATCGGGAGACTGCTCCTGGATCGCGGTGACGACCCCGCAGGTCGAGTAGTTGAAGCCGAGTTCCTGGTGATCGATGTAGCCGATGTCCTTGATCACCTCGCGAACGATCTTTGGCACTTCCACGTAGCTGCTGGTGGTGATCTCGCCGGCCACCACGACAAGCCCGGTGGTCGTCAGGGTCTCGCAGGCAACGCGGCCCTGGGGATCTTTTTCATAGATGGCGTCCAGGATCGCGTCGGAGATCTGGTCGCACATCTTGTCCGGATGGCCTTCGGTGACTGACTCGGAGGTGAACAGGTACTGTTGTCGTGTGCTCATGATGAAAAGGTCTCTTGTGCCTTGTTGTAGGATTCCATGTCGCCGATATCCACCCAGGACCCTCTGAAACGATACGCAAAGGTCGGCTCCCGTTCCACCAGCCAGGAGATAAACGAGCCCAACCGGTCGGCGTTTCTTTGGGAGGCCACGTATTCTAGCACCAAGGATATGGAAGTTCTAGGGAAAAAATAGACGGCCGTGGAGACCAGCGATGAGGCCGGCTGCGGCGGCTTTTCCTGGAACGAGGTGATCCGCTGTTGGGCATCCACCGTGAGCACCCCATAAAGGCGCGCCATCTGCCGGTCCGGCAGCTCAACGGCCCCCAGCGTCACCGCCTGCTTGCCGCGGGCAAATGCCATGAACCCGGCCAGCCCTTCGGCGAACAGGTTGTCGCTGCCGAGCACCAGAAGGTCTTCCCGTTCCAGCTTCGCGGTCCGGATCGCGAACGCCAGGTCTCCCATCGAACCCAGCCGGTCCTTTTCGGAGCTGGATCCGTCGTCCAAAATCGTCCAGGCAATCCCTCGCCGCTGCGCCGCCCAGGGGCGGAAATTCTCAGCAAACCGGTGGTTCGAGACCAACACCGCCTCGTCCACGCCGACCGCCGGCTCAACCAGCTTGAGTTCCAGATGGTCTAGGATGGGCCGTCCGCCGATCGGCAGGAGCGCTTTGGGCTGATGTTCGGTGAGCGGATACATGCGGGTTCCGTACCCGGCGGCCAGCACGATGGCTTTCATTTCGCCATGAACTTTTTGAGCGCTTCGACCCGTTCCACCGGAGTCGGATCGATCTTATAAAGGATACCCAGGTAAACGGACGCGAAGTCTCCCAATGCCGTGAGATTCAGCATCCGTTCCAGCCGGGAGCCGCCGTTGGCACGGACCGTCCGGACCAAAGCTCCCTGGGCCCGGATGATCCGGGCGGTGAACTCCATGCGGCGCAGCGTGCGGGGATGGACATCCCGGTCGGCGAGGAAAACAGCGGCGAGCCGCCGCATCAGCCGTTTCGGATGCAGCCAGGCGGAGATCTCGTTATGCGTGGCCTCCGGAAAGATGTGGTGGAATACAAGCGATTTGGCGTTTTCCTCGATCTGGGTGCGCCAGCGGTAGGTGATCCCTTCCCACCCTCCGGCCGCGCCGTAAAGGATGGGCAGGCGGCCCACGAGCGCGTCCGCGAGCTGCTTGGCCGGGTTGGACGCGGTCCGAACCGATGGACTCAACCGGACGCGGATCTCGCGCGCCAACCCGCGGCAGGCCGTTTCGACCGGAAGCTGTTTCCGGGACACCCAACCCAGCCGGACCAGGGCCCCCAGCGGCACAAACGTCGTATAACCCACCGCCGAGCGCGGAGGCAAACCCTGGGGAATGCGCAGAAGCGGGATGCGATGTTTCACCGCCCAAGAAGCCAGCTTGCCGCCGGACGTGACGGCAATCAAATGGGCGCCCTGCTTCTTCGCCTGCAGTGCGCCGGAGATCGTTTCCTCCGTATTGCCGGAGTAGCTGCAGGCCAAAACGAGTGTTTTCGGGCCGATCCAGCCGGGGATCGAATAAGTGCGGTTGACCAGAAACGGCCGGGAGATCGCCTCATCGGAAAGGATTCCCTGCAGCAGATCGGCGCCGATCGCCGATCCACCCATCCCCAGAACCGCCATCTGCTCGAGCGAGCGCAATCGCGCGGGAAGGTCCCACGCCAGTCCCTTGCGCCAGCCGTCCAGGCATTGGTCGGGCAGCGCGGCCGCCCGCCGCAGCATGCCGCCCCGGTCGATCCGGCTCAGCGCCGGCAGATCGTCTAGGAGTCGCATAGCTCGGGGATCAACTCGTACAGGCGGGCGCGGGCGTACTCTTCCACCTCTTTGCCCGTCGTCAGCCGGAAAGCTTCTTTCGCCACTTCCTTGGCCCGGAACGTCGGGACGGAACGGATGACCTGCTTGATGCGCGGCAGGTTGACGGAGCTGGTGGAAAAGCTGTCCAGCCCGAGCCCGAGCAGGATCAGCGCGAGTGCCGGCTCGCCCGCCATCTCGCCGCACATGCTGACCCACAGTCCGTTCTCATGCGCCACCTGGATGACCTGCCGGATCAGCCGCAGCACGGCCGGATGGGCCGGCTCATAGAGGTAGGCGATCTTTTCGTTCACGCGGTCCACCGCGAGCGCGTATTGGATGAGGTCGTTGGTCCCGATGGAGAAGAAGGCGACCTCTTTGGCCAGCAGGTCGATGATCAGCGCGGCGGACGGCACCTCGATCATCGCGCCGACTTCCAGCTCATGGTCGAATGGTTTGCCTTCGGCGTCCAGCTCCTGCTTCATCTCCTCTAAAATCTGGTTGGCCGCCCGGAGCTCTTCCAGGCCGGAGATCATGGGGTACATCAGTTTGATCTTGCCGAACACCGAGGCGCGCAGGATCGCCCGCAGCTGCACCTTGAAAATGTCCGGCCGGGCCAGACAAAATCGGATCGCCCTCCAGCCGAGGAACGGGTTCATCTCCCGGGGAACGCGCAATTCCGACATGAACTTGTCGCCGCCCAGGTCGATGGTACGGATGATCACCGAATGCGGAGCGATGGCCCTGGCCACATGCTTGTACGCTTCGAACTGCTCCTCCTCTCCCGGCAGATCGCTCCGGTTCAGGTAGAAAAACTCGGTCCGGTACAGGCCGATCCCCTCGGCGCCGTGCGCGATGACAGACGGAATCTCCTCCGGCAGCTCGATGTTGGCCGAGAGGCGGACCCGGTGGCCGTCGGGCGTCTCGGCCGGAAGGTCTTTGACCTTGAGCAGGGCCTGATCGAGCGTCTCAAGTTTTTGCTTGAGCTCCTCGTAATGCTTGAGCATGACCGGATCGGGGTTCACGATCACGGCGCCGTTGGTGCCGTCCACGATGACCCAGTCGTCCGGCCGGATCCGCTCGGTCGCCGACTGCAGGCCGACCACGGCGGGGATCTCCAGCGATTTCGCCATGATGGCGGTATGCGAGGTGCGGCCGCCGATGTCGGTCACGAAACCGATCACGTGCTGGCGGTGCATGGTGGCGGTGTCGGAGGGAGACAGGTCATAGGCCACCAGAATCACCGGCTGCGTGAGCTCCGCCAGCGAGCGGCGCTTCAGGCCGGTCAGGTGGCGCAGGATCCGGCGGCCGATGTCCTCCACATCGCTGGCCCGCTCGCGCATGTATTCGTCTTCGACCCGGGAGAAGGCCTGAATGTATTTGCTGAGGACTTCCGAAAAGACGTACTCAACGCACAAGCTCTCGTTCTTGAGACGGGTAATCACTTCATCAATCAGGGCCCGGTCTTCCAGAAACATCAAATGCGCGTTGAAGATCTCCGCGTGCTCCATACCCAGCTCCTTCGAGATCTTGGCCTGAATGGCCTCGATCTCTTTGCGGGTCTGGGTGAGGGCTTCTTCGAAACGGGCGATCTCCTGGGGGACCGAAGAAGGAGGAATGGGTTGTCTTGGAACGGCGACCTCTTCGCTGTCGAGAAGGAACGCGCGGCCGATGGACACGCCGGGTGACGCGGGGATTCCTTTGAGCTCCAGGGGCCGGGAAGAACTTTCGCCGGCGCCGGAAGACGCGTCAGGTGTGCGTGGGGGGCGTCGACGGGCCATGATGGGGTGAGTGTTTCAGGACCGTGACAACCGCCGGCGGCTCGCTGCGAGCCACCAGTTGCTCGAGCGCGCGCAGCGCGTCTTCGGCATCGGACCCCTGGATCGTCACTTCGATGGTGGAGCCGCGGCTGGCGGCCAGCGTCAGAAGCCCCATGATCGACTTACCGTCGACTTCTTCGCGGCCTTTCCGGACCCGGATGTTGGATTTAAACCGGTTCGCTACCTGGACGAACAACGCGGCCGGACGGGCGTGCAGTCCCTGCCGGCTGCGGATGTGCAGCCGTTTCTTAAGCACGCCGGCCGGCGTTTTCTTTTTAACCGGTTTAGCGGCAGCCATCGGGCTCCCCCAGCGTCAATTGCCAGCGAATGCTCCACGTCCCGCGGGCCGGCAGAGAAACCAGCCAGACCGGCGTGAGGTGGATTCCTTCGAAAACCCGCTGCGCTCCGGTTCCGGCGTCCGTCAGCACCACCTCCCGGGGGAAATGCCACAGCGCGGCCGGCCGGCCGAAACGGAACGAAAGCTGCAGGCCGGCGGCCGGATCTACCACGGCGAAACGGCGCAGGCCGGCGGCTTCGCCGGTCCGGTTGACGTGAGCGTCCTTGAGGTTCCAGTTGAACTCACTGCCGAACAAAAATTCCAGCGCGCGGCCCGACCGGTTCCGGATCTCGTGGGTGAACTGAAGCGCCCGCCCCGCGCGCGAAAGCGTGACGCTTTTCACCAGCTCCACGCCGCTGGAGGCGCGGCCCAGGCGAACGGAGCCGGCGCAGGAGAAAACAGCTCGGACTTTCTGCGGCGACCGTTCGAGGCGCGCCTTCCACGGCCCGCCTGAAAAACGGTCGGCCGCGCGCGAAGCGGCGAATGCCTGAACATCCGTGCCGGGCGCGAAGAGATGATCCAGCCAGCTGGCCGGCCCGCCGGAACCCAAGCGCCGGGTACGGGTGTCGAGCAGGTCGCGCTCCGCCACCTTGTCGCTGATCTCCAGGAGCCGGGCGCCCTGTTCCGGATCCACCGTCAGCGTCAGAAAACGAGACCGGAGGAAAATCCGGCGGCCGCTCTGCCCTCCTTCCACAAACGGACGGGCCGGCGCCAAACCGTCCAGCGCCCGTTCCGCCCGGATCAAGGAGCGGTAGATCTCCCGCCGAAGGGTTCGCAGCGGAGATCCCGCGGAGATCTCATGGCCGAACGCGTCGCGGCTCTGGGCGGCGTACAGATGGGTCTGAACGTCCCGCAGTCCGCTGCGCCCCGCCGGGCTGACAAGCCGGCGGCCCTGCGCGCGCTTCATCCGGTCCGTGACCCAGCGCATCTTCTCGTAGAGGGCGTCTTCCGAGGAGATCACAGGTTCTTCTGATCCTCCTGTTGGATGATCTTGAGTACCTGCTTCTCATCCTTCGATTCCTTCAAGCTCTCCCGGAAATAGCGGTCCTTCAGCAGCCGGGAGATCCGGGCCAGCGCCTTCAAATGAGGCCCGGCGGAATCCTCCGGCGCCACCAGCAGGAAGAAGATATGCGCCGGCTCCCCATCCAGAGAATCGAAATCAATGCCCCGCCGGGATACGCCGAACGCGCCCACCAACTGGCGGACCCCGTTGGACTTTCCGTGCGGGATGCCCACCCCCTGCCCGATGCCCGTTGAACCCAGCGCCTCCCGGGCCAGAAGGACCGGAACGATCTTTTCCTCATCCGCGGGCTTGATCTCTCCGGCGCGGACCAGGAGCTGAACCATCTCCCGGATCACCCCTTCCTTATTCCTGGCCTCCAGGTTGACGCTGATGGCTTTTTCACGCAGAAAATCGGTGATCTTCACACTGCCTCCTTTAGTAAAGCAAAGATGGAGCGGGTGAAGGGACTTGAACCCTCGACGTCCTCGTTGGCAACGAGGTGCTCTACCACTGAGCTACACCCGCGCGAAACACTCAGACCTTCTTGGGCGGAAGAGGATTTGAACCTCCATGGGTTTCCCCAACGGCTCCTAAGGCCGTCGCGTATAGCCAGTTCCGCCATCCGCCCTAAAATAAGCCAAAGAACGTGGGCCGTGCAGGACTCGAACCTGCGGCCCGCTGATTAAGAGTCAGCTGCTCTACCGACTGAGCTAACGGCCCCAAAAGTGCTGTTTCGCGCGCCCGGGGAGATTTGAACTCCCAACCTCCAGGTTCGAAGCCTGTCACTCTATCCAATTGAGCTACGGGCGCAAGACCTTCAAAATCTTCCCTCCTCCAGAGGAAACCTTATCGATCCAGGGGAAGACAGCTGGGCGGAAGGAGGAACTCTTTAAAAGGATAGCAGAGGGGGGAGGCGAAATCAAACCGGAAGGGCGGCCGCCTGCCGCAGTGCCGTGATTTCCGTGGGCGTCAGCGCCCGGCCCTTGCCCAACGGCAGGTTCCCGAGCTTCAGCGGACCCAGCGATACCCGGCAGAGGGCCTTGACCGTATAGCCCAGCATGCTGAACATCCGGCGGATTTCCCTTTTTTTCCCTTCTTTCAACAGCAACTCCACCTGATGGCCCGGTCCCGGCCGGATCTCCTCAACCTTGGCGATTCCCTCTTCCAGCGGAATGCCTTGCATCAGTCGGGCTCGGGTTTCCCCGTCCAACATACGGTCCAACACGACCCAGTATCGTTTGCCGACCTCGTACCGGGGATGGGTCAGCCGGTTGGCCAGCTCTCCATCATTGGTAAACAGCAGCAAACCGGTAGAATTCTGATCCAAACGGCCGACGGGGAAAACGCGGGCGGGAAGTTTGGGCAGGAGCTCATAGACGGTTTTCTCGGCGTGCGGATCAGAGGCCGTTGTCGTATAGCCGGCCGGTTTATGCAGCAGAAAATAGACCTGTTCCGGCTGGAGTGAAAGAAGTTTGCCGCGGAAGGTGACCTGGTCCTTGCCCGGCTCCACTTGCCGGCCAAGATCCCGGATAACCGCTCCGTTGACCGCCACCTCTCCGGCCAGGATATGAGCTTCGCATTTCCGGCGGGAAGCCACCCCGGCCAGCGCCAGCGCACGCGCGATCCGCATACTTTCTATTCTACCTCTTCAGAAACCTAAGAGGTCGTCGAGGAGTTGATCCGTTTCTTTCTTGCTGGAATGAACGAAAATCCCCTGAAGGTTTTTTCGGTCTTCGGGCGGCAGCGTGCCCAGCGCCAGCGCCAATTGTCCGGGGATTTCCTTCAAGCGGCCGTGAAACGTGATGAATTCCGGAACGCCGGGCCCTGGGGCTTTGGTCTCGACGCCAAGCAGGATTTTCACGTCCGCCGCCTGCCGGGCCCTCTCCCGAACGTGCCGGGATACCTCCATCCACTCGTGCGCCGTGGTGCGGTACGTCATGCTGGCAATGACCGACGGGAAATCCCTTAAACCCCGAATGGTTTTACCGCTTTCCGTGACGTGGCCGTTCTCCCACCAGAACGGCTCGAACCGGGTCAACAGCGGATCCACCCGGCCCGGATACCGGCTGGAGAGCTCTTTTAAGGCAGGCAGCACCGCTTTTTCCAGCAGCGCGGAATAACCGGATAAATCTCCGTCCCACCATTTTTTGACGTGCGGTTCAATGTCGGTGGCCAGAACAAACCGAAAGGTACCGGCAGAATCTTTTTGAAGAAACTCCGCCAGGACTTCCGACAGCTCCCGGTATTCCCGGACCGCTTTCGCGGCCTTTCCCGGAAACTTCGGGTTGATCCATTCCGAATCTCCGCCGATGAACCCCAGCCGGCGCAAGCCGGAGCTTTGTGCCTGCTGCAGCAGGGCCTCCCGCTCCGCCGGCAAAAGTTCCATGAACGACCCGATCCCGATCCAGACGGTCGTAAAGCCGGCGACCGCGGCTTTGCGGAAATCCACCGGCTTCCAGCTGATGTAGCTGAACTCGGCGTCGGGACCCAAAGCGCGGCCCAAAAGATCAAGGACTCTCTCCGCGTGAACGGAAGGAGTCCCCGCCATTACCAGACCCATCGCCCCGATTAATGCACGCGCGATTCTCACGCGTGAAAACCAATCCGCCGGCGTGGCGATTCCGGCTGTTCCATCAATTTTCGGATGGCGTCAAATACGACTCTAAACTTGGCGTCATACTTTTGTTCCAGATTGTCCAGCTTGCGGGCAAGATCTTTATGGGCGGCCAGCATTTCTCTAAGCTTGACGAAAGCTCGCATGATGACGATGTTGACCATGATCGCCCGTTTGCTCCGAAGCACGCTGGAGAGCATTGCAATTCCCTCCTGGGTGAAAACGTAGGGGAGAGATCCTCCCAGGTGCTTCCTGGAAGGTATCGCATTTTGCGATACCAGGATTTCTATCTCCTCCTCGTCAAGCTGGAACATGAAATCTTCAGGGAATCGGTCGCGGTTCCTTTTAACTTGTTCTCGCAAACGGATGGGTTTTACGCCATAGAGTTCTGCCAGATCCTTGTCCAGCATCACTTTGTGGCCGCGGAATAAAAAGATTCGTTTTCCAATTTGTTCGATAGACAGGATGTAGCTCATAGGATACAGACATTATTCTACTATAAGCCGATCGGACGGGAAATGCGATTTTCAGTGCAGAATTAAATTAAACCATCAAAATCAGCGTGTAGCTGTTGCCGGCTTCGTCGGTCAGCTTCATTCCCACGTTGAGAAACACGACACGGGGCAGCTCCGCGTGACTGGCCAAAAACCACAACGTGGACAAGGCCGTGGCTTCCACCTGGGCCTGGCCGCCGATCACGACCCGAGGCGCATCCGACAAGTCCGCCGCGTAACTGGCATCACGCAAGAGCGCTTCTACTGAGTCGATGGTTACTCCAGCATCCGGCGGGATCAACAGCAGGTCACCCTGTTTTGCGCCTTTTTGTTTAGAAAATCGAACGACTTCCTGCGCGCCGGTTCCAGACGGAGTCCAGATCAGATACGGCCGGTCCGGATGGGTCAGGCGGTTGTCGGCAAAAATCCTATGTCCATCGGTACTGATGGCCGCTTCGTCCGACACGATGAACGCCGTGGCCTCTGCTGGAATATCCAACGCGGCCTTTCGTTCGGTGTCCAGCGCCACAAAACCCGGACTCGCAAAATGAAGCTTCCAGTCCGCGTCCTCCAGCATTTTCCGGAACGCCGCCGGTCGCTCCTCCAGCCCGGCAGGAAAGGAGCGGGGGTATTGAATCACCTCCGCCACACGAGCAACGACACCAGGGACCAGCGGCTCTGAAAAACTTATCATCTGGTCCTGCAAACCGCGGCCTATGGCTCCGATAGTGGAAACATATTCTGATTCCACCACAAGCGCAAAAGCAGCCATCGAATTCGGTGCGGGAGATTGCTTAAATCGTAAAGTCACGCCGTTGGCAACCACCAGTCTCAGAAAAACATCGGCTTTCCATTCTTCATCACTTTGTTGCTCTCGAAGACCTTCGGCTGCCTGTGGCTGCCCCTCGAATCTGCGCTCAGTCAAGATGTAGATCAAATCAAGCCAGTCTTGGGTAAATTCCTGAACTTTTGCCGCGTCTTGTCGCTCAAAAATCATGGTTCCCAAACGAAACGCCTCGATCAAGGCATTGATGACATCCCTTTCACTCTGTTTGACAACCCTTTCCTCGTCTCGCTCAGGATCCTGCATGATCGTAATAGCAAGACCGATAATCTGGTGAAGCCTGGCGTTGTTGCCTTGCCATTCTTCCAGCCCGGTAGAAACAAGCTGCGCAGGATCGTAAAGACGGACATCCTGTGCTTCGCCGGAAAATTGCATGAAGATATGCTGCGGACCAAACGTCAGGAAGTACCGGTCAATGCCGGGAACGGCCTGGAGTTGCGTTGCCGCCTGTCCGACCTCCGGCACGATCACTTGATTGACGGACATGACGGGAAAACCCCCTCCGGCTAACCCTTCATTGGCAGGATCGATGAAGTCGTTCACACGAGTGGTATAAGCACTGACTGGATGCTCTCGCGTAATGTTGCGAAAATCAGCAGGGGAATTCCCTTCGACGTGGTCGTCCGGCACAACGATTGTTAACCGCTGAAGCAGACCGGAACGGACATCCGAAGACAGCCCTTTCAGCAGAGGCATCAACGCCGCAAGGAATGGCCGGGGAGTCGTCCCCGTGACCAATCCGAACACGTAGTTGCCCTTGGCAAGCATCTTTTGCTGCCACTCCGGAAGAATCTCCGCGGCAACCGCTTCTCCCACCGCTTCGGGCGTGGAAAAGATCCCCTTAATCTGCATTCCAGCATCGGTCAATCGCCGGCGCAGCTCCGGGCCCGGATCGGACGATTCGTCAAAATAGATGTCGACTCGGCCCGGCTCCATCCAGAGAGCCGTCATAGGATCATTCCCGTCGTAGACGCCCGGCGCTCCATTTGCAAACCGAACTGCGATGTCTTTCTTCTTTTTGGTTAAAACCAGCGTGATGCGGCCCTCTCGCCGGACTAATTGATCCAGAATCTGGCCCGCGGTAAAGGTAATGGCATGGTCGCTGGGCTCATCCTTATGATGGTCGAGAAACTCGTCGCTGAATTTCTTGGGGCCGATGATGCCACCCAGCAAATTCGCATAAGAAAGTTGCTCGGTCGCCGTTTCGTTCACGGCGATACCCTGTATCCCCTCCCCATCGAATCGGAAGAAAACAGGGTGCTCTCCAACCTGGAATCCCACAAATCCCTGGTTTCCTTGAATCCCGGTTCGAAGCCATTGGAATGGAACGCTGGGCTTTTGCTGGTGGGCTTGATGGATCGCCTGCACCGCAGCGGTCAGATTTTGTTCCAAGCTCACTTCAGAGCTCAGCGTCTGAGAAACCGCCTTATGAGCCGCTTCCGCTATTTGCCGGGGTTCAGCGGACGTAATCTTTGAAAGCTCCGCCAGCCCGCCGGCAGGGCTAAGAATTTGCTCGGCGCGATCGATCAGCGTGTCGATCTTAACGGCGTATTCCACAAAGTGAATGCCTTTGGCACTATCGAAACGAGTGCCCAAATTTTCGAATCCCAGCGATTCGTAAAGCCGCTTGGAACCAATGTTGTTTTCATCCGTCTCCAAAGTGATGTGATCCCTAATGCCAGCATCGCGAGCCGCGAGAGCCGATCTCAGGAGAAGCTGGGTGCCAAGCTTTTTTCCCTGAGCATCCAGCCGGACGCTCAAACGGAAGATGAAGATGCCGGGATAATCTAGAGCTACTGGGTAGTCCGGTTGCCCGTTGGTCGTGTAGATGTAAGCCACCGGAACTCCATTAGAATCCTCTGCTGCAAAACTCAACTGCCAAAGATCTTTAAGGGAAGTCCCCGTGGAGGGCCGGTTATCCATTGAAAACCGGTCGGGTCCCCAATGCCCTTCCCGGTCCCACACCTCCACCCCTTTCTCAATGGCCGCAAGTTCCTCTCCATGAATCCGGCCATACTCTTGCGTGATCGGAACGATCTTGTACTCCTCCAGCCCGGTCCTTCGACTTAGCTCCGGACGAACGGAAGGAACCGGGGAGGATTGGGAATCGGGCAAGCCAAGCGCACCAGCGATGGGACGGGCTACGGCAGAGGCGACGGCACGGCCGGGATCATTCTTGTCCAGAAGGGCCGCCTCCAACTCCTCCAAACCGCTTTTGGCTTCCGAGCGGGCCTCGGTGCGCAGAGCCCAGGCAGGGTTAGGCAGGGCAAGCGCGGCGGTAAGGGCCATCGCGGTCAGGCGGACGAGGTTCGACGGATAAGCTTTTCTCATGGAATACAGAAAGTATAGCCGATGTCCCGGAATTTGTACGGAAAAATATATAGGATTATCTACGTCTAACTCACGAGAGATCTTGAAATAGGGCCGAATATAGGTTAATCTATATTTGGGTCTATTAAATCGGAGGAAGAAAACGCATGACTTACACTCTGCCCCTTTCTGTGGCAAAGATCAAGTTCAGCAAGCTGGTGGACGACATCCTCAAAAAAGAGGATGAGGTCGTGATTACCCGCAACGGCAAACCCGCGGCAGTCTTGATTAATGCCGAGGAATACGCCTCCTGGAAAGAAACCCAGGAGATCAAAGCGAACCCAGCCCTGATGCGAGAGATTGCGGAGGGTTTGAAAGCCATTCAACACGGGAAAGATAAGAAATACGCTTCCGTCGAGGAGCTGTTCGGGCCTTCGGAAGAATGAGGCGTTCGCTTGTCGTCTCGGACGACCTGCGTGATTTTATCCGGCACTTGCCTCCGGCTCTGAAGGGAAAGATCAAGCGCGGACTTGAAGAAATCCTGGCGGGTCCGCATTCCGGAAAACCGCTGCGCGATGACTTAACCGGCCTGCACAGCTACCGTATCGGCGAAATTCGAATCGTTTATCAAGCAGACACGCGCGCCGTTACGCTCATTACCGTGGGGCCTCGAAAAACCGTCTATCAAAAAGCCGCGCTGGAACTAAAGCGCCGAGCGGAAAAAAGGGTCTGACTCTCAAAAGAAAGGGTGCCAGGATTAATCCTGGCACCCTTTGGAATACGAATCATCAAGTCTAGCGGGGCCAGGATTCGAACCTGGGACCTTCAGGTTATGAGCCTGACGAGCTACCAGACTGCTCTACCCCGCAGTAGAAATCCATTATAATACTCTTCTGATGACTATGCTGAAGAAATCCCTCAAAGATCTTCACCCCGAGCAGCGGGAAGTGCCCTTCCTGATCGGTCTGGCGCTGGTTGTTTTGCTGGCCGGGTTGTCCCTGCCGATCCTCACGGTGGAAAAAACCGTCTTCTGGCGGCATTGGGAGAACCATTACTCGGTCTTCGTGGGCGTGCTGGAACTGGCCAAGCACGGGGACTGGCTGCTGGCGATCATCCTCTTCTTTTTCTCGATGGTGTTCCCCTTCGTCAAACTTCTGGCGCTGGTGATCCTCTGGTTCCGGCGGCTCACGCAGGCCGAAAGAATGAAGACACTGCACTGGCTGGGGGTCCTGGGAAAATGGTCGATGCTGGACGTCTTCGCGGTGGCGATCCTGATCGTGGCGGCCAAATTGCGGGACCTGACGCAGGTTGAGCCGAGGATCGGGATCTATCTGTTCGCGCTGGCGATTATTCTTTCGATGCTGACGACGATGCGGGTAGACGCGCTTGCCCGGAAGACCCGGTCGGCTCCTTCTGAATCCTGACCACCGTTTCGCCGGGACGGACGAATCCATATTCCTTGCGGGCGATGGCCTCGGCGTAGGCCGGGTCTTCCCGCAGGCGGCGGGTTTCCTGGAAGAGGCGGGCGTTTTCTTTCTGGAGGTACGCCACCTCGGCCTGAAGCTGTTCCTGCCGGGCATTGAGCTCAGCCCAGCGCAGGAGGGCCGGCCCGTAGATAACCAGCAGGAACCCGGCAATGCCGCCGGCGATCAGGAGTTTTTTCTTCGGCTCCATGTCGTTCCCGCGTAGACCGCTTTTGAGCCGAGCTGTTCCTCAATGCGCAGCAGTTCGTTGTACTTGGCCACCCGTTCGCTTCGAGAGACCGACCCCGTCTTGATCTGCCCCGCTCCCACCCCGACCGCCAGATGAGCGATCGTGGTGTCTTCGGTCTCGCCGGAACGATGGGAAATGATCGTGCCGTAGCCGGCCTTCTGGGCGGTCCGGATGCAGTCGAGCGTCTCGGTGAGCGTGCCGATCTGGTTCACCTTCACCAGCACCGCGTTGGCGGTGCCGCGGCGGATGCCGTCCTTCAACCGGCGGGGATTGGTCACGAACAAATCGTCGCCGACGAGCTGGATCTTTTTACCCAGCTCGGCCGTCAGGACGGCCCACCCTTCCCAATCCTCCTCCCCGAGTCCATCTTCGATGGAGACAATCGGGTACCGGCTGCACCAGTCGTTATAAAGCTCCGTCAGCTGGTCGGCCGGCACGTTAGACATTTTTTCCGCTTTCAACGTGTAACCGGACGCACCGCCGAACGAGCTGGCGGCGACGTCCAGCCCGAGCATCATGTCCTTGCCGGCTTTGTAGCCGGCCTGTTCGATCGCCTGCAGGATGACCTGGACCGCCGCCTCGTTGGACTCCAGCCGCGGCGCGAAACCCCCTTCGTCACCGACGGAGATAGACATTTTCTGCGATTTCAGAATCGCTTTCAGCGCCTGAAACACCTCGGCCCCGGCGCGCAGAGCGTCCCGGAAAGTCTTGGCGCCGGTGGGCAGGATCATGAATTCCTGGATGTCCAGCCCGTTGTCGGCGTGCAGGCCGCCGTTCAAGATGTTCATCAGAGGAACCGGAAGAAGATTGGCCTTGGGCCCGCCCAGCGACCGGTACAGCGGCATCCGCTGTTGGTTGGCGACCGCGCGGGCCGCCGCCAGGGAAACGGCCAGCAGCGCGTTGGCGCCCAGCCGGGATTTGTTCTCGGTGCCGTCGAGGTCAATCATGAGCTTGTCGATCCGTTCCTGGTTGGCCGCGTCCTTGCCCTTGAGCGCCGGGAAGAGTTCCTTCTCGATCGAGCGGACCGCTTTCAGCACGCCTTTGCCGCCGAACCGTTTCTTGTCTCCATCGCGCAGTTCCCAGGCCTCGAACTTGCCGGTGGAGGCCCCGCTGGGCACCGCGGCCCGGCCGGGACAGCCGTCCTTGAGAAACACCTCGGCTTCCACCGTCGGGAATCCCCGGGAGTCTAGAATCTCGCGCGCTATGATTTTTTGAATGATTGCTGTGGAAGCCATGATTATGAAGACTCCAAAATTTTCTGGAGGGTCCGCGGATAAAGCCGGTGCTCAGTCCGGTGGATGCGTGCCAGAAGGGTTTTTTCCGTATCGCCGCTGCGAATCGGAACCACCTGTTGGGCGATGATCGGCCCGTGATCCACCTTTTCATCCACGAAGTGAACCGTGACGCCGGTCACCCGGACGCCGTGCGCCAGCGCGTCGCGCACCGCGCGGGCCCCGGGAAACGCCGGCAACAAAGCCGGATGGACGTTCACAATACGGCCGCGGAATTTCCGGACGAACCAGGGGGAGAGGATCCGCATGAATCCGGCCAGCACGATCAGCCGGGCCTTGTATTTTTGAGCGACGGCCGCGGCGGCCCGGTCGAACGCTTCCCGCGACCGGTAAGCGAACGGGTCCACGAAGACCGCAGGGATGCCGGTTTTGCGCGCCCGCTTCAGCGCAAGCGCGCGGGCGTTATCGCTCACCACCACCGCCACCCGCGCGCGCAATGAACCGCGCCGGCAGGAATTCAGGATCGCCTGCAAGTTGGTTCCCTGCCCGGAACAAAAAACGGCGATCGCGGGTTTCAAGCAGTCAGCTTCTGGATCTTGGCATCGAGCTGGGCCTTGGGCTGCACACCCACGACCCGGTCGACTTCCTGCCCGCCCTTGAAGAAGATGAGCGTGGGGATGTTCAGCACGCCGAACTGGATGGCCAGGTCCTGCACTTCATCGACATTTACTTTGGCAACCGTGAACTTGCCGCGGTATTTTTCGGCCAGCTCGTCCAGCGTCGGAGCCACGGCCCGGCACGGGGCGCACCACTGCGCCCAAAAATCCACGAGGACGGGAACTTTGGACTGCAGGACTTCCGTCTGAAAATTAGTGGGTGTCACGGTAACGGTAGCACTTCCCATCAGAGATTCTCCTTATTCGATTGGCATTTCCTTCCATAGTATAACAAAGCCGCTCCGGCCGTGGCAAAGAGCAGGGCGATCCCGGCCAACAGCCGTTCCTTGCCGATCTGCTCGCCCAGCCAGCCGGCCGTCAGCATGGAACTAATCAGCGACACGTTGACCACAATCCCCAGTGAGCTGAAGATTCTGCCGTGCAGCCGTTCCGGATGGGCCTCATGCACCAGCGTGTTCGTCACGATCCCCGCGGGTGCCACACAGAAGCCCAGCAGACCGGCCGCAACCGAGGCCGCTGCGCCGGACCGCAGGCCCACCACTGCACCGAGGAAAAGACCCAGCGCCGCGGCCGAACCCAGGAACGAAACAGCCAGGACAACCCGGCGGGGATTGTTCGTTCCCCACCGGCCGTAGACCACGGTACCCAGAAACATCCCCACCCCGCACCACAAGCTCAGGAACCCCAGGTCTTTGGTCACGGAGCCCAGCCATTTCTGAATGATCACGGTCCCCATCACCGCGCTGGCGGACGCGCCGGCAACGAGCAGACCCAAAAGTCCGACGACCCGGCGGGTGGATTCATGGCCCCAGAGCTCCCGGATTCCTTCCCAGACCTCCGTGAAAATCTTTTGGGGCGACTCCTCCCGTTCGGGCGGACCCGGCCTTTTCCCGACGATTGGAAGGATGCAGGCCGCCGACGCCAGGTAAGCGAACGCGTTCACCCAACAGGCCCGCGCCGTCCCGACCCACTCCACCAACAAGGCACCCACGAGCAGGATCACCGCCGACCCGACCATTCCCGACGTGGTGAAAATCGCGTTGGCTTTGGCCAACCGGTCGGGAGGCACCAGGTCCGGGATCATTGCCAGCCGGGCGGGGACGAAAAAACTGGCCACTGCGTACAAGGAAAAAAGATCCGCGTAGAAAAAACCACGGCGGCCGGGCGCCGCCAGCCAGGGAAGAATCAGGATCATGCCGCATCGCAGCAAATCGCAGACGATCATGGTTTTTTTTCGGTCCCACCGGTCGACGTAAGCGCCGGCGATGGGGCCCACCAGAAGCGCGGGCAGGGAGGTGGCCGCCATGACCTGGGCCAGCACCAGAGAAGACCCGGGCTGGACCGCCGCGACGAGCGCCACCAAAACCATCTGGGTCAGGCGGTCACCGGATTGGGAAAAAAGCTGGCCGGTCCAGAGAAGACCGAAATTTTTCTTCATGGTCCGACCATTACACCACAGCTCCCGGAGTTCCTGTACAATGGAAATCGTGGAAAGAATCCTGCATCCCGAGCGAATGGACGACCCCGCTCTGGACAAGGCGCGGCACCGGCAGGCCTTGCGGGGGCTGGAAAGGATCAACCGTTTCAGCGGCAGTGCGGGGATTTTGTGGCCGCCGATTCGGCGACTGTGCCGGGAGCTGAATGCCCGGTCCCTGAAAGTCCTCGACATCGCCACGGGCGCCGGCGACGTGCCGATCCGGCTGTGGCGCCGGGCCCGGCAGGCCGGGTTGTCGCTTCAGATCGACGGCTGCGACCGGTCCGGCCAGGCCGTTGAGCATGCGCGAGGTCGGGCAACCCAAGCCGGCGTTCCGGTCCGTTTCTTCATGCACGATCCTCTTCTTTCCGGAATCCCGCACGGGTACGACGTCCTCCTCTGCTCGCTGTTCCTGCACCATCTCGAAGAAGCGCAAGCCAAAACCCTGCTCGGCGGCATGGCCCGGGCCGCGGGGCGGATGATCGCAGTGAATGACCTGGCGCGAAGCCGTGTGGGATGGAGCTTGGCCTTCGCGGGCACCCGGCTCCTGACCCGGTCCGCCGTCGTTCATACCGACGGGCTTTTGTCGGTCCGCGCCGCGTTCACGCTGTCCGAAGTCCGGGTGCTGGCCCGCGAGGCCGGCCTGAATGGCTGTTCCGTTTCCGGCCGGTGGCCCTGCCGATTCCTGCTGGTCTGGAAAAAATGACGCTTTCGCAGGCCTGCAGCCGGGAGTGGGACGTGGCCGTGATCGGGGCCGGTCCGGCGGGCGCCACGGCGGCACGGGAAGCGGCCCGGCAAGGATTGTCGGTCCTGCTCGTGGACAAAGAGGATTTTCCCCGGGCGAAAGTCTGCGGCTGCTGCCTGAACCAGGCGGCCCTTGCGGAATTGGAGGCGATGGGATTGGGCGCTCTTCCCGCCCGCCTGGGCGGGCGGCCCCTGCGGGCGCTCCGCCTGGCCGCCGGAAAAAATCAGGCCTCGATTCCTCTGCCTTCGGGAATGGCCTTGTCCCGAAATCGATTGGATGCCGCACTGGCGGAAGAAGCAGTGCGGGCGGGCGCTTCATTCCTTCCCGGAACCGCCGCCCTTCTTCTCGATCCTCCGGAACCAACCGGCCGCCGGGTTGTCCTCCGGCAAAAGACGGAAACCGGCCATGTTCAGGCCCGGCTGGTGTTGGCAGCCGATGGCTTGAAAGGAAACTCCATTCAACAAACCGCGCTCCCTCGAGTGCTGCGGCGTTCCTCCCGGATCGGCGCCGGAGCAATTCTTCCGGATGGGCCCGCCTTTTACGAACCCGGCATCATCTACATGGCCTGCGGAAAAGGGGGCTACCTCGGGCTGGTCCGGTTGGAAGACGGCCGGCTCGACGCCGCGGCGGCCTTCGATCCTGGTTTTGTCCGCAGAAGCGGCGGGCCGGGCAAAGCCGCTGAGGCCTTGTTGGAGCGGACCGGTTTTCCCGCGGTGAAAAATCTGGTCTCCCTGGCCTGGAGCGGAACACCGCCATTGACCCGGCGCTCTCTTTTTCCGGCGGGGGAGCGGCTTTTTCTAATCGGAGACGCGGCCGGTTACGTGGAGCCGTTCACGGGCGAGGGGATCGCCTGGGCGCTGGCGTCCGCCCGGGCCGTCGGCCCGCTGGCGCTTCAAGCCGTCCAGGGCTGGACCCCCGCCCTTGCGCAGGAGTGGGCCTCTCTTCACCGGCGGCTGTTTGCCCGCCGGCAGCGAGTCTGCCGCTGGACGGCCGAAGGGCTGCGTCATCCGCTGCTGACGCAGATGGCGGTCACGTTCCTCGCGCGCTCGCCGCGATGGGCCGCGCCGCTGGTGCGGGCGGTGAACCTCTCGTGAGTTTAACGATTCTTGGGATCGGGACCGCCGCGCCGGCCCATTCGATCGACCAGCAGGAAGCGGCGGAATGGGCCAAGGAATTTTGCTGCGGGACCTCGGAACAGGCGCAGCTGCTGCCGGCGCTCTATCGGCGCACGCGCGTGCGCCGGCGCGGCTCGGTTGTGCTGGAGAAAAACGGGGAAGAAACCACTCAATCGTTTTTTCCGACGGCGCAGGAATCGGCGCTGGGCCCCACGACCCAACAGCGGATGGACCGCTACGCGGCAGAGTCGGTCCCGCTCGCGGTGAACGCGGCGCGGCAAGCATTGAAGACCTCCGGCCTGAGCTCGGAGCAAATCAGCCATTTGGTGACCATTTCCTGCACCGGGTTCCAGGCGCCGGGATTCGACATCGCGCTGATCCGGGAACTGGGCCTGCCCCGGACGACCGGCCGGATCCAGGTCGGGTTCATGGGCTGCCACGGCGCCATCAACGGCCTGCGGGCCGCGCAGGCGCTCGTCGAAGCCGATCCCCAGGCGCGCGTTCTGCTCTCCGCGGTGGAGCTGTGCTCGCTTCATTTTCACTACGGATGGGACCCGGAGAAGATCGTCGCCAACGCACTGTTCGCTGACGGCTCCGCCGCGCTGGTGGCCGGGCCCGGCCCGGCCGCGCCCGGCGAAAATTGGGTCGTGGAAGCTACCGGTTCCCACCTGTTCCCGGATTCCGAAGAGGCGATGAGCTGGCGGATTGGCGACCATGGATTCGTGATGACACTTTCGGCTCAGGTTCCTTCCTTGATAGCCGCTCATCTGAAACCCTGGCTGAAGGGCTGGCTGAATTCCCGCGGGGTGGCTTTGGAGGAGGTGCGTTCCTGGGCGATCCATCCGGGAGGACCCCGGATTTTAAGCAGTGTGACTCAATCTTTGGGCCTGCCGCGAGAAGCGGCCGCCGTTTCGGAGGAGGTGCTGGCCGAGCGGGGCAACATGTCTTCGGCCACTCTGCTGTTCATCATCGATCAATTGCAGAGGAAGAAGGCCTCGCGGCCGTGCGTGGCGCTGGGGTTCGGGCCGGGGCTGATGGCCGAAGCCGCTTTGCTGCGCTAAAAAACGCCGCTTCAGCTGCCGGCGATATGGTGCTTCATCGAGATGCCGCGGACCAGGTAATAAACGTCCTCGGCGATGTTGGTGGCATGGTCGGCCACCCGCTCCAGGTGCCTTCCGATCAGGATTAAATCCATCGCCCGCGTGATGGTGCGGGGGTCCTGCGTCATAAAGACCAGCAGTTCGTGATACACCTCGTCGTTGAGATGGTCCACCTCCTGGTCGCGGCGGCAGACCTCGCGGGCCAAATCCGCGTTCTGATGAACGAATGCGTCCAGCGCGTCTTTCAGCATCCGCTGGGCCAGTTCGGCCATCTTCGGTATGTCGATCAGCGGCTTCAAGAGCGGCTCCTTTAAAAGGTCGAGCGTCCGTTCGCTGACGTTCACCGCCTGATCCCCCACCCGCTCCAAATCATTGACGATCTTGAATACCATCGCAATGAACCGCAGGTCCCTGGCTTCCGGCTGGTAGCGGGCCAGCAGGTCCAGGCAATTTTTCTCGATCTCCATCTCGGCCTGGTTGATCAGCGCGTCTTCCTGAATCACTTTCTCGGCCATCGCCGCGTCCCGGTCCACCAGCGCCCGGATCGCTTTGCCCACCGACTGCTCCGCCAAACCCGCCATGGTCAGGAGCCGGTTCTTGAGCTGCATCAATTCCTCGTCAAATCGACGTTCCATTAACCAAACCTCCCTGTGAGATAGGCCTCTGTGCGAGAGTCGCTCGGGTTGGTAAAAAGCTGGTTCGTCGACCCGAATTCCACCAGTTCACCCAGCAGCATAAACCCCGTGAAATCAGATACCCGCGCTGCCTGCTGCATGTTGTGCGTCACCACGATGATGGTGTAGCGCGACTTGAGCGTATACATCAACTCTTCAATCTTGGCCGTGGCAATGGGGTCGAGCGCCGAGCAGGGCTCATCCATGAGCAACGCTTCCGGCTGGACCGCAACCAGGCGGGCAATGCACAACCGCTGTTGCTGTTCGAAGGACAACCGCAGGGCGGACTGTTTCAGCCCATCCTTCAATGTCTCCCATAATCCCACGGCCTGCAAGCTTTGTTCCACGATGTCCGCAACCGCCCGGCCGTTGGCTAAGTGGTGCACGCGCACCCCGAAGGCCACATTTTCGAACACCGACAGCGGAAACGGGTTTGGCCGTTGAAACACCATGCCGACGCGCTTGCGCAGCGTCACCAGCGGCAGAGACGGATCCCGGATATCCTGACCGTCGAGCAGAATGTGGCCGCTCAAGCGCGCCGATTCGATCAGGTCATTCATCCGGTTGAAACACCTCAGCAGTGTTGATTTGCCGCACCCGGACGGCCCGATCAACGCGGTCACCTGATTCGGCTGAACATCCATTCGGATCCCCTTAAGCGCATGGAAGTCGCCGTAGTGCAGGTCCAGCTGTTGCACGGTAAGTTTGGGCGGCGGCATCACCCGAACCGTCCGGTGAGATAATCGTTGGTGCGCTGATCACGAGGGTTCGTGAACAAGACATCCGTCTGATCGCATTCGATCAGCTCCCCCATGAGAAAGAACGCGGTCCGGTCGCTCACCCGGGCCGCCTGCTTTGTGTTGTTTGTGACGAGCACGATCGTGTATTGGGATTTCAACTGGACCATCGTCTCCTCCACCTTTGCAGTGGAGATGGGGTCCAGACCTGAACACGGTTCGTCGAAAAGAATGACCTCCGGCTCCATCGCAAGCGTCCGCGCAATGCACAAACGCTGCTGCTGGCCCCCAGAGAGCGTCATAGCGGGATGATCGAGGCGGTCTTTCACCTCATCCCAGAGCGAAGCAGCCTTCAGACTGTGTTCCACCAATCGGTCCAAGCATGCTCGATCGCGCTCCCCGCGCAGCCGGGGACCATAGGTCACGTTCTCCCGAATGGAGAGCGGCAAAGGCAGCGGCAGCGCGAAGACAATGCCCACCCGATAGCGTACCTGCTGGCTGTCGAGCTCACGATAGAGATCTTTCCCATCGAGCGTAATCCGTCCCGTATAGCGGAACGCCGGCAGGATGTCATTCATGCGGTTCAAACTGCGCAGGAAGGAAGTCTTTCCGCTGTTGGCGGGCCCAATGATTCCCAGGATTTCGTGGGCCCGAATATCCAGCCGGATCGACTGAAGGGCTCGGAGGGTCCGGTACCAGACGCACCAGTCCTGAATCGACATCTTGACCGCCGAAGCGGCATCCGGGTCTACCATTGGCGCTTTCGACGAAAGTGCGCCCGCAGCATTACCGCAGACAGATTCAGCGAGAGAACCAGCAGCAAAAGGACGAGGGCCGTACCGTAGCGCCGACCTGGCGGAATGTTTGGGATCTGGGTTGTGATGACATAAAGATGGTAGGGAAGCGCCATGGCTTGATCAAACACCGAATGCGGCAGCCGAGGCAGATAAAACGCCGCGACGGTGAACAAGATCGGCGCGGTCTCGCCGGCAGCCCGGCTGATTCCGAGAATGGTCCCGGTCATGATGCCCGGCACAGCAAAGGGAAGTACCGCGTGCCGGACGGTCTGCCAACGGCTGGCTCCCAGCGAATAGCTGACTTCTCGAAAGCTTTGCGGCACGCTGCGCAGGGCTTCTTCCGAAGCCGTGATGATGACCGGCAGCGTCATGATCGCCAGGGTCAATGCGCCGGCGATAAGGGATGTGCCAAACCCGCAAAAGATGACGAACACCCCTAACCCAAACAACCCATAGACGACCGACGGCACACCCGAGAGGTTCACGATGGCCAGCCGGACCACGCGGGTCACCCAGCTGTCCGCCGCGTATTCGGTCAAGTAAATGGCGGCCGACACGCCCATGGGCAGGGCGAAAAGAACGGTCAGGCCCACGAGTTCCAGCGTGCCGATTATGGCCGGAAAAATGCCGCCCGCGCGCATGCCCTGCGTCGGCATTGCCGTCAGAAACTCCCACGACAATGCCCTCCACCCGCGAACCCAGATTACGCCGATGACCACAGCCGATGCTGAGGCCACGAGGAGGGTGGCTCCGAAGAGGGCGGCGAACGCCACACGCTGATTCCTCAGCGCCCGACGCCAATAGGAACCGGCCATCAGGCGCGCTCCCGATGCAGAAACAGGTCAGCAATGAGATTGATCATGAAAGAAATGACGAACAAAACAATGCCGATGGCGAACAACGCCACATAATGATCGGACCCCCGCACCGTTTCACCCATCTCCGCCGCGATGGTGGCGGTCAGCGTTCGCACGGGTCGAAGCAGGGTATGCGGGATAACCGGGGCGTTGCCGGTGACCATCATGACCGCCATGGTCTCTCCGATCACTCTTCCGATGCCGAGCATAACGGCCGCTAAAATCCCGGATCCAGCGGCCGGCAGCAGCACGCGCACCATCATCTGCCAGCGGGTGGCCCCCAGCGCCAGCGCGGCCTCCCGATAGCCCCGAGGGACCGCAGCCAGCGCATCTTCGGTAATGCTGACAATGGTCGGCATCGCCATAAACGCCAGCGTGATAGATCCGGTCAGCGCCGTTAATCCCGTCGGTAGATTAAAAACCTGGCGGATCAGGGGCGCCAACAGCGTGATGCCAAGGAAACCCAATACGACGCTCGGAATCGCGGCAAAAAGTTCAATGCCGGTTTTGAGCGCCTCCTTGACCCATCCCTTGGCAATCTCCGAGATAAACAGTGCGCTGGCCACCCCGATCGGCACAGAAAAAACAGCCGCTCCCGCCGTCACCACCGCCGATCCCAGCAAAAGAGGCAGGATTCCAAACCGCGGGGGTTCGGAGATCGGATACCATCGCTGCCCCATCACAAAGTCGCCCAGCGGCACCGTATGAAAGAGAGCAATCCCCTCTCGGAGAAGGAACAGAAAGATCAGGACGACGATGACGATCGAGGACAGCCCGCTGAACCGGATAAGCCCCTCGATACAGCCCTCCCGAAATCGCTGACCTCGCGTCACCGGCTAACCCTCACTGGATCGGCACGAAGTCGGTTTGCCGCACGATGGCCTGCCCCTCCGGCGATCGGGCGAAATCGAGGAACGCCTTCACCAGACCTTGCGACTCATCGAGTGAGTAAATGAACAGAGGGCGCGCGATAGCGTAGGCGCCCGACCTGACGTCCGCTTCGCTGGGAACAATGTAGGCATCGGCGGCGGTCTTGGCCACAGTTACCGTTTTATTCTTCGGATTTAAATAGCCCATCCCATAGTAACCGATGGCATCGGGATTGGCGGCCACCTCATCGGCAATCGCCTGCGAGGAGGGCATGAGCAGCGCCTCCGGTGCGAATTCCTGCCCGGCGCCAAGGACATGTTCCTTGAAATAAACATGTGTCCCCGAATTGACCTCGCGGGAAAGCAGCACCACCGCCCGATTCGCTCCGCCTAACTCTTTCCAATTGCGGATCTTTCCGGTGAACAAATCGGCCAACTGGGAAACCGTCAGCTGTTTCACCGGATTGCTTGGATGCACGACGGCCACCAATCCGTCGAGGGCCACGATCCATTCGCGCGAGGTTCGGCCTCGAGCGGTGATCTGTTTCTTCTCTTTGTCCATCATGAGACGGGAGGAAGAGGCCAAATCACACGTGCCGCTGATCAGCGCCGCGATGCCGGTGCCGGAACCGCCGCCCGTAACAGCCACGGTAACCTGAGGATGCCGGGCCATGAAGGCCTCCGCCCATGCCTGGCAGAGATTCACCATCGTGTCGGATCCTTTAATTTGCAGGGTTCCTTTCAACTCGTCTGCCCATACGCGGGGAGCCAGCGAAATTTCCAGAACCATCGCCATCGCAATGGCCAGTGTTCGTCGGTATCTTTTCAAATCCATGTTTCCTCCTTTAGAACTGAATGGTGACTTTTGAGCCCAGGACGTGGTTGCTGCTCCAATCTCTTGTCGACCCAAGCTGGTGCTGCAGCATGTAGTAGAGATCCAGGAAGCTCTTGGCCCCCTGGAACTCTTTTAGAGGAAAGGAGATCCCGAGGAAAAACCGATTTTGATTGAAAGCGTCTCGGGTATAGTCGTAGAAAAGGTCGTCCGCCACGTAGGGCGTGAGCTTCCAGTTCCCGAGCCGGGTCGGCCAAGCCGCTTTGGGCATGAACCGCATCTGATACTCCTGCTCGCCTGAACTGCCCTGGATCGTTCTCAAAGCCAGCCGCCACCGCAATGACAGCAGCAGAGGACCCAGGGTTGTCTTCGGGGTGACATCGATCTCACCGGTATGCTCATCCCGGTGCTTTCCGGCTGCATTTTCGCTGCGGGCAAAAAGGTATTGGAGCCCCAGCGTCAAGTGCTGGGAGGGCGAAAAGCGGACTCCCTGACGGGATTCGCGGTGGAAGAGCTCGCTCGAATCGTCCCGAATTCGTATCTCCGGCTGGAAGAAAACCTCCCACTTCGAGGTCAGCCCTTTGCGCAGCTCCACCGTATGCCAGGTTTGAAAATCGTCGCCGGCGGCAGCCGGTCGGGCTCCCGAAAACCAAGCTAACACTAACGCCGCTGTGACCCAAAGAGCTCTTCTCATTCCTATCTCCTCTTTTAGGTCGAGAGTGTAGCGAAACCGCGTCAGGATCCGATAAGGAGAGGGTAAGAATTCTGTAAGGTCGACAAAGTCGGCTACAGGGGAAGAGTCAGAAGGAAACGGCTGCCGTGACCGAATTCGCTCTCGACCTGGACGGAACCCCCATGGGTTTCGGCGACGTGCTTGACGATGGAAAGCCCCAATCCCGTCCCGCCGGTTTCTCGGGAACGGGCCTTGTCGACCCGGTAGAAGCGCTCGAAGACGCGCGGCAGATCCTCCGGCGGGATGCCGATGCCGGTGTCTTCGACTTCGATCATCAGCGTGCCATCCGATTCTCCGGCCCGGACGACAACTCGGCCGCCCGGCTGGTTGTACTTGACCGCGTTCTCCAGCAGGTTGCTCACGGCCTGAACGAGCTGGCTGCGGTCCGCCAGGATCGTGGCTTCGGGCGCGGATTCCATCTCCAGCGACACGCCGTGCGTTTTCGCCAGCGGCCGGTAGCGAGCCAGCTGGTCCTCCAGAAAAGTCCGCAGCGGGATCCGTTCCTTGTTCAAAGCGGTCTGCCGGGATTCCACGCGGGCCAGCGTGAGCAGGTCGTCGACCAGCCGGTGGAGGCGGTCCGTTTCCTCCGAAATCGTCTGCAGGAAGGCCCGGCCGTAATCCGCGTCCTTGATCGCTCCGTCCAGCAAGGTCTCCGCGGCCGCCCGGATGGAAGTCAACGGAGTCTTGAGCTCATGCGAGACGTTGGCCACGAAATCCCGGCGGACTTGCTCGAGCTTCTTGAAGTGGGTCACGTCATGGAAGACCACCAGCGCGCAGGGATCACCCGGCGCCGACCGGCAGGAGGAGGCCTGGATCTGGAGGAAGGATTCCACGGGCGCGTACAGGATGAGCTCGCGAACCTGCGGCTCCTGAGTCTGGAGCACCTGCCGGACCAGCTCCTGAAGATCGGGATGCCGGACACTTTCGGAAAAAGAGGATCCGGGGCCCACCGTCCGGTTGAGTCCCAGAATCCGCCGGGCCGCGTCGTTAACCAGAAGAAGATTCCCGGAAGGAGCGACCACCATCACGCCTTCGTTCATGCTTTGAAGGATTGCTTCGATTTGGCTGCGGCTGGCTTCCCGCTCCCGGAGTTTGGTTTGAAGATCCGCGGCCGAGCGCCGCGCGGCGCCGGCCTCCTCCGCCAGCCGCCGGGCGGTCCGGCTTAAACCGAGAGACCGAACCCCAAGGACCACCGCCACACCGGCCAGCGCCGCCATCATCACCGTTTCAGCGCTTGGCATTGAGCTCACTCTTCGCCGGGAGTCACCCAGCGGTAACCGGCGCCGGTGACAGTGAGGAGCCGTTTGCCTTCCTCCGCAAGTTTCTGACGCAGCTGGCTGACGTGGATGTCCACGGTCCGGCTTTGGATCTCCAGCGATTGGTCGTAACCCCACACCTGCTCCAGCAGTTGTTCGCGCGAGAGCACCCGACCCCCCGCGTCGACCAGCGCCTTCAGCAGTTCGAACTCCTTGAGCGTGAGCTTGAGCAAACGGGTTTTCAGCCGGACCGTCCGCTTTTCCCAATCCACCGTCAAGGCGCCGCAGGTCCAGACAGCCGGAAGCTCCTTCCGCTCGGTCCTGCGCAGAACCGCCTTGACCCGGGCGACCAGCTCTCGCGGGCTGAACGGCTTGGGGATGTAATCGTCTGCGCCCATCTCCAGCCCGACGATCTTATCCGCTTCCTGCGTCTTGGCCGTCAGCATGATGATCGGCAGGCGGGCCGTCTTCCGATCGGCGCGCAAAAGCCGGCACAGCTCAAGACCATCGATCTTCGGCAACATCAGGTCCAGCACGACCAGATCGGGAGGCCCCTTGCGGATCCGCTCCAGGGCTTCTTCGCCGTCTTTGGCAAGGGTGACCTGGTAGCCCTCACGTTCCAGGTTGTAGGCCACCAGTTTGGCGATGTTCTTTTCGTCTTCGACGACCAGGATCTTCTCGCGCACTTACCGCCCCCTAGAGTGAGCTGTTGAACCGGTCTTGGTCGGCCGAAGACGGCATGACGAGGACCAGCAGCGCCAGCGACCAGACCAGAAACACCGGAAACAAATTCCGTGATGCCCCCAGCAGATACAGCACGAAGCCATAGACGCCGATGCTTTCCGCGAAAGCCCCGCGAACGAGGACGTAGGAGAAATAATTTCCTTTTACAGAACGAGCCAGCGCCGGAGACAGCGCAAACAAGATCACCGTCCCCAGACCGCCGGCGCCAATGAACACGGGAACCAGCAGGCCGGCCGACTCGGCAGGAACCCCCGCGGCACCGGCAGGACCGATCACGAACCCCACGGCGGCCAAGATCACCAGCGTCAGCACGAACTGGAACCACACCAGCCAGGACAACCGTTGGGTATCCATCTCGCCGGACCCTCCTTGAAAAAACCGGTGGAAAAGAAAGAAGGAAAACAGCCGGCGACAGGAGTCGAACCTGCGACCCGCGCTTTACGAAAGCGCTGCTCTACCAACTGAGCTACGCCGGCATTATAAAAATTATAGCCCTTCCTCGCATGGTCTGTCAGTTTTCTATTTGTCCAGGTAGCGCCCAAGTTCACGTTCTAACGTTCCTCGAAAATCCTTTACGATCGCCTGCTGGTCGCGCGGCAGAAACAGTTTTAACTCCTGAAGCGGTTCCGATCTCATGGCTTTAAGCCGAGCTAGGGCTTCTTTGAGTACATGGCGGTTTTTCTGAGCCAAGAGTCCCTTGCGCAGGATGAAGTAAAGATCGTAGAAGTCTCTTGGTTTGGCGCGGTCCAGTAGGGCTTTGAGCTTCTCCTCCACCAGCAGTTCCTGCGGCAGGTGCAGCAACGTGTAGGCCGGCAGAAAATCTCCGGCAATGAGCGCCGTCTCCGGCTTGACGGCCGTCCGGTCCCGCAGAGAAATCTCCAATCGGATCTCCACGTGGTAATCCCCGGCTCGGTAATGGATAATCCCTAAGTACCCTCCGCTCGTGGCCTTGGCTTCTTCTATCTCGATGGAAATCCCGACCCGCTCGATGGCGCTCAGAGTATCCGCGATCAACTCCTCGATTGCCGGCTTGCGGATCCCAAATCCAGAGAAATCCAGGTCCTCGGAGAACCGGGGAGAGCCATAAATGATGCGAAGCGCCGTCCCCCCTTTAAAGAGCACTCGGTCAGCCGCGCCGCGCTGATAGAACGCCGACAGAAAAAGGTGCTGGCAGTACTCTCGGGCCACGTTGAGGGCCGTCGTCTGGTACTGTGTGGCCAGTTTTTGGATGACCTCCGCGGTGATCATCGGAGACTCCGGAGAAGCTGATCAAGCGATGGGCGTCCAAAGAGTCGGGCGCAGGATTCCGCCAGCCTCCAGTTCAGAGTTCGTAGTTCGAGCCGGTCGTTTAAGTTCTTCTTCTTCAAATCCACGAAATACAACGTGTCGAGCAAGGCCTTTTCTGGCGTAGCCATAAGGACTGTTTCTGTGCCTATCTTTATCGGCTCGTATCCGGTAAATACGGACTTTTTCAGCCGATGATACTCGAATGTTTTCCCCAACGCCGCCAGCGCTCGCGTAGGACGTGAAGTTGCCGAGGTGATCACGTAGGCGGCTTCCGGGATCAGGTGGTAGTACGACAAGGCGAATTCAAACGAGAGGTACGAGGGTTCATAGAGTCGGTTGGCAATCGCCAGCTCCGAGGGGAGTTGATCCGCCAAGCAGTAGAGCCCATTCCGAAGTTTGAGGAACACCCCTCGTTTTGCGTAGCGGTGCACGAGAAAGCGCGCAGCGATGACAGAGATGTCCAAAACGCGCTGCAGCTCCAAAGGGCTAAACAGCCGCAATCCTTGCTTTCGGATGGCTTGCTCGACCTTGACTAGATTCATATTATTAGCCATTCTGCTAATAATACATACTGTATTGTTAGTCTGTCAAGTGGCCGCAGACCCGGTCATTACTTAAAACACCATAACGCAACTCGCCATAACGTTGACTTGCTGTAAAGCTGGTTTGCTGCAAACGTTGGGAGCGAGAGAATTACGCCTGCGGATTGCGGAGCTAAGGAAGTAAACATGGAGTTACGCCGGCATTAAAGAAAATTATAGCCGGTCTGTGAGGCGGCTAGTGAAGGTTTTTGAGGATCCAGACGAGACCGAGAACGATTCCGACAGCGGACGTGATGGATACCACGATCCGGTACAAGCGCTGGCCTTTCTCGCTGGCGCGGCGGTAAAAACGGCCGGCCAGATAGCCATAGATACTCATCGTAACAGCGCAGCCGGCGCTGAAGAGACCGATGTAGACATAAGCCAGCGCGCGGGAAGCCATGAGCGTGATGGGGATGAGCACAAAAACCTCCGCGGTGCCGGAGGCGCCGTGCACCATGCCCACCAGCGTCGGCGCAAACAGGTGGACGTGCGGCTTAGCCGGTTCGTGCGAATGCGGATGGGCGTGTTCTTTCCGATGTTCGTGCCGGTGCGGATGGGAATGCCAGTGATCCTGAAGCAGCAGCGCCAGCCGCCACACCCCCAGCACCACGAGCGAAATTCCAACCGCCAGCTCCGCGTACCGCTCGAAAGCCGGATTGAACTTGAGACCCAGCAGGATCACCAGAGACCCCAGCGACAGCACGGTCACCGCGTGCCCCAGCGCCCACCGGAATCCGAACCAGGCGCTCTTGAGCGGGTCCGGCTCGAGTGAGATGAAGTGGGTCACCGCGGCCACGTGATCCCGGTCGAACGCATGCCTCATCCCCAGGAAAAGCCCCGTCGAGAGCAATAGGAGGGAAGAGGACGGCATCATGGCGCTATGCTACCGCGACGGTGATTACCGGGTCAACGCGGTCCGGAGCCCAGCCGTCACCAGAAGAACAACACCAAAGGCGCAAACGACTGCGGCGCCGGTGGGCAGGTCCAAGACGTAGGAGGCGATGATTCCCAGGATGCTGGTCAGGACGCCGATGCCCCACCCAACCCACAGCCGGCTGGAGATTTTCTCCGCCAAGAGCACGCCGCAGATGGACGGGACAATCAGGAAACTGAAGACCAGGAGCACGCCGGCCATTTCCACCGAACTGGTCACCACAAACCCGAACGTGATGTAGAAAAACAGGTCCCACCAGCGGACCGGCATCCCGCGCGCGAATGCTGCCTGAGGGTTCTGAGAAATCAGCAACAGCGGCCTGCGAAAGAGGGCGTGGAGAACTCCGATGATCCCGTACACGCAGGCCATTTTGATCACTTCGGGCCAGCCCACCAAAAGGAGGTGGCCGACCAGAAGCTCCTTGAGCTCCTCTCCCCCTTCCGGCGCACGGCTCAACACCAGGATGGAGGCCGCGGCGGCCACCGCGTACACCACGCCGATGATCGCTTCGTGGGGAATTTTTTCTTCTCGGAACCGGGTTGCCGCAAAGATCACGGCACCCAGAAACGTGAATCCCAGCGCAAACAGATAATTGGCATCGTGATGCAGACCGAAACCCCACAGGAAACCGACTGTCGAGCCCAGCGCCGCGATCTGCGCGAGCGCTAAATCAACGAAGATCACCTTCCGTTCGATCACATGCAAACCCAGGTAGGCATGGATGCCCGTCAGCACGAGACAAGCGGCGAAGGGCGCCGCCATTAAATGCAGGAATTCGTTCATGTGTTGCTTCCCAGCACCTGAATTAACTGCCGGACATTGTAATCTATGAACACGATGTAATCGGAGGCCTCCGGAAGTTCCCCGACATTCTCGCACAGGATCACCACCTTACCGCCCACCCGCCGGGCCAGCGCCTCTGAAGAGTTTTTCGAGAAATAGGTCGGCTGAATGATCGCCTGGATCCCTCGCTCCTTCATGTATTGCTCCAGGAACCCCAGATGTTTCGGTGAAGGCGGGACACCCGGCTTGGGCTCCAGAAACTGTTCCACCTTGATGCCGGTGAACCGCGCCAAGTACGGCCATTGATTGTGGTAGGCAATCACTTCCTTCCCCCGCAGCCCGGAGGAAAGCTGTCTCCATTCGGTGATCTTTCCATCCAGACGGATGAGGAAGGCGGCGAGCCGCTGCCGGTATTCCTCCGCATGAGCGGGGTCCACCTCAGCAAGCTTTTCGGCAATCGTCCGGGCCATGATCCGTCCATTCTCCGGATCGGTCCAGTAATGCGGGTTGCCGAACAGATGGATATCCCCCTCCAAGCGGCTGACGGGCCCGGTGGGAATTTCCAGCAGGCGCACCCCTTTCGACAGATCCAGTTCGCCCGGCTGGCCGGGAAACACGCGCGGATTCCCGGCGGCGTCGATCAGCGGGCCCCGCCAGACCTCCAGGTCCAACCCGGCATGCACGAACAGATCTGCCTTCTTCACTTTCAGCACGTCGCTGGGCCGGGGTTCGATGAAATGCGGGTTGAACCGGGGAGAGGCGATGTGCGCCACCTCCACCCGGTCACCGCCGATCTGTTTCGTGAGGTCCGCAAACGTGGAAAGCGTCGCGACAACCCGCAGCGCCGGCTCCGCCCCGGCGAGCCTACCGGTACCCAGTAAAAACAGGAACACAAGAGCATTGAAAATTCTGCGACGGGGTTGCCTGGTGCGGCACATCCGCAGGCCGGCTACCTTGAAAACGCTCCCAGAGACCGGCCGAGGACTAAGTGAGTCCCGCGTGGGCGGGACGAACGGTGCCAAACCGGGCATCCCGGAGCAGAAGTATCGTCCGTTCATTGGAGTTTGTGTTTGTGCGTGCCGATAGCGAAGGTGCCCTGGAGCATGACCGAATCATCGGTCTCCCGGGGCCCCCTCTCCTCATGCCGGAACTGCAGGCGCCAGCGGGCCCACTCACTCTGGTAAAAAGTGAGGAAGGCGCTCAATCCCTGGTCGTACTGCCGGGGACCAACGGTATCCACCAGCTTGACGTGGTCGGCCCGGGCTCCTACCGACCAGCTAGGGGTGAACCGGTAGTCGGCCACAACATAGGCGCCCCAGGGATGCCGGTCGAACCGGATCGTTTCGCCTGTATCATTGACCGTAAAGTTCTCCCTTCGGTGCTGGGCGAACACCTCGCTCTGCAGCAGCAACTTACTGGTGGGAGTCAGGTTGTTCAGGTACGTCGCGTCGAACCCAAAGATATTCACTTCGAACTGCGGGTCGGCATCCTTGGATCCTGCCAAATGGGTGGCCCCCAGCTCGAAACTGGAAGAATCGTCTAGATCCTTGTAGGCCTTAAGATGGGTGTATGCGGTGGGGCGGCGCCGCGTCGTTCCGAAAGCGGTTCCGCCTTCTCCCGTGCCTCCCTCGAGAATCCCGAAGGACGGCTGCAGCACCCACCCGCCGATCCCTTCAAAGATGCGGCTCAAGTCCGCTCCGGTCCGGAAGTACCCTTCACTGCCGAAGTACCGCCGGATCACCAATGGTTCGTCCACGGTGGGCAGAGAATCCCGATGGATCGAGGCCTGTTTTCCGACTTTCGGAAAGAACCGCCCGAAGCGGGCCGTCAGATCTCCAGGCAATCCCCAGCGGGTCAGGTAGGCCTCCTCGACGCCGGCATCCTCGAAGTCGGAGAAGGTGAGCGAGGCGTCGAACCGTGAGTCCGGATCCACGTTGCTGCCGAGCACCAGTTCTGCGTGCCGTACGGCGATGCGATCATTCCCTTCGGTGTCATTATCGTCTTCTGAAGAGGTCGCCACGATGTCACCCACCAGACCGATCTCCGGCAACAGAGAGCCGATCTGGCCGGGGAGGGAACTCCCCGTTCGCCCTGAGCTTGTCGAAGGGCGAACACTATCTGCAGACGACGCTTCGATCCGACTTTCCAGTTCATCGATATGCCGTTGCTGTTTCTGGATCAATTCGTTCTGAGCTTGGAGCGCTTTCTTGAGCTCCTTGAGCTCAGAGATCACTTCTTCGTTAGATATTTCCGCCCATACCGAAACTGGCGGGACCACGCAAAACGCGAAAAATAAGGCAAGGATCCTGTAGATAGGCATAACAATCCTCCTTAAAAAGAAATGGATAAAGAAAAAGAAGCGACTAGAAATTAAAACTGTGAGGTTGTTTTAGAGAAGCGCAGGAGGAGCTCGGCTGTCAGCACAGCCGAAAGAAAGCATGGAAAGAACCGGTACGAACGGCAATTCCGGCAACGGAAACTGAAGCAGAACAGCCGAGGCCGGCGAAATCCCGGCCTCGGCCAACGGCTGGATCGCCTGATGAAGGAAGCAGGGAGAACACTCTTCCTTCTCCCTGCCTAAAAGATCGGTATGGAAGTGCGGAAAAGCGGCCGCGGTCCCGGCCCACAAAACCGCGGAGAGCGTCAGCAGAACGGATGCTTTAAACCAAAAAGTTTTTTTCATGACCGCCGCTATTATACTCCCACGTCAACCGCTTATCCCTGCGAAACCGGCTCGAGCGGCACGCCGCAGACGATGCAGATGCCGTCTTTGGAATATTTTGCTCCGCAGTGGGAACACTGGAAGCGGGCATCGGCGAACTGGGCCAAGTAGCCGGCCTGCCGGACCGCCTGAGTCAACTCATCCATTTTCACCTTCGCGGGATCAAAGACAACGACGGCCACGCCCGCCTGCTCATCGGCTTTTACCGTCGAAACGCCGGACAGAGCGGACAAGGCCTTTTCCACCTGCGCGGCCGAGCCGGCCTTCATTCCCTGGATGTCCAACACTGTTACCTGCGTCTGAACCGGCTGTTCCGCGATGCATAATCCCTGCGCCGCCGCCACCATCGCCGCGGCCGCCATCCAGCGACTCATTGTTTTCATCGACCGGATCCTCCAATTAAATGAGTCCACTTCCCAAAAACAGTTTCACTGATCCGCTGCTGCGGCGGAAGATGTTCTTGCGCTTTTTCCAGTAGCCAGCCGCCGTCGATGTTCTCCTGCCGGAGCTCATCGGAAAAGTTCCGGATCATTTCTCGGATGACGTTCTCGGTCATTTCAAGATGGCAGAGAAACCCGTAGGCGTTGGAACCGTAACGGAAAATCTGATGGCGGGTCTGCTCGGAGGAAGCCAGCGAGACCGCCTCCGGCGGCAACTCAAAGAGATCGCCGTGCCAATGGTAAGCGAAGAAAGAGTGCTCCACGCCGGCAAAGAGGGGATCGGCACGGCCTTCCTCGGTGAGCCGGACCAAATGCCAGCCGATCTCCTTTTTCTCCGCGCGGTGGACCCGGGCCCCCAGCGCGTGCGCCAGAAGCTGGGACCCCAGGCAAACACCCAGGACCGGCTTCTTTTCCTTGAGTGCGAGCTCGATCAGCCGGATCTCATCCTTCAGGTAAGGATACCGGTCCCGGTCGGCCACCCCCATCGGCCCGCCCATGATGACCAGTCCATGGAACCCGTCCAATTTTTGAGGGACCGGCTCATCTTCAAAGGTATGGACGTATCGAAACGGGATTTTCCGCTGCTCGAGCGCGTCGGCGATGGTGCCCAGATTCTCCGGAGGGGTATTTTGAAGGACCAGGACTTTGGGCATGGGATCAGAGCGCGGCAAGAACTTCCTGGAAGTGCCCGTCGACCTGAACCTTGGGAAAGATGCGGGTGATCCGGCCTTCTTCGTCGATCAGGAACGTGGTTCGTTCGACACCCATGTATTTCCGGCCGTAGAGGGATTTTTCCTTCCAGACACCGTACGCCTGGACTAATCTTTTTTCGGAATCGCTCAGCAGCGGGAAGTTCAGGGTTTGGTCTTGTTTGAATTTCTGGTGGGATTTAACGGAATCGGGGCTGACTCCCAGTACGACCGCCCCTTTGCGCTTGATCCGGGAAAGCCCATCCCTGAAGGAACAGGATTCCCGCGTACAGCCGGGCGTGTTGTCTTTGGGGTAGAAGTAGAGGACGATCCGTTTGCCGCGGAAATCGGCGAGGGAAACTTCCTTCCCTTCATCCGTGAGAACCTTGAAATCCGGGGCCTTGCCAACTACTTTCAATGCCATGAAAATAGGTTACTTCATGAAGGGCATCTGGAGCAACAGCCACACGAACGCCAGTGCCAGCGTCGGCAGTGTCACCGCGAGCCCCGGCCCCAGCCATTGACCGAACCGGACCGTATGCTTTTCCTTCTCCAGCATGCCAATCGCCACCACGTTGGCGGTGGAACCGATCATCGTGGCGTTGCCGCCGAGCGTGCCGCCGAATAGGAGGGCCCACCAGAGGGGCGCGATGTTGACGCCCGCAGCGCCCAAGCTGGAGACAATCGGGATGAACGTGGCCACCACCAGGATATTATCGAGGAACGCCGTGAGGACCGCGGAAATTCCGAGAATCAGCGCCAGGATCAGCACGGGGCTGCTGCCGGCCAGCGCCTGCAGTCCGCCGGCGATCCGGTCGGTCACGCCGACATAGCGGAGTGTCCCTACCGACGCGAACAGCATGAGAAAGAAAACCAATGTCCACCAATCGACCCGCTTCTCGACCAGTTCCCGCGCTTTCTCTCCCTGGATCAACAGGCAGATCCCCGCCATCAGGAACGGAAACCCGATCAGCAAGGTATTCTTGGACAGATGAAGCAACTCCTCCACGCCGTGATGCACGATCAGTCCAACGATGGTCAGCAAAAAGATGAAAGCGGCCAGCTTGAATTGGGCGGCGTTCACGCGCCCCTCGTTCAGCGCGTTCTCCCTGGTACGGGCAATCCCCTGCGCCATCTGGGCCAACGGCTTGCGGAAATAAATCGAGCAGATCCCGATGGCCAGCAATAAACAAGCCAACGAGGCCGGTGTCGCCCAACGCAGGAAGTCAGTGAAGCTCATCCCGGCCCGCATCGCGATCAGCACGCCGATGGGGTTACCCACCACCGTGGCGCTGGAACCGACGTTGGTGGCCAGCACAATCATCACGATGAATGGAAAGGGATCCAGTTTCAACCGCCGGGTCAGATGCAGCGTCAGCGACGTCATGAACAGAATGGAGGTCACTTCATCCACCAACGCCGCGGTGAGCATCGCCAGCGCCATCATGACCGGGAAGAAAAAAGAGGGGCGATGGCTGACCTTGTCCAGGAGCCGCTCCAGCAGGACTTCGAAGAATTTCCGTTCCTCGAGGAAGCCAATCACGATCATCATCGCGATCAGGAACAGGATGATGTCGATGCTGGCGAACTCGATGAAGTGGGGAATATCGAGCAGGTTGAGGGCCAGCAGCGCCGTGGTTCCCAGCAACGCGAAGGCCAGCCGGAACTGCCAGTAGAAGAGGGTGCCGATGATGAAACTGGCGAAGATGGTGACCGCGGCGACCTGGGGCGCGGTCAATCGCGCAAGCACGGCGGCTCCGATGACCGCGATCAGAAGGCCGAAAAACCAGGGAAGGGATTTCACCCCGGCACCCCTTCGGCCGCTTCATCCATCAGGACGGTAGCCCGGTTATGGTCCACTTCCAGGAAACCGCTCCCCGCCGCCTGGAACACCTGCGTGGAACCGGCTTCATTCCGGCAGATGATTTTTCCGGGCTGCAGCGCCGCGATGATCGGCGCGTGATTGGCCAACACGCCGAGATACCCTTCCGCGGCGGGAACCACCAGAGATGCCACCTGCCCGCTGAATACCTTGTGGCGAGGAGTCAGGATCTCCAGCTGGAACAGTTTTGAATCCATTTATTTCGCCGCTCCGACGGCCGCCAGCTTCTCCGCCTGGGCTTGCGCCTCTTCGATCGGGCCGCACATGTAGAAGGCCTGCTCCGGAAGGGCGTCAAGCTCGCCAGAGATGATCTTCTTGAATCCGGTGATCGTGTCGGCCAGTTTTACGTACCGGCCGGGCTGGCCGGTGAAGGTTTCGGCCACGAAGAACGGCTGGGAGAGGAACCGCTGGATCTTCCGGGCCCGGGCAACGATCTGCTTGTCCTCTTCGGACAGCTCGTCAATGCCGAGAATCGCGATGATGTCGCGCAGGTCCTTGTACCGCTGAAGGATCTTCTGGACCGCGCGGGCGACTGCGTAATGCTCCTCGCCCACGATGCGCGGATCGAGAATCCGGGAGGTGGATTCCAGCGGGTCCACGGCCGGGTAGATGCCCAGCTCGGCGATCTGCCGGGAAAGCACGGTGGTCGCGTCCAGGTGAGCGAATGTGGTCGCGGGCGCCGGGTCGGTCAAGTCGTCGGCCGGCACGTAGACCGCCTGCACCGAGGTGATCGAGCCGCGGTTCGTGGAAGTGATCCGCTCCTGAAGCTGGGCCATCTCATTGGCCAGGTTCGGCTGGTAACCGACGGCCGACGGCATCCGGCCCAGCAGTGTGGAGACTTCCGCCCCGGCCTGCGTGAACCGAAAGATGTTGTCGATGAACAACAAGACGTCGCGGCCTTCCTCGTCCCGGAAATACTCGGCCATCGTCAGCGCCGAAAGGGCCACGCGCAGGCGGGATCCAGGCGGCTCGTTCATCTGACCGAACACCAGCGCGGTCTTCTTGACCACGCCGGACTCGTTGAGCTCCAGCCAGAGGTCGTTGCCTTCGCGGGTCCGCTCCCCCACGCCGGCAAACACGGAAACGCCGCCGTGCTGGGTGGCGATGGAGCGGATCAGTTCCTGAAGGATGACGGTCTTGCCCACACCCGCGCCGCCGAACATGCCGACCTTGCCGCCTTTGACGTACGGAGCCAGCAAATCGATGACCTTGATGCCGGTTTCCAGGATCGTGGTGACCGGCGACTGCTCGGTAAACGAAGGAGGATCCCGATGGATCGGCAGCCGCTTGTTCGGCTCCGGCACCGGCCCCTTCTCATCGATCGGGTCACCCAGCAGGTTAAAGATCCGGCCTAAGCTTTGCGGCCCCACCGGCACCGAGATTGGCGCGCCGGTGTCCTTGGCTTTCATGCCGCGCACCAGTCCTTCGGTGGATCCCAACGCGATACAGCGGACCGTATTGTTGCCTACGTGCTGCGCCACCTCGAGGACCAGACGGGCCCCCTTGTTTTCGATGACGACCGCGTTGGTGATCCGGGGCAACGCGTCGTTGGGGAACTCGATGTCGACGCTGGGCCCGATAACCTGGGTGACGTGTCCTTCAGCCATGTTGATCAAACTCCTTTTTCTTCTTTAAAGGGATTAGCTCAGCGCCGCCTGAGCGCCGCTGACCACTTCGATCAATTCCTTGGTGATCGCGGCCTGGCGCGCCTTATTGCGGATCAGCGTCAAGCTGTCGATCATCTCCGAGGCGTTCTCAGTGGCGTTTTTCATCGCTACCATCCGAGCACTGTGTTCGGCCGTGAACGCTTCCAACAAAATCCGGGAAAACCGGGCCCTCACGGCCCGGCGCAGCAGCAGATCGGCCAGCTGTTCCGGGGCCGGTTCAACGATCAGTTTTTCAGGAAACTCTTGGGCCGCCGGCCGCTCCATCGGGAACAGCTTGGCCGAGGCCGGCTTCCAGGACAGCGCCGACAGAAACTGGGTATAGACGACGGTCCAGGAAGAGACCTCGCCGGCCACGAACAGCTGCTGCATCCAGTCCACGAAGGAGCCCACCCGGTCCAGATCAAACTTTCCGCCCCAATCAAGAATTTCCCGGAACCGAGCCGTCCCTTGCCGGGCCAGCCGGCGGGTCCCTTTCCGGCCGATCGTCACCACGCGGGCCGACGGCATCTCCCCGAGGGACCGGTCCGCGACCGCAAGAATCCGCTCGTTGTACGAACCGCACAACCCGGTGTCGGAAGAAAGGATCAACAACCCGGCCGGTGCGCAGGGGTCAGACCCCTTTGGGGGGTCTAGGGGGCTGACCCCTTTAGGGTTAAAAGGGGTCAGGTCATTTTTGAGTATCGGATGTTGCAGGTGAGGATACGCGGCCAAAAACTTCTGGGCCATCTCCTCCAGCCGATCGGCATAGGGGCGGAACACCGACAGCTCCTCTTGAGATCGGCGCAATTTTGCCCCGGCGACCATCTGCATCGCCTTGGTGATCTTCTGCGTGTTCTGCACCGAGCGGATTCGCTGGCGCAGGGCGCGGAGGTTCTGCATTATTTTTGGGCCTTGAACTTCTCGATGGCCGTTTTCAGTTTTGGTTCGGTGGCGGCGTCCAAAACCTTCTTGTTCTGAATGTCGTGGCGCAGGTCCGGAAAATTCTTCTCTACGAACGCCAGCAGGTCGATCTCGAACTTTTTAATGTTCTCCACCGGCACATCATCCAGGTACCCGTTGACGCCGGCATAGATGCCAACCACCTGGTCGGCCAGCGACATCGGCTGGTACTGGCCCTGCTTCAACAATTCCACCATCCGTTCGCCGCGGGTCAGCTGGGACTGGGTCGCTTTGTCCAGCTCGGAACCGAACTGCGCAAAGGCCGCCAGTTCCCTGTATTGCGCCAGGTTCAAGCGCAGACGGCCGGCCACCTGCTTCATCGCCTTGGTCTGCGCGTTGCCTCCCACGCGGGAGACCGACAGACCGACGTTGATCGCGGGCCGGACGCCGGAATAGAACAGGTCCGCCTCCAGGTAGATCTGCCCATCGGTGATGGAGATCACGTTGGTCGGGATGTAAGCCGACACGTCGCCCGCCTGCGTTTCAATGACCGGAAGGGCCGTCAGTGATCCGCCCCCGAGGTCGTCCCGGATCTTGGACGCCCGCTCGAGCAGGCGGGAGTGCAGGTAGAACACGTCTCCCGGATACGCCTCCCGCCCGGGCGGACGCCGCAGCAGCAGGGAGAGCTGGCGATAAGCGGCCGCGTGCTTCGACAGGTCGTCGTAGCAGGCCAGCGCGTGCTGGCCGTTATAGAGGAAGTATTCCCCCATCGCGCAGCCGGTATACGGAGCCAGGTACTGCAGAGGGGCCGGCTCTTCGGCGGTGGCGCTGACCACGATCGTGTGGTCCATCGCGCCGTTTTTCCGGAGCGTCTCCACCACGCTGACCACGGTGGAAAGCTTCTGGCCGATCGCCACGTAGATGCAAACGACGCCGGTCCCTTTCTGGTTGATGATCGCATCCAGCAGGATCGCGGTCTTGCCGGTCTGGCGGTCGCCGATGATCAGCTCCCGTTGTCCGCGCCCGATCGGGATCATGGCGTCCACCGCTTTCAAACCGGTCATCAAGGGTTCTTTCACCGGCTGGCGCTGAATCACCGACGGGGCCGCGCTTTCGATCGGGCGGCTCTCGGCGGCGGCGATCGGGCCTTTGCCGTCGATCGGCCGGCCCAGCGCGTCCACGACGCGGCCGAGCAGCGCCTTGCCGACGGGAACCTGCGCGATCTTGCCGGTCCGCTTGACCTGGTCGCCGTCTTTGAGGCCGCGGTCGGAGCCGAGGATCACGACGCCGACGCTGTCGGCTTCCAGGTTCAGGGCCAGGCCCATGACGCCGCCGGGGAATTCCAGCAGCTCTCCGGCCATGCAGTCATCGAGCCCGTAGACGCGGGCGATGCCGTCGCCGACCTGGAGGATGGTCCCCACTCCTTCCAGCTTGAGCTTTCCTTTATACGCCTCCAGCTCCTGCTGAAGGATCGAGGTCACTTCTTCCGGTCGAATGGACATGAGTTAATTTACCTTTGCGCTTATCAGCTGGCGCCGGACCTCTTCCAGGAGCGTCCGGACCGACCCATCCAAAAGAGTGGATCCGATTCTCACCCTCACGCCGCCCAGCAGTTCCGGGTCGACGCGCCGTTCCAAAATCACTTTCTTGCCCAACACCTGGCCCACCGCGCCGGCCAACCGTTCGGTCTCCGCCGACGAGATCGCGTGCGCGGTCGTTGCCTCGCCGCGCAAAATCCCCTGGTGCCTTTCCGCCGCGGCCGCCGCCTCTTCCGCCAGAAGAGGCAGATGGTCGACCCGGTCCTTCTTCAGCAGAAGCTTCAGCAGGGCCATCGTCTCCTCATGGGCCGAATCGGCCCAGATCCGCTGGGTCAGCTGGGTCTTGTCTTCCGGGGCGATCTCCGGCGAGCCCAGGAACCGGCGCAGCTCTTTCGACCGGGTATAAATATCCGCGATCCCTTGGAGGTCCCGAAGATTTTCCTCCAGCCGCTTGGCCGCTTCCGCGGAGTTCACGAACGCCTCGGCATAACGCCGGGCCACGCTCCGGTCAGGCATTCGCCTGTCCTGAGCCTGTCGAAGGATCCACCGCGTTGATCTCCTTGATGAAGGCCTCGATCATCCGGCGGTCGGTCTCTTCATCCAGGTGCTGCTGCAGGATTTTATGGGTGGCCTGGATCGCCAGGTCCACCACCTGCTCTCTCAGCTGCTCGCGGGCCTTGGCTACTTCGAGCGCAATCGTCTCTTTCGCCTTCTCCAAGCTCTCCCGGTTGCGGGAGCGGGCTTCCTCTTCGATCTCCGAGGCGACCCGGCGCCCTTCGGCCACCGCTTGCTGGATCTTGACGCGCGCTTCCTCTTCGATCTTGGCCAGCTGCTCCAGGTACTGCGTTTTCAGCTGGGCCATCTCGACCTTGGCCTTCTCGATCTGGTCGAAATCGGAGGCGATCTTGTCCCGGCGCTCGTCGATAAGCTTCAACAGCGCGCCCCAGGCGAACTTTTTCAAGATCAGCAGGAGCAGAACAAACGCCAGGATATTGGCGACAAACTGCGCGAGAATCTGCATTTAGATCTTGAGCAGACCGAATCCGAACAACAACACCGTGACGAACACGTAGATCGTGAGTGCCTCGATGAACGCGCAGCCCAGGATCATCGCGCCCTGGATCTTCGCTGCCGCTTCCGGCTGACGCGCCATCGCTTCCATGGCCGCGGTGACCGCCTTGGCCAGGCCCATCGCCGACGCGACCGCCGCCATCGCCAACCCAAACGGAAGACCGAAACTCAACACCACTTTCGCCCACTCGACTCCGTGTTCCATGGTTCATTCTCTCCTTGGTTTAATGCCCCGCGTGTTCTTCATGGGGCAGTTTCGTATAGATGTAAATCATGCTGAGACTTGTAAACACCAGCGCCTGCACCGTGCTGAAAATAATCGCCAACAGCATGAACGGAAGGTGCAGGGGGACTCCGATCGGCAGGTGCGACCAGGCCATCATCAGCGCGCCCAACATCACGAAGACACCCAACAGCGTGTCCTCGCCCATGATGTTGCCGAACAACCGCAGTGACAGAGAGACCGGTTTCACGATTTCTCCGACGAGCTCGATGAAAAACATGAGGGGGGCCAAGGTCCAGCCGACCGGGTCCTTCGGCTCATTCATCAGGTGATAGAGGTAGCCGAAGAAACCGTAGCTTTTGATCGCGGTCCACTGCACGCAGAAGAAGACGCACAGCGCGAGAGAAAAGGTCATTTCGAACCGGGAGGTGGGGGATTTGAGACCCGGCACCAGCCCCGCCAGGTTCATCGCGAGGATGAAGATGAACAGCGTCCCCAGAAACGGAAGGTACTTGCGGCCATGTTTTTGGCCCAGGACGCCGCAGACCAGGTTTTCCAATCCGGTGATGACCATTTCGGCGAACGTCTGTCCCCGGCCCGGCCGCATCGCCAGCCGCCGCGCCCCCAAAGAGAACAGCACGCCGACCAACAACACGATTACCACCGCGAAAATGGCGTTTTCCCAAGTATGCAGGAAATGCACGGCTGGGCCGTCCGGCATGAAATGGGTGATCAAGGTAATAAAGTTCGGGATTTCCGGCGGATGAGCCGGAGCGGCAGCTTCAGCGTGCACCATCTAGAATTCTCCTCGCCCTGAGGCCCATCGCGGCCAAGCTCACCGTAAAACCGATCAGCCAACCGACGGCCGGAACCCGCAGACCCACCAGCAGCCAGGCCGCGGCCGAGTAAAGCCCGACCAGTTTCAGTGCGACCCAGCCGGCTAACCGCCAGCCGCCGCGCCCCTGGGCGGCACAGCGGGCCAGGCGGGCCATGCACCAGAAATTGGCCAGGCCCCAAGCCAGGCCCAGCGAGACACTCAGGATGACCGACGTTTCGATGAAATTCCGCATGCAATCCGTTCGCTAAACGAAGTTTACGCCTACGAGGAACGGCGGATCAGCGTCCAGGTCTCCCGGACACCCGCCGCAAAACCCAACAACAACAGCAAGATGGTAAAGACCGGCCGGGTTCCGAACAGCTTATCCATGGCCCAGCCCAGAGCGCCTCCAACCACGGGGGATAAACCCAGAATCAGCGGGATGGAGATGAGTGTTCCCACCTTCTTGAACATCGCGTACGGATCGGCAGGAGGTTCTTTCACTCGATCGCTCCCTTTAAGAGAGCGTCAGTATAACAAAAGCGGGTAGCGCTGTGGAGGGATTTTTACAGGCCGACTTGCCATGGAAGATCGGCGGGAATGACCGGCGGGGGGAGCGCGTGCGCGGCCCACTGGAGCCAGGGCCCCTGCCAGAGCCCAACGACGAACAGCCCTGCCGCGCAGATTGCCAGCGCGAACGAAACGGCCCGGGAGACCGGCAGGGGGGTGGCCGGGCGCGGCACATCCACGTACATCGTTTTGACGATTCGGACGTAGTAGAAGAGGGCGATCACGCTGTTGATCGCGGCGGCCACCGCCAGCCAGACCATGCCGCCTTTCAGCGCAGCGGCGAAGATCCACATCTTGCCGAAGAACCCGGCCAATGGCGGAATACCGGCCAGCGACAGCAGGCAGACCGTGATCATGAAAGCCAGCGCCGGGTTGCGGCGGGCCAGCCCGGAAAAGGCGCCGATGTCGGCCCGGCCGACGGCAATCACGCCGGCGAAGGCACCCGCGTTCATCAGCAGATAAGCCACCAGATAGTAAAGCAGGGCGGCAGTCCCGAACGGCGTAGCCACCGCGACGCCGATCAGCATGGTGCCGGCGTGGGCGATGGAGGAGTAGGCCAGCAGACGCTTGACGTTGGTCTGCTGGAGCGCCACGACATTACCCAGCGTCATGGTCAGCAGCGCGATCAGCGCCAGCAGACCGGACCAAACAGGCGTCTGCGCCGCGAATCCGACCGGCAGAACCCGTAGCAGCAGCGCGAACCCGGCCAGCTTGGGACCCAGCGATATATAGGAAGCGACCGGGGTAGGCGCTCCTTCGTAGGCGTCCGGCGCCCACATATGGAACGGCACCAGCGCCAGCTTGAACGCCAGCCCGGCAAGGACCATGAACAGCGCGATCAGCATGAGCATGGGCGCGGCGATCAGCGCGTGCGGCAGGAGATCGGAGATCCGGACCAGGTCGAAGGTGCCCATCACGCCGTAAAGAATCGAGATGCCGTAGAGCATCGTGCCGGTGGAGAGAGCGCCGAACAGGAAATATTTGATCGCCGCTTCGGTGGAGAGGGCTTCTTTCTTCTGGAACCCCACCAGCAGGTACGACAAAATCGATACCAGCTCCAGCCCCAGATAAAGGAAGACCAGGTGCCGGGCGCCGGTCAGCAAAAGCAGGCCGGCCGTGGTCAACAGAAGCAGAGCGTAAAATTCCCGGCGGGAAGCGGACTCGCCGCGGGAGAAACCGATCGCGCTCAAGACCACCAGCGCGGTCGCCGCCAGGATCGCCAACTGCAGGAAAACGGCGAGCCGGTCCTGCGCCAGCATGCCCGAGAAAAACAGCGTGCCGCCGCCGGCCGTCTCCAGCCAGCCGGGCAGTTTCAGATTCACGGCACCGGCCAGAAGAAGCAGCGTGATCCCGCCCAACAGGCGGGCACCGCGCAAGCGGGGCAGAACGAGCAGAAGAAGAGCGCCCGCTGCCAGGAGGATTTCCGCTGAGACGCCGCTGAACTCCGCGCTCATATCAGCCGCCGGCCGCTCCGCCAAGCCGGTACAGCAGGGCCTTGAGCGCCGGGTTCTGCCACGCGATCAGCGTACTCGGCCAGATGCCGACCCAAAGAATAAACAGCATCAGCGGCACCAGCGTGAAGATCTCCCGGCGGTTGATGTCGGTGAGGCCGGCCCACTTCGGATGCAGAGGTCCGAGCAGAACCTTCTGGATCATCAACAGGAAGACCGCCGCGCCGAACACCAGGCCCAGCACCGAGAAGATCACAATCGCCGGATGGGTCGGGAAACAACCCAACAGGGAGAGGAACTCCCCGACGAACCCGCTCAGGCCCGGCAATCCCAACGAAGCCATCGAGAAGAAGATCAGCAGACCGCCGTAGACGGGGATCTTGGCCCCCAGCCCGCCGAAATCAGCCAGGTTGCGGGTGTGGGCCCGGTCGTACAGCACGCCGACCAGCAGGAACATGCCGCCGGTGATCATGCCGTGGTTGAACATCTCCAGCATGGCGCCGTTGAAACCGGTCAGCGTCAGCGCGCTCAAGCCCAACAGCACAAACCCCATGTGGCTGACCGAGGAATAGGCGACCAGTTTCTTGAGATCGGTCTGCGCCAGCGCCACCATCGCACCGTAGACGATGTTGATCAGCCCCAGCACCGCAAGAACCGTCCCGAAACCCACGGCCGCCTGCGGCAGCAGCGGAAAACTGATCCGGAACAGGCCGTACCCGCCCATCTTCAGCAGGACGCCCGCCAGCAGGACCGAGATCGGCGTGGGCGCTTCCACGTGCGCGTCCGGCAGCCAGGTATGGAACGGGAAGATCGGCACCTTGATCGCGAACGCCAGGAAGAAGCCGAGGAAAACCCACCCCCGTGTCGATTCGGTCAGGTCCATCCCCTGCGCCATCAGCGCCGGGATCGAGAAGGTGTGCGGGTTGGAGTGGAAATAGCAGGTCAGGATGCTCAACAGCATGAAGACCGAGCCGGCCAGCGTGTAGAGGAAGAACTTGATCGCCGCGTATTCCCGCCGGGGCCCGCCCCAGATGCCGATCAGGAAATACATCGGCACCAGCACCACTTCCCAGAACAGATAGAAGAGGAACAAGTCCAGCGCAAGGAACGTGCCCATCATGCCGGTGACCAGCAGCAGGTAGAGAAAGTAATACTCCTTCAGCCGCTCGTGGATTGAGGCCGAGGCGATCGCCGCCACGAACGACAACAGAGCAGTCAGAAAGACCAGCGGCACACTCAGGCCGTCGACTCCGAGGTGGTACCAGACGTTGATCTGCGGAATCCAGGAGAGCTTTTCCTCGAACTGGAATCCCTGCCCCTCCGGCTGGAACCAGAACAGCAGCAGGATGCTCAGCGCCAGCACGGCCCCGGTGGTGCCGATGGCCAGCGCCCGGATCAGGCCGGCCCGGTCCTTCGGAATCGCCAAGGTCAGCAACGCTGCCGCCAAAGGCAGGAAGACCAACGCCGTCAAAAGGGAAAAAGTCATCTCAAGATTCCTTTCCATAAAAGAAAGAGAACCACCGCCGATCCAAACGCGATCATCAGATAGTTCTGCACCAAGCCGGTCTGCAGCTGCCGGAACGCGGCACCCACCCGGCCCACCGTGATCCCTAAGCCGTTGACCGCGCCGTCAACCCAATGCTCGTCGATCCAGCGCTTCGCGCGGCTGGCCGCTAACCCGGCGGACCCGGCGCCGTTGACCGCGCCATCGACCACTTTCGCGTCGAACGAAAAGGCCTTGCGAGCGAGCGTCTGAACGGGCCGGATCAGCAAAGCGTCATAAAGCTCATCCACAAAGTATTTGCCGGCGATCAGCCGGTAAAACGGAGAGAGCGCCCGGCGCGCGAAGACCGGCAGCAGCTGCCAGCCGAACCCGTACCGCGCCAGCGCCAAAAGAATCCCGGTGCCGGCAACGGCGATGGAGATTTGCTGAAGCGTGTGCCCCCCCTCGTGCGCTTGCGTCTGAATCCCGAGAAAATGCTGGAACGCGTGCCCCGTCCAGCGCGACCCCAAAAGGCCCACACCCACGGCCCCCACACTCAAGACCACGAGCGGCCCGGTCATCACCCAGGGTGATTCGTGGGGGTGGCTGTGGGAATCTTTCGGCGAACCGAAGAAGGTCAGGATCACCGCGCGGCTGATGTAGAACGCGGTCATCCCGGAAACGGCGAACACCAGCGCCAGGAACGGCGCCGGCAGGGAGTGGCTGATCGCGACAAGGATTTCCTCTTTCGACCAAAATCCGGACAGCGGCGGAATACCCGCCATCGCGACGGAACCCAGGATGAACGTGGCGGCCGTCACCGGCATGGGGCGCCATAAGCCCCCCATGCGCGTGATCTCCTGATGATGCACGGCGTGGATCACCGAGCCCGCACCCAGGAACAGCAGGGCCTTGAACCAGGCGTGCGTGACCAGATGGAACATGCCGGGAAACGGTTCCCCCGACGCCAGCCCCACCATCATCAGCCCCAGTTGGCTCAGCGTCGAGTAGGCCAGCACCTTTTTCAGGTCGGTCTGCGTGCAGGCCACGGTCGCGGCGAAGAAAGATGTGATGATACCCAACACCGCGACCACGAGCAGCGCATCGGGGTTGGGCAGGAACAGCGGCATCGTGCGGGCCACGAGATAAACGCCGGCGGCAACCATCGTCGCCGCGTGGATCAGCGCCGACACCGGTGTGGGGCCTTCCATGGCATCGGGCAGCCAGACGTGCAGAGGAAACTGCGCCGACTTGCCGGCCGCGCCCCAGAAGATCAACACCGCCACAACCGGCGCCCACCGGCCCAGCGCCGCGGCCGTGGCGCTCAGATCGGTGAAGCTTAAATTCCCGGTCAGTTTGGCGATTAGAAGGATCGCCGCGAGAAGCCCCAAATCTCCGACGCGGGTCGTGAGGAACGCCTTCTTGCCCGCGTTGGCGGCCGCCTCCTTCTCGAACCAGAAACTGATCAACAGATAGGAGCACAACCCCACCAGCTCCCAGCCGATGTAGAGGAGGATGAAGTTATCAGCCAGCACCAGCGTGAGCATCGCGCAGAAGAACAGGGAGAGATAAGCGAAGAACCGGCTGAACCGCGGATCGGAATGCATGTAGCCAATGGAATACAGCATGATCAGCCAGCCGATGCCGGTGATGACCAGACACATCGTGATGGAGAGGGGGTCGGCCAGCAGGCCCATCCGCAGCGACTGCCCGCCGAAGGAGAGCCACGTGAAAGACAAGTGAGGAGCTGGGAGGGAGGAGCTCAGGAGTGAAAGAAAAAGGTGGATTGAAAGAGCCAGTGATCCGGCCAGCGCCGCCAGCGACACGGCCGGCGCAAACTTCCCGAACCGTCGCCCAAACAGAATCAGGATGGCAAACGAAAGCAAAGGAAACAAGGGAATGAGCGCAAGCTTCATTGCTTCATCCCTTCAACAGCCGGATTTCATCGGCCGCGATGGTGTTCCGGTGCCGGAAGATTGCCAGCACGAGTGCCAACCCCACCACCGCGCCGGCGGCGGCAATTCCAATCACCAGCAGTGCCGCCATCTGCCCTTCCGCGCCGGTCCCCTTCCATATCCGGCTGAACGCGACCAGGTTCAGGTTGGCGCTGTTGAGGATCAGCTCGATCGACATCAGGATGCCGATCGTGTTGCGGCGCGTGAGGACCCCGAAAAACCCGATCGCGAACAGCCCCGCGGAGACGATCAGCACATGCGGCAGAGGGACCGGCATCGCTACTCTTTCCTCGCAACGTAAAGGGCCCCAACCAGCGCGCCCAGCAGCAGCAGCGAGAGCAGTTCGAACGGCAGCAGATAACCGGACACGATCATCCGCCCGATCGCCGGCAGGGGGACCGGCGGAGCCAGCGCCGTCTCGGCGGGCCACGGCGTCTGCAGGTAAGCCCAGACCAGCCCGCCGCCGATCACGGCCGCCAGCACAGAAGCGCCGGCCGCCTGGCGGTTCCAGCGCGCCACGGACGGGTCGGCGATCCGGGCCGTCAGCATGACGCCGAACACCAGCAATGTAAGGATCGCCCCGACATAGACCAGCAATTGGGTGACGGCCAGGAACTCGGCTTCCAGGAAGAGGTAGAGAGCAGCGACGCCGAACAAAGCCAGCGCCAGACCCAACGCGGCCCGGAAAAGATTCCGAGCGCTGACCGCGAACCAGGCCCCCGCCAGGGTCCCAGCGGCCACTGCGTAGAAAGCCGCTTTCGCGGCGAGATCAAACGGTCCTATGGCATCGGGCATGAGGTGAAGTATGACAGGAAGGCGCTCATTATACTATAATTTGCGTTCATGACTAGGAACGGAGTCCGAAAGGTCCGCTCGAAAGTGATCTACCGAGGCCGCGTTGCCACGCTGTCGCTGGATACCTTTCGGATGCCCAACGGCCATTCGCTCTTGAGGGAGACGATCCAGCACCCGCCGTCGGTGGTGATCCTGCCGGTCTTCGCGGACGGAAAGGTCCTGCTGATCCGCCAGTTCCGCCATGCGGTCGGCCGCGTGATCTACGAGATCCCGGCCGGCACCAGCGAGCCGGGGGAACCGCTGCTGCGGTGCGCGCGGCGGGAACTGATCGAGGAAACCGGCTACGCGGCCCGCCGGTGGAAGAAGATCTGCCGCTTCTATCCGGCGCCGGGCATCTCCACGGAGCGGATGGACTGCTTCGTGGCCACCGGCCTTTACGTTCCCAAGAAGAAACTGGCGATGGACGAGGATGAGCACATCCTCGTGAAGATCACGCCGATCCCGAAAGCTCTGGAGATGGTCCGCCGGAATCAGATCGTCGACGCCAAATCGATCATCGGCCTCCTCTGGGGGCTGGAAAGGATCCGCTGGAAACATGCTTAGCCCGACCGCCGAACTGCTGAAGAAAGTCGCCGCCATCTGCCGCAAGGACCGCCGGTACAAACCGGAGGCCTACACGTTCCTGCTGGCCGGCCTGCACTTCACCGTCGGCCAGCTGCCTGAACCGCGGCATCTGACCGGCCGTGAACTGCTGGAGGGGCTGCGGCTCTACGGGCTGGACCAGTTCGGGCCGCTGACCGCGCAGGTGTTCGAGCACTGGGGCATCCGTTCCACCGAGGATTTCGGGCACATCGTCTTTTTGCTGGTCAACGCCCAGCTGCTGCGCAAAACCGAAGATGACTCGCTGGAGGATTTCAAGGAAGGGTACGACTTCGACTGCGCGTTCGACCCCGAGCCGCTCTACAAGCTGACCGACGAATCATAATTCTTCCCTGTATCTTGACTAGTCATGACTTGTCAGGTATAATCATGCCTAGAGGAGATCCCAACATGCAGATCAAATATTCAACCAAGCTGGGAGCCAAAGAGGTCAGGACTCTGAAGCGCCTTTCGGAAGACAGCCGAATCCCGCAATCCAAGCTTTTGGAGGAAGCGATCCATCTGCTGGAAGCCCAGCATGCCAACGACGTCGTAACTCCGGAATTCCGGCGGTTGGTAGATCATTCCATCCGGAAAAATCTGCCCCTTCTCAAGCGATTGGCTGAGTGAAATATCTCGGTTACCGGCAGGTCCTCTGGATCTACCGGCGCGTGATGGAAGAAACCGGCGGTACCTTCGGCATCCGCGATGAAGGGCTCCTCCGATCCGCGCTCGCGCGCCCTCAGGCCTCTTTCGGCGGGCAGGACCTTTACCCAACCCTCTTTGAGAAAGCGGCGGCTCTGCTGGAATCCCTGGTGATGAATCACCCCTTTGCGGATGGCAACAAGCGGGTGGCTTGGGAATGCCTGGATCTGACCCTGGAACTCAATGGATATCGACTGACCGCTTCTCACGAAGAAAACTTTAAACTTGTCATGAGCATAATCGAGCGCCACGCTACCACTCAAGACGCGGCAGACTGGCTGAGGAAACATACCCGGTCGAGGTAGTTAGTCGTAGAAAATCCAGTTATTATTGTTGGTTTTTCATCCCGTTTTCAGCCATACTTTCCTATAATCCGATGAATTCCCTCTGCAGACACTTTGTTGCCACTTTCCTGGCGCTTATCCTTATACTGCCGCATCCTGCGCTTGCTTTGCGGGAGCCGCAGGAGGACGCCGCCGTTCCCGCCCTGGACCTCCGCCTGCGCTCCTCCACCGGGCTGGAGGAACAATTCAAAAAAATAGGGGACTCTCCTACAGAACAAGCTTCTGCGCTGGAACAACTCGCTGCTGCCGGTCGATGGCCACGGGACTGGACCCATCTTCGGGTAGCGTCTCTCCTGCATCAATACCAAGGGGAGGTTCTTCGACAGTGGGGCCAATCTGCTTTCCGCAGATGGCTGGTGCTGGCTTGGGAAACTTCCGTCGACCCGAACAAGCTGTTCCACGTTGGCTTATCTCTCCTGAGAAAAGCGGAAACCGGCCATTCGGATGCAGAGGTGGCAATCCCTTTCAACGAGGCAGCCGAATCGCTCGAACACCAACGAGGGACGGCTCCTATCCCAGATTATGAGAACGCGTATTCCGCGCTGGTGGCTCAGATGGAGGAACTTCCACCCATTCAATCGGCATCTCAAGTTAAATTACGCGAACGGATAGAGCTTTTCTCTTCGGCTCAGGCCCGAAAAATTCTGGAGGATCCTAAGCAACTCTGGGACGACCGCTGGGGGGCGGTCGAGTTTTTGTTGGAACGTCCAGGAAAGCGCCCGCTTACTGTTGAAGAACTCGCAGAGCTGACGGAAGAGTATCATCGGGAGCTCATCCGAAAAGAGTTGGCGCTGTTCTCCACCCTGCTGAGCGCCATCAAGCAGCGGGCTGCCGGAGACCCGCGGCGGTTTTGGTCGGAGATTCTTCCCATCCTGGACGAAGTGAGCAACACACCCACAGAAGGAATCCGGAAACTTCTACTGAAAAAACTGGGTGAGCCAAGCAACTCCGCTGCCCCAGCCCCAAGCCAAACCGTCCTCACCCCAGCCGCTCCACTGCTGAGAGCCGCTCTTGCAGAGGGTCGGACAACCCTCGACCGGTTAAGAATTCTGATGAAATTCTCAGACGCTGAAACAGCGGGGGATTTCGAGCGAATGGCTCAGTTGGGAAAAAACACGGTTCACAATTTCCTTCGAGGCGGCGCGTTTGGACCGGGGACTCGAAGAAGGATCCAGGGTTACGTGCTTCAAAACTTTGGAGTTCCTGTAACGCTCCATCTGCGCGTTCTGGGACCGAACGGCATAGAAACACGATTGAACGCCCTTGCTTCTCCGGATGAACGGTATGACTTCATCATGAATGAAATCTTGGGCTGGACCTACGGCGAGCTTAGGAAGCGCTCCCGCGCAGGAATACTCCGAGCGGATAAAACCCGGTCTCTGCCAAGAGAGAAAGGCTTCTCTCGATTCAAACAGGCAAAAGTCGCCACACAGCGCCTGACCCGCTATGGACTTGAGCAAGGTCTGCGGGAAGAATTTCGCAGGTCCGTTTGGTTGGACGGCCAGCTCCGAGCTGTTTCTCAGCCGGCGGTGCCCGACATTTTGCACAGCTTGCCGGATGTCGAAAGCCGCTTTAACTGGCTGATGGACGAATGGCTGCTGATCTCTAGCGACGAGCTGCTCGAAGAGCTTGGGATTTCGGATGCTTTTTCTGTTTCCATAGGGCGGTTCATGACCCCGACGGGAAGCGATTCGGAAAGAAGGACTGCGATCCGGCAGGCCCTGGAACAAAAACTCCAGGCCCGAACAGGAGAAGCCATCCGGCTGGATGAAAACCTTCTTCCTGAAACACCCCCACCCGCTACAAAAGTAGAGGTGGCGATTCCCACGCCGAGGAAAAACCATCTGCCGAACGGTTCCGAGCTCGCAACGCCGGCCGGTGTGGACCTGGGGAGCATTCAGAAAAAGTTGCGCCGACAACGCCGCGCGGGAGCTCGATTGCGCGCGCTCCGGGAGATGGCCGGGTACGCTTCCCGGCAGCGGTTCGCGGACGAGACAGGCGTCAGCAGCTGGACCATTCTCCGATTCGAACAAAACGAAACCTCCATGCAGGCCGCGAATCGGGCGGCTGTTCGGAGCTTTCTGGAGGCCCGGTACGCCACTCTTGGAATCGCACTGGGTCTCGATCAGGAATTCCGAGTAACGGAGGAGCCGCTGACAAACCGCATTGCCGCACATGAAACAGCCGCGGACCGGCTGGCCTTTATCTCGAACGATTTGCTGGGCTGGACCTACCCGGAGCTGACCCGACAAGCACAGGCAGCCAGCAAAGACTTCCTCGGAAAAGAATTAACCTTTAGTTCAAATCGAAGCATCACGGAATTACTGAATGAAGCGGGGCCTTCGACACGCCGATTGATTCGGCATGTGGTGGAAACCGCTTTGCGGGAACGCTATGGGGAGTCCCCCCGGTTTGACCATGAATTCATGCCGGTTGAATCGGTCTCCGCTCAGCTCGCTCAAATTCCGGATTTTGAAAGCCGGTTCAACTGGTTGAGGAAAGATTGGCTCATGTGGGATAAAAACGAATTGATGAAACGTGCGGGCGTTACCCGGTTGAAGCACTCCATGGAACGGGCCGTTACTTCAACCGGCCCGCGCAACACGAAAAAAATGGCTCTTGTGCGAGCTCTGACCGAAGGGCTCCGGGACCGGGGAGACGCCGGACTTCGACTCAACGGGGATCTGCTTCCTGTCATCCCCGCCGGCCTGGAGGAGAAATCTCAGGACCGGCAGTGGAAGCATACGCATGCGAAGATCGTCAAAGCGCTCCGGTCCCATCCGGGCGGACTACTGATGGCGACAGACCTGGCGAAGCGGGCTGGTGTAGGCAGGGTGGCCCTTTACACTCACAACTACCGTTCGTTGGTTGCGGCGGAGAATAAGCGCCGCGCCGGGATGAAACGCCCCCGGCTGGCGATTGAGCTTCGAGAATATCAAGAACATACGGAGGATCCGGAGCAAGCGATCGTGAAAGCGCTCCGGTCCCATCCGGGCGGCCGGATGACAGTGGAAGCGTTGGCGAAACTGGCCGGTGTGGGCAAGTTAACCCTCTACAATTACAACTACCGTTCTCTGGTTGAGGCGGAGAACCAGCGCCGCGCCGGGATGAAACGCCCCCGGCCGGCGATTATCCTTCTAAGGCCTGGCCGCCCCCCATCCGACGCCGGGCTGGAGGAACGGACCACTCGGAGTGTTTCCCTTCTTCGGCAGATGCCGCCGGCGGTGCCGGGATCAATCGGAGACGCGGCACTGGTGTTCATGCCGGGCACGTATGATCTGGCAGCAGTGGCAGCTCAAATGGGTGCCATCGTGGTGGTGCCGGACGACGGCCCCGAGGCGGCTGGCCTGGAAGAACTGCTGAGAGCCGTGCGGATTCCGGAAGGCCGATACGCGGTGGGTGTTTTGCGGGCCAGCCGGTTCCTGGAAGGATATCCCCGCCAGATTCTCATTGAGGATCGTCCGGAAGGTTTTGAGATTCTCGGCCTGCGCTGGGACGACCTGCCGCCGCCGGTCTCGGCCGCGCTCGAATCGGTCCTCGCTTACCTCGACCGCGCCGTCGAGGCGTAGCTCATCCGCTTGAGTTCCGGCACGGGCCGGAGTATCGTTGGACACGTGACCTCTTCCCCGTTGCACCGGTGCGGAACCGTCGCGATCCTCGGGCGGCCCAACGTCGGCAAGTCCACCCTGCTCAACCGCTTTCTGGGCCAGAAGATCGCGATCGTCAGCCCGAAGCCGGAGACCACGCGCGACCGCCTGCTGGGAATCCTGACTCTGCCGGACGCGCAAATCCTCTTCATCGACACGCCCGGCATCTACCGGGGGCCGAAGACCCTGCTGGGCAAACACCAGATCGCGGCGGCTCGGGAGGCGCTGGCCGAGGCGGACGTCATGCTGATGATCACCGAAGCGCAGCAGGGATTCACCGATGAGGACCGGCAGATCGTCCAGCTGCTGCCCAAGAACAGGGGACAGTCCCCTTCGGGGACAGTCCCCGTGCCGCCTTCCTTCCTGGCCATCAACAAGGCGGACCGTTCCCGGAAAGAGCTGATCCTGCCGCAGATCTCCGAGGCCAACCGGCTGAACGTCTTCCGGGAGATCTTCCCGATTTCCGCGCTGAAAGGGGACAATGCGCCGGAGCTTCTGCAAACACTGATCAAGACGCTTCCCGAAGGACCGGCCCTTTACCCGCCCGATCAGATCACCGACACGCCCGCGCGCACACTCGCGCAGGAGATCGTCCGGGAGAAAACACTGCTGTTCACGCACGAAGAAGTACCGCACGCCATCGCGGTGGTGGTCGAAGAGTGGCGCGCCGGCCAGAAATCGGCCCGGGGAAGCCGGCCCCTGCCGGCCGACCTGCCGCCGCCGCCCAACCAAACATACATCCGGGCCACGCTGTACGTGGAGCGGGAAAGCCAGAAAGGAATCCTCATCGGCAAAGGGGGCGGTCTCCTCAAAAAGATCGGGCAGGAAGCCCGTAAAGAGATTGAAACCCTGTTGGGCGAAACCGTCTATCTGGAGCTGTGGGTCAAGGTCGCGCAGAACTGGCGAAAAGACCCTGTCATGCTAAAACGGCTCGGTTATTAGCTCCTACTAGGTATCAGAAAACCACTTTAAAGCTTAAAACATGTCTTTTATGGGTAAAATGAACCCTTTACACCCTGCGCCTAGTGGCCTATTCCACAAGCCGTTGACATTAAACGCAGTTCGTGGCATGGTTGCTTTAGCCGATAAAGGCAAACCCGTTGAAAGGCGGGGACGCAAAGCCACAGGCCTAAATCGTTCGCGGTGAAGCACAGGCCCAAGCCCGAGAGGGACAGGCCGACCAGCGGAACCCGACGACATGGCGGCTGGGTTGCCGAAGCGGAACGCCGGGCCACGACACTGTCGAGATCCAGCGGCCGGCTCAAAACCGGCTCACGGACGGGCCCTTTGGGCGTCTTCACTCGAAGCCTTTGTCTCCGCCGCGAAACGCGGCGGATCCGCCGGAAGTTCCGGGCGGAGGCTATACCTTGGTTCATCGCGCTCCGGCAGGCCCGGAGCGCTTCCTTTTTGAGGACCGGGCTGATATCATAACCCCGCCATGAGATCGTCCTCACGAAGCCACGAACAACCGGCCTCCAACAAACGCTGGCTGATTCGGCAGGTTTCCCTGTTCAAGGATCTCACCGAAGAGCAGCTGGCGTTTGTCGACGAACATTCCCGCCTGGTGGAGTTTGAAAAAGACGAGTTCATCTACCGCCAGGGAGAGCCGGCCGACTGTTTGTACGGAATTGTCAGCGGGCGGGTGCGGATCTTCCTGCGGCACGGGACCGACCCTTCGGAAACCGCGGAGATCCTGCACCGGGGCGATTACTTCGGGACCGCCTCCATCCTCACCAACGAGCCCCATTCGGTCACCACGCAAGCCGGCAACGATTCCATCCTGCTCAAGATCAAGAAATCCGATTTCGAAACGCTGCTCAAGAAGATCCCGCAGATGGCGATCCATTTGTCCACCACGCTGTCGCGCCGGCTGCGCCAGCGGGAGACGCAGGCCAAGCGGATCTTCGAATCGACGCTGATCTCCTTGTACAGCCCCTTTCCCGGCAGTGGGCGGACGATGTACGCGGTGAACCTGGCCGCGTCGATTCATAAAGAAACCGGGAAAAAAGTCCTGCTGATCGACATGAGCGCCGCGGGGACGGAGGTCTGCCAGGCGCTGGGAGTCGCGGCGCCCCCCGCGCCGCTGCAGTTGAAGTCGGCGGCGCCGGACCATTCCAAAGTGACTTCGCTGATTCTGAAGCACCCCTCCTGCGGATTCGACACGCTGGGCGTGGTGCACGGTCCGAATGTTTCCGCGGATGTGGCCCAAATCACGCCGCTGTTGTCGTACCTGGCGAATTTTTACCATTTCGTGATTACCGACCTTCCTCATTCCATGGACCGGATGGTCTTCAAGGCGCTCGTGCAGGCCGATTCGATCCATTTGGTCTGCAACGGAAGCCGCGCCCAGCTGGAAAGCACCGTAGGCGTGCTGGACGAGCTGAGAAAAACCATTCAGCAGGCGGCCAACCGGGTCAAGGTGGTCATCAACGAGCTTTCTTCGGAAACCGGGGAAGCGGAGCAGGGAGAGATCCTGCGCCATCGGATTTACGCCACACTGCCGAAAGTGGAAATCCCGACCGCGCCAGGACATCCGGTGGTACTGGCCCACCCGGACTGGGAATACTCGCGCGCGATCCGCCGGATCAGCCGGGAGATCGGCGGGGTTTTGGTCGGGCTCGTGCTGGGGTCGGGGGCCGCGATGGGTCTCTCGCACATCGGCGTCCTGCGGGTTCTGGAACGGGAGAATATCCCCATCGACATCGTGGCCGGATCCTCGATCGGGGCGCTCATTGCCGCGCTGTGGGCCTCGGGCCGCAACTCAGCCGAGCTGGAAAAAATAGCGGACCTCTTCAAATCAAAATGGTCGTTGTTAAAGCTGGTGGACCCGCCGTTCCCGGGGCCGAAGTTCGGCATCCTGCGGGGCCAGGAGGTCACTCGCCTGTTGACCCGGCAGCTGGGCGATAAAACGTTCCGGGACCTGCGCATGCCGGTCAAGGTGATCGCCGTGGATTACGCGCGGCGAGAAGTGAAGGTGCTGGATGAAGGATCGGTGGTTCGCGCGGTCCGCGCGTCCGTGGCCATCCCGGGGATTTTCGAGCCGATCCGGATCCGGGGCCGGTGGCTGATTGACGGCGGTGTGCTGGATCCGGTGCCGGTGGACGTGCTCAGCCAGATGGGCGTGCACAAAATCATCGCGGTGAACACGCTGCCGAGCCCGGCCGACATCCACCGGCGGCATCAGGAACTGGCCGAAGAGCGGGTCCGCCTGGAGCAGGAGGCCCTCCAGCGGGGCTGGCTGCGCTACCGATTGTTCCGGATCCGGCAAGCCGGCTGGCGCTGGATGGACTCCAACATCTTCGATGTGATCATGCACACGATGCAGGGGATGGAATACGTGCTGGCCGAGGCCCAGTGCGCGCAGGCCGATGTGGCCCTGCACCCAACGGTGCCGCGCGTGAACTGGTGGGAATTCTACAACGTGGAACAATTGATCCGCCGGGGCGAGGAAGAGACAATGGCGCACCTGCCGGAGATCAAGAAGCTGATTTCGGAATAATCCATACAGGACAGGGGGAAAGCGATGGCGATTTACAAGGTCGGAGTCGTGGGAGCCGGAACCATGGGGGCGGGAATCGCGCAGGTGATTTCCTACGGCGGAACACCGGTGGTTTTGAAAGAAGTGAACGACCAAGCGCTGCAAAAAGGCCTCGGCACCATCCGGAAGGTCTACGAAGGACGGGTGGCCAAGAAACGAATGACACCGGAAGAGATGGAGGAGAAGATGAAGCTGGTCACCCCGACAACCAGCTACGAACCCTTCAAGGAAGTGGACCTGGTCATCGAGGCGGTGCCGGAACTGCTGAACCTGAAGCTGGAGATCCTGAAGGCGCTCGACGACATTTGCCCGGCCGGCACGCTGCTGGCCTCCAACACCTCCGCGCTGTCCATCTCGGGCCTGGCCGCGGCGACCCGGCGGCCGGAGAAAGTGGTCGGCATGCATTTCTTTTATCCAGCCCACATCATGAAGCTGGTGGAGATCATCCCCGGCCTGCAGACCAGCGACGAGACCGTCGAGGAAGTGATCGGCCTGGCCGAAGGGCTGCGTAAACTGCCGGTGCGCGTGAAAGAGTGCCCCGGCTTCCTTGTGAACCGCCTGTTGATGCCGTACCTGAACGAGGCGGTGCTGGCGCTGGAAGAGGGAGCCGCCGCGATCCCGGAGATCGATCAGGCGATGAAGGCGCAGGGGTGGCCGATGGGGCCGTTCACGCTGATCGACGCGCTCGGGCTGGACATCTGCGCGGAAGCCGGCAAGGTGCTCTGGCAAGGGTACGGCGACCGGATGAAGCCGGCCGCGCTCTGGCCGCGCCTGCTGGAACTGAAGCGGCTGGGCCGCAAGAACGGCAAGGGATTCTACGACTATTCGGCTGCCGGACCCGCCGACGCGGGCCAGCCGGATCCGGCGCTGGAAAAAGAGATTGAGGCGCTGCGGCAGAAACTGGGCCGCCCGAAAACAGCATTCTCGCCTGAACGGCTGATGACGCTGATCATCAACGAGGCGGTGCTGGCCCTGCAGGAAGGGATCTCCTCGGCCGGCGAGATCGAGATTGGCGTGCTGGCGGGGCTGGGCTACCCGGCGTCCAAGGGCGGGCTGCTGCACGCGGCCGACGCGATGGGCATCGACGCGCTGACCGACGCGCTGGACCGGTTCACGCGGGAGCTGGGATTCCGGTTCCATCCGGCCTACCGCCTGCGGACCATGCGCAATGCCGGGCAGCTGGGCGTCAAAACGAAACGGGGCTTCTTCACTTATTAAGGGAGGGATTCATGGCGGAGTATCAGTATCTGGGCGTTTCCATCGAAGACAAGGTCTGCGTGGCGACCATCAGCAATCCGCCGGCCAACATGCTCTCGCGGGCCGTGCTCACGGAGCTCAGCGCCCTGTTCGACGATGTGGCGAAGAATCCGCAGGTGAAGGCGCTGGTGCTTACGGGTGCCGGAACCTTTTTCATCGTGGGGGCCGACATCCGGGAGATCTCGCAGCTCAAGGGAAAGGCCGACGGCACCGAGGCCTCCGCGCTGGGACAGCTGGTGATCGGAAAGCTGGAACACCTGCCCATCCCCAGCATCGCCGCGATCAACGGCCATTGCCTGGGCGGCGGCTGCGAGCTGGTGATGGCCTGCACCGTGCGGATCGCGCAGGAGCGGGCCCGGATGGGCCAGCCGGAGATCAACCTGGGAATCCTGCCGGGATTCGGCGGCACCCAGCGCCTGACCCGGATCGTGGGCCGGTCGCGCGCGCTGGAGCTGATGCTCACCGGCGACATGATCAACGCCAAGGTGGCTGAAGCCATCGGGCTGGTGAGCAAGGCCGTGCCGGAGGAAGAGCTGATGAAGCAGGCGCTGGGCCTGGCCAAGAAGATGGCGGCCAAAAGCCGGCCCGCAGTGGAGCGGATCCTGCGGCTGGCGCGCGAAGGAACGGCGCTGCCGCTGGAGCAGGGCTTGAAGATGGAGTCGGAGCTGTTCGGAGAACTGTGCGAAACGAACGACATGAAGGAAGGGCTCACGGCATTCCTCGAAAAACGGCCGGCCAAATTCCAGGACCGGTAACGCTCAACCGGCGCACGATTCCGGAGATGGTCCGGGCGCAGGCCCGGACGCATTGGGACCGGACTGTCTTCAGGGTCAAGCGGGGCGGAGTCTATCGGGAGATGGCCTGGAGCGAGCTTCAGACACAGGTGGAAGAGATCGCGCTGGGGTTGCTGGATTTGGGCGTGGAACCGGGCGACCGCGTCGCGATCCTTTCGGAGAACCGCCCGGAATGGGCCGTCGCCGACCTGGCCATTCTGACGCTCGGAGCCGCCACGGTCCCCATCTACGCCACGCTGACCGGCCCGGAAGCCGAACGGATCCTGCGCCATTCCGGAGCGCGGGTCCTTTTCGTCTCCGATCCGGAGATGATGGAAAAAGTCATCGGCTGCCAGGAATCGCTGAAGCTGAAGATTATCCTGTTCGACGCCCCCTACCACGTGTCGGGACCGCGGATCTGGTGGCTGGGCGAGCTGCGGGGCCTGGGCCGGACGGCCGCGCCGCCGGCCCGCACCGAGATGAGCCGGCGGATGGACCAGCTGGGGCCCGACGCGGTCGCCTCGATCATCTACACCTCCGGGACCACCGGCGAGCCCAAGGGGGTGATGTTGACCCACGCGAATTTCCTCAGCAACTGCGAAGCGATCCATCAGATCGTCCCGATCGGGGATTCGGATTCCCTGCTTTCGTTCCTGCCGCTGTCGCACGTGTTCGAGCGGATGGCCGGCTACTACTTCCCTCTTTCGGTGGGAGCCGCCATCGCTTACGCCGAAACGCTGGAGACCGTCGCCGACAACCTGCTGGAAATCCGGCCTACCGTGATCACCGGCGTTCCCCGCTTCTACGAGAAGATCCATGAGCGGATCCAGGCAGCGGTTCGTTCGGCGCCGGCATCCAAGCGAGCCCTGTTCCGGTGGGCCGTGGAGACCGGCCGGAAACGGGCGGAGCGGATCTTTCAGAACCGGCCGGTCCCGCCGGGGCTGGCGCTGCAGCACCGGCTGGCCGACCGCCTGGTCCTGCACAAACTGCGGGAACGCATGGGCGGACGGCTGCGTTTCTGCGTGTCCGGAGGCGCGCCGCTGTCGAAATCGCTCGGCGAATTCTTTTACGCGGCCGGCATCCTGATCCTCGAAGGGTACGGGCTGACGGAGACATCGCCGGTCATCTGCGTGAACCGGCCCGACCGGTTCCGGTTCGGCACCGTCGGGATACCCCTGCCCGGCGTGGAAGTCCGCATCGCGGAAGATGGAGAAATCCTCACGCGCGGGCCCCATGTGATGAAAGGGTACTTCGAGAACCCGGAGGCCACCGCCGAAGCGATCGATCCCGACGGCTGGTTCCACACCGGGGACATCGGCCGGCTGGACGCGGAGGGATTCCTGGCCATCACGGACCGGAAGAAGGACCTCATCAAGACGTCCGGAGGGAAGATGGTGGCTCCCCAATCGCTGGAAGCCCAGCTCAAGACCGATTCGCGCATCGCCGACTGCGTCGTGATCGGGGACCGGCGCAAGTACCTGACCGCGCTGGTGGTGCCTAAACCAGAATGGGCGGTGCGGCCCGACGCCGACGCGTTGATTTGGGAGCGGGTACAGCGCATCAACCAGAAACTGGCTTCGTTCGAGCAGATCAAGAAAATCACCGTTTTGGCTGAGCCGTTCAGCCAAGTCGGCGGAGAGCTGACCCCCACGCTGAAAGTGAAGCGGCGCGTCATCGCCGAACGGTACGCGGCGCAGATCGAGGCGATGTATGCCGAGGGAGGATGAAACGGAAACTCAAGGGTTCCTGACGGCGGGGGACGGAACGCGGCTGTTCACCCGAAATTGGGATTCGTTTCAGCCGAAGGCCCACGCGATCGTGGTGCACGGCATCGGAGAACACAGCGGCCGGTACGAGTGGCTGGCGCAAAGCTTGGCCCAACGGCATTGGGTGGTCTGGGCGCTGGACCATCGCGGACATGGCCGGTCCGGAGGGGGCCGGGGCGACTGCGCCGGCCTGGAATCGCTGATCGGGGATTTGGACCGGCTGGTGGATCTGCAGGCGGAAACCGCCGGGCATCTGCCCTGCCTGATGGTGGGACACAGTCTGGGCGGATTGATCGCGCTGGCTTACGCGGCCCGGTATCCGGAAAAGATCAAGGCCGTGGCGGTCTCTTCGCCGGCGCTGAAGCTGACCCATCCCCCTTCGCCTCTCAAGACCGCGGTGGTAACGGCCGTCTCGAAGATCCTGCCGGGCTGGCCGTTTCCCAACGGCGTCAATCCGAAAAACCTCTGCCATGACCCGGCTGTCGTGGACGCGTACGAACGCGATCCCTTGGTGCACCGGGTCATCCGCGCCCGATGCGCGGTCTCTTTGAACCGGGCCATGAAAGAATCTTTGTCGCTGGCCGACCGGCTGAAAATCCCCTGCTTGATCCTGCAAGCCGGAGCGGATGAAGTCTGCGATCCGCTCGCGGTCGAGGCGTTCGCCCAGCGGGCGCGAAAAGCGCCGACGACGTTCCGTTCCTACCCCGATCTTTACCACGAACTGTTCAACGAGCCGCAGAAAGAGCGGGTGCTGGCGGACCTGCTGGCCTGGGCGGAAGAGGCGCTGCGCTCGTGAAGAAAGCGGCCGCCGGCGTATGGCTCACGCTGGGGCTGGCCGCCTGCAGCACCATTTACAACCCCGCGACCCAGCGGCAGGAAACGCTTCTGAGCACCCCCATCGAGATCGCCATCGGAAACATCGCCAAGGCCCAGATGGGGCTGACGTCGTTGTCGATGGGCCGGGCGGCGCCGGAGCAGTTGGCCCGGGTGCAGAGGATCGGGAAACAGCTGGCCGCCGTCAGCGACCGGCAGGATGTGCCGTACCAGTTCGGAGTGATTAAAGACAGATCCCTCAACGCGTTCGCGCTGCCCGGAGGGACCGTCTACGTGTACAGCGGCCTGATTCAGAAAGCCACCGACGACGAGCTGGCCTGCGTGATGGCGCATGAAGTGGGCCACGTGGCCGCCCGGCACGCGGCCAAGCACCTGCAGGCCGACCTGGGATTCCTGGTGCTCGTTCAGATCGCCGGCAGGGCCGGCGGCGGATCGGGCGCTGTGGAGGTTGCCAATTCGATGGTTGGCCTTCTGCGCAACGGCTACAGCCGCGGCGATGAGCTGCAGGCCGACCGGTTGGGCGTCCGGTACGCCTGGGCTGCCGGCTACGATCCGCAGGGGATGGTGACCTTCTTTGAGAAAATGCTGGCGGAGAAGCCGGAGGGCGCCATGGACCGGGCGACGGTCTGGCAGCGGACGCACCCGCTCGCCAGCGACCGGATCCAGAAGGCCAAGGAAGAGATCGCCAAACTCAAGAGTGAGACCTTCCCGCGGGATGGTACACTGCTGAAAAAGCAAGGAGGATCATGATCCGGTTGCTGGCCCTTTGGGCTGCTTTTTTGGCGGCTTTCCTGCTGGCCGTGGTGATCCGAGAGGACCGGCTGACGGCTCGCGGAAAAATCCCGCTGGGCCGCCTGCGCCGGCTTTGGTTCCGGAATGAGCGGCGCCGGGCCCCCCGTTACCGGGTCAATTGGGGCATCCGCTACTCCCGGCAGGAAGGCCGCAGCCCGGCACGCCGGGAAGGATCCACCCGGGATGTCAGCCAGACCGGTGCCGGCCTGACGGTCCGGGAAAAACTGCCGGTGGGGTCTTTTCTCGATATGGAGCTGGCCCTGCCGGAAAGCAGTTCCTCTCTCTGTGTCCGAGCTGAGGTGATGTGGACCAAGGAGATGCCCGTGCCTGAACTTCCCCTTCCCGAAGAAGGCCGGACCTTTTTCGTCGGCATTCGGTTCCAAGGTATCGACCCGGAACTGGAGCAGCGGCTCCGGAAAGCGCTTGGAGATGGACGACCGCTCTAAGCGTTACGCCCACATCCGGCGCTGGCTCTGGCTGGCCGAGCTGGCGGCTTCGACCGGCCTGCTGGTATTCCTGCTCCTGTCCGGCATCGCGCAGCGGCTGGGTGGATGGACGCTTCAGCGGGCCTCCGCGTGGCCTCTGCAGGTCGCCCTCTACACTGCCATTCTCTGGCTGGGATTCACGCTTCTTTTCTTTCCGCTCGACGTGTTCCGCGGATTTTTTCTGGAGCACCGGTTTGGGCTGTCCACCCAGAAATTCGGCGGCTGGCTGGCCGACACGCTGAAACAGCTGGCCATTGGAGGGTTGATGGGCCTGGCGCTCGTGGAAGCGCTGGCCTTTCTGCTGCGGGCAGCACCCGAGCATTGGTGGGCCTGGGCCGCGGTGGGCTGGATCTTCTGGTCGGTTCTGCTGACCCGGCTGGCACCCGTCTTTCTGATTCCGATTTTCTACCGGCAGAAACCGCTCGAGGACGCCCGGCTCAAGGAGCGGCTGGAGCGTTTGATGGAACGCTGCTCGACGCCGGTCCGCGGCATCTTTGAGATCAACCTGAGCCGGACCACGCGCAAGGCCAATGCCTGCCTGTGCGGGATGGGCGCGTCCCGGCGCGTCTTGATCAGCGACACACTGCTGACCGCGTACCCGCCGGAAGAGGTGGAGGTGGTGCTGGCCCATGAAGTGGGCCATCACCGCCGGCATCACATCGGGATCCTGATCCTGGCCGGCAGCGCGGCGGTGGGCTTAAGCTGTTTCGCGGTCGACCGCGCCGTGCGCGCGGCGATGGTCCCGCTCGGCTTGGCCGGATGGGAGGATCTGGCGGTACTGCCGCTGCTGGCGCTGGGCCTGACGCTGGCCAACCTGCTGCTGATGCCCGCGCTGAACGGCCTTTCCCGCCGGCTGGAGGCGCAGGCCGACCGGTTCGCGCTGGAAAAGAGCGGTCCGCCGGCCGCGTTCATCGGCGCCATGCGCCGGCTCGCCGAACAGAATTTGGCGGAAATCAAACCTCCGCGTTGGGTAGAATGGATGTTCTATGATCATCCGTCGATCGGCCGCAGGATCGAGATGGCCGAGCGGTGGAATCCATGACCGACTGTCTCTTTTGCAGGATCGCCGGCGGGCAGATCCCGGCAAAGATCGCTTATGAAGACCCGGACTTAATCGCTTTTCACGACATCAACCCGCAGGCGCCGGTCCACCTGCAGATCATTCCGCGCCGGCACATCGCGCGGGTCTCGGAAGCAGCCGAAGCGGACGCGCCGCTGTTGGCGAAATTGATCTTCACCGCCAACCGGCTCGCGCGGGAATTGGAGATTTCGGAGCCCGGCTACCGGCTCGTCATCAACTGCAATCCGGGCGCGGGCCAATCGGTTTATCACCTGCATCTTCACCTGTTGGGCGGGCGGCCGATGCGCTGGCCGCCGGGCTAAACGAAAGGACGGTTTCTTGGAAAATCTACTGGATGTGCTGGTGGTGGGCGCCGGACCGGCGGGGACTTTCTGCGCGCAGAAACTGGCTCAAGCCGGGCTCTCCACGCTGGTGCTTGAAGAGCATGACCAAGCCGGTCTTTTCGTCAACTGCACCGGCATCATCGGCGCCGAAGCGTTCCGCCGCCTCGACCTGCCCACCGAGCCGATCTTAAGCTCCCTGCAGGCCATCTCCTTTTACGCGCCCTCCGGCCATTCGTTCCGCTACGATCCCGGATCTCCGCTGGCGCACATCGTCAGCCGGCTTCAGTTCGACCAGGTCCTGGCCGAGCGGGCTGTTTCTGCCGGCGCCCGGTTTCGATTCGGCTATCACGCGCGGCTTCTGCGTGTGGATTCCGAATCGGTGGAGATACGCCAGAGAGAGGACGACCCCGAGCCGATCCGGGCCCGGGCCATCGTCATCGCCACCGGATTCGGGTCCAACCTGCCGATGCAGGCCGGCCTGCAGGGCCCGCGGGAGCTCGTCTACGGAGCCCAGGCCGAAGTGGAGATGGAAGGCCTGCGTGACGTGGAGATCTATCTGGGCCAGGCCGTGGCGCCCGAAGCGTTCGCCTGGGTCGTGCCGCTTCAGCCCGGAATCGCCCGCGTCGGACTGGTGGCCACCCGCGAGGCCCCGGCCCATTTCCAGAAACTGCTGCAGCACCCGGCGATCCGGGACCGGATCCGGACGCCGAAACCCAGGATGCTCTTGAGCCCCGTTCCCATCCAAACGATCGACCGCAGCTACGCCGACCGCGTGCTGGTCGTCGGAGAAGCGGCCGGCCAGGTCAAGACCACCACGCAGGGAGGGATCTACTACGGCATGCTCTGCGCTGACCTTGCCGCGGAAACGCTGGTCGACGCGGCCCGCAAGAACAATTTCCGGGCCCAACTGCTGCGCCGGTATGAGCAGGCCTGGACGCAGGCGATCGGCCAGGAACTGAAGATGGGCTTGAATCTGCGCCAGATCTTCGCGCGCCTGAGCGACTCGCAAATCGACGCGCTGGTCGAGCTCGGAACGCGGGATGATATCATGAGTCTCGTGAAACGCCTGGCGCAATTCGACTGGCACCGGGACTTGATTCAGACTTCGCTGAATCTCCCGGCGCTTCAGGACGTGGTGCGCGGAGGCCTCTGGTAACCGTGTTCGAATTCCTCTGGGGCCGCAAGGGCTATAAGTACTCCAACACCCGCCGCTGGCTTCGGCTGCCCGCCGCCTGGCCGGTAAAATGCGCGTTTGACGCGCCCGGGCAGGAGAGCCGTGTGGTCGAATCGGTGGATGTGGGAGCCGGAGGGATCTCGGTGACCGTCCAGCAAAACATCCCGGTTGGAAACCGGATCCAGCTGGAAGTCTACGCGCCGCCGCTGGAACGGTTTTTCCGCGTCGAGGGCCAGGTGGTGCGGTCGATCGCGCTGAGCAAAGGCGGTTATGAGCTGGGGATCCGGTTCATCCAAATGGATTCCAAAGATCAGCAGGCGCTCAACGAAGCGGTGGAACGCTTCTACAAACCTCGCGAGCGGGCCCGCCAGAAGGAAGGAGAGTGGTGGCGAAATCTTCCTTGAGGCGCTGGCTGGTCGCGCTGACCCTGGCAGGATGGGCCGCCGTTTCAATCCCGGGCCTTGCCTGGGCATTCACGCCGGATCCTTTTCAGTCAGAGCCGCCCCCTTCGAACGACATTTTGCCTCCGCCTTCGATCTCACCGGAAGACATCTATGCTCAACAGGAGAATATTCCTTTTTTCAAATATGTGGCGGAAAGGACCCAGCTGGGCCTGGGATACGACGCTGTTTTCGACGATAACATCCTTTTGAAGGATAACGACAAGCTGGACGACATCATCCAAACCCTGGAAGGGGTCGTCATCTTCAATGATCCGCGCGGCTCGATCCTCTACGGCGCGCAGTACGAGGTCAACGCGTTCCGCTACATCCGCAACGACGCCAATGCCATCGATCACGATCTGGTATCCTATTTTGATCTGGATCCGGGGGGGCGGACCCGGTTCCGGGCCGATTACAGCATGAACGTCAACAACAGTCTGACCTTCGGCACGGTGGGAATCGACCTCCTCCGGACCGGGACGGATTTCCAGCGCACCGTCGAACATCAAGGAAAAATCGGGATGCGCTATGTACTGACCAAAACCAATACCGTGAAAACTTTCGTCTCCTACAAGACGTTCGACGATCAGACGGCCGCTGACGCCTCCACGGACCGGCAGACGCTGCGGGCGGGGTTGGACATGGAACACGCGCTCACGCCGACCTGGACCCTGTTCGGCGGAACCACTTTCGAAAAAATTACCGTTCCCGGAGACGGCTTGAAGGACAACGACGCCTACGGTGGACGGTTCGGAGTCCGGCACGAACTGAGCCCTTCCGAGAACTTGGACGGCGCGCTGGAAGTCGACCGGCCGCAATTCCGGGGGCAGGAGCGGGGCACCGACATCAACTATTCCGGAACCTGGACTCACCTGATCAATCCTCGAACCGATTTGAGGATCAGCTACGCCAATGACCGGACGACCTCTTTCGTAACCGGCCGAAGCCAATTCCGTTCCCGGACTCCCTCCATGGGCCTTTCGTACGAGTTGACTCCGCGCATCAAAACAAATTTCAGGGCCTCTTATGAAAAACAGAAGTCCGAGTCGTCGGGCACCAGCCCGGCCCAGGAGCATCGTCAGTACAACCTGCGGGGAGGGCTGATCTTTCAGGTCCGAGAACAGATGCATTTAACCCTGGAGTACTCCAATACCCGATCCAAAAGCCGTGATATTACAAGCCATATCTTTTCCTTCGGTGTGGAAGCAAGCTTCTAGCGCCGGCCGGGCTTTGGCGTTTCTGCTGGCCGCGGGGATGCTCGCCGGCTGCGCGGCCTTCTCCGGCCAGACGGCCAAGCTGGAAGAGCTGGCGGACCAGCCCTATCGGATCCAGGAGGGAGACGAGTTGGAGATCTCTCTGGTGGGACGCACGGACTCCGAGTTTAAAAACCAGGTGCAGGACGACGGCACCTTCTTGTATCCGTTGGTCGGCGATTTGCCGGTGGTCGGACTTTCGCTGCGCGAATTGGAAGAGGAAATCTCCAGAAAAGTCCAGGCCCAGAACGCCGTCCCCGCCGCCTCTCCCGAAACCGTGGAGACCTCCTCGGAATTCGTAACTCCGGCCCAGGCCGCCCATCACCTTTACGTCCTTCAAGCAGGCGACCAGCTGGACATCACCGTGTGGGACCACGAAGACATCAGCCAGAAGATCCAGATCCGGGATGACGGGCTGTTCCAATACCCGCTGATCGGCGAGATCCAGGCCGCGGGCCGCTCCATTCCGGAAGTCGAGCGGGAGATCCGGGACCGGTTGAACCAGGACTACATCGTGGAACCCCAGGTGACGGTCCGGCTCAGCGGCGCCCAGTTCTCGGTGCTGGGCCAGAAAGGGGATTCCGGCCTGTTCCCGATCGACGGGACCGTGGATCTGCTGACCGCCATCAGCAAGGCGGGAGACATCTCCACGCTCCGGTCCAGCCGAGTGGAAATCATCCGCCGTCAGGGAGGCAAGCAGGTCACGATCCGCGCGGACGTCGACCGGATCCTGAGCGGGAAGGAGATCAACATTCCGGTCCTGCCCCGCGACACCCTCTATATCAAGCTCATTTCCTCCATGGACACCGGCCTTCGGTTCAGCGCCAAGGTCCTCAATGCCAGGTTCACCATCCTCGGAGAGGTCACCAGCCCGGGGGCTTATCCGATTGAGGGAAACGTCGACCTGCTGGCCGCCATCAGCACAGCCGGCGGGATCACGAAATTCGGCTCCAGTCAGGTCGAGGTGATCCGAACCGTCGGCGACAAAAAGGTTGTTTTGTCCGCTAACGTCGACCGGGTCCTGCAGGGCCGGCAGCCCAACCTCACCATCCTCCCCCGCGACACGCTTTACGTGAAGCGGCGTCTCTTTTGATTGATGGAGACGGAGAACGTACGGAAATGGCTGTTCATTCTTCGCATTCCTCTGGCTCTGGTCACGGTGGTTCTTTTCTTCACGCTCTACAGCCGTTTTCTGCTCGACCGGAACATCCAGAACCTCAAGACCTCGCTCTCCATCCTCGATAAAGCCGCCGGAGTCGGCCAGGCCGAAGCCGCTCTTCTTCTGGTGGACCAGACGCTGGTCTCTCAAATGGCCCGGGAGGAGCTGGACCTGAAGACCGTCGCGACGCTTCAATACACGCAGAGCGTGCTGGCCGGCGGCCAAAAACGGCGGCCCGTGGAAGACACCCAGGCCATGCTGACCGTGGTGGAAGAAGAGCAAACGGCCGAGCAGTCCGGATTCCTCCGGGGGCTCGACGGTGTTGTGGCCGGAGCCCAGAATTTTCTGCGCCGGACCGTGCTGCTGCCCCGCCAAACGCTGGGCCGGGCGGGCTCTCCGCAGATCGATCAGCCCATCCTGGCGGAAGCGGCCCGCCTCGAGCGCCTCGGATTGGTTTCGGAAGCCGCCGTCCTTTACGAGCAGCTGCTGACCCGTTACCCCAATTACTCCGGCCTGCCGACCCTGAAACTCCGGCTGGGACAGCTGTATCAACGGATGCAGGATTTTCGACGCGCCACCCGGCTTTATCAGGAAGCCGCCCAGACGGCCCGGACCTCTCAGGAGCTGGCCATCGCCCAGCAGATGCTGGCGCAGGCGGCGCAGATTCAAAAACGGGCCGCCGCGGTGCCTGCGATGGAAAAGCGCCTGGCCAAGGCGGCGCCGGGCCCCGACCGGCAGCAGATGGCCGCGGAGCTGGGCGCCCGCTTGATCGAAATCTCTGAGATGGACAAGGCGGCGACCGCTTACCGCGAAGCGGTTCTGGCTTTTCCGGACGGCGAGAAAACCCTGACCTATCTTTTCAAGGAGGCCTGGTGCCTCCGGTCGGCGGGACGGCTGGAGGAAGCGTTCCGGAAGTTCGCCGACCTGATCCGAAAAGAGCCCAGGGGGGCGTGGGCCGCGTCCTCTTACCAGCAGATGGCGGAAATGTACAAGGCCACCGGAAACTATGAGGGAGCAACCCAGGCCTACGAGCAGGCGATCGCCAAGGGAGACGACCAGATGGCGGCCGTCGTGCACGCCCAGGCCGGGTCCACCTATCTCTATGATCTCAACAACAGCGAAAAGGCGTACGCTCATTACCACGATCTGGAAGTCCTCTACCCGGCCAGCACCAACAGCACGACACTCAAGCAGATCCAGGATCTCCACCAGGAAAAGAAGTCCGAACTGCCCTCGGGGCCGTCGCCGCTGATTCCGAGCATCACTCCGGGCGGTACAAAACCTCCGCTGGAAGACCTGAACGCGGGCGCGCTGACCGAAGGATCTCCGCTGATGGGCTGGATGGAGAAATTTCTCCCTGTTTTCGTGGATGTCTTCACGGGCCGGCTGGAAAAGTATCTGACCGCCACCAATCAAACCCAATTAAGGCGCCAGTTCACGGAAGCCGAGTTCCGCGACCTGGTGGTCCGGGAAGTCCAACGGCGGTTTCCCGGGCAGGTTTCCAACGTCAACGCGAAGATCAAATCGGATGGGTTCGTCGGTTCCGGGACGGTCCGTCTGGGACTGCTTTCTTTCCCGGTTGAAACCAAGATCGGCATCCTCGTGATCAAGGAACGGCCGCATGCCGTCGTGCGGGAAATCAAGGTCGCGAAGATGGGTCTGCCGGCTCCTCTGCTGAAACTGCTGGAGACTCGCGTGAACGCTTCCATCGATCAAGCCAGGTATCCCCTCAAGGTCAAGGAATACACGCTCAAAGACGGCTACGCGCTGATCTCAGTCGAATTGGCGCGCTGAAAATCTGATATGATAACCCACTGGTACAGGTCGTACGGCAAGCGTCTCTTTGACATTCTCCTGGCCTCGGGAGGGTTGCTGTTTTTTATCCTTCCGATGGGCTGGTTTGCGATCCGGATCCGGCGGGAATTGGGTTCTTCGGCTCTTTTCCGGCAAAAAAGAGTGGGGCGGAATGGGGTCTTTTTCACGATTCTGAAGTTCCGGACCATGTCCGGAGAGACCGTTGTGCCGTCGGGGTTTTGTCGATGGCTGCGGGCAACCGCTCTCGATGAACTGCCGCAGCTGCTGAACATCCTGAAAGGAGACATGAGTTTCGTGGGGCCCAGGCCTTTGATTCCCGAGGAGTTGACCGAGCTGAGCCGCGTGCCGGGAGGAAACGTCCGCCTTTCGGTGCGGCCGGGGTTGGCCGGCCTGGCTCAAATCTACGGGACGAAAACACCCACGCTGCCTCAGCGAATCCGCTGGGATTTAAAGTACATCGGCCTGTGCTCCCTCTTTCTGGACCTCCGGATCCTGTTTAAATCCCTGCGCATCACCTCCCGCGGCTCCTGGGACAATCCGGGGTCGAAAGATGCCTAGCCAGCTTCAGGAATGGCAGCTGGACGATTACCTCCGGGTCCTCGTCCTTCACGCCAGGATGATCATCTCCCTGACGCTGCTGCTGGGCTGCTACGGAGCGTTCCGGACCCTTCAGAAGCCCAACGTCTACCAGGCCAGCGCGCGCCTGATCATTGAGACGCAGGCGCCTCAGGTCGTCAAATTCCAGGAAGTCGGCGGCGCGTCACCGCTGGACCGTTCGTTTCTTCAGACCGAATACCAGGTCATGGTCAGCCGGGCCGTGCTTTCGCGTGTTGTGGAAGATCTCCATCTTTCTTCTTTTCCCCCGTTCTCCCGGTCCAAGAACCCGGCCGGCACTTTGGCTTCGATGGTTTACGTGGATCCCGTCCGATCCACAAAGCTGGTGGATGTCCGGGTCACCGGGACCAAGCCGGAGCTCATTGCGCGGATCGCCAACGGGGTCGTCGACGCTTACGCCAAGATCAACCTGGAGCGGCGGCGCGAGCTGACGACCGGCGGGGCCCATTGGTTGCAGGAAGAAGTCGATAAGATGGAAACCCGGATGAAGGATGCCCAGCTCAAGCTTCAGGACTTCCGGGAACAGCACGGCACGCTCGACCTGGGGGAAGACCGCCAGAGCAACACGCTTCAGCGCATTCAAGCCCTCAACGTTTCTCTCAACAAGACCCGCGAAGAGCGGATCGAAGCACAGATCAAATACCGGGAGAAGCACCCGTCCCTGCAGGAGCTTCTCAATAAAGAGAAGGAGCTTCAGCTGGCCCTGTTTGATGCCGAGCAGCAGGCGCTGGAGCTGAGCCGGCTTTCGATCCAGTTCAATACGCTGGTACGGGAAGCAAAAACCAGCGAATCGATCTACAACATCCTGCTGACCCGGCTCAAGGAGCTTTCGGTGCAGGAGGGGGTTCAGAGCAATAACGTGCAGGTGGTCGATTACGCGCTGGTTCCCCGCCGGCCGATCGGGCCGGACCGGACGCGCGACACCGCGATGCCGGCGGTGTTCGGGCTTCTTCTGGGCTGCGGGATAGCGCTGCTGCGGGAACTTCTGACGAAGACCGTCCGGACCCGGCAGGATTTCGAGCTTCTGCTGGAAATTCCGTTCCTGGGGCACATCCCTCAGTTCGCTCTGCCCCGCGGTCGCGGAAAAACCGCCCGCTTTCTGATCAAGGACCCCCGGTCTCCGGCGATCGAGAACATCCGGTCGATCCGGACCACGCTGGAGTTCATCCTCCCGTCCGCTCCTTCGCACGTGATCCTGATCACCAGCGCGCTCCCGGAAGAGGGAAAATCCACGATCTCCTCCAATCTGGCGGTGGCGCTGACCGAGCTGGGAAGGAAAGTACTGCTGATCGACGCCGACATGCGCCGGCCGTCCCTCCACAAATACCTGAATTTGAACCTGGAGCCGGGATTGAGCACTTACCTTCGGGAAGAAAGCGACTGGCCGGAACTGTTTCAACCGGTTCCCGGCATCGAAGGCCTTACGGTGATCAGCGCCGGCATGACCCCGGAGCAGCCCACCGACGCGCTCAGCAGCCCCAGGATGCAGGCGATGCTTCAGGCCTGTCGCGAGCAGTATCAGTACATCCTGCTCGATTCCCCTCCGATGCTGGTGGCCGCGGATTCGGCGGTGCTGGCAACCGTTGCCGACGGCGTCATCTACGTGGTACGGGCCAACCGGACCCACAGCGAAGCGGTCCTGACCGGCAAACAGCGGCTGATCGATGTGGGGGCCAAGCTGATCGGCGGAGTCCTCAACGGTGCACGCCTGGAGCTGGAGCGGGGCTACCGGTACTATTACTCCAACCGCTATTACCGGGCAGAAGGCCGGAAACCCCGGACCGCCGCGCGCGGAAGGGAGAAGAAGCCCCCTGTTTCCGAAACCGCCGAAGGGGGCTAGTCCTCCTTGCCCTTTTCCCTGAAATCCAGCGGCGGCCGCGCGTTGGGCACGGCGATGGCGTTCGCCGTTGCCTGGCTTTTCGTCGCGTCAAATCTGAGTCAAAGCAGCGGAGAAGAACTCTTCTGGCTCACCCTTTTGTACACTCTTTGCTGCCTGCCCACCGTTTTATTCACCGCAGGCCACCGTTTTTCCATTCCCCTCATGCCGATGTGGGGGCTGGGCTATTTCTCCATGTTCGGAATGCCTCTGCTGAATAAAAACCATCCCACAGCCGATTTTACCGTCTTCACGGCCCCGGAGGTCATCGGCGCGCTCAGTCTCACGGTCCTGGGCGCGTTTCTGCTTTTACTGGTACTGTATACGCCCCTGGGAAGCTGGGCTGAGGCGTTCGTCCCCAATTGGAAACTTCCCTGGAACCCTCAGAGGGCCCCCAGAATAGGGCTGATTCTGACCCTGGTGGGGATTTATTTTTACTCCTACCGGGTCTCTTCGTCGGTGGCCTCCGCGCTGCAGCAGCTGTTTTTTATCGCATCCCAGCTTGCCACGATCGGCACGCTCACCTTGTTTCTTCTGCAGCTGAGAGGGCAGCTTTCGACCAAGCTGAAGGTGTTTCTCTGGGGGTTCTCCCTTCCGGCTCAGCTCCTGCTGGGGTTGGGGACCGGCGCGGTCTGGGAAGTCGTTCGGTCGTTTTCCCCGCTGTTGTTCTGCTACTCCGCGGAGCGCCGAAGGATCCCCTGGAAGGGCATGCTGGTTTTTGCCATTCTTCTCATTCCTCTCCTGGGGGTCAAAAGCGAGTATCGATCCTACGCCTGGGACTCGGAGGATTCCGGGGTCATCCGGATTACTGAGTCCCCTTTTCAGCGCGGCATGGCCTTTATCGAGCTGACCCTTCTGCGGCTGAAGGAGGGCGGCGTGGAAACCTACACGGTGGCCGCGGAGACCTCTCAGGCCCGGATCAACCATTTGGAGCTTCTCATTGTCCTCCAGCAGATGACCCCGAGTGCGGTTCCGTATTGGAAAGGGGAAACCTATTCGACCCTGCTCTGGGCTCTGGCTCCCCGGATTCTGTTCCCCAACAAACCGACCAAAACGCTGGGGAATGAATTCGGCCACCGATACGATATCCTCAGTCCGGAGGACGAATCCACGTCGGTCAACCTTCCCCATCAGGTGTTGGAGATGTTCATTAATTTCGGGGCGGTCGGGGTGGCCTTCGGAATGGCGCTTTTGGGCGGCTTCTACCGTCTGATTCTGGCGTTCCTCAGCCATCCGGAAGCCGGGGAACGCGCCACCATCATCGGGTGCGCTTTGCTGGCCAACCTGCTGGGTCTGGATTCGGACTTCAGTCTCGTGTTTGGCGGGGTGATTTATTACGTTCTTCTCATGCTCATCTTCACGCGCTACCTGCACCTGGAAAAGGCGCCGGAACCCGCGTGAAGCCCTCGCTGACCGCCGCGATCATCACCCACAACGAAGAGCTGAACCTTCCTCTTTGCCTGGATTCTCTCCGTGGGCTTTGCGACAAAATCGTCGTGGTGGATTCGGGCAGTACCGATCAGACCGAGGCGGTGGCCCGCCGGTTCGGGGCGGTCTTCCTGTCCCACCCGTGGGAAACGGCCCCCCAGCAATGGAACTGGATCTTGGCGAACCTGCCGGGTCAGTCCGAGTGGATCCTGGCGCTGGACGCGGACCATCGGTTGACGCCGGAACTCAGGGAAGAGATCCGGGAGGCGCTGCGTTCCGGGCCGCCGGAGGTCCGCGGCTATTACCTGCCGCGAAAACAGATCTTCCGCGGGCAGTGGCTCCGGCACGGCGGCTACTGGCCGAAATACCTGCTCAAGCTCTTCCGGGCCGGCTCGGCTCACTGCGATAACCAGGAGCTGCTGGATTTCCGGTTTTACGTGGACGGGAAAACCGCGCTGTTGAAGCAGCCGCTGATCGAAGAGAACCTAAAAGAGCGGGAGATTCTTTTCTGGCTTGAGAAACATCTGCGGTTCGCCGAACTGCACGCGCAGGAAGAAGTCCGCCGGAGGCACGAACGGAGCACGTGGGCCGTCCGCCCTTCTCCGCTGGGCAGCCCGGACCAAAGAACCCTTTGGTGGAAGGGGTGGTGGTACCGGCTTCCTCCGCTGTCGCGCCCGTTCCCCTATTTCGTGTATCGCTATTTTTTCCAGCTCGGCTTCCTGGACGGCAAAGAGGGCCGGTTATTCCATTTCCTGCACACGTACTGGTATGAGCGGATGATTGCGGTTCGCGTCATGGAGCTGGAATCCTCCCGGCGCGCTGGGTCGAAACCACCTCCGGCATGATCGTCCTCGGGCTCAACGCCTATCACGCGGAGGCATCCGCCGCGCTGGTCCGGGACGGCCTTCTCGTCGCGGCCGCCGAGGAAGAACGCTTCGCCCGCGTCAAGCACATCGCGGGTTTTCCTGCCGAAGCCGTCCGCTACTGCCTGAAAGAAGCGGGCATCGCGCCGGAACAGATTGACGCCATCGCGATCTCCCGAAATCCCCGCGCCCACCTCTGGGCCAAGGCCTGGACCGCGGCGCGCCGGGGGGTTGCCTCACAAGGGGTGCAGGAGCGATTCCGGCTTCTTCAGCAATTGGGTGACCTTCGGTCCACGCTGGCTGACGCGCTCGGCATCGATCCCAAGCGCCTGAAGGCGCGCCTCTACTTCGTCGAGCACCACCGGGCCCACATTGCTTCCAGTTATTATCCGTCCGGCTGGGAAGACGCGCTGGTCCTCTCGCTGGATGGATTCGGCGATTTTTTAAGCGGCCTCTGGGGCCGGGGCCGGGGAAACCGGATCGAAACTGCCGGAGAAGTTCTTTTCCCCCACTCGCTGGGAATTTTTTATACCGCGTTGACGCAGTTTTTGGGATTTCGGGAGTGGGGAGACGAGTACAAGGTCATGGGGTTGGCGGCCTACGGAAAGCCCGCCCGTTACCGCGAAGCGGTGGGCAAATTGCTGTTTTCTTTCGGCGAAGGCCGCTACCGGCTGGCGCTGGACTACTTCCGCCATCACACGCTGGGTGTTTCCATGACGTGGGCTTCGGGGGCGCCTCATTTGGGCAATCTCTTTTCGGCGCGCCTGGAAGAATTGCTCGGACCCGCGCGCCGCTCGAAGGAACCGGTGGAGGATCGCCACGCCGACATCGCCGCCGCGGTTCAGGAGCGGCTGGAAACAGCGGTGCTGAATCTTCTTCAAGCGCTGAGCCGCCGCGCTCCCGCGGTCTCCCGGCTCTGCTACGCCGGCGGCGTGGCGCTCAACTGCGCGCTGAACGGCAAGATCCGCCGGCACACACCGTTTCGGGAAATCTTCATCCAGCCGGCCGCTCACGACGCCGGCACCTCGCTGGGGGCGGCGCTTTACGTCTGCCATCACCTGCTGGGCCAGCCGCGCCGGTTCGTGATGACCCACGCGGCGTGGGGACCCGAACCGACGGAAACCCAGATGCTGGGCGCCCTCCAGGCGGCGCGGATCCCGTTCCGGAAAATGGACGCGGCCAATCTTTGCCAAACCGCCGCACAGGCGCTTCAAAACGGGAAAATCCTCGGCTGGTTCCAGGGCCGGATGGAATTCGGGCCCCGGGCGCTCGGACACCGGTCGCTGTTGGCCGACCCCCGGGACCCCGGCATGAAAGACCGCATCAACGCGCGGATCAAGCGCAGGGAACTGTTCCGGCCGTTCGCTCCGTCGGTCATGGCCGAAGCGGTCCCCTCTTTTTTCCCGCAGGGCCATCCGGACCGCTTTATGCTCTTCGCCTATCCCAGCGACCCCGCCGAGGCCGGCCGGATCCCCGCGGTCATCCACACGGACGGAACGGGCCGGCTTCAGGCCGTCCATCGGGAGTCCGAACCGCTCTTCTGGGATCTGCTCAGCGCGTTCCAGGCCCGGACCGGCGTGCCCGTTTTGCTCAACACCTCCTTCAACGAGCGGGAGCCGATCGTCTGCCGGCCCGAAGAGGCGGTGGACTGCGTCCGGCGCAACGCGGTCGACGGTCTGGCGCTGGGACCTTTCTGGGCGGAACAGCCCGGAGCCGGCCGATGAAAATCCTTCAGGTGGTCGCTTCGCTGGGTCTTCGGCACGGCGGGGTATCGACCTCCGTGATCAATCTGTGCCGCGGACTGGCCGGCGCCGGAGAAGCCATCACGATCTGGACCACCCGGCGGGGTTATTCCGAAACCATCGATGGGCCGGCCCTTGCGGAGCTGATGGCCGCCGGCGTGACGATCCGGTACTTCCCCGTTCATCACAGCCGGCTGCTGGGGGAGCGTTACGCTTACGCGCCCGAGATGGACCGGGCCTTTCGGGAAAACCTCTCTCAGTTTGATCTGGTCCACATCCATGCCGTCTGGCTGTACACCACTTACAGCGCGGCCAAATGGTGCCGGCGCCTCAAGATCCCTTACCTCCTTTCTCCCTGCGGCGGGCTGGACCCTTACGGCATGGCCCAACACCGTTTATTCAAAATTCTTTATGGCTGGCTCGTGGAACGGAGAAACCTGTCGGGTGCAGCGGGCATCCATTTGACCAGCACGTTCGAGCAGGAGCGGGCCTGCCTGTTCGGGGTAGACCGGCCCACCGCGGTCGTCCCCCGCCCTCTGCGGATGGAGGAAATTCCTTTGTCGGCGCGCGGGAATTTCCGGAGCCGCCATCCGGAACTCAGCGGCCAAAAACTTCTTCTGTTCCTGGGCCGGCTCCATGCCAAGAAACGCCCCACTCTGGCGGCGGAGATGTTTATCCGTCTGGCCCGGCGCAGACCGGACCTGCATCTGGTCCTCGCGGGACCGGATGACGGAGAGGAGCGCCGGGTCCGCGCGCTTCTTCAAACCGCGGGCCTGCTCAGCCGAACAACGTTTACCGGCATGATCGCCGGGCCGGAAAAATGGGCCCTTTATCTCGACAGCGATCTTTTTTTGCTTCCCTCGGAAGACGAGAATTTCGGCGTGACGGTCCTGGAGGCGCTGGCCGCGGGATTGCCGGCGCTGGTCTCCCCCTCCGTCGGAGCGGCCGACGCGGTGCGGGAAAGCGGCGCCGGGCGCGTGATTCCCGCCCGGGCCGACCTCTGGGCTGAAACCGCCGGACAGCTTCTCGAGGACCCGGCGGCGCTTCGAACGCTGGGGGAATCGGGCCGGCGTTGGGTGAAAGACCATTTTTCGATCGAACAGATCGCTCAACAAATGCAGGCGGTTTACGCGAATGCGTTGAAAGGAGCGCGAACGTGAAAAAAGTGCTGATCACGGGGATCACGGGGTTCGTGGGAAGCCATCTGGCGGAATTCTATCTGGGCCGCCATCCGAACTCTCCGAAACAGAAAAGCGAGATTTTCGGCCTGGTGCGCCGGCGCAGCCAGCGGGACCTGATCCGCCATTTGGAGCCGGAGCTTCACCTCGAGGAAGGAGACGTCGCCGACGCCCATTCGATGGAACAGCTGGTCGCGGAAATCCAGCCCGACGTGGTCCACCATCTGGCGGCGCAGTCGTTCGTTCCTCTTTCCTGGACCGCTCCGTCCGAAACCTTTCAAACCAACCTGATGGGATCCCTGAATTTACTGGAGGCGGTCCGCCGCCATCAGCCCAAGGCGGTGGTGCAGGTGGCTTCCTCCAGCGAAATCTATGGCACCCAGGATCATTTCCCGGTGACCGAACAAAGTCTTCCCAATCCTCTCTCTCCCTACGCGGTTTCCAAGCTGGCCATGGACCGGCTGGCCTACCAGTACGCAAAATCCTACAACCTCTCGATCGTGATCACGCGCGGCTTTAACCACACCGGGCCTCGTCGGGGACCTTCGTTCGTGACCAGTAATTTCGCGCGGCAAGTCGTGGAGATTGAGCAGGGGATCCGCGAAAAGGTCATCTGGGTCGGAAACCTGGACGCCGAACGGGACTGGACCGATGTCCGGGACATGGTCTTCGCCTACGCGCTGGCCGTCGAGAAGTGCCCTCCCGGCCAGGTGTTCAACATCTCTTCCGGCATTTCCCGGCGGGTCGGAGACCTGCTGACTCAGCTCCTGGGCCTGGCCGGTGTGAAAGCGGAAATCCGGGAAGATCCCAAACGGCAGAGGCCCAGCGATGTCCCCCGGCTGGAGGGAGACAGCGGACCCTTCCGGCGCCAAACCGGCTGGGAACCCCGGATTCCCTGGGAGCAGACGCTCGGGGACCTTTTGGATTATTGGCGGCTGACGCTCGAAGGAAAAACCTGGAAGCCGTGACGGTCCTTCTTCTCGGGAACGACCCCGGAGACCGGCAGTGGAGCATGCTGGAGTACGGGGAACAGCTTCGCCAGGCGCTGGCTCCACTGCTGAGTTCCCAAGGAAGCCGGTTGACGCTTCGAGCGCCGGACACCCGGCGGATCGGAAACCGGCTCCGGCGGACGCGGCTGGGCCGGACGCTGTGGATGTACGCCTCCCGCTATGTCCTGTACCCGCGCCTGCTGTCTCGAGAGGAGCCGGCGGATCTGACCCACATCCTGGATCACGGGAACAGTCTGCTGATTCGCCGCCTGGATCCGGCCCGGACCGTCGTCACCTGTCATGATTTAATCCCTCTGGTTCTGCGCGACCGGATCCGATCCGTTTCCCCCCGATTCTCGGAGGCCGCCTATCGGGACGCGATTTCCGGCCTGACTCAAGCGGCCGCGATCCTGGCGGACTCCGGCTCCACCCAAAAAGACCTGATCTCCCTGCTGGGCTGCTTGGAAAAAAAGATCCATGTCGTTCCTCTGGGAATCGACCCTTCGCTGCGTCCTCCGGCAGAAGATTCGGAAATCGTTTCGGCACGCCGGGAATTCGGGTTCTCGGACCGGAAAATCCTGCTTCATGTGGGACAATCGGCCAAGTATAAAAATGTGGAGGGAATCCTGCTCTGCCTCCACGCGCTGATCCGGAAAGGGGAGCCCGTTTGCCTGGTCAAGGCGGGGGCCGGGTTCAGCCGGAACCAAAGACAGCTGGTTTCCAAACTAAATCTCTCCGGCCATGTCGTGGATCTGGGGCCTCTGCCGCGAGACCGGCTGAACCGCCTGTATCATGCCGCCGATGCGCTGCTCTTCCCTTCCTGGTATGAAGGATTCGGGCTTCCCCCGCTGGAGGCCATGGCCTCGGGCCTGCCCGTGATCGCTTCGGATCGCGGCTCCCTTCCGGAAACCGCCGGAGACGCCGCGCTGCGGGTCCGTCCGGATTCGCCCGAAGAAATGGCGGAGGCGGTCCGGCGGATTTTAAGCGACGAGCAGCTGCGTAACGACCTGCGGGCGCGGGGACTGCGTCAAGCCGCTCAATTCACCTGGGAAAAAACCGCCCGCCAAACGCTCGAGGTTTATAAGTCCGTTCTCACATGTTATACTTTCGACCAGAAGAGGAGGAACCCGCGTTGATTCCATGGAATCGCTGCAAAGTGCTGGTCACGGGCGGGGCCTCCTTTATCGGCTCCCACCTAGTGGATGCCCTTTTGCTCAAAGGGGCTTCCGTGCGTGTCGTCGACGACCTCTCCAGCGGCAAACGAAGCAACCTCGAAGCCCATTTAAAGAACGGCCAACTGGATTTCATCGAGGCCGACCTGCGGAACGCGGCCATCCTGCCCCGGGTTCTCAGCGGCATCGATGTCGTGTTTCACCTGGCGGCCGCGCATGGGGGCCGGGGCTACGTGGACCTGCACCAGGCCGCCTGCGCGGAGAACCTCATGCTGGACGGCCTGGTCTTTCAGGCCTGCCTGAAGGAGAAGGTGGATAAGGTCGTTTACGCCTCTTCCGGCTGCGTCTATCCAAACTACATTCAGGCGGATCCCAGCAAAGATCTTTATCTGACCGAGCCGATGGTCGGCCCCCCCTACGATGCCGACAACATGTACGGCTGGGCCAAGCTGATGGCCGAGATGACCCTCCGGGCATACGCGAAGGAAAACGGCCTGAAGACCGCCTCGTGCCGCTACTTCACGGTGTACGGCCCGCGAGGACATGAGAATCACGCCGTGATCGCCATGACCGCCCGCGCGTTCCTTAAGCAGGATCCCTTCGAGGTTTGGGGAGACGGCACGCAGATCAGGAATTGGACTTACATCGACGACATCGTTTCGGGAACCATCCTCGCCGCGGAGAAAATCGACGACGGAACGGCGGTCAATCTGGGCACCATGGAACGAATCCGGGTCATTGACGCCGTCCATCGGGTGCTCGAGCGCGCGGGCTACAAGCCGAAGATCCGTTTCCGTCCGGAGATGCCGACGGGACCGCTCAACCGCGTGGCCGATAACCGTTTGGCCCGGAAACTCCTCGGATGGGAACCCCGGGTCAAGTTCGTCGATGGTCTTCACCGAACGATGGACTGGTATTTTTCCACCAAGGATCCTGAGCGGCTCAAGGATCTGGATCGCCTCCTGACCGAACGCGGCGTTCATTCGTGACCCCATCGCTCCACATCGCGTTCTTCAACCGCGCCTTTTATCCGGAAGAAAGCGCCACGGGCCAGCTCCTCACGGACCTGGCGCGTGGATTGGCGAAAGACCACGGCTGCCGGGTCTCCATTGTGGCGGGAATGCCTCCGCCGAAGCAGGGCCGCGTTTCGCTTTCCAAAAGATGGGGCGTGATTTTTCGGGATGATTTCGAGGGAATGGCCGTCTACCGGGCGCGGGGCACTTCTTTTCCTAAAAAGTTCTTTCCGGGCCGCGCGGCAAATTATCTGACTTACTTTGCCTCGGCCTGCGTGGCCGGTTTGCGCGTCCAAAAACCGGATGTCGTGATCGCGCTCACGGACCCTCCCATCATCGGCCTGGCGGGGCTTCTTTGCGCCCGGCGCAACCGCTGCCCTTTCGTGATCTCTTTCCGCGATCTTTTCCCGGAGGTCGGCCGGCTTCTCAAGGATTTCCGGAGCCCCTTTGTGGATGAAGTCCTCGATCGGATCAACCGGTTTCTCATCCGCCGCGCCGACCGCCTGGTCGCTCTCGGAGAAGCGATGAAGCGGCGGCTGGTTGAGGAAAAAGGGGCCGCCCCGGACCGCGTGGTGATCATCCCGGATTGGGCCGACACCTCGGTCCTGACGCCCGGCCCGAAACGGAACCCCTTTTCGGCGGCCCACGGGCTGGCCGACCGTTTCGTCGTGATGCACGCCGGGAACCTGGGCCTCTCGCAGAATCTTGAGGTTCTGGTTGATTCCGCCCGGTTCCTATACGACCTGAAAGACCTGGAACTCGTCTTCATGGGAGACGGCGTTCTCAAAAACGCCCTTCAGGACCAGGTCGCCCGGCTGGGATTGCGCCGCGTCCGGTTCCTCCCTTTTCAGCCCAAGGAACGGCTTTCCGAGGCCTTCGCTTCCGCCGACTGTTTCCTGATTTCCCTGAAGCCCGGCCTTTCCGGCTACATCACCCCCAGCAAGCTCTACGGGATTCTGGCGGCGGGACGGCCTTACGTGGCAGCGGTGGATCCTGACTGCGACGTGGCCCGGATCACGCGGGAATTCCAATGCGGACTGCTGGCCAAAGCCGGTGATCCCGAAGACATCGCCGGGAAAATCCGCTCCCTTCACGCCGACCGCAAACTGGCGCAGGAACTGGGCGTCCGCGCCCGCAGCGCGGCCGGACGATTTGACCGATCCGTGGGAATCCGGGCTTACGACGATTTATGCCGAGCGCTCGCGCTGAAAAACATCTCTGATGAAACGTCTTAAAACACTGGTCGTCGGCTGCGGGCTGATCGCCCGTTCCAAACATCTGCCGGCGCTGGCCGCGCAGCGGCGGCGCGTGGATTTGCGCGCCGTCTGCGATACTCAGGAAAATCTCGCGCGGAAAGCGGCTTCCGAATTCAGGGTTCCGGAAGTCTTTACGTCCGTCTCGGAGGCGCTGGGCCGGATCCGGCCTGAGCTGGTTGTTCTCTGCACCCCCCCGCAGACACACCGGGACCTCGCGGTCCAAGCCCTGCAAGCGGGCGCGCATCTTCTGCTCGAGAAACCGATGGCGCTCACGCCGGAGGATTGCAAACCCATTCTGGCCGCCGCGGAGCAAAATCAGCGCCGGGTTTGCGTGGCATTCAGCCAGAGCTTCACCCCCATCGTCTGCCGGGCGAACGCGCTCGTCGAATCCGGGAAGATCGGCCCGATTCTCGGCATGAATATTTTTCTTTCCACTCCGGAGCATTACATGACGGACAAGAAAGACCATTGGGTTCACCGTCTTCCGGGCGGTTTCCTCTCGGAGACGGGCCCGCATATCGTTCACATGGCCATGCGCTTCCTGGGGCCGGTCCGGCGCAGCGCGCTGATCGCCCGGAAGCATACGTCCTATCCGTGGATCCTGGCCGATGACCTGCGGATTCAGCTGGACTGCGAAAAAGGTCTTTGTTCGGCTCAACTTCTGTACACCACCGGCCACTGGGCGGCCCGCGTGGATCTGCTGGGGAAGGACGGCCGCTTGACGCTGGACTTGGAAAGCGGTCTGCTGACACTGCACCGAAGACCCGCGCTGACGGCACCGGCTGTCTTCGGATCCGTCCTTTCCGAAACAGCCCAGACCGCCTGGGGAACGCTGCGAACGGCGGCCGCGTATCTGGGACAACAGCGGAGCACCGGACACCAGAATCTTCTCTCTCAATTTCTGATCTGCCTTCAGGACGGCGGCCCGCTCCCCGTCCCCATGACCGACGGCCTTCAGGTGGCCGAGACGCTTCAGCGGCTGATCGGTCAACTTTCCGCTTTCCCCGCCGCATGAGTCCGCTGGACCAGGGGCAGGAGCTCAAGCGGAGCGTTCAGCGGTATTGGGACGCGATGCCCTGCGGCACACGCTACATTTCCAAGTCGGATCCGCTGAACTCAAAAGGGTTTTATGAGAAAGTCGATCAGGAACGGTATGGGGGAGATGCTTTCATGCTCCGCCTGGTTCCTTTCGAAGAACAGCGCGGCCGGCGGACCTTGGAGATCGGCTGCGGGATCGGAACCGATATGGCGAGGTTCGCCCGGGCGGGAGCCCGGACAACCGGGGTGGATCTAAGCCGGGGTTCCCTGACGCTGGCCAAAAAACGCTTCGACCTGGAGAACCTGCAGGGGCATTTGATTCAAACGGACGCGGAGCGGCTCCCGTTCGCCGACGCGATGTTCGATTTCGTCTATTCGTGGGGCGTCCTGCACCACACGCCGGACATCCATCAGGCGATGCGGGAGGCCGTCCGTGTCTGCCGGCCGGGGGGAGAACTCTTCGTGATGCTGTACCACCGTCATTCGCTGGTGGCTCTGCAAGTTTGGGTCCGGTACGGGCTTCTTCGCCTGAAACCCTTTTCGTCTTTCGGAAAGCTTCTCGCTGAGCACATGGAGAGCCCGGGGACGCGCGCGTTCACACGCGCGGAGGCAAGCCGGCTCTTCCCGGGTCTGCGGGAGATTTCCGTTCAGCCCATTCTGACCCGGTACGATCTGCGCGTCGGCCGGCGGTTTTTTCTCCACTCCCGGCTTCAACGGTGCCTGCCGCAGCAGCTCGGCTGGTTCCTGGTGATCCGCGCGAGAAAGGCCTAGCGGCTCATGTGCGGCATTGCCGGGGTAGTCTCTCATCAGCCCATCCCTCCTGAAATCCCGCAGGCGCTCATGGCCGCCCTGGAGCACCGGGGACCGGACGACCGCGGCGTTTATCTTTCGTCCGACCACACCCTCGCGCTGGTGCACACCCGCCTGAGCATCCTGGACCTTTCCGCGGCCGGCCGTCAGCCGATGACGAGCCGTTCCTGCCCGAAATGCGGGGATTCGCCGGAAGGGGCGCGGATCACTTACAACGGGGAGATTTACAACTTTCAGGAACTGCGGGAAGAGCTTCTCTCAAAAGGGCACTCTTTCTTCTCCAAGACCGATACGGAGGTCCTGCTTCACCTTTACCGTGAAGAAGGCGAAGCGCTGGTCAGCCGCCTCAACGGCATGTTCGCGTTCGGCCTCTACGATCCGTCCGCCGGCCGGCTTCTGCTGGCCCGGGACCGGCTGGGAATCAAGCCCCTCTATTATGCCGACCATGGCGGCCGGTTCCTGTTCGCCTCGGAGATCAAAGCGCTGCTGGCTACCGGCTGGGTCCCCCGGGAACCGGACTGGCAGGCCCTGCATGATTACTTCACCTTCCTCTTCATTCCGCACCCTCAGACCGCGTTCCGGGCCATTCGCCAGCTTCCTCCCGCCCACACGCTGACGCTGGACCTGAAGAGCCGGTCCGTCGCCGTGAACCGCTATTGGACCCCGTGGGATGGGCCGGATCGCTCCATGCTGGGCTATGAAGAAGCGAAGGAGCGGACTCGTTCGCTTCTGACCGACGCGGTCCGCCGGCAGATGATCAGCGATGTTCCGCTGGGCCTCTTTTTCAGCGGCGGGATCGATTCGACACTGCTGGCCGCTCTGATGGCCCGGGAAGGGTCGGGCAGAGTCCAGACGTTTACCGTCGTGTTTGAGGGGTCGGGGTTCAATCCGCACGACGATCTCCGGTACGCGCGGATGGCCAGCCAGGCCATCGGGACGGATCATCACGAGCTCACGGTCCGTTTAAACCGGCCCGAAGAATTCGTTCAGATGGTGGAGCATGTCGACCAGCCGTTCGCCAACCCCACGCTTTATCTTCAATACCTGATCGCCCAAGCCACCCGGAAAGGAGTCACGGTCGCGCTTTCCGGCGTGGGCGGGGACGAGCTGTTCGGGGGATACCCTAAGTACTGGGCCTTGCCGATCGCTCCGCTCCTGCAGGCCATCCCGGCCGGCGTGGGCGCGTTCGGCGTCCGGTGTCTCAGCCGGTTCCGGGAGGACTCCGCCGTCCTTTACCCTCTCCGGCGGCTCCGGCGGCTTCTGCGAGGGGCCGGCGTGCCGCTTCCGGAGCAGTATCTGCGTTGGAGCTACGCCTTGAGTGAGCCGGAGAAGGCCTCGCTTCTCAGCGGGTGGCCGGGTGCGCGCCCGCCGCTTCCCTCCTCGCGGCTGATCCGGGACGCGTTTGCGCTGGCGCCGGCCGGCGCGGACCGTTACGACCGCATCTTTGCCGCCGAACTGCAGACGTTCCTGGCCGACAACCTTCTGGAATACACGGACAAGGCCACCATGGCGGTCGCGCTTGAAACGCGCGTTCCGTTTTTGGACCACCGCCTCGTGGAGCTGGCCGCCCGCATCCCGTTTCGTGATAAAATTCATCCGGGCCGGACGAAGGTGGTTCTCGTGGATGCGTTCCGGGATCTTTTCCCCCCGGGTATTCTCAACGCGCCCAAGCGGGGATTCAGTCCTCCGCTGGGGCACTGGATGGAGACGGTGCTGGACCGTTATTTTGAAGAAACCTGGACCCGCAAGCGGGTGGAAGCGGAGGGGTTGTTCTCATGGGACGGGATTCAGCAGCTGCGCTCGGGTCAGAAACGGGGCAGGAACGTTTCTTTGGAACTGGTGGCCCTGATTATGTTTGACGTTTGGCACCGCCGGTACATCTTAAACCCTTGAAAGCGCGCTTCCAGGTCATCCGGTCTCCCCGGTTCTCCATTCGTTGGTCGTTGGAGCTTCTCTTGAATCTCACGATCCATCGGATCAACCTCCGGTACAAGGAAACACTGCTGGGCTTCGGCTGGATTTTCCTTCAGCCGGTGGGGTTAACGCTCATCTTCAACTACATCCGCCGCGTGGCGAATATCCCCACCGACAACGTCCCGTATCCTCTGTTCGTCGCCGTGGGGCTGGTTGCCTGGTCCTACACCTCGCTGGCCGTCAACCAGGCCATTATCGCCATCGCCGGCAATGCCGTCGTCTTGAAGCGCGTGGCCATCCCGCGGGTCATCTTTCCGCTGTCCGCCGTCACCTCCACCACCGCGGATCTGACGGTCATGACCTTCCTTCTGGTCGGGCTGTTCGTTTACTACGGCCATGCCGTCACGAGCTTCATCATCTGGATTCCCGTTCTCTGTCTGATCCATCTGTCCCTCCTGATCGGCCTGGCGCTGCTGGTCTCCTTGGCCCAGGTTTTTTTGAGGGACATCGGCCAAGCCACCCCGCACCTGCTCTGGCTGTGGTTTTTCGCCAGTCCCGTGTTTTACCCGGCCTCCATGGTTCCCCGGGAATTCAAAACACTCGCGAGATGGAACCCCATGGCCGGATTAATCGAGAGCTACCGGTCGGTTCTTCTTTTCAACCAGGCGCCTTCCATGGAGTTCCTTATCCCGGCTGCCATTGTCTCCGCGGCCTTCTTGGGATTCGGGATTTTCCTATTCTATAAACTGGAAGGCACGCTCTCGGACATGGTGTAACCGATGGATCGAATCCGGCTCGCCGGCATCAGCAAGCGATACTCCCGTCTTCAGGGCCCCAAACTGCTGGCCTACCTGGGCGGGCGCTTCTTTTTTCGGGAAGATCCATGGTTCTGGTCCCTCCAGGATGTCCATCTGACGCTTGAGCGCGGCGATTCGCTGGGGGTGGTCGGCAGCAACGGATCTGGAAAAACAACGCTGCTGCGCATCATCGCCGGAGTCACCACGCCCACGCTGGGAACCGCGACCATTGACGGGAAAGTGGTCTCCCTGCTGGAACTCTTCGCCAGCATGCAGGGGGAGCTCTCGGGAAGGGAGAACATCCGGTTCAACGGAACGATCCTGGGGATGCGCCGGCGGGAGATCGACCGGAAATTCGACGAGATCGTCGAGTTCGCGGGGATCGGGGACTTCCTCGACATGCCGGTGAAACACTACTCTTCCGGCATGATCATGCGGCTGGGCTTCAGCGTGGCCATTCACACCGACTCGGACATCGTCCTGGTGGATGAGGCCTGGAGCGTCGGCGACGCGGATTTCCAGGCCAAGAGCTTCAAACGCCTGGAGGATCTTCACCGAAAAGGGGTGACCCTCATTCTCGTGTCACACGACACCTCGGTCCTTCAAAAACTGACCACCAAAACGCTGTGGCTGAACAAGGGACACGTTGAGAAATTCGGCGAATCCCACGAGGTGATTTCCGCCTACCTGAGTTCCGCCCCCGGCAACCGGAAATCCTGACGATCTTCCACGAGGATCTTCTCCAGCTCATTCGCCATATCCGCCCAGTCGCGTGAGGGGCGATTTTTGTAAACCGTTCTGACCATCTGTGCCAGCTCTTTCCGGTGATCCTGGCACCAGCGCAGGCGATCTATAAACGCGTCCGGGCGGCGGATCGGAAGGATCCATCCCGTGACCCCTTCCTGGATCAGGTCGGGCGCCGCGCAATGAGCCGTGGCCAGAACAGGCAGCCCGCCGGACAGGGCCTGGTCGAGCACCACGGCGTAGCCGTCTTCCAATGTGGGAAACAGAAACAGATCGCCCCGGGCGTACCAGCGGGGAAGCTCCTCCTCCGGTTGTTTTGAAACCACTTCGGCCCAGCGGCTCAGCTCGGCCACGCAGGTCTCCACCCCCGGCGCGCGGGGACCCAGGAACCGGAACTCGAACGGCTCCCCGTAAAGGCGCCGGACCATCTCCAACGCATCCAGCAGTCCTTTCCGAAACGAGAGAGTTCCCACAAACAGGACCCGCAGCGGGCGGCCGGAGAGGATGCGTTCGCACCGGGCTTCCACCACCGCCGGCTCGGGCCGGAAGGCACTGACTTGCACGCCCAGCAGGTTTTTCCGGATCTTCTTTTCCAAAAACCCCCACTGAAGGAACGTATCGCGCGCGAAGCTCGAAGGCACGAGGATGCAATCCGCCAGGCGGTATTCCCTCTCTTCCCGCGCGATCATCCAGGGGCTGGGCCGCTCCTGCCAGCTGCCAGACCGGATTTCTTCTTCCTCCAAAATTTGTGCCTGCGCTCGAACGTGCGCGGAACTGCGCACCAAAAAAAGGGTGGCTCCGGCCCGTTCCAGGACGCGGAAACTCTCCTCCGCGACTCCGCTCCAGCAGATCACCGCGTCCCACGGTTTTTTCACAACCTGTCCCGCCGCCCAGCGGCCAAACCAGAGGTGCAGCGCCGTTTCAAAGCCACGCAGCGCGCATCTGCGCCGCAGCCACCCATTCAGCTTCGAACTTGCCCCTTGAAGCCAGAGTGAGCGCACGGCGGACGCCGGAACGCCGAAAGGGACGACCATCCTCTTGGGATAATTGGTGAACAGCGTGACCTCGTGCCCGCGCTTGATCAGTTCCCGCGCCAGGTCGAAAGCATAGAACCGGCCGGGGACAATCATGGCAATCCGCAGTTTCACGTCTTCTTCCCTCTGAAAATTCGTTCCAGGACATCCCTCAGCCGGACCTCGTTGCTGTAGTGGCTCAGGCAGCGGGCTCGCCCGGCCTTCGCCACGGCCTGCCGGGCCTTCTCGTCACCCAGGATCCGGTCGATCTTCTCCAGCATTTCCTGTTCGGTCCCGTAAAATTCGGCCTCCTGTCCCTCTTCAAACATTTCCAGGTGCTCCGGGGTCCTTTCAGCCAGCAGCAAACTGCCGCAGGCCGGGATCTCCACCGATCGGGTCGTGGTGCGGTCCCCGAACCAGCGGGAAAGCAGGCAAAGACTGATCTTCGCCCCGCCGATCGCTTTGGCGTAGTCCGGGCCATCCAACTGGCAGGCATCTAAAAACAAGGGGTGCCGTCGAAAGCGAGCCCGGCGCCAGTCGCCGCCCCAGACCCTTACCGCCCAGCCCCTGTTCGATAATCCGAGAAGCAACCGCTCCCGCCAGGGCTCCCAGTGGCCGACGAAACTGATCTGGCATCCGAATTTCCGCTGTTCCTGCGGATTCAATTCGAACGGGCGGTGAAGCTCCGGATCGAACCCTTCGCCCATTCGCTCCACCCGAGGGGCGCCCAGATCAAGAAGCCAATCCACATCATCCTTTTTGGTAGTCACATGCACGTCGTAAAGGGACAGGTTTCTCACGTAATGCCGGCTCTGATTGGAAAAAACCCGCTGGTTGTCCGGACTGAAATGGATGAGCCGGCGGCACCCGATTTGGCGAAGCGCAATCAGCGTCTCCGGCCAAAGATGGAACCCCTTCTCCACCCAGACGAGGTCGGGCCGAACCGTGCGGGCCTTTTCGAGAACCGCGTGGTTGATGCGCCGGATTTGTCCCCCGAAAAACAAATGGTTGGTTTGGATTTGCTGCGTCAGCGTGAGGCCGTGAATGGCTGGGGACAGATCCACTTCTTCCACCTGTTTCACGAGAGCGCGGAACGCTTCCCGCCGGGCTCTCCCGGTGCAGCCGAATTTCTGCTCGCCGACCACCAGGAGCCGGCTGTTTCTCCAGTCCTCCGCTGGTTCCGAAATAAATTGAGGCGCCGCGGCCCGGGCCATCCGCGCGAACGGCCGGCAGAAAAAATTGACGCGGTACGGCTGCCCCAGCCGGACCGCGGCGATCCGGACTGCTTCAAAACAACCGAAGGCCGCTTTAAGAAAAAGCTCCCTCATTCCTCCTCCAGCCGCTTGAGCACCGGGGCGAATTGGGTTTCATAATTCCAATCGCTGAGAATGCGTTTTCTTCCCTCTTCTCCCATCAACCGCATTCGGCCGGGATTATCCAGAAGGCCCCGGAGGGCGTCGCGAATGCTTTCAGGATCGTCCGGATTGCATGCCGCCCCGTATCCGGGATCCACGAAGGTCTTTCTCCATTCCGGAAAATCCGGAACCAGAAGGCAAAGCCCGGCGGCCAAGTACTCGAAGGCCTTATTCGAAGCCCCGACCAGATTTTTCACATTGAAGTCCCAGCTCAGCCCCGAAACGAGCGCAAGACCCACGTCCGCCGAGAGAGCCAGCCGCCACAACCCCTGGCTTCGAGAAAGCGGCGGGTGGATCCGGACTCGCCCGCTTAACCCATGTTCGATCACCCTTTGCCGAAGCATTTCGACGTAGAGGGGATGGCCGATGGTTTCATAGCCCACCACATCCAGGGTCACCCCGGCCGGAAGAACAGTCAGCGCTTCCAGCACCGCCCAGGGCAACCTTTCGGGATTAAGCGTCCCCTGATAGAGCAGTCTCAGGGTTCCCGGTCCCAGGCCTTTTTTCGATTCCTGAACCTCCTCTTTGGACGGGCAGTTCCAAATTACCTGTGCCTTGCTCGGCAATACCGTTTGTTCCTCGAAAAGCCGGGCTCGTTCCTGGTTGGGCAAGAGGCAGAGGCGGGCGCGTTGAGCCACCCGTTTCCGAGCCGAAAGGATCCTCCGCTCAAAAAACCCGGTCGGAGGACGCGGTCCCGGAGAGTCGTGCTCGTGATAGACCACTCGCCGAAAACCGATCGCTTCCAGAAAGAGGGCCGCGGGGCACGCGATGGCGTCGGAGGCATAAATCCAATCCGGCCTCCAGAAAATCGCGCGAAAGACCGCCCAAAGGCAGAACTCCAGATAGTGTGCCTTCTGCCGCCAGCCGCCGGCGCAAAACGGAAGGCGGAGCACCTCCACATTCGGATGGGCCGCCATTTCCAGATTCGCGCCGCCCCAAGCGCGCGTTCCCAGAAATAAAACCTTCCATCCCCGCCGGGCCAGCAACGCGCTGCTGCGTTCCAGCGGGGGATATCCGGCCGGATCGGTGTATTGCAGGTAAAGGATTCGTCCCGTCACGAGAGGACTTCTTCGTACAGTGTTTTCATCTCATCGGCAACGGCCGTCATCGAACGGGGCGGCCGGATCCCCTGCCGCAATTTTGCCAGTTGATTTTGATCCGCGCAAAGTTTCTCAAGCGCTCCCGCCCAGGCCCCTGGAGAGCCCGGCTCCACGAGCATCCCATTCACCCCCTCTTGGACCAGCTCACAAAGGCCTCCCAGCCGGGATCCCAGCACCGGAATCCCGGCCGCAAACGCTTCCAGAACCACCATCGGGCCGGTCTCCAGCCACTGGGAAGGAACCGCCAGCAGATCGTACTCTTTCAAGAGTGAAATCACTTCGTCGGACCGCACGGAGAGGTGAAAAACCACACGCCGATCTCCTTGGGAGCGCTTTTTGAGCCGCTCCAGATAAGCGGCATCGAACGCGTTTTGGACGATGCCATAGAGGTCCAACGTCAGCTCCAATGCGGGGGCCCTGCGCAGTGCCTCGATCAACACGTGGGGCCCCTTGGTCGGATCCATGCGGCCCAGGAAAATAACCCGCGGTGCGGCAGCGCGCGAGGTTTCCCCTTCGATCTCCGGTGTTCGCTCTGGTTTAAGGATCAGCCCATGCCGGGAAACCATCACCTTCCCCGGAGGAACTCCGTTTCGAATCAGCACCTCCCGGCCCCAATCGGAAACCGCTACCAATCGGTCCGCGCCGGCCAGGAACGCGCGCGCGGCCGAGTGGCGAATGGAGGTCAGCTGTCGCATTCGAAGCGCGGTCCACAAGGATCCGGAGAGCCCGGACTTTTCCAATGTCTCGCCGATGGAAATCGGCGTACAGCCGACCGCATCGGCCACGGGTCTCGGGAGGCCCAGCTTCTGCAGCGTGCACCGGGCGCAAAGGCCCCGCCGCAGTTTTCCATCGCACGCCTCCTTTCCCCAACGCATCAGCGTGCCCCTTTGGCAAATCAGGTCCGGCGTATGGAGTGTGAACAAGAACGGAATGTTCCGTTTTTTCGCTTGCTCAAGAGCCCTTAAGTCCAACCCCCGGCAGAAGGCGTGCAAATGAACGATGTGGGGCCGTTCCTCATCCAGGATTTTTCCGAAGGCCCGGCCGGTTTCCTCATCGCCTCTCCCGTAAAGTGCGCGCAGGTCTGGAACCACCATGCGAATCGGGAGACGCCGAACCGGCTGTCCTTCATGCACGTACCTCTTTTCCTGCTGAGCCGGCGCAACCACCACCGTCTCGATCCCCCGGTCCCGAAGGCATCGGCCCAGCGCAGCCACATAGACCTCCGTTCCACCCACCGGGTCCGGGTAGAAACAAAAGGGGGCTTGAAGGACCTTCATCGCTTGGGGATCCACCGCCGGTACCAGCGACCCGCGAGATCCCTCGCCATCCGTCGGGAAGTCTCCATCCGATTCGCCCATGCGCGCCGGCCCCGGGTTCGCACGCCGCAGGAAAGCAATTCGTGGGTCGCGTCGGCCAGCACAAAGGAGGACCGCCAGGGTCCGATCAAGGCAGCGTTGTCGATCCTTTCCTGATGGTAAGGAAAAACCGGCTGGCCCCCAAACGGAGACCAATGACTCTGGTGGACCACCAGGACCGAGGGGGTTGCGTCCACCAGGGGAACTCGTTTCTTTCGCGCGTACCACAAAAACCAGTTGTCAAAACAGCCGCGGCCCAGAGCGAAGGGTGGTACCTCTTCATAGAAACCTTTTCTGAACACAAAATAGTCCGAGGAGATCTGCATCGGCTTGCCGCGCTCCTTCACCTTCTTCTTCAGATCCTCCTCCCATTCGGATTTGGCGAAGTCCAAAGAACCGGAAACCTCCAGGTCCATCCGCCCGCCGATCAACACCCAGCGATCCCCCCAATGGCTCATCCGTTGAAAGCCCTCCGTGAAACTGTTCAGGAGGATGATGTCGGCGTTCAGGTAACAGACCCATTCGGCGGAAGCCAGTGTTTGGCCTTTCGTGAGGAGGTCGTTGACGAGAGGGGTCCCGTAGGCATTCCGGCGCAGATCCGGCACGTGCCGAAAACCCATCTGCCGGCAGAGGTCCGCGGTCCCGGTCTCATCCCCAAACAGGATGATTTCTGGCCGGGGACGCAGCTGGGCCCAGCTGCCGATGGCGTTTTTCTGGGCGAGCGCGCTGCCATCCCGGAAAGGTCTCGGACAGGCGAGTAAAGTCAACACCGGTTAATGGACCAGCCCTCCGATTCCCAGAGGGAAATAGCGCAAATCGGCGGGCTTTTTAGAATCGCGCAGCAGTCTCCAGCAATCGAAGAGTGATTTTGGATTCCGGAGAGTCCCTGATGAAAGATGGATTTCCCTGAACTCTTTCCAGGGGGTGGTGATGACCGCAACGTTTGATTTCCGAAAACATTCCTGGGCCGACCGGGCCCACTGAATCGAACGGCCCAAGACGCGGCGGGCGTTGTCCATCGCAATGGGATCGTAGGCGATCACCGCAATTCCGTCCTGAGCCAGTTGTTCGGCGAGAAAGACGCCCTGCGATTCTTCCGTGACGTCTGACTCCGGCTTATACGACAGGCCCAAGATCCCCACCTTTTTCCCTCGAGGCAGATGAGACTTCACGAGCTTTGCCAACCATCGAACCTGCCTGCGATTGAACGCATCCGTTCCCCGCGGAAGGATGGAAGGAACGCGGTGCGCCTTCGCGAGCGCGGCCAGCGCGAGGTTGTCCCGCGGAAAACAAGGGCCTCCATAGCCGATGGCCCCCTTGAGATATTTGGAGCCGATCCGGCTGTCCATTCCGACGGCGGCCGTCACCGCGTCCACATCCGCGCCGGGCAATCGCTCGCAGAGCCGCGCCAGTAGGTTCGCAAAACTGATCTTGGCGGTGACAAAGGTGTTAACGGCAAGCTTGGCCAGTTCTGCATTGACGAAATTCGTTCTGGCAAAACGGGGATGGTTATCGCACAACTTCCGGTACACCTGCGCGAGCGTCCGGCCGGCGCGGAGATCCGATTCCCCGATGAGGACGAAATCTGGATTGCACAGATCCCGAACGACGGACCCCAGCGCGATAAATTCGGGACTGTAGCAGAGCCCGAAATCCCGTCCGCACTTCTTGCCGGAATGGGCTTCCAAAAGGGGCTTGAGCTCTTTCTCCGTCGTGCCCGGCATCACGGTGCTGGTCAGCGCGACCAGATGGTATTCCTTTTTTCGCGCCATCGCCCGGGCGATGATCCGGGCCGCCGGAAGAACAAACTTCGTTGAAAATCGCCCCCCGGGACCGCTGGGGGTGGGAACCACAATGAAGGTGATGCTGGAGGCCATCACCGCCGCTTCGCCATCCGATGTGGCGGTCAGGCGCCCGCGCCCCCTCTTCATCATTTCCTGAAGCCGCGGCTCACAGACCGGCGGCCGGCCCGCCGTAACCGCCTTGACCTTCCGGGCGTCGGAATCCACGCCGATGGTCGGGATCCCCTTCGCGGCCAAACAGGCGGCCAAAGGAGCCCCCAGTTTGCCCAACCCCATGACAGAAATCCGGTTCGGTTGAGTGGTCATCTGTGATAATAAGGATACCTGATCGCCGAAACCTTGTCGCCCGTAAAAAGACAGAGCTCAAAATGAAAAATGCCCTTTTTCTACACCCCTTGGCCCTCCTGCGAAGATGCGCGCGCATCCTTCTCTGCATCTGGATTCCCCATCCCATGCTGGGGGAACTCTATCGTGAATTTCAGCTGGGACGGATCCGCTGGGGGAACCGGCACCTGCCCTGGAAGAAGCGCCGCTATCACCGGTTCCGTGGCCGGCGGAATCTGAAACTGCATCTGGGCTCTTTCGACCAGCGGCTGGCCGGATGGGTCAATCACGATTGTTCGCCGAGTTACGCGGTGGATCTGGTCGGTGATCTGCGGGATCCGCTTCCTTTCGATGAGCAGAGCGTGGAATTGATCCTTCTGGAGCACGTACTGGAACACCTGCGCCCCTACACGGATGCTCCCGCGTTTCTCAAGGAATGCCATCGGGTGCTCGCCCCTGGCGGATGCCTGTTCATCTCAGTGCCCGATGGAGAGAAAGCGGCCCGGTGCTACCTCAACCGGGATCCCTGGCTCCTGGATTCCGTCAATTCCCCCGATTGGAGGGTCCGGATGAACGAGAAGGGGGGGGCCCTGGCGACCCCCATGGAGGCGCTCAACGAGATCGCCCGGCAGAACGGGGACCACCGTTTTCTCTACGATTTCGAAACGCTTTCCCTCCAGCTTCGGGAAGCCGGCTTCAAAACCATCCAGCGTTCCAGCTACGCCACTGGGTTCCCGGCCCGCCTGAAGGTGGGAAAGCCCTGGCGCGAAGAAGAGAGTTTGTGCGTGGAGGCGTTTCGCTAGGGAAGGACCCGGGCCAGCGTGTCGCGTTTTTCGGGTGGACACAAGATCAGTTTTCCCCAAACCCCTTCCGGATCGGGATAGATCTTGCCTGTTTTTTGGACCCACCGGGCGTTGTTGATCCGATAGGCCTGATAGCCGTGCCGGACCAGCAGCGCACTGATGGCTTCGTCTTCAGGCGGGAAATGGGATTCCACCAGGAAAACCGGCCGGTTGCGTTCGACGCAAACATCGCAGCCGCGCAGAGCCACAACGCCGCCGCCTTCAATGTCCATCTTGATGAAATCCGGTCCGTTGCGCGGCTGCGATCCGTGAAAATAGTCGTCCAGCGTGGTTGCTTCCACCCAGACTTCCCGGCTGGGGATTTTCCAATCGGCCGTCCAGTTTTCGTAAAGCGAAGAAACCAGCGGGTCGTCGGCCACGTAGAATTTCACCTTCCCGGTTTGATCCGAGCAGGCCTTCGCCACAACCTGCACGTTGCCGGCGTGATTCAGGGCCAGGTTTTTCTCCAGCATTCCTCGGACGGGCGCGGCGGGCTCAAACGCATACACGCGTCCCCGGTCTCCCACTTTCCTGGAAAACCAGAGGGAGAACGCTCCGATGTTCGCCCCCAGGTCGCAGACGACCATTCCGGGATGGAGAAGTTTCGCCTGAATAAAAAGGCGCTTGAGGAAATGGAAATTCTCCAGCTCCCACAGGCCGAGAATCGTGTGGTAATTGACGGTTCGATCGTAATGCATCCGGGCGCCCCGCAGCGGGCCCCAGAGAATGCGGTAGACCCGGTTCTCCTTGAAATAATGGCTCAACAACCGCCGCAGGAAAGCGGAGTTGAACTGCGCGTACCGCAGATCCTTTAAGAGATTCCGCATGCTTGGGCGATTCCCTCAGCGCAGGTTTCAAAACTGAGCCGCCGGCTCAGCGCCAGCGAGGATTCCTTCATGGCGTTCAGGCGTTCCTCGGAAACGGCAGCCAGCTGCCGGATTTTCCGGCCCAGCTCTTCCACATTCCCCAGCGGATAAATCTCCCCGTTCCGGCCCGGGACAACCATGTCAACCCAGCCCAGGACCCGGTCCGATGAAATAACGGCCAGCCCCGAGGAAAGGGCTTCGTTAATGGAGCAGCCCCACTGCTCTTCCGAACAGATAAGAAGAACGTCGGACGCCAGCAGGTGTTCCCTCAGGCCCGCCTGGTTGAGGTACCCGGTAAAAAGAACCCGGCCGTCCCCTTTGGCCTTGGCCAGTTCCTCGGCGCTCTGGCGCAGCTCTCCGTCTCCGCACATCAACAAAGCGGCACAGGAGCCCCCTGCGCTCATCGCCCGGCAAAAACCCTCCACCGCGTCGAGCGGTCGTTTGACGGGCCGCATTTTTTGAACATGGATGAAAATCCGCGTGCCGTCGGCCAAACCGTATTTGCGCCGGATCCGGGCCCGGATCTCCTCCAGCGCTCCAGGCGGCAGGCCCGCCCGAAAATAGCGGTTGTCCACGGAGTAAGGGACGAAAAAAAGCTTCTTCTCAGGAATGCCGCGCGCCAGAAGGAACTTTTTGCTGCAGGTTCCGATAACCATGAAACCGTCGAATTTCGGCAGGAGCCATTTCAGGAAGAGTTCGCGGAGCCATTTCTTCCATAGAGGACGGGGGAAGGCATCCTCATGTTCGCCGCGGAGAAAGGTCCGGATCCCCTTTCGCCGGCAGCTCAAGAGGGCCGCCCAGGTGCTGGGATTGTCGTACCCGTGAAAACAAACGGCCTGGGGAGAAAACCGGAGCAATTCTTCACTCAACCTGAAGTTGAGAAAAGGGGTCCTCTTCCGGAAAAAATTCCGCGGTTCGCCCTGATTCAAAAAAACGTGGTCGTAATCATCCAGGTTCAGGTTGTCGTATTTCACCTGGGTCCGGGCAAACGGCTCGTAAAATTCCCGGGCCCCCTGGTCGGACATGAAGAAAACCTTCAGCTGAAATCGTCCGTCCCTGGCCAAATGGCCGTAGAGAGGGGCATGGTACTGGATGGGATTGGAAATCACCATGGCCAGCCGGACCATCACACCGCCCGCATGACCTGGACGATCCGCTGGGCCGTCCGGCCGTCCCAAAACGGGGGAAGCGCCGCCCTTCTCTTGGGCCGGGCCAGCTGTTCCTCCACCGCGCGGAGAATGGCCTCCGCGGTCCTGGGAACAAGCTGATTCGTGCCCAGCCGGAGCGTAATCGGCCGTTCCGTGTTGTCGCGAAGGGTCAGGCAGGGAATATCCAAATACGTCGTCTCTTCCTGAATCCCGCCCGAATCGGTCAGCACGACACCGGCCGATTTCATCAGAGCCAGGAAATCCAGGTAGCCCAGCGGCTCCGTCATTTTCAGACCGGCCGGCAGCGCAGGCGCGTTCAGCTGCGCGATGGCTTTCCGGGTGCGCGGATGGACCGGGAAGACGACCGTTTGCGTTTGGGCGATCTGCGCCAGCGCGGAGAGGATTTTTTGAAGCAGCTCCAGGTCATCCACGCTGGAAGGGCGGTGAAGCGTCACCAACACGTAGCGGCCCGCCTCCAATCCCAGCTCTTTTAAGGCGGGGCGCCGGGAGGCGAGCGGCAGCGCTTTGACCAGCGAATCGATCATGATGTTTCCCACGAGATGGATCTTGGAAGCGGGGATCCCTTCCCTCAAGAGATTTACGTCCGCATCGTCGGAAGGGGTGAAGAGAAGATCGGCGATCTGGTCCGTCAAAAGCCGGTTGATCTCTTCGGGCATGGTCCGATCTCCCGAGCGCAGGCCCGCTTCCACGTGCGCTACCGGAATCCCCGTTTTCGAGCAGACCAGCGCGCAGGCCAGGGTGGAATTGACGTCCCCGACCACCACCACCCAATCCGGCCGGTGTTTCAAAATCACGGGTTCAAAAGCAGCCAGGATGCGCGCCGTCTGCTCGGCATGGGTGCCCGAACCCGTATTTAGAAATTCGTGGGGGCGCGGAAGCTCCAGTTCATTCAGGAAAATTTCCGAAAGGTTGTTGTCGTAATGCTGGCCGGTATGGATGAGGATCTGCTCAAACCGGTCGGGGAACCGGCCCATCTCGGCGATCAGCGGAGCCGCCTTCATGAAATTCGGGCGGGCGCCGACGACGTGGCATATCTTCATGGAACGCTAAAGGACGCTGTAGACACGGCGCATCCACTCCGCCGTCTGCCGCATCCCTTCCTCAAGCGAATGGGTGTTTCGATGGTCCAGATCCCGCTCGGCCTTGGAGATGTCCACCTGCTTGATCTTGGTCGTCAGCAGCTCGGATTCCTTGCGCCGGACCAGCGCGGGGTCCGCCCCGGTCACCTTGAGAATCACGTCTGACAGCTCTTCAATGGTGTGCAGCTGGTTGCTGCCGATGTTGTAGACCTCTCCGGGCTTGAAGCGGTCCACAATGTTGGCGAGGGTTTTCCCGGCGTCCGGAAGATACGTGGAACTTCGAGAGTGCCCTCGGTAGATAGTCCAGGGCAGGCCGTGCAGCGCGCAGTAAAGGAACCGGCAGTTCACCGAGCGGTACGGGCTGTAAAATTCCCCCGGCCCGTAGGTGTTGAACAGCCGGACGATGACGGTTTGGGTTCCGTACTGCAGAGCGGAATTCCGGATCTGCATCTCGTTGACCCATTTCGTCATGGCGTAATCGTTCAACTGCTTGATCTCATGCTCCTCCATGACCGATTCCGCCATGAGGTGCGGCCAATCGCCGTAGACCTCCGAGGAGGAGAAGTGAATCAGACGAAAGTGGAGCTTCTCCTGAAGCCGGAGGACGTTCTTGGTTCCCACCGCGTTCGTCCGCCAAAGCTCCTCATAGAAATCCTCCCCGTTCCATCGGCCGAATTCCGCCGCGCAGTGGTAAACCGCGTCAAACGGGCCCAGCGCCTGGAAGACCCTCTCGATCTGGCGAAACTCTCCCACATCGCACCGGGCGTAAAGGGGCTGCTCCATGTCCGCGTGCAGACTGAATCCCGCTTCATCCGGCTGGTGCGCCAGGTCGCAGGAAACCACGTGGTGCCGGCGCGCCCTCAGCTCCTGAATGATCTCCCTGCCCACCGTTCCCAAGCCGCCCGTCACGAGGATGCGCATTGATTCAGTATACCCCGTTCCTCCGGCAATGACTGGTCTCCCAGTCCCCAGTTTTCGTCGTTCGTAATCTCAGGCCGGCCGGTTTCCAGCATCTTTTTCCCAAGCCGATGGATTTCGTCAAACGAGGTTTGCGGGCGCTTGGCCTGCTCGGACCGGTCGTGTTCCTGGTGATAGATGTGCCGCGGTGGTTTCAGCGCGATTTGTTTCAATCCAAGACTCTGCGCCAAAAAACAGCCGTAGGTATCGATGTGGGAGTGGGTTTTGAGCTCCGGGTATCCGCGCAAGGCATGCCAATGGTCCCTGCCCATCAAGAGAAAATCTCCCGAGGCGTTTCCGTGGATGCCCGTCCCGTTGGCGGCGTTCCCTCGAAACAAAACCTCGGCCGCGGTTTGCCGGGCCATCCGGTTCAGGTTCGAGCCGGAAAAAAAGGCCCGGAGGTCCCTCCACGTGGGGAACGTTCCCTCTTTCCGGTTAATCCGGATCGTGTGGTCCGCGCAAAACCGCAACTGCCGCTGCACGGGCTCCTCGAGCGGAACCCTCCAGTCCACGTCGAACCGGTCCACCCGGTAGAACGCCTGGGGATCCAGCGCGCGAGACGCGAAGAATTGGATCAGCGGCTCATTGAACACGATGTCTGGATTCGTCGAGAGAACGAACCGGCCGCGGGCCCGCCGGATCCCTACGTTTTTCCCGATGTACTCAAACATGGGCATCCGTTCCGCATTGAGCATCCGGCGGTGAATCTCGGAAGGGACCTGGATAAATCGGATCTCCGCCGGAGCAGACCGGGCCGCTTCCCGGAAAACCGCCGCCAGCGAAGGTTTGTCCGGCGGCGGATTCCAGTCCACCACGAGAAGCTCCGCGCTGAGCCGGTGCTTCTCGGAGAGCGCCAGAAGGACCTTGAGGAAAACGCTCATACGGTGCAGGAAATTTCCGCCGTAATCGTCGTTGCGGGCGGCCACCACGATGCTCAGATAGGGGTTCATGCGCTAGGACCCGAAGGACCGGTGATACCACCCCACCATTTCCTGGATCCCCTCTTTGAGACCGATTTCGGGCTCATAGCCATCCGTGATCTTCCGCAGCAGCGCGGGGTCGGCGCACTTTCGGAAGCGGCCCTCTGGTTTCGACGTGTCGTAAATGACCTTCGGGTGCCTGCCGGAAACCTCACAGATCATGGAGACGAGATCGGCGATCGAGACGTCCTGGTCGTACCCGATGTTCACCGGCTGGCCGCACGCGTACCGCTCGGTCACCTTCATCAGGAGGCGGACGGCGTCCCGGGCATGCAGAAGATCCCGGCGCTGTTTTCCGCTGCCCCACACAATCACCGGATCCTCTCCGTCCAGGATTCGCTTGACCAGCGTGGGCACCACGTGGGACTTTTCCTCGGACCATCGGTACTTTCCGCCATAGGGATTGAAGGGCCGGGCGATCGCGACCGGCATTCCGTACTCCCGGTGGTAATACCCCGCCTGCAGCTCGGCGATCCGCTTGGCCCAACCGTAACCGGCGTTCACCTGCTCAGGCAACCCCAGGGTAACCTCTAATTCCGGAGTCGGCGTGGGAGCGTCATCGGAATAGACGCAGGAGGTGCTGACCAGCAGGAACCGCTCCGCCTTGGACATCCGGGCGGCCTCCAGCATGTTCAGGTGCGTGATGGCGTTGTGGTAAAGCATCTCGCCGTGATGGTGCATGCTGTATCCCATCCCGAACGCACGGCCCACCAGATTCATCACGACGTCCGACCCGCGGCAGATCTCCTCGCAAAAGGAGCCGACCTTCAGATCCCCCTGGATGAACCGGAAGCGGCCCTGCAGGCCGGCCAGATTCTCCAGCGTGCCGGTTTCAAGGTTATCGGCAACCGTGACCTGGGCGCCGGCGGCCACCAATTCCTCCATCAGGTAGGAACCCAGGAAGCCGCATCCTCCCGTGACCAGCACCTTGCGTCCCCACCACCAGCCCTGGTCCATGGTCACCGCCCTTTCAAAAGAACGCGCGCCGCGCTTCGGATCCTGCCGATTCCCCTGCGCCAAAGAGGATCTTTCGTTCGAAGGGTTTCTATTTCGCTGAATCGGAGGAGGGCACCCTGGGTCGCTGAAACCGTCTGCGCATGCGACGGACCTCGCGGATCGGAATACTGCGTCTCCAGGGGATAGTCCTTCTTCACCAGAACCATGCCGAACACATCCGCGGGCTGCCTCCCATCGCAGAAATTGCCCAGCCGACATTTCGGCCACCGCAGATCCAGGAAACCCAGCGGCAGCAGCCCGGAATCCCAAATCAAATCCAGAGGGCGGCTGATCTCCGAGAGCAGGTTCACATCCACGGTCCAGATGGCCCGGCCTCCTGGCTTGAGGATCCGCGCCATTTCCTGAACCCCGCGCCGAGCCACCTCCCGCGGAAGATGCTCGATCACGCTCAGGCAGAAAATCCGGTCCGCGGAGTTGGAATCCAGCCCGATCTTTTCCATGCCGTACTGCAGAACCTTCAACCCGGTCCGCTGGAGGAATTCACGGCTGACCCCGTGCCCTTTGTAGTGCACGCCCTTTTCAAAAAAATCCGGATCCACGCCGATCGTCCGGCAGTGGGCTTCGTTTTGAAGATACAGGGTGAAGGCCGTCATGCCGCAGCCCACATCCACGCACGTCATCCCGGGCTCAAGTTCAGCGGAGAACAGCGCGAAGGGGTATTCCCACATTCTCGCCGCGTAGAAAGCCGGTGTGCTTAGAAGTCCTTTCGACCAGGGATAACGCTGTAAGTTGACGTCGGAGTGATCAGGCAGATCGTATTGGACCGTGATCCGGTCCAAGATCTGAATGAGGGATCGGTACCTCTCGCTGAAGACATCTTCCACTACCGCAAACCGGCTTCCGATCTCTTGTGTGGTGAGGATGTTGTCCATCTCTCCTTAAGATACACGACCCTTTCTCTTTTATCCAACCGTTCCGCTGCACCAAATGCCCAATTTCCACAACAGCCCGGCCGGCCTTTTCTGATATTCTAAAGAAGCCCATCGGGCGATTAGCTCAGCTGGTTAGAGCACTTCCTTTACACGGAAGGGGTCGGGGGTTCGAGCCCTCCATCGCCCAAGAAAGATCGGTCTTCTTCCGCGGATTTATCCTAGAATACAGTTTCTACAGGGGCCGTGGTGTAGCCTGGCCTAACACGTCAGATTGTCAATCTGAAGACCGCGGGTTCAAATCCCGTCGGCCCCGTTAATTACTTTGACATCGCGTCATAACGTTGGTTACACAGGACTGGCTCGATGAGCACGAATAATTGAAGACCCCTATCGTAGAAGTCCAAAATTTCTGGGATCGGCGCCCCTGTAACATTCGCCATTCGCCGAAGCCGGTCGGGACTCGGCAATACTTTGATGAGGTAGAAGCTCGTAAATATTTCGTGGAGCCACACATTCTCCGGTTTGCCGAATTCGAACGCTGGAGAGGCAAGGAGGTTCTCGAGATCGGTTGTGGGATCGGCACCGATACCATCAACTTTGCCAGGCATGGTGCTTTCGTAACAGCGGTTGACCTCTCAGAACGCTCGCTGGATATCGCTAAGAAGCAAGCGGAAATCTACGGATTACAAGACCATATCCGCTTCTTCTGGGGCAACGCCGAAGAGCTGACCCGGTATGTGCCGGTGAAGCCCTACGACCTGATTTACTCGTTTGGCGCCATCCACCACACGCCCAACCCGAAACGCGCCATTGAGCAGATACGCTCTTACTGCCATTCCAAAACGGTCGTTAAGCTCATGCTCTACTACCGCTACTCCTGGAAGATGCTTTGGATTATGCTCACCTATGGCAAGGGGCAGTTTTGGCGGCTCTCTGAACTGATCGCTCGGTACTCAGAAGCCCAGGAAGGCTGTCCCGTGACTCACATTTTTACCCGCCGTCAAATCAAAGCATTGCTGAAACGTTATGGCTTCGCCGTGACCACCTGTAGAGTAGACCATATTTTCCCATATCGAATCCCCGATTATGTACAGTATCGCTATGTGAAGGTCTGGTATTTTCGTTGGCTGCCTCAGCCGGTTTTTCACTGGTTTGAACGATATTTCGGATGGCACTTGTGCGTGACAGCAAGCGCTTCAAACACAGGTGGGCCGTGGCACAACTCGGTCTAACACGTCAGATTGTCAATCTGAAGATCGGGGGTTCAAATCCCCTCGGCCCCGTATATATCCGTATTTCATCTCGGCTACGGAAAATAAACATTCAATTAGGGTATCTTCTGGATGCGTAATGGAGTATGCTTGGAGTGGTAGGAGGAGAGCAGGTGGAGTTGACCAGCTCCTACCAGAGTGAGGTGAATAGAACGATGGTGTACGGTAACGTTTGAACGGGCGGGTGAGAGAAATTCTCCGATTTATCCCCGCTCGTTCATTTTTTGAATCTTATCTTTCTCCAAGCAATAATTCCCCATATTGCTCTCAGGGTTCGTGACTTTTCGCTTCCCCGGCTATCAACTGCCGGGTATCTTCGCTTCTTTCCGGGGAGAACATTCATGATTAAACGCCTTGCGGGACTCATCGCAAACGGGATTCTTGCTCGTTTTGGATACGAGGTGAAGCGCCGGCCCCGTTGGACCGGGCGCCTCACCAAGCGGTCCTCTCTCGAACTGTTGAAGGGATTGGGCGTCTGCCCGGAAACGGTGGTCGACGTTGGGGTGGGCCCCTACGGAACCCCCGAGCTTTATGAGGTTTTCCCCGACTCGATGCATGTTTTAGTGGAACCCGTGAAAGAATTCTGGCCGGCGATCGAAGCACTGCGCGCGGGAATCAAGCGCAGCCGGCTGGTGCGAGCCGCCGCGTTCAGCCAAGAAGGAACGGCAACCCTCCGAGGGGCCCGGGGATTGACCCATTTCACGCTGGGAGAAACGACGGGAGAGCGGTGGGAGAGCTCGCTGGCTCGAGAAACCCCCATGACGACGCTGGATCAGATCTGCAAAACGCATCAAACCCAGGGCCCCTATCTGATCAAGGTCGATGTGGATGGGAAAGACCTCGACGTTCTCCAGGGATCGGAAAATGTCCTGAAGGAAACCGCCTGCGTGGTGATCGAGTCTAACCCAGCGGACATTTCCGCCAAGGCATCTTTCTTGGAAAAACGGGGCTTCTTTTTATGGGACATCGTCGATTTGGGTTATAAGGAGCGGATCCTGCACCAGGTCGACCTGATTCTGATCCACAATCAATACCGGTCGGAAAAGTTTGTGACGTCCCTGATGAGCGAGGGTGTTTTGTTCGGTCCCCTGTACCCTTTTACCGGCTGAGGAACGATTGGGCCGATTAGGGTTGCCCTCTCGGTAAGGCCTGTTATAATAAGCGCTGACCCTCCGGAAAAATACCGGAGGGTCTTTCGCTTACAGGAGATCGATGAACGACGAACGGGAATTCGACCTTTCGGACGAAACGCAGGCGTCGCACCGGATCGTCCAGGCCGACAAAGAGGGATTGCTGCGGGTCTTGAGGGTCCGGGACCTGTTCGCGCTGGGCTACAGCGATGTCGGCTCTTCCATCTACTACGCGCTGGGCGTCACGGCGCTGTACGCACTGGGTGCCACGCCGCTGGCGCTGGGGTTGGCCGGCATCGCTTTCTTCTGCACGACCCTCACCTATGCGGAGATGTCTTCGGCCCTCCCCGAAGCCGGAGGGTCTTCCAGCTTCGCGCGGCACGCGTTCAACGATCTGGTCTCCTTCATCGCCGGCTGGGCCCTTCTGCTCGACTACATTGTTACCATCGCCATTTCGGTTTTTACGGTGGGGCCGTACCTCTCCTACTTTTTCCCGGCGCTGCACGGCGTGGCCAACATTCCTTTCAGTCTGTGCGTGTTGGGAGTTCTGCTGGCGCTCAACATCTTCGGGATCAAGGAATCGACCCGGGTGTCTCTGCTGATCTGCCTGTTTGATATCGCCACCCAGCTGTCAATCATTGTGATCGGCGGGCTGTTTCTTCTGAACATCCCCCACGTGTTCCACCAGATGCGGATCGGCGTCCCTGGCGTGGACTGGTCGCCGACCTGGCCCCAGTTCTGGAAAGGGGTCTCCATGGCCATGGTGGCCTACATCGGAATCGAGTCGATCGCCCAGCTCGGAGGCGAGGCCCGGCATGCCAGCCGCTCAGTCCCTCGAGCCATGCTTTTGACGATGGTGGCTCTGTTCGTCATGTACTTCGGGATCTCGACCATCGCTCTGTCAGTCATCCATCCCAAGGTGCTGTCGACCCAGTATCTGGAAGATCCGTTGGCCGGGATTGCCCTGGCCCTGCCGGTGGGCGGCCGCTTGCTGGCCCCCTGGGTCGGGATCCTGGGTGCCACGATCCTTTTCGTCGCCGCCAATGCCGGGCCAACAGATCCGGGCATCGTTGATGTGCCGGTGCAGGACGATGTAAACCGCCTTGGCTTTCCACGAGAGCTGCGCCCATACCCCGCGGTCCACCACGATGTGGAAGAGCTTCGACCAGCCGGCTTCTTTCCCCACCGCCCTGTCAGCTTTCATGGGAGGCCTCCACCGGCACCTGAGCCCGCTGTATTCTCCGCTCGATCCTCAGGAGCACCTGGAACAGGCCAGCCACGTTATCGGCGATCTCCTGGGCATCCTGGAGCGTCAGAGGCTCCTTGGCACACGGCTGCCACTCCTCGAGTGTGCGTTTCAGAAAGGCCTCATCCCACATGGCAGGCGAAGCCCCTCATGCCCGGTTGCGCAACCGTTCCCGGATCTCCTCCAGGTCCGCTTGCGTGTAAAAGAGCCGCCGGCCCATCAGCGTCTTGCGCGGCGCCGGGATCCGCTTCGTCTCCAGCAGGTAAGCTAGCTGGTATCCCTTGATTCCCAGCACCTCCGCGACTTCTCCCGTCGTCAGAATCACCGGCCCCTGCTGGGCCGGCCCGTCTGTCGTCCGCTCTGCTTTGTCCATCAGACTGCCCTCCTTGGTTTTGGCGCGAGTTTCCCACAAGGAAGGTGGCGTAATCGACTAACTGCTGATAACGGGGTTGGCTCGACGGAGAACTGTTGTTGAGAAAGGGGTTCGCTGTTTTCGGAAAACGGGAGCTTAAGGAAAGTGACGGGGCCGAACGTTACGCGGCGGGAAGAGTCAGATTGTTTGGATGAATTGACAGGCGGTAAAGACTTCGTTTCTTTCCAGAAGAAGGAGCGTCGTTCTCGATAATGTGCAGCGGATCAGATCCACCCCCAACGTCCCGAATAAGAGTGACGAGCCGCCGGCGAAGCCGCAAGATGAGATTGGTCAGATAGGAAGCAGCGTTTCCTGGGGACTTAGATTTTTCGGCAATAATGGCAATAAGATCATCCCGGTCTACCCACCCCCAGTTTTTCATGGAACTGTTGCGTCGGCGGCCACTTGCGCGCATTGCCCGAGCCAGCCGGAGCAGAATATCGTATTCCGCTTGTGGCAATTTCTGCTCTATCTGGCGTACCCCCGGCCGGCTGACAACGATGGCGGGATTGTTCTTTCCTGGCCTGAACTGCAACGTCACATCGGTCAGAAGTTGGTTGGCCGGAGCCACCTTAGTCGGAGCAATCTCTTGGTTCTGTTTTTCCTTGAGGGGCTTGTTTTCCTCAGTGTGCTCGTCGTAAGTTCTCGAAGCGGCTGGTTCTCCCAACAGGTCCCTACGCATCGAGCTGCGCATGGGAAGCGCACGCTGGAACTGGGGCAGGTATGGCTCAATCCCAAGATCTCCACCCATCCCATGTGGCTTGAGCTCAGAATTCTTATGGGGAGTCTTGCTCTTACGAGGTTTCTTCGTCATCTCATTTCTATTGTACTTCGGAAACCAGAGAATCAGGGGAGGGAACGTGTTGAGGAACCAGCGGGTCGATTAATTGCTTTGCTACGCTTCGCTACTTACTATCAGCCTTCTTATCCTCAGAAACCAAGCCTTCATATTTTAATTCACTCTGGCCGAGTTCTACAATGTCTCCCTCTCGCAGAGGGACAGCGAGTTCCACAATTTGTCCGTTCACTTTTGTACCATTTCGACTGCATAAATCCTCGAGGAGAACCTGGCCTTGGCGCCAAATAATCCGTGCATGCTTCGCAGAAACATGGCTATCCTCCAGCCGCATAACTGCTTGATCTCCACGACCAATAAGTATCGGCCGATCGGTCTGCAATATAAACCGATGCCCCACCATGGGCCCACTAAGCACCGAGAAGCAGATCCTATGCAGCTTACTGTCGACCTCACTCATAACATCAATCCTTGACGCCAACGCAGAACTAGGGCTCCGTACTTCTGACCAAGGGCAGGTTTCATTTTGATCGCATTCTCTAAAAGAGAAGCAGCTTCCTGGATCGTACTATATTGCCTGGACAGTTCCATTGCCCGTGCAATCAAATCTGCCGCTTCTCCTGATTCAACAGCTTCTTCCCCCACCGAAGGATTGTTATCCTTAACGCGGCGGCCACGGAACTCGCGGAGTGCTTCACCAAATTCAAACGCATCGGCATAACGCTGTTTGGATTCGAAGGACAGTGCTTTAAAAATCAAAAGATCAATGCCATTGTCCAAACCAGATTTTATTTTTGAAGGAGCAACGGGAAGATCTTTGCGCGAGAGGAGTATCGCATCACGTATTCCTCGTCGACTCGACAAGTCATAACCTTTTGGGGTAGAAAAAGGCTCTCGGCCTGTCACTAGCCAGTAAAAAATGACGCCAGCAGAAAATACATCACTTGCCGGTGATTCAATATCCCAAAAACCCTCCGGAGCCATGTAAGCCAGTGTTCCGGCAGCCTTGATAAGTCTGGTCGTCGGATTTACATGCCGCGCCAACCCGAAATCAGCCACCTTAGGAACAAGACGATTTTGAACAGTCTGGATTAGGATGTTATCCGGTTTAATATCGCGATGCACTACGGGTGGGGTCAGCATGTGCGCTTGGGCGAGACCGGCGCAGATACCAAGCTGAAGTTCCACCGCTTGGTCTTGGTCCAGAGGACCTAGACTCGCCACATACTGCGTCAACGTTTCACCAGAGATGTACTCCATGACAATGTAGGGCAACGTTTTGTCTCGGTATTGAAACACATTAGCGTCGTAAACCCTGACCACATTCTGGTGAGTGATATTTTTGAGGACAAACGCTTCGTTGAATAGCTCCGTCTCTTGCTCAGGTTGGATGACGCTAGGACGAAAGATTTTGATGGCCTGTGTTCCGAGATATTTGTGGCGGACAAGATAGACTTCTCCGAATGTTCCCCCTCCCAGCAAGCGTTCAACGGTGTGGGTCTCACGTAGTACCGTGAAGCGCTGCAGCAATGGTTCCATGCCTAAGCGCACCGCGTCATTAGCGAATACCTGCGTCCGAGTCGATCTTTTCGCCAAGCTTCCATTGCTCATCACGGTCGATCAGTGTCCACAACTCTTGAGTCACGCTTTTCAAGGCCTCCAAGTCGTTCCGCTCTAGAGCCCTACCGCCTTCTTGTATCAGCTCTTGCGCACGATTTTGATCTTGATATACGTGCTTGCCCGTTGCGAGACCCTGGAAGGCCGAGAGCCAAAACTCGTCCCGGCGGAATTGGATGCGCCAGTAGAGACCGAGCACTTTCTCCGCAACTTTTTTTAGGCGTTTTGCACTTCGGGTTGAGATCGCTGCCTCAGCGTCGTGTTCATAGGCTTGCAATTGCTCTTGTTCTTCTGCCGCCCCAAGAGCATTCACAAGAGGCTTCGTGCCATCGAGCGCTTCCATCCATTCCTTTAATGCAAGGGGCCATTCCGCCAGTTTTTCGACTGAGTCCAAGGCAGCTTTCAATTCCTTGAGCCTTGCCTCCGCCTTATGGGCGGCCCCGGGATCTCCTCCCTTAGCAGCTCCTATTTCCCTCTCTAACTCTTCCACAATCTGCCCATCGTGAGCAGCCTTGATCGCTACTTCCAGTGCACTGTCTCCCTGTTGATCGCATATCGCCCGCAACTGCTCAACGCGTTCCTGCTCCTTCCGAAATTCCTGCTCGAGAACTATTGGATCTGGGGCAGCCGATACTTTAATTTTAGTAGCTTGTTTGTGGACCTTATCGAAGTGAGGAATAAACACTTCGATGGTAGGGACCCTGGATTGATCGATTCGGATGGTTACATCTATGTCGGATCCTTCCGGCAGTTGACGGTCTATAGCCCCGCCAGAAATTTCCAAGACATCGATAAGGTGATTCCGCGAAGCGATGGGGAATTCGCCTTCGTAAAGTTTGATTTTGAGCGCTTCCTGAGAGCCAGGTGTCAGCGGTTTAGCCGTCTTGTATTTGATAAGTTTGCTCTTCGGTAAAGTGACCCCTCGTTCCAAATGTATACGGAATGAGCCGTCGGACAACTCGACACCAACAGAGCGAGTTAGCGGGGGATCTCCGATGGTGAGACCATGAGTTATTGTGAAAGACTCCGGATTGCAAGCGATGTTGTTGCCTAATCCATCTGCAATGGCGATGGCAAATGTATTTGCGCATCCTTCCCGAAGCGCCACCTGAGTAAAAAATGTCCCGTCCTTAACTTCGATACGTCCACTTTGCCATTCACCATCTTCTCGGCGTATCTGGACAGTGACGCCATCGCTGGCACCGTTGCCATCCGGCCACTCTAGTTTTCCGCCAACAGATGCTTTTACCTGGCCGATGAGAGGCTTATATTCTAAGCGGATGTATACCCTGTCCTTGGGTCGCTGAACAAACTCCTCCGGAATCATCTGACTTGCCGCAAATACCGCTGCTCCTTGCGCAACAACAGTCAGGGGATCGACACGGCTTTCAAGTCGTACATTGAATTCCGCCTTTAATCTCTCGCGAATGTAGGGTGTCCAGGTAGGGCCCCCAACGAGGATGATGCTTTCGATCCCTTGCCCGCTTAATTGTTGGCGCTTGAGCACTTCTTGGCATAGGGGTAACGTTCGCTCCACATAAGGTTCCAGGATTTGCTCAAGCTCAGCCCGGCTGAAAGGAATCGAAAGTGTAATCTCACGCCCATCTGCATCACGGGATCGTTCAGGATGCAATGGGATCGCCACCGACTCCCGCCTTGATAAGGCGATCTTTGCCTGCTCAGCAAAATGTTTTGCATGTGCCTCGAGATCGCGATACCGCTGATTCCCTCGGGTGAGGTCGGGGAGGTTATACTGGCTCTGAAGCGCCGGATAGATAATGCGCTCGACAATGCTCCAATCGATGTCCTTTCCGCCAAGGTTGTTGTCCCCGCTATGGTCCACAACCATTAATTGCCCGTCCCTCACAGACATGAGCGCAACATCGAATGTGCCGCCACCCAAGTCGTAGACCATCCAGTATCCTTTGGGCAGTTTTTCCAAAAACCCGTAAGCTACCGAAGCTGCGATGGGTTCTTGCAGTAGTGGGCTATGCTCCATCCCTGCGAGGCGGGCCGCTCGTTGAGTAGCCGCACACTGAACCAGTTCAAAATTTGCCGGCACCGTAATAACTGCGGCTCGTAAAGCATCTTCTTCAGGCAAACTGTCTTTTACTGCTGCTTTGAGCTCCTTGAGGACCTCCGCTGAAAGCTCCTCCGGGGTAAAACACTTCTTGCTATCCTTAAAAACCACCTTGTGCTCTTGCCCCATGAAGCGTTTAAATTCACTCACCGTATTCTCTGGATCTCGGATAGTTAAATCATAGGCGTTCCGGCCAACCGTCAACATCCCCGATGCATCTACATGGACTACCGAAGGAATGTATTCTTCCTGAAGGTAATTCCTGAAGACCCGCATCCGACCTTGCCCAAAGCAAGCGATTTCAGAGTTGGTCGTGCCCAAATCAATGCCAAAATCAATTGTCCGTCGAGCCATGGGATTACTCCTGTTTCTTAACGGGTATGCCCACAATCACCTCGCCGTGCTCGACAACGTGCCCGAGCCACAGAATTGTAGGCTTGACCGTCTCGAGAACCCGCATTTCACCGAGGGGTATTTCAGCCGATTCCTCAAAAACCAATACTTTCAAAGAAGCCCCGTCGGTATAAGTTTGTCCAGTATGATCCCGGATCTCCACCTTCGCACTCTCAAGCACGTCGCGGATTCTCTGCATTTGGTCTAAGACGTTTTTCCCGGTAGAATCGCCCTGCAAATCTTGGAGCTTAGCTAGGCGCTTCTCCAAACGCCATAATTCAACTGCAAGTGGGCCTAAAATGCGCTCGACTGCTTTGGACCGCTCGATGATGTCCTCTGCTGATCGAATTCCAACGCCGCTAATTATCACGGGATGAGGCACCTGACCTTCCGGCCGTTGTTTCTCTTTATTTTCCTTTGCCCTAAAGAAATCCATGGCTCTTCTCTCCAGTACAAACTACCGCCGTCCAAATCGACGATTATACTCCTCCACCCTCGTATTAAAGGCAAGGCGTCTGGCCTCAAAATCGTTAGCTCGTTGCAACGCATCTGTGCGGAGAGCATTCAGGTTGTCAACAAGAGCATTGTGCTCTACAACGAGCCGTTCACGTTCTGCTTGGAGTTCGTAGGAGATAAAACCGGAATTATCTATCTGATTAATACGGGCAGCGAGAACATCTATCCGCTGCCGAATATTCTGTAGCCTATTTGTATCAGCTTCTAGTTCTGTATGCATTCTCGTCAACTCAGCCTTTTCCTGTTCCAATGCATTTTTTTCTACGGTACTCAACCTGATAGGGGGGCTTTGCGTTCTTACAGACTCGCGATACCCAGGAGGAATTGAGGCCAAACCAATGATAAGCAATACTCCAGCAGCAACTGCTGTTAGCCGTCCATGTTTTTCATTCCAGATCCCCAGTTTAGAAATAAAACCTCTCGAGATCCTTATTGCATCCTCACCCAGAACAATAGGTCTGTTAGCCTGGGAGAACGTCCTCCCGAAACGTTCGTTTGAAAAACGAATCACGAAGCTGCCTTCCTCTAAGGAATGAATATGTGCAGGCATCCCTCGGGAAACGTGAGGAGCTGTGAATTCCCTTCGAGGAACCCATTTGTTAAGACACAGCGCAGCAATGCCGTCTCCTAGAAAAAATAGAGCTGACATCACTACCCAATTTGCCCCGGGAATGGCTGAACCGATCCACAAAGCAAGGACTACGGAAACTATGATGGCAGACCACCACAGGGTTTTTCGTTTATTCTCCCAGGCCACATGTGTTTTGCACTCTTTGCAGATCGGTAAACTCAACTTAAGCGTGTGGTTCACCCTTTGGAAGACCTGATTTTCTGTTCGCGATCCGGATATTGATCCCATATCGTCGGTTGGAATCAAACAACAGGAACAAATCCGGCGATATGAATATTGGCCTTTGCTGTTTAATTTGACATCGATAACAGTCTGTTGCACGGCGGTAGATTCAGAACGGGTCTTAGCATCTCCCTTGGGTTGCGCCTCAGCTTTATCGCCGCCTCCTTGTTCTTCTTGACTGCTTCCTAGATCTCGGATCCATTCCTCCAGAATAGTCTTGTCCGCCTTTAGCCGAATGTGCGCTGAAGCGGATGAGGATCGGATGGATTCCTCTAGCAGCCGCAAAGCGCTCGTAAGCAGGTTTTTATCTAAATGGGCTCTCCCCTCGTTCGCTAGGCGAGTAGCAATTTGCCGGAGGGCATCCCCGTAGGAATCTCGCTCGACTACAAAGCTTGTCCGGCTCTCTGGATCAAGAATCTTGCCCAATTCCAGCGCGCTAATTGTGTGCTGCATTAACGTCCCGTATATCTCCAAACCGATCTTTGATACCTCTGAAGAAGCCAGCCCTGGAACAATTTTCTGATTCAGAGATCGAGTCACATTTTCGCAGGCTTGACGAATTTCTACCGCGTGTGGTTCAAGGATTTTTTCGAAGTGTGGTCTGAACAGTTTCGGAGGTAGCTGAGATTGGTTTAAGACTTGCGCGTGGCGGCGGATGAGTCCGAGAGAACGATCCCGCATCGCTTGTTCCAACAAAACCAAACTTGGCTGCAAGATCTCCGGCAAAAGACTTTCACGCAGTTCATCCTTAGTGGATTCTGTAAGGCGTGCGTCATCACGGCTACGCACCATGCATTTAAACAGTATCCAGAATCTTTCCTCTTTTGCTAGATCAGCCCAACTTTGTAGAGCGAAACGCCAGTTCTTCCAATGAGTTTCGTCGGATTCGAACTGGATCAAAGGTCCAATTCCATCTTGGAGTAGGATCTCTTCACCTATAACTGAACTGTGAGCTAATATTGCTTGGTTAAACATAGCAATTATCGATGCTTCTCCATCTGACTCCTGTTGGGACTTCCAAATCCGCTGGGCGCCGGCCCGGTCATTCTTACTGAGCCGTGCCAAAGCTTCTTGATCCGTTTGGCTCCACCCCCAAAACCATCCCAACTCTTCATGCATGCGACGGAGAGGATCGGACAATCGCTGTGCAGCATCTCGCACTGTCTCTTCAGAGCGATCTAATGGTCCCATCCATGGAAAGTCGTATTCATACTGGCAGATTTTCCCGAGCTTCCCGCGTACACAAATTTCATCGGCTCGCAACTGAATCTCGGAACCAGAAGCGGTCATCGGAAGCCCGAGGATCCTGAACGCACTTTGACTGTATCGACTCGGTGCTTCAAGCATCATAGAATATGGTTCCCCTCATGGAGCGTTTTGCAGTTGTGGACGCACGGGGCACAGTTTTTAAATAAGATTCCTAACCCCATTTTGTTTCCACGTATTGGCCGTAGCTGCCCGAGCAAGGGTAGCCGCCCTTGCTTTTGTGCGGGCGCAAGGATGTATCCATGGTCGTCTTGGTGAACCGCTTCCCGCAAAGAGAGCACTGGACAACGTATTTAGGCCCGGTAACTCCGCCCATCGATCTGCGTGTCGAAAAACCCTTGATCCCTTTTCCAAAGGGCGAGGACGTGCTGCTCCGTGTTTGCAATGGAGCGTGAATCGGTCCCCCAGGTGCCAGTTCAACGGTATAGACCGGTGTAAAGCTTTTTTGCAGAACCTCGGCGCTCTCGATTTTGTCCACCTTATAGGATCGATGTTCTCGGTCCTCCACCCGGATGGCATGGAGAAGGAGTTCTCCCGTTTGAGTACGCCGAAGAGAATATGGCTCGATGACACGTTTGGTTCCGTCGTAGCCCAGATTCACGCAGAGGTGGTTCGATCCGGCGAAGCGGATGACCTCCAGCGGAACGCGCATGCCCCAGGCCTGCGCAACGGGCGGAGGTGTCCACCGAGTATCCTCTTGATAGCCCGGGCTTACAGGAACCCGCTCCAAGACGGGCGGCACTGAGGTCCCGGCCAGCCAATCGAAGACGTGAGACAGCTCATTCCAAAATTCCTCGAAGGGAGGCAGGGCCGGTAGCTGATGGGCCAACATGTTGGCCCATTCTGTTTGAAGTTCGGTTCTTTGTGGTTCTTTTTGTTCCAGCGATCTGAGAGTGGGGAACGAGATACCTTTGAACCGACATTTCTCCTCGAGGACCCGATGAACGGCTTCACGATCCGGGCGCATTTCTGTGTGACGGTACAAGTGAATCACGTCGTACAAATCGCGTGGGCGTTCTCGTTCCGCCAGCGCTCGCATCTTTTCGGCGAAGATCTCGACGAACGGATAACAGAGAACCTCCATATCCTCTTGAGGAGCATCGGAATATCCATGATGGACGGGCCTGCGGATCGGCTTCAGCACTACCTGCTCATCATTGGTGAGGTCCAGCTTGATGCGCGGCAGTTCTCCTCCGGGGGCAATGGGGCCCCGATAGCCGACTCGCCCCTGTACAGCGGTTTTGCCACGGGGATTCTGGAACACTTCGAATCGGAAAGTTTCCGGATGGAGTTCCAAGCCGCTGCGCTCATAGACCCGTTCGCCAACCTCCTTGAATACGCGGATCAAAAACGGTTCGTCCAAATGGGTGGGATCTTGTAGCGTAAAATCCAGATCCTCTGAGAACCGATAGGTTTCGAAGTAGCACTTTTTGAGGCATGTCCCGCCTTTAAAGATCCACTTGTCCTTCAACTCCGGATGCTGCCCGATTCCAAACAGCAGCCAGCCCAACGCGTAATCTTTCTCCACGACGTTGGGACGCAAAGAGAACTCACGGGACAACTCCATAATTTCCTGACGGCCGATCACGCTGGAGATGTCCCTCCATTTTCAGGCACCCAGAGACGCCAACGCGTTACCAGTCGTGCGGCGGGCAGGGCTGTATCCAGTTTGGCGTTTCCCTGGGTCAAGCGAGCGCGCACCTTGGAAAGGATTTTTTCCTCTACAATGCCGGAACGCTCAAGAAGGTACCCCAATCTCTTGTCCGCGGCGCCTTTTCTCATACGGCTAGCATAATCAAGTAAGCGATCGAGGTCTTTTTCTTGTGAGACAAGGTACGCTTTCAAAATATCTTCGACCATGCGGGCACCCCCACCCACGGTTGGATCGTCGAGCATGTCGATCACTGTCTTGGTGGGATCAGACAGATGAATCTGTACCCCCTCGCGCCACACAGCTCTCGTTCCAAATAATTGCTGTTCAGGAATTTTCCTCAACCAGAATTCGGTATCCTGTACCTTTTGTTTGAGCGGTCCCCAGGGTTGGGTCGTCATAACCACAACTGTTCTAAAAATCTGCTCAGTGAGTCCCCAATTCTCGGCCGCGCTCCATCCTCCAATATAACCAGGCGAAAAAACTCGAGCGGCTACGATCCATGGATCAGCAATAACATCCTCAGGTCTGCGTGCTTGAAGCGGCACTGGGGCGTAGAGTCCTCTACGTACTCGAACCAACCACCCTTGGTTGGCCCAGCGCGCCATGAACTGGGAGGTCTGCGTAAGTGGCAAGCTCAAGATGGCAGAGGCCTCCTTCACGGAGATGATCGGCCCTGCCTTTCTAAGAAGGTCGATGAGCCGTTCCCGCCCCTTTTTTTCGATCCCTACAAGCTCTATCATGCTATATCCATACGGTTATAGTTCACACTGGAAGTAATCTATCTACTCATAAGTATACTTATCCCCTGCCTATTTGGCAAGCTCTTTTTTAACGATGGTAAGGTCAATGTTTTCTCTAAATTAGGCATTTCCCATTAATGTGAAAACGGCTATTTTAGTGAACGCCTAGCCGCGTGGAGAAACCCTCCCATTTTCGGCTAGACGCTGGCTGAGCGGCAGAGAATTCTACTTCTTTGAGAGGGTTGATTCTGTTTGAGGGCTGTGGTAGCCGAGAGGCCGACTAGGTGACTGATGAGATGACCAGGTTTGGTAGACAAACTGGGTCAGTTCGCCGCTGAAGCACCAGCGGCCTATAACCTCCGGCTGTCGTAGGCCCAGTGAAGAATGGCCTGGCGCTGCTTTCTCCGGCAATTGAAATCCCCTCTTCGGCAGTGTCTCTTCACCTGGCTGATATGCCTTTGGATCCCTTTCCAACGCTTGATCTGTCGCCTGTCCTCCTCCGGCATCCGCCGTCCCAGGTAATAGCGGCAGTACCACTGGAACCACCCGCGGGGATCCTCCGGATGAATCCATCCCTTCTTTCTCCAGTACGAGAGCGGCTGGCTGGCGTTGACGCTGAAGAGGTTGAACGCCGGATCATGCCGCTCGGGACAGAGTTTGGCCTTCTTGAACCACGCTGGGGGGAATTCTTTCCGGCAGTCGGTCATATATTTGCCGCCGAAAACACCCAATTCCAGCATCTGCCCAGGGGTAAGCTCCGGCCTGAACTCCGGATCGAAATGTCTGCCGATCGGCTCCGTGCAGACATACCGGTAGTTCCTCTGCATCTTATCGTTCACGACCACCGTCTTCTTCATTCCGGCCACCCATTATCGGGTGAAATGGCAGCTGGAGCAACTCTCCTGTACAATAAGCGGATATGGAAAAGCCGCTGATCCTGCTGACCGGGGCCACCGGCTATGTCGGGGGAAAGCTCCTGCCGCTTCTGGAGGCAAGGGGATGGCGAATCCGATGTCTGGCTCGTCAGCCCGAGCCGCTCAAATCAAAGATTCGCCCTGGAACGGAGGTGGTCGCCGGAGATCTCTTGGACCCGGAGGGCCTCCGGCAAGCTCTGGAAGGGACTCGAATCGCTTACTATCTGGTCCACTCCATGGGATCAGCCAGCCCATTCGAGGAGGCGGACCGAAAAGCGGCTTCTTCCTTTGCCGCGGCCGCTCAAACAGCTGGTGTCCGCCGAATCATCTATCTGGGCGGCCTGGGCGACAGCCATGAGCAGCTTTCCGCCCATCTTCAAAGCCGCCACGAGGTCGGTGAAATCCTCCGGCAATCCGGCGTTCAGGTGATCGAATTCCGGGCCTCTGTCATCCTGGGTTCTGGAAGTCTCTCGTTTGAACTGATCCGAGCGCTGGTGGAACGCCTGCCCATCATGGTGACACCCCGCTGGGTTTCCGTGCCGGCCCAGCCGATCGGAATCAACGACGTGCTTGAGTATCTCCTTGCCGCTTTGGATTACCTTGGAGAGGACAACCCCGTCTTTGAAATCGGCGGGCCGGATCAAATCTCCTACGGCGGACTGATGCGGGAATACGCCAGACAGCGAGGATTGAAACGGATTATGCTGCCGGTGCCGGTCTTGACTCCCTGGCTGTCCAGCCTTTGGCTCGGGCTGGTGACTCCTGTCCAAGCTCGCATCGGCCGCCGACTCATCGAGGGAATCCGGCATCCCACAGTAGTTCAAAACGATTCGGCTCTGCGAATGTTTCCCATCCGACCTGTCGGCGTCCAGGAGGCGATCGCGGCTGGGCTTGGCAAAGCAATCCGAGACGGCTGATAATCTTCGGGCCCGCCCTGTGTGATACATTGGAGTCGTTTAAGCGGGTAGCGGGATGTGTGGAATCTGGTAGGCCAGTTGGGTCAGCTCGCCGCTGAAGCACCAGTCGCGGAATTGGGTCACAAAGCTGGCTATTGGCTCGGGTGGAGCAGTTCCAAATTTGTCCTCATTGCGACGCCAGCTCTTCCCGAATCAACCATTTCACCGCGGCAATGAAAACCCCGGTTAAAACCAGATTCAGCGCCAAGCTCAATGCCGACAACGTGAGCGGCAACCCGGTGAGCCTATAGCCGATCGCAACCAGCAAGACGCCGGCCCCCACTTCTCCGCGAGGAAACATGGCGATGCTCAAGGCCAGGCGCTGTCGGAGAGAGGCTTCCTGGCGATAACAAAACAGCGGGAAGCATTTCCCGATATTTGAAAGCAGCGTCAACGCGGTCACATGCAAAAAAACCATACCCCAGGGGACTGCGGCAAGCTCGATTCTTGGAAGCGAACAGCCGACCAAAAACATGAACGACGCCTTCAGGCCACGATCCAAAAGTTGCGCCGGTTTGTTCTCCGGCTCAAGATAGGCATGTTCTTGAAGATGACGGTTCGGCTGATTCGGATCATGCGGGTTAAAAAGGATGCCTCCCAGCGTAAAGGCGGGCAGCAACACTTCCACATGAATGTGGACCGCATTCTCCAGCATCCGGCACAGAAGAACGGTCACGCCCCCATACAACAACAACCAACCGCGGCCGACCGGCCAGCGGAGGGTATGCAGCCAGCGATAGGCGGCAACCAGTAAAGCGATGATGATCCCCCCAACGGCCAGGAGTTCCATTTTCCAGCCGACGAATAAGACTTGAAGCGGGATCATGAACAACACGGTGTCGAGATCGTCGAAGATGGCCAGTATTCTGGCCTTCTTGAACAACCAGGTGGCCGCTAATCCGGCGGCTCCTAACATCGCGAAAAGAACGCCGGCGGAGGTGGGCGCAGCGAAGCGGCCGATCAGCAGCGCCTCCTTCCAACCGGTTCCAAAGACAGCCATGAAATACGTCGCGCAAAAGATCCAAGGGAACGCCGCGGCGGTCGCCGCAACAAGATAATCAGCGCCGTATTTTTTCAGCCGGCGCTTATCCAGCACGAACTCCAACCCAACCTCGATCATAATGTAGGCAAGACAAATCAGAGTCAGGGTGGAAAGCGACCCCCTCGCCGGCGAGAGATCAACCGATTGGGAAACAATCAGGCCGACGATCAGCAAGCTGCTGTAGAGCAGAATGTTGTGCAGTGCCCCCATGTTGGATCTATCGTTGCAATACAAGAAATCTATGACATAATTGACCAAAAAGAAAGGAATCCATCTGAGACCTCTTGTTTTAGGCATCTTTCTTTTCCTCGCCGGGCTTCCCTGCATCGGTTCTTCCAGGTTTCTGATTCAAAACGCCTTCGCACAAGATCAGACTACCGTCATCTCTGAAAAGGAATTGCGCGGCAGCCATTTCCCCGAATTATTCCGGGAACGGAAATTCAAAGAAGCGCTGCGAGTGATCGAGGGCTTGATCCAAAAATATCCGAACGATTCTCTGTTGCTGCGCTACCGCGGCTTGACGTTGGATAAGCTGGGCCGGCATAAGGAAGCGATCGCCGCCTACCGACAGCTTCTGGCGCAGCAGCCGAATCATGTTCCCACACATCTGTTCTTGGGGCTGGCCTATGCCCGCGATGGACGGCCGGCGGAGGCGACGCGTGAACTGCGCTGGGTTATCGAGCACAGCGACTCGGACGACTACCGCCATTGGGCCCAGGGACAGCTTTCCCGAATCCGGAAGAAGAAGCGACACGTCGCCCACCGCGTGCGCCGCAAGCCGTACCTGTTCGGCAAGGTCGGGGTGGCCTACGACAGCAACCCGCGGCTGACTCCCAACGATGAGAGCCTCGCCTCGGAACCGCGACGCAGCGGCCCGGATTATATCCTGGATCTGACGGCGGGGGTCCCGCTCATGCTGGACCGGAATTTCCGAATGGACGCCCTCTACATCAACGAAACCCTGCTCCACGATCAAGCGACCAACGAGGTGAACTTTACCTCGCAAGGGGTCGCGCTGGACGTGAAGAAGCGAACCTTTGTGAATCGCCGGCCGGTGCTGTGGGGGGCGCGATACGCCGCCCGGGTGAACTTCCTGGCCAGCGATCTGTTTTCCGTCGTCAATCGGCTGTCGGTGAGCGCCGACACCATCTTTTGGCGCCATACCCGCACGGAGATGTACGGCCGTATCTCGTATGCCAACTATGGGCCCGACGGCTCGAATCCGCCCGTGACGTCGCGCGACGGTGTGCGCGGCGGCATCGGCGCCATCCAATATTTTTATCCAACCCGGGACTACAAATCCTACGTTTTTTTGAAAGAAGAACTCAGTTTTGCCGACACGCGGGGTGACAATTTTGATCGCGAGGGATCGTTAACCCGCCTCGGGTTTCACACCCCGGTCCGGTGTCTTGGGCCAATGGACCTGGACCTCTCAACAGGTTTTGATTACGGCGCGTATCCGGAATTTTCGTCGCTGTCGGTCCTGGACCGGAACGAGCGCCGGGACAAGCGGGTGGACGTGTACGCCGGATTGACCTACCACTGGAAGCCGAACATGGCCACGCGGGGATTTTATCGGTTCATTCACTCCGATAATGACAATGGATTCTTCGACCGAGACCGGCATATCGCCGGGGTGGAGATGCTCTTTTCGCTATGAAACATCGCGCAGCTGTTCTTCTCTGTCTGATCGTTGCCGTCGGTGGATGGCGCGCGGCGGCCTTCGCCGAGACCTCGGGCATTGATCCGCGGGAGGTCGCCATCGATAAGACCCTGGGCGGCATGGCGGAAGGCAGCCGAATTCTGTCGCCACAGGCGGAGACTGCCGCTGGGGGTCAGCGCAAACCTGAGCCCCTAAAAAGTTCTGTCGGCTCAGGGGCGCAGACTCAACAGCCGGCCGTCTCAGCCACAGCACCCCAATCTTATCCTGCCGCCACTGAGGCAAACCACGGTGTATTTGTCCACGGTTCCATCGGCAACGCGGCGGGCTTGGCCGGCAGTCCCCAGGAAGGCACCGGGGCGAACATCGGGACAGGGACAGAGACGGCTCTCCCTGGCGGCAACACAGGAACAGGTGGCGGCAGCGAGCAGAACATCATTGAAGTCAATGCCGATGCCAATCTCGAGACAGATAGTCCCACCGTGACTGGCGGCGTCGCGATCGACACGAATGCCGGCGGCGGCCTTCTGGACGCCAATACCGAGACGACCACCGCTGGCGGCCAGGAAACGACATCCAGCGCGAACACTCCGGCGGAATCCGGTGGCGAGCAGAGCATCATTGAGGCGGACGCCGGGGTGGATGTCAGCGGTGGATCTCCGACGGTGGAAGCTGAGGTCGCGATTGATCCGAACGCCAATGGCGGTTTGGTCGACGCCGAAGCGGCCGCCAGTGCCGATGTCATCGAACAAGAGCTGACGTCGAACGCCGGTTTGGAGGTGGATGTGGGGACCGACACTACCACGGCCGAAACCACCACCGTCGGCACCGAGACCGGCAGCACCAACGCCTCCGCGACGAACGAAGTAACGGGAGGCGTTGAAGCCGATGTGGAGGGAGCCGGCGCCGGGGACGATGAGGAATGTAATCCAGCCGATGGGTTCCTTTGCCCGCCGAAGCTTTAGGTTTCCCCAGAGATCTCATTCTGCATGCTCAAGAAAACGTTAAAGGAATTTAAGGAGTTTGCAGTCCGCGGCAACGCCATCGATATGGCGGTTGGGATCAGCGTGGGGGTGGCGTTCGGCCGGGTGATCCATTCTCTGGTCAACGACATCCTCATGCCGCCTATCGGGAAGCTGGTTGGCCGTGTGGATTTCTCCAGCCTGTACATCAATCTCTCTTCCACACCCTATGCATCTCTGGCGGAGGCCAAGAAGGCCGGTGCTCCGACCATCAACTACGGCATCTTTGTCAATGAGACCATCAACTTTTTCATCACGGCTGCGGCCATCTTTCTGGTCATCAAGCAGCTGAATCGGCTGCGGGGCCGTTAGAAGCGTTTGGCAAGGGGCGGAATCTCGTAGGCCAGCTGGGTCGGTTCGCCGCTGAAGCACCAATCGCGGAATTGGGTCACGAAGCCGGCGATTGGCTCGGGCGGAGCGGTTCCAAAATCGTCCCGTCGGCCCCGTTTCTAAACTTAGCTCGCTGAATTCTCCGCATTGCACACTACCCTCCTTACAGCCTCCTGAGGTGGGGTCCAGGCGTGAGCGGTGGGGATAAGGTCTGGATCGGGATTTAGATAATCGTAGACGTTCCGGACACGCTTGGTGGGGCCGGCCATGCAATCGCCTTCTTGGTGGACGACCAAGTCGATGACGACCTTGCCGCCGCGCTCCTTCACCGAATTGACAATCACTCGATCTCCCAGATAGTGCGACACTCGATGAACCAGCCTTCCGCCATCGTTGATCAAGAAGGCCAGCTCAAGACAATGCTCGGTGGCACTTTCGCCTTGAGCGATAACTACTGCCGCGTCTTTGAGGCCATCCCGATTGAAGTCGCCATAAACATATCGGCCTTCATAATGCATCGCATGATGGAGGCGGCCTTTCCTCGTCAGGCGATAACCGTCGACGAGTGTTGCCGTTTCAACGATGTATGGACTGGTGGTGAGGTAGGTCATGTTGCCGAATAGCTTATGCGCTTCCGCCCGGGCTCGGTGCTCCTGCAGAAAAACGATACAGAAGGCAAGCCCTAACGCAACGCAAATTCCTCCGATCCCCCACCTCTTCAGGCACATATGAAGACCGGCCTGTCGTCGATCGTCCTCCAATGCCCCTCCGTGCACCAGGCCTGCTTCTCTCGCGGCTTCTTTTGCTTTTTGCTTTTGTCGGCCGGCGACTTGATGGCGAACTCTACTTCATAGCGGAGAATATCCTCGACATATTCCTTGGTTTCTCGCTCTTTGGCTGGAGTAGTTCCAGCTTCGGCAATAAAGCCCCGAACGTCGCTCCATAGCCGGGGGTTCTTCCCTGCTTGCTCAGCAAGAAGCTGAGCACCGGCGACCCGGCCTTCGCCGGCATTGAAAGCCCCGACGGCAATCTTCTTTCGCTCTGAGATGTTTTTGACCGCAGTGGTGATCCTGCCGCCCGGCAGCTCGGTCTTCTGACCGAACATTTTATGGAGGTCCTTTAAATATCTTGCCGCTGCGGAAGAGGCGCGACCGATGTCGAAACGCTGATCGTTCTTCTTGGAAACACTCAAACCATAGCGGGTTGCAGCGTCTGGTTTAAATTGAAAGTGGCCAGCCGCTCCGGATGATCCTCGTGTTCCCATTTGGGTCCCGAAGCTGCTTTCCCGGCCGTAGACGGCTTCAAGGGTGTTCACCGTCAGATTATCATCCGCGTCAAAATGCCGAGAGGCACTTTCAAGCGCCCCGCGTACGCGGAGAGTCTCCCACTCAAGCCATACATCCACATTGGATTTCTGCTTACTCGGCATTCTTCCTCCTTCTTTTCATTGCTTCCCTAAAGCTACTATCCCGCTCCTCTAAAAGTTCGAGGTATTGGTAAAATACTTGGGCTGCTTTACGATGACGGACCTCGCTCATCTTGTCTTCAGCTCGTTTAAATTTTCCATAGACAAAATAGAAGGGAAGCCGGTAATGCTCCCGGCCTTGCCGCATCATCGCCAGGCCGTGATCCGGGGCGATCGTCGCCGGCCATCGCATCCGAGACATGATGAAAAAAGAGGGTCAGGATGGAAAGAAAGGCGCGAGGAACGCTGATTCTGACGCTATCTCGGGTCAAGGCGGAGCAGGCTCGTCGCCATTCGGCATCTCTCAATAACCGCTCCCGCGGCTGCTCCGACTTGGGCCACTCCTTAACTGATCTGGCCACAGTTCAAAGCACCTCGACTGCTAACATCTTGTTAACGCTTTTTCGTCCGTAACCTAATACAAAAGAATGGGTTGAGAACATATCCCTCGAGATCCCTGTTTCAGTGTAACCGCTGCTAACACTCGTGCCGGGATACTGAGTCGCCCTGGAAATGCATCAAATGAAGCATTTCCGCTCCGGCCGAACCGGGAAATGATACGTTGATTCATTTCGTGCATTTCGGCTGTATCATTTTGGGATGCTTTTGTGTGTTGCTGTAAGACGGTATCGGACATTCCGGCTTCTTGCGGGGGCTGTTCTTTCAATCGTTCCATCCTGCACCAACCGCCTCAACCAGTACAAGGTTGTCTCGCGAGGCATTTTCAGCCGTTGTTGAATCTCCTGTCTGGTCAGCACCTCACCTTGGGAGAAAATGGCTAAGACCGATTGGCTTCGGTCGGATCGTTTGCGAGGTGGTGCCGCTGTTTCGGATTCAACGAGTGTGTATCGCGTCCAGCGCCGGGTTCCTTGCGGACGCGTCAGTCCACGACTGACCAGCTCGGTCAGTTCCCGCGTCGCCACCCGCGAATCGCATCCGTTGATGCGACAATAGTCCAGATTGGTTAAAACCCCCCGATGCTTCAGATACGCCAGGCCATACCTCTGCCTTTCTGAAAGATCCAGCGATACAAAACGCTCGAGCCACTTGACGGTCTGCGCATCGAAAAGAGTGTTGTTAAAGCAGGTGACACGAAAATACGTCCGGTCATCCCGGAATTGCGGCGGCTCCATGCCGGCCCCGTGAAGCGACTGGATCATGTGCAGGATCCCCGAACCCCGGTTCTCGCATAGAGCGCCCGCCTCACCGGGAACAGGACAATCCTCCAAAATCTTGATCAAAAATGAGTTGCGGGAGGCCTGGAGCCCTTGCTCACCCAGCCGGTCCACGGTCACCGGGCCGAAGAGGCCGCCGGGATTATCAATCTCGATGCGATCCGGAAATATTTTGACCTGTACGGCGCTACCCCGGGCCAGCGGTGAATAGTCGCGGTGGACGAGGGCGTTGGTGACGGCTTCACGAAAGAAGAGCTCCGGGTATTCCAGAGCATCTTCCCGGAAAAGCCCTTTGACTACGGCGCGTTTGCGAATGTTCCGGCGGATCGCAGCGATGGTTTCAGGCACCATCGTCAAAAGCGGGCCCTCAATCTTGATGTTATCGACGAACCGCTCGCCCAAGGCGCCCGTGGCATCTTCCTTTTCCCGCGGGTACACCAGCACGTGCACCGACAGCCCCGGAAAAAACCTCTGCGGGTCCGCACCCAACGCAAGCAGTCCAGCCAGCGTCGGCAAGCGCGCCGCGTCCTTTTGCACTAATATTCTCGTTGCCAAAAGAATTTTTTCGTCCGACCAGGCCGCCATCCTGGGAAATTTCCGGCGGACAGTCGTCAAATAGGAGTGAACCAATTCCTTGGAAAGATCCGATGTCGCCGCATCGGATACCGGCTCCATGTCGTAAACCGGTTGGCCTCTCCCATCCAAAAACCCTTGAACCTCATATTGGGTCAACTGCCGATTGCCGTCGGCCACGCGAATGAACGAACCGGATACAATGCCCGCGCCTTTGTAGTGGCAGGGTTTTTCCTTGTAGGAAACTTCCGGTATTTCGGCCGTCACGAGTCTTTTGCCTTCCACGGAATGGATCTCGATGAGCGGCCGGAGTGGAGGGATCATCTGATCGCATAACGATGCCAAATCCTGCTGAATTTTTTTGGCGTCAGAAACCCCTTCCACGCGCCCAAGAGACTCACTCCACCCCAGGATAAGCACGCCTCCTCCTGGGGTGTTGGCCAAAGCCGAAAGAGTTTCCCACAGGCGCTTAGGGAAACCTCCGGCGGCGGACTTCGCCTCGATATAGGCCGTATCGCCGGCGGCTTCTTTGAGAGAGTCGAGTATTTCTTGAAGGTCCGATGTGTTCATATCTTGCCTGCTATCTTACCAATTATCATATTAATATCAAGCTGAAAGTTAACATGATATGATAAGCGCCGTTGGAGCTGTGATAGACTGAGCCGGTTAGGCGGCCGTTGGGAGGGCGGGAACCTGGTAGGCCAGTTGGGCCGGTTCGCCGGAGAAGCACCAATCCCGGAATTGCGTGAGAAAGTCGGCTACGGGTCCCTCAGGCGCGGTTCCAAAATCGTCCCGTCGGCCCCGCCATGCGTCTTAATGTTCAGTAGCGCAATTTGTTACATGCCAGTTGAGTGGAGATGCTGCCGTTGAAAAATCGCTACCACTGGTTGCTGAAAGTTCGCCCCGGCCCCCTGGCTGATATTTTGAAATTGATACTGGGAGTCAGAAGATTTCAGGTGGACACCTCTGCCGGTTCCTTCCTAATCGATCCAGTATCCGACCTTGGGGATAGACTTCTCTGCCACGGCTCCTACGAGCCAGCGATGGAGAAGACTCTCAAGCGTTGTTTAAAACCAGGTGGAATATTTATAGATGTCGGAGCAAATGAGGGCTATTTCAGCATCATTGCCTCTCGTCTAGTTGGACACACAGGGAAGGTTTTTGCTGTGGAACCCCAGGCTCGCTTGCAGAAGATCCTTAGAGAAAATGTAGAGCTCAATGGGTGTAAAAACGTTACGGTAGTTCCGCTGGCAATCTCGGCCAGGGGAGGTGATCTTCGACTTCTGCTGTCTCCATCAACCAACACAGGAAGCAGTTCAATGATTCGAGCAACGAAATACCCGCTCCCCGGTCAATTGATCCACAGTTGCTCACTTTTCGAGCTTTTTGACCACTACAAAATCAGCCACTGCGATCTGGTCAAGATAGATGTGGAGGGCTACGAAGGCGAAGTGTTAGAGGGTGCAACGGAACTGCTCAAGTCACACAGGATTTTTTCCATCGCTTTGGAATTCCATCCCTTTCAACTTTCAAAAATGGGTCTGACAGCTGATCAGATTCACCTACGACTAATCCAGTATGACTACGATCGCATGAAGGACTCGTCGGTCGATCTGTACCTGGCACACGGGAAAGAGCTATAGGGAGCTGGTGGGCCAGCTTGGCGGCTTCCTCGGTGAGGCACCAGCCTCGGAAGTCGGCTATGAATTGGGCCGCGGCCTCTTGGGGAGGGAGTTCAAAAGTCGTCCCCTCGGCCCCGTATATATCCGTATTTCATCTCGGCTACGGAAAATAAACATTCAATTAGGGTATCTTCTGGATGCGTAATGGAGTATGCTTGGAGTGGTAGGAGGAGAGCAGGTGGAGTTGACCAGCTCCTACCAGAGTGAGGTGAATAGAACGATGGTGTACGGTAACGTTTGAACGGGCGGGTGAGAGAAATTCTCCGATTTATCCCCGCTCGTTCATTTTTTGAATCTTATCTTTCTCCAAGCAATAATTCCCCATATTGCTCTCAGGGTTCGTGACTTTTCGCTTCCCCGGCTATCAACTGCCGGGTATCTTCGCTTCTTTCCGGGGAGAACATTCATGATTAAACGCCTTGCGGGACTCATCGCAAACGGGATTCTTGCTCGTTTTGGATACGAGGTGAAGCGCCGGCCCCGTTGGACCGGGCGCCTCACCAAGCGGTCCTCTCTCGAACTGTTGAAGGGATTGGGCGTCTGCCCGGAAACGGTGGTCGACGTTGGGGTGGGCCCCTACGGAACCCCCGAGCTTTATGAGGTTTTCCCCGACTCGATGCATGTTTTAGTGGAACCCGTGAAAGAATTCTGGCCGGCGATCGAAGCACTGCGCGCGGGAATCAAGCGCAGCCGGCTGGTGCGAGCCGCCGCGTTCAGCCAAGAAGGAACGGCAACCCTCCGAGGGGCCCGGGGATTGACCCATTTCACGCTGGGAGAAACGACGGGAGAGCGGTGGGAGAGCTCGCTGGCTCGAGAAACCCCCATGACGACGCTGGATCAGATCTGCAAAACGCATCAAACCCAGGGCCCCTATCTGATCAAGGTCGATGTGGATGGGAAAGACCTCGACGTTCTCCAGGGATCGGAAAATGTCCTGAAGGAAACCGCCTGCGTGGTGATCGAGTCTAACCCAGCGGACATTTCCGCCAAGGCATCTTTCTTGGAAAAACGGGGCTTCTTTTTATGGGACATCGTCGATTTGGGTTATAAGGAGCGGATCCTGCACCAGGTCGACCTGATTCTGATCCACAATCAATACCGGTCGGAAAAGTTTGTGACGTCCCTGATGAGCGAGGGTGTTTTGTTCGGTCCCCTGTACCCTTTTACCGGCTGAGGAACGATTGGGCCGATTAGGGTTGCCCTCTCGGTAAGGCCTGTTATAATAAGCGCTGACCCTCCGGAAAAATACCGGAGGGTCTTTCGCTTACAGGAGATCGATGAACGACGAACGGGAATTCGACCTTTCGGACGAAACGCAGGCGTCGCACCGGATCGTCCAGGCCGACAAAGAGGGATTGCTGCGGGTCTTGAGGGTCCGGGACCTGTTCGCGCTGGGCTACAGCGATGTCGGCTCTTCCATCTACTACGCGCTGGGCGTCACGGCGCTGTACGCACTGGGTGCCACGCCGCTGGCGCTGGGGTTGGCCGGCATCGCTTTCTTCTGCACGACCCTCACCTATGCGGAGATGTCTTCGGCCCTCCCCGAAGCCGGAGGGTCTTCCAGCTTCGCGCGGCACGCGTTCAACGATCTGGTCTCCTTCATCGCCGGCTGGGCCCTTCTGCTCGACTACATTGTTACCATCGCCATTTCGGTTTTTACGGTGGGGCCGTACCTCTCCTACTTTTTCCCGGCGCTGCACGGCGTGGCCAACATTCCTTTCAGTCTGTGCGTGTTGGGAGTTCTGCTGGCGCTCAACATCTTCGGGATCAAGGAATCGACCCGGGTGTCTCTGCTGATCTGCCTGTTTGATATCGCCACCCAGCTGTCAATCATTGTGATCGGCGGGCTGTTTCTTCTGAACATCCCCCACGTGTTCCACCAGATGCGGATCGGCGTCCCTGGCGTGGACTGGTCGCCGACCTGGCCCCAGTTCTGGAAAGGGGTCTCCATGGCCATGGTGGCCTACATCGGAATCGAGTCGATCGCCCAGCTCGGAGGCGAGGCCCGGCATGCCAGCCGCTCAGTCCCTCGAGCCATGCTTTTGACGATGGTGGCTCTGTTCGTCATGTACTTCGGGATCTCGACCATCGCTCTGTCAGTCATCCATCCCAAGGTGCTGTCGACCCAGTATCTGGAAGATCCGTTGGCCGGGATTGCCCTGGCCCTGCCGGTGGGCGGCCGCTTGCTGGCCCCCTGGGTCGGGATCCTGGGTGCCACGATCCTTTTCGTCGCCGCCAATGCCGGGCTGATCGGGGCTTCCCGCATGACATTCGCCATGGGGGAACATTATCAGGTGCCCCGGATTTTCTACAAACTCCATCCCAAGTTCCGGACACCCTATATTTCTTTGACCTTATTCGCCGTGCTGGCCGCGTCTATCATTGTGATCGCCAAGCAGCTGCCGTTCATCGCCGATTTGTACAATTTCGGAGCGATGCTGGCGTTCAGTCTGGCGCATCTTTCCCTACTGGGACTGCGCATCAAGAAACCGCAGATGGAGCGGCCGTTCAAGATCCCGTTTGGATTACGGATCCGGGGGGCTGAGCTTCCCTGGACGGCGATCCTGGGCTTCCTGGCGACGGCGGCCGTTTGGGTGGACGTCGTGCTGACAAAACCGGCTGGACGGAATTTGGGATTTGTCTGGATGGGACTCGGGGTGATTTGCTACATCCTTTATCGCCGGAAACAGCATATTTCACCGACCGCGCACGTCGAGATCGAGCGGATCCGGATGCCGGAGTTCAAAACGCTCAAAACCAAAAAGATCCTGGTTCCCACGCTGGGAGGGCCTTACAAGGAAAACCTCCAGATCGCCTGCGAAATGGCGAAGACGCATGGGGCTTCGATCACCGCGCTGTACGTGATCGAGATCCCGGCGGCTCTCCCGCTCGACACGTTCCTGCCGGACCGGTTCGCCGCCGCGGAAGCAGCGCTGAAGCAGGCCATGGCGATCGGCCGCGAATACGGGCTTCAGGTAACCACGCATCTGATTCAAGCCCGTTCCGCCGGCCAAGCCATTGTGGATCTGGCCAAGGATAAAAAGTTTGACCTGATCACGATCGGAAGCTCTTACCGGCGAGGGGCTTCCGCCTGGCTGGGTACCAGCGCCGAATACATTCTCCGCAACGCCCCTTGCCGCGTGCTTGTCTGCAAGGCCGCGACCCAATAAATTCCTCTGGAGAGGGCTATGTTATACTGTGCTCTCGCATCGCTTTGCCGAGGTAGCTCAGTGGTAGAGCGCGGCCCTGAAAAGGCCGGCGTGGGCAGTTCGATTCTGCCCCTCGGCACCATTTCTGGCTTCTCATGGAAACGCTTTAGAGACTGCGGCTTCCGGGCTTGGTGATGGGAACCCCTTCTTTGCAGAGGGGGCAGATTTCGGGGTCGAAGGTTTTGGCATCCACGCTCAGCAGCGCGTGGAATTTCACGTCGAAGGAAGCCCACCCGTTGGAGCGGTCGATCAAGGCCCCCACGCCGACGATCGTGGCGCCCGTGTCGCGAATCAGCCCGATCAATTCTTCCGCGGAGCCGCCGGTCGTCACCACATCTTCCACCACCAGCACCCGATCGGTCGGCCCGATGCCGAAGCCGCGCCGCAGTTTGAGCCGGCCGTCCACCCGTTCCGCGAAAAGATTCCGGGCGCCCAGATGTCGGGCCGTTTCGTAGCTGACGAGGATCCCTCCCAGGGCCGGCCCCACCACGCAGGTCACCTCATCTCCCATGAATCGTTCGGCCAGCGCGCTGCAGACGCGCGACGCCAGCGTGGGATGCTGCAGGATCAGCGCGCATTGGAGGTATTCGCGGCTGTGCAGCCCGCTGGAGAGAACGAAGTGCCCTTCCAGCCAGGCCCCGCATCCCTGGAACAGCCGCATCACTTCACTGGGTCGCATCCGAATCTCTCCTAACTGCGCGCGCACTCGTCGAGAATGGCGCGTGCTGCCTTCGCCGGATCGGCCGCTTTCAGAATCGGCCGCCCGACCACCAGATAATCCGCACCGGCCCGGAGTGCCTCCGCCGGAGTCGCGGTGCGCTGCTGATCGTCCGCGTCCTCGCCGGGAGAACGAATTCCGGGCGTTACAATCAGAAACCCATCGCCGCAGGCCCCGCGGATCTCTTTCGCTTCCCGGGCCGACGCGACCACGCCGCTCAAACCGGAATCCTTCGCCAACCGGGCCAGATTCAGCACCTGGTCTTTCAGCGGCTTGTTTATTCCAAGATCCGGCAAATCCTTCTCGGCCATCGACGTCAACACCGTAACACCGATCAACAGCATGGGGCTCGCCGCCGCGCTTGCCTGCCGCATCATGACGACGCCGCCCTGCGTGTGGACGTTGGCCATCCAGACTCCCAGCCGGGCGGCCGCCTGGACCGCCTGGGTGACCGTGTTCGGGATGTCGTGGAACTTCAGGTCCAGAAAAACCTTGCCGCCGTTTTGATGAACCATTTCCACCGCCGCCGGGCCGGCCTGGGTGAATAAATTCAGCCCAATCTTATAGTGCGTCATTCCCGCCGGGACAAGCTGCCGGACCATCCGCTCGGCCGGCTCGAGCCCATCCAAGTCCAGCGCCACGATCAGGCGGTCGGCCGGATTCACCCCGCCACCGCCCGCGGAACGCCGCGCAATTGGGCCGGCACTTCTAATTTTCCCACCAATCCGGCGGGATTGGAAAGCTTCTTCTGCCTCAGATAATCCCTCAGCCCGGAAAGAATCTCCAGCGGGGCTTTGGGATTGATGTAATTGGCGGTCCCGACCTGCACGGCCGTGGCGCCGCAAAGCAGGAATTCCGCGACATCTTCGGCCGTCATAATGCCGCCGATCCCGATCAGCGGCGTTTTCGGAAGTGCTCGGTGCACCTGCCAAACCATTCTCAGCGCCACCGGCTTGACGGCTGGGCCGCTCAACCCGCCGGTGACCGTGGCGATCCGCGGTTTCCATCGCCCGGCGTCGACGGCGATCGCCAGCAGTGTGTTGATCAGCGACAGCGCGTCGGCGCCCGATTCCGCCGCGGCCCGCGCAATCGCCGTAATGTCGGTTACGTTCGGCGAGAGCTTGGCGATCACGGTCCGGCGGGTCACTTTGCGGATCTTGCTCACGGCCTCTGCCGTGAGCGCCGGGTTCACGCCGAACTCGATCCCTCCCCGTTCGCAATTCGGGCAGGAGAGGTTCAGCTCGTACCCGTCGATGCCGACCGCGTCCTCCAGCCGGCGCGCCAACTCCACGTAGTCCGAAATCCGCTCCCCGACCAGGTTCACGATGATCCGGGGCCCCTTCAGCTTGCGCAGGAACGGCAGTTTATTTTTGACGAACGCCTCCACGCCGACGTTCTGCAGGCCGATCGCGTTGATCATGCCGGAGGCCGTCTCATAAATGCGGGGAGCCGGGTTGCCGGAGCGGGGTTTGAGCGAAATGGATTTGGTGACGATGGCGCCCAGCCGGCTGATGTCGTACAGGCGGGCATATTCCTCCCCGTAGCCGAACGTACCGGAGGCCACCATGACCGGGTTCTGCAGTTTCAGTTTCCCGAGCCGGACGGAAAGATCTATCGCCACAGGATTTCCTCGGCCTCAAACACCGGGCCTTCGGTGCAGACGCGCTGGAACCGGGCGTGGGAGCCGATGGGCTTCGTGGTCACCTCCACCACGCAGCCCATGCAAACCCCCATCGCGCAGCCCATCCGTTCCTCCAAAGAAACCTGGGCCGGGATACCCCGCTTATCAGCCAGGCGGGCCGCGACGGTCATCATCGGCGTCGGTCCGCAGACGTAGAGAGCCGCGTTCGCGGGAAGCTGTTTCGCCGCGAGATCCACGACCGACCCGGAGTAACCCAGCGATCCGTCATCGGTCGCCACATAAACGGGAAGGTTCAGTTTCCGGAAATCATCGGCGCAGATCACCCATTTCTTCGTGCGGGCACCCAGGAAAACCCGGACCTCAACCGCCGGATGCGACGCCAGGGATTTGGCCAGGAAGTAAAGCGGCGGAATCCCGACGCCGCCGCCCACCAGGCACGCCACGTGGTTCCGGGCCGGCGGCGTGAACGGGTGCCCCAGCGGTCCCAGAAAATCTACCTTTTCGCCGGCCCGGATATGGGCCAGCACTTCCGTCCCGAGCCCGACCACTTTGTAAATGAAATCGATCGTGCCGCGCCGAGGGTCGGCGTCGGAAAGGGAAAGCGGCCGCCGCAGAAGCGGGGAGCGGCCGCAGGAATCCGTCCCGTCGCAGAGAACGTGCACAAACTGTCCCGGGCGGGCCCGCCGGGCGGCGGCCGGCGCTTTCAGCCGCATCTGGAAATGATCGGCGGCGATCTCCCGGTTGAACAAAACGGGCGCTCGATCCTGGACCATCCCCGCCTGAAGTGCCGCTACGCCGGACATTGAACCCCCAGCCGCTGGCCGCGGAGCTCTTCATGCCACTCCTGGAGGGACCGGACCTCGTAGCCCTTCCTTAAAGATTCAATGCCGGTGATCAGCGCCTGGGCACCGGGGATCGTGGTGACGCAGGGGATTCCTCGCGTAACCGCCAGCGAGCGGATCTTCGTTTCGTCGGCCTTGGTCGCTTTGCCGGCCGGCGTGTTGAGAATCAGGTCCACCTTGGAATCCCGCACCATGTCGAGCACGTCGGGCCGGCCTTCGTGAATCTTCATGACGCGTCCAACCTCGATCCCGTTTTTCTCGAGGAACGCGGCGGTGCCCGGCGTGGAGACGATTTTGAATCCCAGCGCGATGAGCCGCCGCGCGATCACCAGCGCCGCCGGCTTGTCCCGATCCTTCACGCTCAAGAAGACCGTCCCCTCCAGCGGAACTTTCTGGTAAGCGGCGATCTGCGACTTGGCGAACGCCAGCCCGAACGACCGGTCGATCCCCATCACCTCTCCGGTGGAGCGCATCTCCGGGCCCAGGATGATGTCCACGCCCAGGAACCGCCCGAACGGAAAGACCGATTCCTTCACCGCCATGAACGGGATCTTCACTTCCTGTGTGAAACCCATCTCCGCCAGACTTTCTCCCACCATCGCTTTGGCCGCCAGCCGTACCAGCGGAACGCCGATCGCCTTGGAGACGAACGGAACGGTCCGGGAAGCGCGCGGGTTGACCTCCAGCACGTAGACGGTCCCTTCCTTCACGGCGAACTGGACGTTCATGAGCCCGCGGACGTCCAGCTCCCGCGCCAGCCGGTGGCTGGCTTCCCGGATCTGATCCACCACGGCCGGGGCAAGCGTGTGGGGCGGCATCGCCATCGCGGCGTCGCCGGAATGGACGCCCGCTTCCTCCACGTGCTCCAGGATCCCCCCGACGACCGCGATTTTCCCGTCGGCCACCACGTCAACGTCCACTTCGATGGCATCTTCCAGGAATTTGTCCACCAGGATGGGACGCCCCGGCGAGACCTTGGCGGCGTTCGTCATGTAGCTGCGCAAACTCTCTTCGTCGTAGACGATCTCCATGGCCCGCCCGCCCAGCACGTAGGAAGGGCGGACCAGCACCGGGAAGGTGAGCCGCTGGGCGATCTTCACCGCCTCTTCCATCTCGAAGGCAGTCCCGTTGGGCGGCTGTTTCAGTCCAAGTTTGTCGATCATCTCGCTGAATTTTTTTCGGTCCTCGGCCCGGTCGATCGCCTCCGGGGATGTGCCGATAATCGGAACCCCGGCTTTAGCGAGTGCCAGCGCCAGGTTCAGCGGCGTCTGGCCTCCCAGCTGGATGACCACTCCCTCGGGCTTCTCTTCCTCCACGATGTTCAGCACGTCTTCCAGCGTGAGCGGTTCGAAATAAAGGGTGTCGGCGGTGTCGTAATCGGTGGAGACCGTTTCCGGATTGGAGTTGACCATGATGGTTCGGAAACCGGCTTCCCGCAGAGCAAAAACCGCCCGGACACAGCAGTAATCAAACTCGATTCCCTGGCCGATCCGGTTGGGGCCGCCGCCGAGGATCATGATCTTCCTCTTCCGCTCACCCTGAGCCGGCCGTTCTCCTTCGACAAGCTCAGGACGAACGGCCGAACCGCAAGGGACGTGGGCGGGCGCTCTCTCGTACGTGGAGTAATAGTACGGCGTATAGGCCTCGAACTCCGCCGCGCAGGTATCCACAAGATAAAACCGGGGCCGGATTCCGGCCTTCAACCGCATCCGGCGGATCTCCAGTTCCTCTTTGCCCCAAAGGAACCCCAACTGCCGGTCGCTGAATCCGAGCTGTTTGGCCTGCAGCAGCCGTTCGGGATCCACCGCGGCTCCCTTGAGCCGGGCCAGGCCCTGCTCTGCCTCGACGATCTGATGGACTTCCCGGATGAACCAGGGATCTATTTTCGTGAGCCGGCAGATCTCTTCTTCCGGCATTCCGGCCCGGAGCGCCAGACGGATGGCGAAAATCCGGTCGGCGTTGGGAACCCGCAGCTTGGTTCGGATTTCGTCCGGATCGGGATTCAGCGTGTCTTTCCCGTCCGCGCCCAGCCCGTAGCGCCCGATCTCCAGCGACCGAAGCCCCTTCTGAAGGGCCTCCTTAAAGGTCCGCCCGATCGCCATCACCTCTCCCACCGACTTCATCTGCACCGTCAGCGTGGGGTCGGCGGTGGGGAATTTTTCGAATGCCCAGCGCGGGATCTTCACCACGCAATAATCCAGCGTCGGCTCGAAGCAGGCCGGCGTCTGCCGGGTGATGTCGTTGGGCAGTTCGTCGAGCGTGTAGCCGACCGCCAGCTTCGCGGCGATCTTCGCGATGGGGAACCCCGTCGCCTTCGAGGCCAGCGCCGAAGAGCGGGAGACGCGCGGGTTCATTTCGATCACGGTGCGCCGGCCCGTTTCCGGATGGACGGCAAACTGGATGTTGGAGCCGCCGGTCTCCACGCCGATCGCCCGGATGATGGTGATCGCGTCGTTGCGCATCGCCTGCAGTTCCTTGTCGGTCAGCGTCTGCGCCGGAGCCACGGTGATGGAATCGCCGGTGTGGATTCCCATCGGGTCGAAGTTTTCGATGGAGCAGATGATCACGACGTTGTCCTTGCGGTCGCGCATCACCTCCAGCTCGAATTCCTTCCAGCCCTCCACCGATTCCTCGATCAGCACCTCGGAAACCATGCTGAGCGAAAGGCCCATCTCGGTGATTCGCTGGAATTCTTCCCAGTTGTAAGCGATCCCGCCGCCGGTCCCGCCCAGCGTGAAGGCCGGCCGGATCACGACGGGGAACCGGATCTCTTCGGCGATCTCTTTTGCTTCCGCGATCGTGCGCGCCACGCCGCTGCGCGGGACGTCCAATCCGCAGGCCAGCATGGTCTTCTTGAAGAGAGCCCGGTCCTCGGCCTTGCGGATCGCCTCGGCGTTGGCGCCGATCATCTCCACGCCGTACCGGTCCAGAACCCCCTTTTCCGCGAGCTGGATAGCCACGTTGAGCCCCGTCTGGCCGCCGAGTGTGGGCAGAAGCGCGTCGGGCCTCTCGCGAGCGATCACCTTTTCCACCGCCTCGGCCGTGACCGGCTCGATGTAGGTCCGGTCGGCGAATTCCGGGTCCGTCATGATGGTGGCGGGATTGGAATTGACCAGCACGACCGAATACCCTTCCTCCCGGAGCGCCTTGCAGGCCTGCGTTCCGGAATAATCGAACTCACAGGCCTGGCCGATGATGATCGGCCCGGAGCCGATAATGAGGATTTTCTTCAGATCAGTTCGCTTGGGCACGCTGCTCCGTAGCGGGCGCGCGGGGAACGGTATGGAACTCCACCCCGCCTTTTTCATCCACCGACGCAAAAACAGCACCGAAGGTCTGCCAGCTCAGCGAACCCCAGGTCAATCGGACCCGGGTGGTCATCACCCAATTGGCTCCTTTTTCGGTCACCGCCAGCGCGATTTTTTCCCGAGCCCATTCGGCGGTTTCGGCCTTCGCGGGCGCGGTCCGCGTTCTTTTCCGTTCGAACAAGCTCCAGGCGCCGGTGGGGTCCTCCTTCTCCTCCGGCGAAAGCTCCACCGGAGTCCAACCGTCGGATTTCAACTGCACTCCCTGGGGCAGACGCAGCAAATATTCCAGCGTGACCTCTTCACCCGCGAGGCCTGCCGGCAATGTTTCCATGTCCGCTTCGACGACCAGTTCCACCGGGATCGCTTCTTCCAGCGCTCCTGGCCCTGCCGCTTCAAACCGAACCTGAATCGGGGCTTTGGGTTTTTTTGGCGCCGGTTCCCGGGTTTTCTTCATCTCCTCGTTGGTCGCGGGCCGCACCTGAAACGGCAGCTCCGGCACCGGAGGCGCTTTCGGCGCGGGTGCGGGCCGGCCGCGCCCGGCCCAGGCCCACCATCCCGCCGCGGCCACACCGACCATCACGCTGACAACCATCCATCGCTTGAGTTTCATTCCGCCACCCCTGTTTTCATCATTCGGACAAACCGTTGAAACAAGTGTTGGGCATCGTGCGGGCCGGGCGAGGCCTCGGGATGATACTGGACCGAGAAAAGCGGCTCCTTCAGGTGGCGCATCCCTTCGCAGGTCTTGTCGTTCAAATTCAGGTGAGTCATCTCCACCGTCCCGGCCGGAATGGATTTCGGATCGATGGAAAACCCGTGGTTCTGCGCCGTGATCTCGACCTTGCCGGTCCGCACGTCCAGCACCGGATGGTTGCCCCCATGATGCCCGAATTTCAGCTTGTACGTCTTCCCGCCCAGCGCCAGGCCCAGGATCTGGTGCCCCAGGCAAATCCCGAAGATCGGCACCTTCCCGACGCACCCCCGAACCGCCGAGACCAGGTACGGCATCCCTTCCGGATCGCCGGGCCCGTTGGAGAGAAACAGCCCGTCGGGTTTGTGGGCCCGGATCTCTTCGGCGCGAGCCGTTGCCGGCACCACGGTAACTTCGCAGCCGGCCTGTGTCAGCATGCGGGGGATGCTGTCCTTCATCCCGCAGTCGATGGCTACCACACGCAGCGGTTGGGCGGCCTGAGGCCGTTCACGCCAGGCATGCGCTTCCCGGCAAGTCACTTCCTTCACCAGGTCCCGGCCCACCAGTCCGGGCGAGGCCTGGGCTTTTTCCACCAATCGCCGGGGATCCGAATCCGTCGTGGAGAGAATTCCCTTGAGAGCCCCCTTTTCCCGCAGCAGCAGGGTCAGCGCCCGCGTATCCACCCCCTGGATCGCCACGGTCCCCTCCTCCTGGAGCCACGCTTCCAGCGTCTTCTGCTTCCTCCAGCTGGAAGCCAGCGGGCTCAAAGCCCGGACCACCAGTGCTTCCGCCTGCACCCGGCCGGACTCCGCGTCGGAGGCGTTGACGCCGTAGTTGCCGATCAGCGGATAGGTCATCGTGACGATCTGGCCCTTGTACGACGGATCGGTCAGGATCTCCTGGTAACCGGTCATCGAGGTGTTGAAAATCACCTCGCCGGCAATCTCCCCCGGAGCACCGAACGATTCTCCGCGGAATACCGTCCCGTCTTCGAGAGCCAGGATCGCCGTCACGGCCAAACCAGGAAATCGATCGCTTCTTCCAGGAACGATCCCGGGTCTTCCGATGCCGGGGAGCGATCCACCCAAAGCAGGTGGCTTCGCATCTGCGCCATTCGGACGGCCGCGCTTCGTCCGTGAGGGGTGTTCGGAAAAGTTTCGGCGACATTTTGGTAAAACCGGTACGCGACCGCATCCATCCCGCCGGCCCGCGCCACGTCGGCCTGGCGCTGCCATTGGCGGGCCTGTTCCACCCCCTCCGGAGAGGCCGCACAAGAAAACAGCACCACCGCCCCCAACAGCCATCCGGTCATTCCGTTGGAATGCATGGTTTATTCTCCTTTTTGAGCCGGCAGATCCACCACGGCCATCCCTTGCCGGGGAACAAACATGAACTCTTTCTCGGAAATCGACACGTTAACCTGAAGCTCGGAAAAACGCTGGGTCATCACCGGGTCGCCCTGCGCGTCAAGCAGCGTGAGCTGCCGCGCCAGGCCGGTCTTTCCGTCGAGCTCGATCCGGATTTTCTCCACCGGGACCGGCGCGCCGTCCACCGATTCCGGAATGGGTTTGGCCTCAAACCTCACGATCTCTCCTTCCGCGTCTTTGTCCCGCCCGACGAACCGAACGGTATCGATCTGGGCTTCGGAAAAAGGCCGGTGCGGCCCCGGCGGCTCTTTCGGTTGCAGGATCCGGTAGACCATTCCACCCAATGGATCGTACTGCCACTCGGTCTTGCCGTCGGAGACCAGCAGCTGCGGCTCTTCTTTGGATCCGGGCTTGTGCATCTCCAGCCGCCGTCGGTTGGGCGTCCGGTACAGCAGGATCCCTTCCAGCTGAAACAGCTGGCCATCCGGCTCTTTCGCCTCCATGGAAAACCGCGCCCGATAGCTCTGGACCGCGGCGGCTTTTTGCGCCAGCGCTTGCGCTTCCGGAGGAAGCGCCGGTTCATCGGCCCGGACGGAACCGGCCCCAAGCAGAAGAATCGCCGCGAAAACCCACCGCCATTGGCTCATTCTGTTTTCACTCCGTTCGCCCATTGTCCGCCTTTAAAAACCATCCGGCCGGCCACGATTAGGTCGGTGATCTTGCCCTTAAGATGCCATCCCAGAAACGGGCTGTTCCCGCTCTTGGATAAAAATGCGCCCGGTTCCACGACCCATGCGGCGTCCGGATCGAACAGCGTCACATCGGCCGCCGATCCCGCGGCCAGAGTCCCTCGCGGAATCCCCAGCACGGCGGCCGGCCGGCAGGTGAACGCGGCGACCAGGTCGCTTAAGGAAAGGAGCCCTCGGTGAACCAGTTCCGTCATCAGCACCGGGAATGCCGTCTCGAGGCCGATTACGCCGAACGGCGCCTGAGCCAGCCCGGCTTCTTTCTCGACGTGGGCGTGCGGCGCGTGATCGGTCGCCACCGCGTCGATCGTTCCGTCCTTGAGCCCTTCCCTCAGCGCCTCCAGGTCTTTTTGGCTGCGCAGAGGCGGGTTCATCTTGAACCGGGCGTCGTAGGTCTGCAGCGCCTCTTCGGTCAGCGTCAGGTGATGCGGCGTCACCTCGGCGGTCACCGGGACGCCCCGCTTCTTCGCGGCCCGGATGATCTCCACCCCTTCGGCGGTGCTGACATGGGCGATATGCAGTTTTCCGCCGGTGGCCTCCGCCAGCAGGATGTCCCGGGCGATCATCACCGTTTCCGAGGCCGCCGGGATGCCGGCCAGCCCCAGCCGGGCCGCGGTCTGGCCTTCGTGCATCACGCCGTGCGCGCTTAAGCTTTTCTCCTCGCAGTGATCGACCACGGGCAATCCGGTGACCCGGCTGTATTCCAGGGCCCGGCGCATCATGCCGGCGTTGGCCACCGGCATTCCGTCATCGGAGAAGCCGGCCGCGCCAGCGGCCTGCAGCTGCCCCATCTCGGTCAGCGTCTCTCCTTTAAGCCCCATCGTGATCGCGGCGAACGGCAGGATGCGGATCAACCCCACCTTCGCGCTCTCGCCGCGGATGAACTCCACGATCGTCGGGGAATCCACGACCGGATCGGTGTTGGCCATCGTGCAGACCGTCGTGAACCCGCCGCAAGCGGCGGCCCGCGAACCGGTGGCGATCGTTTCCTTATGCTCCTGGCCGGGCGTGCGCAGATGGACGTGCAGGTCGATGAATCCGGGCGCCACAACCTTGCCTCGGGCGTCCAGGACTTCCGCCCCTTCGGCCTTCAGATTTTTCCCGACGCACGAGATCTTGCCGTCTTCGATCAGCAGGTCCATCGGCCCGTCGATCTTCTGGGCCGGATCGACCAGCCGGCCGCCCTGGATCAACAGCTTCTTGGGAGTCACGTGCCCACCTCGGCCGGGTCCGGCTGGGGTGCGGGCAGATCGGCCGGTTCGCTGTGGCTGGCCCCCGCGACCAGATAAAGGGCCGCCATCCGGACCGCGATGCCGTTGGTCACCTGGTCCAGGATCACCGACTGCGGCCCATCGGCCACCTCCGGCGAAAGCTCCACGCCGCGGTTGACCGGCCCGGGATGCATCACGATCAGGTCCGGTTTGGCCCGCGCCAGCTTTTCCTGGTCGATGCCGTACAGTTTCGTGTATTCCCGGAACGACGGGATGTACCGCTCCTGCTGGCGCTCCAACTGGAGGCGCAGCGCGATCACCACGTCGGCCTGCGGGAGTGCTTCGTCCAGCCGGAACGCGATCTTCGCTCCGAGTGCCTCCATCGGAGCGGGAACCAGCGTCGGCGGGCCGCACAGCGTCACGCGGGCCCCCAGTTTGGTCAGACCCCAAAAATCCGACCGGGCCACGCGGGAATGGAGGACGTCCCCGACGATCAATACGTTCAGCCCTTCGATCCGTCCCTTCTTTTCCTGGATGGTGTAGAGGTCCACCAGTCCCTGCGTGGGATGCTCGTGCGACCCGTCACCGGCGTTCACGATGCTGGTCTTGACGGAGCGAGCCACCAGGGCCGGGATACCGCTGGTGTTGTGGCGCAGCACCATCACGTCCACATGCATCGCCTCGATGTTGCGGGCGGTGTCCACCACGGTCTCTCCCTTGACCAGACTGGAAGAGTTCCCCTGGAACGACAGCAGGTCCGCCGAGAGCCGTTTGGCGGCCAATTCGAACGAAGCGCGCGTCCGGGTGGACGGCTCCAGGAAACAGAGCGCCACAGTGCGGCCGCGCAGCGCCGGCACCTTCTTGATCGGCCGCAGAGAAATCTCCTTGAATGCCCGGGCCTGATCGAGAAGCAGCAGGATCTCTTCCTTTGACAGTTCCTCCAGTCCCAGCAGGTCTTTTCGCGTCCAGCGCGTCATGGCTGCTTCTCCTCAATGACCACTTCGTCGATGCCGTCCGACTCGCTCAAGCGCACCTGCACCAGCTCTTCCCGGGCCGTCGGCATATTCTTGCCGACGTAATCGGCCTTGATCGGCAGCTCCCGGTGCCCGCGGTCCACCAGCACCGCCAGTTCCAGTGTCTGCGGCCGGCCCAGGTCGGCCAGAGCATCCATCGCCGCGCGCACGGTCCGTCCGGTAAAGAGCACATCGTCGACGATGACCAGCCGCCGGCCGGTCACGTCGAACGGGATCTCGGTGGCATGCACCACCGGATTCGAAGAAAGGAGCCCCAGGTCGTCCCGGTACAGCGTGATGTCCAGCGCTCCGACCGGCACCATGACCCGGGTAAATTCCTCCAGCAGGCGGGCGAGCCGGCGGGCCAGCAGCTCCCCGCGGGACCGGATCCCGACCAGCGCCAGCGCGGCGTCGGCCGGCTGCCGCTCGGCGATCTCGTGAGCAATCCGGACCAGCACCTTCCGGATCCCCTCGCCGTCGAGCACTTGCGCCTTAACGGGCATAAAAAATCGGTCCATCCGCGCCAAGCGCCGATGAACCGTCTCTCAAGATGTCTGTGGGGTGAATCATCTGTTTCCCTTTCTGGCCTCACGGGACCAGTTTAAAGGATCGTTTGAACTGCTACTTTAAATTACACCACATCCTCCCCTTCGGTGTCAAGGAGGCCATCCTCGGGAAGCCGGATGTGATGCCGGCAGATCCCCCGGCGGCTCTCCTGAACGAAGCGGACAAGCCGCTCCACTTCCGGCGCCATTCCGTCCATTCCCTGGATCGCCTTGAGCGCCTGCGTGGTGTTCAGGCCGGACCGGTACAGCAAGCGATAGGCCTCCCGGATCTTCCCGCGGCCCAGTTCCGAGACACCCGCCCGCTTGAGCCCCACCGCGTTGATGCCCCAGATCTCCGAATCTCCCTTCACCAGGAAATAGGGCGGCACGTCTTTATTGACTCGGGCCAGGCCGCCCACCATCGCCAGCGTCCCGATCCGGACGAACTGATGCACGGCGACATGGCCCGAGAGGATCGCCTTCTCCTCGATGGTCACGTGGCCCGCCACCAGCGCGCCGTTGGCCAGGATCACCTTGTCATGGATGTGGCAGTCGTGCGCCACGTGCGAAAAACCCATCAGCAGGCAGTCCCGGCCGATCGTGGTCCAGACCCCCGCCTGAGAGGCCCGGTGCACCTGCGCATACTCCCGGATGATCGTCCGGTCGCCGATCCGGACGCCGCCGGCCTGCGGCTCCCGCAGCGCCTGATGCAGGTGGCCCACTACCGCCCCGATGTGGATCTGGCAATTCTGCCCGATCTCCAAAGGGGCCGCCAGATAGGCATGCGGCCAGATCTTGGTTCCCTGGCCGATCCGGACCGGTCCCTCGATGATGGCATAGGGCCCGATCTCGACGCCCGGAGCGATTTCCGCTCGGGGATCGATGACGGCTGTGGGATGAATGTCGGTTGTGCTCATGGTTTTTTGGGCCAAAAGAGAAGCGTGATCTCTCCCTTCGGCGGACGCTCAGTATAGCGCCGCAGAACCTCGCTTGTCGAGCCGCGCGTCACTTCCTCATGCAGCTTGGTCAGCTCCCGCGCCACGACGACCGGGACCTCCCCCAGCGTCTTCCGGATCGCCTCCAGCGTCTTGACCAGCCGGAACGGCGATTCGTAGCAAATCACCGGAACTTCCTCGCCGGCGAGCCCTTCCAGCCATCGCTCCATCGCCGCAGATTTCTTCGGCGGAAATCCTTCAAACCGGAACTTGTCGCCCCGGAACCCGGAGGCGGCCAGCGCCGTGACCACCGCGCTGGGGCCGGGGATCGCCGTCACCGGAATCCCAGCCGCGTGCGCCCGCTCCACCAGGTAGGCGCCCGGGTCCGAGACGACCGGCATTCCGGCGTCGGTCACCAGCGCGACCGACTCGCCGGCCTTCAGCCGCTCGACCAGCTGAGCGGCTTTCTGCCCTTCGTTGTGCTCATGCAGGGAGGTCAGCGGCGTTCGGATTTCGTACCTCTGGCAGAGCGTTGAAGTCCGACGGGTATCCTCGGCCGCGATCGCCGAGACGGCCTTCAGCGTTTCAACCGCCCGGAACGTGATGTCGCCGAGGTTTCCCAACGGGGTGGCCACCAGGTAGAGCGTGCCGGTTTGGGTGTTTGTCACGCTCCTATCTTACGCCCCAACATCTATTAAAGCGCCCCCAACGGGATTCGAACCCGTGTTTCAGCCTTGAAAGGGCCGCGTCCTAGGCCGGGCTAGACGATGGGGACGTAAATTATTCGCCGGGAGCGCCTTCGGCTTCTTCCGGCACGACGGTGGCGACGGCCGCCAAAGTGTCTTTGGAGTCCAGCCGCATGAGCCGCACGCCTTGCGCGGCCCGGCCGGTGGTCCGGATCTCTTTCACCGGGGAACGGATCAGCTGGCCCTGCTGAGTGATCAGCATCACTTCGTCCTTGTCAGCCACGGTGAGCAGGGTCAGGGCCTCTCCGTTCTTGCTGGTGACTTTGAGATTGATGATCCCCTTGCCGCCGCGGGATTGGTTTCGATACTGCTCAACGGGGGTCCTTTTGCCGAAACCCTTGGCCGTCACAGTCAATACCGTGGTTCCTTTTTCGCAGAGGGCCATTCCCACCACTTCGTCTTTCTTACCCAGCGTGATCGCCTTGACCCCTTTCGCGCCGCGGCCCATGTCGCGTACCTGCGATTCCAGAAATCGGATCGCCTTGCCCTCGGCGGTAGCCAGCAAAAGCTCCTGATGCCCGTCGGTGAGGACCACGCGGATCAGCTTGTCGCCTTGCTCCAGCCCCATCCCCACGATTCCGCCGCGGCGAGGATTGCCGTACGCGGAAAGGGCCGTCTTCTTGATGAGCCCTTTGGCCGTGAGCATGGTGAGGAACTGGTCCTCCTTGAACTCGCGGACGGGAACGAAGGCCGCCATCTGCTCGCCGGATGGAACTTCGATCAGGTTGATCAGCGCCTTGCCCTTGGCCTGCCGGCTGGCTTGCGGGATGTCATAAACCTTGAGCCAGAAAACCCGGCCCTTGTCCGTGAAGCAGAGCAGGTAGTCGTGCGTGGAAGCGACGAACAGGTGCTCGATGAAATCCTCTTCCTTCAGGTCCGCGCCCGTCACCCCCTTGCCGCCGCGGCCCTGCTTGCGATAGGCCGACACCGGCATCCGCTTGATGTAGCCGGTGTGAGAGATGGTCAGGACGACGTCCTCTTCGGCGATCAGGTCTTCCACCGCCATCTCCCGGGCTTCGGCGGCGAGGATCTCGGTGCGGCGGTCATCGCCGAATTTTTCGCCGATCTCCTCGAGCTCCGCCTTGATGATCGCCAGAACCCTGGACTCGGAGGCGAGGATCGCTTCCAGCTCGGCGATCCGCTTGAGCAATCCCAGGTACTCTTCTTCCAGCTTAGCCCGGTCCAGCGCGGTCAGTTTTTTAAGCGGCATGTCCAAAATGGCCTGCGCCTGAACCTGGCTGAGTTTGTATTTATGGATGAGGCCGGTCCGTGCCTCTTCCTCGTTCTTAGATTTCCGGATCAGCCGGATCACCTCGTCCAGATGGGCGATGGCGATCTTGAGTCCCTCGAGGATATGGGCTCGCTCCTGCGCTTTCCTCAGTTCGTATCGGGTCCGCCGGAGAATGATCTCTCTGCGGTGCTTGATGAACACTTCCATCAGCTGTTTCAGCGTGCAGACCTTCGGCCGGTTGTCGACGAGTGCCAGCAAGATCACGCCGAACGTGGTCTCCAACTGGGTGTGCTTGAACAGCTGGTTCAGGACCACCTGGCCGTTGGCGTCCCGCTTCAAATCCACGACCACGCGCAGTCCGTCCTTGTCCGACTCATCGCGCAGGTCGGAAATTCCTTCCACCTTTTTATCCCGGACGAGCGAGGCAATGGCTTCCAGCAGTGTGGATTTGTTCACCTGATAAGGAATTTCGGAAATGATGATCGATTCCCGGCCGCCTTTGGCCGTCTCGATGTGCGCCTTGGCCCGGATCCGGACCAGTCCGCGTCCGGTCATGTAGGCGTCGGCGATCCCCTGCCGGCCGACGATGGATCCGCCGGTCGGAAAGTCCGGGCCCTTAACGTGCTTCATCAGTTCTTTGACATCGGTGTCGGGATGGTCGATCAGCAGCGTGATGCCGGCCACCAACTCCCGCAGATTGTGCGGCGGGATGTTGGTCGCCATGCCGACGGCGATGCCGCTGGCGCCGTTGACCAACAGCGTCGGCAGCGCCGAGGGCAGCACGCGCGGCTCCACCATCGACTCGTCGAAGTTCGGCGTGAAATCCACCGTGTCCTTATCGATGTCATTGAGCAGCGTCTGCGCAACCGGCGCCAGCCGCGCCTCGGTGTTGTGATTGACAAACCCATTGGCAACAAAGGAGTGGCAATCGCTGTCAACCCGAATGGAATAAACTCTGGCGACACCGGTGTCTTCAATTGCAGCGATGGGATCGAACAGGTACCGAGTCTCGCCGAGAGACTCGAACAACGTGGACACCGCTGTTTGCTGTTCGGGTTCGACGGTTGCTGCCACCCGCTGACCGTGCTCCCGAAGATTCGGGTACCGGTCGAAATTATGTTTCAGCGCGAAGTCGCGACCCTGCCGCCAAGGAAGTCCTTTATCCAAGCGGGAGCGGGTAAACGCACTGATAAACGGAATGAAATCGGTCGCGGAGTATTCTTTGTGATGGCCAGCGATAATCTTTGCCAGAGTTTCTTTCTTGCGTTCAGAGACAAACCCGATGGCTGTTTCGAACAACCGATAGTTCTCCAGTCCTCGGATATAGAGCTTGTGGGTCGCCCGGTAACGGTCGAAGCGCTTTGCCGATGCAATTCCAAATCTCAAAAGCACTGTTTGAATCTGGTCTATCAGAGTTTCGCTGACCGAAACGCAGGATAATTCAACCATTTTTACACTTGAGCTGATGCTTCCATCCCCTTCGAAGTAGGCCCTGAGGAATGCCGCCGCCACGGATCGCGGGGATTGTAGCACTCGCAAGGGAATCGTTTTCTGTCGAGACCGGACGGGTGCCAGCCCAATGTTTCGCAAAAAGGCAACGACACGACGTGAGTGTACTTCGTACGTGTAGTAGGGCTTCTTACCGTACGAGCTCGGCCTCCTGGTAAAAGCGTGGAGCCGGCAATCGGGGAAAACCCTTTGCCATCTCTGCTTAAACTCCTCCATCCATCCTCGATCGCTATTGCAAAATTCGATCTCCTGCTCCTTGATGGTGCCCTCTGAAACCAAGGCGCCTAAAATAAAAGCAAGATCTTCGTCGATCTGGCTGGGCAGCATTTTCTTCTGAATTCGCGGCGCCATGTTTCTCGGCCAACAATCGACAACGGATACATAGGTGGTCGGCCAAAGCAGGTCTGCGGTTCGATCCATCACCGCTACATCGCCCACCCGCAATTGGCTTAACAGCTTCCACTGGAATCCCGGCTGGCCGGACAGCCCCTCAGTCGCCCAGGTGAGGATGGGGTGGTTGTAAGATCCTCGAAGCGAGAAACCCCGCTGTGTTGTGATTCGGAGCGTTGGATGTTCGCCGCTGTCGAACCACTTGCTGGCAGAATAAATCTTGCGATCCCGCGAAAGCACCGAGATGCGAATGTCTTCCGATCCGGTCTCGGAAAGATCCCGAATCGGAACCAGGCCTTTCTCTGTCACGACCAGCGTATCGCCGGTCACACAGTATCGCATGGCCGCCGGCGCGTCGCCGTCCACCGAACCGAAGTTGCCCTGGCCATCCACCAGCGGATAGCGCACCGAGAAATCCTGCGCCATTCGGACCAGCGCGTCATAGACGGCCATGTCCCCGTGGGGATGGTACCGGCCCAGGCAGTCTCCGACGATGCGGGCGGATTTTTTGTAGGGCTTGCCGGGGTCGAGACTGAGTTCGCGCATGGTGAAAAGGATCCGGCGCTGGACCGGCTTCAGTCCGTCGCGGGCATCGGGCAGGGCGCGGCCGACGATGACCGACATCGCGTAGGAGATGTAGGAATCCTTCATCTCCTGCTCGATTTCTATCGGGACGATTTTTTCGTTTCGGGTATACATCGGTTCTATACGTCCAAGAAGCGCACTTCGGGGGCATGCTCTTCGATGAAGAGCCGCCGGGCTTCCACTTCATCCCCCATCAGCGTGGTGAACATGGTCTCGGCTTCCACTGCGTCTTCCAGCGTCACCTGCTGCAGCGTCCGGCGCTCCGGGTCCATCGTGGTTTCCCAAAGCTGGGTCGGGTTCATCTCTCCCAAACCCTTGTACCGCTGGATCTGCATTCCTTTCCGAGCCAAAACCCGGACAATTTTCAGCAAATCTTCCAGCGAGATCGCTTCCTGGGAGATTTTCTCTTCGGTCAGCTTGAACAGCGGTTTGTACTCTTTCTTGCCGGCGGCCGTTTTTGTTTTGGATTTCTTTTGGCCGCGGACTTCGGGGGCTGCCTCTTCTTCCACCCGCCGGAACTCATCCAGATCCAATCCGAACTTTTTCAGTTTGTCGCCGATTTCATCCAGCTCTTTGGCCTCATAGATTTCCAGGGCGTCCACTTCTTTTTGCCCTTTAGTGAGCTTGGCAAGGTCCGCGTCGGAATAAAGAAATTGGGGGTTTCCCTCCACTTTAACTATGAAAATTGGCAATTTCTTGGTCTTTTGATGTCTATTTTCAACTAATTCAATGAAATTTACTCCCTTTCGGCCTAACGCCTTGCTTAAAAACTCAACCTCGGCAATGAGGTTCAGAAGTTCTTTGGCCTGGGCTGTCGTGTATTCCTTCTTCTGCCTCAACCCGGTCAGCGTTGCTCCGTCCAAGCCAAGATCGAACAGCAGCTCGTTGAAAGCCGCCTCATCATAAATGTATTCTTCCCGCTTGCCCCGCTTGAGTTTATACAGGGGCGGCTGAGCAATGTAAATATGCCCTTTTTTGATCAACTCGTTGAGCTGCCGGTAGAACAGGGTCAGCAGGAGCGTGCGGATGTGGGAACCGTCCACGTCCGCGTCGGCCATCAGGATCACCTTGTGGTACCGGATTTTTTCGGCGGAGAATTCTTCTCCCACGCCGGTTCCCAGCGCCGTGATGATGGTCCGCACTTCATCGTTGGCGAGAACCTTTTCCAGCCGGGCTTTTTCCACGTTAATGATCTTGCCCTTGATGGGCAGGATCGCCTGATAGCGGCGGTCCCGGCCTTGTTTGGCCGAGCCGCCTGCGGAATCACCCTCCACGATGTACAGCTCGCACAGCCCCGGATCTTTTTCAGAACAGTCCGCCAGCTTGCCGGGCAGACTGTCCATCTCCAGCAATCCCTTGCGCCGCGTCAGCTCCCGGGCCTTTCGGGCCGCCTCCCGGGCGCGCGCCGCCAGGATCCCTTTCTCCACGATTTTGTTGGCAACCGAGGGATTCTCCTCGAAAAACGCGGACAGCGCGTCGTTGACCACGCTGGCTGTCAATCCTTCGGCCTCCGAGTTGCCCAGTTTGGTCTTGGTCTGGCCTTCGAATTGCGGGTTGGGAATCCGGATCGAAATCACGGCGGTCAATCCTTCCCGGACATCCTCTCCGCTCAACTGCTGATCCGAATCCTTGATCTGGCCGCGGTTCTTGCAGTAGTTATTCAGCGCGCGCGTGAGGGCCGACTTAAAACCGCTCAGGTGGGTGCCGCCCTCGGTGGTATTGATGTTGTTTGCAAAGGAAAAGATGGTTTCGGTGAAGCTGTCGTTGTACTGCAGGGCCAGATCAACCACCACGCCTTCTTTCTCGCGCGAGAACTGGATCACCTGCTTGTGCAGGGGCGCTTTACCTTTGTTCAAATGCTCGACAAAAGAAACGAGCCCTCCCTGATAGAAAAATTCCTGGGTTTTTTCGCTGCGCTCGTCCTCAAGGAGGATCTTCAGCCCCTTATTGAGAAAGGCCAGTTCCCGGAGCCGGTTGGACAGCGTTTCGAAGGAATAGTCCACCTTGTTGAAGATCTCGCGGTCCGCCCGGAACGTGATCTTGGTCCCGGTGCCGGAGGCTTTTCCGACAATGGTCAACTTGGTTTTTGTCTTACCGCGCTCATAGCGCTGATGATGGACCTTTCCGTCCCGCCGGACTTCCACCTCCAGCCATTCGGAAAGGGCATTCACACAGCTGACGCCGACGCCGTGAAGACCGCCGGACACCTTGTACGTGCGGTGATCGAATTTTCCGCCGGCGTGCAATGTGGTCAGCGCCACTTCCACGGCCGGTTTCTTTTCGGTCTTATGCATGTCGACCGGAATGCCCCGTCCCTGGTCATTCACGGTGATGGAGCTATCCTCGTGAACCTTGACTTCGATCAGGTTCCCGTGACCCGCCATCGCTTCGTCCACCGAGTTGTCCACCACTTCCCAGACCAGGTGGTGCAGGCCGCGCGTGCTGGTATCGCCGATGTACATCGCAGGCCGGCGGCGAACCGCCTCGATTCCCTCAAGGACCTGGATGTTGGTGGCGTCGTAGGATTGGCTTTTTGTTTTAGCCGGGGCTTCTTTTATCGTCTTAGGCATCTTTCTTTTCCCCCATCCGGAGCGTCAGCCGCCGAACGCGGCCCGCGCCCAACAACTCGATCAGCCCTTCCAGGAGATCCGTTTTTCTCAAGTTCAGTTCGTACATCCAGCCGGAGTTTTCCACCTCGACAGCCAACCCGCTTCCCACCAGGCGCCTTGGCCAGCTGTGTTTGGACGCCTCCGATCCCACCAGCCGTTCCCACGCGGCGCCAATCTGTTCCAGCGATAAGCGCTCTTCTCCCTGAAGCTGCCGCAGAACACCCGGGAGCAGCGCGGAAAGTGAGGTGGGGGCGCCGGCCTTGAGCTTGCTCAAGAGTTTAACTGCATCGGCAGGACGATGTACAAATAATGATCCTTGGTCCGGATGACGCCGGGCCGGTCTGGACCGGGAATTTCAAACTCCACATTCCCATCCGACAGCACCTTTAAGACATCAATCAAATAACCCGGATTGAACCCAATGGAGAATTCCGGGCCCGCGTACTGAACGGGCAGCTCTTCGTGCGCCTCTCCCACCTCCGGTGTTTGCTTGGAAAGGACCAGGTGATCTGTTTTAAGATCCAATCGGATCGACGGGGAGTCCTGTGTCGACCATAAACTGATCCGGCGGGCCGCCATTAAAAGCTCTTCCCGGGAAATGGTCAGTTTGTTGGGGCTCTGGGGCGGAATCACCTGCTCGTAGTTTGGAAATTTTCCATCGATCAGGCGGGAGATAATCAGGATATTCCCCAAATCAAAGGCGATTTGATTCTCTTTGAGTGAAATTTTAACGGTCGGCTCTCCCCCCAGCAACCGAACCAATTCGCCCAGCGCTTTCTCTGGGACGATTCTTTGGTGCTCTTGATGGCTGGAGGTTCTTGCTTCTCTTTCCACCATCGCCATTCGGCGGCCATCCGTCGAAACCAATCGGAGCCACCCGTTCTTTATAGAAAAAAGAATACCGGTCAACACATAGCGGGACTCATCTTTTGAAACCGAGAAGAGGGTCAGGGCCAGCATGGCCTGAAGAACCCCTTGATCAATCACTAGAACATCGGACCCGCTGACCGTTGGAAGTTTCGGAAATTCTTCGCGCGGGAGACCCATCACCTTAAAAAGCTTTTTTCCGCATTCAATGGCCATCTGCTGATTCTTCTTGGCTCCCAAATGAAGCGGTTCATTGGGAAGTTCTTTGATTAAATCGTGGATTCTTTTGGCCGGAACGGCAATAGCCCCCTCTTCGGCCACCTCCGCTGGAATCTGAGTAGAAATTCCCAGCTCAAGATCTGTTGCTGTAATTTGTAGGTGGTCTTTTTTTGCCTCAATTAATAGATGGGAAAGAATAGGGAGAGTGCTCCTGGAAGGTACGGCTGGGTAGACGGTCTGAAGTCCTTTAAGAAGATTTTCGCGAGAAATAGTGGCTTTCATGGCTTCCTATTATTGTTTGTTTTAATCAATAAATAACCGTAATAACAATAAGAGCTGTCAACACTGCGGTAAACCAACTTAACTATATTATCCACTAGGGGATAAGTTTCAACAATGATTGTTGATAACCTGTTTAAATTTTCAACACAATTGACAACTAAAACCCGGTAACATGGAATTCAACAGGTTATTCACAGCTCGTGCTGAAACTTACTTCGCAGGGAATTCATAAGGTCACGAAGCTTCCCACCGCCTGATTCCGCGTCAATAATCTTATTGCAGGCATAGATGACCGTTGCATGGTCACGCCCACCAAACGCCTCCCCAATCGCTGGAAGCGATGCATCGGTAAGCTCTCTGGACAATGCCATGGCCACTTGTCGGGGAAGCGAAACCTCCCTTGTCCTGCGCTTGCCCTTAAGATCCGAAAGCGACAAATTAAAGTGGTTCGCCACGAGCCGCTGGATTTTTTCCACCGTCACGTGCCGCGCCGACTCCGCGACAAGACCTTTCAAAACATCCTGGGCCATCAACACCGAGATTTCCCGTCCCGTTAGGACAGAAGAAGCAATGACGCGATTCAGCGCCCCCTCCAATTCCCGGATGTTGGAACTGATCCGTTCGGCAATAAACAGTGTGACCGGGTCAGGAACACTGCATCCCTGAACTTCCGCCTTCTTTCGCAGGATGGCCACGCGCGTTTCAAGATCCGGCGGCTGAACATCGGCGACCAAACCCCACTCAAACCGTGAAACCAAACGCTCCTCCACCCCGTGAAGCTCTTTTGGGGGACGGTCGCTGGAGATCACAATTTGCTTGTGCGCGTCATAAAGAGCATTGAAGGTATGAAAGAACGACTCCTGGGTGGATTCCTTTCCGGCGATGAATTGAATGTCGTCGACGAGCAGGATGTCCGCGGACCGGAACCGATCCCGAAACGAAGCCATGGATCGGTTCTGAATGGCGGTGATCAGCTGGTTCGTGAACCGTTCGCTGGAAAGATAGAGGCATTTTCCCTGCGGGAAAACCTCCCGCATCCGGTGCCCGATCGCCTGCATGAGATGGGTCTTTCCCAAACCCACCCCGCCGTAGATGAAAAGAGGGTTATAAACCTTTGCGGGCGATTCGCTGATCGCCATCGCGGCGGCGTGGGCGAACCGATTGGATGGACCGATCACAAACTGGTTGAACGTGTAGTAAGGGTTCAGAATAAAATCCGAATCAACGCCGTGACTTTTTCGTGGCCAAGAAATTGGGGCGGCAACTTCCGGCGAAGAAACAAGCGGCGGCGCCGAAGAGGTCGGGATCTCAAGCGGCTGGGCGGATACCGTGTACAGGATTTTCACCGGCGATTGAGCCAGCGACTGAAGGGTTCGCCCGACCAGCTCGGTGTAGTGGCTGGTCAGCCAGTTTCGGAAGAACGGGTTGGGAACCTCAACGGTCAGGGAGTCCGAGGTGGAGGAGACCGCCCGCGTCGGCTGGAACCAGGTTTCATACGCCTGGCTCGGAAGCTCCGACTGGATTTTGGACAAGGCACGAGGCCACAGATCGAGTTCGAGTTGTTCCATGGGAAGCGATTGGAAGAAACAGAAAAATGATGGTAGCACGGCCCCGGTGGTTTGACAAGGGGCGCACCCGCTGATAGAATGCCCGCGTGAAGAAAAAGCTAAGACCCATCTCACGGTTGAAACAAAAGCGCCGGCAGGGGTTTCGCCAGCGCATGGCCCACCGCGGCGGCCGCGCTGTTTTGAGGCGCCGGCGCCAAAAGGGCCGGAAAACCCTCACTCCGTAACCGCTCTCAACCCCCCTGTGGCGTCGGCGAGTTTTGGCCGGTCCAAACGTCTTCACGGTAAAAGAGGGTTTGAACAGCTGTTCCATCGAGGAAAGGCGTTTCGGGAGAATGGATTGACCCTCTATGCTCTTCCCAGCGGCACACCAAACAGCCGGTTCGGTTGCACGGTCGGGCGGGCCGTTTCCTCGAAAGCGGTCGTCCGCAACCGCTTGAAACGATGGCTGCGGGAAATCTTCCGTCGGAATCTGGAACGGATCCCCCCCGGCATGAACTTGGTGGCCCGCGTGCATCGTGTCCCGGAAGAATGGACGTATGAAAGAATGGAGAACCTCTTTTTATCGTTATGTGGGCGCCTAAAACCACCCGCTGGCTGACCGCGGCAATCTTCGGGCTGTATCGATTTTTCAAGCAGACCGGCTGGCTTCCTGTTGGCTGTTGCCGATTCTGGCCCAGCTGCTCGGCCTATGCTCAGCAAGCCATCGAGCTCAACGGTTTTCTTCACGGAATCGGGATGGCCGGCAAACGCCTTCTTCGGTGCTGGCCGGGCCACGCGGGTGGGATCGACCCCCCAATAAAAGTATAACTATATGAAAATAAATAACTTATGAGATACGAACAGCGCCTTCTGATCGCGCTCGGACTCACCTCAGGCATTCTGTTGATGTGGTCCCTGTGGGCTCCGCCGCCTTCGGCTCCGCGGCCCAGCCAGGCACCGGCGGTAATGGAAAAAACCGAGTTGGTCGCCCCAGCGGGACCCAAAGAACAGGAACAATCGTTCCAACTGGGCCTGCATCGCCTGGGCATCGGGGCCTCCACCGGCGGGATTCGCGGCTGGCAGGCGGCTGAAGAACCGCTTTTAGAGCGGTCCTCTCCCGGTTTTCTCGAGGTTCGCGCCAGCGCTTCTTCCGAACCTCTGGCTTTGGTGACGACCGAATCCGAAGAACGACTGGTCAGCCGCGGAACCTTGGGTGGGCAGTTGGAGATCGGGCGGGAACTGGAAGCTCAAACCCACCGGCATCCCCATTTGGTTCGCTGTGTCCTTTGGGTCGAAAATAAGTCCTCCGAAGAACGGGAAGCCGCGCTCCAGATCGCTCTGTACAAGCCCGTTTTTGAGCCCCAGATAGCCAGCCAGAAGCATTTCTTGAGCGGAACGGCTTGGATTGACGGGAAACCCAAGAACCTTCATTTAAAACCCGGCCAGGCAGTGCAGTTTTCAGGTTCGCCGGACTGGATTGTCGCTCAGAGCCGATCCAGCGCGCTGATTGTTCAGCCGGAATCGGTTCCTGGAGTGTTCCACGTGGAACATCCTGTGGGTGGAGGAGAAACCGGCTGGCTGAAAGTGGGACCCACCCTTTTAAGGCCCGGAGAAAAGAAGGTCTTTGCATTCCGGATTTATGCGGGCCCGGCGGTTCTTTCGGAGCTTAAAAAGGCAGGAATGGAAGATGCCCTTTTCTTCGGACTTTTTTCGGATATTACTCACGGCCTGCTTCAATTCCTCAGCTGGAGCCAAGGCCGTCTTCACAACTATGGCTGGGCCATCTGCCTCTTGAGCGTGGCGCTTTGGCTGCCGTTCGCGCCTTTGACCTGGTACGGGATGAAGATCAGCCAGGGAACGATGCATAAGATGGCGGCCCTTAAGCCCCAGGAAGCGCGGATCCGCCGGGAGCACAAAAACAACCCCACAAAGATCCAGCAAGAGCTGATGGAGCTTTACCGTAAAAACAAGGTGAATCCGGCCAGCGGCTGCATCGGGTGCCTCCCGCTCTTGCTGACCTGGCCGGTCTATTTCGCTCTCTTTCAGGTGCTGAATCGGGCGCCCGAGCTTCAGGGCGCTTCTTTTTTCTGGATCCGGGATCTTTCGGCTCCCGATGCTTTGATTCGATTTCCGACAGCGCTTCCGCTCCTGGGCGCCGGCTTTAACATTCTTCCGGTGCTTTCCACCGCCCTCTATTTTTTGCAGCAGAACGCCATGCCTCGCCCGATGGGAGAGATGACGGAAGAACAAAAAGTACAGCAGCAAATGATGAAAATCATGCCCCTGGTTCTCCTCTTTGTTTTCTACAACATGCCATCCGGCTTCATGTTATACTGGGTCATCAACTCAGGTCTGATGGCTGGCCAGCAGACTCTTTTGGCCAAATCCTTTAAAGCCGCCAACGGCTCATAACCCCAGGAATGTTTCACGTGGAACAATCGCAAGCTCGGATTATCGCTGTTTGTAATCAAAAGGGGGGAGTGGGCAAAACCACTTCCGCCGTCAATCTGGCCAGCGCCCTGGCGCAGGAAGGTGTCCGGGTTCTCCTGGTGGATCTGGACCCTCAGGCCAACGCAACCGGCGGCTTGGGAGTGGATAAAAAGACGGTTCAGGGCTCCACGTATTCTCTTCTTATGATGGAAGCCGCGCCAGACCAGGTTGTTCGGAAAACCCCGATCACGGGATTGGAGTTGATTCCTTCCCGGGTGGATTTAAGCGGGGCGGAAGTCGAGTTGGTGGGAGTTCCGAACCGGGAGACGCGCCTCAAAGAGGTGCTGGCCCCTCTCCGACGGCAATACGATGCTATCCTGATCGACTCTCCGCCGTCCCTGGGTTTGCTGACGCTCAATGCGCTGACGGCTGCCGATGGAGTTTTGATTCCATTGCAGTGCGAATATTATGCTCTGGAGGGGTTAAGCCAGCTTCTGGAAACCGTCCAAATGGTCCAGGCCTCTTTGAATCCGGGTCTCGTGGTGGAAGGAGTCCTTTTAACCATGGCGGATTTTCGGACCAAGCTGACCACGGATGTTATTGAAGAGGTTCGGAAATTTTTTGGATCTCGGGTATACGATATCGTTATTCCCCGGTCCGTCCGATTGAGCGAAGCCCCGAGTCGTGGGCTTCCCATTTGCTTGTACGACCCGCATTCCAGCGGAGCGATTGCTTATCAGCAGCTGGCTCAAAAAATTCGCCAGATTCATTGGAGAAAAGAAGCTCCAGAAGCTCTGGACCCAACGATGGAGGCCCGTTAATGTCGGAGATGAGAGGATTAGGAAAAGGAATCCGAGCGCTAATCCCAGAAACAACCACTGCGCCTTCCGCCGGTGTCATGAAAATTCCGCTGGCATCCATCCACCTGAATCCTTACCAGCCACGGAAAATCGTCGACGAAACTAAAATCCACGAACTAGCCAATTCTATACGAGAAAGTGGTTTAATTTACCCACTTTTAGTTAGAAAATCACAAAAAAGTGGAGTAGATAGCCCTGTTTATGAATTAATCGCTGGTGAGCGCCGGCTTCGGGCTCTCAAATTACTCGGTGAAACCGAGGCGCCGGTCTTGCTCAAAGATGTTCCGGATCAGACGGCTTTGGAGTTGGCTCTGATTGAAAACCTTCAGCGGGAAGAGCTTAATGCCATGGAGCAAGCCGCCGCTTATCAGCGGCTGATCGCAGAGTTCGGATTAACCCAAGAACAAGTGGCCGCTGCCATGGGGAAAGACCGGGCGACGGTGGCCAATACCATCCGTCTGCTTAAATTAGCCCAGCCGGTGCAGGAAGAAGTGGCGCGGGGCCGGCTGACCCTGGGCCACGCGAGGGCCCTTTTGGCGCTGGAATCGCACCGGGCCCAGGTGGAATTGGCCCAGCGTATTGCCAAAACGGGGCTGTCGGTCCGGCAAGTCGAGCGGGCCGTGCAGGAAATGAATCAGAGGACCGGATCCACCCGTCCGGCCAAAGGCCGGGACCCCCATCTGGTTTCGCTGGAACAAAAGCTTCAAAGAGCGCTGGGCACGAACGTCCAGATTTTTCATGGACGGACCCGCGGCTGGATCCGCGTCGCCTACTACTCGCTCAAGGATCTGGAGCGGTTAACGGGACGATTGACTTAAAATTTACGTTCCTTATAAAATAGGGGTTTCCCGATATCGCAACTAAAACAATGATTCAACAGACACTCGTCCTGATTAAACCCGATGGCTTGATTCGGTCCCTGACCGGGAATATCCTGACCCGGCTTTCGGAAACGAAGCTGGAGATCGTCGCCGCGAAGATGAGCCGCGTCTCCAAGGAGATCGCGGAGGCCCACTACCAGCATTTAAAGGGAAAGCCGTTTTACCCGGAGCTGATTCAGTATTTGCAGGGAGAGCTTCACGACCGCAACAAGGTGATGGCCCTGGTTTATTGGGGCGAGGGCGCCATCGCCAAAGTTCGCGAGCTGGCCGGAGAAACCAATCCGGAGAAGGCCTCACCGACTTCCATCCGGGGATCCTTCGGCCGCATCCGCTCCAGCGGTCTGTTTGAGAACGTGATCCACGCCTCCAGCGAAGAGTCCGAAGCCGAACGAGAGATCAAGCTCTGGTTTGAGCCGGACGAGATTCTTTTGGATCTTTACCCCACCCGACTGGTCAAAAAAGAAAACGCCGTAAAAGAATGGGCGTAACGCCCGGATGCTGACCAGCATGACCGGCTTCGGCCGCGCGGAAACCGCATGGGCTTCCTCCGGGCGGGTCACCGTGGAAGCGCGCTCGGTAAATCACCGGTTCCTGGAGGTGGAAGCCCGCTTGCCCGAGGGTCTTCAGGCGTTCGAAGACGCGACAAGAACTCTCGTCGTCCGCCAAGTTCGCCGAGGGCAAATCCGGGTTTCGGTGGCCCTGAAATGGACGATGACGCAGCCGCCCGTTGTTTTTCAGGCGGATTTGGCCGAGCGATACCTGCGGCAGCTGCGCCAACTTCAACGGCGGCTGAAATTGGCCGGACCAATTCCCTTGGAAACGGTACTGACTCTTCCACAAGTGATGGCGGCGGACCGGGCCTATTCGGCGGCTCCCCCATGGCCTCTGATTGAGCGAGCCGTCACGAAAGCCGTGGCGGAAATGGTCCGGATGAGAAAACGAGAGGGGGCCCGTCTCGAAAAAGAGCTTCGGCGGCTGGTTCGCGTCTTGGGCCAGTGGACCGCGCAAGTTCGCCGCCGCGTTCCGGAATTCGAAAAACAGGCGCAGAAACGACTGGCCGACCGGATGGAAGCGGCTTTGGAAAGCGTGGGCGCTCCGGAATCGAAAAGCCGCCAGGCCCTCTTGGCCGAGGCCGCTTCCTGGGTTCAGTCCACCGACGTCAGCGAGGAATTGGCGCGGATTGATTCTCATCATGAGGCCCTGCTGAAGGCCATTGCCGGACTGCCGGGATCAACGCCGGCTCTGGGCCGGCTGGATAAAGAAACCGGCTCCAGCCCGGGCCGGACCATGGATTTCCTCGCGCAGGAATTGCAGCGGGAAGTGAACACGCTGGGCACCAAGATGCGCGACCCGGCGGTGTTACATGCCGTCGTGGCGATGAAAGGCCAGATCGAGAAATTGCGGGAGCAGGCGGCCAACGTTGAATAAAAGCGGCCGGCTGTTCGTGATCTCCGCTCCCTCCGGCAGCGGAAAGACCACGGTGCTCACCGCGCTGCTCAAGCGTCGCTGGCCGGTTGAGCGGTCCGTCTCGGCGACGACTCGCCCCCCCCGTCTTGGGGAAAAGAACGGGCGGGACTACTATTTTTTCAGTTGGGCTCAGTTTGAAAAAGGGATTCGCAGGGGTATTTTTCTGGAACATGCCCGGATTCTAGGCCAGCGGTACGGAACGCCGCGGGCTCCGATCCTGCGGGCGCTTCGGGCGGGACGGGATGTGCTGCTGACGATCGATGTGCAGGGCGCCCGCCAGATCCGGAGCGGCGGCGTACCGGCGGTCACGATTTTTCTGATGCCGCCGTCGCTTCGCGTGCTGGCCGGCCGCCTTCGGCGCCGCGGCACGGAAACCGAGGCGCAGATCCTGGCCCGTCTTCGGCTGGCGCGCAAAGAGCTTCGAGAAGCGCCGCGTTACGATTATGAGGTTGTGAACGACCGCTTGAAAGAAGCGGTAGCGACCCTCGCGGCCATTCTGCGGGCGGAACGACACCGGGTGGTCAAAGCAAAGCGTCGGTAAATCGCAAGACGGGAGGTTTTTGGAAATGGAGAATCTGATCGACAAAACGGGGGGGTCCCTGTACAAGCTGGTCATCCTGGCGGCAAAACGGGCGCTGGAACTGAGCGACGGCTCACCCAGACTGGTGGAGGCCGGCCCGAAAGAAAAACCGCCGTTGATTGCCCTTCGGGAGATTGCGGCCGGAAAAGTGGCCATGAAGATCAAGAAGAAGCCGAAGGACTGATGAAGGAAATCATCGTCGGCGTTACGGGCTCCATCGCCTGCTACAAGACCTGCGACCTGGTCAGCGCGCTGCGCAAAGAGCCCGGGGTCAACGTGCACGTGGTGATGACGCGGGAAGCCGCCCGGTTCGTGGCGCCCCTGACCTTCCAGACGCTGTCCGGCAACAAGGTCTATGCGGATCTCTTTGAGGCGCAGGAGGAGTGGGACCTTCTTCACACCACATTGTCGGCGCGGGCTGACCTGGTGGTGGTTTGCCCGGCCACGCTGAATGTGATCGGGAAGCTGGCGACCGGACTTTGCGACGATCTGCTCACCTGCATCCTGTTCGCCACGCGGGCGCCGATCCTGATGGTTCCGGCGATGAACAAGGGGATGTACGAGCACCGCGTGACCCAGGAAAACATCCGCAGACTCAAAGATTTGGGCGTGGAATTCGTCGGCCCGATCCGCGGGGAGATGGCCTGCCGGGAGGTGGGGGTGGGCCACATTGCCGAGGGGCCGGCCATTCTCTCGGCCGTCCGGAAACGGCTTGCGGGCCCGAGGCGGTTGAGCCATACTGGTAAAAAGATGGAGAAACGAGCGTGAAATCAACCGTCCGGAAGAAACGGAAGCTCCTGATCACGGCCGGGCCCACCCGCGAGCCGATCGATCCGGTCCGTTTTATTTCCAATTACTCTACCGGCACGCTGGGATACGCGCTGGCGGCGCTGGCCCGGCGGCGCGGCTATCAGGTGACGCTGATCAGCGGGCCGACGGAGTTGCCCTGCCCCCGAGGCGTCTCCCGCATTTCCGTGGAGACGGCCGACCAGATGCAGCAGGCGGTGGCGAAGGCCTTTCCGAAGGCCGACGCGCTGGTCATGAGCGCGGCGGTGGCGGATTTCCGGCCGGTTCGCGTGGCCAACCAAAAGATCAAGCGCTCGGGGGCGGCCGGTTCTTTGCGTCTGTGGCAGCTGGAGCTGGTGGAGAACCCCGACATCGTGGCGGAAGCGGCCAGCCGGCGCAAGCCCGGCCAGGCCGTGATCGGGTTCGCGCTGGAGACCCAGCAGCTGCTGTCGAACGCGCGCCGGAAGCTGAAGGCCAAGGGGCTGGACGCGATCATCGCCACCCGCTATTTTCCGAAACTCAAAGGGCGCGGTCCTTTCGGCGGTGAGCCGGTGGACGGCGCTGTCCTGGCCCGGAACGGCCGCGTGAAAGAGTTCCGCTCTTTGACCAAGCAAAATCTCGCGGCGAGGATTCTCGACACCGTCGGGCAGGTCCTGGCCGAACGCTCTTGCGCTTCCTGCTGAATCCGTTGCGCCTCCACCTCAGGCCGTTCATCCTCTGTGTTCTTTTTGGCAGGAACAAATATTTTGGTGCGGTAGCCAAGTGGTAAGGCAACGGTCTGCAAAACCGTTATTCGTCGGTTCGATTCCGACCCGCACCTTGTTTTATGGCCGGGGTGGCGAAACTGGCATCCGCGCGGGACTTAAAATCCTGTGGCCGAAAGGCCGTGCGGGTTCGACTCCCGCCCCCGGCATTTTTTGGAGGTCTAAAGAATGGAAAAGGCTTTCGAAGTAATAATTAGACTGGCATCAACCAACGCCGTAAATGCACTCATCGTGCTTGGCGCAGTCTTTATTGTATACGTTAACCTCCGCAAGGATTTTGAAGAACAAAAGCAGGAAATTGTAGACTCTAAAAATCAAGTAATCGAATCTAAAAACCAGCTTATTCAAGATCTGGAAAATAGGCTCCGGGTTAAAATGGACACCACGGAAGATATTCTTAAGGCAAAAGAAATTTCCTACGAAATAGAAATAAAGAAACTGGAAGAGGTTCAAAAAGTGCTTCAGGTACGGGCCGACGCTTCTGTTGGAGAAAATCGCCAAAAACTCCAAGAAGCTCTTCAGCAACTACAAACTCGCGGGGATGAAACCAGGCAGCTTAAAGTAACAGCAGTAAAGCTGAAGGTGGAGAACCAAAGATTAAAAAACGAGATTTTTGATCTACAGCAACAAGAAGATAAAGCACGCGAAGATCGGGCGAGAGGTGTTTTGGGCAGCGGGCTTGTGCCCGAAAGGAAAGCTGCCCTGGCAGTCCTTCTTGAAGATTTGGCCAAAGGCACAAACATTTTCCCGGGCTCATAGCTCAGTTGGTTAGAGCGCTTCGTTGACATCGAAGAGGTCAGAGGTTCGAGTCCTCTTGGGCCCATGTCTTTATATTTAGGAAAGCAATGATAGAGAAAACAGTTTTAGAAAAGATGTATCTCGAAAGAAAGATGTCCGTTGCAGAAATAGCGACGGAATTAAAGGCCACATTCCCGAAAGTTTTGTATTGGACGAAGAAATATAGAATTCCAATTCGCTCTAGCAGTGAACGGACCTATATAAAGCTGAATCCCAACGGTGACCCGTTCGATCCAAAGGAAAACCTCACACTAAAAGAGCGGGAGCTTTTTCTTGTTGGGCTTGCCATTTATTGGGCAGAGGGCAGCCGCAAGGGTAGCAAATGCAACGTCAAGGTGGTCAACATGGATTCGCGAATGCTGCAGTTATTCGCGCGATTCCTTCGAGAAATCGCTCACGTTGAGGAATCTCGAATCAGGGTGGACGTTCGCCTGTATCACGGTTTCGACAAACAAAAAGCTCACAAATACTGGTCTAAAATCCTCGAGCTAAAGCTTCGGCAGGTTTTTATCTGCCCTCATATCGATACGAGAAGCAAAGCTGTCCAGCAATGGTCTCCGTACGGCATCGCCACTCTTTGTGTCAGTAATACTAAATTTAAAATCTGGATGGATCGGCAACTCGAAGAAAACATTGAATGGTTGCTAAGCCGCGGAGGGCAAGAAACCACCGTTCGGGAATCTTGGGCTACTTATTCATATACCATTGGGAAATTAGAATAAAGTGGCAGATTTCTTTGAATTTTTTAATATTCGCACTACGCCAGCTTGGTATCAGGTCTGGTTTTGGATAACTATGGTGAGCCTATTTTGTCTCATAGTTTTTAGGGCAACTCTCTTGTCGCCGGGAGAGGTTCCTGATCACGCAACTGGGCCAAAACAGAAAGTAAGTGTCTCCGGTTCCGTTCACGGCGACATCATCCAGGGCAACAAATACGGATTTTTTGAAATAGACTCGGATAAGAAATTGAAACAGAAGCATGCAACCTTAAAGATTCAGCGCTTGTTTGAGGATTTTTCTGTCTATTTGAAAGATACGGCGGAGAAACATAACAAAGAAATCAACCAAATTGCCCAGCAACACAACTACAGAGGCACTTATTCAAGCGGTCCGCACATACGAGAACAATACGAGCTAGCGCGAATTAGGCGCCGAGAGATTTCAAGTAAACAGGTTGAACTCAAGCGAAGGATGGAGGACGAGGCGCTTTCAGCTGGCCAATCAGAGCTGACAGATGAGGAATTAAAACGGCAATACGTTGCCGCAGAAGCAGCTGCGGAGCAATTACGGTCGGATGTTCTCGACGCCACACATAGTTACTTCGCATCTCGCAGGCATACGTTTCCGCAAATAACGGAGCTCGAGAAATTGCGACAAGCAATCATAGACGACAAGCCGATATAGCCAACTGTATTTCCTATGTCTGACGATCTCCATAAGTTGAGGCACAGCGCGGCGCACGTGACGGCCCAGGCGGTCAAACGCTTGTGGCCCGGCACGAAGCTGGCCATTGGTCCGCCCATTGAAGAGGGGTTTTATTACGACATCGCCCCCGAAACGCCGATCACCGAGGAGGACCTGCCCCGAATCGAGGCCGAGATTCAGAAGATCGTTCGGGAGAACCACCCGTTCCGGCAGAGCTGGATGACCAAGCCGGAAGCGGAGAAATTCTTCGGCGAGCGGGGCGAACGGTTCAAGCTGGAGATCATTCAGGGCATTCCGGACCCGAAGGTGTCGATCTTCACCGACGGCGATTTCATGGATCTGTGCGAAGGCCCGCACCTGGCGGCCACCGGGGAGATCAAAGCGGTTAAACTGCTCTCGGTGGCCGGCGCTTATTGGCGCGGGGACGAGAAGAACCCCCAACTGACGCGCCTCTACGGCACCGCATTCCCTTCCGCCGGGGAGTTGGAAAAATTCCTGACGGTTCGGGAAGAGGCCAAGAAACGGGACCACCGGAAACTGGGGACCAGTCTGAAGCTCTTTTCCATTTTCGAGGAAGCCGGCGCGGGATTCGTTTTTTACCAGCCGCGCGGGGCGGTCTTGCGGCAGATCATCGAGGATTACTCGCGGCAGCAGCACGCGCGGCGCGGCTACCAGCCGGTGATTACGCCGCACGTGATCCGCAGCAATGTCTGGGTCCGTTCGGGCCATGTCGAGCATTACCGGCCGAACATGTACATGTTCAAGACCGAAGACAATCAGGAATGGGGCGTCAAACCGATGAACTGCCCAGGCCACATCCTGATTTACGAATCGGCGCTGCACAGCTACCGGGAACTGCCGCTGAGGTTCTTCGAACTGGGCACCGTCTACCGGAACGAAAAATCGGGCGTTCTGCACGGCCTGCTGCGCGTGCGCGGCTTCACGCAGGACGACGCTCACATCTTTTGCCGCGAGAGCCAGCTGGAATCGGAACTGGCCGGCGTGCTGGAATTTATTCAGCAGGTGTTCAAGGATTTCGGATTCGCCGAGTACAAGGTGGAGATGAGCACGCGGCCGCCGGAATTCATGGGCAACACGGAACAGTGGGACCGGGCCGAAGCGATCCTGGCGAAAGTGCTGAAGGACAAGCAGGTGCCTCATGAGCTCAGCCCGGGCGCGGGAGCTTTCTACGGACCCAAGATTGATGTGCACGTGAAGGATTCGCTGGGCCGGACCTGGCAGTGCGCCACCGCCCAGCTGGATTTCGTTCTGCCGCAGCGATTTAATTTAAAATACATCGAGGAAGATGGCCGCGAAGCGCCGCCGGTGATGATCCATCGGGCGATCTTCGGTTCGCTGGAACGGTTCCTGGGCACGCTGATCGAGCACCATGCCGGGGCTTTCCCTTTATGGCTGGCGCCCACTCAGGCCACGGTGATTCCGATCACGGCGGAACAGGAGCCCTACGCCCGCCAGGTGGCGGAACAGCTGCGGGAAGGCGGGCTCCGGGTCGAGCTGGACGACCGGCGCGAGACCCTGCAGGCGCGAATCCGCGACGCGCAGCTGGACAAAATCCCCTACATGTTGATCGTGGGAAAACGGGAAGCGCAGTCTCAACAGGTGGCTGTCCGGGCACGGAAGGAAGGCGATTTGGGAGCACTGCCCATCGCCGACTTCCTGACTCGGGCGGCGCAGGAAGTTCGACAAAAACAATAAGGAGGGTCAGGACCTGAGAAAAGAGTTCATGGGTGCCCAGAAAAACAGCGACGCGGCGCGCGTCAACGACCGGATCCGGGCGCGCGAAGTTCGCCTGATCGGCGCGAAGGGGAACCAGGAAGGGGTGGTACCCATTGCGGATGCTCTGAAAAAGGCCGTGGAAGAAGGGCTGGATTTGGTCGAGGTGGCTCCGCAAGCCAATCCGCCGGTTTGTCGGATCATGGACTACGCGAAGTTTCTCTACGCGAAGGCCAAACAGGAAAGAGAAAGCCGCCAGCATCAACGGGCGACCCAGCTGAAGGAATTGCGCTTCAGGCCCCAGATCGACGAACACGATTATCAGACGAAGTTCCGGAACCTCGTGAAATTTTTAAAACGGGGGAACAAGGTCAAGGTCACGTTGGTGTTCCGGGGACGCGAGATGGCGCATCAGGAGTTCGGCCATCGCCTGTTGGGACGGTTGAAGGAAGAGATCTCTGAATTTGCGCAGGTCGAGCGGGCGCCCGCCCAGGAAGGGCGGTTTGTGTTCATGACGCTCGCTCCGAGATAAGAAGGAGTCCACATGCCCAAGTTGAAAACGCGACGATCGGTCGCAAAACGGATCCGGTTGACGGCCACAGGAAAACTCAAGCGGGCGCAAGCGAACCGCCGACACTTGCTGAGCCACCGAAGCAGCAAGCGCAAGCGCCAATTGAGCCACAACGCGCTCGTCAGCGCCGCGGATACGAAGCAGATCAAGCGGTTGATTCCCTGGGGTTAACACAAAAGGAGAATTTCGATGGCGCGAGTCACTCATTCCGTCTCAAGCAAGCGCCGCCACAAGCGGGTCCTCAAGCAGGCCAAAGGGGCCTGGGGGAAGCGGTCGAAGATTTACCGCCGCGCGAAAGAAACCGTCTATCGGGGGATGGCGTATGCCACCCGGGACCGGAAGGCCCGCAAGGGCGATTTCCGGGGCCTCTGGATTACGCGCATCAGCGCCGCCTCCGAAGCGCAGGGCCTGCGCTACAGCCAATTCATCGCGGGGCTGAAGGCCGCTCACGTGACGCTGGACCGGAAGATCCTGGCGGATCTGGCGGTTCACGATGAGGGAGCGTTCCGCGAGTTGGCGGAACTGGCCAAGGGAGCGTTGCCGGCTACGGCGGCCTAGCGTTGGCTTCTCTTTCCATCGAGCAGCGCGAAAAGGAGCTGGATTCCCTGCTCGAATCTGCGCAAGAGGCCTTTTCCCGAGCCGCTGATCCCGCGGCGCTGGAGGCATTGCGGGTTCAATACCTCGGCCGCAGCGGCGAACTGACCCATCGGTTCTCCGCCATGCGGGAGCCCGCCCTCTCCGCCGAGGAGAAAGGCCGGCTGGGCCGTAAACTCAACGCGATCAAGGAAGGTCTTGAAAAAGCGTTGGCCGACCGGAAGGCCTCGGTGGGAGTTCCGGTCCGGAGAGAAGCCGGGGCCGCCGTCGATTGGACGCTGCCCGGGACCCTTCCCTCCGTCGGACGGGCCCATCCGCTGACCCAGACCGTTTCCCGAATCGTTGACATCTTCCGGTCTCTGGGGTTCGCCGTGGTGGAAGGGCCCGAGCTCGAAACGGAGCGCCATAATTTTGAAGCGCTCAACATTCCCGCCGACCATCCCTCCCGCGAAAATTTCGACACCTTTTATCTGGAGAAGGAAAACCTGCTGCTGCGTTCCCACACCTCGCCGGTCCAGATCCGGTTCATGGAGCAGCACCCGCCGCCGTTCCAGATCATCGTGCCGGGCCGCGTGTTCCGGCCCGACGCCGTGGACGCCACGCACAGCTTCCAATTTCATCAGATGGAAGGATTGGCTGTGGCGCCGGGGATCCATTTCGGCGACCTCAAGGGCGTGCTGATGGATTGGGCCCGCCAGATGTTCGGACCCTCGGCCCGGCTGAGGTTTCGCCCCCACTTCTTTCCTTTCACCGAGCCCAGCGCGGAAGCCGACCTCGCCTGCATCTTTTGCCGGATGAAGGGGTGCCGGGTCTGCGGACAGAAGGGATGGCTGGAGATTCTCGGCTGCGGCATGGTCCACCCCTCGGTTTTCAAGTCCGTCGGATACGTGCCCGGGACCGTGGGGTTTGCCTTCGGGATGGGCGTGGAGCGGATCGCGATGCTGCTGTACGGAATCGAGGACATCCGGCTCTTTTTTGAGAACGACCTGAGGTTCCTCAAACAGTTCCCATGAAATTCCTTCTCTCCTGGCTGAAAGAATTTATCGAGCTGTCGGTCCCGCCGGAAACGCTGGCTGAGCGGCTGACGCTCGTCGGGCTGGAGGTCACTTCCCTGTCCCGGGTCGAGGAGGACTGGCTCTTCGAAGCCGAAGTCACCCCGAACCGCCCGGATCTTCTGAGCCATTTGGGCATTGCCCGAGAAACGGCCGCGGCGCTGGGCCGGCCTTTTCGATTTCCTCGATGGCTGGAGAAAGAGTTTCGTCCACTGCCGGCGGGCGGCGCCGCCTTCCCCATCACCGTGGAAGATCCGGACGGATGCATGCTGTACTGCGGGCTTGTGATTGACGGCGTCCACGTGGCCCCGAGCCCGCCGGAAACGGTGAGGCGGTTGGCCCGGCTGGGGATTCGGGCCGTGAACAACGTGGTGGACATTACGAACCTCTGCCTTCTGGAGCTGGGACAGCCGCTCCACGCGTTTGATCTTTCCAAACTGGAAGGAGAAGTGTTGATGGTGCGTCGGGCCCGCGCCGGCGAGCGGTTGGAAACGATCGACGGAATTGCCCGGCCCCTCAGCCCGGAACTGCTGGTGATCGCCGATTCAAAAAAACCGGTCGCGCTCGCCGGCATCATGGGAGGCCGCGCGTCCGAGATCGGGCCCCAAACGAAGCAGGTCTTCCTGGAATCGGCCTGGTTCAAGCCGACCGTGATCCGTCGAGGGACCCGCCTGGCGAAAACGGCCACCGAGTCCTCCTACCGGTTCGAGAGAGGGGTCCATCCCGAAATGGTCCGCCGGGCGGCGGTGCGCGCCGCGCGCTGGATCGCGCGTGAAGCGGGTGGAAAAATCCGGGGCCCGCTCCTGGAAATCGGGGCTCTCCCGCCCCCGTTCCGCGCCATCGCGCTGAAACCAAAGAAAGTGGAAGCGGTCCTGGGGATGAAAAGCTCGCCGGCGCAGCAGCGGCGCCTCCTGGAATCCGTCGGCTGCAAAGTCACCGGAAGTTCGCGCGGATGGCGGGTGGAGCCCCCCTCCTGGCGGGCCGATCTGAAGATTCCGGAAGACCTGCATGAAGAGCTGGCGCGGCTGCTCGGTTACGACCGCTGCCCTACGACGCTTCCCGCGGTTCCCCGCCGCAGGGTGGACTCCGGTTCCGCGGTCTTTCGGGAGGAGCCGCGCATCGCCCGGGAATCCCGGCTGCGGGACCGGCTGGTTTCTTCCGGCGCCCAGGAGATCCTTACGTACAGCCTGCTCAGTTCGGACCAATTGTCCCGATGCGGGCTGTCGCCGGGACTGAAGATCCGCAATCCACTCAGCGCCGAGCAGGCCTGTTTGCGCCCCAGCCTCCTTCCGGGCGCGCTTCAGGTGTTGTCGTTGAATTTGCGCCGGAAAACCGATTCCGCCTTTTTTCTCTTCGAGGTCGGACAGATCTACGGGCCGTCGAAGGATTCTCGCGAGTGCCGCGCGCTGAGCCTCCTGGCGGCGGGAAGCCCCGATCCTCGGTGGAATGAGAAACCGGCTCCCCAGGATTTCTTCTCCCTGAAAGGGATCGCCGATTTTCTATCGCATCGTTTAGGATGGGGGTCTTTGACTTGGAAGAAAGGAGTTCCGGTGCCCGGGTTTTTCGAGGAGGGAGCCCTGACCGTTCTGTTGGAAAATGAGCTCGCCGGCGTCGCCGGAATGATCCGGCCCGAGGTGCTCTCCGCCTCTGAAATCCCGGTCGAATTCCCTGTCGCTTACGCGGAGTTTAACCTGGAAAAGCTGCTCCTAAAAGAGCCGGTGCCGGTCACGGCTTCCGCGCTGGCCAAGGTTCCTCCCGTCATGCGCGACCTTGCGGTGGTGGTCCAGGAAGAAGTTCCTTTCGAGCGGCTGCAGGCGGCTGTTTTGGAATCCGGCCGCCCGCTGATTCAAGAATCAGCCCTCTTCGATCTGTACCGCGGGAAGCAGGTCCCGGCCGGAAAGAAAAGCTTTGCCTTCCGGCTGGCTTTCTCAGACGGAGACCGAACCCTGACCGAAGAAGAAGTGAACCAAGCGGTTCAGCATGTTTTAAAAGCCCTGCAGCAGCAGTTCCAAGCCGCGCTTCGATAGATTTCTAATTCCTATTGACAAATCTTACTGGTGCATATATAGTTATATGTTGTTAGCACTCTATATATATGAGTGCCAATCTAAGGAGAGAAAATGAACCAGGGGAAATCTAATCCACAAGCCGCTGGAACCGATGAGGCGCCCGATGGGGCTTCCTCTCCGCTGGAACGTTACGGCCGGGATCTCACCCGGGACGCCGCGGCGGGGAAGTTGGATCCGGTCATCGGCCGGGACGATGAAATCCGGCGCGTCATCCAGGTGCTTTCGCGCCGGACCAAAAGCAATCCCGTGCTGATCGGAGATCCCGGGGTGGGGAAAACCGCGATTGTGGAAGGGCTGGCCCAAAGGATCCTCCGCGGCGACGTTCCCGAAGGGCTCAAGCGCAAGCGGGTGGTCACGCTCGACATGGGCGCCCTGATCGCCGGAGCCAAGTACCGGGGCGAGTTTGAAGAGCGTCTCAAAGCGGTTTTGAAAGAAGTTCAGGATTCCGCCGGAGAAATCATTCTGTTCATCGATGAGCTGCATTTGGTCGTCGGGGCGGGGAAGGCGGAAGGGGCCGTGGATGCCGGCAACCTGCTCAAGCCGATGCTGGCGCGCGGCGAACTGCACTGCATCGGCGCGACAACGCTGGACGAGTACCGGACCCAGATTGAAAAAGACAGCGCGCTCGAGCGGCGGTTCCAGCCGGTGCAGGTGGATCAGCCCAGCGTGGAAGAAACCATTTCCATCCTGCGCGGCTTGAAGGAGCGCTACGAACTGCATCACGGCGTGCGGATCACCGATTCGGCCCTGGTGGCCGCCGCGGTCCTTTCTCACCGGTACATCGCGGACCGCTTTCTTCCGGACAAAGCCATCGACCTGATGGATGAAGCCGCCGCGGCGCTGAAGACCGAAATTGATTCGATGCCGACGGAGCTGGACGCCATCCTGCGCCGCGTGATGCAGCTGGAGATCGAGCGGCAGGCACTGAAAAAGGAAAAGGATGTTTCTTCCAAAACCCGGCTGGAGCCGCTGGAAAAGGAACTGGCCGGTCTGAAATCACAGGCCGACGCGCTGAAGGCGCAGTGGGAAAAGGAAAAGCAGGCGCTGCAGAAAGTCCGGGCGCTGCGGAGCCAAATCGAAGAAACCCGGCGGGGCATCGAGCAGGCCGAGCGCGCCTACAACCTGGACAAGGCGGCCGAGCTGAAATACGGGAAACTCCACGCCCTTCAGAAACAGCTTGCCGACGAGGAAAAACGCCTGCTGTCGGGGAAGGGGTCCAGTCCGCTGATTCAGGAAGAGGTGACCGATGAAGAGGTGGCCCGCGTGGTCAGCCGGTGGACGGGCATCCCGGTGGCCCGGCTTCTGGAGGGGGAAGGGGAGAAACTGCTCCATTTAGAGGAAGCGCTGCACCGGCGGGTCATCGGCCAGGAGGAAGCCGTCTCGGCCGTCGCCGACGCGGTGATCCGGGCCCGCTCAGGCGTGAAGGATCCCAACCGCCCGATCGGATCGTTCCTGTTTCTGGGTCCGACCGGAGTAGGCAAAACCGAACTGGCCCGGGCGCTGGCCGAGCTTTTGCTGGATGACGAACGGGCCATCGTTCGCCTCGACATGTCCGAGTACCAGGAGCCGCATACGGTGGCCCGGTTGATCGGAGCGCCTCCCGGCTATGTCGGTTTTGAGGAAGGAGGCCAATTGACCGAGGCGGTCCGCCGCCGGCCCTACTGCGTGATCCTGCTCGACGAAATCGAAAAGGCGCACCGGGACGTGTTCAACGTGCTGCTTCAGATCCTCGATGACGGCCGCTTGACCGACGGCCAGGGGCGAACCGTGGATTTCAAAAATACCCTGGTCCTGATGACCTCCAACCTCGGGTCCGGGCGGATTCTTGAAGAGGGATCCGCCGCTTCTCAGGCGGCCTATGCGCGGATGAAGGAAGCGGTGCTGCAGGAACTGCGGGTGCATTTCCGCCCCGAGTTCCTGAACCGGGTGGACGACATCGTGGTGTTCCACCGCCTGACCGAGGACAGTCTGCGCCAGATCGTGGATTTACAGGTGGACCGGCTCCGGAAACGGCTGCAGGAAAAACGGATTGACTTGGAACTGACACCGGCGGCCCGAGAACACCTGGTGAAGGCGGGGTATGAACCGGAATTCGGCGCCCGTCCCCTGAAACGAGTGATCCAGAAAGAGGTGGAGACGGCGCTCGGCAAGGCGCTGCTGCGCGGAGAGATCCGGCCGGGACAGCGGGTCCGGGCGGACTACAACCCCATGAAGGAAGAGGTCGTTTTCGCCGCGGCCTAAGCTTAAGCCAGCTTGCCGACTTTCGGCGAGCTCGTGATCGCCCAGGCGATCGCCGCCAAGGACAGCACCACGACTCCCACGAAAACTTTGGCGCTCATCGCTCCGTAATGGGAAGGGGCCAGCATCCCGAACAGCATCGGGCCGGAAAGATACGTGTTCGTCCGGGAAGCCAGGAAAGCCTTCCGACGGACCCCGGCGATCTCCGGCTGAGGAACCTTGCCGGTCAGCAGCCGCTTTTGCGCCGGCCAGATGATCATCCAGACGTTGAACCACATGATGAAGGCCAGCCCCATGCCAAAGAGGATCCACATGGCTCGCTGGGTCAACAGGCCGCTTTCCATGAAGAGCGCCGTCGGGCCCAATCCGACCCCCGGCGTGTACCAGTAAACCAGCACGAACAGCGTCAACCCCGCCAGGAACGTGATCATGGCCCCCCATCGGAACCACCAAAGCGCGCGGGGCATCAGCTGCGGGTTGACCGCTTTTTTCGCGGCATCATCCAAAGCCGCCTGGAAGGGGACATTCACGAAGTTAAAGAAATAGAGATGCCCGATCCAGGTGATTCCCGCCAATACGTGAAGCCATCGAACCAACAAGTGAACGTTGCTGTAAAGATCCGGCATGAGAGCACCTCCTTCTTCGGGCCTACTGTAGCAAATGCACAAAAATCCGGCAAGGGCACCCGCCTTCTTTTCGCGGGACTCAGGTATACTCTTTTTGACATGGCAAATGAGCGGGAAGAAAAGAAGACCTTCCCTCGTTATTCCAAGTGGGAGGAGCCGTCCCCAAGCGTTTCGGAGCCGGAAGACTCCGATCAGGGGCTGATCGCGCGTGCCCAGGGCGGCGACGCGCTGGCGATCACGGCGCTGTACAGCCGGTACCGGGTTCGGATTTTGAACTACTTATATCGTTTTACGGGGGACCGAATGACAGCGGAGGATTTGGTTCAGGAAACGTTTCTTCGGGTAGTCCGGCACTTGCCCTCTTACCGACCCACCGGTTCGGCGGCGGGATGGATTTACCGGATCGCCAAAAACTTGGCGCTCAATCATGTCCGGAACCGCAGGGGGCGCGCGGAACTCTCGCTGGATGAGCCGATCGTCTACGGGGAGGGGGAAGAGATGGATCGCTCCGAAGCCATTCCGGGGCCGGGCGCTGCTCCCGACGAACAAGCGAACCAGGCGGAGCAGGGAGAGGCGATTCAGGGGGCCCTCTTGAAAGTCTCGGCTCCCTACCGGGAAGTCTTGATTCTTTGTGACATTGAAGGACACCCTTATCGGGAGGCGGCGGAGATCCTGCGCTGTTCCATCAACACGGTTGCCTCGCGGCTGGCCCGGGGACGGGTGCAAATGGCGCGCCTGCTCGGGTATTTGAAGAAGGAGGAACGATGAGCCGCCTTCACCCGGCTTTCCAGATTCTTTCGCAATTTTCCGATGGGGCGCTGGGCGCCGGCGATCAAACCCTGTGCCAGGAACACCTGGGTCATTGCGCGGACTGCCGTGCCCGGCTGGCATCGATCGGACGGGTCAAGACGGCGCTGCGGGCCCTTCCTCCCGTCGAGGAAAATCCGCTTCAGCAGCTGCAGCCGCCGATCTTCATTCCGGTGGTTCGGCCGGCGTTTCCTTTGTGGGGGTTTGTGGCGGGCATCGCGATCGGCATGGTGTCCATCGCGATTCTCGTAACCCTTCGCCCGGTTCAGATCCCGATGCAGATCGTGTCTTCGCGAAGCGGAGAACTGCAGCCGGGATCGGCGCTGGACGTGCCGGATCTCCCGACGCCGGGAGACATCGATCTGGAAATTCCGGACCAGGTTTTTCTGCGGCTTAAACCAGGCACCACGGTGACGTGGCAGGAAATGGACCGGCTTTGGCTCTTCGGCGGGCGCCCCAATATCGTGCTCAATGTGATGCGGGGAGAAGTGCTGGCCCGTACCCAGGACCGCTTTTGGGGATCGAAGCTCCTGGTCCGCACCCCCACGGCCAATGCCACGGTGAAGGGAACCGCTTTTTCCGTTGCGGTGGACCCGACGAAAGAAAGCGCCACCACCTTGAAAGTCCTTGCCGGGTCGGTCTTTTTTTCGCCGTACCTGAACCCGCTGGGGGTGGACGTTCGCGCGGGGGAGGAGGGACGCGTGGAAGGCCGGCGCCTGACCGAGAAGCCGAAGCCCCTTTCCATCGAAGAGAAGAAACGCCTGCTGGAGACGTATCGAATCGGGCAAGCTCCGCTGGCCGCTCTCGTGATCGGGGGCGGGCCGGAACGGCTGGAGGAGCTGCTGAAGCCGGCGCTGCTGTTCGTCGGTCTTCAGCCGCACCCGCAGATGCAGCCCTTTTTGCCCGGCCTGGTGCGCAAGATCAATCAGGGCATCCTGGACGGCGATCTGGCTGCCTGCCGGCAGGACCTCAAATCGCTCGAGATCATTCTTGAGGACGTGACCGATCCGGAGCTGGCGGTTCCTCTGCGGTTGTATGTCGGCGCTTGCGATGCCCAGCTGGGGCAAACGCTCCGGGCGACGCTCCATTTTCGGTGGATCACACAAAAATGCCCGGAACATCCGCTGGCCTCTTTGGCCTGGGCGGCGCGCGGCACGATCTATCAGAACGGCTTGAACGACCCGGATGCGGCGCGTACCTGTTTCGGCCAAATTCTCGCCCGGTATTCCCGCAGCCCGGAAGCCCCCGTGGCCCGGAAAGCCCTGGAGGCGTTGCGTTCCCAGGGCGAGCGTGGTATATAGGATCTGTCCCTGCGCTGTTCGTGCTTGGCCGGACTGATTCTGAACCAACATATCAGAATCGCGGGAGCGAGTTTCGGCTGCGGAATGCAGGCCCGCCGGTAAGATTCGGAGGGAAGCGAGAAACAGCTGAGCGAGTTCCCACCTTGGCTCTGCCAGGTTCATGATTCATTCGGCACACGGCATCCGCGGGGATTTTTCCTTCCATGACACGCTCATCCCGCAAAAACGAGAGCTCCAACCCGGAGTTGTTCTTGGCAGCGGCTTCTTCACCCGAGGCAGCCGCGTCCGACCTCAAAAACTCACCGTTGGCCGCCCGGATGCGTCCGCGCGATCTCGAGGAATACGTTGGCCAGGCCCATCTGCTGGGTCCAGGCAAGCTGCTCCGCAGGGCCATTGAAGCCGACCGCCTTACCAGTTTGATCCTGTACGGCCCGCCCGGATGCGGCAAAACCGCGCTGGCGTTTTTGATCGCGGCGAAGACCCGCAGCCATGTGGAACGGATCAACGCGGTCGGCTCCGGCGTGGAGGACCTGCGCCGGGTGATTGAGATGGCCCGGTTCCGCCGGCGGAACCAATCGGGCCGGACGCTGTTGTTCATCGACGAGATCCACCGTTTCAACAAGGCCCAGCAGGACGTCCTGATGCCGGAAGTAGAGGATGGGACCCTCCTGCTGATCGGAGCCACGACCCACAATCCGTTTTTTTCCCTGGTTTCCCCGCTGTTGTCCCGCTCTCTGGTCGCCGAGCTCAAACCCCTTTCCCCGGATGAACTGCAGGTTCTGATCCGGCGGGCCCTGGCCGATACCGAACGGGGATTGGGAACGATGAAGCTGGAGCTGGAGGCGGCGGCGCTCAAATTTCTCGCGGAGATCGCCGAGGGGGATGCCCGCCGGGCGCTTAACGGTCTGGAAATCGCCGCGATGACGACGCCGGCGGGGCCGGAAGGCCGGATCCAAATCACGCTGGCCGAGGCCCAGGAGTCGGTTCAGAAAAAAGCGGTGGTGTACGACCGGGATGAGGACGCCCATTACGATACGATCTCCGCGTACATCAAAAGCATGCGCGGCTCCGATCCCGACGCGGCGCTGTACTGGCTGGCTAAGATGATCTACGCCGGCGAGGACCCCCGTTTTATCGCCCGGCGCCTGCTGATTTGCGCTTCGGAGGATGTCGGAAACGCGGACCCGCAGGCCCTGGTGGTGGCTACCGCGGCTCAGCAGGCGGTGGAGTTCGTCGGGCTTCCCGAATGCCGGATCCCTCTGGCGCAGGCCACGGTCTATGTGGCGTGCGCGCCCAAATCCAACGCCTCTTACCTGGGGATTGAGTCGGCGATGAAAGAAGTGCAGGAACACCGGACGCAGGAAGTCCCCGAACACCTTAAAGACGCCCATTATCCGGGCGCCCAAAAGCTCGACCACGGGAAAGGGTACAAATACGCCCACAACTATCCCGGCCACCATGTCGAGCAGGAATACATGCCGGAGAAAAAACGCTATTACGAACCCACCGAGCAGGGGTTTGAGAAGGAAATCAAAGATCGGCTGTCCCGCCTGCGAAAACCGTAACCAGGGGACTTGACATAGACTCAGAAATTTAGTATTATTTTGTCAATAATTCCTGATATAATTTATCAAGAATAAGCCATGATTCTATCCGAAAATCAAATCCAAGAAGCCGCTCAGCGGTTCGACTCGTCGGACGCCGAAACCCTTTTGCGCTGGGGGATCGAGACGTTCCCCAGGATGGCCTTTGCCTCCAGTTTCGGCGCGGAAGACGTGGCCGTGATCGACCTGCTTTCGCGGGTGGATCCCGAACATCGGGTGACGATCTTTACGCTGGACACCGGCCGCCTCCATGAAGAGACGTATGAAGTGATGGACCGGATCCGGGAGAAGTACGGGGTCCGCATCATTTCCTATTTTCCCGCTCGGGAATCGGTGGAAAAGCTGGAACGGGAAAAGGGGTTTTATTCTTTCCGGCAGTCGGTGGAGAACCGGAAGGAATGCTGCGGGATCCGGAAGGTGGAGCCGCTGAACCGAGCACTCGCCGGGCAGGATGCCTGGATCACAGGTCTGCGGCGGGAACAGGCGGTGACCCGGACCGTTCTTCCGAAAGTGGAGCCGGATGCCGCGCACGGGGGGATGGCCAAGCTCAACCCGATTGCTGACTGGACGACACAGCGAGTCTGGGATACCATTCGAGAGCATCAGGTTCCGTACAACCGGCTTCACGACCTGAATTTTCCATCGATCGGCTGTTCCCCCTGCACCCGGGCCATCCGCCCGGGGGAGGACATTCGGGCAGGCCGGTGGTGGTGGGAAATGCCGGAACATAAGGAATGCGGCCTGCACATCAAGCCGCGTTAAACCAAGGAGCGTAAAAAAGAATGAATAATCGGATCGCGATGGGCGGAGTTCTTCTCGCAGGCGTTCTTCTGGCGGCCGGGTGTGCTACCTCAGCGGGCGCGCGATTGAGCGAAGCCGACGCACTGAAAGCGCGCGTGGATTCCCTGGAGAGCCAGGTGGCGGCGCTGAATCAGCGCCTGGAGGAAGCGTCTCAACAGGCGCCGGCGGAAACGGCTAATTTTTCCAGCCGCTCTTCGGCTCCGAGCAAGGCGGTAAAGTCCCGGTTGACCGTGCGGCAGGTCCAGAAGGCGCTGGCGGCGGCGGGCTATTACAAGGGCCCCGTCGATGGGAAAGAGGGTCCGCAGACCAAGAGGGCCATCAAGGATTTTCAGCAGGCGCAGGGGTTAAAAGCGGATGGCGTGGTGGGGACCAAAACCTCCGAAGCGTTGAGCCGGTATCTGGAGGAGCAGAAAGAAGTATAAGGCCATGGCTGTTGACGAGCTGATTCCCCCGCACGGCGGGAAACTGGTCCAACGGCTGCTCTCCGGCGCGGAGCGGGATGCGGTGCTTCATCAAGCCCGCTCGCTGCCTTCGATCACGCTGGATGAATGGGAGCTCTCCGACCTGGAGCTGCTGGCCGACGGCGCGCTTTCTCCGCTGGAAGGGTTTCTGCGGGAGGCCGATTACGACGCCGTGGTGGACCGCATGCAGCTGGCCGACGGCACCGTTTGGCCGCTGCCCATCACGTTGTCTTTGACGGCGGGGGAGGCCGATCTTTGGCGCGAGGGGACGGACTTCGCGCTGAAAACGGCCGAGGGGCAGCTGGCCGGGGTGCTTCATCAGCCGGAACTGTATCCCTACAATCCGCTCGTGGAAGCCAAGCTCGTTTATGGAACGACTGAGGCGGGCCCCCCCGGGGTGGCCCGCCTCTTGTCCCAGGGCCCGTACTACGTCGGAGGCCGTGTGTCGGTGTTGGATTTGCCGCCCCACGCGGAATTCAGCGCGTACCGGTTGACTCCGGCTCAGGTGCGGCAGGAATTTAGCCGGCGGGGATGGCGCCAGGTGGTCGGTTTTCAGACGCATGGGCCGGTCCATCGGGCGCACGAATATCTGCTGCGCTGCGCGCTGGAAATCACGGACGGACTGCTGATCCACCCGCCGGTGGGCCCGGGCCACCCGGGCGATCTGCCGGCGTCATTGCGCCTGGAGTGCCATGAGGTGCTTCTAAAAAATTATTTTCCGAAGGAGCAGGTGATGTTGGTGGTCAATCCGGCCTGGATCCGTGACGCGGGCCCGCGCGAAGCGGTGTTTCAAGCGATTCTCCGCCAAAATTACGGCTGCAGCCACTTCATCATCGGACGCAACCAAGCCGGGTTGGGGAAATTTTACGGCCCCTGGGATGCCCGAAAGACCTTTCAGCAGTTTCAGACGCGGCTGGCGGCGACGCCGCTGTATTTTGACAACGCCTTTTTCTGCAAAAGCTGCCAGGGAATGGGGACTGTCAAAACCTGCTCGCACCCTTCCTCGGAGCGGATCTCGCTGAGCACGGCCGCGTTACAGGAAAGCGTGCGCCAGGGGCGGACGCCCCCTCCGGAATTCACGCGGCCGGAAGTGGCAGAGATCCTCAACCGGTCCGGCCAGCAAGTTCCCGCGTAAAAGGAGATCATTTCGTGGTGACCCTCGAGCATGTCTTCAAAAGTTTTTCCAATAACGATGGAAGTGGCATTGAAGTCCTTCAGGACATCACGCTGACCATTGAAGAGGGGGAGTTCGTCTGTCTGGTGGGTCCTTCCGGTTGCGGGAAAAGCTCGCTCATCAACCTGATCGCGGGGCTGGAAAGTCCCAGCGCCGGCCGGATTCTCATCGACGGCAAACCGATCCAGGGTCCCGGCTCAGACCGCGTGGTGGTTTTTCAAGAAGCGGCGCTGTTTCCCTGGCTTACAGTCCGTCAGAACGTGGAGTTCGGGCTCAGGATCGCAGGGATTTCGGCTCAGAGCCGGTTGGCCAGGGCCTCCGAATATCTGAGGATGGTGCACCTGACTCGGTTCGCCGATTTCTATCCGCACCAGCTTTCCGGCGGCATGAAGCAGCGGGTGGCCATTGCCCGGGCGCTGGCGATGGATCCGAAGATCCTGCTGATGGACGAACCGTTTGCCGCGCTCGATGCCCAGACGCGGCATTTGCTGCACCAGGAGCTGATGGAGATCTGGAAGGAGACCCGTAAGACGGTGCTGTTCGTCACGCACAACGTGCGGGAAGCGACCGTGCTGGGGGATAAGGTATTGACGATTTCCGCCAGACCGGGCCGGATCAAGGGGGGGTACGCCATCCACCTGCCGCGCCCTCGCAGGGAATCCGACCCGCACTTGATCGTTATTCAGCAGCGGATCCTGCTGAGTCTTCAGGAAGAAATCGCCAAAGTGGTGAAAGATGAAGATCTGGATTATTTGGTCGAAAAAACTAACCCTGTGGCTTCTAAGTCTGGCGGTCTGGGAACTTCTCTCTAGAGTTTCTCCCTGGATTCCCTCTGCGTTTGGGATCCTTAAGATTGCAGCGGAGAACCTGGCCGACCCGCAGATCCTCTCTGCCCTGTGCTTATCCCTGCTTAGGATGATGGTCGGTTTTGTGGGCGTGTTTGTGCTGGGGATCGGGATGGGATTGATGTTGGGCCACTACCGCCTTTTGGATGAAATTTTCGGGACCGTTGCCATGGCGCTTCACGCCATGCCGGGAGCCGCATGGGTCCCCTTGGCCATTTTGCTGTTCGGTTTGACTCCGGCGGCGGTTATCTTCACGGTTTTATTGGGTGCCACCGGCATTGTGATGGTGAACACCTCGGCCGGCATCAAAGAAGTGCCGCCCTTGCTTCTGAGGGCGGCGCGGACCATGGGAGCCCGCGGGACCAAGATTTTTTGGTACGTGGTTGTTCCTTCAGCGGTGCCTCGGGTTGTGGACGGCCTCCGGCTTGCCTGGGCATTCGGGTGGAGAGCGCTGATGGCCGGTGAGCTGATGATTGGCTCTTTGCACGGGATGGGGGAAATCCTCAGCCGGGTGGCGAAGGAGAAGAATTTGCACCAGATATTGGCGTTCATGTTGATTATTGCCGCGGTGAGTTTGGCCATTGACCACTTGATTTTCCGGCGGCTGGAAAACCTGGTGAAAACCCGATGGGGAACGGCGTAATGCGATGCTGAAGATTTCTTCGAAGGTCTTGGAGACCATGCTCGAACATTGCCGGAAGGAATACCCGAACGAGGCCTGCGGCTATTTGGCGGGAAAGAAGGACCAAATTACGCGAATTTTTGTGATCGGCAATGACGCGGCCAGCCCGACCTGGTACGAGATGAACGCCGCGGACCAGATCCGAGCGCAGAAGCAGATCCGGCAGGAAGGGTTGGAGCACCTCGGCGTGTACCACTCGCACGTGGCGACCGAGGCGGTTCCCTCGCCGCGGGACATCGAGCGGGCGACCGCGGTTCAGGATTTTTTCGACGGGCGCTACCTGCTGGTGACGCTCAAGGACAGCCGGCCGCGCGCCCGGGTCTTCCGGATCCTGGACGGGAACGTCACCGAAGAGGAGCTGGTGGAATCGTGAATCTGAAAATCGGGACGCGCGGATCCCCGCTTGCACTGGCGCAGGCGGACCAGGTCAAGGCGGCGCTGGAAAAAGCGCAGCCGGGGCTTGCGGTGGAGCGGGTGGTGATCCGAACCACCGGCGATACGTTGTCTCCGGAAAAACGGGAAGAGGACCGGGCCGCGCTCAAAGGGCTGTTCGTGAAAGAGATCGAAGAAGCGCTGCTGGAGGGGCGGATTGATTTGGCGGTCCATTCGGTCAAGGACATGGAAACGGAGATCCCTCCCGGCTTAACGCTCGCGGCGGTGCTGAAACGGGAGGATTCCCGCGACGCCGCCGTGGTGCGCGGCGGCGGCTCGCTAAAAGGGCTGCCGGCCGGTGCGCGGATCGGGGTGAGCTCGCTTCGGCGAATCGCTCAGCTCAAACGGCTGCGCCGGGACCTGGAATATCTTCCGATCCGCGGCAATGTCGACACGCGGCTTAAGAAACTGGATGCCGGGGAATACGACGCGATCATTCTGGCCGGCTGCGGGCTCATCCGGCTGGGTGTTCCGCAGCGGATCAGCGAATGGCTGGATCCGGCCGTCTGCCTGCCGGCGGTCGGTCAGGGAGCGCTGGGCATCGAAGCCCGCGAGGACCGGGCCGACCTGAAACCTCTTTGGAAAATACTGGATGATCCGGCGACGCACGCGGAGATCGACGCGGAGCGGGCGCTGCTGGCGGCGCTGGGCGGCGACTGCCGCGTTCCGATCGGCGGTTCGGCCAAGGCCGGCGAGGACAACATGACGCTGGAAGGGGTGGTTCTTTCGCCCGACGGGTTGAAAGCGCTGCGCAAGCAGGTCTCGGGCTCGCGGAAATCTGCCCGGGCGCTGGGCATTGAATTGGCCAGCCATCTCCGGGCGGTCGGCGCGGACCGGCTGCTGTTCAGCGGCTGGGCGGAGAAACGATGAAAGGCAAAGTTTATCTGGTGGGAGCCGGCCCGGGCGATCCGGAGCTGATCACACGCCGCGGAGAAGAGCTTTTGCGTCGGGCCGACTGCGTGATTTATGACCGGCTGGTGAATCCGGCACTGTTGAAGCGGACGCGCCGCGGCTGTGAACGGATCTATGCCGGCAAACATTCGGACGAAGGCGGGGCCGGCCAGTCCCGCATCAACCGGATGCTGGTCGGGAAGGCCTGCAAGCACACGGTGGTCGTTCGGCTCAAGGGGGGAGATCCGGCAGTGTTTGGCCGGCTGGCCGAGGAGCTGGAGGCGTTGAAGCGGGAAGGAATTGCTTATGAGGTGGTGCCGGGCGTCAGCTCGGCGTGGGCCGCGGCCGCGGCGGCCGGAATTTCGCTGACCGACCGGCAGGTCAGCTCGAGCGTGGCCTTTGTCACGGGACATGGGGCGCTCGGAAAAACCGGTACGGTCCGGTGGGACGCGCTCTCCCGCGGCGCGGATACGCTGGTGATCCTGATGGGCTGGACTTCGCTGGCTGGAATCGTCCGCCGTCTGAGGGCAGCCGGCCGGCCGGCTTCGACGCCGATTGCGCTGGTGCGATGGGTTTCGACGCCGGACCAGAAAATCTTGTTCAGTACCCTGGGAACCGTGGAGCGGGATTTGAAACAGCGGCGGGATTTCGGTCCGCCGGTGGTGGCGATCATCGGCCGGGTAGCCGGCCGGAGTGCGGCTTCCTTAAAAGGGCGCAGGATCCTGATCACGCGGCCCCGGTCCGACAGCTTGGAGATGAGCCGCCGGTTTGAAACGCGGGGAGCCCGCTGCGTTCATTTGCCGACCATCCGGGTGAAGCCGCGCGTGTTTCCGGCACGGGAAGCGGCGGAGCTGTTGGCGCGGCTGCCTCGGTTCGACTGGGTGCTGTTCAACAGCCATCACGCGGTGGAATCTCTGGACCGGCTGGCCCGTCGGGCCGGGCGCTCTCTGCCGCGGCTGATCCGCGGAAAGATCTGCGCGATTGGGCCGCGGACCGCGGCGGCGGTCCGGAAAGTGGGCCTCCGGCCGGATTTGGTTCCGGCGGAATCGTCAGGCGAAGGGGTGGCTGACGCTTTTGCGGAGATCCCCGTTCGTGGAAAACGGATTTTGATCCCACGCTCCAATTTAGGGATGGGCGACGCGCTGGCGCGCGCGCTCAAACGGCGAGCGGCCGCCGTTTGTGAGGAAGCGGTGTATGAGACCACCTCGGTTCCGGTTCCGCCGGAAAAACTGCGGCGAAGCTTGAAAAACCTGGATGCGGTGACGTTCACGTCCGCTTCGACGGCCCGCTCCTTTCTCGGATCGTTGAAGAAGGCGCGGCTGCCGCTGAGCAAAGTCTTGAACGGAACGCCGGTGGTGGCCATCGGGCCTTCCACCGCGGCTGCGCTGAGGGCGGGCGGGATCCGCCGTCCGATCCTGCCGGAAAAAGGGCATTGGACCTTGGAGGGATTGGTGGAAGCGGTGGAAGGGGCGGTGAAGCGGTGAACTTGAAAGCAGCGTTTCCTCAACAGCGGCTGCGGCGATTGCGCAGGACCCCGGCGCTGCGCCGGCTGGTCCGGCAGACCGCGCTGGAGCCCGGCCATCTGGTGGCGCCGTTGTTTGTGATCGAAGAGGGCCGGCGGCGGGAGGTGGCGTCCATGCCGGGCGTGTTCCGGCTGCCGGTTTCCGAGGCGGCACAGGAAGCTCGGGCCCTTTCCCGGCTGGGAGTCGGCGGCGTGTTGCTGTTCGGCATCCCGAAACGGAAAGACGAACGAGGAAGCCGGGCATCCGCGGCCGACGGCGTTGTTCAAAAAACGGTCCGGGCCGTCAAGAAAGCGGCTCCGAAACTGGCGGTGATCACCGACGTCTGCCTGTGCGAGTACACCACCCACGGGCATTGCGGGATCTTGAGAAGAAGCCAGGAGTCGGGAGGGAGGAGCAGGGAGGTCGTGGACAACGACGCGTCCCTGCCGGCGCTGGGCCGGATCGCGGTGTCGCAGGCCCGGGCCGGCGCGGACGTTGTTGCTCCGTCGGCGATGATGGACGGCCAGGTGGAGGCGATCCGGCGGGCTCTGGATGACGCGGGGTTTCGGGACACCGCGATCCTGAGCTACTCGGCCAAGTTTGCTTCGGCGCTGTACGGCCCGTTCCGCGACGCGGCCGAATCGAGCCCAAGGTTCGGCGACCGGCGCGGCTATCAGATGGACCCGGCGAATTCGGAAGAGGCGCTTCGGGAAGTGGCGCTCGACATCCGGGAAGGGGCGGACCTCGTCATGGTCAAGCCGGCGCTGGGATATCTCGATGTGCTGGCGCGCGTCAAAGAAACCTTTCATTGGCCGACCGCCGTCTATCAGGTGAGCGGCGAATACGCGCTGATCAAGGCCGCCGCCGCGCGCGGATGGGTGGACGAGCGGCGGGCGGTGCTGGAAGCGGCGGTCTCCATGCGCCGGGCCGGCGCGGATCTGATCATCACTTATTACGCGAAACAACTGGCTCAGTGGCTCTTGAAAACAAAAGAGGAGTAGAAAAATGGCGACCCGACATGAAGACCTCACGCCCTACGCCGACAAGGGGCTGATCAATCCCCAAGCGCAGGCCTCGGAGATCTCCCGCTTTGAGCAGGAGATCCTCCGGCTGGAGCAGCAGAAGCTCGACCCCGACGATTTCAAGAAGTTCCGCCTGGAAAACGGCGTTTACGGCATCCGCGGCACGATGGACGAGCACATGATCCGCATCAAGATCCGGTTCGGCGACATGACCGCGGAACAGCTCGAGGCGATCGCCGAGGTGGTGGAGAAATACGCCACCCCGAAGGTGGCCCACGTGACCACGCGGCAGGCGGTGCAGATGCACCACGTCAAGCGGGGCAGCGTGCCGGAGATCCTGGAAACGCTGGCCCGGTCGGGGCTGACCACGCGCGAGGCCTGCGGCAACACGGTTCGCAACGTGTCCGCGTGCCCGTTCGCCGGGTTCTCCGCCGACGAGGTGTTCGATGTGCTGCCGTATGCCGACGCGGTGAGCCGCTATTTCCTGCGGCACCCGGTCTGCCAGAACCTGCCGCGCAAGTTCAAGATCGCATTCGAGGGCTGCCCCACCGACCACGCGCGCGTGCCGATCCATGATTTCGGCGCGGTCGCGAAGGTTCGCACCGTCAACGGAAAAATCGAGCGCGGGTTCACGACAACCGTCGGCGGCGGCCTGGGAACCACGCCGTTCTCGGCGCAGGTGCTGGAGGAGTTCACGCCGGAAGATCAGCTGATCCCCACGATTGAGACGGTGATCCGCCTGTTCGACCGGTACGGCGAGCGGAAGAACCGCAACCTGGCCCGGATCAAGTTCCTCGTCAAGAAATGGGGGATCGAGGAGTTCCGGAAGCAATTCGTCGATGAGCGCAAGGTCACCTTGATGACCAGTCCCGGCAACGGCGATTGGAAGATCAAGCTGTACGAGCAGCAGCCGCCCGCGAAACCGAGCGTTCCGCCGGGACTGCCCGTGCGCACGCCGGAGTTTGAGCGCTGGAGCCGGACGAACCTGTTCCGGCAGAAGCAGCCCGGCTACGTCGCGGTGTGGATCCGCTGCCCGCTGGGCGACATCACGGTGCCGCAGATGCGCGGCGTCGCGGCGGCGGCCAAAAAATTCAATGGCGGGCATCTGCGGACGATGATCTCGCAGAACCTGTTGTTGCCCTGGATTCCGGAGCAGGCGATCCACGCGGTCTATCAGGAACTCGCCCGGCTGGGCATCGCCTACACCGACGCGGGGGATCTGGCCGATGTGACCCGCTGTCCCGGCGCGGACACCTGCCAGATCGCGATCACGCATTCGCGCGGGCTGGCGACGTCGTTCGGAGAGATCTTCTCCAACGGCGGCCGGCCGCTGCTGGACGACGAGGCGCTGAAGAACCTGAGCATCAAGATCAGCGGCTGCCCCAACTCCTGCGGCCAGCACCACATCGCCGACATCGGGTTCAACGGTTCTTCCAGCCAGCTCAACGGCCACACCGTGCCGCACTACACGGTCTACGTCGGCGGAAGAACGCGGGAAGGGCTGGCGGAGTTCGGGATCCGGCTGGGCATGGTGCCGGCCAAACGGGTTCCGGAAGCGGCGAAGAAGCTGTTGGAACTCTACCGGACCGAGCGGCAGGCAAACGAGCTGTTCCGCGCGTGGGCGGAGAGGGCGGGAGCGGACCGGCTGAAGAAAGAGCTGGATCCGTTCCGGACGCTGCCTCCGTTCTCCGAAAAACCGGAGATGTACGAGGACCTGGGCGCGGCCGGCGAGTTCAAACTGGAAGTCGGCAAGGGAGAATGCGCATCCTGACATGGCGCTGACCAACGCGGGCTGTTGGAAAGAAGCCCAAAAAGTGCTGGCCGGCGGAGTCAATTCGCCGGTGCGCTCCTTCCGGTCCGTGGGCGCGACTCCGATCTTCATCGATCGGGGGCAGGGCCCGTATGTCTGGGATGTGGAGGAGCGGCGCTACCTGGACCTGGTCGGTTCCTGGGGGGCTTTGATCCTGGGCCACCGGCCGCCGGAGGTGATGCGGGCGGTTCAGCAGGCGCTGAAAAAAGGCACCACGTTCGGCACGCCCACACCGGCGGAAACGGAGTTGGCACTGGAAATCACCCGCGCGATCCCGACGATGGAGCAGGTCCGGTTCGTGTCGTCCGGCACCGAAGCCGTCATGAGCGCGCTCCGCCTGGCCCGGGCCGCGACCGGCCGGCGGAAGATCCTGAAGTTCGACGGTGCCTATCACGGCCATTCGGATTCACTGCTGACCAAGGCCGGTTCGGGGATGGCCACGCTGGGCCTGCCCGCTTCTCCGGGTGTTTTGCCCGCGGTGACCCGGGAGACGATCACGGTGCCGTTCAATGATTTACAGGCGGCCGAGTGGGCGATCCGCCGCCACGGCAAGGAGCTGGCCTGCGTGATCGTCGAGCCGGTGCTGGCCAACATCGGCGTGATCCCGCCCGCGCTGGGGTTCCTGCCTGCGCTTCGCAAATGGACGCGCGAAGCGGGAGCGCTGCTGATTTTCGATGAGGTGATTACCGGGTTCCGCGTCGCGTACGGCGGCGCGCAGACGCTGGCCGGCGTCCGGCCCGACCTGACGATCCTCGGCAAGGTGATCGGCGGCGGGTTCCCCGTGGGTGCCTACGGCGGGAGCCGCCCACTCATGCAGCGGGTGGCCCCGGCCGGGCCGGTCTATCAAGCGGGTACCTTGTCCGGCCATCCGGTGGCGATGGCGGCGGGATGGGCGACGCTCAAGTGTCTTCGGCGGCCCGGCACGTACGAGCGACTGCGCGCCAGGACCCAGTCGCTGCGCAAGGGACTGGTCTTGCTGTCCCATAAGGCGGGGATTCCGGTCATGGTCCAGCAGGCCGGCGGGCTGTTGACGCTTTTCTTTACCGACGGACCGGTCCGCAACGGCGCGCAAGCGCGCGGCTCGGACGGCCCGCGGTACGCCCGCTATTTCCGGGAGATGCTGGCCCGCGGCGTTTATCTTCCGCCGTCCCCCTATGAGGCATGGTTTCTGTCGACTGCGTTCGGCGACAGGGAATTGGATCAGCTGTTGGCCGCGCACGAAGCGGCCCTGCGGAGACTTTAAGGATGAATCGACGGATTGCAGGGTCCATTTTGGAGCTGATCGGCGACACGCCGATGGTTCGGCTGACGAAAGTCGTGACGCCGAAGATGGCCGAGGTCGTCGGGAAGGTGGAGGCGTTCAACCCGGGCGGGTCGGTCAAGGACCGGATCGCGTTCGCGATGGTCGAAGACGCCGAGAGCCGCGGTTTGCTCAAGCCGGGCGGAACGATCGTGGAGCCGACCAGCGGCAACACCGGCATCGGGCTGGCCATGGTCTCCGCGGTGCGCGGCTACCGGCTGGTCCTGACTCTGCCCGAAGGGATGAGCACGGAACGGGTTTCGCTGCTGGAACGGTTCGGCGCGGAGGTGGTGATCACACCGGCCAATGAAGGGATGGCCGGCGCCGTCAAGAAGGCCCGGGAGCTGGCTGCTTCTCTCCCGGGCGCGTTCATGCCGCTTCAATTCACCAACCCGGCCAACCCGCGGGCTCACCGCCAGACGACCGCGCAGGAGATCCTGCGCGCGACCGACGGCGAACTGGACGCGTTCGTCGCCGGCGTGGGCACCGGCGGCACGATCACCGGAGTCGGCGAGGTGCTGAAAAAGAAAAATCCCCAGATCCGCGTCATTGCGGTCGAGCCGAAATCCTCGGCGGTCCTTTCGGGAAAGCCGGCCGGCCATCACCGGATCCAGGGGATCGGCGCGGGTTTCGTTCCCGAAGTGCTGGACCGGACCTTGATCGATGAGATTGTGACCGTCGACGATATGGACGCTTACCACATGGCCCGGCGGTTGGCCAAAGAAGAAGGACTGCTGGCCGGCATCTCCGCCGGCGCGGCGGTCTGGGCGGCGCTGAAAGTGGCGGAAAAACTGGGACCCGGCAAACGGGTCGTGGCTATCCTCCCCGACACCGGCGAGCGGTACCTGTCGCTCGATCCTTATTTCGAGGAATTTTGATGCGGCCTTCGTCCCGTTTTCGCTACGCGCTGAAAGCCCTCGCGGACCTGGCCCTGCATGACGGGACCGGGCCGGTCACCATCCGGGCGATCGCCAGGCGCCAGGCCCTGCCGGCCCCGTCGCTGGAACAGCTGTTCAACCTGCTGCGCCGCAAAGGGCTGGTGGAAGCGGAACGGGGCCCTCGCGGCGGATACCGCCTTTCCCGGCCGGCCGCCAAGATTACCATTCAGGAGATTTTTGAGCTGTTCGAGCCGGGAAAGAAAAAAGTGCTGGCCCAGGATCCCGCTTATTCCATCTGGCAGCAGGTGGAGAAAGCGGTCCGGACCACGCTTCGGGCGACCACGCTGAAAACAGTGGCCGAACAACTGCGGGATCAGACGGCGGCTCCCATCCAGCATCGCTACACGTTTCACATTTAAGGCGGTCCTCAAAACTTTTTAAATCTCTCTCGCCCCAAAAATTTTCCCGTTCCAGCCCTTGTCATTTTTCAAATCATCAGGTACGCTTCCGATGGAAGTTGGAAATTGATCTGCCAACTCAGGCTGCTTCAGAGCAAACCCGCTGGAAGGCGGGGGCGCAAAACTAAAGGGCCCCTTAAGGGCAGCCAGTTGCCGGCGCTGAGTAAAACGGCCCTGTTTCTTATGAAACAGGGCCGTTGGCTTTTCGGGGGCCCTGTGCTATCTTGCTCTGGCGGCCATTGATGAAGGACAAGCAAACCCTCCGGCGGACACTCCTTGAGCGGCTTCGCCGGCAACCCGAGCATTCCCGGATTCAAAAAAGCGGCCGCATCGAGCGGCGGCTGGTCCGGCTTGCCGCCTACCGCCGCGCGAAGGCGGTCTTCTGTTACGTCTCCGTCGGTTCCGAAGTCAATACCCGCTCGATCCTGGGGCGAATTTTGCGTGACGGAAAAACGCTGACGGTCCCGATGGCGCTGGGCGGGGGGCGGATGAAGGCCCTGCGGATCCACCAGGCCAATCGGGACCTCCGACGCACCGGTCTTTTTGGCATTCCGGTTCCAAGCCGGTCATCCCACCGGCGCATTTCTTTGAAGACGCTCGATCTGGTGATCGTGCCGGGTGTGGCGTTCGACGCCGCCGGCCACCGGCTGGGCCGGGGCGGCGGTTACTTCGACCGGTTTTTGAGTCGCATCCCGGCGCGGGTGCCGCGCGTGGGGCTGGCCTTTGAGTTCCAGAAGGTCCGGAAGGTTCCCAAACATCCGCATGATGAGCCGGTCCACTGGTTGATTACGGAAAAGAAAACCTATGAAAATTCTGATCGTCGGTGACGTCGTGGGTTCTCCCGGCCGGGACGCGGTCAAGGCGCTGGTGCCAATCCTGCGCACTCAGCGCAAGATCGACTTCGTCATCGTCAATTGTGAGAACATCGCCGGCGGGGCCGGTGTGACGCCCCGGACCGCCGACGACCTGCTGACTACGCCCGGCATCGACATGCTGACTTCGGGACAGCACATCTGGCGCTACCGGGAGATCGGCCCCTACATGGACGCCCAGCCCCGGCTGTTGAAGCCGGCCAACTATCCAAAAGGGACGCCCGGGTTCGGCGCGTACGTGTACACGGCGAAGAACGGCGTCAAGGTGGGCGTGCTCAATCTGCTGGGCCGGGTCTTCATGGGGGTCGACGCGCTCGACGACCCGTTCCGGGTCGGGATGGAAGAGATCGAAAAGCTGAAGAAGGAAACCCCGATCGTGGTGGTGGACATGCATGCCGAAGCCACCTCGGAGAAAATCGTGACCGGCTGGTTCCTCGACGGCCATGTCAGCGCCGTGGTCGGCACGCACACGCACATCCAGACGGCCGACGAGCGGATCCTTCCCAAGGGGACCGCGTACCTCACCGACCTCGGAATGACCGGGCCGTACGATTCGGTGATCGGCCGGGAGATCGAGCCGGTACTGGAAAAATTCCTGACCGGCATGCCGAGCCGGTTCGACGTGGCCAAGGGCAACGTGAAGCTGTGCGGCGCGATCGTCGAGGTGGATGAATCCACCGGCAAGGCCGTCAAGATTGAGCGGGTCCAGGAGTCGTTCGGTGGTTGAGAGGGCGGTGTTGACGGTCCGGGACCTGCCTGTGTCCGACCGGCCCCGGGAACGGCTGTCGGCGCTGGGCCCGGAAGCCCTTTCCCAGCAGGAGTTGCTTGCCTGCCTGCTGGGCCGCGGTTTCGCCGGCGAATCGGTCCTGCTGACGGCTCAGCGATTGCTGAGTCGTTTTGGCTCGCTGCAGGGGATTGCCGACGCCTCGGTCGAGCAGCTGGCCGGTACGCGCGGCGTCGGGCCGGCAAAAGCGGCGCAGTTGAAGGCCGCGTTTGAGCTCAGCCGCCGGGCCGGGGCTGGGCCGGCCGGCGGAACCGGACGTCCGCTCGACAGCGCGCAGACGGCAGCGCGAGCCGCGCGCCAACACCTGGCCCGCCGCAAGAAAGAGCATTTCATCCTGTTGCTGCTGGATTCCCGGTACCGGATCTTGAAAATCGCGCCTATCTCCACCGGCTCGCTCGACATGAGCGTCGTCCATCCGCGCGAGACGTTCCGGGAGGCGATCGCCGCGGGCGCGGCCGCGATCATCCTGGCGCACAACCATCCCTCCGGCGATCCTTCGCCCAGCCCGGAGGATTTGGACCTCACGCGCCGGCTTGCCGAAGCCGGCCGGCTGTTGGGCATCCCGGTGCTGGACCATCTGATCGTCGGAAACGGCGAGCCGCTGAGCTTACGGGCCGGCGGGTTCCTGGAGCCGGAACGCTGATGCCGATCCGCACGTATCAGCTCAAAAATCCTTTTCCCGAATCGGAAGAACCCCGGGACCCATTCGTCGCCGAGGCCCCCGTCCGCAGGACGCTCACCGTCTCCGAACTCGCGCGGCAGGTGAAGGGGCTGTTCGAGGAGTCCTTTTCCGCTCCGGTGTATGTCGAAGGGGAAATGTCCGACCCGAAGGTTTACCCCAGCGGCCACCTCTGGTTTGATTTCAAAGACGCCAACACCTGCCTGAAGGCCGTGATGTGGCGCGACAATGTCCGCCGCCTTAAGTTCGAGCCGGAACAGGGACTGCAGGTGATCTGCCTGGGCCGCGCCACCTTCTATCCCCCGCGCGGCGAGGTGAAATTCGAAGTGCTTTCCATCGAGCCCAAGGGGATGGGCGCACTCCAGCTGGCGTTCGAGCAGTTGAAGGAAAAACTCCAGCAGGAAGGGCTGTTCTCCGAGGAGCGCAAGCGGCCCCTGCCTCTCTTCCCCGAACGGATCGGGATCGTCACATCGCCGCGGGGCGCCGCGATCGACGACATGCTGAAGGTGCTGGGCGGCCGGGTGCAGGTGGTGCTGCGGCCGGTGCGGGTGCAGGGCGACGGCGCGGCCGAAGCGATCGCGCAAGGGATCCGGGAACTCAATGCTGGCTCCTACGGGTTGGATCTGATCATTGCCGGGCGCGGCGGCGGCTCTCTGGAAGACCTCTGGTCGTTCAACGAAGAACGGGTGGCCCGCGCGATCTTCTTGTCGGAGCTGCCGGTCATTTCCGCGGTCGGGCATGAAAAAGATGTCTCCATTGCGGACCTGGTGGCCGATGTCCGGGCCGCCACACCCACGAAGGCGGCCGAGATGGTGCTGGCCCAACGGCGCGGGATGGTCGACCGGCTGCTGGCGGTCCTGTCCGAACCGGTCTTCACCGATCCGGAAACCTGGCTGCAGGAACAGGATGAAAAGCTGGACGATCTTCAGACCGGCCTGCTGGAAGGAGTGGAACAGCCGCTCCTTTCCGCGGTCCATGGGCTGAAGCGGCTGCACGGGGATCTTTTAAACTGTTCGCCGCAGGCGGTAATCCTGCATCAGGCCGAGCGGCTGCGGCGGCTTCAGGGAACGCTGAGTACCGGGATGATGCACCAGCTGCGGCAGACGGCAGACCGGATCCATGGCTTCGCCGGCCGGCTCCACGCGCTGAGCCCCCTGGCCGTGTTGGACCGAGGGTACTCCATCACGTTTGACGAGAAGGGAACCATTCTCAAGGAAGCGAAAAAAGTTCAACCAGGCGACAAGATCCAGACCCGGCTGGCCCGAGGGCGGGTGAGCAGCCGGGTGGAATCGGTCGAGGAGGAAACCCATGGCGGCTAAACCGGCGAAGGGATCGTTCGAACATTCATTGGAGCGGCTGGAAGCGATCGTGGAAGAACTGCAGTCCACCGAGCTTCCGCTGGATGCCCGCTTGAAACGTTTCGAAGAGGGCGTGGCCCTCGTGCGGGAGTGCAAGAAGGCGCTGGAAGGAGCCACGAAGAAAGTGGAAGTGCTGGTGAAATCCTCCGGCGGCAAGCTGGAGACCCGGCTGTTCGACGAGGTGAGGGAGCGTCTGCGAGAGACCGGGTCAGGCGATTACGACGCGGAGGGCGGGAACGACTGATGAGTATGAAAGTTCGATTCGCCCCCAGCCCCACCGGATTTCTGCACGTCGGTTCCGCCCGGACCGCGCTGTTTAACTGGCTGTTCGCGCGGCACGAGAACGGGCAGTTCCTGCTGCGCATCGAGGACACCGACCTCGTCCGCTCCAAACAGGAGTTCCTCGATGAGATCCTCGAGTCCCTGCGCTGGCTCGGCCTGTCCTGGGACGGCGAGGTGATCTTCCAGAGCCAACGCGCGAAAGAAGGGATCTATCAGAAAACCGCAGACCGGCTGCTGGCGGATGGCAAGGCGTACGCCGACGGCAAGGCGATCCTGCTGAAGATCACGCCCGGCGAGCTCATTACGTTCGAGGATGTGGTGCACGACCAGATCCGCGTGAACACACTGGAGATCAAGGACCAGGTCCTCATGAAATCCGACGGCATGCCCACCTACAGCTTCGCCTGCGTGGTGGACGACTCCTGCTTAGGCATCACGCATGTCATCCGCGGCGACGACCATATCTCCAACACCCCCAAACAGATCCTGATCCATCGAGCACTCGGGCTGACGCCGCCCGCGTACGTCCACATCCCTCTGATCCTGGGCGAGGACCGGTCCCGTCTCTCCAAGCGGCATGGGGCGACCAACCTGAACGACTACAAAAAAATGGGCATCTTGCCGGAAGCGATGGTGAATTTTCTTTCTTTGCTCGGCTGGTCGCCGGGCGGAGACCGGGAAATCCTGTCGACGGAGGAGATCATCAAGGAATTCACGCTCGACCGGATCGGCAAGACCGGCGCCATGTTCGATCTGAAGAAACTGCTCTGGATGAACAGCCAGTACATGGCCAAGGCCTCCCTGGAACAGCTGCTGCCGCTGGTCCAGGAAGCGCTGCAGCAGCGGGGCTGGAAGTCGCCGGATCCGGCCTGGCTGAACCAGGTGATCGAAGTCTATAAAAGCCGGACGGAAACGGTCGAGGATTTCTGCAAACAGACGCAGGGTCTCTTCACGGACGAAATCCCGTTCGACCCCGAAGCGGTGACGCTGCGCTTGAAAGCGCCTGGGGCCGGGGAGCGGCTGGGAAAGTTCGCCGACCGGCTGGAGAAGCTGTCTGACTGGACCGCCGCCGCCATTGAAGCGGCCTGCCGGTCGCTTGCCGAAGAATCCAAATTGAAAGCCGCCGACTTAATCCACCCGGCCCGTGTGGCCGTGACCGGCCGGTCGGTGGGGCCGTCGCTGTTTCATGTGCTGGAGGTAGCGGGCCGCGACCGGGTCATTCCGCGCCTGCGCCAGGCCGCTTCCACCCTCTGTTCCGCCTGATATAATAAATCTTCTTGCCCTGTGGTGTAACGGTAGCACAGCAGATTCTGGATCTGCTTGTCATGGTTCGAATCCATGCGGGGCAGCCACTTATCCGGCCGAAAGGCCCATCGGGCCTGCCGGCTGGATCATGGGTTTGCTCCCTTGGATGAACCTCGCGAAGCGCTCGAATGACCGAGCCGGGCACCGCGCCGAGAAGGCGTGGTCGGCGAGGAAATGCCTGAAGTGCGGCAGCACGGAAGGCGCCATGCGGGGCAGCCACTTCCTAAACAAACTGTAATCCAAAGTTCACCTCCGCGTTATTTCCCCCGGTGTAATTTTTAAATAAGAGGAGAAAATCCATGTCGACACTCACGCAACGGCGGGCCCGGGCGAAGCCGGGAACCACGGGAGAAGGGAAATACTACCGGATTGTGACCCGGCCGAAAGAACAGTTCGTCACGTTCCGGACCCAGGATGTGGGACGGCCGGGGCATGTCCTCCGGCTTTCGGGAAAACGCCCCAGCGGGTCGTGGGACACCCAGGCGTGGCTGATCGGCAAGGAGGATGCCCACGTCAAAGGCAATCGGATCGTTCCGGAAACCGCGGAAGCGAAGAAGGTCGTCGGAACCCTGGGATCGGTTCCGATTCGCGTGAAAACGGACATTTTCAAGGCCCAGGCCGCGCGCAGACATCGCGCGGCTTAACGGCTTTCCTGGCATATAATGCCCCTGTGGAAGAAAGCGGCGGGCAAGGCACATTTGAAGCGTTAGGGCTCCATCCGGATCTCCTCAAGGGGATCCACGACCTCGGGTTTCTGCATCCGACTCCGATCCAGGTGAAGGCCATCCCGGTGATCCTGGAGGGAAAGGACTTCGTCGGCTGCGCCCAGACCGGGACCGGGAAGACCGCCGCGTTCGTGCTGCCGATCCTGCATCAATTGCTTCAGGGCAAGAGCGGCAAGCATGTCCGCGCGTTGATCATCGCTCCGACCCGGGAGCTCGCACTCCAGTCGATGGACCACCTGAAGGCCCTGTCCCGGTACGTTCACCTGAAAGGACTGGCTGTCTTCGGAGGGGCTCCCATGAACCCTCAGATCACGGCGCTTGAAAACGGCGTGGACATTATCTCGGCGACGCCGGGCCGGCTTTTGGACCACATCTATTCCGGCCGGATCGATTTCGTGGATCTGCAGGTGCTGGTGCTGGATGAGGCCGACCGGATGCTCGACATGGGCTTTCTGCCGGACATCAAGAACATCGTCCGGCTGCTGCCGCCCCAGCGGCAAAACCTGATGTTTTCGGCCACGATGCCGGCCGAGATCATGAAGCTGGCGCACGAGATCCTGCGCAACCCCGTCACGGTGCAGATCGGCCAGCGCCAGGCGCCGGCCGTGGGCATCCGGCAGGCCATTTATCCGGTGGCGCACCATTTGAAAACCGATCTATTGACGGAGCTGCTGCGCGGGGAAGAAATGAACTCGGTGCTTGTTTTCACGAGGACGAAACGAGCCGCGGAGCGGCTTTCCCACGACCTGATGCGCCGCGGGATCAAGGTTTCGGTCCTGCATGGGGACCGCAACCAAAGCCAGCGGCTGGACGCGCTGGATGAGTTCCGTTACGGGAGCTCACAGGTGATGGTGGCCACGGACATCGCCGCGCGCGGCATCGACATCGATGACATCAGCCACGTGATCAATTACGATGTCCCTGATAATCCCGAAGATTACATCCACCGGATCGGACGCACGGCCCGGGCGGAAGCGACCGGCGATGCCTTCACGCTGGTGGATAAAGAGGAAGAGTCGCTCATCCAGGACATCGAGCAGGCGATCCACAGGACCCTTCCCCGGGTGACCTTGCCGCACTTCCATTACCGGCAGGAAAGAAGCCGCCCCGACGGCGGCGGACGCGGCCGCTCCAGCCACGACGGACACCGCCGGCCTCACCGCTCTTCCAGATAACCGGAAAGGCATGTGGTACGTCTATCTGCTGGAGTGTTCGGACGGGTCGGTTTATACGGGGATCACCACGGATCTTCAGCGCCGCCTGAAGCAGCATCAGGCGGGCCAAGGGAGCGCTTACACGCGCGCCAAAGGCCCGGTCCGGTTCCTCTTCCGGGAAAGGCACCCGACCCGTTCTTCCGCCCTCCGGCGTGAAGCGCAAATCAAGAAATTGACTCCCCAAAACAAACGAAAGCTTAGCCGCGCAGGAATCGCGCGAGCGGTTCGTCCTCCGGCCGGACCAGCCCGTCTTCGGTGATGAAGGCGGTGATCAGGCGCGCGGGTGTGACATCGAACGCGAAATTCCGGGCAGGCGTCGCGACGGGGCTGACCCGAACCTTCTGAAAATTTCCTCCCTCGCCGGTTCCCCAAACCCAGTGCACTTCATCCGGACTGCGCTCCTCAATGGGAATCTGCGCGCCGGACGGCGTGGCTGAATCGAACGTGGAGCGGGGAGCGGCGACGTAAAAAGGGATTTCATGCTGTTGGGCCAGGACGGCCAGCGTGTAGGTGCCAATCTTGTTTGCCGTGTCGCCGTTGGCCGCGATCCGGTCCGCTCCCACGATGACACAGTCGACCTCTTTCCGCTGCATGAGCCAACCGCTCACCGTATCGGCCACCAGCGCGTGTGCCACCCCTTCTTCTCCCAACTCCCAGGCCGTCAGTTTTGACCCCTGGCCGCGCGGGCGGGTCTCCGGAACGAAGACGAACGGTTCTTTTCCATTGCGATGCGCGAGATAAACGGGGGCCAGCGCCGAGCCCCAATCGGCGAAAGCCAACCAGCCGGCGTTGCACTGCGTGAGGATCCGGGCGGATTTTTCGATGAGTGGCTCCCCGACGCGTCCGATCTTCTCACAGGCGGCCACATTGGCATCGGCCAACCGGTCGGTCATGGCCCACGCGGCTTGACGCGCGGCCGCGGGATCCGGCGCGGAGCGGACGGCGGCACCCACTTCCTCGACGGCATAAAAGAGGTCCCGCGCTGTCGGGCGGGTGGCGCGAATCGCCTCGGCGGCCTGCCGGACGTTCTCCAAGAAACCTTCGTCCGGAGCGGATTGCGCCGCTTGAGCCAGCGCATAGCCGGCGGCGACGCCGATCGCGCCTGCTCCGCGCACCGCCATGTCCCGGATCGCTTTCGCGGTGTCGGTCCAGGCCGGGCAGTCCAGGATCTCAAAACGGTGAGGCAAAAGCCGCTGTTCGACCATCCGAACCCGCGGCCCCTCTCTCCAGACGGAACGGTACGGTTGTCCATTGACGCGCATGCGCAAATTATACCCCGGATTACAAAGCCGTCATCTCGGCTTCATTTAAAAATTAAGCGGGGAGGGCTATACTTGTGATGCCTATGGGACGACTCCGGTTTCCTTGGAAATGGATCATCGGCCGCATGGCCAAGCGCCGCGGGTTCCTGGATCCTTTTCTCGTGCTGGCCCGCATGGGCCAATTCGGCCAGCCGGTAGAGACCGTCGCACCGATCGAGCTGATGCGGTCGGGCATGGTGCTCTACGCGCGCGGCATGATCAACGGGCAGGCCTTTCAGCACAACGTGGATTGGATCTGGCCTTATTGGGTGGTCCGGCAGTTCGATCCGCAGGACGAGGCCTTCATCCCCTGGGCGTTTGCGGTCAGCCACATCAATCTGAGCTTTCGGAACTGGACCGCCGTGGGAATGCCGGATTTCCATGAACTGCCGATCGTCGATCCGCGCGGTTTGGTGACTCCGTTTCTGGACGGATGGTCGCTCGACGCGGCGATCGTGAGCGCTTCCACCCCCGCGCTGATTCCCTCGCGGCAAAAGACAGCTCAACAACGATTGATCCTGGAAGGACGGCTGGCTGTGGTCACGCACACTCAGGCCGGCACGCTGGAACTGGATGCGGAAACCGATGTGGTCTGCGAAAAACAGGAACCGGTCTGCCGGATCCAATGGACGGGCCGGTCCGCGGCGGGGGCGTGGCTGGCTGTGATGTTGAGGCCGTACAATCCCGAAGGGGTCAGCTTCATTCAGTCGATCGCATTGACTTCGGACCGGTTGGGCTGGGAGATCAACGGCCGGCCGCGGGTGCGCTTTTCGGAAGCCGCCGACCGGCACGTAGCTTCTTCGTATCAGACCGGCGATGTGTACTATCAGCTGCCCGAAGGAGTCCAGAACGAGCGGACGGAATGCGGGGTGGGGCTGGCGACCGCGGCGGCGCTGTTCGAGCTCAAACCCGGTGTCGAGCGTTCCATTACCGTGACGGTCCCGCTGGATCCCGCCGGCGCGCGCAAGCACGGAGCGGCGGCCGTTCCTTCTCTCGACTGGAGCAAGGTGAGCCAGCCCGGCGCCCGGCTTCAGATTCCGGATTCAAAAATAAAATTCCTGTACGACTCAGCGGTACGCAGTCTGCTCCTGCATTCTCCCGGCGAGGTGTATCCGGGTCCCTATACCTACAAGCATTTTTGGTTCCGGGACGCGGCGTTCATCATTCCGGCCTTGACGTGTCTGGGATTCACGGAACGGGCCGAGCGGGCGCTGGACCGGTTTCCGGAACGGCAGACGCTCACCGGTTTTTTCCGGTCGCAGGAAGGGGAATGGGACTCCAACGGCCAGGCGCTGTGGGCGCTGGGCCGGTTCTGCGAGCTGACGGGCCGCCCACCGAAAGAGGCCTGGCGATCCGCGATGCTGCGCGCGGCCGGCTGGATTCAGCGGAAACGGCTGCCGGCGGGGACCGGGGAGCCGCACGCGGGGCTTTTCCCGGCCGGGTTCAGCGCCGAGCATTTTGGGCCTACCGATTATTATTACTGGGATGACTTCTGGGGCGTAGCCGGCCTGCAGATTGCAGCAGAAACGGCCTGGCAATCCGGTGACCCGGATAGGGGGGCGAAACTTCATCAAGCCGCCAAGGATTTTCTCCGCTGTACCGAAGAAAGCATCCGCTACAGCGCGATCCGCTTGAAGCAGGCGGCGGTCCCCGCTTCGCCGTACCGACGGTTGGATGCGGGTGCGATCGGGCCGCTGGTGGCCGGCTATCCGCTGCAGATCTGGGCGCCCGACGATCCGCGGCTGAAAGCCACGGTGGAGTTTTTATTGAGGCGCTGTTTCCTGCGGGACTGTTTTTTTCAGGAAATCAGCCACTCCGGTCTCAATGCCTACCTGACGCTGCACGTGGCGCAGGCGCTGCTCCGGAGCGGGGACAGCCGGTATGAAGCGTTAATGGTCGCGGTGGCCGAGCTGGCTTCCCCGACCGGCCAATGGCCGGAGGCCATCCATCCGAGGACGCTCGGCGGCTGCATGGGAGACGGCCAGCATGTCTGGGCTTCGGCCGAATGGGTACTGCTGATCCGCAACTTGTTTGTGCGGGAGGAGGGGCACCGGCTGGTGCTGGCCTCCGGCGTGCCGGCCGCCTGGACTGCCCCGGAAGGGGCCCGCATCAGCTTTGGTCCAACTCTTACGCCTTTCGGGGAGATCACCGTAAACCTGGAGCGCAAGTCCGGAAAACTCCAGGTAAACTATCAAGCACGGTGGCATGACAGTGAACCGGCGGTGGAGGTGCATCTGCCCGGCCATCCGGCGGTCACGTTGCCGGCCGGGCAGCGAACCCTGGAGGTGTCGGAATGACGAAAGCGCCCCATTACATCGCTCAAATCGATTCCTCTTCCACCGTTCTGCGCGCGCTCGCCAACGTCCTGCGGGGAAAGGATCTGCCGGGGCTCGGGCTTTATCCGACTTCCGAGGCGCTGGCGAAGACCGCCAACGCAATGCCCGCGAACCTCAGGCGCTTTCTCTACATTGTCGGCGGCTGGCGGGAGGCGCTGAAATCGCGGGACATCGACCACGTACGGGCCGAGCAAATGTCCCAATGGGTCACGAGTCTCTATCCCCGCCGTTCCTATCCCGGCGTCATGATCGGGTCGTCCAACGGTGCTGCGGTCTATCTGGGCGCGGCGCTGGGGATGCCATGGCTGCCTCAGACGTTCCTCATTCCTATCGGGCGATCCGGCGGCGTGCTTCATCCCGACGAGCTTAAAAAAGACATCGCGATGACCCGCGAGTCCGCCCGCCGGCTGTTGGAAAACAACCCCGACCTGCAGGTCAACCAGATGCACGATCCGGTCCAGGACCGGCTGATGGTGCAGCGGATGGCCTACTTCCGCGTCAAACGCATCGGGCTGGGAAAAACGTTCACGCGGTTTCTCGAGTCGCGCCTGCCGCGCGGGGCCACCATTTTAGTGCTGGACTGCCAATACCAATGGCCCATGGCTAAACTCGGAGATCGCCATTACTTCCAGCTCGGCGGGTTCGGCGGCATTACGGCGCAGGAATACCTCAAGGGAGGCGCTCGGGTCAGCCGGTTCCTGCGGGCCCAGCATTCTCCGGTGCGTCGCTGGGACCCTCCGAAAATCACGGAATACCGGCCGGAAGCCGAATGGGGGTTCGAACCGGCGTTGCTGGAAGAGGTGCGCAAGATCGCCAAGAGGCGCGGCTACCGCATCAAGCGGTTGATCATCAAAGACCCGGAGGACATGAGTCCGATGGTGGCCGACCTTTACCGGTGGTGGTACAGGCAGCGGGGGATCCCCGACAACCGCATGCTGGCCGAATCATTCATTTTGCTGGAGCCCTACTGGTGCCTCCGGGCCGGCCTGGTCCCTTTCTGGATGACCTTCAACACGCTTTCTTCCGCGGACCGGCTGGAAAAATATCTCAACAAGGCCGCGGCATTCGACGAGATCTACATGACCCTTTTCGCCAACGGCGTCCGGGGGGCCGGCCAAGTCCCTCTCTCGCGCTGGCGCGCGATCCTTCGCCGCGCGAAGAAAATCGGGCGGTTTGTAGGGGTGGACGAGAAGGCCTTCCCCAGTGATTTGGGCATTTATCTCCGGTATTCGCTGGAGATCAAAAAAATCGCGGGACGGTATCCTCTGCCCGAACCGCTGGATCATAAACAGTTCCAGCGCTTCCTCCGGCAGGCATCCGCCCGCTATGGCGTGAATTGGGCCTGAGTTACGGAATCGTCATTCCAAATTCATCGGCGCGTTAGTATCTCCAGGCCATACTTTTTACTGAAAATCCAAGGAGAGGGGGTGGCTGCGGAATGAGGATTAACCGGTCTTTCGCGGCGCGTTCCATCGCCCGCTTGAAGCGGGTGCGGCCGGCCTTGTTGGCGCGCCTCGCCCTGGGCGCGGTGCTGGCCTCCCCCGCCTGGGGTGCGGCGTACCTGCTCAGCCGGCCGCGAATCCGGAGGTGGAAAGATCCGCGCGTGGTTAAGCGGTTCATGGAACGCCATCGCTTGTTCTTTGAGGGGGTGGACGAATCCACGCTTCGGATTGAGACGCTCTCCGGAGGGGTCAGCAACTGCAACTTTCTCTGGAGTTTCCGAACCCTCGGCGGCAAGGAAACGCAGGTTTGCGTCAAACTGTTTCTTCCGATGGGATCCGTCTGGGCGCGGCTGTTGCCCATCTTAAGCCCTTTCCCTCCGATTGAGCCGGTTTCCCGCCGCCAACGGCTTGCCGCCGATGCGCTGACCCGCCTCCACCTGATCCGGCAGCAGGTCCCGGTGCCGGACGTTTTCCTTGCGGACCCGGCCGAATGCATTACCGTCAGTGAATATGTGCGCGGCGAACCGCTCACGCGCGCTCTGCTGCGCATGGCCCGGCAAGGAGATCTCAGCGGGGACGATCAAACCCTTCTTTGGAAATGCGGGGCCGTCCTGGCCCGGATCCACGCCGCCGGCTTTTCAGTCATTGACGCTCAGCCCGCCAACTGCTTGTGGGTTGCCGAAAAAAAGGAGCTGACCATGCTGGATTTTGAGTACGGCACCCGCTCGGATCATCGAGGATGGGATTTAAGCTTTTTCGGCGCTTTCCTCTGCGCCCAGCTGTCGGGTTCCCTGCGGGCGCGGGCCCAGGAGCTTTTCAGGCAGGGCTACCTCGATTCCGGCGGATCCGACGCGCTGGCGTTCGAGGTGGAGAGCCGCGGCCTGGAGGATTTTCTGCCTCTGTTCCAGATCATCCTCGATCTGCGCAGTTTCACGCCGGAAAAATTGGCCGGTCTTGAAACTCAGCCGGCCCCAGCCGAGGCTCCCGCGGCATGAACGCCTCCACGCTGTTCGTGCGATGCCTCGAGCGGGAAGGGGTGGAATGGGTTTTCGGGCTTCCCGGAGAGGAGAATCTGGCGTTCCTGGATGCCCTTTCCCAGTCTTCGATCCGGTTCGTCTCATGCCGCCATGAGCAGGGGGCCGCGTTCATGGCGGACGTGTATGGCCGTCTCACCGGGAAGGCCGGGGTGTGCCTGAGCACGCTGGGGCCGGGAGCCACCAATTTGCTGACCGGAGTGGCGGACGCTTTCCTGGATCACGCTCCGCTGGTGGCGATCACGGCCCAAGTAGGGATGGAACGTCTCCACAAAGAATCCCATCAGGCGATTGATCTGACCGGAATTTTCCGGTCTGTGACCAAATGGAGCGGGTCTGCGCGGCATCCTTCGGTTATTCCGGAGGTGGTCCGCAAGGCCTTCAAGATCGCCCAGGCGGAAAAACCCGGTCCCTGCCACATCGAACTGCCTGAAGATGTGGCTTCGTGCGACGCGGAGGGAGAATCCCTGGACCCGGAACGGCCGCGCCGGCCTTCTCCGGACCGGCCCTCGCTTCAACTCGCCTCCGCGTTAATCGAGGCCTCGCGCCATCCCATTCTTCTGGCCGGCAACGGCGTCATCCGGGGCAAGGCCTCGGAAGAGCTTCTCCTCTTTTCAAAATCGACCGGGATTCCCGTCGCCAACACATTCATGGCGAAGGGCGTGGTTCCGTGGGATTACGAGCTTTCGCTGATGTCCATCGGCCTGCAGGCCCACGACTACGTCAGCTGTGGTTTCGACCAGGCCGATTTGGTGATCGCGGTCGGGTACGATTTCGCGGAATACGCGCCCCGGTTCTGGAACCCGAAGGGCGACAAAAAAATCATCCACATCGATTTCACCCCCAGCGAGGTCGACGCGGCCTACCAGCCCGCCGTCGAGATCGTGGCCGACATCCGGGAAACGCTGGAGCTTCTGCGCCCGCTGATTTCCCAGCCGAAGCGCCTGTCGACTCCTCATAAACTCCGGGAATTCATCCTCCAAAACCTGGAACGGTTCAACGCGGACGCCTCGTTTCCTTTAAAACCGCAGCGAATCCTCCACGATCTGCATTCGGCGATCGGCAGAAAAGGCCTCATCATCAGTGATGTCGGCGCGCATAAGCTGTGGATCGCCCGGATGTTTCTGGCATCGGAGCCCAACTCCGTCATCATCTCCAACGGGTTCGCTTCCATGGGCATCGCGCTGCCGGGAGCCGTCGCGGCCAAACTGATCGAGCCGGATCGCCCGGTCGCGGCCGTTTGCGGAGACGGCGGGTTCCTGATGAACTCCCAGGAGCTGGAAACGGCCGTCCGGTTTAAGCTCAACCCCGTGATCCTGATTTTCAATGACAGCAGCTACGGGCTGATCCGGTGGAAACAGGAGGCGCAGTTCGGGCGGTCGTTCGGCGTCTCGTTCGGGAATCCCGATTGGGTGGCGTTCGCGTCGTCGTTCGGCGCGAAGGGGTACCGGATTGAAGCCGCTTCGGACCTGCCGACGGTGCTCCGGGAGGCCTTTCGGCAAAAAGTACCCAGCGTCATCGACGTGCCGGTGGATTACCAGGAGCATGGGCATCTGATCCAGGAGTTGGGCCATCTCGTCTGCCCTATATGAAAAATTCGTAATCGAGGATTCATGTTCCCGTCATGTTGATGAGCCAAACTAGTACCGAATAAGGAGGCGTTTGGCCTAACCCATGAATGAAGAAATCGCATTGACGGTTATTGCCGCGATGAGCGTGGTGTGGGTCGCCATGGCGGCGTTCACCCTGCGGCAGGTTCGCCGGACCTTTCGAGAGGCCAGCGAATTTCTGGCCGTGGTCCGGGCCGAGTTGGTCCCTTTTCTTCAGCAGGCGCGTGAACTCGAAGGAAGCGTTCAGCATGCTTCCGGATTTTTCCGCGCGGTGGGGGATTGGGGGAAAACGCTGAAAGAATCCGAAAATAAATTTCGGGAGAAGAGCAACGGATGGGTCGCTGAGGTCATGGCGATGGGAGCCGGACTCCGGGCCATTTCCGGGCTGTTTCGACGAACGGTTTATCACAGAGAAAGGAGCCTTTCCGATGATCGATCATGAGCCAATGACGGCGCCGAACCAGGCAGCATTATTATTTGTGAGCGGAGCATTGGTGGGAGCGGCTGCGGGACTGCTGTTTGCCCCCAAACCGGGACGTGAGACACGGAAGCAGCTGCGCGGCTATATCCAAAAAACCAAGAGTAATCTCCGCCATTTCGGAGAAAAAGCGGAAGAAGCTGTCGAGGAAGCGGGAGAAATGCTGAGCAAAGCAGTGAAGAGGGCCTAGAGATGGTAAAATCGGGGCATGCTGGATATATTCGAAAAAGGCGGGCCGGTCATGTGGCCGCTGCTCGCCGCGTCCATCGTGGCCCTGGCCGTCGTCATCGAACGGCTGATCTTTATTCTTCGTGAACTGGAATCCCGAAACCCCGCGCTGGTCGGCCAGATCTTAAGCCACATGGAGAGCGGGGATGTGGCCCGGGCCATCGAAACCGGCCGGAACTCCGAGGATTTTGTCGCCCGGACGCTCGTTTACGGGCTTTCCCATCGCAACAAGTCGTTTTCCAACGCGTTGCTTCAAGCGGCCAACCGGGAGCTCCAGCAGTTCAGCCGTGGCCTCCCGATCCTGGACACCATCGTGACGCTGGCCCCGCTGCTGGGACTGTTGGGGACCGTCTCGGGCCTGATCCGGTCTTTCAGTTTGCTGGGAACCCAACAGCTGGATGCGCCCGCGGCGATCACCGGCGGCATCGCGGAGGCGCTCATTGCCACCGCGTTCGGCTTGAGCATCGCCATTGTGGCGCTGATTCCGCTGAATTACCTGAACGCGCGGGTGGAAGAAGCCCGGCGCGAGATCGAAGACGCCTCGACCCATCTGGAGCTGCTGCTGATGGAGCCGGCGAGGCGGGAATGAGGATTCCCGCGCCGCAGGGGAGACGGCGTGCCCGGATCGAGATTATCCCGCTCATCGACATCATGTTTTTCCTTCTGGCCACCTTTGTCATGGTGTCCCTGTCGATGATCAAAAACCGAGGGATTCCCGTCCAGCTGCCGGCTGCGGTCTCGGGCAAGCCGCAGGAACGGCGGATCTACGCCACGATCAGCGTCACGGAGAACGGCGACGTTTATCTGGATAAGGAAAAGATCGCTCTGAAGGCGCTCTCTTCCCGCTTAAGCCGAATGAAGCAGAAGGAGGCCGATCTTCGGGTCTTTATCCAAGGGGACGAGCGGGCCCCGTTCGGCAGCATCGCTCAGGTCATGGACGAGGTCCGGATGCTTGGGATCACCAAGGTCGCCATCCAGACCCGTAACCCCAAAGAATCCTGACATGCGTCCGGAGTTGAAGGTCGGAGTCACGCTGTCGGTACTTTTCCATTCCGCGGTGCTGGCCTTCGCGGGCTGGGGTCTGGCCCATTCCGCCCAGTATGGGATGGAACTGGGCAGCGGCGGCTTGGAGTTGACCCTGGTCGCGGCTCCTCCCCGTGGCGATTCGAGAGCGCACATCGAGCCGGAGGCGCTTCCTCCCACCCGCGGCGAAGTCCTGTTTCCCGAACCGGCTGCGCCTCCCAAACCCGCGGAACCGGCTTCGGTCACCGGAGACGGAACTTCTCCGGTGCCGGGCTTAAGCCCTACCGCCTTTTATTCTTTCGGAGGCGGGCAGTCCCGTGCCGCTTCCGCCGCCTTCAAGAACCCGGCTCCCCCTTATCCCGAAACCGCGCGCCGCTTGGGGCAGGAGGGGCTGGTGGTTCTCCGCGTCGCCATCGACAAGAGCGGCCGGCCCGCCCGCGTTGCGATCCACCGCAGTTCCGGCTATCCCCTGCTGGACGATTCCGCGCAGGCCACCGTTCAGCGCTGGAAATTTGTTCCCGCGCGGCTGGCCGGATTGCCGGTCGACAGCATGGAAAACTTAAAGGTCCGCTTCCTCCTCAACGAGAACGAACAAGCTTCCTAACAGTTTTGTAATCCAAAAGTCATCTCCCCGTTAGGCCCCGCATGGTTCACTTCCCTTTAGAGACAAGGAGGTGCGCCCATGATCCAAGAACTGGATTTTGCGTCCGAATCCCCCTTTGAGGAGGAAGAGGAAACCTGTCCGGAGTGCGGAATGGAAAAAGAATTCTGGAAAACCCCCGGTTTCAAACACAGCGGAGAAACGTTCTGCTGCCGGAGCTGCGCAGAAGGAATCGGCTGCACCTGTGTGGAAGAGGAGGTGCCCGCGAAGAGAGCTCAAGGAGGGTCTCGTGCATATCGCGCTTGAGCCGGTTGCTTCGCTGATCGCGGGGGCGCTGATTCTGGCCATGCCTCACCTGTTGAATTACATCGTGGCGCTCTATCTGATTCTGGTGGGAATTGCGGGATTGTTCTGATGGGTTGGCTGTGGTTCTGGGTCCTTTTTTGGACGCCCACGCCGGCCTACGCTCACTGCGACATTCCGTGCGGGATCTACAGTCCGTGGGTGGCGCTGCTGGCCTCCAAGACCGTCTGGACGATGGTGAAAAAGATTCAGGAGTTGCGGCGTCCTCCGGCCGGAGCCCCAGCCAAAGAGCGGCTGGATTACCAGAACGCGGTTTCCCGGATGGTGCGTGTCAAGGAGGACCATGCGGAATTGTGCAAGCGGGAGCTCCAGATTCTATGGAGCGACTATTTTAAGCCCGAACATCTGAAGGCGGAACCCCGGCTTCACGAGATTTTTTGGAACGCGTTGAAACAGTGCTCCAAAACCAAGCAGGGCGTTGATCTGAGAGCGGCTGTTTCGCTGAGAACGCAGGTTCAGAAAATCGCCGATCTTTTTGAGCGAACCCAAAAAGAAGGAAGCTAAGCGGTGATGCGGTAGACCCGGTCGCCGATCCGGGCCCGGGCTGAGACCTTAATGCCGGCCTCATCCCCTTTCCGGATTTCCGGCACCGGCCGGTGATTGATCTGCATTGAAGCGATCGAGTGCTGGAAGTCCGTGGTGTGTCCCTTGATCCAGATCCGGTCGCCCGTTTTCAGCGTGCCCTGCTTGAGCCGGATCACGGCGACGACCGGGATCCGAAAGAACGCCACCACCGTTCCGATTTCATCCCCGCCTTTTTTCTTGCCGGCCGGTTTCTTGGGAGAAGCCGGCTTCTTTTTAGCCGCAGTCTTCGGTTTCGTCCGAACCGGTTTTTTCCTGGTTGCCGGCTTCTTTTTCTTGCCGGTTCCCATCAATTTTTTAAGCAGTTTGCCGATCATGCTATCGACATTAACCCCAAAAAAAGTACGGGTCAAGAGGTTATAATCGGAGGATATGAAGACCCGGATCGCGATTCTTTTTTTGGGATGGATGGTTCTTTGGGCCGGAGCATTTCCGTCGGCCGCGCAAAGAAAAGGAGGCGGGAAAATCGAAATTTATAACGCCTGGTCGGGCCGGACGGAACAGGTGGAGCCGGTCGTCAAGTCCGACGAGGAATGGAAGAAGATCCTGACGCCGGAGCAGTACCAGGTCACCCGGCGTAAAGGGACCGAACGGCCGTTCAGCAATACCTGCGCGGTTCCGCCCGCCGGGGAAGGCATTTATCAGTGCGTTGGCTGCGGCACCGATCTGTTCGCGTTCGGAAAAAAATTCGAGTCGGGAACCGGCTGGCCGAGCTTCGGGGCGCCGGTATCTCCGCTGAACGTCACGATCGAACAGGACAACAGCTTCGGCATGCGGCGGGAAGAGGTATCGTGTGCCCGCTGCGGCGCGCATCTGGGGCATGTCTTTGATGATGGGCCTGCGCCCACCGGCAAACGCTACTGCATCAACGCGGTTGCGTTGAAACTGCACGTCCAGTGAAAGAGATCGGTTTCGCGCTCGCGCTGCTGGCGGTTTCGCCGGCTTGGGCGGATCAGCCGGTTACCGTCCTCGCGATGGGGGATTCGACGACGGCCGGCACACCCGGTTTCCGGTCGCCGGTGGAAGCGCCGCCGGACGGCGCCGGCGACGAACAAAGCCAATACGCGCACTGGGTCCGCCAGCTTCACCCGGAGTGGCGCGTCCTCAACCGCGGCGTGAACGGGGAACGCACGGATCAGATCCTTCGCCGGCTCCCGCCGGACCTCCGGACGCTCAAACCCCAGGTTGTTGTCCTGCTGGCCGGCGTGAACGATCTTTACCAGGGCCGGTCCGCGGAGCAGGTGGAGGAGAATCTTGAACGCATGATCCGGCTCTCACTCGAAGCGCGCGCCCGGGTCGTGGTCTGCACGATCCTGCCGTACAACAGCGCGCCGCCCTCGGTGCTGGACCGGATGCGGCGCGTCAACCGCTGGATCCGGGAAACCAGTTCGCGCGAAGGATTGGGTTTCTGCGATCTTTTCAGCGTGGTGGAGAACCCGGCCCGGCCGGGCACGCTGCGGGGCACCCCGGACGGCCTTCATCCCGATGTGGACGGATACCGAAAAATGGGCGAGACCATCGGCGAAGAACTCCAACGGGTGCTTTCGTGAGTAAGGACAAGATCTTTTCAAGGAAAAGCCGGCGGATTGAAGACTTCAATTTCGGCGGGAAAACCGCGGCGGTCTTCGATGACATGCTGGACCGCTCCGTTCCTTTTTACGCCGAGATCCAGCGGATGATCGGCGAGATCGCGGCGGATTTCGCGGTGAAGGGAACGAATGTTTACGATCTCGGCTGTTCCACCGGCACCACGTTCGTGGCACTCGACCGCGTCCTTGCTCCCGGGGTCCGGTTCGTGGGGGTGGATTCCTCTCCGGAGATGCTTCAAAAGTGCCGGGAAAAGCTCAAGGGATACGGCGTCCGGCGGCCGTTCCGGCTGGTGCGCGCCGACCTGAACAAGCCCGTTTCGATCCGGAAGGCCTCCGTGGTGATCCTGAACCTGACGCTGCAGTTTGTCCGGCCCCTGTACCGGCACCGGCTCATCGAGAGCATCGCCCGCGGTGTGGAAAAAGACGGATGCCTTATCCTGATCGAAAAGGTACTCAGCCGGGATTCCGCGCTGAACCGGTTCTTCATCAATTACTATTACGGGTTCAAGAAACGCCAGGGCTACAGCCAGCTGGAAATCAGCCAGAAACGGGAAGCGCTCGAAAACGTGCTGATCCCTTACCGGGTTGAGGAAAACCGGGAGCTCCTGCTCAAAGCGGGGTTCACTCAGTGCGACGTCTTCTTCAAGTGGTACAACTTCTGCGGAATCATTGCCATCAAATGAGCGGCCTCGCGCACCGGCTTAACATCGCGGCCGGGAATTTCTTCTTCAAATACCGCAATGCCATTTTCCCCGTCACGTTCCTGGTTTTCCTGCTGGTCGTGCGTCCGGAGGTTTTCCGGGGTCACGCTGCGCTCGACCGGCTCCTGCGGGTCGCCGGGTTTTTCGTCGTGCTGGCGGGGGAACTCATCCGGCTCTCCACGATCGGGTTCGAATACATTGAGCGCGGCGGGAAGGAAGGGCGGGTTTACGCGAGCCGCCTGGTCCAGAAAGGAGTCTACGGGCTTACGCGCAACCCGATGTACGTCGGGAATTTTCTCATCGCGGTGGGGCTGGTGATGTTCAGCGGCGCTCCGGCGGCTTACGCCACCGTGATTCCGTTTTTCTTCTTCGTTTACCAGGCCATCATCGCGGCGGAATCCGAGTTTCTTCGCAGGACGTTCGGAGCTGAGTACGAGGCCTACTGCGCCCGGGTCCCCTGGTTCCTGCCTTCGTTCCGCGGGTTCCGTGAGGCGTTCGCCGGCACGCGGTTTAATATTCGCCGGGCCGTCCGGCAGGACTTGAGTACCTTCACGTGGGTCGGGATGGTGCTTGCGGCCCTTCCGTTCTGGCGGGCGGTCTTTCTGTACGGGTGGAACTCCGCGCAGAAACAAATGAGGCAGACCCTGTTCTTCGAAGCGCTGGTGCTGATCCTTTACGGATCGATGGTTTTCCTGAAGCAAAAACATTCTCCGTTGCTCTACAAAGAAAACCCGGCGTAGCGGCCCCATGATCCCTCGAAATTCCGCACTCTTTTCTTTGGCAGCCGCGTCCATGGTTTTTTTTCTGGCCGCCGGGGAGCCGGCGCGGGCGCAGGAGGCGGCGACCCAGCCGGTCCCGGAAGTTCCGGCCGTCACCTACCGCCTGGGGCAATTCAAAATCGACGGTTCCGGGGATGTCTCCAGCGACAGCCAGGAGCTGAACATCCGGGCGCAGGTCCGGGACCTGTTCTGCAGCCCCGGGTTCCTTTCGGCGGAAGGACGGGTCGCCCAGGAAAAGTTCCGGCACTACGATCTCCATCGCTGGGGCGCGGAAATGGGAACGGGTTGGGCGCTGGATCCGAAAACCGATTTGACGGCCAGCGTCCGCCGGGAAGCCGTCAGCGTCTTCAACATCAGTCCGGACGCGGACCTGGCTTATCGGAGCGTTGCCGGCCTGAACGGCATCGCCGCGCTGGGGCTGGCCCTCAGCCGCGATCAGAGGGACGACCCTTACAGGACCACCCACGGCATCCGGGCCAAACTCCGGGGGGAGCTGGCTTTGCACGCGCTTGGCAGCGACGCCAGTTTCGGACGGATCGACTCCGACTGGGCCTACTACACAACTCCGTGGAAGGACCTGACGCTGGTCGAGCACATCCGCCTGGGCTGGATGGAGAATTTCGACCGCACCGAGGACGTCCCGTTCTTTGAGCGCTATTTTGTGGGAGGCAGCAACACCGTCCGCGGCCACCGGGGCCGCTGGCTTTCCCCGCGCGACATCGAAGACCAGTTCGTCGGCGGCGAGATCCAGATGTTTAATAACATCGAGGCCCGCTGGCCTCTTTTCAAAGAGCGGTGCCGGCGCCGGCTCTCCGCGGCTGTTTTCTTCGACATCGGCCGGTCTTTCCGGCGTTTTTCCGAGGTGGGCGATTTCGGCGCCGGCGCCGGCGCCGGCCTGCGGTACGTGATCGATTGGTGGCAGCTGCAGGGAGTCCTGCGGGCCGATCTCGGTATAAACCTGAATCCCGAAGACGACGACAGCTCCACCCACCTGCACATCACGTTCGGGATGCCGTTCTGATGAAGACGGAGCCCAGGTATTGGGACGTCACGCTGAAAGCGGTCGACGATTTCGGGAACGAGACGCGGCAGTTCGACCTCGCGTTCGCGCCCGGGCTGGCGATGGCTTTCATCCCCGGACAATTCGTGGCGGTCCTCTGCCCGAAAGAAGGCAAGATCATCCGCCGGGCGTATTCCATCGCTTCCGCGCCGGAAGAAGGCCGCCACCTGGAGCTCATCATCAAGCGGGTCGAGGGCGGGGCGGTGACCGCCTGGTTCTGGGGTTTGAAGGCCGGCGCCGCGTTCCGGGTGCACGGTCCGTTCGGAAAATTCGTCCTGCCGGAACCGATCGACTTCGACCTCGTCTTCGTGGCTACCGGCACCGGCATCGCCCCGTTCCGCAGCATGATCCGCCATTTGCTGGCTGTCGGTTTTCAGCGCAGGATCACGTTGCTTTTCGGCGCCCGGTACGAGACGATGATCCCATACCAAGCCGAATGGCTGGATTTGGCGGCCCGCCATCCCCAGTTTACGTACATTCCGACGCTCAGCCGTCCCACCGCGGCGTGGAAAGGGGAAACCGGCTATGTCCAGACCAAGATCGAACAATTCGTTTCCAATCCCGCGGGCCGGCGCATCTACATTTGCGGTTTGAACGAGATGATACAGGCGGTCCAGGAAGCGGCGATCCGGCAGGGATTCCCGGAAGAGCACATCACGTTCGAAAAGTACGACTGAGGGGGATTCTGTGGCAAGAGGGGTCCGTTGGCTCGGGTTGTTGATCGGGATTGCCGTACTGTTGGCGGTGCTGCACAACGCCGACCTTCCGGGTGCCTGGGGTCAGATCCGGACCCTTCGGTGGCGGTTCGGGGTGATCCTCCTCTTTTACGCCGTCATTTTCGGGCTGGACACGCTGGGCTGGCAGTTCGCTCTTCGTCAGGACAGCCAGCACCGCGTCAGCTGGATGCGGCTGTTCTGGACCCGGCTGGCGGGCGAAGCGGTTAATTACATAACCCCGACCGCTTCACTGGGCGGGGAACCGGTCAAGGCCTACCTGCTTTCCAAGCGGTACGGGGTCCCTGTGGCCGATGGAATGGCCTCCGTGGTGGTCGCGAAGACGACCTTTACGCTCAGCATGTTTCTTTTCATCGTGACCGGCTTGGTCGTGGTTGCGTTCTCCACCCCCCTGCAGGGAGCGCTCCTGAAATGGGTCTGGATCACGTTGCCGGCGCTGGTTCTGCTGTTTGTTTTTTTTGTCGCGGTCCAATTTTTCGAGCCGTTCCGCCGCGGCGCGGGGCTGGCAACGCGGCTGGCCCCCGCCTGGCTTTCCCATCTGGGGGCCAAGGTCCAGCACTGGGACCGGACGCTCATCGATCTGTATCGCCAGTCGCCGCGTCGCGTCCTGCTCTCGCTGGGCTGGCATTTCCTGGGCTGGATGGCCGGCATCGGGGAGGTCTACCTGATTCTGAAATTCCTCGGCGTCCCGGTCACGTTTCTGACCGCCTGGGCCCTGGAAGCGCTCTGGGTGCTCCTGCGCAGCAGCGCCTTCATGATCCCGGGATCGCTGGGGGCCAGCGAGGGGTTTCTTCTGCTGGTCTGCTTTGGGCTGGGTATTAATCTGGTTTCCGGGCTCGCGCTCGGGCTGGTCCGCCGGGCCCGGGAATTGTTCTGGATGGGGCTGGGGCTTCTGGAATTTTCGCGTGAACGATAATAGAGGAGGAGTCACGATGCGCCGTTGGATCACAACAATCGCTTTCGGGCTCGCACTGGTTTTCGGCACCCCCGCGTGGGCGGCGACGTACACGCTGGATGCCGATCACTCCACCGTTTCATTCAGGATCCGGCACCTGTTCTCGAAAGTGCCGGGAACATTCGACGAGTTCGAAGGAACATTCGATTACGAGCCGGGTAAGCCGGAGCTCTGGAAGGCGCAGGCGACCATCCAGGCCGCCAGCATCAATACGCGGGTCAAAAAGCGCGATGACCACCTGCGCTCGAAGGATTTCTTCGAGGTGGAGACCTATCCAACGATCACGTTCACCGGAACGAAAGTGACCGACGTCACCGAAACGAGCGCGAAGCTGCACGGCCTGCTGAAAATGCACGGCGTAGAAAAGCCGGTCGTGCTGGACGTCGAGATTCACGGCGTCGGAAGAGACCCGGGAGGCAATGTCCGGTCCGGTTTCACGGCCACCACGCGGATCAACCGAAAGGATTTCGGAGTAACCTGGAACAAGGCCGTTGAAGCGGGCCAGCTGCTCGGAGACGACGTGGACATTACGATCGAAGTGGAGGGGATCTCCAAGTCTTAAGAAGCTCTCCCCTTGACAAAGGGTGCCTGGATCAGCCATCCTTCCTTTGTCGGAGGAAATTAGCGCAAATGAGCATCTCACCCAAGCGGATTCTGCTGGTGGACGACGAGAAAGACCTGGTCGAGCTGGTGTCGCGGCGGCTCCAGGCCGCCGGCTACGAGGTGGTTTCCGCTTACGACGGCCGTGAAGCGCTGGACCAGGTGAGCCAGCAGAAACCCGACCTGGTCCTGCTGGACCTCATGCTTCCCGGCATCGATGGTTTCAAAGTGTGCCGGCTTCTGAAGTTTTCCGAAGGAACGAAAAACATCCCCGTTCTGATTTTTTCCGCCCGCTGCCAGCAAGAAGACCGGCAAACCGCGCAGGAATGCGGGGCGGACGGCTATCTCACCAAACCGTTTGACGCCCAATATCTCAGCGTGCTCCAGGAAACGCTCAACCGTAATTAATCCCATCCCGTCGTATTTCCGCCCGAAACAGTTTTTCCTTCATCTGGGGCTCCTGGCGGTTTTTTTAGCGGTAGGATGGTTCCCAGGGAAAGGACAAGCCGATATGGAGCCAAAACTCAAAAAGGCGGCATTCGCAGCCGGCTGTTTCTGGGGTGTCGAAAAAATCCTCGCGAAAATCCCCGGCGTTGTTTCAACGCAGGTCGGCTACATGGGCGGGAAGGGGGTGGACCCCACATATAGCCAAGTTTGCGGCGGCCGTACCGGCCATGCCGAGACGGTGGAGGTGGTCTACGACCCGTCGAAGGTGGGCTACGAAGAGCTGCTCATCACGTTCTGGGAATGGCATGATCCGACCACGCTGAACCGCCAGGGCCCCGACGTCGGCTCTCAATACCGTTCCGTCATCTTCACCACCGACGACGAACAGACGGCCCAGGCCCTGAAATCCAAACAAATCCTTGAAAAATCCGGTTTGTTCCGAGGGCCTCTGGTCACCGAGATCGTTCCGGCCGCGCCGTTTCCGTTCTATCCGGCGGAGGAATACCACCAGGATTACCTGGTCAAAAACCCCGGCGGCTACTGTTCCCACCACCTGCAGTCCAACGCGATCCGGCCGCTTCTGCGCGACCGGATGAAGGGTCAGTGAATTCTCAAACACTGCATCCGATGGTGGTGCATTTCCCCATCGCTATGCTGTTGGCGGCTCTGGCCACCGAGACGTTGGGGCTTCTCCTCAAGACTCCCTCCTGGCATCGGATCTCGCTCTGGAATTTGGTGGTGGGGACCCTGGGCGCTTTGGCGGCGGTGGTGAGCGGCGGCATCGCCTCCGGCGTTCTTGAGCCGGGCTCGGTGGAAAGCATGCGAGCCCAGCGCATCCATGAAGTGCTTGGCTGCGCCGTGCTGCTGCTGGCGGCTCTCGTGAGCGGCTGGCACATGATTGCCGGCGAACGAATGACGCGCGCGCACCGCTGGAGGGCCTGGGGGCTGCTGGTCCTGACCTGCGCGGTTACCGTCGCGGCGGGCCACTTCGGCGGCCAGCTCGTCTTCAAATACGGCGTTGCCAGCCCCTAGGCGACCGTCACCTCTTTGCAGAGGTAGACGTCCTGGATCGCGTTCAACAGCTGGACCCCTTCCTGCATCGGCCGCTGGAACGCCTTGCGCCCGCTGATCAGGCCCATGCCGCCGGCCCGCTTGTTGATCACCGCGGTGCGGACCGCCTCGCTGAAATCATTCTTGCCTGACGCTCCGCCGGAGTTGATGAGCCCCATCCGGCCCGCGTAGTTGTTGAGCACCTGGTAGCGGGTCAGGTCGATCGGGTGGTCGCTGGAAAGATCGGTGTAGATCCGCTTGTCGGTCTTGCCGTAGCTGGACTCCACGTTGAGCGCGTTGAACCCGCCGGTGTTTTCCGGCATCTTCTGCTTGATGATATCGGCCTCGATCGTGACGCCCAGATGGTTGGCCTGGCCGCTCAGGTCGGCGGAGAGGTGGTAATCCTTGTCCTTCTTGAACGCGCTGTTGCGCAGGTAGCACCAGAGGATTGTGGCCAGCCCCAGCTTGTGCGCCTGGTAAAAGGCATGGCTGATCTCCTGGATCTGCCGGCCGCTTTCGGGCGACCCGAAATACACGGTCGCTCCCACCGCCACCGCCCCCATGTCCCTGGCCTGCTCGGCGTTGGCGAACAGGATCTGGTCGAACTTGTTGGGGTAGGTCATCAGCTCATTGTGGTTGATCTTCAGGATGAACGGGATCTTCTTCGCGTACCGGCCCGAGACGGCGCCCAACACGCCCAGCGTGGAAGCGACCGCGTTGCAGCCGCCCTCGACGGCCAGCTTCACGATGTTCTCCGGATCGAAGTAGTCCGGGTTCTTGGCGAACGAGGCGCCCGCCGAGTGCTCAATCCCCTGGTCCACCGGCAGGATGGAGAGGTACCCGGTCCCGGCCAGCCGGCCATGCTGGAACAGCTTGTCCAAACTGCTGAGCACGGCGCCGGAGCGGTCCGACGGGCCGAAGATCCGCTTCACCCAGTCCGGGCCGGGCAGGTGGAGCCGTTCCTTGCCCACCTTGGGAGTGGAAAAGCCCAGCAGGTTTTCCGGGTCGCCGCCTAATGCTTCCTTGATTTGATGGATGGATGCCATGGAATTTTCCTTTCAGGGATTGGTTTTTGGGAAGGGCCTATTATAGCAGAAAGTCCCGGGTGTAAAACCACCCGGGACTTTCTGAGAACGATTCCCTGCAGGAAATTAAGAAGACGCTTCTTCGGGAGCGGCTTCCGGAACGGCGACAACGCTGCCCTTGGTGGTGCCGACGATCGCCAGCAGTTCGTCCTGTTCCTTGACCGGAACATTGAACTTGTCCAGCGTGGCTTTCAGGTCACCCGCGATGGCGCCGAACTCCGCCTCGGTGATCTGCATGCCCGCGTGCGTGGCGGCCAGGTCCTTGCCTTCGTACACCTGCGGTCCGCCGGTGGCGGCGCAGACGAACTGGGTCAGGTGCTTCTTCAGCGTGGCCACGTTTTCCGGGGTAGCGTCCCACTTCTTAGGCGTTCCTTCCCGCACGAAGTTCACGGCAGGGTCGCCGGCCGCGCGGTTCACGAAATCATCGATCACCGCCGTGATCGCGGGCTCTCCGCCCAGCCGGTCGTACAGGGAAGCGGCCGGAGCTTCGGGCATCGCGGCATCTTCCATTTCCGCGCGGACCAAAGAAGGAGTGCAGGTCAGGGCCAGAGCAACAACCAACAATTTCCAGAAAGATGCTTTCATGGTTTCTCCTTTGCGTAAGTCGTTCGATCAATTGTAAGGGATAGGCGCCGAGGGTCAAACAAAAAATGAGACTAGTAGACTAAAGTCTAGTATACTCGGGGGTATGGAGCCCTCTCGTGTTTGGAACCCGCCGAATCCTTATCTCACAGAACACCGGGAATTATTGGGCGAGCCGCCGAAGATTGAGCTGGAAGTTTACGAAGACACCTCGCAGACGATCCTTTCCACCAACGACAGCCCGGACATCGGGTTCCGCTGGAGCGTGAATCCCTATCGAGGATGCTTCCATGCCTGTGCCTACTGCTACGCTCGGAGGACGCACGAGTATTTCGGGCTGGGGGCGGGCACCGACTTCGAGACGAAGATCTTCGTCAAGAAAAAGGCGCCCCGCCTGCTGGACAAAGCACTGAAACGGCCGAGTTGGAAAAAGGAACGGATCATCTTCTCCGGCGTCACCGACTGCTACCAGCCGCTGGAGGCGGCCTGGAAGCTGACGCGCGGCTGTCTGGAGGTGTGTGCTCGCTGGCGCACCCCGGCCGGCATCATCACGAAGTCGGCGCTGATCCGGCGGGACGTGGATGTGCTGAAGGCGCTGAACGAGCAAGCGTCGGTCCACGTCTCCATCAGCATCCCGTTCCTGGACGAAGAGACGGCCCGCCGGGTCGAGCCGGGCGCTCCGACGCCGCGCAAGCGGTTCGAGACGCTCGAGATCCTGGCGCGGGCCGGGGTCCCGGTGGGCATCGCCGTGGCGCCCGTGATCCCGGGGCTCAATGACGGCGATATCCCCGGCCTTCTGAAAGAGGCCAAACAGCGCGGCGCGCGGTCGGCCTTCATGACGCTGCTGCGCCTGCCCGGATCCGTGCGGGAGGTTTTCCTTCACCGGATCCTGGAGCAGCTGCCGCTTCGCGCGGCGCGGATTGAGCAGCGGATCCGGGACGCGCGCGGCGGCGGCCTGAACGACAGCCGGTTCGGGCACCGGTACGAAGGCCGGGGCGAGTATTGGAAAACAATCGAGCAAAACTGGGCCGTTTGGACGCAACGGCTGGGGTTCAACGATGAGAGGAAGTGATACAATCGTTCCGTCATGAAGACCTCACGAATTGCACTTTTCCTGGCTGTGCTCATCGGCGGAGCCGCCGGCGGCTGGCTGGCGTTCCGCTGGCATGATCAGGCCCAGCAGGCCTGGGCGCAGCAGCAGGAACTGGAGAAGCGCCGCGCTTCTTGGGAACAGATGAAAGGCCAGATCTGGAGCGAGATCCGCCGGTTCCACGGCGACTCGGGCATCTGGATCGAAGACCTCGATACCGGCTGGACGACCGGCCACCAACAGGCCAAGCTGTTCCCGGCGGCCAGCGTGGTGAAGATCCCGATCATGGCGGCCTGCTATGAAGCGGCCGCCCACGGCCGCCTGCGGCTTGACGAACAAATTACGCTGAACGGGGCCGACAAGGTATACGGCTCCGGCCTGCTCAAAGCCGCGCCCAACGGCTCTTCCTATACGGTGGAGCAGTTGATCGAACTGATGATCACCAAAAGCGACAACACAGCCACCAACCTGCTGATCCGGCGGATGGGGTTTGACGATCTGAATCAATCGTTCCGGCGGATGGGCCTGACGCAGACCCGGCTGTCCCGGAAGATGATGGATTTCTCCCGGCGCAAGCAGGGTGTGGAAAACTTCACTACGGCGAAAGACATTTCTCTGACGCTGCGCAAGCTGTACCTGCGCCAGCTCGTCTCGCCGGCTGTTTCCGAGCAGTGCCTCGAGCTTCTGAAAAGGCAAGCCATCAATGACCGCATCCCGGCCCGCCTGCCGCCCGGCACCGTGGTGGCGCACAAGACGGGGCTGGAAAAAGGGGTCTGCCACGACTCCGGGATCGTCTATACCCCCGAAGGGGCTGTGCTGGTCTGCGTGCTCACGCGCAGCCGGAACAAGACGGCCAAGCCGGCGAAGGAGTTCATCGCCCGGATTGCGTCCCGCACGCACGATTACAAGACGGAACAGCTGTAAATGAAACTTTCCAGGCCCCTGGTCGTCCTTGACCTGGAAACCACCGGCACCTGGCTGGAGCGGGACCGCATTGTCGAGATCGCCTTGATCCGGCTGTCCCCGGACGGCTCCCGCGATTCCTACACCTCCCGCGTGAATCCCGGCATGCCGATTCCCGCTCGCGTCAGCCAGATCACCGGCATCCTGGACGAGCATGTGAAGGACTCTCCGCGCTTCAAAGAAATTGCCGCGGAGGCGCTGGCGTTCATCGGCGACGCCGACCTGGGCGGTTTCAACATCGAGCGGTTTGACTTGATCATCCTGGAGAGGCAGTTCTTCGAGGCCGGCATAAAGTTCGAATGGCGCAGCCGCGCGATCTACGATGCCCAGAAGATCTACCACCTGCACGAGCGCCGGGACCTCAAGGCGGCCTATCAATTCTATTGCGGCAAGGTGCTCATGAACGGGCACACCGCGATGGGCGACACCGAGGCGACGCTGGAGATCCTGGCCTCACAGATCGAGCGCTACGGAAAAGAGGAGCAGGGGATCGAGAGCTTAAGGGATTTCAATTACGAGCGGATCGACGATTTCTTCGACCCGGAAAAGAAGTTCCGCTGGTGGAACGGCGAGCTGTACCCGGTGTTCGGCAAATACGCGCGCAAGAGCCCGCTCAAGGAGATTGTTCAGAAGGACCGCGGCTACCTGGAGTGGCTGCTGACCACCGATTTTACTCAGAGCACCAAAGAGATGCTGCGCGGCGTGCTGGAAGGACGGTTCCCGCAGAAGGTCGAGCGGCCGGCCGCTAGCGCGCCAGCGTCACCAACGCCTGCCACCAGTCGTCGCTCTTCCACCGCTTAAGCCGCCTCCCCCATTCTTTTCCGCTTTTGGTCCGCAATAGGTGGGCCGGCCGCTTCATCCAGTCGATCGCGCGCGGATGGTGGCCCTGGTCGGAATATTCCTTTCCCTGCATCATGCACTCCAGCAAGTCCGCGTCCCGGGCGATCAGCGCGGCGCGCGAGGTTTGGTTCAGCAGCTCGAAAACCCACCGGCCCATCTCCTTGCGGATTGGATCCGGCAGACCGGACAGCTGTTCGCGCGACGCTTTCCACTCGGCGGTCCGGAAATCGATGTACCGGTGGCCCACCTTGTGCAGGTCGTTGATGCGCGCCTCATGCAGGTCGTTGATCAGCGCGATCATCACGGCCTCGTAGGGATCCACTTTTTCCATTTTGGCGAGCAGGTAGGCGATCAGCGCGGCCCGGAACGAATGGTCGGCCACCGACTCGGCGTGCTTCATGCCGAGCATCCACCAGCCGGATCGCCGGACCGACTTCAAAACGCCGGCTTCTCCGGCCAGATCCAAAATTGCCTCCAAGTCACGGGCCGAAGGGGTCTGACCCCTACGGGCTCTCAAGGGGTCAGACCCCTCTGAAGGCGGCGTCGCGTGATTTCCGAAGCGATCAGCGCCGCGGCGGTGGCGACATTGAATGAGAGCGGCGCGCCAGGCATCGGCAGCGTCAGCGTCAACTCCAGCTGTTTCTCCAGTCCGGGCCGGATGCCGGACCCTTCCGAACCGATGATCACCGCCAGCGGAGTCGGCCAGTCGGCGGTGTAGAGATTCTCGCCGCTGTCGATGGCGGCCCCGGCGATCCAATAGCCGGCCTTCTTGGCCAGCTCGCAGGCGCGGACCAGGTTGGTTACCAGCGCCACCGGTACGTAATTCTCTCCGCCGCAGGCGATCCGCAGCACCGTTTCGTTCACCTCCGCGGACTCGTGTTTGGGGATCACCAGCGCGATCTCGCCGAAACAAGCGACGGTCCGCAGGATGTTGCCCAGGTTTTGGGGGTCGGTGATGCGGTCCAGCAGAAACAGCGAAGGGCGGGGAGCCGGCTGTTTAAGCAAATCCTCGAAAACGGAGTAGCGGAACTCGTCCACTTCGGCCAGCACTCCCTGCGCGTGGAAATCCCCGGCCATCTTGAGGAACTCCTGTTTTGTCACCGATGTGAAGGCCTGCCCGGCGCCGCCGGCGGCCCGCACCACGTCCGAGGCGTCCGTCTCCTGCTGGATCACCAGCCGGCGGATCGTCTTGGGTGCCACCCGCAGGCGTTCAATCACCGGTCGTTTCCCGAAAAGGCGCATCTTGCGGCTATTCTAGCATGCGGTACAATAAGCCCACTAAACAGGAGGTCTCATGTCCCGAATCCGTTCCGCCGCCGCTGCGATCACTCTGCTTGTTTTCATCCTGGGTTTTTCGTCGGTGGGCGCCGCCGCTTCCTGGACCGAAAAGATCACGAATTGGGATCTGCGGGCCGGCTACGGCTATCAATACACCAACAGCACCCGGCCGAACCATTTTCAAGTCGTGGAAGTGCTGCCGTCATTCCGCATGCCGTTGTCGGGTTCCATGGGGCCGGACTGGTTCCGCGGAAAATTCGTTTGGAATCCGGAACTGAACCTCGCCTTATTCACGAATCCCTATGTGCGCCCGATGATCGGCATCACGCCGCTGCAGTTCCAATGGGCCTGGGACACGCACTGCCGGTTCAAGCCGTACGTGTTCGCGGGCGCGGGCATTCTGTACGCCAACATCAACCGCCGGGAAACCCGAAAAGACCTCAACTTCAATCTGCAGCCCGGGATCGGCTTCTATTACGAGCTCAACGCCGATACGTCCTTGATTGCGGAGTACCGGCATGTGCATGTCTCCAACGCGGGCCTGCACGAGGATAATGCCGGCATGAACACGCATAATTTCCTGGTCGGGGTCTCGGTCAAAAAGTAGCGGCCTTGATCAAACTCAAAAATTTCGACTTACCGGAAGTGGTGCAGTCGCCGATGGCCAACTGCACCGATCTGCCGTTCCGGCTCATCGCCCGCCGGCACGGGATGCCGTTCGCGTTCCTCGAGATGCTTTCCGCCGAAACGCTGGTCCGCAGCAACCCCAACACATTCGCCCGGATGAAAAGCACGCCCGAAGACCATCCTTGCGGCGCCCAGCTGGTCGGCTGCGATCCCGGCGTCATGGGCCGGGCCGCCGCGATGCTGGAGCAGTTGGGCTTTCCGCTGGTCGACATCAACCTCGGCTGTCCGGTCCCGAAAGTGGTGGCCAAAGGCGGCGGTTCCGAGCTGCTGCGCCAGCCCGAAACGGCCCGCGCGATTTTCACGGCGGTGGTTCGGGCGGTCCGGAAAATTCCGGTCACGGTCAAAATGCGGCTGGGCTACAGTGACTCCAGCGGCGAGGAAGCGGTGCGGATCGCGCGGATCGCCCAGGAATGCGGCGTAGACGCGCTCTGCGTGCACGGCCGGACCCGCCTGCAGGGTTACTCGGGGGCGGCGGACCTCGCGGCGATCCGGCGCGTGAAGGAAGCGGTCTCCATCCCGGTTCTGGGCAACGGCGACGTGATGGACGGGCCCAGCGCGGTCCGCATGCGGGAAGCCACCGGCTGCGACGGCGTGATGCTGGGCCGCGGGGCGCTGGGCAACCCCTGGGTTTACCGGGAGATCGGAGCGGCGCTGGAAGGCGGCGCGGCTCCCGCACTGCCTTCGACCGAAGAAAAGAAACAAGTTTTGCTGGAGCACATCCGGCTCCAGTGCGAACACGATGAATTTCCGGTGGGCCCTCTGCGCCGCATCGCCTGCTGGTATTTCCGGCAGATCCCGCAGGCGCCCCAGTACCGGGACGCGGTCAACCGGGCCCAAACGGTGGATCAGATGAGGGCGGTCGTGGAAACGGCCTTCTCCTCCTCATGATCCGGTGGCTTGGGTTTGCCGCGGCGATCATCCTGCCGTTCTGGAACATCCCCTTGATCGTGAAGATCCAGCAGCGTAAATCATCGCGCGACATCAGCATGGCTTGGGCGCTCGGGGTGTTCGTTTGCCTGCTGTTCATGTTTCCGTCCGGCATCCGCTCTCCCGACCCGGTCTTCCGCGTGTTTACCGTGGTGAACCTGGTGATGTTCAGCGCGGTCGTGTTTCACGTGGTCCGGTACCGGTAGCCGCCGTGTCTCTGTTTCACGCGCTCGTGCTGGGAGTGGTGGAGGGGCTGACCGAATTCCTGCCGGTTTCCTCGACCGGCCATTTGATTCTGGTCTCCGGCTGGCTGGGACTTTCCGGCGAGGCGGTGAAAACGTTCGACGTCGTGATCCAGACCGGGGCATTGGCCGCGGTCGTCGTCCTTTACCGGGCCCGGTTGACGGCGATGAAGGGGCCGCTGTTTAGGAATTTGGCGATCAGTTTCGTTCCGGCTGCGGTTGCCGGCGTGCTGCTGCATAAAGCGATCAAGGCCCATCTGTTCGGCGCCGGACCGGTGGTCGCCGCGCTGGCGGCCGGCGGGGGTTTTATGCTCGGGCTGGATGTCTGGCTCCGAAAACGAAGCCCGCGAGCCCCTCTTTCGCTGGAATCGCTCACCGCGCGGCAGGCGTTTGTGATTGGCCTGGCCCAGTGCCTTTCGCTGTGGCCCGGCACCTCGCGGGCTATGGTGACGATGGCCGCCGGTCTCCTGCTGGGTCTTCCTCCGGTGGCCGCGGCCGAGTACAGTTTCCTGCTGGCTCTGCCGACGCTGGGAGCGGCCACGCTGTTCGACGCGGTTCAGGGCGGGGCCGGGTGGATCGGGCAGGTGGGACCGCTTGCGGTGGCGGCTGGTTTCATCGGGTCGGCGCTGACCGCCGCGCTGGCGATCCGGGGATTCATCCGCTGGCTGACCCGGCAGGGGCTCGCCCCCTTCGGTTGGTACCGGCTCGGGCTGGCCGGTCTGGTTTGGAAAAATTTTTCTTGACCCGGGCCGCCGGCCGGTCGTATCATCACCCCCGCAGTGAGTAGTAATCACCAGGGGTCCTATAAAAGCGCTTTTTGACGACTGCAGGAGATGCATGCTGCGGTCGTTTTTTTATGGGGCTCCATTAGACAAGACAGAAGAAAGGAAGGGAATTAAGGAATGGCACGAGGAACAGTCAAGTGGTTCAGCGATCAGAAGGGTTATGGTTTCATCACCCCGGAGAACGGGAAGGACGTTTTCGTTCACTTCTCCGCGATCCAGGGCGACGGTTTCAAGACCCTTCGCGAGGGCGAGGCGGTGGAGTTTGACATCACCACCGGACCCAAGGGCGAACAGGCTTCCAACGTTCGCAAGGTCGTCTAACCGTTCAGCAACTGTAAGGCTTAAGCTTTACAAGTTGGTCTTTGTGGGGCTTGGGAGTGTACACTCCCAAGCCCTCTTTTTTAAGGGAGCGTGATGAACCCTTTTGGAGTCGGCGAAATCAAGGCAGAACAGCTGGCGCGCCGGATGGAAGCGCTGGGCATCCGGGAGCAGGACCTCCGGGAACGTTTCATCCGGTCGGCCGGCCCCGGCGGCCAGAACGTCAACAAGGTGGCCACCTGCGTCTGGCTGCGCCATCTTCCCACCGGCCTGGAGGTGAAAGTCCAGGCCGAACGCTCGCAGGCGCTCAACCGGTTTCTCGCGCGCCGCCTGCTGGCGGATAAGCTGGAGGAACAGCGACTCGGCCGGGCCAGCCGGGAACGCCAGCGGATCGAGAAGATCCGCCGCCAGAAACGACGCCGATCCCGCCGGTCGAAAGAGAAGATGCTGGCTTCCAAGCGCCTGCACTCGATGAAGAAACAGCTTCGCGGCCGGCCCCAAATCGAGTCATAATAATCCTCATGAAACTACCCATCACGTTGGACCGCCAGACCCTGACCAGCACGCTGATCGGCTTGATGCAGGGAGTCCTGCTTTTATTGATGCACCGGCTGCTCGACGCCCATGTTTGGCCCGCCACCTCCATGTCGATCGTGGTCTCCTGGTACGCGGTGGCGATCGCGGTGCCGCTGGCCATGCAGCTGATGGTCGCCGATCTGGACAAACCGCTGGCGTTGAAATTCACGGTTTGGCTGAAGGTGATCCTGATCGGATTGTCCGTCTACACGGTGAGGACCTCGCTGTCGTTCGACGGCGGCAGCGGCTCTTTCGAAACAGCCGCTTACTTTGTCAGCACCGTGGTGCTGGCCTGGTTCGTCGCTCTGCCTTTCGTGCAGAGCCGCCTGGCTTCCGGCCTGCCGGGTTTTCCGTATCCTCTGCTGTTCGAGTTCTCCTGGAACAACATGATCACGCTGCACGTCGCCGCGGTCTTCACGATGCTTTTCTGGGGACTGCTGGGCCTGTGGGCGTCGCTGTTTACCGTGATCGGCATCCGTTTCTTCGCGGAGCTTTTCATAAAACAGGAGTTCATTTACCTGGTCACCGCGTCCGTGTTCGGGTTCGGGCTTTCGTTCGGGCGGGCGCACGGTGGGCTGGTGGCGAACCTGCGTTCCACCGTTTTACTGGTTTTCCGGAACCTGCTTCCGCTGGCATCGTTTATCGCCATCCTCTTTTTGGGCACGCTGCCGTTCACGGGCTTGGAGCCGCTGTGGGACACCGGCCACGCGACGATGCTGATGCTGAACATGCAGATCTACATCATCCTCTTCCTGAACGCGGTCTACCAGGACGGCTCGGGGGAGGCGCCCTACAGCCGGGCTATCCGGGAACTCGTGACGGCGGCCGTGATGCTGCTGCCGGTTTCCGCGGCATTGTGCGTCTGCGCGATGGGCCTGCGGATCCATCAGTATGGATGGTCGGTCGACCGGGTCTTCGCGGCGCTGATCGTTTTCGTCACGGGGTTGTACGGCGTGGGTTATTCGATCGCGGCGTTCAAGCGCCAGATCCCCTGGATGAAAGGAATCAGCTTCATTAACGTCCGCGTGGCGGCGCTGGTGATCGCGCTGGCGGTGGGGGTCAACACACCGGTGCTGGATCCCCGGCTCATCACGGTCCGTAGCCAGGTCCACCGGCTCCTGCGCGGCGGGGTGGAACCCGACCGGTTCGATTACGGCTATTTCCGGTTCGAGCTCGGCCGGGCCGGCATCCGGGCGCTGGAACGGCTGGCCGCGCTGAAAAACCACCCTCAGGCCGAGCGGATCAACGCGCTGGCTCAGGAAGCACTGGCCAGAAAGGCACGCTGGGACCATCCGGGGACGCCGGGGCAAACACCTCAGCAAATAGCGGACAAGCTGAAGCTCTTCCCGGAAACAGAGAAGCTGGACCCCTCTTTTCCAGAGATGCTTCTCTCCAGAAAAAAGGAATTCTACTGGTTCCTGTCCGCTCGCCAGCCGCTGCAGGTGCTGGCCGTTGATCTCAACGGAGACGGCCGGGAAGAGTACATTGTGTTCGCGCCGAACAACCCGCTGGTTTTTTCTCCCGCTGACGGCGGCTGGAAGAAGGTCGGCCGCCTGCTCAGCACTGGGCGGTGGCTCACCGAGCACCAGCGGGAAGAGATTTTGAAGCAAGGCCGTTACGAAGTGGGCAACTCCCGCTGGAAAAAGCTGCGACTCGACGACCTCGACTGCTTCGTCTCCGAAGAACCCGACCGCGTTATAATAAATTAATGATCTTTCTTCTGCTGACCGCGATGCTGGCTTTTTCCGGTTGTGCCATGGGATCGACTTCGCAGCTGCACACCTTTCCCGCGGCGTGGCCATCCTCGTTGGAGCGGCCGTCTGTCCCGGCGGTTCCTTCCTCGGCAGGCGGCAATGAGGCCGTCCAGGTGGAGCTGTTCGCGCTGGACCTCGATGGCCCTTCCGGCTCCTCCGGCCCGGTGCTCACCGATTTGTTTGCCGACCATTTGCGCGCCGCGGGCGTGCGGGTCTCCTCCGGCGATTCCCGGTACCTTTTCCGCGGCGTGGTTCCTCAACTGGGTTACGTTACCCGCAGCGGCTACCCGCGCCGGGTCACTTATTTCTCGCGGCTGGTCTACCAATTGGTCGACCGGCAGGCGGGCCAGGTGGTCTGGACCGGCAACCTCGAGCAGGAATTCGAGCAGACGGTGCTCGTCAACACGATGACCCGGCTTCCTTCGGAACCCAACCCGCATGAAAAGCTCCTTCTGGAAAAATGCGTGGAACCCATCTGGGATTCCGTGGCGAAGGACGTCGGGACCTTCCTCGAAAAGGGAACGGACCGGCCGTGATGGAACAGCTCCGCGCCTGGGCCGGCTCGCTGGGGTGGGGCGTCGTTTTGCCGCTGGCCGTCGGCGCGGCGGTTTTCATGGCGGCTTTCGCAGTCCGCTGGGTCCTGTTCGCCCGTCTGCAGAAACTGGCGGAAAAAACCTCCTGGAGCTGGGATGACCTGGTCGTCGCCGCGACGAAGAGCCCCTCCCTGCTGTGGTGTTTGATCGGCGCGATCTATATCGCGGTGCTCGCCGCTCCGGTTTCGGAAGGCCTTCAGCGGGTGGCCGGCCAGACCCTCTCCATCCTGTGGCTGATCTCGCTGATCATCGCGATGCTGCGGCTGTCAGACCAGGTCATCCGCCGCTACGGCGCCCGGTTGTCGACCGCTCTGCCGCTGACCTCGCTCACGCAGAACCTGGCCAAGGGGTCGATCCTCGTCCTCGGATCCCTGATGATCCTCAACAGCTTGGGGGTGTCGATCACGCCGATTTTGACCGCGTTGGGGGTGGGCGGTCTCGCGGTGGCGTTGGCCCTGCAGGACACCTTAGCGAATCTCTTTTCCGGCATCTACGTCACGGCCGCCCGCCAGGTGCGGATCGGCGATTACGTGAAGCTGGATTCCGGCGAAGAGGGCTACGTTGCCGACATCACCTGGCGGTCCACCCGCATCCGCACGCTGTCGAACAACCTTGTCATCGTCCCCAATACCAAGGTGGCCCAGGCGATCGTCACCAACTACGACCTGCCGTCGCAGGATATGGCGGTGCTGGTGGAGGTGGGCGTGGATTACCGGTCGGACCTGGGAAAGGTGGAGCGCATCACCTGCGACGTGATCCGTGACGTCATGAAAACCGTGTCCGGCGGCGTGCCCGATTTCGAGCCGATGGTCCGCTACCACACGTTCGGCGAGTACGCGGTCAAGTTCACGGCCATCCTGCGGGGCAAGGCGTTCGTGGACCAGTACCTGGTCAAGCACGAATTCATCAAACGGCTGCACCGGCGGTACGCGCTGGACGGCATCACGATCCCGTTCCCGATCCAGACCGTCATCACTGAACCGGGCCGGCCCCTTCCCACCGCTTGAAGCTGCCGTTTGTTCTCGTCATCCGAAAGAGAAGCTTCCGTTTCCCCGGCGACGTTCGCCTTCAGAGAGCGGCACTGCGAGCGGTCCTTTCCGCGCTGAAACGGCACGGCCTGCGCGTCACGGTGGCGGAGCGATCCTCGGCGGCCGCGCGCCGGCGGTTCGGGCTGGTGGTTTCCGTGGGTGGGGACGGGACGTTTCTGGAGGCGGCCCGCGGCGTCCGGGAAGCGCTGGCGCTAGGCGTCAATTCCAATCCCGGCCGCAGCGTCGGCTCCTTCTGCGCGGCGACCGCCAGGACTTTCCCGGCGGTCCTGAAAAAGGTTCTGGCGGGGGAAGCCCGAATCATTCCGGTTCAGCGCCTGCAGCTGCGCATCAATCGCCGCCCGGCCGGCCCGCCGGTCCTCAACGAGGTCCTGGTGACTCACCGGAAGCCGGCGGCGATGAGCCGCTACTGGCTCCGGATCGGCCGTGTCCGTGAAGAACATCGCTCGTCGGGGTTGTGGATCGCCACGGCGGCCGGCTCCACCGGCGCCATTTTGTCCGCGGGCGGCCGGAAATTGCCGCGGCACTCCCGCCAGATCCAGGTTAGGCCCCGCGAGCTGTATCAAGGGCTTGGCGCGCGGTATCGCCTGCGCGGCGGGGTGATCCCGCCCGGCCGGCGGGTAGCCGTCGGCTCCCGGATGGAGGACGGCATGGTCTGCATCGACGGCGAGCACATCACGTTCCCGTTCCGCGCGGGGGACCGGCTCGACGTCGCCCCCTTCCCGCAACCGCTGCGCCTCGTGATAAGCTAGATTCTCCATGACCGAACAACCCGGATTCAACGGCGCCGCCGTCGTCTCTTTTGAGAGCCGGCTGGCGGACCTGATGGTCGACGACATCCTGCGAAACGGCGGGCGGCCGGTCAGCGGCCCTTCCTTAAGGGAAGTCCCGCTGACGGACCACGCCGAGGTCTTCTCGTTCGCCGAGAAGCTGTTCGCGGGCAAGGTGGATGTCCTCCTCTGCACCACCGGCGTCGGCACGCGCATCCTGCTCGAGGCGCTCGCCAGCCGGGCCGAGCCGCACCGCGTGACCGAATCTTTAAGCCGGCTCACCGTCATCGCGCGCGGCCCGAAACCGGCCCGCGTCCTCAAGGAATGGAACATCCCGGTCACGATCATGGTGCCGGAGCCGAGCACGTGGGTCGAAGTGATCGAGGCGCTGGACGTCAATCATCGCGGCGTCGGGCTGAAAGGCCGCGCGGTCGCAGTGCAGGAATACGGCGAACCCAACGAACGGCTGGTCCAGGCGCTCCGGGAAAAGGGGGCGCGCGTGATCCAGGTCTCCATCTATCGCTGGGCTCTGCCCGAAGACAAAGCGCCGCTGATGAACGCGGTCCGGCAGGTGGTCGAAGGCAAGGTGCAGGTCGCGCTGTTCACCAACTCCGTGCAGGTGGATTATCTGATGCGGTTCGCTTCGGAAGAAGGAGTGGAGCCGCTGCTTAAGCAGGCCTTAAAACGGGTGGTGGTTGCCTCGATCGGGCCGCTCACTACCGACGCGCTGGTCCGGCAGGGGGTCGCGGTCGATCACGAAGCGAGCCATCCGAAGATGGGCGTGCTGGTGGAGGAAGCGGCCCAGCGTTCGGCCGAGCTGATCCGGGATAAGAAAGAAGGCATCAGCCGCACCGTGACCCGCGTGCGCCCTCTGCCTCCCGATTTCTCGCCGCAGGACAGCGCGGCGGCCCGGATGAACAGCCCATTCCTGCAGGCCTGCCGCCGGGAACCCTCTTCGGTGACACCCGTGTGGATCATGCGTCAGGCCGGCCGGTATCTCGAGGAATACCGGCGGATCCGGCAAAAAGTCTCGTTCATGGAGCTGTGCAAGACGCCGGAACTGGCCGCCGAGGTGACGCTGCTGGCCGCCGAGCGGCTCCGGGTGGACGCGGCGATCCTCTTCTCCGACATCCTGCTCATCGTTGAACCGATGGGGTTCTCGCTCGAGTACGGTTCCGAAGGGGGGCCGTCCATTACGGGCCGCGTCACCACGGCCGATGAGGTGGACCGTTTGAGCGAGATCGAGCCGGCCGAATCGCTGGCCTTCGTTTTCGACGCGGTCCGCCTGATCCGGAACTCGCTTGACGCCCGCCTGCCGCTGATCGGGTTCGCCGGGGCGCCATTCACGCTGGCCGCCTACGCGCTGGAAGGCGGCGGCTCGAAATCATTCCTTCAGACCAAGCGGTTCATGTACAACGATCCGGGCGCGTGGCACGCGCTGCTTCGCAAGATCAGCCGCGGGCTGGTCAAATACCTCAACGCACAGATCGGCGCCGGCGCCGACGCGATCCAACTGTTCGACAGCTGGGTCGGCTGCCTCGGCCCCGCCGACTACCGCCAGTTCGTTCTGCCGCACACGAAATCGGTCATTGACGGGCTCAAACCCGGCGTGCCGGTGATCCATTTCGGCACCGGGACCGCGGCGTTCCTGAAAGAAATGCGGGAAGCCGGCGGCGACGTGATCGGAGTCGACTCCAGGATCGAGCTGGACCAGGCCTGGGAGATCATCGGCCACGATCGGGGCATCCAGGGCAACCTGGACTCGGCGCTGCTGTGCGCGGATCGCGGCCTGATCCGCGATCGCGTCAAACGGATCCTGGAGCAGGCGGCCGGCCGGCCGGGCCACATCTTCAACCTCGGGCACGGGATCCTGCCGCAGACGCCTCAGGAGAATGCCGTCGCGCTCGTGGAATACGTCCACGAGTTCAGCCACCGGTGATCCGTTCGTGCTGAGCTTGTCGAAGCACAAGCAAGGATACCCTTCGATGGGCTCAGGGTGACCGGTACTCGTCGTATCGTCATTATCGGGGGTGGGATTTCGGGATTGGCCGCGGCGCACCGGCTGACGGAGTTGAACCGCGAGCGGCGGCTGGATCTGGCCGTCACACTGCGGGAAGCCGGCGACCGGTTCGGCGGCGTGATCGAGACCGAGCGCCGGGACGGGTTCGTGCTGGAAGGCGGACCTGACGCTTTCCTGAGTGGAAAACCCTGGGCTGTTGAATTATGCCGGCGCATCGGGCTGGGCGAAGAGCTGATCGAAACCCGCCCGAATTTCCGGCGCCTGTTCGTTCTGCGCGGGGAACGGATGGTCGAGTTCGAGCAGTGCGAAGAGGAGCTCCGCCAGGAATTGGGCCGGCGCGTTTACGGAATGGAAGCCGGCGCTCCGCGGTACGACCGGTTCGTGACGCCGCGGGAGGGAATGGGCCGGCTGGTCGATCGCCTGATCGAGCGGATGCCGGACGTGGACCGGCGGACCGGCGTTCCTGCAAAGACCGTTCGTCCTGAGCTTGTCGAAGGACGAACGAAATGGAACGTACGTTTGGAAAACGGCGAGTCCTTGAAAGCCGACGCGCTCTGCCTCGCCCTGCCGGCCGTTGCGGCCGCTTCCTTGATCAGACCTTTTGCTTCGCAAGCCGCGGCGGTGCTCGAACAAGTCCCTTACGCGCCGGTGGCCAGCGTGAACCTCGGGTTCCGTGAAGAAGATCTTCCCCAATTGCCGGAAGGGTTCGGCTACCTGGTCCCGGCCAAAGAGGCGAAAACAGTTTTGGGCTGCACTTTCTCGAGCTGGAAATTTTCCAACCGCGCTCCCGAGGGGGCGTTCCTTCTGCGCGCGTTCGTCGGCGGGCCTTTTCACCCGGAAGCGGTCGACCGGGAAGAAACGGAATTGGTCGACGCGGTTCGGCAGGAGCTGCGCCTCCATCTGGGGCTCAACGCCGAGCCGCGGCTGGTCTGGGTCCGCCGGTACCGCAACGCGGTCCCACTGCCTTCCGCCGATCGCCCGGCGGGACTCGATGGGCTGGAGAAAGCACTGGCTCCGTGGCCGGGGCTGTGGCTCATCGGCAATGCCTATCACGGCGTCGGGATTCCCGACTGCGTCCATTCGGCTGAAGCCGCCGCGGAGAGGATTGCCGATGAAGTTTGACCACCTGCTGGTGATCGGATTCGGAGGGCCGGCCAGCCGAGAGGAGATCCGCCCGTTCCTGGAACGGGTGGCGAAGGGCACCCGTATCCCGGAAGCGCGGCTTCAGCAGGTGGAACAGCAATACGAACAAATCGGCGGTTTTTCACCGTACAATAAGCATGCTCGGCGGCTGTTTGACGCGCTGGCCGCCCGCCTGAAAGCCGATGGCGTGGATCTGCCGGCCTTCCTGGCGATGAAAAACACGGCTCCTTCGCTGGCGGAAGCGTTCCGGGAGATCGGCAGCCGTGGGCTGAACCGGGAATTGGCGCTGGTCCTGGCCCCGCATCGCAGCGACGCCAGTTTCGAAAAATACCAGCGGGCGGTGGAAGAGGCCAAACAGGAAGCCGGCGCCGCCGGCGTCCAGACCGGCTACGTCAGGCCGTGGCACGACCATCCGCTGTTCATCGAGGCGCAGGCGGACCAGGTGCGCCGGGTGTTGCCGGAAGGGGAAGCGGCGCTGGTGGTTTTCACGGCCCATTCCATTCCGGTGGAGATGGCGCACGCTTGCGGGTACGAGCGGGAAATCCTCCGGTCGGCCGAAGCGGTGTGCGCCCGGCTGGGGGTTTCCGATTTTTGCGTCGCGTACCAGTCGCGCAGCGGCGACCCGAGACAGCCGTGGCTCGGGCCGGATATCACCGCGCTGATCCCGGAATGGAAACAGCGCGGGATCCGCCGCGTGGCGCTGGTGCCGGTCGGGTTCCTGCTGGATCATGCCGAGGTGCTGTACGACCTGGACATTCTGGCCCGGCAGACGCTCGAGCGGGAAGGGATCGAGGTCCGGCGCGCGTCGACGGTGATGGACCACCCCAAATTCGTGGAAATGCTGGCTGCCTTAATTCGGGAGGAGCTCGGATGACGATTTCAGAACCGGTTCTGCAGACAAGCTTAAACGGCGTCAAGCTGTTCAAGCGGGGCAAGGTGCGTGATGTGTATGACCTCGGCGAGCACCTGCTGATCGTCGCCACCGACCGGATCTCCGCGTTCGACGTGGTGATCCCGACCGGCATCCCGTTCAAGGGAGCGGTGCTGACGGCGCTGTCCGCGTTTTGGTTCAAGAAGACCAAGACGTTGGTCGATTCCCACTTCATTTCCTCCGACATCGACGAGATCATCGCCTGGCATCCGGTCCTCAAGCCCCATCGGGATCTCCTGGCAGGCCGCTCCATGCTGGTGCGAAAGGCCGAAGTAGTCCCGATCGAATGCGTGGTACGCGGCTACCTCTCCGGCTCCGGGTGGAAGGAGTATCAGAAAACCAAAGCGGTCTGCGGCGTCGCTCTGCCGGCCGGACTGAAAGAGTCCGAACAGCTGCCCGAGCCGATCTTCACGCCGGCCACCAAAGAAGAATCCGGCCATGACGTCAACATCTCCGAGGCCGAGATGGTGAAACGGGTGGGGGCTGAGCTTACCCAGAAGCTGAAAAAGGCCAGCATCGCCGTCTACACGCTGGCGCGCAACTGGGGCACGACCTGCGGCATCATTATCGCCGACACCAAGTTCGAGTTCGGCCAGAAGGACGGCAAGATCCTGCTGGTCGACGAAGTGCTGACACCCGACTCGTCCCGGTTCTGGCCCCTGCAGGGGTACGCGCCGGGCGGGCCGCAAGCCAGTTTCGACAAACAGTTCGTCCGGGATTACCTGGAGGAAATCCGGTGGGACAAGAACCCGCCGGCGCCGGCCCTGCCCGAGGAAATCGCGCGCAAGACCAGCGAAAAATACCTGGATGCCCTGCGTAAGTTGACCGGCAGGGAATTGAGCGTTTAAGGAGGGAACGATGGCGTCTTCCGACAAAGTACGGGTGGGAATCCTGATGGGCAGCCAGAGCGACATGTCCAAAATGGAAAAAGCGGCCGAAATACTCAAGGAGTTCGGCGTGGCCCACGAAGTGAAGGTGATCTCGGCGCACCGGATTCCGGATCGGGTGGCCGAGTACGTCAAGGAAGCGCCGAGCCGAGGCATCCAGGTGCTCATTGCCGGGGCGGGGATGGCCAACCACCTGGCCGGCGCCTGCGCCGCGCATTCCATCCTTCCGGTCATCGGGGTGCCGCTGTCCGGTTCGGCCTTGAACGGCGCCGACGCGCTCTACGCCACCGTGCAGATGCCTAAGGGCGTGCCGGTCGCCACCGTGGCAATCGACGGCGCCGCCAACGCGGCGTTCCTTGCCGTTCAGATCCTGGCGCTGGCCGACTCCCTGCTGCGCGAAAAGCTCCAGGCGTACAAAACCGCCGAGCGAGCCAAGCTGGAGTCCGGGCTCTGAGCACCAACACCCCCCTGCCGCGCCGCACGGTCCGGCTGATCGCTTATTTCTCGATGGAGATCGCCGTCGATCCCCGTGTCCCCACTTACAGCGGCGGGCTCGGGGTCCTCGCCGGCGACACCATTCGCGCGGCCGCCGACATGGGCATCCCCATGGTGGCGGTCACGCTGCTGCACCGGAAAGGGTACTTCACCCAGAAAATCAGCCCCGACGGCCAGCAGATCGAAGAGCCGGTGCAGTGGAAAGCCGAGGACCACTTAAAAGAGATGCCCCAGCGGGCGTCGGTGGAGCTGGAAGGCCGCACCGTTTACCTGCGCGCCTGGTCCTACCGGGTCACCGCCGCCAACGGATTCTCCGTGCCCGTCTACTTTCTCGACAGCGATCTTCCCGAGAACGCCGAAGCCGACCGGGCCCTGACCCATCACCTGTACGGCGGCGATGCCCACTACCGGCTTTCCCAGGAGGCGATCTTCGGCATCGGCGGCGTCCGGATGCTCAACGTGCTCGGCTACGAAGGGCTGTCCCGCTACCACATGAACGAAGGCCATGCCTCCTTGCTTACGCTCGAGCTGCTCGGCGAGGAAGTCCGCAAGACCGAGCGCACGCAAATCGGAGACGACGACATCCAATGGGTGCGCAAGCGCTGCGTCTTCACCACGCACACGCCGATCTCCGCCGGCCACGACAAGTTTCCGGCCGACATGGTGCTGGGTGTCCTACAGCGGCCCGAGATCGAGGCCCGTCCCGATCTCTTTTTCACCGACGGCCAGCTCAACATGACCGACCTGGCGATAAACTTCAGCCATTACGTCAACGGTGTCGCCAAACGGCATGGCGAGGTCTCGCAGAAGATGTTCTCCCGCCACGTGGACTCCATCACCAACGGCGTCCACGCGGGTACCTGGACCTCCGAGCCGTTCCAGCAGTTGTTCGACAAATACCTGGCCGGCTGGCGCGACGACAACGCGATCCTCCGCAACGCGGTGGCCATTCCCCGCGAAGAGATCTGGGCCGCGCACCTGCAGATGAAGCGGCAGCTGCTCGAGCGGATCAAACAGCAGGCCGGTGTCGAGATGAAAGAGGACGTCTTCACTCTCGGTTTCGCCCGCCGCGCCACCGCCTACAAACGGGCCGGTCTGCTGTTCCATGACCCCGAACGGCTCAAGGCGATCGCCGCCAAGTTCGGTCCGTTCCAGGTGATTTATGCCGGCAAGGCCCACCCGCACGACCAGGAAGGCAAGGACGGCATCCGAAAAATTTTCGAGGCCGCCCGGCAGCTGAAGCCTCACCTCGAAATGGTCTACCTGGCCGACTACGAGATCGAGCTGGCTCGCCGGATGACCGCCGGCGTGGACGTGTGGCTCAATACGCCGTATCCGCCGATGGAGGCCTCCGGCACGAGCGGCATGAAGGCGGCCTTGAACGGCGTGCCGTCGTTCAGCGTGCTGGACGGCTGGTGGGTGGAAGGGCATCTGGAAGGGATCACCGGCTGGGGCATCGGCGTCGATGAGAAAAAGCTTCAGCCCGACGGGGACCGGACCGCGCAGGACGCCGCCCTGCTCTACGACAAGCTGGAGCAGGCGGTCCTGCCCACGTTCCTGAACAACCGCGACGGCTTCATCGACGTGATGCGCCAGGCGATCTCGCTCAACGGGTCGTACTTCAATGCCCAGCGGATGATGCAGCAGTACATCCTGAACGCGTATTTTAGGTGAAGCGGCTCATCATCTACGATCTGGACGGCACGCTGGCCGACACGCGGGAGGACATCAGCCGGTCGGCCAACCACATGCGCGGGCAATTGGGCCTGCCGCCTCTGCCGCGCGAAGAGATCTGCCGGTTCGTCGGGCTGGGCTTGAAACAGCTGGTGGAAAACTGCCTGGGCACCGGGGATTCCGTACGCGTTGAGGAGGGGATGAAGATCTATCGCGCTTTCTACACCGAACACCTGCTGGACAACACCGTGCTGTACCCGTCGGTCACCGAGGTGCTGGAACATTTCCGGGGCCGCACGCAGGCCGTGGTGACCAACAAGCCCGACCCCTATTCCCGCGACATTCTCACTGCGCTGGGCGTGGCCGGCTACTTCACGGAGATCATCGCGGGAAACTCCGGCTACGCCAAGAAGCCGGACCCCGCTTCATTGATGGCCCTCATGGAAAAAGGGAAGGCCTCCCCGGACCAGACGCTGTTGGTGGGCGACAGCCCGGTCGACATCCAGACCGGCGCTCGGGCCGGCGTGCACACGATTGCCGTGGCCCAGGGGTTCGTGCCGCGCGAAGAGCTGGAATCGGCCGGTCCGCACGCGCTGGTGGAGGATTTCAGCGAGCTGCTGGAACTGGTGAGGGCGCGCGGATGGTAGACGACCGGCCGCAGGAATTCCACCGGCGTTTTTACACCAGCGGCGACACCGCGGTCGACGCCAAGATCCTCGAGGTCTTAAGTGATTTTCCGGATAATTTCGACCGGGAGCTGTTGACTGAACTGATCACATCGGCTTACCGCCTGGGCAAGGACGACGCCTCCACGATCGACCTCAAGATCATCAACAGCGCGGTCAAGGAACTGCGGTACGCGTTCAAGATTTTCCAGCCCTATCGCCACCTGCCCAAGGTCGCCATGTTCGGGTCGGCCCGGACCTCCGCCGAGCATCCGGCCTACGCGATGGGGCGCGAGTTCGGCCGGCTGATGGTGAAAGCCAACTGGATGGTGATTACCGGCGCGGCCAGCGGCATCATGGGCGCGGGCAACGAGGGGGCGGGCGCCGACGGAAGTTTCGGGCTCAACATCCGCCTGCCGTTCGAGCAGGAGGCCAATGTCGTGATGGCGGAAGACCACAAGCTGATCAACTTCAAATACTTTTTCACCCGGAAACTGCTGTTCCTGAAGGAATCACAGGCCACCGTGCTGTTCCCCGGCGGATTCGGCACGCTCGACGAAGGGTTCGAGTGCCTCACGCTGGTGCAGACCGGCAAGGCGGCTCCGCGGCCGGTCGTGTTCGTGGATCTGCCCGATGGGCATTTCTGGAAGCCGCTGCTGGACTTCTTCGAGAGCCGGTTCATCGCCGAAGGAATGATTTCTCCCACCGACCGGGCGCTTTACCAGGTGGCGACGTCGGCCCAGGAGGCGGTGGACAAGGTCTGCGGCTTCTACAGGGTGTACCACTCCATGCGCTACGTGGACCGCCGGACCGTCCTGCGGCTGAACAAGCGCTTGCCGGAGAGTTTCGTGAATCGGCTTTCGGCGGAGTTTAAAGACACCGTGAACTCCGGAGAGATCGTGCAGACCGAGGCATTGCCCGAAGAGCTGGAAAGCCAGGGGGACGAGCCGGAGCTGAGGCCCTTGTCACGGCTGGTGCTGGACTTCGACCGGCACAGCTATGGCCGCTTGGCCGAGATGATCCGCCGCATCAACAGCGAAGGATAGAACGTTCCCAAAGCGCCGGCCGCGAAAGCCAGCCCTAAGTCCGCGGGCCGAAGCGGGGCAAACTGAAATAGTTCCTGAAGGGCCGGCCAGTAAATCATCCCTGCCATAAGCATCAGGACCCCTCCCATCATCAGCCACAACCCAGCTTTGGACCGATTGACCAGGATCAGCGCGAGATTGGCCACGATCATCGTGAAAAACGTCATCGTCCGGATCTCCGGCTCGGTCCGCCCCCAGGCCCGCCCCAGCAGGTAAATTCCCGCGGCGGCGGCCAATGCGGCCGCTCCCTGCAGCAGACTGGTCACCACCATCCTCCGGTTGAATAACCGCTCCTTCGGATCCCGGGGAGGGCGTTCCATGATGTTCTTCTCCGCCTTTTCCGCTTCGAACACGATGGAGCAGGCCGGGTCGATGATCAGTTCCAGGAACACGATGTGCATCGGCAGCAGCACCAACGGCCCTCGCAGCAAAACCGGGATCAGCGCCATGCCGGCAATCGGCACGTGGATCGCGAACAGATAACCCATCGCTTTGCGCAGGTTATCGAAAATGCGCCGCCCGAGCCGGATGGCTCGCACCATGGAGGAAAAATCATCGCTGAGTAAAACCAGCGAGGCGGCTTCCCGGGCGACATCGGTGCCGCGCTCGCCCATCGCGATGCCGATGTGGGCGGCCTTCAGCGCCGGGGCGTCGTTGACGCCGTCGCCGGTCATCGCGACGATCTCGCCGGCCGATTTCAGCGCGTTGACCAGACGCAGTTTCTGCTCCGGCACGATCCGCGCGTAGATGTTGACGGCCTTCACCCGCTCCTGGAACGCCGCGTCGTCCAGCCCGTTCAAATCCGTTCCGGTCAGCACCTGGTCCACCGGTTCCAGCCCGATCTGCCGGGCGATCTGGCGCGCCGTCTCCGGGTAATCGCCGGTGATCATCACCACCCGGATGCCGGCCTGACGGCACTCCCGGATGGCCGTCGGGGCGGTGGGGCGGATCGGATCGGACAGCCCGATCAGCCCGAGAAACGAAAGCTGGAATTCCTCCTGCTTCTCCGGCAGACGGTCCGCCGCGGCCGGCCCCTGGGCCACGCCCAGCACCCGCAGGCCTTTTTCCGCCATGGCGTGGACCGATTCGATCATCTTCCGCCGCTCCGGTTCGCTCAACCGGCAAAGCTCGGCGATCGCTTCCGGCGCCCCCTTGGCGGCGGCGGTCGATTTTCCCGCCGATTGCCAGACCTGGGACATGGCCATTCGCTCTTTGGAAAGGGGATAACGGCGGACCAGGGTCCCCGTTTCCCGGCCGCCGTCAGGAGTCCGTTTGGCCAGCGCGTGGAGGGCGGTTTCCATCGGGTCAAATGCGTCCGGATGGCTGGCCAGCGCCGCCACGGAAACCATCTCCCGGAACGGTTCGGGGACCGGTGTCTCGCCGGCCGGCACCGCGGCCGCGGAACCGTTTTTATCCCGCAGTTCCTGCACCTGCATCCGGTTGAGCGTCAACGTTCCGGTCTTGTCGGCGCAGAGCACCGTCGTGGCCCCCAGCATCTCAATGGCGGCCATCCGCCGGGTCAACACGCCGCGGCGGGAAATCCTCCAGGCGCCCAGGGCCAGGAAAACGGTCAGCACGACGGGGAATTCTTCCGGAACCAGCGAAATGGCCAGCGTCAGGCCGGCGAGGATTCCTTTCAGCCAGTTTCCGGTGGAGATCCCATGCAGTACCGCCACCAGCACGCAGATGGACAGGCCGACCGCCGCCAGGATCAGGACGATCCGGCGGACTTCTTTCTGCAGGCGGGTCTCTTCGCGCACGATCGTTTGCAGTGACCGGCCGATCTTCCCCATCTCCGTGCGGGGCCCGGTGGCGAGGACTTCCGCCGTCCCTTCTCCCTGCGTGACCAGCGTGCCGGCGAACACGAGCGGAAGATCTTCACTTTTCAGAACCGGCGCCGATTCGCCGGTCAGCAGGGACTCATCCGCGGAAAGATGACTGCAGGAAAGAAGCCGGGCATCGGCGGGAACCCGGTCTCCCTCGACGATCACGATCAGGTCGCCCCGCGCCAGGTCCCGGGCGGCAATGCGCGTCCGCTTGCCGTCCCGGATCACGAGGGCCCGCGGGCTGGAAAGGTCTCGCAGCGCCTGCAGGGCCCGCTCGGTCCTGCCCTGCTGGTACACGCTGATGCCGATGATCAGCCCGACGGAACCGGCCAGCAGCAGCGCTTCTTTCAAGTCTCCCAGAAAGAGGTAAATGACGGCGCAGGCGATCAGCAGCAGAAGCATCGGCTCCCGCACCAGCTCAAGGAGGATATGCAGCAGTGTGCGGGATTTCCCGGAAGGCAGCTCGTTGCGGCCTTCCTCTTTCAGCCGGCGGGCCGCCTCCTGGGCGGAGAGACCGGAAATTTCCATGGGTTTCGTCTTCCTCCGACGATAGGATACAATGAATCCATGAGTTCGGAATTTTTGTTTTCCCCGAAATCAGTCGCCGTGATCGGCGCTTCCCGGGACGAAGCCAGTGTCGGGCACGCGGTACTCAAGAATCTGGTCCTCGCCCGGTTCCACGGACGGATCTACCCCGTCAACCCGAAGGCCAAAGAGATCGCCGGCCTGCTCTGCTACACCGGCATCGAGGCGGTCCCGGGCCCGGTGGACCTGGCTGTGGTGATCGTGCCGGCTCCGTGTGTGCCGCAGGTGGTGGACCAATGCGGTGAAATCGGGGTGAAATCCGTCGTGGTGATCTCTGCCGGGTTCAAGGAAACCGGCGAGCCCGGCCGCCTGCTGGAAGAAAAGGTCCGCAAGGCCGCGCGGCAGCACAATCTGCCCCTGCTGGGGCCCAACTGCCTCGGGGTGATCAACACCGACCCGAACGTTCAGCTCAACGCCACGTTCGCCAAGGAGATGCCGGCAGCCGGCTCCATCGCGTTCGTCTCCCAGAGCGGCGCGTTCTGCACGTCGGTGCTGGAGTACGCCAAGTCGGAAGGGATCGGCTTCTCCCGGATCGTCAGCATGGGCAACAAGGCCGGCCTGGACGAGGTGGACCTGCTGATCTCCCTGAGAGACGACCCGCGGACCAAAGTCATTTTGCTCTACGTGGAGGACCTCGCCGACGGCCGCCGCTTCATTGAAGTCGCGCGCGACGTCACCGGCAGCGAGGCCAACGCCAAGCCAATCCTGGCGATCAAGTCCGGCCGGACGCCCGAAGGGGCCAGGGCGGTCTCCTCGCACACCGGCTCGCTGGCCGGCAGCGACGACGTGTACGACGCGATCTTCGCGCAGGCCGGCGTGATGCGCGTGGACGCGGTGGAGGAGTTGTTCGATTATGCGCGCGCGTTCGCCGATCAGCCGCTGCCGGCCGGCCGCCGAGCGGCGATCGTCACCAATGCCGGCGGGCCCGGCATCATCGCGGCCGACGCCTGCATCCGCTACGGCCTGAAACTGCCGGAACTGGAACCGGCCACCGTCTCGCGGCTGCGGCCGTCGCTTCCGCCGACGGCCTCTCTGCGCAACCCCGTGGATCTGATCGGCGACGCCCAGCACGACCGGTACGAGGCCGCGCTCGGAGCCGTGCTGGCCGACCCCGGCATCGACGGCCTGATCGTGCTGGCCACGCCGCAGGCGATGACCGACCTCGAAGCGGTCGCGCGCGTCATCGGCCGGGCCGCCAAAGCCACGCCGAAACCGGTGCTGGCCTGTTTCATGGGCGTCACGGACGTCTCTCGTGGAAGCCATGTCCTGCACGAGGAACGGGTGCCTCATTACCGGTTTCCCGAGGCGGCCGTCCGGGCGCTGGGCAAAATGTGCCAGTACCGGGAATGGCTGGAACGGCCCCGCACGATGGTGGAGCGGTTCCGTGTCGATCAGCCGGCGGCGCAGGCGATCCTTCAAAAAGCGCTGGGTGAAGGGCGGGCCTCGCTCGATCAGGTGGAAGCGCTGGCGGTCCTGCAGGCGTACGGCCTGCCGGTCCCGCCGTTTCGCGCGGCCAGGACTCCGGCCGACGCGCGCCAGGCGGCCGAGCAGACCGGCTTCCCGCTGGCGATGAAGATCCTTTCGCCCGACATCCTCCACAAGGTGGACGTCGGCGGCGTGCGGCTGGGCATCCGCGACGGGGCCGAGGCGGAGCAGGCGTTCAAGGAAATTTTAGAAAAGGTCCGCGGCCACGCTCCCAAAGCCCGGCTCGACGGCGTGCTGGTCCAGCAGATGGTCCCACCCGGCACCGAGCTGATCCTGGGGATGAAGCGGGACCGCCAGTTCGGCCCCCTGCTGATGTTCGGGCTGGGCGGCATTTACGTCGAGGTGTTCAAGGACGTGGCGTTCCGCCTGGCGCCCGTGCGCAAGCTCGGGGCCGAGCGGATGATCCGGTCCATCCGGGCGTTCAAAATCCTGCGGGGGTTCCGCGGCCAGCCGCCGGCGGACCTCCCGAAACTGATAGAATGCATTGAACGGGTCTCGCAGCTGGCGGTGGACCTGCCGGAGATCGAAGAGCTGGACATCAACCCCCTGATCGCTTACGGGGAAGGCCGGGGGGCCGCCGCCGCGGACGCGAGGATCCTGCTTACGAAAGGACCAGCATGAAAATCGTTTTCTATGAAGCCGCGCCGTGGGAACGGAGGTTCCTGGCCAGGGCCGTCCGGCCTCTCGGGCTGACGGCGGAGTTCGTCGCCGAGCCGCTGACCGAAAAGAACCTGGCCTCCGCCCGCGGAGCTCGGATCCTCTCCGTCTTCATCTATTCCCATGTGACCCGCGCCGCGGTCCGCCGGCTGTCCGGCGTGAAATTCATCGCCACCCGCTCCACCGGCTTCGACCACATCGACCTGGCCGCCTGCAAGTCGCGCGGGATCCTGGTCTCCAACGTGCCCTCCTACGGCGAGAACACCGTGGCTGAGCACACCTTCGCGCTGATCCTGGCCCTCTCCCGCAACCTGCACAAGGCCTACGTCCGCACGGTCCGCGGCGACTTCTCGCTGGAGGGGCTCCAGGGGTTCGACCTGAAAGGAAAAACGCTCGGCGTGGTGGGTGCGGGCCGGATCGGCCTGCACGTGATCAAGATGGCCAAGGGGTTCGGCATGGAGGTGCTCGCCTACGACACGCGGAAGGACCCGTTCCTCGCCGAGGTGATGGATTTCCGGTACGCGCCGTTCCGGGAAGTCCTGCACAGCGCCGACATCGTCACCCTGCACCTGCCGTACATGCCTTCCACGCGCCATATCATGGACCGCAAGGCGTTCGCGCTGATGAAGCGGGGCGCGCTGTTCATCAACACGGCCCGCGGCGGGCTCATGGACACCAACGCGCTGGTCTGGGCGCTCGACCAGAAAATCGTCGGCGGCGCCGGCCTCGACGTTCTGGAAGGAGAAGAGCTCGTCAAGGAAGAGCGCCAACTGCTGGAAAAGGAGTTCCCCAAGGAACGGCTGATCACCGCGCTCAAGAACCACATCCTCCTGCACCGCGAGAACGTGGTGATCACGCCGCACATCGCGTTCGACAGCAAGGAGGGGCTCCAGCGCATCCTTGAGACCACCGTCGGCAACATAGCCGGCTTTCTGGCCGGCGCGCCGGCCAACCTCGTCCAGAAGTAGCTTCTTATGCGGCTGAAGTCCATCTCGCGGGCTCTGCGCCACCGCAACTACAAGCTTTTTTTCTTCGGACAGGGTGTCTCGCTCATCGGCACCTGGATGACGCAGGTGGCCACTGCCTGGCTGGTCTACCGCCTCACCGGGTCGGCGCTGCTGCTGGGCGTGGTCGGTTTTTCCAGCCAGATCGCCACGTTCCTGCTGGCCCCCGTGGCCGGCGTCTTCACCGACCAGCGCGACCGCCGCAAGATTCTTATGACCACGCAGATCCTCTCCGCTCTGCAGTCGCTGGCGTTGGCGGTGCTGACCCTCACGCACCAGATCCAGGTCAGCCACATCATCGTGCTGAGCGTTTGCCAGGGGCTCATCTCAGCGTTCGACATCCCGGCGCGCCAGGCCTTCCTCGTGGAAATCGTGAAGGACCGGGCTGACCTCGGCAACGCGATCGCGCTCAACTCCGTGATGTTCAACGGCGCCCGCTTGATCGGCCCGTCCATTGCCGGGTTCGTGATCGCCTGGGGCGGGGAAGGGGTTTGTTTCCTGATCGACGCGGTCAGCTACCTCTCGGTGATTGTCACCCTGCTGATGCTGCGGCTGGGTTCTTCCGCCGTGACGTCCGGCCGCCACCGGCTTTTCCATGAGCTCAAAGAAGGGGTCTCCTACGCCGTGAATTTCCTGCCGATTCGGGCGCTGCTCCTGCTGGTGGCGTTCACGAGTTTAGTGGCTTCCTACTCGGTGCTTTACCCGGTCGTCGCCCGCGACGTGCTGCACGGCGGCCCCTCCACGCTGGGTTTTCTTTCGGCCGTCACCGGACTGGGTGCGCTGGTGGGCGGGCTCTACCTTGCTTCACGGCGCAGCGTGCGCGGCCTCCTGCGGCTCATCGCCGGCTCCAGCTTCGTCTACGGCGCCTCGCTCATGTGCTTTGCCTTTACAAAAACGCTTGGGATGGCGCTGATCGTTCTCTTTGTCACCGGGTTCAGCATGATCATCCAGCTGGCCGCCAGCAACACGGTCCTGCAAACGCTCGTCGAGGACGACAAGCGGGGAAGGGTGATGTCCCTCTACATGATGGCCCTGCTGGGCATGACCCCCTGGGGCTCCCTGCTGGCGGGCGCTTCCACCGCGCGGCTGGGGATTTCCACGACGCTGTTCCTGCAGGGAGCGGCCAGCTTTCTGATCGCGGTGGTTTTCGCCGGCCAGCTCCCGCGCCTGAAGGCAGTGATCCGCCCCATCTACGTAAAGATGGGCATCATTCCTGTATTTCCGTCCCCGCCGGAGGGATAAAATAGGGTTATGAGGAAAATAACCCTACTGGTCGGCCTTTTGGCTTCAATTCAGATGTATTTAGTGCCGGCGCACGCCGCGGAGCTGGCGCTGGGCTCCGGGGCGCCCGATTTCCAGCTCACCGACGTCGTGACCGGCAAGATCGTCTCGCGCGACGACTTCTCCAGCAAGAAAGCCCTGCTCGTGATCTTCATTTGCCGGCATTGCCCTTACGTCCAGCACGTCAAGCAGGCGCTGGCCCAGCTAGCCAGGGATTATGAAACCCAGGGTCTGGCCGTCGTCGCCATCAGTTCCAATGATCCGGCCGATGCCCCGGCATCGCTCAAGGAGATGGCTCAGCAGGAAGGGTTCACCTTTCCCGTGCTGTTCGACGAAACCCAAGCCGTTGCCCGCGCCTACGGCGCGGTCTGCACGCCCGACCCGTTCCTGTTCCGCGCGGACCGCTCGCTGGTCTACCACGGCCAGCTCGACAGCACCCGGCCCGGCGGCAGCCAAACGGCCACCGCCCAGGATCTGCGCGCCGCCATTGAGGCGACCCTTTCCGGCAAGCCGGTCTCCAAGGACCAGAAACCGCCGGCCGGCTGTTCCATCAAATGGAAAAAATAGCCCTCTCCATCTACAACTTCACCATGAAAACGATCGACGGCAAGGAGATCTCCCTCGCCGATTATCGCGGCAAGCCCCTCCTCATCGTCAACGTGGCTTCCAAGTGCGGCTTCACGCCGCAGTACAAAGGCCTCGAAGCCCTCTATCAGAAATACAAAGACCGCGGGCTCGTGATCCTCGGCTTCCCGGCCAACAACTTCATGGGGCAGGAGCCCGGCACGGACGCCCAGATCAAGGAGTTCTGTACCCTCAATTACGGCGTTACCTTCCCCATGTTCGCCAAGATCAGCGTCAAAGGGGCCGACATCCACCCACTGTACAAGCTCCTCACCGAATCATCCGAACCTTCCGGCCCCATCTCCTGGAACTTCAACAAATTCCTCATCGACAAAGAGGGCCACATTGCTGCCCGCTGGGGTTCCCGCACCGCGCCGGAATCCAAAGAGCTGATCGCCAAACTGGAGGAAACGCTATGAAAGAGTTCCTGTCTGACATCAAGGAGCTGCGCCGGCGGGCCCGCAAGCACATCGAGGAAGGGGCTGTCACCGAAGGGTATCAGGCCGACCGCAAGACCGTCATCAAACTGCTCAACGAAGCCCTGGCCACCGAGATCGTCTGCGTCCTGCGGTACAAGAGGCATTTCTACATGGCCAAGGGGATCCATGCCGATCCGGTCGCTCAGGAGTTCCTCCAGCACGCCAACGAAGAGCAGGTCCACGCGGACCAGATTGCCGCCCGCATCGTCCAACTGGGCGGGGAACCCAACTTCAACCCGGAAGGGCTCGCCACCCGCAGCCACTCCGAGTACGTGGAAGGGAACTCCCTGGTCAGCATGGTCAAGGAAGACCTGATCGCGGAGCGGGTCGCCATCGACTCCTACTCGGAGATGATCCGCTACCTCGGCGAGAAAGACCCCACCACCCGCCGCATGCTCGAAGGGATCCTGGCCATGGAAGAGGAGCACGCCGACGACCTTTCCAGCATCCTCGCCACGCTCGATCCCAACAAGGCCGGATAAAACCAGAATGGCCTCCCCGCGCATCTTGGCTTTCGCCGGCAGCACGCGAACCGACTCCTACAACAAAAAGCTGATCAAGATCGCCGTTGAAGGGGCTCGGGCCGCCGGCGCGGAAGTGACCCTGATCGACCTGCGGGATTACCCCATGCCCCTCTACGACGGGGACCTGGAAACCAAGGAAGGGATCCCTCCTCACGGCAAGCGACTCAAAGAGCTGATGAAGTCCCATCAGGGCTTCCTGCTCTCTTGCCCGGAGTACAACAGCTCCATCACCGGCGTTCTTAAGAACGCGATCGACTGGGCCTCCCGCGAAGAGCCGGGGGAAACGCCGCTGGCCTGCTTCAAGGGGAAAACAGCCGCCTTGATGAGCGCCTCGCCGGGCGGGCTGGGGGGCCTGCGGGGGCTGGTCCACGTCCGCTCGATCCTTGGCAACATCGGCGTCCTCGTCCTGCCGGACCAGGTGGCGGTCTCCAAGGCCCACGAGGCCTTCCAGCCGGACGGCTCCCTCAAAGATTCCAAACAGCAGGCCGCCATCGAGAAACTCGGCCGGAACCTCGCCGATCTTCTCCAAAAACTTGCCACCGTTCCCAACGACAGGAGACCTTAAACCGATGAACATCAAACGATGGTTGATGGCAGGAATCGCCGCGTTCGTCGTGATCTTCGCGCTGGATTGGGTCATGCACGGCAAACTGCTGATGGGGCTTTACACCCAAACTGAGTCGGTTTGGCGGCCTATGGCGGAAGGCCATCAAAAGATGTGGCTCATGACGCTGGGCCAGCTTTTCTTCGCGATGGTCTTCGCCTGCATCTACGCCCAAGGGTACGAAGCGGGCAAGCCGGGGCTGGGGCAGGGGATCCGGTACGGTCTTCAGATCGGGTTGCTGGTTTCCATTGCGTACATTTCCGTCTGGTACGTGGTTCTGCCGATCCCGTTCAAGCTTGCACTGGGCTGGGTAGCTTCCGGCATGCTCGACTGCCTCGCCGCCGGCGCCTTGGTGGGACTGCTGTACCGAAAATAGGGAAAACCTATCTCCCCTTGACGATGGGGAGAATATTAGTAGATAATTAGTAGTAGATTAGCAGATAGATCCTCCGAACCATGTTCATAATATGAATAAAGACAGGCAATTACTCGAAGATTCCCTTCTGAACTACTACTCCAAGCAGGAGATGGGGTATCGGCTTTCCGCTGATGCCAAGCTGGAGGAATTCTGGCCTAAAACAGTGGAGTATCGCCAGACCAAAGGACAAAATTTGCCCTTTGAGGATCAGCAAGGTCAGAAATTTTGGTTTGTCCTAACGCCCCCCCTCTTAGAACTCTTGCACCGAATCGATACCAAAGGGAAAGATTCTCTCTACGATGTTGTCAAAGAGGAAATCCGGCAAGAGTTGGTGAACGAAGCCCTCATCGAAGAGGCTCTCTTTTCCAGCGTCATTGAGGGAGCTTTCTCCACGCTGGCTCGCGCACGGGAGCTGATCCGGCAGAACAAAAAGCCGCGCGATACCAGTGAGCAGATGGTTGTTAACAACGCTAAGGTGATGCGCTACGTGCTGGAGCAGAGAGATGCGCGCTGCTCCATCGAGTTCATGCACACCCTCCAACGCTTAGCGACAGAGAAGACGCTGGAGGATCCACAAGATGCCGGTCGCTTCCGCACCGATTTGGTCTACATCTACAACGCGAATGGAGAGGTCGTCTACACTGCGCCCCCCGTTGAGACCGTAGATCCCTCCATGCAGCAACTGGTCGACTGGGTCAACAAACAGAACGAGCGGCCCTTTATCCATCCGATTGTGTGCGCGACAATCATCCACACCTATTTTGTCTATGTGCATCCCTTTGTTGATGGAAATGGCCGAACCGCCCGATCCCTCTTTTATTGGTATCTCCTGAAGAACCGCTATGAGTTTTTCCGGTATTTCTCCATCTCTTCTATTATCAAAGAGACGCGAGCCCAGTATTACAAGGCCCTGAAGGACATGGAAGATTGCCATGCCGATATGACCTACGTCCTCCTGTATATGGCCGGGACGGTTGTTCAGGCAATCGATGTCGTCCTGCAGAGAATTGTGGAACGCTACCGGCGAGATATGCTGCTTTCCAAGGTGCAGGAGAAAGGGATTCTGCTGAATGACCGACAGAGAACATTCCTCAAACGCCTGACGACCGCGAAAGATAAACGGGGTACGATGGCCAAGTACCAGAAGGATTTCGGTGTTGTCTACGAAACAGCCCGCCGCGATCTCCGCTTCTTGGAATCTCATGGAATCCTGGTGAGGAAGACGGAAGGGAAGAAGTTCGTCTACCTCCTCAATCCAGCTTTTCTAGGTTGAGATATAATGACCCCGTGAGACAGGCTACCTTCAACTTTGCCGCCGGAACCATCTTTCTAATCGTGTTCCTCCTGCATGCCGCCCGCCTGTTCTTCCACTGGGAGGTCCTCATCGCCGGCTGGATCGTTCCCATGTGGCTCAGTTGGTTTGGCCTCGCGCTGGCAGGATTTCTTGCATACATAGCGTTTAGCTGGAAGGGAAGTGTCCCTAAATGAAGCGTCCCCTTATTCGCGCAGAATGGGCAGGTAGCAGCGCAACAGCTGGCTGGTTTAGAATATGTAGTACAGTGGCACACGATGACGTTGCAAGACGCGATTGATTTCGCCAAGTCGATGGTTCGGATCACCATCGCCGTTCAGCGTTTTGCCGATGGAGTACAGGTGAATCCAGGGGATGTGCCGGGTGTCGGAGGTCCCATTGATATCGCCGTTGTGAGGTCTGGACAGCGAGCCATTTGGATTGCCAAGAAAGAATTGCATATTTGAGAAAGAAACCACCAGTTGGGAAACGGTGAAGTCAAAGCCGGGAGCGACGAAGCAGCTGACTAACGCGTAAAAATTCTTCTCCGAAACCTCCGCACCGAACCAGCAACCCCGTTGGATCACTGCGTGACGCGCCTCCTTTTTTCTAGCCGGTTGATTTATCTTGAATAGTAGACTAAAGTCTCCTATTATAAGTAAGGCTAAATAGGAGGAGGTCTGCGGTATGATTACATCGGACATGATCAAAACTAAGACACTCGATAATCTCTCCGCCAAATGGCTCGATACAATTCAGTGTATGGATTGTGTTGAGGGCATGAGCCGCCTACCGGATAATAGCGTTGATCTTGTAGTTACTTCTCCTCCTTATGATGGTATTCGAGCTTACAGAGGATTTAGTGTCGATCTTCACGCTGCAGGCGAGCAAATCTTTAGAGTGCTGAAAGAGGGCGGTATCGCAGCGATGGTCATTCAGGATCAAACAGCCAACTTCGGAAAATCACTGACCTCGTTCCGGACCATCGTTGATTGGTGCGATAACATTGGGTTTAAGCTGTTTGAATGTGCGATTTACCGGAAATGGGGAACGGAAGGAGCCTGGTGGAAATATCGCTTCCGGGTAGACCACGAGTACATTCCTCTTTTTCTGAAGGGAGAACGCCCTCAATACTTCAACAAGGAACCGCTAAAAATCCCCTCCAAACACGGTGGTAAGGTAATGACCGGAAGCGGCAACCGCCGCACGGACGGCACAACGACTCAAACGGTGACGAGAACCATCAACGGCATGAAATGCCGCGGAACTGTGTGGGACTACTTGATGGCGGGGGATAAGGATAAATTAAAACAACAACACCCGGCAGTATTCCCTGATAAGATTCCGAACGACGTAATTCAGTGCTTCTGTCCACCCGGCGGGATTGTCCTTGATCCTTTTATGGGCAGCGGATCAACAGCGGTCTCAGCAAAACAGCTGGGCCGGCACTTTTTGGGGTTTGAAATATCCAAAGACTATTGCGAGCTTGCCCGGAGACGACTGGCCAAAACGCCGGTCCATCTGCTCTAAAAGGAATCCGGACCTTCCAGGGTGTATTCGTAAACGCCGCCCCTTGTCATCGCAAAGGACAGTGGAGCTTTATCAATCAAGCTGTTAAACGTGGTCTCATTCGCGCGCTTTTTGTCTTTCGCGAAATCTGATTTTGTGAACCGGAAGGTGTCCCACCCCGCCCAGCACCAATCCTTCGATTTGTAATCCCACTCGAAGGTTTTGGCCAGCAACCCGATAAACAGCTCGGCTCTCCGCCGGGCATCATCATTAAAACGGGAAAGAGCGCCCTCTTTCTCCAGGTTTGAGGGATTCAAGGATTTTCCTCGGGGAGAGATTGCCACGCGGTCGCCCCGCTCACCACGGACGCTGCTGATCTCATCCCGGGCGCGCCAAAACTCGTCCATTCCGTCCATGAGAGAGCGGATCGTGTATTTTTCTTCCACGAAGACACGGTGAAGGGGATTCTCCGGCTCGTCGATCTCCAGGTAGCGGAGCCAATCTCTCGAATTCTCCGTATACCGGAAAAGATTATGATAAGTACCGTCAACAAACAGAACGGTGCAGATGGCGCTCTTGGGAATCGATAGCTTGCACGCTCGATGAACGGCTGTCGCCAAGAAATGAATGGTGCCGAAGGGGTACTTGAGCCGGAAGTCATGACACCCATCGTAATTCCTGAGATTATTGATGGAAAAGCAGTTGTCGAAACCGCTCCATTCGGGCGGGGTGTGGTTCTTGTTATAGAGGAGCATGTGTTGCCCGACGCTCCGAATCTCAGGCCGAAAGATTTCCATATCCAAGAAGACGCAGGAGGATACGGGAATCCCGTGGTTCTTGACCAGGACTTTCCCGTCATAAAACCCTTGGATCTTCCAATGGAACAGGTGGGACATCATCAGCCCACACAGTAATCCGTCCGCATCCGGGCTAACGATACAACTTTGCTCCTTTGCCGTAAGCCAGGGATATTTCTTGAGCACTTGGTCTACATCAAACGTGTCGGTTTTCTTAGCGAGAATATTGCGCAGCGTAGGCATGGGCCCAGTATAAATCGAACTGACTGTTTGGACAACTGAACCCACCTCTAGATTTAGGTTTAGGGGACGCTTCATTTAGGGTCAGTTCATTCCGGACGCGAAATCGAAGCCGGGATCGACGATGCAGCTGACCAGCGCGGTAGAATAGTGCTCGTGAGGGGGGAGTGGTGATTACGGAGGAGTTTCGTAACTCGCGGGAGAAGGCGTTCCTACGCGCCGAACAGGGGGGGACCTTGGCGGCGCCTCGGAGAAGGTACGGCGGGCTGGCTCGCCTGCTGTTCCTCTTCATGGATCTTTTCTACCGGCGGCGCGACCTGTCCAAGTTCAAGGTGTTGGAGGTGATCGCCCGCGTGCCGTACCAGTCGTGGGAGCATGTGGCCTATATCGCCATGACTCACATGTACGGCCAGCCCCATTTCGCCCGCCGGATCTTCGAGTTCGTGAAAGAGTCCCGCGACCAGCAGGACAACGAGCAGTGGCACCTGCTGATTCTGGAGGAGATGGTCCAGAAGAAGGGGATTCAAGAGGGGTTCCTCCGGCATCGGGTTCTGCCGCAGTTTGTGGCGTTTTTCTACTACCAGATCAGCTGGCTGCTCTATGTTCTGAAGCCGGCCTGGAGCTATGCCTTGAACGCTGACTTCGAGGACCACGCCGAGCACGAATACATGGAATTTGTCCGGGACAACCCGGCCCTGGAAACGGAGCCGTTCGAAAGCGATTTCCAGAAGGAATACGGCCCGATTCAGACCTGCGCCGACCTGTTCCGGCGGATCGGGCTGGATGAGCGGCTGCACAAGCAGGAAAGCTTAGACCGCATGGCCCAGCCCCGCTTTGCTTAGGGGAACGGTACCGGTGCCGAGAGGACAGGTTAAGTTAAATCCGCTAGTTCGAAGTCGGCGAAATCGAAGCCCGGGGCGACGATGCAGCTGGCGAGAGCGTAAGAATCCTTCTCTGAAACCTCCGCACCAAACCAGCACCCCCGCTTAATCACCGCGTGAGGCACCTCGTTCTTCTCCGGCCGGATCCCGAGCCGGATTTTCTTTTTACGGCCGGAGGGGGTCAGCACGTGGAGTGTCAATCCGCTGCCGGCATGGAAGCACCAGATTTCGTCCGAGCGGAGCCGGTGGAGCCGGGAAATCTGCTTTCCCTCCAGCAGGTAGTAGATCAGGGTCGAGAAGGAGCGGGGTTTTCCCTTGTACCGGGCGGGCAGGGCGCGGCCGGGGATTTTCTCGGAGGACCGGTAGGTCTGCCGGTAGGTGCCGCCCTCAGGGTGGGGTTTGAGCTTCAGGCGGCGGATCCACGTTTGAGCGTCGGGTGTTTTCACAACAACAAAGTAACACACCCGGTGTTTTCAGCACAGCGCTTGACTTGGTGCGAATAGGTGTATATACTCTCTTATGAGTGCATATACACATAAAGGAGGGTTACCGATGGGCAGTGAATGTTGCGGGGGTTCCTCATGCGAGGTCAAGACGGTTACCAAGGAAGAGCTGCAGGAGAAGCTGAAGCAGGGCAAGGCGCAAGTGGTCAACGTGCTGGAGCCCAAGTGGGACTCGCTCGGGTCCATCCAGGGATCCGTGAAGATCCCGGTCTCTGAGATCGAGAAGAGGGCCGGCGAGCTGGACAAGAGCCGGGAAGTGATCACGTACTGCGCGGGCGTTGAGTGCTCGGCTTCCCGCGAGGGGGCCCGGAAGCTGGCGGCCCTCGGGTTCAATGTCCGGGCTTACGAGGGGGGCGTTAAGGAGTGGAAGGAAGCCGGGCTCCCCGTGGAAGGCGCGGCCAAGTCCGGGAGCTGCTGCGGCGCGTGAAACAGAAGCCGGGGGCGGAATGCCGGTGCGTCTGCACCTGTCTGCGCCGGGCGGCGCGGGCCGTGACGCAGTTTTACGATGAGGCGTTCCGCCCCTCCGGCTACCGGGCCACGCAGGTGAGCATCCTGGCGGCGCTGGCGGCTACCGGGCCGGTGACGCTGTCCGGGCTGGCCGAAGAAACGGTGACTGACCGGACCACATTGACCCGGAACCTCCACCTGCTGGAAAAGAAAGGCCTGGTCTGCCTGGAGTGCGGCAAGGACCGCCGGGAACGCCGGGTTTGCCTGACCCCACAGGGAGGGAGGGTGCTGGAGAAGACCCATTCCGCCTGGCTGTCGGCACAGGAAAAGGTGATCAAGAAGATCGGCAAGAAAAAGCTCGAACGGCTGATGGCCGACCTCTCGGACGTGGTGGATTGCTGCAAATAATCGCTCGATTCCTGATCGCCGGACTATTCCTCATCACCGGAGCCCTGCACTTCCTCAAGCCGGAGCTGTTTCTGAAGATCGTTCCGCCCGCACTGCCGTGGCCGCTGGGGCTGGTCTATTTAACCGGGTTCCTGGAATTGGCGGGAGCGGTGGGTCTTCTGATTCCGCGGTTCCGCGTGGTGGCGGCTTACGGCCTGGCAGCGCTGTTGATCGCCGTTTTACCGGCGAATATCTACATGGCGATGGCGCCCGCCAAGTTCGGGGGATTCCTGGATCAGCCGCTGTATCACTGGATCCGGATTCCGTTCCAGGGGGTCTTGATTGCTGGGGTCCTCTGGTGCGCCAAACGATGAAGATTTCGGTGAAGGTGGTGCCGAGGGCAAAGAAGCCCGGAGTCGAGAGGCTGGCCGACGGCAGCTGGCGGGTGGCCGTTTCCGCGCCGGCGGAAAGCGGGAAGGCCAACACTGCCGTCGTGGATGCTCTCGCGAAACATTTCGATGTGCCGAAAAGCTCAATCCGAATCCTCCGCGGAGAAACCAGCCGCCTCAAACTCGTTGAAGTCCCCGATCCGGATTTCAAAGAAGGGGTACACTTGTTTAATGAGCGGCGGTTCTTTGAGGCGCACGAGGCATGGGAAACGCTCTGGCACCGGATGGCCGCTGGGCCTGAGCGGGAAGCAATGCAAGGGCTGATCCAGCTGGCGGCGGCTTGCCATCATCTGGTTCGGGACAATCTGAAGGGAGCGCGGGGCTGCCTGGAGAATGCGCACGGACATCTGGGGTCTTCCTTTGGTAAGTTGTTCGGGGCGATAGAACGAGCGGTCGAGCAGGGAACGCCGGCAGCGTTGCCGAAGTTTGAAAATGAATAAAGGTTATCGGTCCCCGCTGAGGTTTGAGCGGAGGAATTTGATCGCTTGATTTTCCGCCCAGGCGGAGGGCAGGCCCGGGATCCAGCCCGATAGAAATCCCACATGGCCTCCTTTGGGCGTGAAGAGCGGGTGCAGGTTAGGGTTTTCCGCCGCCTGCTTGACCGGCAGGAGATCGCCGGAAAAGAACGGGTCGTCGAGTGCGTTGATCAGCAGGGTGGGCCGGCGGATTTTGGGCAGGAACTGCAGAGAGCTGGAGGCGGCCCAGTATTCGTCCGCGTTCTTAAACCCGTGCACCGGCGCGGTCACCGCGTTGTCGAACTGTTCGAGCGTGCGGGCTTTCAGCACCGCGCTGCGGTCGACAAGATCGGGATAGCGCCGGAGTTTCTGGAGCGTTTTCTTTCGGAGACTCGCGACGAGCCGCCGGTTGTATCTGCCGCCGAACCCCTGTTCCAGCCCGCGCGCCGACGCCGCCAGATCGAACGGCGCGGAAATCGCCGCCGCGGCCCGAACCTGCGGCGGCACGGCATCCCCCCGCTCACCAAGGTATTTCAACAGCACGTTCCCGCCGAGCGAAGTCCCCGCGCAGAAGATCACAGCGGCCGTGTCTTCTTTCACCAGCTGGTCGATGACCCACGCCAGGTCCGAGGTCTCCCCGCCGTGGTACGAGCGGCGGAGGCGGTTCGGTTCTCCGCTGCAGGAGCGGAAGTTCATGGCGACCGCACGCCATCCGGCGCGATGGGCTTGGCGCAGGAGTCCCAGCACCGGCTTGGAACGGGAAGAGCCCTCCAGCCCGTGCAGGACAACGAGAATGGGCGAGCCGGTCGGGCCGTCGACCCGGTCCACATCCAGGAAGTCGCCGTCGGGCGTATCCCACCGTTCCCGGCGCAGAGGGACGCGCGGCGTGGGGCGCAGCAACGCGCCCCAGAGTGTCTGCTGGTTGGGGCCGGCGCACCACCAGGCGGGATGGAAAACGGTCTGAAACGTCTGCCCGGCAGCGGCGGGACTCGCCGCGCAGAAGAGCGCGGTCGCAATGGCGTGCCATGTTAATCTGGAAGTGCGGTTCATCGCGTAGGTATTGTAACGAATAATGAGACTGCCATGCACAAACGACTTTTGAAATGGAGACGGTGGTTCAGTCGGACGGCCTGGACCATCCGCCTGCTGAATCTGCCGGTTTCCACGGAGACATCAACTAAACCGGGACTGGTGATGGTCCAGATCGACGGATTGTCCCAGAAGGAGTTCCATCACGCGGTCGATCACGGCCTCATGCCGTTCCTCAAACGGTTGTTCCTGCGCGAGCGCTACGCGGTCCATCCGTTTTATTCCGGCCTGCCCTCGAACACGCCGGCGGTCCAGGGAGAATTGTTTTACGGCTTGAAAGGGATCGTCCCCGCGTTCAGCTTCATCGACAAAGAAACCCAGCGGGTCATCAAGATGTACTCGCCGGGTGCCGCCGCGGATGTGGAGAAGCGGCTGAAGCCGCAAGGCCCGCCGCTTCTGGAAGGGGGCAGTGCCTACTCCGAAATCTTCACCGGCGGCGCCGCGGAGGCCCATTTCTGCGCCTCGAAGCTGGGTTGGGACGGCCTTCTGCGAGCGGTCCACCCGGCGGTGTTTCCGTTCCTGTTCCTTCTGCATCTGGACGTTTTTCTGTGGGTGGCGGTGCTCGCGGCGGCGGAGCTGGTGCTGGCGCTGATCTCTTCGGTTTACGGCACGTTCAAAGGGAAGGTGCTCCACAAAGAGCTGGAATTCGTCGTGACGCGGGTGGGCTCGGTCATCCTGCTGCGGGAGCTGGTCGTACGCGGGGCCCAGATCGACATCGCGCGCGGCCTGCCGATCGTCCATATGAATTTCGTCGGCTACGACGACCACGCGCACCGCCGGGGCGCCCGTTCTTTTTTCGCCCGCTGGCCGTTGAGGGGCGTTGACCTGGCGATCTCTTCTATTTGGCGCGCGGCGCAGAATTCCAAACGGCGGGATTACGACGTGTGGATCTATTCGGACCACGGGCAGGAGGTGACCCAGGCCTACCGGCTCGCGACCGGGATGACCCTGCAGGAGGCGGTGAAGCGTTTCTGCGAGGGCCCGCTGTACAGCGTCAGGCCGGACGATTCCGGGGAATCGGAATATCCTTACCGGAACGCCCGCGCCCAGGAACCACCCCAGCCGCAGCGGATTGAAGTGACGGCGATGGGCAATGTCGCGCATCTGTATCCGCCGCCGAAAACGGCGCCGGAGCAGCTCGATCAATTCGCCCAGGCGCTGGTCCGGCAGGGCAAGATCCCCGCGATCGCCGTGAACGGGCCGGCCGGCGCGGTCCGGTTTTGGACGGAGGAAGGGATGCTCCAGCTTCCCGGCGACGCGGAGCGATTATTCGGCGCGGACCATCCTTTTCTGGAAGATGTCACGGAAGACCTGCTGGCCCTGTGCCGCCATCCCAGCTCGGGAGCGCTGGTGCTGTTCGGCTGGAGCGCGGGGTATGAGTCGATAAGCTTTCCGCTGGAAGGGGGAGCGCATGCCGGGTTCGGCCCGGAAGAAACCAACGCGTTCGCGCTGCTGCCAATGGATGCCCCCCTGCCCATGCGGACGAAGCCGTACCTGCGGCCGCTGGACCTGAGGGAGGCGGTGCTGAAACATTTGGGCCGGTCCTCGGCCGGCGCCGCCGGACCGGCCGCCCCGAAACCTCGCCCGAAACAGCACGTGCGCGTGATGACCTACAACGTCCACCGGTGCGTCGGCCTGGATGGCAAGGCATCGCCGGAGCGGATCGCCCGCGTGATCGCGCGGCATGAGCCGGACATCATCGCGCTGCAGGAATTGGATGTCGGCCACGAACGGACCCACCGGATCCATCAGGCCGAGCGGATCGCGCAGCTGCTGGGGATGTCCTACCATTTTCATTCGGTGATTGCCGTGGCGGAGGAACAGTACGGCAACGCGATCTTGAGCCGGTATCCTCTGCGCCTGATGCGGGCGGCTCAGCTTCCGCGGTTGGGGAACCTGAAATACACGGAACCGCGCGGCGCGCTGTGGGTGGCGGCGGACATCGGCGGTGTCGCGCTTCAGGTGATCAACTGCCATCTGAGCATCTGGCCGTACGAACGATTCGTGCAGGCGGGCGAGTTGGTCGGGACGTCCTGGCTCTCCGACACGCTGTGCCTGCCGCCGGTGGTGCTCTGCGGCGATTTTAACGCCATGCCGGGCACCGGCACGTATCGCCGGATCGCCCGCTCGCTTCGAGACGCCCAACGGACCGGCAAGAAAGGGCGGGCTCACGCCACCTGGTCCAGCCGTTATCCGGTCAGCCGGATCGACCATGTTTTCACCAGTCCGAACATCCATATTGAAAAGATCGCGGTGCCGCGGACCGCGCTGGACCAAGTGGCTTCGGACCATTTGCCGCTGATGGTGGAGATGAAGCTTCCGCTGTGATAAAGTCATGCCCATGACATCCCGGCACACCATCATCGCGCGGCGCGCGCTGGTCTTCATCTTCTTCGTAGGCAACATTGCCGTTTCCTCCACCGTTTTCGCTCAAGAGCTTCCCTGGACCGAAATGAATTCCCGCGTTGTCTCCTTCTATCAGCAGGGCCGTCTGGGCGAGGCGATTCCCCTGGCCGAGCAGGCGCTCCATTCGGCCCGTTCGCTGTACGGAGCGGACAGCGTCTATGTCGCCACCGCGCTGAACAATCTGGCTGCGTTGTACCATTCCGCCGGCCGGTTTGCCGACGCGGAGCCGCTCTACCGGAGAGCGCTGGAGCTCGATCTTCAACTTTTTGGAGAAGACCATCCTCGTGTGGCCGTCGATCGGAAGAACCTGACCCAGCTTAAAGAAGATGCTCGGAAAGTTCTGCCCGCCACCGGCGCAGAAACCACGACCGACAAAGATTGGTCCGGGTGGAACAGCAGCTACTGGGAGAACGCCGGCTTGGTTCCGCCCGGTGAAGCGCCCCCTCCCGGAGAGGAGAAATGGATCCCGGAGGAAGAGGGAGAAGAAGATTACGACAGCGGATGGAAAACAGACCTCTCGGTCACCAGCGGCTGGCGTTTGGACGATTTTGACTGGAACATCGCCGGCAATGTGGATGGCAGCAATCCGACCGTCCTGTCCGAGCTGACCTGGGAAGATTTGGAAAGTTATACCGTGAACGGACGGGGATGGATTTACAAGCCGTCGGTAATTGCTCTCCGCGGCACGATCAGCTACGGCTGGATTTATGACGGCAGCAACCAGGATTCCGACTATCTACTCGACAATCGACGGGGCGAGTTCTCCCGTTCCAACAACAACTCGGATAATGGCTATGTCGCGGATGCCGCGGTGGGGATTGGGTATCCCTGGCAGCCCATCCGGAGCGATCCTGACCTCCGGATCACCCCGCTGGCGGGATGGTCCTATCACCGCCAGCATTTGACGATGACCGAAGGGTATCAGACTATTCCCGCGACCGGCCCGTTCGATGGATTGAACAGCCGATACGTTGCGAATTGGGAAGGGCCCTGGACCGGTCTCGACATCCAATTTAAACCGTTTGAAAGGATCCACATGCACAGCGGGTTTGATTACCACTGGGCCAAATACCGGGCCGACGCCCGCTGGAACCTGCGCAACGATTTCTCGCAACCTAAGAGCTACCGGCACACTGCCGACGGGGAAGGGTTCGTCGTCTCCGCGGGGCTGGCCTACCAGCTGACAAAAAATTGGATGATCCAGGGGGAAGGGGCCTATCAGAAGTGGCGGACCGACCCCGGCCAGGACCGGACGTTCTTCTCCAATGGAGCCGTGGTCGATACCCGCCTGAACGAGGTCAACTGGGAATCCGTGTCCCTTTCATTGGGAGCCCGCTGCCGCTTCTGACGCCGCCTGCCGGTATTTTTTGTGCTCGAGGCGGGCAAACAAAGAGTAGGCGCAGGGCACCACGAACAGCGTCAGCAGCGTCGACAAAATCATCCCGCCGATCACCGTAATCGCCATGGGGATGCGTGTTTCGGCGCCGGGGCCGATCGCCAGCGCCGGAGGGATGGCGGCGGCGATCGTGGAGATCGTGGTCATCAGGATCGGGCGCAGCCGGAGCGGGCAGGCCTGAAGCAGCGCCTCTTTCGTTCCCACCCCGTGTTCCCTCAGTTGGTTCGTGAAATCCACCAGCAGGATGGCGTTCTTCTTCACGATTCCCATCAGCAGGATCAGCCCAATGTAGCTGTAGATGTTGAGCGACTGGCCCGTCAGCCAGAGCCCGATGAAAGCGCCCGTTACGCTGAAGGGCAGGGCCAGCAGGACCGTCACCGGGTGCAGGTAGCTGTTGTACTGGGAACCGAGCACCATGTAGGCGATTGCGATCCCCAGCACAAGAGCGAACAGCAGAGACTGCATCGATTCCTTGAAGGCCTGAGAAGAGCCGCCGAAGACGACGTGATAGCCCTCCGGCAGGACCCGCCTGGCGATGCGCTCGGATTCTTCCAGCGCGGTGGATTGGGATTTGCCCTGGGCGACGTTAGCGAAAATGGAAATGGCCCGTTCCCGGTCCTTGCGGGTGATGGAGAGATAAGAGGATTTCTCGGTGAGCGTGACAACGTCCTTGAGCTGGACCATCTCGCCGCGGTTGTTCCAAACCCAAAGCTTCTGGATGTCCTCGGCCTGAGAACGCTGGCTCGGAATGAGGCGGACGCGGACGTCATAGCGGCGGCCGTCCCGGGTGTACTTGGCCACGCGTTCTCCGCCGATCAGGGCATTGATGGCGTGGCCGATGGTCTCCACGCTGACTCCCCGCTCCGCCGCGGCTTTGCGGTCCGGGCTGATCCGGACCTCGTTCACTCCTTCCAGATAGTCGGTGTCCACGTCCACCAGCAGCGGGCTCTTCGCCATCTGTTCCTCAATTTTCTTGGCGTGGACGGCGAGCTGTTCCCAGTCCGGCCCCTGGATCGTCAACTCGATGGGGAAGCCCCGCTGGGCGGAAAGGCCGCTTAAGGAGAGGTCCTGGATCCTGGCGCGGGTATCGGGGATCTTGTTGAGCTCGGTACGGAAGAGGGTCATCAACTCCTGCTGGGTCAGCGGTTTCTTGTTGGGGGCGACCACCGGCCGGTCTTTGGGCTGTTTGAAGGTGACGAACATCATGCCGGTGTTTACCTCGCCGCCGCCGAATCCGCCGATGGCGCCGAAGTAACGCTTGAGTTCCGGGCGCTGCATGGCGAAGGCCTCGGCCTGTTTGAAGCGCTCGCTGGTGAACTCCATGGAGGAGCCGATCGGCGTTTGCAAACGACAGAGGAACATGCTCTGGTCCTGAGAGGGAACGAACTCCTGCCGCAGTTTCGGCGTGACGATGAAAATGGAAACCAGGAAAAGAACGATGGAGACGAGGATCACCGGCCAGCGGTGCCTCAGGCACCCGCCCAGCATGGCGTGATATCCCCGCGACATCCGGCGGAAGCCCTCGTCCATTCCCTTGCCGATTGCGGTGCGGCGCTCCGAGACGCTGAGGAACTGCGAACAGCGCATGGGGGCCAGTGTGAGCGCCTCCAGCAGGGAAATGGCCACGGCAACGGAAATAGTGACGCCGAATTCGTAGAAGAACTTGCCGATGATGCCTTTCATGAAAGCCACAGGCAGGAAGATGGCGATGATGGCCAGCGTGGCCGCGAGGGCTGCCGAGGTGATCTGCCGGGAGCCGAGGACGGCCGCCTCCAGGCGGTTTTTCCCCTGTTCCTGCCAGCGGACGATGTTTTCCAGCACCATGATCGCGTCGTCCACCACGATGCCGATGGCCAGCGACAGGCCCAGCAGCGTAAAGGTGTTGAGCGTGAAGTGGAAGAAGTACATGACGATGAAGGTGCCGATGATGGAGGTGGGAATCGCCATCAGGATGTTGATGGTGGCGCTCCACGACCCCAGGAAGAGCCAGCAAACGATGGAGGTGAGCACCGCCGAGAGGATCAGCGTGAAGGTGAGCTCCCGGATGGAATCTTCGATGAAGCGAGTCCGGTCGAAGTTCACCCCCAGGTCAATCCCCTTCGGAAGCTGTTTCTTGACCTCCTCCATGCGGGCCAGGACTTTGTGGGCCACCTCCACCTCGTTGGCGCCGCGCTGTTTCTTGATCCCTAAACCCACGGCCGGCTTGCCCATGATCCGGGCGATTCGCCGTGCGTCGGCCAGGCCATCCTCGACCGTGGCGACGTCCTTGAGGTAAATCGGACGGTAGACCGGCTGGCCGCCCCGTCGGGAAATGATGATGTTGCTGAACTCCTCGGGGCTGGAGGCCTCGCCCATGGCCCGCACGTTGAATTCTCTTTGAGGGGTTTCGATGCGGCCGGCCGGAATCTCCGCGTGCTCTTTCTGGATGGCGCCGATCACGTCGTCGACGGTCAGTTGGAGCGCCTCCAGTTTTTCCGCGTCGATCCAGACGCGCAGGTTCCGGTCCAGGGAGCCGCCCATCGTGACCTCTCCGACGCCGCTGACCGTCTGGAACTTGTCCTTGAGGTGGTTCTGGGCATAGTCCATCAGGTCGCGCAGGGGCAGGGTGTTGCTGGCCACGCCCAGCCACATGATCGGGTTGTCCTGCGGGTTCACCTTTGAGACGGTGGGGGGATCGATGTCATCGGGCAGGCGCCGCTGTGCCTGGGCAATTTTGGTCTGTACCTCCTGGACGGCCACATCGATGTCGCGGCCCAGCTCCAGCTCCAGCGTGACGTTGGCGGATCCCTGGCGCGCGGTGGAAGAAATGGTCCGGATTCCCTGGACCGCCGTGACGGCGTCCTCAACGATGTCCACCACGTCGGATTCCATCACTTCCGGGGCGGCTCCTTCCCAGGTGAGTTGGACGCTGACGACGGGGAACTCCACATCCGGCATCTGGCTGACCCCCATGCCGTAGAAACCGATGAGTCCGAAGAGGATGAGCCCCGCCATCAGCATCCAGGCGAAGACCGGGTTCTTGATTGAAAGGTCGGAGAGACTCATTTCGCGGCCGAGGGGTTGGAAAGAGCAGTCATCGTCTCAACGGAGTTGGACTGGAGCTTCCAGTAAAGCCGATGGGCTTCGTGCAGGGCTTGGATCAGCTCGCGCCGGGCGTCCTGAAGACCCTGCAGTGTCGAGAGGACATCCAGGTTGCTCACCAGACTCATGCGGTATTCTTCCGCCTGCATTTGATAACTCTCTTCGGTGGCTTCCAATGTTTGCGTGAGCGCGCGCACACGCGCGCGCGCTCCTTCATACTCGGAGTAGTCATCGACGATCTCCTGAGCGGCTGTCCGGCGGGCTTCCTGCAGGCGCAGCTCCGCCTGGCGCAGGCCGGATTCGGCCTCTTTTGTGGCTCCGACGGCGGCGCCGCCCTGAAAAATCGGAACGTCCACGTTGAGCGAAGCGTCCCACTTGACGCTCTCGGCGGCGCCGGACCGTTCGACATAATAATTGGCTTCGGCATCCGCGGTGGGGAAGAATTTGGCTCTCGCAACCCTCAATTCCTGCCGGGCGATCTCCACGGATTGTTCGGCGGCCCGCACGTCCGGGCGAACCGGCGCCATTTGCAGATAGCTTTCTTCGGGAGGCGGCTGCGGCAGAATGGGGCCGGGGTCGGCGAGGTCGCCGATGGCGGAAAGGCCGGTCAGGAACTTCAAAAGATCCCCGGCGGTCTTTTCGCCTGTCTGGGCCGATTCCCACTCGGCTTCCACGCGGTAAAGCTGGGCTTGAGCCGCCACGAGCTCACTGCGGCGGGAGCGGCCGATCTTCTCCCGCTGTTCCAGCTCCTGGAGGCGCTTTCGCAGCGTCTCCCGGATCGAGTCCAGCACCCGGATCTCCTCCCGCTGCTGGCTGAGCAGATGGAACGCGTCCGAGACGTCCACGAGCAGCAGCTGTTCGGCCCGCGCCTTTTCCTGTTCCCGCAGGCGTTTTTCCGACTTCGACCCGCGCATGGCGGCGAACTCCTTGAAGCCGGAGAAGAGCGGCTGGGTCAGCGTGAACTTGCGTTCCGGCAGTTTCCTGCGCGTGAACGCTGAAGAGGAACCGCCGGAACTGTCCTGACGCTTGTCGGTGGAATGGAAGAAAAGGTTGGGCAGGAGGCCGGCCAGCGACTGCGTGAACCGGGCCTCGGTTTCGGTGATGAACTCGGCCCGGACCGCGATCTCCTCACTGCGCTTCAAGGCCAGCCGGTAACAATCGGGCAGAGTGAGCGCGGACGAGTTCTGCTGGGCGGCCGCGGGAACGGCCAGCGCCAGGACCAGGAAAAGAACGGCCGGGCGCCTCATGGCTCGGGAGATTCTCCCAGGATTTTTGTCACTCGTTCCAGGATGGCAAGGTACCGGTCCCGGTCGGCCGCCGGGATTTGGCCGAAAACCTCCTGGAGCATCCGGCGTTTTTGGTTCCAGATGTTGGAAAGGATCTTCGCCCCTTTAGCGGTGAGCGCGACGCGGACGACGCGGCGGTCCCGGAGGTCCCCTTGCCGGGAGACTAACCCCTGCGCGATCAGCCGGTCCGCCAGGCCGGTCGCCGCGGGCCGGGAGATCCGCAGGAACCGGGCCAGCTGATTCATCGGGGCTTCTTTGTTGCGCGAGAGGTATTCCAGGACCCAGAGCTGGGGAAGCGTGATCCTGCCTTCGGAAAGGTAGTTGGATTCCCGCCGGGCGAAACCCCGGATCATGCGGGGAAGAAGGACGATAATCCGTTCTCCAAACCGGTCGATGTTCATGCGTGGGGTCCTATTAGTTTAGATACTTAACTATTTATACTGTGAAGTATACCCCGCTTTCGCGGGCCTGTCCAGGCCGATCGGTGGACTTGTTGCCGGCGCGCGCTTCGGGCTATCATAGAAGGAGCAGGAAAAGGAGGAGCCGATGACGGAATTTTGGGAACGGGCGGTCCGGGCAGCCCGCTTGGATGGTCAGCTGTATGAGGCGGTGGAAGCCGACCCGGCAGCTTTCCGCCAGGCGATGGCGATGGTCGTTCTTTCCAGTGTGGCGGCCGGCCTCGGCATTGTTTCGGAGATCGGCGTGGACGGCGTTCTGCTGGGGACGCTGGCGGCCCTGCTGGGATGGTTCCTCTGGGCGTTCCTGGTGTATTGGATCGGCGGCCGGTTCCTGCGCCAGCCGCAGACCCAAACGAACCTGGGCGAATTGCTTCGCACGCTGGGTTTCGCCAGCTCGCCCGGCATGATCCGGATTTTGGCGGTGGTCCCCGGAATGGCCCAGCCGGTTTTTCTGCTGGCCGAGATCTGGATGCTGGCCGCGATGGTCGTGGCGGTCAAGCACGCGCTGGATTACACCGGTACCGCCCGCGCCGCGGCCGTCTGCTTTTTTACCTGGCTGGTTCAATGGCTGACCTTTCAAGCGATGCTTTCGCTGACGCCATGACCCAGGAAGTGATGGTCTACGTGGTGGTTTTCCTGGCGGGTGTCCTGTTGGCCCGGTGGGGAGTGATTCGTTCGGTGAGCCGGTTGGCGGAATGGGCCCGGCGGATCCGGATCGACCCCGCGTCCGCGGATGAAAAGATCCCGGAGGAGGGAATCTTTCAGCCGGTCTCGAGGGAATTCCTCCAGATTGTTCAGGGCTTGAAAGAGGCGCGCGCGGCCGCCGAAGAGGAGGCCCGGCTGCGGCAGGAGGGGGCGAGCCGCTGGACGCCGGAACGGCTGAAAGAGCATGTGCGGGTGATCCTGCGTGGCCGGTCGTTCCTCGTGGTGGCCAACCGGGAACCGTACACGCATGTCCGGGAAAACGGAAAGATCAAATGCGTACGGCCGGCCAGCGGACTCGTGACCGCGGTGGAGCCGATCCTGCGGGCCTGCGGCGGCACCTGGATCGCCAGCGCGTCGGGCGATGCCGACCGGGAAACCGCCGATGAGCGCGGCCGCATCAGGGTCCCTCCGGAAAATCCCGTCTACACACTGCGGCGCGTCTGGCTGAGCGAGCAGGAAGAAGAAGGTTTCTATTACGGGTTCTCCAACGAAGGGCTCTGGCCGCTCTGCCACATCGCGCACACGCGGCCGGTGTTCCGGGTCGGCGACTGGGAGCAGTACCAGCGGGTGAACCAACGCTACGCCCAGGCGGTCGCCGAAGAGCTGGAAGGAATGGAAAACCCCTTCGTGCTTATCCAGGATTACCACTTCGCGCTGCTGCCGCGGATGATCCGGAAGCTCCGCCCCGACGCCAAGATCGCCCTTTTCTGGCACATCCCGTGGCCCAACCCGGAATCGTTCGCGATCTGCCCATGGGCCAAGGACATCCTGCTGGGCATGCTCGGGTCCGACCTGATCGGCTTCCACATCCAGTTCCACTGCAATAACTTCCTCGACACCGTGGACAGCCTGCTGGAGTCGAGGATCGACGCCGAGCAGTTTGCCGTCGACCGGAAAGGGCACCGGACTGCGGTGCGGCCGTTCCCCATCGGGATCGCCACCGGCGGGGAAGACCGCAGCGCCCCCGCGGAAGTCATTGCCGAGGCCCGCCGCGAGGTGATGAAGCGTCTGGAGATGAACGTGGAATGCCTGGGGGTAGGCGTCGACCGGATCGACTACACCAAGGGAATCTCGGAACGGTTCCGGGCGATCGAGCGGTTTCTGGAGAAGCATCCGGAGTTCCGGGAGAGGTTCACGTTCGTGGAACTGGCCGCCCCCAGCCGGACGCTGATCAAGCGCTACAGCGATCTCGGGGACGAGCTGGGCCGGGAAGCGGAGGAGATCAACCGCCGGTTCCAGACGCGGACCTGGAAGCCGATCATCTTCCGGAAAGAGCACCACAACCGGGAAGAGGTGGACCTCTTTTATCGCGCGTCGAACCTGTGCCTGGTGACCTCCCTGCATGACGGCATGAACCTGGTGGGGAAGGAATTCGTCTGGAGCCGCGGGGACGAACAGGGGGTGCTGGTCCTTAGCCGGTTCGCGGGCGCTTCCCGCCAGCTGAAGGACGCCATTCTGGTGAATCCTTACGACATTGAAGAAGTGGCCGACGCCATCTATCAGGGCGCCACGATGCCTCCGGAGGAGCAGAAGGCCCGCATGATCCGGATGCGGGCGATCCTGGATGAGCATAATGTCTACCGGTGGGCCGCCGACATCACCACGGAGCTGGACCGGATTCGCCCCGATCCCGGGAAGGGTTAAATGGCCGCGAAGCCCCTGTGGCCCGAATGGCCTGTTTTGGAGCAGCGGATACGGCGGGCGGTCCGCCTGCCTTTGTTCCTCGATCTCGATGGAACCCTCACGCCGATCGTCGAACATCCTTCCAAGACAAAGGTTTCTTCCTCGGTCCGGAAGCTCCTGCGCGAGCTTTCCCGGCGGCCGGGGATTTGGATCGCGATCGTCAGCGGCCGGAAGCTTTCGGATCTCAAGAAAAAGATCGGGATTTCCGGCCTCTGCTACGTGGGCAACCACGGCCTGGAGATTCAGGGGTCTCAGCTCCGGCACATCAACCCGGTGGCAGCCAAAAGCCGGCCGCTTCTTCGGACGATTCGCCGGCAGATGGCGAAGATCCTCAAGCCGATTCCGGGCGCGTGGGTGGAGGACAAGGGGCTGACTTTATCGGTCCATTTCCGGGGAGTTCCGGAGAAAGATCACGTGCTCGTCAAGAACGCCTTCCATGAAGTGGTCGCTCCGTACCGGCTGAAGAACCAGGTCCACTTGACGGACGGCAAGCAGGTTTTCGAGGTGAGGCCTCCGGCCCACTGGAACAAAGGCAGCGTGGTGCTTTGGCTGCTGGCGCGCCAGACCGCTCTGGCTTCGGCGGGCGAAATCCTGCCGTTCTATGTCGGGGACGACTTCACGGATGAAGACGCGTTCCGGGCGCTTCAAGAGAAGGGGATCACGGTGGCGGTGGGTCCCAGCACGCCGCTGACGCAGGCACGGTACGTGGTGCAGTCTTCGGAAGAGGTGGAAGAGCTTCTGAGGAAAATCCTGGAGATTCGTGGGGGCGCCGCTACTCGCCCAGCGACGTCCCGACCGCGCGCGCGGCGGCGATCAACGGCGAGTTGAGCGGGACCGCTCTCGTCCGGCCCGCGACCTGAGCCAGCCCGATCGCCGAGATCGCGCCATCCTTCAGCCGGACCATCCTGCCGTAGCGGCCTTTCGCCGCGAGCATCACGGCCGCGTGCCCGAACTGCGTGGCCAGGACCCGATCGAAAGGCGTCGGCGTTCCTCCCCGCTGAAGATGCCCCAGGATCGTGGCCCGGCTCTCGAGCCCCAGCTTTTCTTCCAGTTGCTGAGCCAGCAAAGGACCGATTCCGCCCAGCCGGCGCGCGTGCGTCTGACCGGAAGGATTTGAGAGCGTCACCGGTGATCCTCCCTTGGGATAAGCGCCTTCCGCGACGATGATCAAGCTGAACCGCCGCCCTCTCCGGGACCGGCGGGTGACCACTTCGCAGACCTCCTTCAGCGAGAATGGAATTTCCGGAATCAGGATGATGTCGCCTCCTCCGGCGAGCCCCGCGTGCAGCGCGATCCATCCGGCGTGCCGTCCCATCACCTCCAGGATCATCACGCGATGATGGCTGGCCGCGGTGGTATGCAGCCGGTCCACCGCCTCGGCCGCCACGGCGCTGGCGGTATCGAAGCCGAACGACCGGTCGGTATGCGGCACATCGTTGTCGATGGTCTTGGGGATCCCGATGATTGGAATGCCCCGGCGATGAAGATAATGTGCGATGGTTAAGGTGCCGTCGCCGCCGACGCAAAGGAGCCCATCCAGCCGGTGTTTCCGGAACGTGCGCAGCGCGTCCGGCGCGCGGCTCCGGCCGGGCTGGAATAGCTTGCCTTTGCTGGAAGTGCCGAGAAGGGTCCCGCCCATCGCGATGATGTTGGAGACGGAGTCATAGGTCAGCGGCATGGTTCGGTCTTCGACGAGCCCCTCGAACCCGTCCTGGAACCCCACCACTTCCATTCCGTAGAGACGGATCGCGCTCTTGGTCACTGCCCGGATGACCGCGTTCAGGCCGGGGCAATCTCCGCCGCCGGTCAGGATGCCGATCCGTTTTCCAACGTGTTTTTTACTCATGGAGCAGTTTCCGGATCCCGGCGGTCAAGGCCGCCGCCGCCAGCGCTGGCGGCGGGAACCATCGCAGATCGGTGTACCAGCGGGGCGCGCGCAGGCGGCCGCTCCACCGGCAGGGAAACGAGCGCAGTTCGATTCGCCGGTGCGAAAGGATTTGAACAGCGGTTTTTCCGGCTGCTGACGGGATCACGCGCAGGCCCGTCCGTTCCCGGACCAGGCGGGCCAGCTCTTCCGGTTCCGGCGCGCCGGCCGGCACTTCGCCGCCGGGAAGCTCCCACAGGCCGGGCAGCAAGCCGGTGATCGGCCGGCGGCCGAGCAGCAGAGCGCCCTCTTTTTCGAGAAGCGCGCCCAGATACAAAAGTTTTTTCTTGGGCACTTCGGGCCGCGGCGGAGGGATGCGCTCCTGCCATCCTTTTTGGCGGGCGACGCAGCCGCCGGTCAGCGGACAGGAGCCGCAGGCCGGTTGGCGCGGAAGACAGACGGTGGCTCCGAGCTCCATCAGCGCCTGATTGAAGTCTCCGGGATTTTTCTCCGGAACCAGCGCGCCGGCGATCTTCCAAAGCTTTTTCTGAACCGCGCCGGCGCGCGGATCTTCCCGGATGCCGAAGCAGCGGCTTAAGACCCGGATGACATTGCCGTCGACGAGCGGGGCCGGCCGGTCGAACGCGATGCTGGCGATGGCGCCGGCGGTGTAGCGGCCGATGCCGGGCAGTTCCTGCAGCGTCTCCGCCTGGTCGGGGAGTTTGCCGCCGTAGCGGCGCACGACTTCGCGGGCACCCGCGTGCAGGTTTTTGGCCCGGGAGTAGTAGCCCAGCCCGGACCACTGATCCAGCACGTCGGTGACCGGCGCCCGGGCGAGCGCGTTCACGGTGGGGAAGCGTTGAAGGAACCGCTGGTAGTAGGGAATGACCGTGGCGACCTGCGTTTGCTGGAGCATGGCTTCGGAGACCCAGATGCGGTAGGGGTCGCGCGTCTCCCGCCAGGGAAGCGCCCGGCGGTTTTCCCGGTACCAGCCGAGCAGGCGCTTACGGAACGTTTCCGTTTTCACCACGCCATTGTAACTCATTACACACGGACCTTCCCCTCTTATGCCCAGCGTGCTTTGTCCGGGACGACGATATTCTTAGCCAGCCCCAGGACCGCAAACGCCCGGATGGTCAGGTACGTCAAATCCAGCTCCCACCAGCGCAGACCATGCGCGGCGGAGCGGGGGAAGGCATGATGGTTGTTGTGCCATCCTTCGCCGAAGGACAGCAGGGCCACCCACCAATTGTTGGTGGACCGATCGTTCGTCTGATAACTCTGGTAGCCCCAGGTATGGGCCGCGGAATTTACCAGCCACGTCACGTGGTACACCACCACGGTCCGCACACCCAGACCCCAGACCAGCCAGGGGAGCCCCCCGAGGGCGTAGAGGAGAATCCCCAGCAGAATCGGCCACAGGCCCGCTGTGCGGTTGAGAAAAACGTGGACCGGGTCCCGCGCGAGGTCCGCCGCGTAGCGCATGCTCTGGGCCTGGCGGAGGAACCAGCCCATATGCCCCCACCAAAAACCTTTCACCACCGGGCTGTGGGGATCTTTGGGAGTATCGGAGTAGGCATGGTGCATCCGGTGGGCGGCCACCCATCCCATCGGCCCTCCTTGGAACGCAAGCACTCCGCAGAAGGTCAAAAGATACTCCAGCCATCGGGGAACCTTGAAACTTCGGTGAGTGAGCAGCCGGTGATAGCACAGGGCAATCCCCACCCAACCGGTAGCCCATGTCAGCCCCAAGAAAAGCCAGAAGGCCGGCCAGGTGAAGACGAACGGGGCCGGGAGCGCGATCAGGTGGATGAGCACAACGGCGACGAGCACATTCCACTTGATTCGGGGTGTGGCCAGGGTCGCGTCGCTCACCTCTTTCCAGCCACAAAGGCCCTCAAGATATCCGACTCTGTGATGATGCCCACCATTTTTTCCTCGGGGTCGACCACCGGCAAGGCCCCGATCCTCTTCTCGACCATCAGCCGGGCGGCCTCCTGAATGGAGGTCTCTTCCCCGACGGTGATGACGGGGCTGACCATGATGTCTTCCACCTGGATTTCGTCGTTGATTCGATACAGCTCGTGCCAGGTCTTGAACACCTCGGAGAGCTTCGGCCGCCGAAGGTCCCGGTCCGTCACGATCCCCTTCAAACGCCCTTCCTTGGTGACGGGCAGGTGGCGAATCCCCAGCGATTTCATCAGGCCGAAGGCCTCTTTGACCGACATCTCCGGCGAAACGGCGATGACTTCCTTGGTAATCCAGTTTTTTACTTTCATGGTATTTTCCTCCTAAGTAGGGCCCACGACGTTGTTTCCGCCGCGGCGCTTGGCTTCGTACATCCGGCGGTCCGCGCAGGCAAGAAGCGCCTGCGAATCCTGCCCGCACTCCGGAAAAATAGAAACGCCGATGCTCAAATGGACCGGACGCGGGGCGGCTTGTGGTTGAGGTGTCTCCGGATGGGCGAACGGGAAGCCCGCTGTCGAAATGCAAAGCCGTTCGGCCACCACCATCGCGCCCGTGGCGTCGGTTTCCGGAAGAAGCAGGGCGAACTCGTCTCCGCCATACCGCGCCGCGATATCGGAAGTTCTTCGTCCGGCCCGCAGAAGGCCGGCGAGTGTTTTAAGCAGTTCGTCTCCGGCCGGGTGACCATAGACATCGTTGTAGCCCTTGAAATCATCCAGGTCGATCATGGCCACGGCCAGCGGCCGGTTGTGGCGCTTGGCCCGGCCGAGTTCCTTCTGGAGAAGATCCAAAAAAACATTCCGGTTCGGCAGCGCGGTCAAGGGATCCGTCATGGCCTGCTGGATCCAGCGCAGTTCCTGCTTCTTGCGCGAGGTCATGTCCCGGAACACGGCCAGCGCCCAGACCGGGCGGTCCGGAAGCTGAATCGGCGTGTAGCTGGCGTTGACGACAAGCCCTTTGCCCTGCGCGTTTCGGATGGAGAATTCCGCGTCCCGGACCGGTGTGAACCGGTGCATGGCATTGAGTCCCGGGCAGCGGGAGGGGTCTTCTTCCATGGAACAGCCCTGAAGGTCCCGGCAGGAGAAAAGAACGCCGCACTCGCTTTTTCCGATCAGGTCCGGCGGCCTGCGGCCGGTGAGCCGTTCCATGGCCGGGTTGGCGGCCAGGATGACGCGGTGCTGGTCGATGATCATCATCGCGTCGCAGGAAAGCCACATCAGATCCGGAACCGGCATGGCCCCGTCGCTGAAAACCTTGTCAGTGAGCACGGCGCGCCCCCTTGCGTTTCGTCCGCAATGCCGTATACCAGTTTGCCCAGGTCCATGACCAGAGCTGTTCAACCCGTTCGGCGGTGCTGGGTGTTTCCCACTTCCCGCATGGGACCAGGATAATGTCGGAATCGGTCAGCAACGGCTCCTCCAGGGTCCGAAGCGTTTGGACACGGAGCCCCTTTTGGCAAAGCCAGCTCCTCAGGTTCCTGCACAGCCGGTCTCCCCCTTTTTGCTCTCCCGGAATCGCCACGACGACGGGCGGCATCGGATGTGTTCTCACGGCATTCCTCCTTTTCACATTACAAAGGTAGCGGAAACGGGGGATTCACAATATGCGCTGCGTCATACTGCTAAGAGAAAAGCTGGGAAAGGGAATCGGGCTTGAGCAGGAAAATCTTGCCCCGGGAGGAACGAATCCACCCCTCTTTCTGGAACCGCCCCATGGTCCGGATCACGGTCTCCACCGTTGTGCCGGCCAGCTCCGCGATTTCCTGGCGCGTCAACGGGATGGTATCGCCGAATTTCTTTTTCAGCGCGATGAGGGCTTGAGCGATCCGCCGTTCCACGGGGTCGTGGACCAGGCATGATTTTTCTTCGACCTGCCGCAGGCGGCCGGAGAAAACACACAGGGTTTCCTGCAGCAGCGCGGGTGATTTGCCCATCAGCTCATGGAAAAGACGGTTGGGGATCTGCAGGATCCGCGCCTTGGTCGCGGCGACGGCTGTGGCGGGGTAAGCGCCCTGGTCCAGGGCCGGCAGACAGCAAAAGGTTTCCCCCGGCGTCATCACGCAGCTGGCCTGGGCGTGCCCTTCCTGTTGATGGTGAAGCAGGTGAACCCGCCCCTCCATCGTCAGCCAAACGCTGTCGGAAGGACGGCCTTGGTGAAAAATAGTCTCCCCCTTCGCGTAAGTCCGTTCATGGGAGAACGAGGCAAGCTGCTGGCGCTGTTTCGCGTTGAGCCGGCGGAACAGATCGGCTTGCTTGAGGAACAGCTCAAGGTCGTGTCGTCGGGGCATCAGAAAACGGTTCTAGCGTTCTTCCAGCCCCATAATGCCGAAGGCGCAGTCGTGCACGATCACTTCGTAGGTGCCGTCCTCATGGGGCGGCAGAAGCGCGGTAAAGACATCGCCGACCCCCTTGGCGGCCCGGAGAAGCGTGTGGCCCATCCCCCGGCCCAGGCCGCGGAAGAGGTTGCCGCCCATTTCCGGTTCCAGCTCCAGCCCGGGCTGATGGATCAGTTCAATCCAGCAAAAGCCCATGTTGACGACGCCGCGGGCGAACTGGCCGCTGGCTTTCGTAATGTAGCTGTCGGACTCGGCTGCCGAGCACAACGAGGAAATTTCCGCGTGAGCGCGGCCGGAAAAAGCGGAAGACAGAACCAGAGCTGCGGCCAGCAAGACAACCCGGGATCTCTGCATGCCCCTATCTTACACCGGGATTTCTTCATCGGGAAGGAGGTCGTCCCCCGGGGAGACGGCGTCGAGTGCCTCGATCTCTTCGACAAGGTCTTCGGTTTCCTGTTCCTGAAGCTCCTGCTCGAGGTCTTCTTCCAGGAAAGAGAAGTCACCGGCCGCCAACAGGAGTTGGGAATCCCGGTCCAGCCGGCGCAGGTTCCGCTGCGGCGCGGAAACCAGCAGGACCACCGCCAGCCCGGCCGCCAGCGCTCCGCCCCAGGCCAGTGAAGGCCGCGGTTCCAAAAACCGGAAAACAGCCGGCTGATCCTGCGTGGATTCCCCGCGGATCCGGGCCATCACCTGGTCGACATACTCGCCGCGCGTATGAGCCGGCGGTTCTCGAAGAGGGTGCCGCTTCAGCCAGCGATTGAGCCATACCTGCCAGTCCGGTCGATTCATCGTGGCGTCTCCTGTGATGTGAGAAACGGGCCTAGAAAAGCGCGCAGGGATTCCGAAGCCCTGAAGAGGTGCGACTTGACGGTGCCCAGCCGGCAGCCCATCGCTTCGGACGTCTCCTCGAGCGACAGGCCGTTGACATGGCGCAACAGGAAAGCGGTCCGCTGTTTCATCGGCAGCCGCTCCATGGCACCAGCCAATTGAGCGGCCAGCTCCCGGTCCTGCGCGGTTTCACGGGGATTATTTCCCCGGTCTTCCAGCTCGAAAGGGATGGCTGGCGAAGCGCCCTCCTCGGGCTCGTCGGGCGCGGAGAGGGAAACAAAAAACGGCCGGCGGTTTTTCCGGCGCAGGAAATCTTTGCACTCATTGGCGATGATCCGGTAAAGCCAGGTGGAGAACCGACTTCCGCCGCGGAAACGGCCCAGGTTCTGGTATGCCTTGACGAAGCCGTTCTGGGAAAGATCCTTGGCATCTTCAAAGTTTCCCACAAAACTATAGGCCAATTTCCAGGCGGCAAGCTGGTATCGATCCACCAGCTCGCCGTATCGATCGGACGCTCCCTCCAGGATGGCATCGATGATTTCCGAATCATCGTCCACCCGCACCTCCCCGCACAGCTCCTCGAGCCTTGGGTGACCGGCGTTCTCCGCCGCGTCCCACCCCTGTGCGACCTTCTCCGCGACCGTGGTCACGAACGCCAAGGTCGCGCCGGTCGGGGCTGGCGCCGGCTCCGTCTCGCGGCCCGGGGCGGTTCTCCCAGTTGGTCCCGCGTCCGCCGCGCGGCCCGGGTGGGTTGTTGTCCAAATCGTGGCGGCGCTTGTGATCCTGTTCCAGCCGGCGCTTCTTCAGCAGCTCCTGATAGCGCTCGGGGTTTTTCTCCTCCAATTCCTCTAGGCGGTGTTCCAGCCGTTCCCGCCGTTCGGCCTTGATCTTCTGGTACTGTTCGGGTTTGTGCTCCTTCAGCCATTCCAGCCGCTCCTGCCGCTTCTCCTTCAGCCGGGCCATCGCTTTCCGGTAGGCCTCCGGGTCGGTCTCCTTCAGCTTCTGAAGCCGTTCCCGGACGTTGGCTCGTTTTTCCTGCATCACCTTCCGGAACTGCTCGGGGTTTTCCTGTTTCAGGCGCATCAGCTCCTGCGCCTTTGGATTCATCGGCTCGGTTTCCGAATCCTCGGCCCAGAGCGGGCCGCAGGAAAACGCCGCAACGATGAAAAGGGCAATCGGTAAAATGTGCTTTTTCATGGCTTCCTCCTGTTTTCCACTCTATTAGACGCCGGGAAGGAAAGAAGGTTTACAGGCCCATCGCTAGTATAATGGATTCTCGATGAGCTCCAAAGCGCTGGAAGACCTCCTGAAGGAAGAGCGGCTGTTCCCGCCCCCGGCCGGGTTCAAGGCGCGGGCCGCCGTCCGTGACCCCGGCATTTACGAGCAGGCGGCCCGGGACCGGCTCCGGTTCTGGGAATCGTTCGCCGAAGAGCTGACCTGGTTCCGACGGTGGGACCGGGTGCTGGAATGGGAGCTCCCGTTCGCCCGGTGGTTTGTCGGCGGAACGACCAACCTTTCTTTCAACTGCCTCGACCGGCACCTGGCCGGATCCCGCCGCACGAAGACCGCGATCCTCTGGGAAGGGGAGCCGGGAGACCAGCGAACTCTCACCTACGAGCAATTGCACCGGGAGGTCTGCCGATTTGCCAACGGCTTGAAGGAACTGGGCGTTCGCCGCGGGGACCGAGTGACGCTCTACATGCCGATGGTGCCGGAACTGGCGATCGCGATGCTGGCTTGCGCCCGGATTGGAGCGGTTCACAGCGTGGTCTTCGGCGGGTTCAGCGCGGAAGCGCTGCGCGACCGGATCAACGACTCGCAGTCGAAGGTCTTGGTGACGGCCGACGGCGGATGGCGCCGCGGGACGATCGTACCGCTCAAGCGCAATGTCGATGAGGCGCTGGCCGGCGCGCCCACTCTCGAAAAGGTCGTAGTCCTGCGCCGGATCGGGACCGACATGCCGCCGCTGAAGGCCGGCCGGGACATCGACTGGGAAGAGTTGGTGAGCCGCCAGGCGGATCATTGCGAGCCGGAGCCGTTGGATTCCGAAACGCTGCTCTATCTTCTCTACACCAGCGGGACGACCGGAAAACCGAAAGGGATTGTTCACACCACCGGCGGCACCATGACCGGCTGCTACGCGACCACGAAATGGATCTTCGATATTAAGGAAGAGGATGTGTATTGGTGCACCGCCGACATCGGGTGGGTGACAGGGCACTCCTACGTTGTTTACGGCCCGCTGCTCAACGGCGCCACCACGCTGATGTACGAAGGAGCGCCGGATTATCCTGATAAAGACCGCTTCTGGGCGATTGTCGAGAAATACCGCGTGAACGTTTTTTACACCGCGCCGACCGCGATCCGTTCGTTCATGAAATGGGGTGAAGAACTGCCGGCCCGGCACGATCTTTCATCACTGCGCCTGCTCGGGTCGGTGGGGGAGCCGATCAACCCGGAGGCCTGGGTCTGGTATCATCGGGTCATCGGCGGCGGGCGCTGCCCGATCGTGGACACCTGGTGGCAAACGGAGACCGGCCACATCCTGATCGCGCCGCTGCCGGGGATCACGACGCTCAAGCCGGGTTCCGCCACGCGGCCGTTTCCCGGCATCGAGGCAGACGTCGTGGATGAGGCGGGCCGGCCGGCCGATGCCGGCTACCTGGTGATCCGCTCTCCGTGGCCGGGTATGATGCGCGGCATCTACGGCGACCCCGAGCGGTACCGCCAGGTGTATTGGTCCCGGTTCCCCGGCGTTTACTTTACCGGCGACGGCTGCAAGCGGGATAAGGACGGCTGTTTTTGGCTGCTGGGGCGGGTGGACGACGTGCTCAAGGTCAGCGGCCACCGGCTCTCCACGATGGAGATCGAGTCCGCGCTGGTGGACCATCCCGCGGTGGCCGAATCCGCGGTGATTGGAAAACCCCATGAGGTGAAGGAAAACTCCATCGTGGCGTTCGTCACGGTGAAAGGAAGCGCGGCCTCCTCTCCCGCGTTGGCCGAAGAGCTGAAGGCGCACGTGGTCAAGAAGATCGGATCGATCGCCCGTCCGGATGAGATTCTTTTTACCGCCGACTTGCCCAAGACGCGGTCCGGAAAGATCATGCGGCGGCTGCTGCGGGACATCGCGGAAGGGAAGGCGCTCGGCGATACCACGACGTTAGCCGATGCCTCAGTCGTTCAGGCGCTCAAGGAGCGCTATGGCGAAGCGGAGTAAATGCTAAGGGATTTCGCTTCGAAGCGTCAGATCCAAAGAGACGGTCTTCCACCAGATCCACCGGCCCACGGGCCCCAGCCAACTGACCCAGCCGAACCGAAGCCGGCTTACGGCCCGGTATCGGCTGTTGCACTGCACGCAAAAGCAGGTGATTCCCATTCCGTGAAGCGGCCCCTGTAAGAACTTCCGGATCAGCGGTGTGGTGGTGACCAGCGGGCCGCGGCAATTCGGGCAGCGGCGCCGCGCGGGATAGAATTGGTATGCTGGGATCATCTCATCACCCCGCTCGGGGTCCTGTCGGGACCAGCCCGGCGCCGTGCTCAGACAGTCCTCGACCTGGCTCAAAACAAACCCTGGAGGAAAGGTCTGCGGAACTGCGCGCGGCATCCGGGCCGGCTCCCTCCTGCCCCCTCGCGGAAGGCCGATCGGCCGGTGCTTGGTTGGGCTGATGCCTGGAGTTGTTCATGGACGATGGTGGGTCGAGGCGAACCAGGCGTAGAGCCGCCCGGAAATCCACTCGGCGCCGGGCGCGTGCCGCAGGATCCAGGCCGCGGCGCCCCAGCCCGGCAGCAGCCGCAGCAGGTCCGGCAGGGCCTGGTGCCCGCTGAGCACGCGGCCGTCCGGCAGGACCAGATGAAATGAGCCGCGCAGCTGTTCCTGCGTCATGCCCGGCACGAGCCGGGCGATCCGCGGATCCTCGAACCCCACGGGCACGATCCGGTTTCGGCGGTCCCGCCGCTTGATCTCCTGTTGGAACGTCACGCATAGGGGACATCCCTCATCGTAGAGCAGATGGAATTTCCGTTCCGTCTCAGACATCGTCGAGCAGGTTCTCCGGAAAGATATTCCCCCGGTTGAGAATCCCGGCCGGATCGAACGCTTTCTTCAGCCGCGCCATCTGCCGCATTCCTTCGGCGCCCACCATCATCTCCAGATAAGGGATCCGGACCTTGCCGATCCCGTGCTCGCCGGACACCGTCCCTCTGAGCTCCACCGCTTTTTTCGCCAGTATTCCGTACAATGCCAGGGCTTGGTCGAACTCCTCCTGGGTTTTGGGGAGGAAATTCACGTGCAGATGGTTGTCGCCGAGATGGCCCCACATCGCGAAATCCAGGCCGGATTTCGGAAGCTCCGACAGGTAAAAATTGAACATCTGCTGGGCGTGGCGGTCCGGCACCGCCAGATCGGTCGCCAGTTTCCGGAATTTATTTCGGACGGCCTGCTCATTGACCAGCACCGGCAGGTCGTACCGGAACCGGCGGAAGAATTCCAGGTCCTGCTCCTGATGAGCGAACCAGCAGTCGGAAGCGCGGGCCCCGAACTCTTCGGACCGCCGCGACCACTCTTCCCGGAGCCGGTCCGTCTCATTGGCGCGGCATTCCCGTTGGAAGTACAGCGCCGCCGCGGCTGCCGGCGGGATGTCGTCGTACTTGGGAGCGAGCAGGGCCAGCGAGCGGGAATCAACGAACTCGATCGCCCGCGCCTGCATCCGGCGCGCTTCCCGGGCGAAGGTGAAACATTCCTGCGCGGTGTCGAAGAAGAGGATTCCGCTGAAAACGGCCTCCGGCTTCTTCACCAGCGCCAGCTCCGCCTCGGTCACGACGCCCAGCGTTCCTTCCGCTCCGATGAACAGATCGATCAGGTCCATGTTGGGCTCGCAGAAATAGCCCGCGGAATTCTTGATGTGGGGGATCCGGTAACCGGGCAGGTCGGCCTGGATCACGCGTCCTCCGGTCAAGGAGAGGGTCACGGTCTTTCCGCCCACTTTATCCCGGCCCCGGATGAGCTCCAGCAGGTCCCCTTCCGGCAGGACCACGCGCAGACGGCGGATGTGCCGGCGAGTAGGCCCGTATTTCAATGAGCGGGGGCCGGAGGCGTTGGTGGCGATCGTGCCGCCAATCGACGCCTCTTTCTCTCCGGGATCGGGCGGGTAGAACAGGCCGCGGGGGTCGAGCGTTTCTTCGAGCTGTTTCAGGGAGACCCCCGGCTGGACGATCGCGGTGTTTCCGTTGACGCGCAGGATCCGGTTCATCCGTTCCGTGGAAAGGACGAGCCCTTTTTTCGGCACGCGCCCGCCGGTCAGGCCGGTCCCGGCGCCGGAAAGGGTGACCGGGCGCTGATCCCGGCCGGCCCGGCGCAGCAGGAAGGAAACCTGCTCTTCAGTGACGGGGAAGCAGATCTCTTCGGCGCTGCCCTGGAAATGCGAAGCGTCTTTCAGATGGGCGGCCAGCGTGGCCGGATCCGGGCGCGGCTCCTCGGCCGGTTCGGAAAGCTTGCGGGCTTGGATCAACGGCGCTTCGCGGTGACGACGGAGGATTTCATCAGCGCGTCGGCGGACGGCGGAGAGAACCCGGCGAACCCTCGGTGGCGTTCGATGATTTCAACCACCGTGAAAGGGTGTCCCCGCTTGACGTCGGCGGCTGTAAAGATCTGGCGGAGGTCCGTCCCGCGCGCGCCGACGATCGGCCCGGCGAAGCGGATGCCCCGTTTTTTCATCGCGGCGATCGCCTTTTCGATCTCCTCTACCCGGACCGCGATGTGATGCAGCCGCCGGTCGGAGAAGCGGCGGACCCAGGGAGGAATCACCGAGGTGTTGCCGCGCGGGCCTTGAAACGCCTGGTCAATGAAAACGGCCGGCAGACCCGGCTTGCGGTAGACTTTGGCCCACCAGTCGTCGTATTCCAGCACGCCGTTTTTCCCGACCGAACGGTCCCACGCGAAACCCAGCCGCAGGAACTCCTTGGATCGGCGGTCGACGTCCAGTGTCCGGACCGTGATGTGGTCGACCAGAGGGAAGAGCCCGATCCCGCTCTTGTCCAAAAGCTCCTTGAGAATGCGGACGGGACGGGAGTCTTTGACGAACTCATCGATGGTGCGGCGGACCGTACGTTCAGCCCGGTCTTTTGGCATCGGCATGGGTGTTTCCCCCTTTCATTTTAATTATACCTTCTTGCAGGGCTGGGTGCCCGGGCAGGAACTTCAGCCCCGTTTCAAGAATACGGATGGCCGATCCCGGGTCTCCCTGGGCGGTTCGGACTTCGGCCAGTCCCAGGTAGCCCTGCACCGCGTACGGATGAATGCGCAAGGCCGCTTCAAAAGCCCGGCCGGCCGCTTCCCATTCCCGCCGGCTGATCCGGATCCGGCCTTCGAGAAGATGGGAGACATAAAAGGAGGGATCGGCTTCGAGCGCCAGCCGCACCTCTTCCAGGGCCCGCTCTTCTTGTTGAAGGGCCCAGTAAGCGCCGGCCAGGTTGTGGTGAACCAGCGCGGAACGGTCGCCGCGCGAGATTGCCCGCTCTCCTTCCCGGATCGCGTCGGAAGGGCGTCCGGCCCGCGCGTAGGCGGCGGCCAGGTTGGCATGGACAAGAGCGGATTGCGGTTCCCAGCGGAGGATATGTGTGTACAGCGCGATCGGGTTCCGCCAAACCCGGTTGTAATGGAGGGTCGCCCCGGCCGAGATCACGGCAAGGATCAACGCGCCGGCGGCGGCGGTCCGGCGGGTCCACGCGGCCGCTTCAAACGCGCGCGCGATAAGACAGCCGGCTGTCAGGCCTAAGCCCAGCCCCGGCAGAAGGAACCAATGATCGTAAAAACGGGCGTTGATCAGCACGATCAGGTTCGAGGTGGGAAGGGTGGCCAGAAGGAACCAGGCCAAGCCGGCCCCCGCCGGCCGCCAGCGCGGGTTCCGCCAGAGAACCAGTGCCAGAAAAACCATTCCGGCCAGCAGCAGCGCTCCGGCCAGAACCGGCGCGCTGAATCCGGGATAGATCTGCCAGCTCCGCTGGTGATGCAGATCGACCGGCCAGAGCCAGAGAGCCAACCCCTTGGGGAGCGTGGGCAGGTACGTGGTGATCCGGTAGAGCGGATGCGCGGTCAGCAGCCCGGGCTGGTTTGAAAAATTGAGCGTGTTCTGGAAATTGAGGAACGTCAGCCGCGCGGCTGCGTAGCATCCGGCCATGAGCCAGAAAGGAACATGGCGGCGCAGAGGCAATGGATTCCCGTCGGCGAAGTCATACAGGAGCAGGAAGACGGGGAACATCACCGCCGATTCCTTGGAGAGCATCGCGCACAGCGCGAACAGGCCGCAGAGCCGCCGGTTTTTCCGGAACGAGAGCAGGCCCAAGCCGATGAAGAGGATCGCCAGCGTGTCGGTCCGGCCGCAGAGATACGCCACGGCGAACGACTGGAGCGGATGCAGACAAAACAGAGCCGCCGCCAAGGCGGCCGGCCACGCCGGGACAAGCCGCCGCAGGAGTCCGTAGATCACGGCCGCGGCCGCCATCTGCAGCAGCACGTTAGTAAGATGATGGCCGGCAGGAGCGAAGCCCCAAAGGCGCAGGTCGATGAAGTGGGTGACCAGCAGGAGAGGGCGGTAGATGTTGCTGAGCTGTCCGGCTCCGGCCGTGATGTTTTCCGTGAAGAAGCGCGGGATAAACCGGAACGAGGTCATGTAGCCGTTTCCGGAGATCAGCAGGTGGTCGTCCCAGAGAAACGGGAAGGAAAGCGTGTTCAGAAAAACCAGCAGGACGGCCAGCAGGAGCAACAGCAGCGGCAGCAGCCGGCGGCTAGCGGGCACCGGGGATGAGCCGGAGATTGGAAAGGATGGTTTCGGTGGAGCGCGCCCGGTTGAGCGCGTAGAAATGCAGGCCGGGGACGCCGGACTTCAAGAGTTCTTCACATTGGCGGGTTGCCAGCTCGATCCCGTATTCGACGGCTCCCGCGTCATCGGTCTCGACCTTGGACAGCTCCCGCTCGACGGCTGCGGGGAGGGTAGAGCCGCACAGTTTGGCGAATCGCCTCACCTGAGCCGCCGAAAGAATCGGCAGGATTCCCGGGATGACCGGCGCGGTGATGCCCGCTTTTTTGACCAGCTCCATGAATTCGAAGAAATAAGCGTTATCCAGAAAGAACTGCGTGATGATCACGCAGCCGCCCGCGTCCACCTTGCGCTTCAAGTAGGCCATGTCCGCGGCCCGGTCTTTTGCTTCGGGATGGACCTCCGGGAAGCCGGTGACCGCGATGGAAAACCAGGGGTCTTTGCGCGCTTCCTGAATGAGCTCCACCGACGAGGTGAATCCGTCCGGATGCGGTTTGAAGTCCGGCTGGTCGCGCGGCGGGTCGCCCCGGAGCGCGAGCAGGTTGTAGATGCCGGCTGCCTTGATCTGCCGGAGGTTTTCCCGCGTCTCGGCCTTCGACTGCCCGATCAGGTTGAGGTGGCACATCGTCTCCACGCCGGCCTTATTTTTCAGCCGGTCGCATAGTTCGACGGTGAGGTTCCGGGTGGAGCCGCCCGCGCCGAACGTCATGGAGAAGTAGACGGGGTTGAGCCGCTTGAGCTGCTCGACGGTCTGGAAAAGGGCCTCGACGCCTTCGGGTGTTTTCGGGGGGAACAGCTCAATGGAGAGCTCGGGCCGGCCCGAGCGGTACAGCTGCTCCAGCCGCATTATTTCTTGTTCCGGCGCGCGGAGCGGGCGATCGTGAAGGCCAGGCCCGCGAAAAGCGCGTACGGCATGCCCATGAGCAGGTGAATGGATCGGGCATAGCCGCGGGAGACCGCGGCTCCCTGGCCGGCGACCGCCTCCTTACAGGCGGGGCACGCCACGGCCACGCTGCTAGTGAGAAGGAGTGCCATTGCGAGGACTGCGAGCCCGAGTGAAACGAAGGCGAAGCAGGACGAAGCAATCTTAAAGCGAGATTGCTTTGCTTTGCTCGCAATGACGGGTTTTAATTGGCAGGATTCTCGTTTCATTTCCAGCTCATTCGGTACAACATCCAGTAGACTACCACACCGGTTACGGAGACGTACAGCCACAGCGGGAAGGTCCACTGCGCGATCCGGCGGTGCGATTCGAACCGGTTTTTTCGGGCCAGATAGAACGTGCGCAGGACCAGCGGGACGATGACGACCGCCAGCACTGTGTGGGAAATCAGAATCGAGAAATAGAGCGGCCGCGTCCATCCGGTTCCGGTAAACCGGGTGGAACCGTGAAGCGCATGGTGAGTAAGGTAGCTGGCCAGGAAGAAGACGGAAAACGTGAACGCGGCGGACATGCAGAACCGGTGAGCGGAAATCCGCCCGCGCCGGATGAACCGATAGCCGGCCAGCAGGAACAGCGCGCAGGCGGTGTTGAGGGAGGCGTTGACCGCCGGAAGCAGACTAGAGAGAGCGGGCATCCCGGACCAGCCGCTCCATTTGCAGCGGGTCGTCGGAGGCATAATAGCCGCGGATCTGCCCTTGGGCGTCCACGAGCACGAACCGCTGGCTGTGGATGATCGGCTCAGCCGGGTCGGACCCGTCGGCATAGCCGAGGCGGAACCCCTCCCGGGTCAGGGAGGAGATCACCGGTTCCGGGCCGGTCAGGAAATGCCAGCGCTCGGGATTGGCCCCGTAATGCCCGGCGTATTTCGCCAGCCGGCGGGGCGTGTCCCTCTTCGGGTCGACCGAAATGGAAACCAAGTGGACTGAAGCCGGCAGCAGCGCCTGCATCCGCTGCATCTGGGCGCTCATCAGCGGACAAGCACCCGCGCATGAAGTGAAGATGAAATCGGCGATCCAGACGCTGCCGTCCAGCGACCGGCCGGAAAACGGCCGTCCGGTCTGGTCAGTGAGATGAAACTCCGGCGCCGGGCCCGCCGACGGGAGCGCGGCTGGAGCAGAACTGCCGGGAGGAGCGGCTGGAACGCGGGAAAACTGGCGCCAGGCAGCGGCGCCCAGCACGGCGAGGATCGAGAGGACCAGAAAAGACCAGAAGAGCTTTTCCTTCACCTACGCGAGTGCCAGTCCGAAGAGGACCAACAACACGGCCAGGCCGACCAGCAGAAAAGGAGACAGCGCCACCACCCAGATCGGGACCAGCCGTTCGAACTTCAAGTGCATGTAAAACAGGCCTACCAGGCCGGTCTTGACCATCGAGACCGCCAGGATCAAAAGGACGATCGCTGTTTTAGAGATCGGAAGCGAAGAGACGAAGGTTCCCGCCGCCAGCAGCGCGATCAGCCAGACCCAGACCAGCAGATATTTTCCGTAGCTCATAGGAGATAGACCAGAGGGAACAGGAAGATCCAGACCACGTCCACAAAGTGCCAGTACAGCCCCGAAACCTCGATCCGGTGGCCGAGGACTTTCAGAAAGTCCTTCCGGAAGGTCAGCGCCAGCAGCCAGATGTTCGCGAAAATTCCCAGCAGCACATGGAGCCCGTGAATGCCGGTCAGCGTAAAGTAACAATCCCAGAAAATCCCGGTGCCCGGCAGATGGCCGTGGGCGAACTTCAGCGAATACTCATAGCCCTTCACGCACAGGAAAGCGGTTCCCAGCACGATCGTCAGCAGCAGAAAGAAGCGCAGTTTGCCGAGGTCCTTGATGTGTACCGCGCCCACCGCCAGCGCCATCGTCATGGAGCTGGTCAGCAGGATGAAGGTGTTGATGGCCGCCGTGGTGATATTGAGCTCCTCGCCCGGATGAGGCCAATGCGCGGCGCCGGCCCGCAGGACGATGTAGGCCCCCAAGAGGCCGGTAAAGAACATCACCTCCGAAGCGAGGAAAAGCCACATCCCCAGCTTGGCCGAGGGGATTCCGGTTGATGTCGCTTCCGATGTTTCCATTTAAATCAATCTCTCCAGGGTTAGCGTGGTCAGAATGACGGGAAGGTACAGCACGGATGCCAGGAATAGCCGGCGGGACCAGACCTCGGACCGGACCTTCGCGGCCATGACGCCGCAGCCGAGAAAAAGGAACCCGCTGGCCAGCGCCACCCCGAAATAGGCCCATCCGGCGCAGCCGAACACCGATGGAAGGATACTCACCGGAATCAGAGCGACGCAGTAAAGGATGATCTGCCGGAAGGTCAGCCCGCCGTCGGGCTCCATCGAGGGCAGCATCTGAAAGCCGGCGCGCGCGTAATCGGTCCTGTGGGTCCAGGCGATCGCCAGGAAATGCGGCAGCTGCCAGAGGTACAGGATGAAAAAAAGCAGCCAGGCCTGCGTGTCCAGGCCGCGGGCGGCCGCGGCCCACCCGATCAGCGGAGGCAGCGCGCCCGGCACCGCTCCGACCAGCGTGCACAAGGCCGAGCGGGATTTCAGCGGCGTGTAAACAAAGAGGTAGCTGGCCAGCGTCAGCGCGGCCAGCGCTCCGGCCAGCAGCGAAGCGCCGAACGTCAGCACCCCCAGTCCCGCCACGCTGGCACAGACGCCGAACGCGACCGCCGACTTCCGCTCAAGCCGGCCGGACGGGATCGGCCGGCTGCGGGTCCGTTCCATCCGCGCGTCTCGGTCCCATTCCAGCGCCTGATTCAACGCGCTGGCCCCGCCGCCCACCAGCGCCGTCCCGGCCAGAAGGATCAACAGGGCGGGCCAGCCGGCATTCCCGCCGGAAGCGATCAGGAAACCCATCCCGGCGGCGGCCACGGCTAGGAAGGTCAGCCGTGGTTTGGTCAGCTCGAGGTAAATCCGCAGAGGGCGGTGCATCAAGCGGTCGGGATGAAACGGCTCGACCGAAAAATGGAAAAGGGAAACAGCCAGCACCGCCGAACCGGCCAGCAGCAGAGCGCCCGTCGCGACGTGCGCGGTGGCGATCAGAACCGGCTTGCCCATGAACAGCGTGGCGATCCCCAGACCCACCTGCAGCAGCAGGAGCCAGGACAGCAGCGAGGCGGTCCGCTTCAGAAACGAGACGCTCCGGTACTGGCTTGAGATGGACCCGGCGGTGCGCCCGACGATAAAGAGAACAACCAGCCCGCCCAACCCGTGCGCCAGCACCAAGCTCGCGCGCCAGCCGGTATGGCGCAGTGCCGCGCCCAGCACCAATTGGATAAAAAGAACCGCCGTGGACGCTGAAGCCCAGGAAAACAGCTCCCTCCGCCCGGCCACGGGGAATTCTCCTCGAAGTTTGTGCCAGGCGGGAGAAAGGACCGCGGCCAGCACACAGACCATCGCGAAGAACGTTTGGCCCAGGCAGGCGTGGGCGATGGAAACCGCGGGCGGCAGCTGCAGAAGAACAGTCAGCCCTCCCAGCAGTCCCTGCAGTACCACGATCCCGAACGCGGCGATACTCAGCCACCGGACTCCATGGCGGCGTTCTTTGGCCAGCACGGTCACCGCCAGTATCAGTGTCAGCAAGCCGACGGCCGCGGCGATCAGCCGGTGCGTGTGTTCAAAGCGGATGCCGCCGACCATCGGAGGGAAAAGGGAACCGTAGGAAAGGGGCCAGTCCGGAACGGAAAGTCCGGAGCCCGTCGACGTCACCAGCCCGCCGGCGATCACCAGAATGAAGCTGGCCGCCGCCGTTACCCAAGCCAGAAATTTCATTTCTTTTCCGTTTGCATCCGCCAGTCCCGCTTCATGCCGGGAACGGAGTATTCGTAAGGGCCGCAATAAACGGTCTGCGGCGAAGTAAAGTTGCCGTGCGGCGGCGGGGACGGAGTGCCCCACTCCAGCGTGGTGGATTCCCAGGGGTTTTCGCCCGCTTTCTTCCCGCGGAACATGGACCAGAAGAAGTTCAGGACGAAAATCAGCTGGCTTCCCATCAGGCAGAACGCGGCAATGCTCATCATCCGGTTGAGACCGGCGAAATGGACAAGGCCTGAGTATTGAGTGTAGTCGTAGATCCGGCGCGGCATCCCGCCCAACCCCAGCACGAACATTGGGAACATCACGGCGTTGAAGAACAGGAAGGTCAGCCAGAAATGAAGCTGGCCCAGCCGATCGTTGAGCTGGCGTCCGAACATCTTCGGGTACCAGAACGTGATGCCCGCGAACGCCCCAAACAGGGACCCGCCGAAAAGCACGTAATGGAGATGGCCGACCACGAAATAAGTGTCGTGCATGTACATATCGACCGGCGTCGAGCCCAGGAAGATGCCGGTCAACCCGCCGATCACGAACATCGCGACGAAGCCCAGCGCATGCAGCATCGGCGTCGTGATCCGGATCGCCCCGCGCCAGAGCGTTCCCATCCAGCTGAAGACCTTGACCCCAGTCGGCACCGCCACCGCCATCGTGGAAATCATGAACGTGGTCCCCAGCGCCGGGTTCATGCCGCTCTGGAACATATGGTGCGCCCAGACCATGAAGCCCACCGCGCCGATCCCCACCGAGGCGTAGGCGATCGCGTGGTAGCCGAAGATCGGTTTCCGGGCGAAGGTGGGCAGAATGTCGGAAACGAATCCCATGGCCGGCAGGATCATGATGTAGACGGCCGGATGGGAATAGAACCAAAACAGGTGCTGCCAGAGGATCGGCTGCCCGCCGGCGTGCGAAAGCGCTTCACCGCTGACGACCAGCCCGGCCGGCAGGAAGAAGCTCGTCCCCAGCGTCCGGTCCAGCAGCAGCAGAACCATGGCGGAAGCCAGCACCGGCGTCGCCAACAGCGTCAGAACGGCCGTGGTGAAAAGGGCCCAGATCGAGATCGGCAGCCGGTGGAATGTCATGCCCTGCGCCCGCATGTTCAGGATGGTGGCGACGTAGTTGACCGAGCCGAAGATGGAGGAGAAACCCAGCAGAATGACACCGGCGACCCAGAAGGTTTGCCCGATGCCGGCCGTCTGCGTCAGCGCGCTCAAGGGCGGGTAGGCGGTCCAGCCGGTGGCGGCCGCGCCCCCCTCGGCCCAGAAACCCAACAGCACGATCACCGCCGAGGGCAGGAACATCCAGAAGGAAAGCATGTTCAGCTTGGGGAAGGCCATGTCCGGCGCCCCGATCTTCAGGGGGATCAGGTAGTTGCCGAAGGCCCCCACCAGCAGCGGGATGATCCCGAAAAAGATCATGATCGATCCGTGCATGGTGAAGAGCATGTTGTAATACTCGGGCACCATGATCCCGCCGGACATTCCCTCCGGCGCAATCTTTTCCATGAACGTCAAAGGAGAGCCCGGCCAGCCCAGCTGCCAGCGCATCAGCATGGCCAGCAGGCCGCCCAGCACCATGAACACGAGCGAGCTGATCAGGAACTGGATGCCGATGACCTTGTGGTCGGTCGAGAAGATGTATTTCCGGATGAAACCGGGATGATGCGCGGCCTTACTCATTGGCTTTGGCCTCCACGAGCCAGTTCTGGAAATCGCCCATTGATTGGGTGGTGACGAACCCTTTCATGCGGTAGTGACCCAGCCCGCACAGCTCGGCGCAGCGGATCTCGTATTCACCGCGGCGCGTGGCTTCGACCCATACCTGCGTCGGCAGGCCCGGCACCGCGTCCTGCTTGATCCGGAACTCCGGCACGAAAAAGCTGTGGATCACATCCTTGGAGCGGATCCTCAACGTGACCGGAATCCCCACCGGCAGGTGCAGCTGGTTCAGCGCGGAGACATCATCCTGGGTGTCGAACACGCCGTCCGGGCCGGCGTAGCGCACGTTCCACGCGAACTGCTCGGCGAGAATTTCCACATTCAGCGAAGTCGCGGGAGCCCGGTGCGGGGAGCGGATCTCCACCCAGAGCCGCTGGCTGGAGATGGTCAGACCCAGAAGGATCAACGCGGGGATGACGGTCCATACGATCTCCAGCAGCGTGTTTCCGTGTATGTAGGACGCGGCGCGGCCTTTCTTCGCCCGGTACTTGAGGACGAAGAAAATCAGCCCCGCCTGGACGATGAAAAAGAAGAACGCGGTGATCCAGAAGATGACCCAGAAGAGCAGGTCGACCTTCGGCGCGATGCTGGAGGCGCTTTCCGGAAGCAGCATGAAGGCGGCCTAGTTGCCCTTCAGAGTGAAGGAGAGATCTTTCGTTTCTCCGTCAGCGACCGTGACCGACTGGTTCTGCGTGCCCAGCTTCTCCTGCCAGACTTCGATCGTGTAGGTGCCGGCAGGGAGGCCTTTCAGCGAATAGGCGCCCTGCGCGTCGGTGACCGCGAAGAACGGATGGCTGAACACGCTCCCGTAAGAGGCCATCCAGGGATGGACGTTGCACTTGAACGGGATGGCCATCTCCGGCTGATCGAACATCTTGGTGGACTTCATCCCTTTGGTCGGCTGGGCGATGTTGAACTTCTTGTTGGATTTCGCCTGGCAGTTGATGTTGTGCAGAGTGGCGTCGCTGTTGCGGATCTCCAGCGGCTGGCCGGCCTGGATGCCGAACACATGCGGCTCGTACATGCAGCCGGTCTGGTTGAGCACGACCGGCTGAACCGGCGCCGGGAAGCTTCCCTGAAGCCCTTCCTTAACATACACCAGCGCGTGTTGGATCGCCCCGCCGTTGACGACGAGGCCCTGTGCGAAAACTGGTTCCTTGTGCTGCTGCAGGCAGACGGGATCGGCCGCCATCTGGATTTTCTGAGGGGCCGGGGCCGAGCCGGCCAGCGTCACCTTTCCGGACACCGTCGCGGTTCCGGCGGCCTGAGCCACCGTGCCGCGCACCGCGGCTTCCGGGCTCTTGCCGGCGGCCAGCGCTGAGAGCGTATCCAACGACCAATAGGAAGCAAAAAAAGCAGCGGATAGAACGATCCAACCCCATCTCAAATGCTTGTTCATTATTTCCTCCGGTTATTTCAGGACCAAATCCACCCAGTTCGAGTTTGCCCGGCGGCGGCCCGTTTCTCCATTGCCGCCATCCCATACCAGAATTCCGAATCGAATCGGTTCTTTGGATGAGGGCAGGGGCCGCTTCAAGACCACCGCCCATTCACCCTCTGAAAAAGAGGATTGAGCTTCCGACTTCTGATCGGCGGACCAGGAGAGAACCTCCGGTTCGGGAAGGCCTTTGGCCGCCGGCCACGCCCGCAGAGAACCGAGCGTCCATTTGAGCCGGCGGTCCGGAAGAACCACCAACGCGGCCGCGTCGGGCGGGTTTCCCTTATCTTCCCGCGGATCGTGCCAGCTCAGCCGCAGCGCGATCTGACCGTCCGCCTGGATCGCCCGCACGGAAACCGATGTCACGGTGGTCGGCAGAAGTTTTCCATCCTGATAATAAGAGCTCGCCAGGCGCAGGTCATGGCGGGGGGCGGCATCCCATTGCGGGTCCGCCGGGCTGGACGGCAGAGGGCCGGCCGCCGCCGACGCGGTGATCACCCGGCTCCAGCGCGGTTTCTCCTGGATGGAATGGACGTAGTAAGCGAGGTCCCACACCTCTTCCGGTTTCACCGCTTCCGCGTAAGAAGGCATCGGCGTGCCGTCGAGTCCCGTGATGAGACGCGTCAGGATATCCTTCGGAGAGGAGCCGCTCCGGTAAGTCCATCCCTGAGTCAGGTCCGCGGCGCGGATCGGCTCACCCCACTGATCCACCAGCGTAGGAGAAGAAGGACCGTCGGCGCGGCCCAACGCGCCATGGCAGGCGCTGCAGCCGAGCTGGGTATAAAGCTCTTTTCCGTGCGCCTCATTGGTTTTCTTGGGCCCGGGGTCCTTGCCCAGCGGAATCAGTTCGGGTTTCTGGTCGGCGAAGATGGGAGAAAGGGATTTCACGTAATAAACCAGCTGCCAGCGGGTCTCTTCAGGCAGGCGCTGGAATTCCGGCATCCGGCTTCCCGGAAGCCCTTCGGTGAGCGTGTGGAAGAGATCCTCGTCGGTCGGCGGCGTGCCGCTCGCGGTGGTCCGGAACTTGAAAACCCCTTCCGAGAGCCGGCGGGGCTTCGGGAGCATCCGGGCCGAGTCCCGCCCGTCTCCGGCGCCGGTCACGCCGTGGCATCGCGCGCAGTTGTCCAGGTAGGCCTGTTTTCCGATTTCCAGATCCGGCGCGGGCCGCGTGGAAAAGGAGGGGGATTGGCTCAGAGCGGCCGGCGCCGGGGCCGCGGCCCAAACCAGCAGGGCGCCGCCGGCTAAGAGAGCCAGCCCTTTTAAAACCCGCGCGGGATAAGCGGTGAAATCCGGGAAAACCGTGAATTTCATGGAAGGCACCTATTCTAGCGGAAGCGCTTTTTGCTTGCAAGGGGTGCTAAAATAACCGCGGCGCTTTGGAAAGGGAGGGGAAAATGCGAATTCTGCTTGTCGAAGACGATTCCCGCGTCGCCAGCTTCATCCGGCGCGGACTGCGGGAGGAGAATTACGCCGTGGACGTGGCCGCTGACGGAGAGCGGGCCCTGTTTCTGGCGCAGACCGAAGAGTACGACGTGATCATCCTCGACCTGCTCATTCCAAAAAAGAGTGGTTTGGAGGTCCTCACTGAGCTGCGCGCCGCCGGCCAAAAGACGCCGGTGCTGATCCTGACGGCCAAAGATGAACGCCAGGACAAGGTGGCCGGCCTGGACAAGGGGGCCGACGATTACCTCACCAAGCCGTTCGCTTTCGAGGAACTGCTGGCCCGGCTGCGGGCGCTGCTGCGCCGCCGCGGAGATCTCGTGCAGACCACGCTGCGGGTCGGCGACCTGGAACTGGACGCGCTCAAGCGCCAGGTGACGCGCGGCGGCAAGGAGATCCTGCTGACCAACCGGGAATTCGCTTTGCTGGAGTATCTGATGCGCAACCTTAACCGGGTGGTGACGCGCACGCTGCTGGCCGAACACGTGTGGGAGCATGATTTTGACCCGCTCTCTAACGTCATCGACGTGCATGTGGCCCGGCTGAGGCAGAAGATCGACGGCAATTCCTCCGTGAAGCTGATCGAAACCGTGCGGGGCCGCGGGTACCTGCTGAAGGCGCGCGGAAAAAAATAGGTGCGGCACTCGGTCCGTCAGAAGCTGACCTTCTGGTACCTGGCGGTGCTGGCGGGCACCCTGATTCTGTTCGCCAGCGTGTTGTACGCCAGCGTCGCCGTCAGTCTGGTGTCCGATCTGGACAAGAAGCTGGTGCTGAGCACGGACGGTTTAATCTCCAGTATCATCGCTTTTCAGGAGGCGGAGAAGACCGCCGGAGAATCGTCGGCGGGGAACTGGCAGAGGGCTCCCTTTTCGCCGGACGCGCTGCACAGCAGCTATTCAACCGCCTCTGAGCTGATCAAGCGGTGGGCCGGCAAGACGGGCCTGCTGCGGGAGGACGGGCAGATGGTCTGCCTGATGGATCACTATGGTCAGGTGATCGTCACCTCTCCTTCTTTCCAAAAGGCGGAAAAAAGTTTTCAAGAGACCCGGATCGATGAGGTCATCCGCCGGCAAACCCTCTACCGGACGGTCCGCACGCCCGAAGGACGATTCCGTGTGATTACCCGCCCGGCGATTCAGTACAACCGGGTGCGGTACCTCGTGCAGACCGCCGTTCCGTTGAGCCCCGTGGATGATTCTCTGCGGCAGCTTCGGGTCTGGATGTTCTGGCTGATTCCGCTGATGCTGATGGTTGCCGGCACGGGCGGCTTCTCTTTGGCCGCCCGGACACTGCATCCGCTGGACCGCATTACCGCTCAAACCAGCCAGTTCAGCATGGAAACGATTGACAAACGGCTGGATGTTCCCAAGACCGAAGATGAGCTGCAGCATCTGGCGGAAGTTTTCAATGAACTGCTTGACCGGGTGGAGCGGACGTTCCGCCGCCAGCGGCAGTTCAGCGCGGCGGCCTCTCATGAACTGCGCACGCCGCTGACTGTGATGAAAGGAGAACTGGAGGTCACACTGCGCAAGCCCCGGGCGCCCGAGGAGTACCAGCAGGCCCTTCGGACCCATCTGCAGGCGATCGATGAGATGACCACCACGGTGGAAGGGCTGCTCCTGCTGGCGCGAACGGAGGCCAGTCAAGCAAGTATCGATTGGCGCCCGGTTGATCTGGCGGCGCTGGTTCACGGCGTCAGCGGCACATGGCAAAAGGTCGCCGGCAGCAAGGAAGTCCGGATTGAGCTTTTTGCCAAAGAGCCGGTTTGGGTCCGCGGCGAGCAGCGCCTTCTGGAGCGGCTCCTTTCCAACCTGCTGGACAACGCCATCCGGCATACGCCGGCCGGGAAAACCATCTCTATTCGCGCGGATTACTGGCGGGACAAAGCCACACTGATCGTCCAGGATTCCGGGCCGGGGATTCCGGCCGCCGAGCTGCCCGGAATCTTCGAGCGGTTTTTCACCCGGCCGGCGCCGGGGCAGGAATCGAACCCCCACTCCACCGGCTTGGGGTTGGGGTTGTGCCGTTGGATCGCCGAAGCCCATCACGGCCGCATCGAAGTCGCCAGTCCCACCGGCCAGGGAACCCTCTTCACCCTCTGGCTGCCCCTCATTACAAAGCTGTAATCCTAAGTTCATCCTTCCGTTACCCCTCCCTAAGTACTCTTAAAAGCGGTAGACCCAGAGAGAAGGAGGGAACATGCACATTCATCACAGCAACAAAGAACATACTTCTCGCCTGCCCTTGTTCGTGGTGGCGTCTCTTGTCGCCATCGGGAGCATCGCGATCGGGATGAAGGGTTTCACGGCCCAGCATCCGTTTTTCCTGCCCTTTTCAGCCCCGGTATCCTCGCGTGTTATTGAAGGATCCATCACCTTTTTGGGTGGTGCAGAAGATTCTGCTCCCAACAAGGTGGTTGTTCTGACTCGGGGCCGCGAAGCCGCCGAGGTGTATGAGGTGATGATCGATCCCAATGAGACCGTGATTATGCAGGGCGGACGGGTGACCAAGGTTTCGCAGTTGGAGAACGGCCAAAAGGTGAAAGTCCGGTACGGCGAGAAGGCCGGGTTCAACGTGGCGGGCGTGATCGAAATCACCGATCCGCTTCCGATTCCCGCTCGCGCCGTTCAGGAAACGCCGGCGCCCGATCCGGCCAAACCGAAACCGGATTCCACGGAATAAAACGGAGGGGGAAAGCGATGCAGAGTCTGGCAGCCAACGTGGTGGTGGAGCTGGCTCGGTGGTTGAAAGGAAACGGAAGCGCGGCCGCGAGAGAAGCGCTCCATCCGGCGCGGTTGTCTCTGGAGCGGCCCGAGTGTCCGTGCCGATTTTGCGTTTGCGCCCGCACGGTCCAGCGGCTCCGGCAAATTAACCGGTGCCTGGATCGGGCCAGCGCGGAGAGAAACGAGCTCTTGTGTGGGCGTTTGCTGGCCGATCAGATAGGCCTGATGGAGCTTCTGTTGGAAGAAAGGACCGGACCCGCGTGATTCTTGGCACAGGGTGCGGGTCAACCCCCTCCAGATCTGTGCCCTGTGCCACACGCGGACCTAAACAAATGGACAGGAGGTTCCGACGATGAAGAAAAAGATTCTGATTCTGATGCTGTTGTTGGTTGGACTCATGATTCCGGCATCGGCGTGGGCCGATGATGAGAAAGAGCTCAAGGCCACTGAGCAGGAGATCGCGGCGACTTCGGGAGACCAACAGGCCAAGGTGGATGCATTGGCCAAGCAATACAACGTGGAGCCGACCGTGGTTCAGCAGATGCGGGACAAAAGACAAGGTTGGGGTGAGATCAGCATCCAGTTGGCGATGGCGCGGCAGCTGGCTGCCAAGGATCCGGCAACCTATCCGACTTTCCAGGACGCGCTGGATAAAGTCCAGGATTCCAGGGCAAGCGGGACCGGTTACGGCAGGATGGCCAAGGATTTAGGGTTCAAGCTGGGGCCGGTGATCAGCGACGCGAGGCGTTCCAAGGCCGAGTTCCAGTCTTCCGTTGAGACCGAGCGGCCCGCCCGACCCGAAAAATCTGAGAAGAAAAACGGTGTCGAACGGACAAATCGGCCGACGCGAATGGAACGGCCGGAAAGACCTGAAAAACCGGAGCACCCGGCCCATCCGGAAAAACCGAGCCGGTAAACCGATCAACCCAAAAAGGGGGGGGCCAGCCATGAAGCGGTTTTACGCACTGGTGGCGGGATTGATTCTAGCAACGGGAGTTGAAGCGCAAGCGGCGGGAAACTGGATTTCCAGTTCCGAAGTCTCGGTGATTCAGGGAGACTACGGAACCGGCGACGATACGACCATCACGCAGTTGAGCGAAACGATCAAGTATCGAGGGACGACCGGCGAACTGGGCGTGGTCGTCCCTTATCTGTTTCGGCGCGGCGGAGCGGTGACCCCGGGTGAAGGCGGCCGGGCCAGGAACCAGGCGATCCCCAGTAACGCCGATGGAATGGGGGATGTTCAGCTCAAGGGCAAGTATTTCTGGATCCAGGAGACCGACACCCAACCTTCGGTCGATCTGGCCGGAAGAATCAAATTTCCGACGGCCAGCGAATCGGATGGGCTGGGAACGGGGCGATTCGACGTCGGATTCGGGCCTGAGCTGTTGAAGTGGTTCGGCTCGTTTTTCCTGCTAGGGGACGTGGAGCTGGTACTTCGGGACAAACCGGACAATTCGACCCTCAAGTCCGTCCGGCTGGATTATTCGGTCGGCGGCGGATATTCCTGGACGGACCGGCTTACCACGACGCTGACCCTGGACGGCGGTACCCAGACTAACTCCGGAACGGACGCTCCTTTGGAGCTGGTGCTCTCGGGCGTCTATAAGATGACCGAGTCGCTGAGCGCCACGACGTTTGTTCTGGGCGGATTAACCGATGGCAGCCCGGACTTTGGGGCCGGGGCCGGACTGACCGTGAAGTTTTAGCCATGGCAGAGAAAAGGATTTCCAGCGTTCAATGCCAGCGGATTTTCATTGCCTGCTGGGCGGTTTTAGGCGTGACGTTCGGCGCGGCCGGCACGCTGGGTCTGGTCCGCTGGCAGTCAGAGCGGATGGCCGGCGCCGATACCCGCCTGTTTGCCGAACAGTCTTCCCGGCAGATCGTTGGGGCGATCGATCCGCGCCGCCGGAGCGTTGTTTTCCTGCGGGACGCGCTGGACAAGGCGCCGCCGGGAGCGGCCGTCGACCGGGCCGCGCTGGCCCGCAGCGCGGTGGACCACACCCCTTACTGGGTGGGTAATGGGTGGATCGACCGGAATAAGCGATTCCACTGGTGGGTTTCTCCGGATCCGAAGTCCGTCGAGTCGGTGGACCGGCTTGGCCAGGATATTTGGCGGCGCATCCGCATGCGCGATCTGCTGGGGTTGTCTTCGGCGTTCGCAGTCCCTTCCCAGGGCCAAGGCCACGCGATGTTCGTGGTGGTGGAGCCCTTTAAGGCGAGGAAGAGCCGTCCGGACCGGCTTGTCGCGGTCTTCGACCTGAATCTGATGCTGGAGGAAGCGCTGAAGCCGTTCTCGGCTCAGGTGCTGGAAGGAGACCGGACTCTTTATCGTTCGGAGCGTTGGAAACGCGTTTCGGAGAAAGGAGAGAAACCGGCCGTGGTCGAAACGCCTATCCGGCTGGATGCGAACCGCTGGATTCTTCAAGCCCAGAGGACCGAGTCTCCGCTGATTCCGGCCCGCTGGTTTTATCTGTTGGCGGTGCTGTGCGCGGCGCTGGCCGGTATTTCCGCCGCCGGCATGGTCTGGACCGCGGAGCATCTGCGCCGGCTGGCCACCACCGATGAATTAACAGGGCTGTACAACCGGCGCTTTTTCTTCGAGCGATGGGAGGAGGAGGTGGAGCGGGCCCAACGGTATAACCGGGACCTTTCCTGCCTCCTCGTGGATTTGAACGGCTTCAAGAGGGTGAACGATCTTCTGGGCCACTCCAAGGGAGACCAGCTTCTCCGGGAGACCGCTTCCCGGCTGAAGGCCGCTCTGCGTCAGTCGGACCTTCTGGCCCGGCTGGGCGGCGATGAATTCATCGTGGCGTTGCCCGAAACGGATTTGGTGAGGGCCTCTCTGGTGGCCGATAAGCTGCGCTCACTGACGATTCCGGCGGGGATGCTGCGTCCGCTGAGCTTGAGCGTCGGCGTGACGCAGATGCGGGCGGGGGATTCGGTCCACGACATTGTCCAAAGGGCCGATGTTGATTTATACAGCGGCAAGGGATCGGCTCATAAGGAAGACATGGTGCATGTTGCCGGATGAACAATCCGTCATGCTGGCGTCATGCTGCCGTTAGGCGGATTGCGGTAGCTTTAAAGAGTGGGGAGTTTCGGTTGATGAATTGCCATGAAAAAAGAGAGCAGAAAAGACAAACTTCGCGGGCGTGGGTTCGCCTGCCTGGCGGCGGCGGTTTTCATGATCGCCGTTGCCGGAGAACCGGCGGCGGTCGCGGTCCGGGATGGATATGACCCTGCCCGGCAGGACCGCTACGTGGCAGTGGTCCTTACCGAAGCCGCGGGTGAAAAGTTTGCGGGCCAGGTGGCCGTGGCGGAGGTGCTCCGAAACCGAAACTGGGATACGCGGGAATTTATGGGGCTTCGGCGAAAGAACCTGGTTTTATTCCTTCGGCGTCATGAGTCTTACCGGCCGCAGGCCCTTCGAGCCATCGAGACGGCCCGGCGCGGGTCCAACCTGACCCGGGGTGCCACGCATTTCGACAATACTGCGGAATTCGGCTGGCCGAAATGGTCCCGCGAGATGGTGGTGACGGCCCGGATCGGCCATCATACTTTTTTCAGACCCTTGAACTAGCTTCAGCCCCCCCGCTTTTTTGTGCTATCCTTTCATCAGAAAGGGGGGTCCGCAAATCAAAAACCGCTTCGAGTTCCGCGCCGCAGGTTTCCTTATTGCCGTCCTTGGGTTGGTTTCTCCGGTTTGGGCTGAAACCGTCGAATTAGTGACCTATTTTCCCGCCGGCGGCGGAGGCGGGACGGACCCGCAGGTGCAGTCGCTCCGTGTGGGAAATGCCTACGCGGTCATACCGGCGCCGACCGATGGAGTGGCGCTGGTGTTTGACTCGCTGGGGATTGGGATTCCCGTGCCGGGAGGTGGGGCTCCCATCGTTCCGGCCGGAGCGCTGGAAGTGCGCGGAACTGCCGGGCAGCCGGACCAGGTACTTTTCCTGCCGGGAGTGGGCGGGACGCTGAACGTCGGGATCGGCACGAATGCGCCCGGGGCGGAGCTGCACGTGGTGAACCCGACCTCAGCCGGCAATCCCAACGCGGATCTTTTTGTGGAGCGGACCGGAGCCAATCCGTCGGTGGGGATGGTTTCCGCGCAAGGGGATATGGTGGCGGTGGGGACCCTGTCGGAAGACCCCCTGGCGCTGACGACCAACAACACCACGCGCATCTTTATCAGCGAAGCGGCAGGCAATAACGCGACGGATGGGTTTGTGGGGATCGGCAACGCCAATCCGCAGACCCTGTTGCACGTGGGTCCTGCCGCCTTGCTGGTCCAGACGGATCAGGGGGGATCTCTGGAGCTGGGGGGAAGCAGCGTGACGGCCAACCCGGCCAACGGGGGTATGCCGTACGTCGATTTTCATTTCGGGCGTTTGGTGGGCGGGGTTCCCACCCCGCAGGATTTCAACGCGCGGCTGATCAATGCGGCGGACGGCCGGCTGGACGTGCAAAGCTCCATCGGCGGGGCGGCCGCCCAGACGCAGTTGTCGGTGGGGGCCAACGTCGGGGTGGGGACGACGGCGCCGCAGACGACCTCGCCGCAGAACAACGTCAACACCGGCAACCTGGATGCCAACGATGTCTTCATCCGCAGCACCGGGCAATGGGCCAGCCAGAGAGGAGGCGGGCCGATATTTATCGCGCCGGTCACGGTGTACAATTCAAGAGCCGCCGCCGACTGGACTACCTTTGATGCTTCAGCGTCCATTCCTGCCGGTGCAACAGCGGTTATTCTTGAAGCTGAAGGAGTAGTGAGCTTCCCGGGGGTTGTCCTGGATACCTATGTACGTATTCGCATGAACAACGCCTCTCCCAATTATATTCTCCTCAGAGCGTATCTAAACGATCACAGACTTGGTTGGGGAGGGCAGGGGGTTTTCCCAATCACTGCTGCGAGAACATTTCAGTTTCAAGTGTGGCCGCAAGGTTTTGACGGACCGGCTGCTTTTGCTGCAGTGTTGGGGTGCAAAATTCGTATCGTCGGCTATTACGACTAATCAAAAAACCCGCAGTACCCAGCCCGTCACCAGCCCCAGGTAGGTTCCCAGGATATTACCCAGAACCGCCATCAGCAGACCCATTCCCGCCAGCTCTTTTGAATAAGTAGCCCCCACCATCGGCGCTGAAACCACGCCGCCGATATTTGCCTGCGAAGCGGTGGCGATCAGCCCCAGCGGCGCGCGGAAGAAATAGCCGGCCGCCAGCAGGACCAGCCCGTGAATGACGATCCAGGTCAGCCCCAGCAGTAAAAAAACAGGCGCCGTCATCACCGCCCGAAGATCGGCCCGGGCCCCGATGGTGATGAGCAGAAGATAAAGCACCCACGTGCCTATCCTGGATGCCCCCGACTCGCCCAGCCGCCGCAGAGGGGTCGCGGCCAGCGCCAGCGCCGCGGTGGTGACCAGCACCACGGTCCAGGTGGAAGCGGTGAATCCCGGCCAAGAGGGCAGGTGGCCGGCCGCCCACTGCGCGAGCAGGGAAAGGGAGATGCTGAGCGTGATAAGAGTGCCGATTCCCGCCCATGGAAATCGAATGGTTGATACCGCGTGGGTCGGCAGCGCGGCCTCAGAAGGCCGAGCGGGCATGGTGTCCAGCGCTGAAAGCGCGGGACGAGCGAGGCCGAATGCGGCAGTGAGCGACACCTCGCTGGGGTGTCGCGAGCGGCGCAAAGCTGACCCATCCGGTGTCAACCCTATTCGTGCATTCCATTGAGGTTGCCACGCGGCCGCGGCGATCAGCAGCCCCATCCAGCTGTAAGCCACCACCGCGTCCAGGATGATCACCGGGCCGATCAGCGCGTCCGGCACCTCCAGCGCTTCCTTCACCGCCAGCATGTTGGCCGATCCGCCGATCCAGCTTCCGGTCAAGGCGCCCACCGCTCCCCACGACCCCGCGGGAAGAAACGGCTTATAGAGGAAGAAGGAACCGAAGGCGCCCAGGATCGTGCCGGCCGCGCCCGCCAGCATCAAGGCGGTGGCTTTCCCGCCGATCCGGCCCAGCGCCTTGAGATCGGTCCCGATCAGGAGCAGAACGAGGCAGACCGGAAGAATCTGGCGCGACACGAAGGTGTAGAAACCGCTTTCCCGGGGGATCCATCCCAGAGAGCCGGCGATCATCGGAAGGAAATAGCACCAAAAAGGAACGGGGAGGAACCTCAGCAAGCGGCGCATTACTCGGCGCGGCCGGTCGGGAATTCGATCCCGCTTCCCATCCGGTGCGCCCGGACGATCAGCCGCGGGCCCTTGGCGATGAAGCCGGTTTCGCAGGGCGGGCAGGCGGTCAGCAGATGGGAATCCAGGTCCACGAAATCGAAAGCCCCGGTCCCGCAGGCCAGCGCCACGCTGTGCGAAATCCCCAGCCGCGATTCCGCCATACAGCCGATCATCAGGCGCGTCCGGGTTTTCCGGGCCAGCCGGATGATCTCCATCGCTCCGAAAAGCCCGGACTTGGCCACCTTGACGTTGAGGCCGAACAGCCGGTATTTCCGGATCAGCCGCCGGGCTTCCTCCACGCCGCGGACCGATTCATCCGCCATAACGGGGATCTTCCCGTCACGCTGGACCTCGATCAGGCCGTCCCGGTTTTCTTTCGCGACCGGCTGCTCAAACAGCATCACCGGAATCTTCCGCTCGTTCAGGAGACGAGAAAACCGGACGGCTGCGTTCACCGAGAATCCCTGGTTACCGTCGATCAGCAGTGTCGCCCGGGAGACGGCGGTTCGGACCGCGGCCACCCGCCGGAAATCCTCCTCCAGGTCCCGGCCCGTCACCTTGATCTTGAAGCGGCGGAATCCCCGCCGGGCCGCCACCGTGGCCGCGCGGGCCGCGATCGGCGGCTTCCAGGCGGAAAGGGTCAGGTCCGTGGTGAGGGACCGGCGTTTTCCGCCGAACCAGCACCAGAGGCAGGAACGGTTGGCCCGCGCCGCGGCGTCGACGAGCGCGCATTCCAGCGCGGCCGCGGCGGTCGGATGAGCGCCGGCGGTCTCCCAGCCGATCGCGACCAGCCGGCGGTAAGCCCGGATGGAGGCGCCGATCAGGCGCGGGGTGGTCTGGCTCAGGACGCGGGTCATCGCTTCCCGCGAATCCTGGGGCCAGGCCAGCGATTCCGACGCTTCTCCATAGCCGGTCAGGCCGTTGGAGAGCCGGACCGCCACCAGCAGGTTACGGGAAAGTTTTTTTTGGCCGAGGGCCGTGACGAACGGCTGGCGCATGGGCAGATCGAGGGGCAGGAGGGCCAGCCCCGTGATCCGCAAGGTCACGGAAGATAGCGGCCGTAGGCGACCCGGCGCTGCGGATTTTCCTTCAGGCGTTCTTCAAGCGCGATCTCCCGGACGGTTCCGCCGGTCCCGGCTCCCTCGATGACCCGGCCGTCGCCGACGTACAACATCACGTGGCTGATCTGCTCCGGTTTATTCGGGTCGCCCAGGAACACGAGGTCGCCCGGCTGAAGCTGGTCCCGCTCGATCTTGCGGGAATTCATCCATTGCTCGTGCGCGTCGCGCGGAATAATGGAATTGTTGGCCTGATAGACCAACCCCACCAAGCCGGAGCAGTCCACGCCGGTGTTGGGCGGCCCTTTGGATTCCGGATCGTCCGCGGACCGTCCACCCCAGTAGTAGGGGTCGCCGAGGAAAATCCTCGCTGTCTCGACGATCCGTTTTCGGTAGCCGGCCGAATCGTCCCGCAGATCATCCAGGGTTTCCAGCAATAGGCCTTCTTTTTGCGCGATCCAGCCGGCGGAGCCGTCCAGCAGGCGGATTTTCCACCATCCTTGAATCGGTCCCAGATCGTTCCGGCTCGGATCTCGCGGCAGCGCTTGCAGGCGGGTGCCGATCGACAGTTTCAGCAGAGCGGGCGCGGCCGGTTCGGGATTGGCGCGGACGAAAGCCCATTTTGCTGTAACCACGAAGTTTGGATTCCATTCCTCCGGTTCCAGCGCCAGCGCGGAACGTTCCGTCCAGCCCGGATATCCTTCCCACCGGTTATGGTGGTTCCATTCCAGCTGCTCCGCGGCGAAGAGCCGGACCCAATCCCCCTTTTCTTCCGCCACTTGTACCGTGTCGCCGTAAAGCAGCTGGGTTTCTTCCAGGGGGTCGTAGTCCCGCCCGACGGACGCCGGAGCGGGTTCTTTTCGCACGTCCGCCACCGGCGCCGATACCCGGATGTTGCGGCCGACCCAGCTTTCCGGTTCGGCCCACGCGGGGCCGGCAAGAAGAATCACCAACGTGATCAGGGCAAGGAGGCGTTGTCTCATGCTTTCCATTATAATGAGGGTTCATGCGATTGAAAGCTGCTTTGATAGGAATTCTGCTGAGCGCCGGACCGATCGGTCCGGCTTTTTCCGCCGAACCACTTTCCCTCGATCGGCTCACCGAGCCCGAGATCGCGCTGTTGACTTCGACGAGGCAGGCGCTCGTTCCGTTGGTGGACGCCCGCAAGCGGGAAGGGACCGTGTCGACGATCACGTTTGAGGAGCTTTACGCGCGGCTGACGCCAGAGCAAATTGCCTTCGCCGAATCATTCCGGAAAATCGAGCCGAAAGAAATCGGCGGTGCCAGCCGGCGCCTGCCGGCACCCGCGCCGGAAACGCAGTTCGTCCGGCTGGACCGGCAGGTGGTCCTGCGGGAGGGCAAGAAGGTCCTGCTGGATACGCAGGTTCTTCCCTCCGGCGCTCATGAGGCCTATGAGCGGATGATGGCGGCGATGGAAGCGGACCTGGGCCGGCGCCTGCTGGTCGAATCCGGCTACCGGTCGCCGGCTTACCAACTTTACCTGTTCCTCTTTTATCTCCCCAAACATGATTACTCCGTCCGGGAGACCAACCGGCACGTGGCGCTTCCCGGCTGCAGCGAACACGGATCTCCCGCGTTTCAGGCCATCGATTTCATCTCGGCCGGCGGGATCAACGGCGAAGACCGCCCGGAGGAGTTCGAGGAACTGCAGGAATACGGCTGGCTTCACGCGCGGGCGCGCGAGTTCGGTTTTCAGCTGTCTTACCCGCGCGGCGGAGAATCGGCGTTCGAGCCGTGGCACTGGCACTGGCACTGGGAGGAACCCCGAGCATGAACGGCGGGCAGCTGCGGCGGTCGCTGGGCCTGCCCGACGCCACGGCGCTGGTGATCGGCTGTGTGATCGGCGCGGGCATCTTCCGCAGCGCCGCGTCGATTGCGGGACACTTGCAGAGCCCTTTTCTCGTAATGGCGGTCTGGGCGGTTGGCGGGCTGATCTCTTTCTGCGGCGCTCTCTGTTACGCCGAGCTGGGCGCGGCCTATCCTAAAACCGGCGGTGATTACGTTTACCTCCAGAAGGCGTTCGGCCCCGCGGTCGGGTTCGTGTTCGGCTGGACCAAGGTCTTCACCGAGCGGATCGGAACCGTGGCTGTCCTCGGGTTCGTTTTCGCCGAGTATCTGGGTTCCACCGGCCTCTATCAGCCGGCCGCCGTCCCGTGGGTCGCGACGGCGGCGATCGCGGTGCTGACCGCCGCCAATATCATCGGCGTTCAGGTAGGCAAGGGGGTCCAAAACCTTTTGACCGCTGCCAAAATGGCGGCGTTGTTGGGCATCATCGGGCTGGGGCTTTTCAGCGGGAAGGGGAACCCGGCTTATGTCCATCCGTTCTGGCCGGAGGCCGTCACGGGTGCCGTGTTTCAGGCGTTCGGGGTGGCGCTGGTTTTTGTCCTTTGGACCTACGGCGGCTGGACCGAGTCGGCTTACGTCGCGGAGGAGATCCGCGACCCGCAGCGGAATCTTCCGTTGTCCATCCTGGCGGGGCTGGGACTCGTGACGCTGCTGTACCTGGCTGTCACCTGGGTTTACCTGCATTACATTCCGCTGGCCGAGATGCCGGGCCGGAAACTGGTGGCGGCCGAGGTGATGCGGACGGTGCTGGGCCCCGTGGGCGGCAAGGTGACCGCGCTGATGGTGGCCTGTTCAGCGTTCGGCGCGCTCAACGGCTACATCCTGACCGGCGGGCGGATCCTGCTCGCACTCGGCCGGGATCATCCGCTCTTCTCCCGTCTGGCGGCCATTCACCCGAAATTTGCCACGCCGTCAAAAGCCCTCTTGTTCGCGGCGGCGGGGGCCATCGGGCTTGTCTGGACCGGCACGTTCGATCAGATCGTCACCTATTCAACGGTAGCAATCTCCCTTTTCTTTATCTTCGGAGTGCTCAGCGTCATGGTCCTGCGCCGGAAGGATCCCGGCACGCCCCGTCCGTACCGGGTGTGGGGCTATCCCCTAACGCCCCTGCTGTTCATCGGCGCGATGATCCTTTTCATCGTCAATGTTTTCGTGATGGAACCGAAAGAAGCCCTCTTCGGCGCGGGACTGGCCGCGGTCGGTTTGCCGCTCTACGTCTTGTCGCGCCGGATGGGATATAATCAGGGCAAATCCACATAAGGAGGATCTCATGCGCAAATTCATGCTTTGGCTGGTGGTGTTAGGACTGACGGCTGCCGCCGCGACCGGCTGCTGCGCGAACAAGGGTGGACACAAGGCCGGCGATGCCTGCTGCGCCCCGGGCGCCAAGCAGGGACAGAAATAAAGGGGTTGATGCTGCGGTCACTGTTTTATCCCTGGCTGGCGATCACGGCGGGGCTGGCATTTGCTCTTCTGACCGGTTCGGTCCATTGGAGCACGCTGAATTTCTGGCTGACGGGAGCGGTGGCCTACGCGATCGTCGCCGCGTTTGATTTCCTGATCCTTTCCACGCTGTCGCACAAAACGATGACCCCCACCCGCTTTTTGTTCCGCACGATGGTGATCGTCATGAGCATGCAGACGGCGTTCGCCGTGATTTACCATTTCGCCTCGAATGAGGCCGCTCACCTGGTCCGCGGGGACGTCCGAGTGACCGATTTCGTGGACGCGCTTTATTTCAGCGGCGTGACCCTGCTTACGGTGGGCTACGGCGATATCGTCCCCAAAGGGGATTTCCGGTTCACGGCCGTGGCCGAGGTGTACGGCGGCACGCTCTTCATTTTCGCTTTCTTCACCTGGGGCTTAAGCATCCTGAGCGATCGCCATCTTCGTCGGCGCAAGTAACCATTTACGCGTTGGGGCCGCCTTAGGAATCCTTGCGGCGCTTCTTTTGACCGGCATGAAACCACATCCCGCGCACACCAATCGGCTGGCGAAAGAAAAATCGCCCTACCTGCTCCAGCACGCCCATAACCCCGTTGACTGGTACCCGTGGGGTGAGGAGGCGTTCGAGAAAGCCCGCCGGGAGCAAAAACCGATCTTCCTTTCAATCGGGTACTCCACCTGCCATTGGTGCCACGTGATGGAGAAGGAATCGTTCGAAAACGCCGAGATCGCGGCGCTGATGAACGAGTTCTTCGTCTCGATCAAGGTGGACCGGGAAGAACGGCCGGATGTGGACGCCCTTTACATGCAGGCGGTGATGCAGATGACCGGCCGCGGCGGCTGGCCGATGTCGGTTTTTCTGACGCCCGATCGCAAGCCGTTCTACGGCGGCACCTATTTCCCGCCCACGGAGCGCTGGGGCCAGCCAGGGTTCCCCTCCATTCTTCGCGGCGTGGCGCAGGCCTGGAGCGAAAAACGCCAGGAGGTCCTGCAGTCGGGTGACGCGCTGGCCGAGGGGCTGAAGGCCCAGGCCGGGGCCCATGCGGCGCCCGGTGAGCTGACCCGTGAAACACTCCGCCGGGCCTATGAGTTTTTCTCCGATGTTTACGATGACCATTACGGCGGTTTCGCGCCGGCCCCTAAATTTCCCCGCAGTCACGCCCTCTCCCTGCTGCTGCGCTACGGCCAGCGAGCCGGCGATCCCCACGCGGTGAAAATGGTCGAGCAGACCCTGCAAGCCATGGCGGCCGGCGGGATCAACGACCCCCTGGGCGGCGGGTTCCATCGCTATTCCACCGACGCGATCTGGCACATCCCCCATTTCGAGAAGATGCTTTACGACCAGGCCCTGCTGGCCCGGACTTATCTCGAGGCGTATCAGGCGACCGGAAAAGAGGAGTACGCCCGCACGGCCCGGGAGATCTTCGACTATGTCCTGAGGGATATGACGGGCCCGGAAGGAGGTTTTTATTCCGCGGAGGACGCCGACTCAGAAGGGAAGGAAGGGGCTTTTTACGTTTGGACCGCGGCCGAACTGAAGCAGCTTCTCGGGGAGGAATCGGCGGAAATTTTTGGATACACGTTCGGCGTCCGGGAGGGCGGCAACGCCGAGCAGGACCCGACCGGCGAGTTCGCCGGTCAAAACATCCTGCACCGCGTTCGCACCGTGAAAGAAACGGCTCAAAAGTTCGGGAAATCGGAGAAAGAGATCGAGCAGGTTTTAGAACGGGCCCGGGGCGTCCTCTTCAGCACTCGCGCGCGCCGGCCTCGGCCGCATTTGGACGACAAAATCCTGACCGACTGGAATGGGCTGATGATTTCCAGTCTGGCGTTCGGCTCCCGCGTGCTCAACGAGCCGAAGTACGCGTCTGCCGCCCAACGATCAGCCGATTTCCTTCTGGTAAAACTCAGGGAGAAAAACGGCCGTTTGCTCCACCGGTACCGCGATGGAGACGCGGCGATCCCGGCTCATTTGGACGACTACGCCTTTTTGATCCACGGCCTGATTGATCTGTACGAAGCCACGTTCGAGGCGCGCTACCTCACCGAGGCGAAACGGCTTACCGAACAGATGATCGACTTTTTCTGGGACGAGGAGGGCGGCGGTTTTTTTCTGACCGCTCGGGACGCGGAGAAGCTGCTGGTCCGCCAGAAGGAAGGGTACGACGGCGCGATCCCTTCCGGAAATTCCGTGGCGGCACTGGACCTGTTGCGGATGGGGCGGCTTACCAGCCGGTCCGACTGGGAAGAAAAGGCCAGCCGCCTCTTGAAGACCTTTTCGGCCTTGGCGGAGCAAAACCCGACCGCGGTCCCGCAGCTGCTGATCGCGTTTGACTTTGCGCTGGGTCCCTCGCGCGAGATCGTGCTGTCCGGCGATCCGAAAGACCCCGCGCTGCAGGCGATGATCCGGACCGTTTATCACCCGTTTCTTCCCAACAAGGTGGTGGCCCTCTCCTCCCACGTTCCATTCCTGCAAGGGCAGGGGTCAGTCGGAGGAAAGGCCACGGCCTACGTCTGCGAGAATTATGCCTGCCAGCTGCCCACCGCCGACCTCGAAATGCTGAAGAAGCAACTAATGGTAAAATAAAAGCATGGGAAACCCCAGTAAACCGCCGCGCGCGCGCGATCCCAGGATCGCCGCGGTGGTCAACCAAAACGGCTGCACCGGCTGTGAGGCCTGCTTGACCGTCTGCCCGGTGGACTGCATCGAGCCGGTCCCCGGCGCGGAAAAGCCGGGCCTCTTCCGGCTGGTCGAGATCGACCTCGACCGCTGCATCGGCTGCGGTTTGTGCCCCAAGATCTGCCCGTGGGACACGATCACGATGGAGCCCTACCCGCAGGCGCGCGAGATCGCGCCGATGGTCACGATCCGGAGCGTGGTGCCGGGCCATCACGCGGCGGTCTCCTCTCCCGTCTGATCCTTTCAGCATGACCACCTATCTCACCAAGGCCGGCGTGATCAAGATGGAGCAGGAGATGAAGGATCTCCGCCGCCAGAAACGGGAACTCGAACAGGAACTCAGGATTGCCCGGGATCACGGCGATCTGCGGGAGAATGCCGAATACCACGCCGCCAAAGAACGGCTTACCCAGGTGGTGGAACGGCTCACCGATATTCAGTACAAGATGGCCGACGTAAACGTCGTCGATCCTTCCCAGCTAAAGACCGATGCGGCCGTGCTGGGGACCCGCGTGAAGGTCAAGGATCTGACCACCGGTGATACCGACGTCTACACGCTGGTCGGTCCGGACGAATCCGATCCGGTTTCCGGCAAGATCTCCATGGAATCTCCGCTGGGCCGTGCCTTCCTGGGCCACAAGGTGAAGGAAAAGGTGACGGCCGCTCTTCCCGCCGGCCCCCGCCTCTTCGAAATTCTCTCCATTACTCCGGTCGAGTAAGCGTTGAACAAGGATCAGCGGCTCATTTATACGGCCGCGTTCCTGAGGGCGTTCGGCGTCGGGGTGCTGGGGGTGCTCTTCGCGCTGTATCTGTCCCTGCGCTCGCTGAACATCGCCCAAATCGGCGTGCTGGTTGCCGTCGGGCTGGCCGGGTCGGCTACGGGCACTTTCGGGGTGGGTTTGTGGGCCGACCGGCTCGGCCGCCGGCGGACCTTGCTTTTTTTGTGCGGTCTCATGGCCGCCGGCGCGGTGGGGTTGGTCGTACTGCCTCACTTCTGGGGATTGGCGGCCGCTTGTTTCGTGGGAATGGTCAACTCGTTCGGGCGGGAACGGGGTGCCGTGTCGACCCTGGAGCAGGCCATTCTTCCGGAGTTGGCCGAAGACCGCCGGCGGACCCAGGCGATGGCCTGGTACAACGTGACATTGGATGCCGGTCTGGCGCTGGGATCGCTGGCCGGCGGACTGCCGCTTCTTTTCCGGAGCCGGTTTTTTCTCCCTGAACTGGCCTCTTACCAATGGACGCTCGCTCTCTACGGCGCGTGCCTGACGGCCAACCTGCTTTTGTACGCGTGTCTTACTCCCCGTGTGGAAATCCGAAACCCGGTCTCCTGGAAACGGGTTTCTCCCGCCTCCCGGAAGATCATTACCCGCATCAGTCTGCTGTTCGGGTTCGACAGTCTGGCCGGCGGTTTTTTGCCCGCCAGTCTGATCGCGTTCTGGTTCTTCAAGCGGTTCGGGGTGCGAGAGGAGTTTTTGGCCCCGCTGTTTTTCGCGGGGCATGTGGCCAACGCGTTCTCGCATCTGGGGGCCGCCTGGCTGTCGCGCCGGATCGGACTGGTCCGGACGATGGTTTTCACGCACGCACCGTCCCACTTTCTGCTGATCGCGCTGCCGTTCGTCCCCACGCTGGCCTGGGCCTTGCCCGTTTTTTTGCTCCGGGAATGCCTGGTGGAAATGGATCTGCCGACCCGCCAGTCTTACCTGATGGCGGTCGTGGCCCCCCCGGAGCGGACGGTCGCCTCCAGCGTTTCCAATCTCACCCGGCTGGCCGCCTGGACCGTCGCTCCGTCGTTCGCCGGGTTGGCGATGAATTCGGTCAGCGTGAGTCTGCCGTTGTTTATCGGCGGCGGGATGAAGATTGTGTATGACACGATGCTGTTCTTCTCCTTCCGCCACCTCCGTCCCCCCGAGGAGCAATGAGGATGGCTTCGGCGGCCGATCGGGCCGGAAGGCGGGGTTCAACAGGACGGCTCAGCCGCCCCGCCGTGGCGGCTGGCCTCACGCTCGACCTCGCTCGTCTCGGCCAGGAAATCGTTCCGAGACACCGTGGCCGCTCGGTCTGCGCGATGCCTGTTCACCCCACCTCCGCGGCCCTCCGGCCTCCGAGACGAATCCCAAGCCGAGCCGGGAGCGGGGCACCCCTGCCGCGCGCAGTTCCGCAGACCCATCTCTCTTGTTTTGTTAAGCGAGGGGTCGAGGACTGCCCGAGCACGGCACGGGGTGTCCCGAAACCGGCGAGGCACAGCGAAATCCAGTACAGCGGAGGATAGAGTGACGAGGGTGGTGGTGGATGGGGAGAACATCCTGCGGGCGATGGGGATCACGCAGCCGCCCGCGGTCGAGCAGTTTCTCCAGCGGCTCGAGCTGGCGGCGGTCGAGAAGGATTGGGAGGTCACGGTCGTCTTCGACGGTTCTCCCCGCTACCTGCCGCGCGAGAGCGGCCCGATGGTGGTTCGCTACGCGGTGGGGAAGTCGGCTGATTCCGTGATCGAGCGGATGGTGTACCAGGCCGGCGATCGTTCCAACATGGCCGTCGTCACGCATGACCGCGCCGAGTCTGATCTGGTCCGGGGATTGGGCGCCTGGGTCTGGAGCGGACAGCGCTTGAAGGAAGAGATGGGATAAAATAGAAGACCTTAGCGGAAGGAGGAACAAACATGGGTTGGATCATCCTGGGCATTTTGGCCCTGCTTATTTTCTGGGCGATTGGGATCTACAACGGTTTTGTGCAGTTGAATGTCCGCGCCGACGGCGCCTGGTCGGACATCGACGTGCAGCTGAAGCGCCGGTACGACCTGATCCCCAATCTGGTTGAGACGGTCAAGGGGTATGCCGCGCACGAAAAGGGGGTTTTTGAGTCGGTGACGCAGGCCCGCGCGCGGGCGATCGCCGCGACCGGACCGGAAGCCAAGGGAGCCGCCGAGCAGGGACTCGCCGGCGCGCTGAAGACGCTGTTCGCGGTCGCCGAGAATTATCCGCAGCTGCGGGCCAGCGAGAATTTCCAGGGCCTGCAGAATTCGCTCGGCCAGACCGAAGACGCCATTCAGAGCGCCCGCCGCTACTACAACGCGGTGGTCCGGGATTACAACACCAAGCTGGGCGTTCTTCCCGACGCGGCGGTCGGCCGACTGGCCGGGTTCCAGCCGAAAGAGTTTTTTCAGCCCGACAGCGCCGAGGAACGCAAGAACGTCAAAGTTTCGTTTTAACCTGCTTTTCCTATCGGCGTGGATCTCTCTATCCGCGCCGGCCGCATCGGCGTGGGAGATCGAGGCGTTCGACGCCGACCTGGCCGTCCAGTCCAACGGCTCCGTCTTCGTCACGGAACGGATCCAGGCGGATTTCCAGGGCGAAGAGCAGCATGGCATCTACCGCGACATCCCGCTGGTCACGAAAGATTCCAGGGGTTTGCGCCAGTCGATCCGCCTTTCTTTTCTGGGCGCCCGGGATGAGGACGGCCGGCCCTGGAACGCGGCACTTAGCCGGATCGGCGCGTACCAGCGGATCCGCCTCGGTTCTTCGAGCGCCACCTTCAGCGGAAAGAAAACGTTTGAGATCTCCTACCGGGTCGACCGGATCCTTCAGCCGTTCCCGGATCATGATGAGCTGTACTGGAACGTCACCGGAGACGGATGGACGGTCCCCATTCGCCAGGCCGCCGCCGCCGTGCATCTTCCGAAACCGGTTCCTCCCGGGAGTTTGCACGCGGCCGCCTATACCGGGCGGTATGGCTCTTCGGCGCAGGATGCCAGCCTGGAAATAGGAGAGACCCAGGTCCGCGTCGCGGCGCTTTATCCGCTCGCGCCCGATGAAGGACTGACGGTTGTCGTCGGCTGGCCCAAAGGGCTCGTCCGGATGCCGAGCCGGATCATCCGGTTAAAGTGGTTCTTCCAGGACAATTGGCCGTTCGCCATCCCCGTTCTGGTTTTCATTGCGATGGGGCTGGTTTGGTGGCGGTTTGGACGGGATCTGCCGTTGGAAAGCATTCCGGTGCGCTACGAGCCGCCACCGGGTTTGAGTCCCGCCGAAACGGGAACGCTGGTCGACGACCGGGCCGACATGAATGATGTGACGGCAACCATCGTGGACCTGGCCCGGCGCGGGCACCTCACCATCGAAGAACAGGAAGGGAAAGAATACCTGCTCAAGCGCCGGTCGGGCGGGGAAGAGCCGCTCAAATCTCATGAATCCCTTCTGCTGAATGGGCTTTTCTCCGGCGGTTCCACGAAGAAACTGTCTGATTTGAGCGACCGTTTTTACAAAGAGCTGCCCGAGATTCATGCGGCGCTCTACGGCTCCCTGATGAAGCAAGGATGCTGGTGGGGACTTCCGGCCAGGGTGCGGATGGGCTGGTTGGCGGCGGCGGGGATCTTGTTTTTCGCGGGCTGGTTTGCGCTGGCTTCCGAAGCTTTCCCCGCGGTGGCGGCGCTCTGGGGAAGCGCGGGGGTGGTCGGGCTCTTCGCTCCGTTCATGCCGAAGCGGACCCCGGAAGGGGCCCGGATCCTGGAGCAGACGCTGGGTTTCCGGGAATTCCTGAAGCGCACCGACCAGGACCGCCTCCGGCGCGAGTCGGATCCCGGCGCTTTATTCGAGCGCATGCTTCCTTATGCCATGGCGCTGGGGGTGGCGGACCGGTGGGCCCGGTCGTTCGAGGGAATTTATTCCGTGCGCCCGACCTGGTATTCCGGATGGGGCGGAAGTCCTCTATCGCCGTCGGATTTCACGCGCCGGCTCAACACAGCCGGAACGCAAATGGGGTCGGTGCTGGGTTCCACTCCGAACCGCAGCGGCGGGTCCGGTTTCAGCGGCGGTTCTTCCGGCGGAGGCGGCGGGGGCGGCGGAGGCGGGTCCTGGTGATAGAATAAGCGCATGCCTGAAAACAAATCCATTCGCCGCTTGGAAGAGAAAATGGCCGGGCTGGAGCCGGGAACGCTCCGGCATGAAGTTCTGGAATCGGCCAAGCGGTTCAAAAGCTCCTGGATCGAGCTGGGCCGGGCCCTCTGGTCGGTCCAGAAAGAGAAAAAGTTCCGGGAGTGGGGCTACCTGACGTTCGAGGCCTACTGCATCAAGGAGGTGGGGATCCGGGCTGCCACCGCCCAGAAGCTCCTGCATTCCTATTTTTTCCTTGAGAAGGAAGAGCCCACCGCGCTCAAGCGGCTTCTTTCCGATGCGTCGCCCGCCCAGCTGCCTTCGCCCGAGTCGGTCCAGATCCTGCGCTCGCTCAAAAACCGGACCGATCTGCCGGCCGATGATTACGAGCGGGTGCGTACCTACGTGCTGGAAAAAGGGAAGGAGGCACCCGAGATCCGCCGGGAGGTTCGCTCGCTGTTGGAATCGGCCCAGCCCCGGTCGGAAGAAGTGGAATCGGCCCGGGCCCAATCGGCCGTTCGCCGCATGGTCGGCACGCTGAAATCCATCCGCCGCCAGCTTTCCGGGACCGGCCGGATCCCGAAGAAAATTCTCGAAGAGGTGGATGGCGTCGTGAAGAAATTGGAGGCCCTGTTATCCGAATGACCGACGGCTGGAGGCTCCGGATCGCTCTCTGGACCGCCCGCCGGAACGGCCGGGCCCTGGCTCAAGCGATGGGAGCCCGGTACCAAGCCACGCTCCGGCAGGGTTCAAACATTCCGGAAGCCCAGCGTTGGCAGCAGCTGCTGGACCACCGGCCCGGTTGGCGGCAGGTCCGCCCCTTCGTCTATGTTTTCCGGACCGGAGAACGGATGGAATTAAAAGCGCAGGCCAACGCTCTGGAACTTTTGGACTGGTTGGCGTCCGTTGAGCTTCAGCCGTTAAGCCGCGGGTTCGGCCCGGCGCTTCAAGCCCGCTTGCTGAAGGAATCGGTCCAGGCCGCGCACGCCCACTGGGAAGCGATGGCGAAGGGGGCCGCGTGAGGCCCATCCCTCTCAAGCGGGGATTCCGCACGCCGTTTGTCAAGATGGGGAAAGAGTTTGCCCGCTTGAATCCCGTGGAGCTGTCCGTTCGGCTGGTCAATGGGATGCTCGAGAAACAGATCGTTCCGCAAGCGCGGATCCAGCATTTGATCTGGGGCATGGTCGTGGCCGATCCGAACATTTACTCGATCGGCCGGGAAACGGTGCTGGCCTCGCGGTTGGACCGCCGCGTGGAGGCCTACAGTCTCTCCCGCGCCTGCGCCACGTCGCTTCAAGCGGCGGCCAACGCCGCCTGCTACTACCAGGCCTTTCCCGAGGAGCCGTCGGTCACGCTGGCCGGCGGCGTGGAATCCTTCTCGATGGCCCGGCCGGTTCTTACCGACCCAGCGGCGGCGTTTTTCAGAGCGGCGGCCGGCAGAGCGCCGCTCCCGAAAAAGCTGAAGGCCTTTTTCAAAACACCGCCGGGCAAATTCCTGCCGGTGCCGCCGTCGGCCAAGGAATATTCAACCGGGCTGACGATGGGCGAGCACTGCGAGCGGATGGTCAAGCATTTCAAGATTCCGCGGGAGCGCCAGGACCGGTTCGCGCTGGCTTCGCACCGCAATGCCGCGTCGGCCCGGAATTCAATGGCCGCGCAGATCCTTCCGGTGGAAGGAGTCCAGCGGGACACGCTGATCCGGGATAAGAGTTCGTTGGAAGCGCTGGCCGGCCTGCCGCCCGCGTTCGACCGTTCTCCGGCCGGGACGCTGACGGCCGGGAACTCCAGCCCTTTCACCGACGGAGCGGCCGCGCTGTTCGTGGTCTCCCCCGCGCTGGAGCGGGAAATCCCGCCCGACGCGTTCCTGATCGATTTCGAATTCGTCGGCGTGGATCCGGGAGACGGCCTGCTGATGGGCCCGGGCAAGGCAATGCTGCGGATCTTGAAACGGCAGAACCTGCGCTGGGAAAACCTCGACTACATTGAAGTCCACGAGGCGTTCGCGGGCCAAGTCCTCTGCAATGTGGACGCGGTCAATGACCCCGCGTATCGGGCCGGCAAGTACGGCGTGGATTTCGATGCCGGCCGGCTGGACGAGACGCGCCTGAATCCGTGGGGTTCTTCGATCGCTTACGGCCACCCGTTTGGAGCGACGGGTGCGCGCATGCTGAACCAGGCCATCGCTTATCTTCAAGAAACCCGGACGTGCCGCGCGTTGATCGGCATCTGCACCGCCGGCGGATTGGCCGGGGCGGCTCTTCTTGAGCGCCGGTAAAGCAGTCCGTCTTTGGCTGCCGGTTGTCCTCTACACCGGCTTCATTTTCTGGCTTTCCTCCGCTCCCCGGCCGGCACCCCCGTTTCTGCGTTTTCCCGGCGCCGACAAGGTGTTCCATCTGGGAGAATTCGCGCCGCTGGGGATCTTTCTTCTGCGCGCGTTCCGGGGAAGCCATCCCTCAGCCGGCTGGAAAGCGCTGTACCTGGCGGCGTTCCTCGGCTCTCTGGCGATCGGCTCGACGGACGAATTCATCCAGAGTTTGATCATCACCCGGATGGCCAGCGTCTGGGACGTGGCCGCCGACCTCGCCGGGGCTTGTCTCGGTCAGGCGATTTACCGGCTCATCCCGCGCCGGAAATTTCCAGCGTAGCCAAAACCCCATAATGGTCGGAAGGGTGCATCCCTTCCGGAGAAGACGTCCGGCAAACCACCTCGCACTCCGACGGATCGAATTCCTTCAGCGCTTCCCGCCGCAGAAAGAGATAATCGATCCTCCGGTCCGGGAACCGGACCGAGTGCGATTGGATAAACGGGTTTTGGTTGTCCCAGGTCCATCCGGGTTCTTTCGGGTGCCGGTGGGAGAACAGATCCACAAACCCCGCCCGGCGGATCCGGTCCACCGGCGCGTGGGCCGGTTCCGCGTTGAAGTCCCCGCTGAGCAGGACGCGGCCGCCCAGCGGCTCAACGGCCCGCAGCAACTCTTCCACCTGCGCCAGCCGGGTCGCGTCATCCGCTTCTTTCCAGGACAGGTGCGTGGTGACGGCCCACAGTGAACGGCCGTCGATGCGGAGTTCGGCCGCCAGCGCTTGGCGGACGCATGTTTCCAGCGGCGAGACCGCCTGATACGTGATCTCGCGGTGCGAGACCAGCGGGAACCGGCTCAGGATGGCCAGGGTTCCGGCCGGAGCGTGCAGGCGGACCGGGTAGGGGAACTGCTCGAGGAACACGGGGTCCGCCACCTCCTGGAGGCAAATGAGATCAGCATCCAGGTTCCGGATGGCTTGCGCGAGGACCGGCTTGCGTTCCGGCGGCCCGTAATTTCCCCAGGTGTTAAACGTAGCGGCCTTCATAGTATGATCCTAACATGTTCGCCGATCGGACCTCCTGGGACCTGACCCCCAACGAATTTTCCAAACGCCGTCAGATTTTGGAAAAACAGGGTGTCCGCATCCTCGATCTGACCGAATCCAATCCCACCCGGGTGGGAATTCGTTATCCGGCCGGCCTGCTCGCTCCGCTCGCCGATGCCTCCGCGCTGACTTATGATCCGCATCCCCGCGGCTGGTTTCCGGCCCGCGAAGCGGTGGCCTCTCTTTTCGCAGCCAAGGGCGTGCCGCTCTCTCCGGACCAAATTATCCTGACGGCCAGCACCAGCGAAGCGTACAGCCATCTGTTCCGGCTTCTCGCGAACCCGGGAGATGAGATCCTGATGCCCCGGCCCAGCTACCCGCTGTTCGATTACCTGGCGGACCTCAACGATGTGCGGGCGGTCTCCTATCATTTGCGGTTGGATGAAAGCGCGCTTACTCCCCTCACCCGGGCCGTGGTGGCGGTCCACCCCAATAATCCGACGGGTTCCTGCGTCAGCTCGTCTGAGTTGGCCCGGATCAGTGCCCTTTGCCGTCAAAGGGATCTGGCGCTGATTGCCGACGAAGTGTTCGCCGAATACCGGTTTTCTCCGTCAGACGCCCCGGCGACGCTGCTCGGCGCCGAAGCGCCGCTGGTCTTCGCGCTGGGCGGGCTCTCGAAATTCCTCGGCCTGCCCCAGATGAAGCTGGCCTGGATCGCGTGTGCGGGTTCTCCCGAGCGGGTGGAACAGGCGCTGGCCCGGCTGGAGGTGATCGCCGACACGTACCTTTCCGCGAACATGCCGGTTCAGCGGGCTTTTCCCGGCTGGTTGAAGTTCGCGCCGGACATCCAGGGTCAGATCCGTTCCCGGCTGGAAGAAAATCTCCGTTTCCTGACGAAGACCGCTGAAGAGGGATCCTGCCGGCTTCTTCCTGCGCAGGGGGGTTGGAGCGCGGTGGTTCGTGTTCCGGACCTGCCGGACGAAGAATCAATGATTCTGGATCTTCTCGAGCAGGACGGCGTGGTGGTGTATCCGGGTTATTTCTTCGATTTCAGCGATCCCGGGTTCCTGGTTCTCAGTCTTTTGCCTTCTCCAGAACTCTTTCGGGAAGGGGTCCGGCGGCTCCTGAAGAGAGTAAAATGAAATCATGAAAATCTTGCGCTGGTTCCTCGGAATCTCCGCGATCCTAGGACTGGCGGTTTCGTCCATCCCGGTTTCCGCGTCGGAGAAGGGCTCCCGCTGGCCTGACGGGCTGGAGAAGGGGAAGTATCAGACCACGCTCGCGTCCGACGGCCGGGTGCTGTGGACCGTCCAATGGGAAACCCGCGTGACGGAAAACAGGGGCCGGCCGCAGGTAGAAATCCAGGAACAGGGAGAGGGGCAGCCCTTTCGCTATCCGCAGCCGATCCGCTGGAAAAAGCGGATGCTTTTTTCGGCCCCCGAGGGTGCCCCTCTTCAGGTGGAGCTGGTTGAAGGCCAGCGATGGAAGCAAAGCGGGGAGCCGCTCAGTTCCATGGAAGTGCGATTGGATCGCGCCCGGGGTTTGATCCGGTACGTCGATCGGGAAGGAAAGAAATCGGAATCAACGGTTTTTCCCTGGACCCCGCTCGCTCTGCCGGACGAGCTGCTTTTTCATTGGGCCCGGACCCTCCCTTATGAAACGGCCGCCCGCGGAGAAGCAGCGGGAGCGGAGTGTCTCCTGCTGGTTTCTCCCAAACGCCGGTTCCATATCGATGCTCGCGTCCGGGGCAAAGAAAACATCCGTACCCCGGCGGGCAATTTTTCCTGTTGGCGGGTGGACTTTTCTCCGCGTCTGGCCGGGCCGCTTAAAGCGTTTGCTCCAAAAATGTCGTTTTGGTGCCGGACCGACTTCCCGCACGTATGGGTTCGCTACGAAGGGCCGGCGGGCGGGCCCGGCTCTCCCCGGGTCGCGATTGAGTTGGTGGAATTCAAAACGGAGAATCCCCGAACATGAAGATTGCCTGCGATTTGTGCGGCAAAGCGGTGGACGAAGCGCTGCTGCAGATTGTCGAAGAGGGCAGTGACATCTTTTACGCTTGCCCGGAGTGTTTCGTCGGCCACCAGGGCCACCCTCCCGAGGAGCAGGCGTAAAAGCGGAGGGCTTGACAAGCGGGCCGGGTTAGAGGCATACTAAGGTCGTTCGAGTTAATCTCTATGGATAAAGCAATCGGAATGACAACGGTTTCGTACGGCACTCCCGTGACCACGGCCAAGTGGCAGGGCAAGGGCATTTTCTGCCTGCGCCATGCCGCGATGCGGCCGACGGTGCTTTGCACCGCCGGTCATGGGCTTGGAGGAGATTCTTAGAAGAGACCGCGTTCCGATTCACAAGAAACTTCGAGCCCATGACCCAAAAAGGTCGTGGGTTTTTTATTGTCCGAAAACGAGGATAAAGGAGGGTGCGGCGATGCCACAAATCGAAGAAAAAGAGCGGCCGCCGAATTTGCTCAAAGTCCGGCGGCACCCGGTGAAATTAACCGCGCTGCTCTACCTGCGGGAGGCCCTGAGGGCCCAACGGTACGAGCTCTGCCCGGAGTTCATCGCGACAGCGAAGGAATTCGGCGCTAAGGAGCGGGAGATCGAGGAGCTGCTGGAAGATGCCCGGCGGATGCCGCGTTGATCAGGCGGCGATGGCGGCCGGCTCTCGAGCCAGCCGTTTGCGCTGTTCGACCGAGGGGATCTGGATGTTGGTGGCCAATCCGGCGAGCGAGAGAAGCCGGACGGTCAAATGGGTTACGTCCAACTCCCACCATCTCAGGCCGTGCGCGGCGGACCGGGGGAAGGCGTGGTGATTGTTGTGCCACCCCTCTCCATAGGTCAGCAAAGCGACCCACCAGTTATTGGTGGATTGGTCCTGCGAGGCCCACGTGCGGTAGCCCCAGACATGCGCGGCGGAGTTGACCAGCCAGGTGGCGTGCCACATGAAGACGGTCCGGAAGAAGAGCCCCCACAGCAGGAACGGCAAGCCGCCCCACGCGTAGAGAATGACGCCGAGGATGACTTGATAAAGGCCATGCGTGGAGTTCAGGAAGCGGTAGACCGGATCCTTGGCCAGGTCGGGGGCGTAAGCCCGGTACCGTTCGTAATCATCCAGCTCTTCGTCGAAAGAGAACAGCCAGCCCATGTGCGCCCACCAGAAGCTTTTGGTCGGGCTGTGAGGATCATTCGGCTGGTCGGACCGGGCGTGATGCAGACGGTGAATCGCCACCCACTTGATCGGCCCGTTCTGCCAGGCCAGACAGCCGAAGACTGCCAGCAGATATTCCAGCGGCTTCCACAGCTCGAACGAGCGGTGAGTCAGCAGCCGGTGAAAGCACAGGCAGATCCCCAGCCCTCCGGTGATCCACTGCAGGGCAACGAAGACCCAGAAGGCCTGCCAGTTGAAGTGGAACAGCGCGACGATACTCATGACATGAAGAGCCGTGAACGCGATGACACTGTCCCACTTGATGCGGTGTGGGGTCAAAACGTCCACGCTGACGGATGGATTCGACATGGAGTTACTGTACCATTCGCCGAACCGCCGGGTCAAAGGAAAACGGCCCCCTCTTCGGCTGCAGCTTGACCTTCCGGGGGGCGCTCTGTTAGGGTGGTGCCGTGAACCCCGCCCCTCCCAAGTATGCGCACCAAAAGGTCGGTGTGTGCTCTAGGGGGGCAGGGTGCGCCAGTGCCTTCGGCACAGCAAAGCGGCTTCAGCCGCTTTGTAACTTGGGAGGGGCGGGGTGAACCGGATTTCCTGGAAGCAGTGGATCATGGTGGCGCTGGCGGTGGCCCTCGGCTGGGGCCTGCGCGGCCAGCACGGCCATGAGCGGGGAGCCGCTATCGCCGGCGCCATGGCCGGCTTGGGACTGGCCGCGGTGACCGGCGGTCCTCGCTGGATGGGTGCCGCGGTGTTGGGTTCGCTGGGGTTCGCCATCGGAGGATCTCTCAGTTACGGGCGGTTCATCTCGCTGGCCTACGCGGGTTCCTGGGAAGCGGTCGCAGCGCTGGTTTTCGTCGGGCTTTCCTGGGGCGGTTTGGGATCTTTGACCCTGGGGATCGGGCTGTCGCTGCCCAAATACCGTCTTTTGGAGCGGATCTTCATTATCGGCGGCCTGTTTCTGGTCTGGGTCGTCGTGGATCATTTGCTGTGGGGACGCCTGACCGGTTCCGATGATCTCCGGACCCGGGAATTGATGATTTTGCTTCTTGGGGTGGTTTGGGGTCTTTTGCTGGCTTACGTCGGAATCGTGCGCAGGGACCACACATCCATCAAGCTGGCGGTCGCCGGGGGAATCGGCTTCGCGGTGGGGTTTCCTTTGGCGGCCTGGGTTCAAGGGGCGGGCAGCAGCACCGGCATCCCCCTCAATTGGTGGAAGATCGGAGAGCACTTGATCGGTTTCTGCGGAGGAGCCGGGCTGGGGTGGGCGGCTTTACGACAGAAGGGATCCTGGGTGCTCCCTCTGCCCGTGCGTCCCTGGGAACGATGGTGGGCGATGGCCTGGCTGATTTGGTTCCTCCCCAGCTGGCAGCTGGCCAATAATCTGGACTATTGGATTTCAGAGCGGGCCCTCTTTCCGCTCTGGCTGAATCAGACGGCCGCGATCGGTTCCTTTTTGTTTCTTTTGGCACTGGGACTCTGGGGATGGACCGAGATTCGCCGGGGGCGGGTGTTTGCGACCTCCTGGATGCCGCGCCATCTGCGGCGGCTTTTCCTCATTTTCCTCTGGCTGACGACTGCCATTGCCTGCAGTAAAACGGCGTTTGTCGGAGTGGTCGACCCGCCGGTGCTTGGATTTTTGCTCCTGGCTCTTGTACTGACCTGGCTTGTTCGAACCACCCGCGTCACTCCTGCTTAGAAAAGTTTAGCGTTACTATTAATTTTTCGCTTCCCCTTGAATTTCCCTCAGCGATCAGCCATGCTTACCCATGTAGAGCAGTACTCATTATTGTTTAACAAGATTAAAAATTACGAAAGGTTTTCAATGGCACAAGAGATTCTTAACGTGGATCAGGTTGCTGAGATTCTGCATCTGCACGCGATGACCATCTACCGCCTGGTAAAAGACGGAAAACTGCCGGGTTTCAAGGTGGGAGGGCGTTGGCGGTTTGATCGCCACGCGCTCGATGATTGGATGGTGGACCGGGAACAGGTCGCTCGCTTTGAAGCCGAAAACCGGAAGCTCGGCATCGGCAAAAAACCATTAAAGGAGGGATGATGGAAAAGAAAGCGCGCGTTTTACTGGTGGATGACGAACCCGATTTGGTGCAGATGGTTTCCGTCCGGCTGACGGCGGCCGGATACGAGGTGGTGCCGGCTTATGACGGCCAGCGGGCGCTGGATCAGGTGAAGCAGAACCGGCCGGACCTGATCATCCTGGACCTGATGCTGCCGAAGCTGGACGGCTACAAGGTGTGCCGGCTTCTGAAATTCGACGAAAGAACCAAGACGATCCCGGTGCTCATCTTCACGGCCCGGGCTCAGGTGGAAGACGTCACGCTTGCCACCGAATGCGGGGCGGACGCGTACCTGACCAAACCGTTTGAGGCCAAAACGCTTCTCGACAAACTGCAGGAACTTCTGGGGGCCGGAAAGAAAGAATGAAAAAGATTTCGTCGGCCGAACAGTGGCTCTCGCGGCTCGAAGAGCAGCTGAATCTCGAACAGCTGATGGAAAATTGCTGCCAGGCCTTGCTGGAACTCTCCGGTGCCGATCGCTGTTCGATCATGGTGCTCGACAGCGACACCGACCAGCTGACGGTCCGGTGGGCGCAGGGGTCCCGCGTGAAACGCAAGGGGGGAAGCTTGAAATTCCGGGTGGGGGAAGGGCTCTGCGGCTGGGTGGCCCGGTCCCAAAAGGCCTACTGTTCGCTCGACGCGACCCGGGAACCGCGCTTCGTGCCGCAGAAAACACGCGCGCGCAAATTCCGGCAGGTCAAAACCCTTTGCTGTCTTCCGCTGGTCGCGCAGGGGCGCACGGTCGGCGTCGTGAATCTCTCCAGTTTTTCTTCTTCTCAGAAATTTCCCTGGATCCGCCAGGTCAAGGCCAGGCGTTTCCTGGACCGGCTGGCCCAGGTGATCGCGCACGCCACCCTTCTTCGGGAAGCGCAGGTTGTTACCGATCGCTTGAGACAGCAGGCCAAAACGACTTCCGAAACCGTGGCCCAGGTCAGCCACGAGGTCCGGACTCCCCTGGCGCTCATGATGGAGGCGGCGCAGCAGCTGCTGGACGGCTTCGGAGGTCCTCTGACAGAGGAACACCAGATGCGGGTCCAGATGATCAAGTCGCAAGCGGACCGGATGCTGCGGCTGGTGACGGAGCTGTTGGACATTTCGCGGATTGAGGCCGGCCGGCTGGCACTGCAGAGGGAAGAGCTGAGTCTGGCCGATCTGATCCAGGATGTGCGAAGCCGGTATCAGCCGCTGGTTTCTCCGCGGACTCTGAAAATCGAGACCGATTCCGTGCCGACGGTTTACGGAGACCGTACCCGCCTCACGCAGGTGGTGGAAAACCTTCTGACCAACGCGGTCAAATTCACGCCGCCGGACGGCTCGATCACGGTCCGGCTCAAGACCCGCGGCCGGTCCGCCGAGTTGGCGGTGGAGGACACGGGGGTGGGGATTTCTTCGAAGGACCAGAAGCGGCTCTTCCAGAAATTCATACAGCTGAAGGTGCCGGCCAGTCTGGGAGCGCGAGGAACGGGCTTGGGATTGACCATCGTTAAGGAAGTCGTGCATCTGCATGAGGGGTCGGTCCATGTCAGCTCCGAACAGGGGCAGGGAACGACCTTCACGGTCCAGCTTCCGCTCTACACGCCTTCGCTCGCGCTGGCGCAGGAATTCCGAGTCATGCGGGAGCAGGCGGCGCGGGAAGGCCGGGCGCTGGCGGTTCAGCTCCTCCGCGCAAAACCCGGGGCAAAAGTCCCGTTTCAAAAGGTGCGGGAACTGCTTGCCAAGCAGGTCGCGCGCGATGACCGGATTCTCGAATACCCCGGCGGCGGGCTGGCGGTTTTTTCCGTGCTCGACGCCAGCGGGCTGCCGGCGATGCGCCGGCGGTTGGAAGAGAACCTCTCCCGCCACCCGGACGGTTTTCTGGGCCGCATCGGGTGGGGCTGGGCTCTGGTGCCCAAGGAAGAGACCACGCTGCCGGGAGTGCTCACCCTCGCCGAGCGGCGCTGTGAAGGCACACAGGCCGAACGCGCCAAAACGTAGGAGTCCGGAAAATGCCGCAGAAAATCCTGATCGTGGATGACGAACCCGATACGCGGCTGCTTCTGAGAAGGCGGCTGGAGGCCAACCATTTTTCCGTGATCGAAGCCGGGGACGGAAAATCGGCGCTGCAGCAGGCGCGGGACGGCCAGCCCGATTTCATCGTGCTGGATTTGAAAATGCCGGACCAGGATGGGATCCAGGTCTACGGACTTCTGCGCAAGGAACCGTTGACGGAAAAGACCCCGGTACTTTTTCTGACGGCGCTGGCCGCCGGAAACACCATGTCCGATCAAAGTCTGGCGCTGATCGCCTCCGCCAAGCACGGCATCGAGATGAAAGGGGCGTACGCGGTGATGGGCAAACCCTACGACGCGCAGGGACTGATGGACAAAATCCGGGCCATGCTTCCCGCATGAAGACGACCAAGCAGACGGAAGATCGGCTGGTGGAAGAGGGGCTGATCACGAGCGAACAGCTTAAGCAGGCCCGCGCCGAAGCCGGCCGGCTGGGGACCACGGTGCGTCAGGCGGCCATCCGCTTGAAATTCCTTGACCCCAACGCGCTGGCCCACTGGCTCAGCCGAGAGCTTCAGCTCCCCCGGATCGAGTTGAAATCGTACCTGATCGACCCCAAGGTGCTGGAGCTGGTGCCCGAATCTCTCGCCCGGAAACACCGGGTCGTCCCCCTTTTCCGGGTGGGTAACACGCTGACCGTAGCCACCGCGGATCCACTGAACCTGATCGCGCTCGACGAGCTGCGCCTCAAGACCGGCAAGACCATCGAAGCGGTCGTCGCGACGGAAGAAGAGATCCTGCAGTCGCTGTCCGAATATTACGGAGCCAAGGGGCATCTCGAGGACCTGGTCAGTGACCTCACGAAGGAGAAGATGGGGCCGGAATCCGAGCTGCTGGAGTCCCGGCGGCTGCAGGGGCTGGTCTCCGAGCCGCCCATCGTCAAGCTGGTGAATCTTCTGTTGGCCGACGCGATCCGCAACCGCGCTTCCGACATCCATCTGGAGCCGGAAACCGACGCGCTGCGCGTCCGATTCCGGGTGGACGGGCTCATGAGGGAATTCACCCGGCTGCCCAAGCATCTGGAGGCGGCGGTGGTGTCGAGGATCAAGATCCTCGCGTTGATGGATATTGCCGAGCGGAGAAAACCCCAGGACGGCCGCTTCCGGCTCAACATGGAAGGACATGAACTGGATTTGCGCGTCTCCGTGATGCCGTCCATCGACGGCGAGACGGCGGTGCTGCGGCTTCTGGATACCCGCGGTCTTCAAATCGGCCTGAACCAGCTGGGTATGAGTTCGGGGATGCTGGCTTCCTATCAGGAGCTGATCAAGCGCACGTGGGGGATTTTCCTGGTGACCGGGCCCACCGGTTCCGGAAAGACCACCACGCTGTACTCCTCGCTGGCTTCCGTCAATTCCGCGGACCGGAACATCGTTACCATTGAGGACCCGGTGGAATACCATCTGCCGGGTATCAGCCAGATTCCGGTCAACCCGGCGGTGGGTCTGACCTTCGCGACCGGGTTGAGGTCAATCCTGCGCCAGGACCCCGACATCATCATGGTCGGAGAAATCCGGGATCTGGAGACCGCGCAGATCGCCATCCAATCGGCGCTGACCGGCCACCTGGTGTTTTCCACACTGCATACCAACGACGCCGCCACCGCGATGACCCGCCTCCTGGACATGGGGATTGAGCCGTTTCTGGTGGCTTCCAGCGTGATCGGCATAGCGGCTCAGCGGCTGGTGCGGGTGATCTGCAGCAACTGCAAAGTCCCGGATCCTTCGCAGGAGGAGTCGGCGAAGAAGCTGGGGTTTCAGCGGCCGGGCCAGTGGGCGCGCGGAAAAGGGTGCCGGGTTTGCGGGCAGAGCGGCTACCGGGGCCGGATCGGAATCTTTGAGCTGTTGGTCCCGGACGAAAAGTTACGGCAGTTGGTGATGAACAAGGCGACCACCTCCGACCTGAATGTTCAGGCCCGGGCGGGCGGAATGAAACCGCTCCGGGAGGAGGGTTTGGAAAGGGCCGCCGCCGGCGTCACCACCGTGGATGAAATTCTTCGGGTCATTCAGGAGTCGTGACGGAGATGGCCACGTTTACCTATCAGGCGCGCGACGAAACGGGACGACTGGTCAAGGGCATCCTGGAAGCGGAGTCCCAGGTGGTTCTGGCCGACCGCCTGCGCAAGATGGGGTATCTGGTCACCCGCATGGAGGAGGCCAAGTCCGCGGTGGGCTCCTGGGCCGAGCTCCGGTGGGGCCGGCTCGTCTCCGATGAGGAGCTGATGCTGTCGTGCATCCAATTGGCCAACTTGGTCGACGCGGGTTTGCCGCTGGTGACCGCGTTGAACACCGTGGGTTCGCAGGCCCGGTCCGTTCCTTTGAAGCAGGCCCTGGAAGGAGTCGCCCGCGCCATCGAAGGGGGAAGCCGCTTTTCACAGGCGTTGGAGCGCCATCCCCGGATCTTTCCGGATCTGATGGCCAGCATGGTCGGGGTCGGAGAAGCCTCCGGGCAATTGGAGCGGGTGCTGACCCGGTTTGCCCAGCTTTTGGAGCGGGACCTGACGCTGAAGAAAATGGTTCAGGGCGCGTTGACCTATCCGATCTTTCTCATGGCGGTGACGTTTATGCTGATTTTTTTTCTGGTCACGTTCGTGGTTCCACAGTTTGCCGCGCTGTTCGCCAAGGCGGGGCTTCAGCTGCCGGCTCCGACCCGGCTGCTGGCCGCCACGGGGATGGCGATCCGTCAGGCCGGATGGCTGGTGGCGCTGGCCGGCGCGTTGATTTGCGCAGGGGCCGGATGGGCCTTGAAGCAGCCCCCAGTCCGCCGGCGCGTCGACGCGATCGTCTGGCAAATGCCTCTCATCGGGCCCGTGGTCCAGCAGTCGCAGGTGGCCCGGTTCTCCCGGAGCATGGCCACGCTGGTCGCCAGCGGAGTCCCGATCCTGACCGCGCTTGATGCCGGGCGGCGCGTGACGACCAGCGACGTGATGAAACGGGAACTGGAGCGGGTCCGGACCGCGGTGGAGCATGGAGAGAGGATCGCCGTCACGCTTTCGGTGGGAAAGGTTTTTCACTCGGACGTCATCCAGATGATCCGGGTGGGCGAGGAGTCCGGCCGCCTGGATGGGATGCTGGAAAAGGTCGCGGACTTTTACGATCTGCAGTTGAGTTTCGCGCTCAAACAGATGACCACGCTCCTGGAGCCGGCCCTGCTGCTGGTGATGGGAGGGATGGTCGCTTTAATCATGGCGTCGCTGCTGCTGCCGATGTTTGACATGGTCAAGGTCCTTCAAGGAGGAGGCATTCGATGAAGGGAAGATCGGGAAAGAGGGGTTTCACGCTGGTTGAGTTGATCATCGTCATCTCGGTCATCGCCATCCTGGTGGGGATCGCGCTGCCGCGGCTGCGCGGCATGATCGATGAAGGGAACACCGCCAAGGCGGCTTCCGAGCTGCGGGCGCTTCAGGCGGCGGTGGAGTCGTACTACATTCACCACAGCAAGGTTTATCCCACCGACGGAAGCGCCACCTGGCAGACGGAGCTGACGGCCGCGGCCACCAAGCCCAAGCTGATCGGCACCGCGCTGACCGACCCGTTCAGCACGGCGGCCGCTCAGTACAAGTACGACAAATCGGCCAACGGCCTGTATTACGTGATCTGGTCGCTGGGGCCGGACAACACGGATGACTTGAGCTCCATCTCGGATGCCGGGGCTTTGGGCGCGGCCGCGGACGACGACATCTACGTTTCCAATGGAACCAGCGGGACCGGTGGTTTCTAAACCGGGAAATCCAAACCGGCGCCAGAGCAAGGCCCTTTTGTGGATAGGCCTTGTGCTGGTCTGCGCGGTCGAGCTGGGACTGATCCTCCAGCCGTTGTACTACGGCCAATGGGGTGGATTGGAAAATCAGATCCTGTTGTTCGGGATCGGGGTGGCGCTGACTTCGTTCCTCACCGCGTTTCTGATCGGAACGCACCGCCATGCCGAGCGCGTGGAGCGGATCGCGGAGGAGAGGACCGCGGAGTTGACCCGGGCCAATATTCGTCTGCTCGAATTGGGGCACCTGAAGGATGAGTTCGTGGCGCTGGTCAGCCATGAACTGCGCACCCCGCTGGCGGTGATGCGGGAAGGAATTTCGCAGATCCTGGAAGGAATCTGCGGTGAGGTGTCGGCCAACCAGCAGGAAACCCTGGCCGTGGTCCTGAAAAACCTGGACCGGCTGAGCGATCTGATCTCGGACATGCTGGACATTTCCAAGATCGAGGCGGGCAAACTGGATTTGCGCTTGAAGACCGTGAATTTGGCTGACCTGGCGCTGGAAACATGCGCTATTTTTCAGCCACGGGTCCGGACCAAGGGTCTGGAGATCAAGGTCCGGATCACCTCCCGCGAGGCCTGGGTGCGGGCCGACAGCGAGAAGCTTTCCCAGGTTCTCCTGAACCTGGTCGGCAACGCCGTTAAATTCACCGAGAGGGGTTTCGTTGAGGTGGCCGTGGAGGAAGACGGAGAGGAGGGTGTCTGCTGCGTGGTCTCCGATACCGGTCCCGGCATCGCCGAAGAACATCTGCCAAAACTCTTTCAAAAATTCCAGCAATTCACCCGGCCTCTCAAATCGGGAGAGAAAGGGACCGGGCTCGGGCTGGCCATCTCCAAGGGGATCGTTGAACTGCACGGCGGAAAAATCTGGGCGGAAAGCCGGCTGGGCCAGGGAAGCCGGTTCAGTTTCCGGCTGCCCCGTCCCTCCAAGGCGTCGGGCCATGTCGCTTGAGGCGGTCAAGCTTCTATTGATCGGGGAAGCCGCTCCCGGGAAATTGCCCGAGTCCGGCCGGGAAGTCGGACAAACCCACGGAGTCACTTTTGTTCTGGAAAAGGTTCCCACGCTGTCGGAAGGCATCGTTCGCCTTCTGCAGGAGGATGTGCAGGTGGTCTTCCTTCATCTGTTTTTGCCGGACAGCCAGGGTTTGAAGACCTTCACCCATCTCCATTCCCGATGCCCCACGCTTTCCGTCGTGGTGATCGTGGACGGCCCGCACCGGCAGACCGCCGAAGAGGCGCTGGTGGCGGGGGCCCAGGATTATCTGATGGAAGAACAGGTGGATCCCGACCTGCTGGTCCGGACCGCCCGCTACGCGTTGGAGCGCAAGCAGGTGGATCAACTCAAGGATGAGTTCGTCAGCACCATCTCCCATGAATTGCGCACGCCGCTCTCGATCATTAAGGAAGGAACCAGCTTGATCCTGGACGGGCTCATCGGTCCCGTCAGCGATGAGCAGGGAAAGATCCTCCGCATCAGCCGGGAAAACATCGACCGGCTGGCCCACATCATCGACAACATGCTGGACATCGCCAATCTCGACATGGGCCGGATGGTCCTGAAAAAACAGCCGGTCAACCTCGCTGAGCTGATCCGCGGCGCGGCCGCTCCCTTTGAAGCGAAGGCCCGGGAGAAGGGAATTGAGTTGAGGATGAACCTGCCCGTCACGCCGGTGGAGGTGGAGGCGGACCCGCTCCGCTTGACCCAGATCTTCGCGGGCCTTCTGGAAAACGCGGTGAAATTCACTTCGGAAGGGGGGGTGGAAATCTCCGTCTCGGCCAACGGCGATTGCGTGACGTGCCAGGTTTCCGATACGGGGGTGGGGATTCCGGCCGAAGACCTTCCCAAGCTGTTCCGGCGCTTTCAGCAGTTCGGCCGGAAGTACGGCCCCGGGGAGCAGGGGACCGGTCTGGGGCTGGCCATCGCCAAGCAATTGGTGGAACTGCACGGGGGTTCCGTCCAGGTGCAGAGCCGGGCGGGGCAAGGCACGCAGATCGCGTTCGTGATCCCCAGAAAGGCGGCCGCGTGAGCGCGCTCCGGGTGCTGGTGGTGGATGATGAGCCGGATTTCCTGCAGATGATCCGGGTGCGGCTGGAATCGGAGCATTACGAAGTGGTCACCGCCGCGGGCGGCCGGGAGGCCTTTGAGCTGATGAAGAAATTTCCTCCGGACGCCGTTCTGCTGGACATCATGATGCCGGACATGGACGGGTTGGAGGTTCTGCGGAAGATACGCCGGTCCCATAAAGACCTGCCGGTTTTCATGTTGACCGCTTTTTCGGATGGAAAACGGTTCGCGGCCGCCCGGAAGCTGAACGCCTCCGGGTTCGTCACCAAGACCGATTGGATGGGGGAGGGAATGAAAAATGTCACCAGCGCGCTGCGCCTCTGCGCCCGGTTCAAGAGCCGCTGACCGGCGGGCCGGCCGGAAGCCGGACGGCTTCACGCTAGTGGAGATGATGATCGCCGTCGTCCTCCTGGTGGTGGGGATCCTGGCGGTCGCCATGACCTTTAACCTGGGCGTTCTGGCTTCCGCCGATTCGGAAAACGTCCAGCGGGCGCTGGCCATCGCGCAGGCGAAGATGGAAGAAGTCGTGAACACGGACCCCGACTCCGTGACCGGCAGCGGGCCGACGGCGGACTCCACGTTTCCCACGTATGACGTGACCGTGACGGTGACCGGGACCAACCCCAAGCAGGTGGATGTCACCGTGGCCTGGACGCCCCAGGGCGGGCAGACCAGTCTGGCGCTCGTCACGCAGGTGGCGGACCTTGACTAGGCCCCGCTCTTCTCATAAAGGCGCGACGCTGGTCGAGCTCGTGATCGTGCTGGCCCTGCTGTCGGTGCTCGGAGCGGCGGCGATGGCGGTCTTCAACGTTGTACTGCTGAGCTGGTCCAGCCAGACCGAGCGCAGTGGGGCGGACCTCCAGCTCGAACGGGCCGCCGAAGAAATGGTCCGGGACCTGCGTGAAGCGCGCCAGTTCCAATCAACGGCCGGCCGCGATGAGGTCCGCTACAGCACCGATGGATCCACCTTCTTCATTTTTTACCTGTACAACGCCGGCGACGCGTACGGTCCGCCGCCGGCCTTCAACCAAAGCGTTTATCAACTGCGCCGGGCCACGCTGACCGGCGACATCAACGGGACTTTTACCTATGGCTCCGGCACGCTGCTGTTGACGGAGGTGCTGCCTCCCGCAACGAGCGACCTGTCCGCCAGCGGAAACCTGATCACGCTGGACCTCAGCGTTGAGCGCAAAGAGGAGACGGTCCGCCTGCGGACGCAGGTCCGGCCGAGGAACCTGTGAAAAACCGATCGAACGAACGGGGCGCGGCGCTGATGTTCACGTTTGCGGTCCTGCTTTCCATGACGCTGCTGGTCGGCGCGTTCGTTTTCATGGTCTCGACCCGCATCCTCGGTTCCGGAGGCAGCTGGACCGCCGCTCAAGCGGTCTGGATCGCGGAAGGGGGATTGCAGCAGGTGTACTACCAGCTGTACACGGACAGCAGCTTCCGCAACAGCCCCACGTCGCCCGTAACGGGCGCGCTGGGGACGGGCAGCTATTCGGTCACGGTCAGCAAGAGCGGCCAGACCTATACGCTCGGGTCCACCGGGACCGTCTCCGGGTTCAGCCGGAAGATCAACCGCACCGTCACGGTGTCGGGCGGCTATCCGTATGCGTTCGATTACGGCGTGTTCGGGAACACCAACGCCAGCCAGCTGCGCCTCATGAACAACGTCACGATTACCGGCGATCTTTTCTACGACGGGAATGTGCAAATCGATTCCGGCAACACCGTCACCGGGCTGGTCTATGCCGATGCGGTCACCGGATCGGGAAGCTATACGGTGGCCGGCGGAAGCCCAAGCCCGGTCCCGACGTATCCATCCTTCAGCACCGCCAGTTATGACAGCGCCATCACCACGGCCGAAGGTACCGCCACCAGCAACTGGACGCTCAGCGGCTCTTCCAGCTATAACCTGAACGGCGGAACCGTGTACTATAAGGCCGTGACGATCAAGAACAGCGCGGCCATCACGGGCACCGGAACGATCGTGGCGACCGGAGACGTCTTAATCCGCGACAGCGCCAACATCGGGCCCGATATCACGATCATTACCAAAAAGGATTTGACGGTCCAGAACACCTCGGTGGTGCAAAGTGGTGGAGTCCTGTACGGGCGCAACAGCGTGACGCTCCGCGATAACGCCGGCGTCACGGGCAGCGTGCTGGTTCCCACCAGCGGCAAGACCGCTTCCGTTGTCGAGGACGCGACGCTGACGGGAATCCTCTACGCCGATATCGTGAAGCTGCGCGATCAGGCGGTCGTGACCGGGTCGGTGGCGGGGAATGACTTTACCAACGACCGCATCACGGACACGGTTCACGTCACGTTCAGCGCGTCGGCCCGCCCAACGACACTGCCGCCGGGTTTTACCGCCACACCCGTTTCGGTGACCCCTCAGAACGACTGGGATGAAGTGGTCACGCCATGAAGAAAGTCCGGAAGATCCTGGCATTGGATCTGGGCAGCACAGCTTTCAAGATGGCCCTGCTGGAAGTCCGGGAGTCCCGGACGACGGTGCTCCAGGTCCGGTCGCTGGAGCTTCCCGCCTCGACTGATCCCCATGTCCGCGTTCAGATTCTTCAATCACTAATCACCGGAATCGAGCCGGCCGGTCTCTCGCAGATCGTCTCTCTTTTCGATGATCCCTTTGCCTGCATGCGGTATGTCACGACACCTCCCATGCCGCTCTCGGAATTGGCCAACGCCGTTCGGTGGCAGCTGCAGCCCTTCCTGGCCATTCCCCCCGAGGAAGCGACGGTGGAAGTCGAGCCATCGGCCCCCCTGCCGGGAGACGATCCCCAAAAACGCAGGTTTCTCGCGGTCGCGGTCCCGGCCGCCTCCATCCGGGAGCACCTGGAGCTTTTAAGCCAGGCCGGTCTTCGTCCGACCCAGCTGATTCCCAAAGAGATGGCCATCGCGGCCTGGCTCGCGCAAAAGGGCCTGCTTTCGGACAACGGCACGGCTGTCTTGGAGCTGGGCGGTTCCGGGAGTGAATTCATGGTGTTCGAGAAAGGCCGGCCGGTGTTTACCCGGAAGATTCCCGGAGGCGGATCGGCCTTGACCCGCGAGATGACCGGCGGGCTCATGACCGCCCAGGGGCAGGTTTCCCTGTCAGCGGTCGAGGCCGAATCTTTTAAGCGAAATACCGGAATCCCGAGCCAGCAGGAAAAACTTTTTCCCTTGATGCGGGGGCCTCTGGACCGGTTGGCCATGGATGTCGAGCGGTCCCTGGCGTTCTACGGAGAGTCCGGCGGACAGGCGAAGCTGGGAGAACTTTTACTGATCGGCGGCGGCGCGCATTTGAAGGGCCTGGGCCAGTGGCTCCAGGAGCGGCTGGGGATCCGGGTGACTCTTCCTGCTGTTGCTGAGGAGGTTTCTTCTACCGCCCCGCTGGGGCTCATTCCGGTCCTGGGCGCTGCCTTCAATCAAGGGAAAGGCATGAACCTTCTGCCCGCGGAGCTGCGGTCGAGCGTGGGACGAGAAGTCCAGCAGGTGGCGCTGAAAGGATTGGTGACCGCTCTGGTTTTGGGGGCGGTCCTGCTACGGGCCGGACTGGCCGTTTCCCATCAGAGTCTCCAAAAACAGATCTCCGCGTTCCAGCTGGAACAGCAGGCCGTGGCCACGCAATTGGCTCAGATTAAACCTTCGTTGGCCGCTCAGGCCCGCCTGGCCGAACAGCTGGACGGGTCCGAAGCGCTCCGGGTTTTAAGCCACCTCGTGCCGCCGGAGATCCATTTGACCGATTTGAACCTGGAAGGCCGGTCCGTTTCCCTGCGCGGCAGGATCCGAAGCCATTCACGGCGGCCGGATGAAGTGTTGGCAACCTTCATGCAGGTGCTGGGCCAGCAGTGGATGAGCCGCGTGGCGCTTCGCTCCAGCCGCTTGACCGATTCTTCCGGACAGATGGAATTTGAGGTGGCCGGTGAGCTCCGGTGACGGCATGAAACCCAAAGAATGGATCTCGGCGCTTCAAGCACGGCTGGATCGCCAGCCGCGCCTGCTCGTGGCCGGCGCGGCCGCCGCGGCGGTTCTTTTTCTTTGGATGATTTACGTCCCGCCTTCTCTCGAGATTCGCCGATTGGGGGTGCAGTGGCGCTCGCTTCGGGCGGAAAGCCGTCAATCCCGCCAACTGCTCGATGAGTTCTACCAGGGGGGCGCCGCTCTGCTCCCCGGAAGCGGGCATTTGCCGAAGGTATTGGAGATGCTTCACGACAAGGCCCTCCAACACGGCGTGAAGATCCGGGGGGTGACTCCCGGCAACGCTCGAGAACCGTCCGCTGAGGGTTTGTCGGTTTTTCCGGTGGAGATTCAGATGGAAGGGGAGTTCCATTCGCTGGGAGAATTTCTCGGCGAACTGAGGGATCCTTCTGTTTTAGGGATGGTGGAAGTCCGCCGTTTTCGGATCTCCCGGGACGAAGGCCTGCTGCCTGTGCTGCGGGCGGATCTTTCTCTCGAGATTGCTTTGAGGCAGGAGTAAAAAGCGCATGGGCCTTTCGGGCAAGCAAAAGATCATTCTGGGCGTTCTCGGCCTGGTCCTGGTGCTGGTTTGGGCCCGGGCCTTGACCAGCCGTCCCCATCGGGCCGGTTCGCGAACCCCGGAGGCGGCCGGGACTCTCGCACGGCCGCCCGCCGTGTTGCCGGCACCAGCGCCGGCCGGGCCGGTGCCGGAAGTCCCTCCGGGATGGGAAGAGAGCCCGTTTCTTTCCGGCCGGAACGCTCCTTCGGAAGACGGCGGAACTGCGGGCAGTCCATCCGGCGAGCGGCCGTATCAATTAAAAGGAATTCTTTGGGACCCCCAGCGGCCCTCGGCCATCATCAACAATCAAGTGGTCGGCGTAGGGGACCGCCTCCACGGCTGGCAGGTGATGGAAATCCAAAAGGATCGCGTAATCCTTTCTGACGGCGCAACCACCCGGGAATTGACCGTGTCAGAGTGATTTTGCCTCTTGGCATTTTTCTCTTTTTTCAGCCATACTTGTAACAGAGTACGCGGGGACTTGTCTCAAGGCACACCCGGTAAAAGCCGGGGTCGCAAAACTAAAGGACCCTCGCCCTAAAAGGGCAGGGTAGCCAGTTGCCAGGTCCAAAGAAGCAGGCCCTCGCGTTTATAGAACGCGGAGGGCTTTTTTATGCGTGGCCGGAGGTCTTTTGGGCTGGCGGCGGGGTTGCTGATGGTTTTTGTCGGCGCGGGATTTCCCTCTCCGGTGAATTCCGAGCCCACGGGGTCCGGCTGGAACTTGGAGAGCGTGGCTCGAACGTGTCCAACCCCCGAAGCGCTCGCGGCATTCCTTCATCAAAACCTCCATTTCGTGGATGATGCGGTCTCCCAGGGAGTAGCCGATTACTGGCAGACGCCGGAGGAATCTCTGCGGCGGGGAGAGGGAGACTGCGAGGATTACGCGCTGCTGGCCCAGGAGGTTCTGCGGCGGCAGGGTCTGGAGGCGTTCGCGTTCAGTCTTTACGGCCAGGGTGGCTACGCGCACACCGTATGCGTTTTCCGGGACGGCCCGTTCTATCACGTGATCAATCAGGACCGGGTTTTGCGCGTGCAGGCCCGTTCGCTGGAGGAACTGTCGGGGCTTCTTTATCGTGGATGGATCTGGGGCGCGGTGGCGCAGAGAGCAGGAACGCGAGGGCAAGCCGTACGGCGGATTTTCAACCGCCGGAAATCGTAACCTTCTCCATCCGGATGTCGGACCGCGGGCGGTCCTCAGCATTGCGGTCCGCGGCGACGATGGCGTTAACCACATCCATCCCTTCCACCACTTTCCCGAAGATCGCGTGTTTCCCGTCCAGCCAGGGGGTGGGAGCCACCGTGATGAAGAACTGGCTTCCGTTGGTGTTCGGGCCGGCATTGGCCATCGAGAGGATGCCCGGCTCCGTGTGCTTGAGCCCGGAACCGAACTCGTCGCGAAAGGTGTAGCCGGGCCCGCCCCGGCCGGTGCCGGTGGGGTCTCCGGTCTGAACCATAAAACCCGGAATGACCCGATGGAAGATCACGCCGTTGTAAAACCCTTTCTTGGCCAGCGCGACGAAATTCTCCACAGTTTTGGGGGCCTTGTCCTGGAACAGTTCAACGACGATCCGTCCCTTGGACGTTTCGATCACGGCTTTCGGATTGGCGGCTTCGGCACGCCCGGTAGTGGCCATGAAAAACGCCGCCGCCGTTACGAGCAGCCTGAAGTTTCGCCGCAATTGAAGCACTTGTAGCAGTTCCCGGACCGGATCATCATGGCTCCGCAGCTGTGGCAGGGCGGGGCGTCCACCTGGCCCTGGAACGCCTGCCGGCTGGGGTTCAGGTTGGAGCCGGTCCCGCTGGTCTGCTTCGGGGTCGTGATGTCGGCTTCCTTGGCCGCCAAGTCGGTGACGGTGGCCGGCGGCTGGGGCTGCTCATTGGCGGGCAGGAACTTCAGCGCCATCCAGCGGAACACGTAATCCAGGATCGACTGGGCGAACCGGATCTGCGGGTTGGACGTGATGCCCGCCGGTTCGAACCGCATGTGGCTGAATTTCTTGACCAGTGCTTCCAGCGGCACGCCGTACTGCAGGGCCAGTGAAATCGCCGTGGCGAACGCGTCCAGCAGACCGGAGATCACGGTCCCTTCCTTGGACATGACGATGAAGATCTCGCCCGGCTTGCCGTCCTCGTACAGCCCCACCGTGACATAGCCGTCGTGGCCGGCGATCGAAAACTTGTGGGTCATCGCGTGCCGCTCGTCCGGCAGGTAATGCCGCTCCTTCTTGCGAACTCCCGCGGCGGCCAGTTCGGCGGCCTCTTTCACTGCTGCCTTCGTGTCGTCTTTGGCGGTGGAAAGGGGCTGGACCCGCTTGGAACCGTCCCGGTAGATGGCGACGGCCTTGACGCCTGCTTTCCAGGCCTCAATGTAGGTCTGCATGATCTCGTTCGCCGTGCACTCGGTCGGAACGTTCACGGTTTTCGAGATGGCCCCGCTGATGAAGGGCTGAACGGCACCCATCATCCGGACATGGCCCATGTAATGGATGGACCGGTTCCCCTTGAGCGCCTTGAAGGCGCAGTCAAACACCGGCAGGTGCTCCGGTTTCAAGCCGGGCGCCCCTTCGATGGTTTCTTCCTTGTCCAGGTAAGCGCAGATGGCTTTAACCTGGTTTTCGGTGTAGCCCAGCCGGCGCAGCGCCTTGGAGACGGTCTGGTTGACGATCTTCATGAGCCCGCCGCCGACCAGCTTCTTGTATTTGATCAGCGCGATGTCCGGTTCCACGCCGGTGGTATCGCAGTCCATCATGAACCCGATGGTCCCGGTGGGGGCCAGCACGGTCATCTGCGAATTGCGCACCCCATGGATTGCCGCCAGCCGGATCGATTCGTCCCAGGCGTGGGCGGCGGCCGAGAAGAGCTCTTCCGGAACCAGCCGGTCGTCCACCGACACCAGCGCGTCCCGGTGCATCCGGATCACGCGCAGTTGGGGCTCCCGGTTCTTGGAAAACCCGGCATACGGTCCTTTGACGCCCGCGACCTCCGTGGAGGTCCGGTAGGCCTCCCCGCACATCAGCGCGGTGATCGTGGCCGCGTAAGCGCGCCCCGAGTCCGAGTCGTACGGGATGCCCAGCGACATCAGCAGCGCGCCCAGGTTGGCGTAGCCCAGCCCGAGTTCGCGGTACGCGCGCGCGTTATCGCCGATCTTCGCGACCGGATAAGAAGAGTTGTCCACGATGATGTCCATGGCCGTAATCACCGTGCGCACCGCGGCCCGGAAATCGGAGACGTGGAAATGCCCGTTGTCGTCCATGAACTTCATCAGGTTCAGACTGGCCAGGTTGCAGGCGCTGTCATCGAGGTGCATGTACTCGGAGCAGGGATTGCTCGCGTTGATGCGGCCGGTGTTGGGGCAGGTATGCCACCGGTTGATCGTGGTATCGAACTGCATGCCCGGGTCGCCGCAGTGCCAGGTGGCTTCGGCGATCAAGTGCATGAGGTCCTGCGCGCGGACGGACTCCACCTCTTTGCCGTCGATGACGCCGCGCAGACCCCAGGGCTTGTCCTCGACCACCGCCTGCATGAACTCATCGGTGGCCCGGACGGAGTTGTTGGCGTTCTGAAAGTAAACGCTGGAGTAAGCCTCTCCGTCGATGGAGGAGCTGTACCCGGCATCCACCAGCGCCCAGGCCTTCTTCTCTTCTTCCCACTTGCAGCGGATGAACCGCTCGATGTCGGGATGATCGGCGTTGAGCACCACCATCTTCGCGGCCCGCCGGGTTTTCCCGCCGGACTTGATGACGCCCGCGGAAGCATCGGCCGCCCGCATGAACGAGACGGGTCCCGACGCCGTTCCTCCGCCGGCGAGCTGCTCCTTGCCGGAGCGGACCGGGGAAAGGTTGATGCCCGCGCCCGACCCGTACTTGAAGATCATGCCTTCCACCTTGTACCAGTCCAGGATGGATTCCATCGTGTCCTTGACGGACAGGATGAAGCAGGCGGAGCATTGCGGCTTCTCTTCGATCCCAACGTTGAACCAGACGGGTGAGTTGAAGGCGGCTTTCTGCATCAGCATCAGGTGGGTCAGCTCCGCGCGGAAGGTTTCGGCGTCTTCCGGCGTCGCGAAATAGCCGTCTTTGATCCCCCAGTCGGCGATGGTGTTGACCACGCGGCCGACCAGCTGCCGGACCGACGATTCCCGCTGCGGAGATCCCAGCGCGCCCCGGAAGTATTTGGAGACGACGACGTTGGTGGCGGTTTGCGACCAGAAGATGGGGACTTCCACCTGCTTCTGCTCAAACACCAGCTCCCCGTGCTCGTTGGTGATGCTGGCTGAGCGGAATTCCCAGGTGACTTCGTTGTAGGGATCGATCCCAGGCGTGGTGAAATAACGCGGCATGGCCAATCCTTTCGACAAAGGCTCTTTCCCCTGTCCGCTCGTTTGCGTGGTGCCAGCCTGTCCCAAGGCGACCGGATTGGTGGCGTCCTTCATCATGCGTTAAAGTCCTCGTCTGTCAGGGCGGTCTGCGTAGAGACGCTACCGCCCATGGGTGAATGCAATTAATCTCTGATTGAACCGCATGAATAACCCTTGGGGATCCTGCAGCGGGGGGAGAGTTTCCCTTGGGGAGCAATCAGGGATAAAGCCGTAACTCTCTTTTTGTCGCTTTCTTTCTGCGAAGAGGACCTTGTCCGCCTATTCAATGGGCCGACGAGGGCCTCTGGATCCATTCCCCCCTCCCACAAGATCTTGAGGGCACCTGACTTTGTACCGCAAGCTGTGGGCAGTGTCAAGCGAAATACGGTTTTTTGAAGCCATGTTATAATGACCGCGCTGATGACGACGACAATCGCTTTAAAGGAGTGGTCCGCGGTGATCGGCGCGCTCGAAACGGGCCGGCAACGGTTGTTGGTTCGCAAGGGAGGCATCCGCGATCCTCGCGGGGCCTTCGAGTTGAAGCATCGGGAGTTTCTTCTTTATCCCACGATCGAGCATCAAGAAAAACAGTCCATCCGCCCCGAATTTTGGGGCTGTTTTCCGGCCGATTCGGCGGATGAAGCTCCCCGCCGGGTGGAATTCAGGGTCACCGCGAAAACGGCGCTGGTCCGCGAGATCCGGGACCCGGAAATTCTTCGAAAGCTGGAAAACCATCACATCTGGACGCCGGAATTTCTGGAAAAGCGGATGAGTTACCGTCCTCAGGCCCCGACGGTCGTCGTGGTCGTCCGCTGCTATCGTTTGCCGAAGCCGGTTCTCCACGAGGTCCGGCCGGAGGAGGCCGGCTGCAAGTCCTGGGTTCCGCTGGCGGAACCCGTTTCCGCGGAAGGGGCCGAGCCGGTGTTGGACGATCGCCGTTTCCGGGCCGTGCTGGGGGAAATTACAGCTGTCTTAGGGGACTAAGTCTGCTGGCCGACCAGAGCCAGCAGCGATTCCGCTATTTCGGTGGAGATTAATCCCTGGCTGTGCAGCTGATTGATCGAACGGTCAAGCGTATGCATCTGGTGCGCGGAGCCGGTCTCGATCACGGAATAAAGCTGCGGGAGCGTGTTGTTCCGGATGTGATTGCGGCCGGCTTCGGTCGGGACAAACACCTCGGTTGCCAGGGCCAATCCCCCGCCCATGGCCTGCTCCTTCGGGATCAAATGTTGAGTCAGCACCCCGCGCAAAAGACTGGCCAATTGAAACGCGATCTGCGGGCGCTGCTGCGCCGGACACAAGCTCATGAACCGATCCAGCGCCTGAATGGTGTTGGTGGCATGGAACGAAGCCAGCACCAGGTTGCCGGTCTCGGCGGCGTTGAGGACCACGTTAACCGTTTCCGCGTCCTCCACTTCTCCGACGACAATTACATCCGGGTCCTGCCGGAGCGCTCGCCGGACGGCCTCGGCGAAAGAAAGGGTGTCGGAGCCCACCTCCCGCTGTTTGATGATCGCTTTTTTGTTCCGATGGAGGTATTCGATCGGCCGTTCCAGGCAGATGATGACGGCATCCCTCTCTTCGTTGATCCGATCCACCAAACTGCTTAACGTCGTGGTTTTCCCCGAACCGGTCGGCCCCACAATCAGAATCAGCCCGTTGGCCTTGCGGGCCCATTCCACGACGACGGGAGGGATCTCCAGTTTTTCACAGGAGGTTACTTCCGCGGGAATCACCCGAACCGCCGCTTCCACTTGTCCCCGCTGCCAATGAAGGTTGAACCGGAACCGCTTGTCCAAGGCCAGCGAGTAGGCAAAGTCCAACTCCCGTTTTTCTTCCAACACGGCAATCTGCCGATCCGTCAGGATGCCGTAGACCAGCGAGCCGATCTCGTTGGGTTGGAAGGCGGGCTGTTTGAGCAGGACCAGATGGCCCCGCACTCGCGCGATCGGCGGCTGTCCACAGGTCAAGTGCAGGTCGGATCCCTTGACCGTAAGCAGATTTTCAAGAAGACGGCGCAAATCCAGCGATTCCAACCGCTGAAGCGCCTCGACCGCTCCGGAAGACTCCATCTCCTCGAACGAAAATCCAATCTGGTAAGTCCGGCCCAGCTCCTCTTCTTCCACGCGGGCCGCGCGACAGATGGCTTGAATGGTTTGTTTCTCGCCGGGCAGATGGATCGTCAGGCGATAGGGATCACCGATGGCGGGGGCAAAGGGGCCCCGGATCCGGACTCCCTTGATGTTTAAATCCAGGACGGTGGCATTGTAGACAGGGCCGGCCGCCGTATTGTTCTGGAAAGCTTGATAGAGAGCGGGACAAACGATGGAAGTCCGGGAAATGACGCGCCGGTCTTTCTCGGGCCAGTCTTTTTGCGCCGGATTGGGAGCAGGTTTTTCGGCCATCCGGTGATAGTATGAGGCCCGTGAATCAAAACGTCAATACAGCGCAACTTTCCAGCATAGCCGGTGTCTAACCCTAGTGAGGGAGAGGATCTCCTCTCCGATGAGGCGCTGGTCCGCCGCGCCCAGCGGGGCGACAAGACGGCGTTCGACGATCTGATCCGGCGCTACGAACAACGGGTGATTACCGTGGCGTATCGGTGGGTCGGCCAGCATGAAGACGCGCTGGACCTGGCCCAGGAGACGTTCTTCCGGGCCTACCGGGCGATCTCCGGTTTTCGCGCCGAGGCGACTTTCCGGACGTGGCTGTACCAGATTTTGATCAACCTCGCCCGCAACCGCCGCCGCTGGTACGCCCGGCACCACATTTCACGGACGGTTTCATGGGACCAGCCGGCCGGCGAAGATCCCGACGCGCCGCCGCTGGGCGAGCAGGTGGCCGATCCCGCGCCGGATCCCCGGGCGCGGGCGGAGGCCGCCGGGTTCGGCGAACGAGTACGGCGGACGCTGGAGGAAATTCCCGCAGAGATGAAAAGCGTGGTGATCCTTCGGGATATGGAAGAAAGGACGTACGAGGAGATTGCCCGGATCTTGAAGCAGCCGGTCGGCACGGTGAAATCCCGCCTGCACCGAGGAAGGGCTTTGTTGAAAGAGGCGTTGGAGACGGAAAAATGACGACCTGTCGCGAGTGCCGCGATCAACTGTCGGCTTATCGGGAAGGCGAGCTGGACGATCCGCTCCGGAAGGCGCTGGACGCCCATCTCGCCGGCTGCGCGGAATGCCGCGCTCAGCTCGCGGAACTGGAACAAATGATCCGGCAGATGAAGGGGCTTCCTCCCATTCCCGTGCCCGCCGATTTCCGGAGCCGGGTCTGGCAGAGGATCGAGAAGGAATCCGGGTTTCAGCGTTTGCGGCGGGCGATCCTGGAGCCGTGGTACTTAAAACTTCCGGTGGAAGCGTTGGCCACTGCCGCCGTCGTCCTCCTCGTCGTGCAAGTCGTCCGGGTCACGGGCCCGGAGAAAATGGCGACGGCTCCGCCCCTGCAGGAGGCGTACGAGCAAGAGGTCTCCAAAATGGAGGAAAAGGCAGCGGCAAAAGAAGCCCAAAACCTGCAGGAGTTCCGGAAGCGGGAAGCCACGCTGAAGGAAGCTGTTCCGGCGGACGTCATGGATACGGCGGCCGGTTTGGCCGCCCCTGCGGCCCGGCGGAGCCAGGGGGTGGACGTTTCATCGATGAGAGCCCCCTTGGTGTTTCGGTTGTACGCACCCGATCCGGACGCTGCTCGTGATGCTGTGAAGGTGTTCATCGTGGAGAAGTTAAAAGGCAATTTTGAGAAAACCGAAAATTCGAATCCGTTCCTTTTCCAAATCTCGGCCGACCGATTGAACGAGCTCCGGGATGGTTTGTTTGAGTTTGGCAGTTTTGAGCAGGTCTTCGAATCAGGAACCGGGGAAGATTCAGTCTACATTCTCATCGAAATCCTTCCCGAGAGGGACTCCCAGTTATGGTAGGTTTTTGACATGGGGCGTATCCGCTTTTCGCTCAAACTGCTGGCGGCGCTGATCGCGGGGTTCGGCATCGGCGCGGGATGGGGGTGGATCAACGGGCAGGGGAATGAGGCCTCTCCGCCGCCGTTCCGGATTGCCGGGTTCGTGGACATTGATCCTTTGCTGCGTCCCCGGCTCAAGTCTTCCGACGTTTTGTTCGTGATCGCCGCCGAACCGGGCCGTCCGCGGCCCGTCGCCGCGCTGCGGGTGTTCCCGGTCTCTCTTCCTTATATGTATACGCTGGGCCCCCGGGACCGCGTGATGGGCCAGGAACCGCTTCGCCCCGGAAGCCGGTTCATCGTGTCGGCCCGGATCGATCGGGACGGCCAAGCCGGCGCGCCGCAGCCGGGTGATCTGATCGGAGAATACGCGCAGGAGCCCGTGGCGTCCCCGGCCCGGGATGTGAACGTGCTCATCGACACCGTCGTTCAATAGCGATAGAATAGCGGTTCAATTCTCCATGACTCCGCTGGCGCAGCTTCTCCAAAACAAGGTTCTCTGGACCACCCTGCTGGGCTGGATCATCGCTCAGACCCTCAAGGTCTGCCTGGCGGTCCGGCATGAGCGCCAGTTTGATATCCGCTGGTTCGTGGGGACCGGCGGGATGCCGTCGGCCCATTCGGCGGGAGTTTCGGCGCTGATGATGTCGGTGGGGCTGGAGATGGGATTCCACACACCGATCTTCGCGGTGGCGCTCATGTTTGCCGGTGTGACGATGTTTGACGCGCAGGGCGTGCGCCACGCGGCGGGCCGCCAGGCCGTGACGCTTAACCGGATTATCGATGACCTCTATTTGAAAAAGCCGGTCAGCCAGGAACGGCTGAAGGAACTGCTGGGGCACACGCCGTTTCAGGTGTTTGTCGGATCGGCGCTGGGTTGTTTGATCGCGTTTTTGATGCACCGGTCTTAAAGCGGGGCGAAAATGAATCTCAAGCGGAAAACAATCATTGCGGTGGGAATCGGGGCGGCCTTTTGGGCGGGGACCGGCTGGGCGATCGACGCCAAAGACCTGCTCGCGCGGGCCGACGCGGCGATGGCCCAGGGATCGTACGCGGAGGCCAAACAGCTTTATCAGCAGATCCTCCAGGAAGCGCCCCAGGCCCAATCCGCGGCGGCGGTCCAGCAGAAGCTGGGCGAGGCGAACATCAAGCTGATCCTCTCGCCGGCGGCACCCGGTGCTTCCGCGCACAAGGTGCAGTCCGGCGAAAGTTTGTCCAAGATCGCCCGGAAATCCGGGACCACCATTGAATTGCTGAAAGCCGCCAACGGCCTGACCGGCGACATGATCCGGGTCGGCCAAACCCTCCGGGTACCCGACGTCCATTTTTCCGTTCTGGTAGACAAGTCGCAAAACACGCTGACGCTTAAGAACGGCGAAGAGGTGACCAAGGTCTACCGCTGTTCCACCGGCAGGGAAGGAATCACGCCGGTGGGCGAGTTCAAGATTGTCAGCCGGATGGTGGACCCGGTCTGGAAAGGGATCGTCCCTCCGCGCGATCCCAACAACCCGCTGGGAACCCGCTGGCTGGGATTCGATCTTCCGCAGTACGGGATCCACGGCACCAATGAGCCCGACACGATCGGCCAGCCAGTCACGCACGGCTGTGTCCGCCTGCTCAACTCCGATGTCGAGGAGCTTTATCTGCTCCTGCCGGAAGGAACCCGCGTCACCATTATGGAGTAACGCAGCCCATGGCCTTCGTCCTTGAATTCGAACGTCCCATCGTTGATCTGGAGCAAAAGATCCAGGATCTCAAGAGCTCGGCTTCCAAAAACAAAACGGTCGACATCGACAGCGAGGTCACGCTGCTCGAGCAGAAATTGGAGCAGGCCCGCCAGCAGATCTACCGGCACCTGACCGCCTGGCAGCGCGTGCAGATGGCGCGGCACCCCAAGCGGCCGTACATGCTCGATTACATCGGTAAGATCATGACCGATTTCGTGGAGCTGCACGGCGACCGGCTTTTCTCCGATGACCACGCGCTGATCGGCGGTTTCGCCAAGCTCGACGGCATTCCCGTCATGGTGGTGGGGCATCAGAAGGGGCGGGACACGAAGGAAAACCTTTACCGGAATTTCGGGTCCGCCCATCCCGAGGGCTATCGCAAGGCGATCCGGCTCATGCAGATGGCTTCCAAGTTCAACCGGCCGATCATTTCCTTCATCGATACGCCCGGCGCTTATCCGGGCGTGGGCGCGGAGGAGCGAGGGCAGGCGCAGGCGATCGCCTACAACCTGCGGGAGATGGCCAAGCTGAAAGTCCCCATCATCGTGGTCGTCATCGGAGAAGGAGGATCCGGCGGCGCGCTGGGCATCGGCGTGGGCGACCGCGTGCTGGTGCTGGAGAACGCCTACTACTCGGTGATCTCCCCGGAAGGATGCGCGGCGATCCTCTGGAAGGACCGGGCCAAGGCGCCTGAGGCGGCGAGCTGCCTGAAGATGACGGCGCCGGACCTGCTGCAGCTCAAACTGATCGATGAGATCGTTCCCGAGCCGGTGGGTGGGGCGCACCACGATCCCGATACCTCGGCCAAGAACCTCAAAGAAGCGCTCAAGCGCAACCTCGAACCGCTGCGCAAACTCAGTGCGGCCCAGTTGACCGCGGGCCGCTACGAGAAATACCGAAAGATAGGCCTCTTCTCCGAGGCCTGACCCTCCCGTTGGCCAAGCGGACCGGCCTCATCATCGTCTACACCGGCGACGCCAAGGGAAAAACCTCGGCCGCGCTCGGGGCCGCCATGCGCGCGCTCGGCCACGGCTGGAAGGTCCTCATGATCCAGTTTTTCAAGGGGGATTGGCCGGTTGTCTATGGGGAATTGGAGCTGGCCAAGCGGCTGCACCCTCAGTTTGAAGTTCTCCAGCTCGGCCGCGGTTTCGTCAAGATCATGGGCGATAAGAAGCCGTTTGCCGAGCATGTGGAAGCCGCGAAGGCGGCGATGCAGCTGACGCGGGAGCGGATGGAGTCGGGCCAGTACGACGTGATCATTCTCGACGAGATCAACTACGCGATCGGCTACATGGATTTCAAGCTGGTCGAGCTCGAGGACGTGCTGCAGCTGCTGCGCGACAAGCCCTCCGAGATGCACATCATCCTGACCGGCCGCAACGCGCACCCGAAAGTCGTCGAACTCGCGGATCTCGTGACCGAGATGAAAGAGATCAAGCACCCGATGAAGAAGGGGATTCCCGCCCAGCAGGGAATCGATTTTTAACTCGAAGGAAATGCCGAGGGAGGGAATCGAACCCTCATGAGGTTGCCCTCGCGGGCTTTTGAGGCCCGTGCGTCTGCCAGTTCCGCCACCTCGGCGATTGGAGAGAAGGTTGGTGGAGCTGGAGAGAATCGAACTCTCAACCCCGCAATGCCATTGCGGTGCGATCCCATTTCGCCACAGCCCCAAGCGGAAACTAAAACCTGAAGGGGTCTGACCCCGCGGGGTCAGACCCCAGTCGCGATTAGTCTACCGATCTGTCCCTCGCGTTGTCAATCGTTCCGGCGCCTGTTAGAATCATTCCCCGACGATGAGCTATCCCTTTTCTGAGATTGAGCCCAAATGGCAAAAACGGTGGGACGAGGCCGGCGCGTTCCGCGCGGTGGCTGGGGGACAGTCCCCTTCGGGGACAGTCCCCAAGTATTACCTGCTCGAGATGTTTCCTTACCCTTCCGGCCGGATCCACATGGGCCACGTCCGCAACTACACGATTGGCGACATCCTGGCCCGGTTCCGCGCGGCCCAGGGGTTCCATGTGCTGCACCCGATGGGTTTCGACGCGTTCGGCCAGCCGGCCGAGAATGCCGCGATCAAGCGGGGGGTCGATCCCGCCTCCTGGACGCTCGACTGCGTCGCGCAGATGCGGACCGAGCTCAAACGGCTGGGGCTGTCGTACGACTGGGACCGGGAGGTGGTCACCTGCGATGCCGGCTACTACCGGTGGAACCAGTGGATCTTCCTCAAGATGCTCGAGAGAGGGCTGGCCTACCGGGCGAAGTCTCCGGTCAACTGGTGTCCCAGCTGCCAGACGACGCTGGCCAATGAAGAGGTGGTGCAGGAGGCCTGCTGGCGATGCCGTACGCCGGTGGAGCCCAAACAGCTGGAACAATGGTTCCTGAAAATCACTGCTTATTCCGAACCGCTGCTGGAAGATTTGAAAAAACTCGCCCATTGGCCAGAACGGGTAATCGCGATGCAGAAAAACTGGATCGGCCGGTCTGAAGGAGTGGAGATTCAATTCACCGTGAAAGAAACCGGCGCACCGTTGCCGGTCTTCACCACCCGGCCCGACACGATTTTCGGCGCCACCTACGTGGTCGTCGCGCCCGAGCATCCGCTGGTGGAGCAGGTCATCAAAGGTAACCTTCAGGAAAAATCGGTCCGGGAATTCGTTCAAAAAGTTTCCCGCTTATCCAAGATGGACCGTACCGCCGAAGGAGCGAAGAAAGAGGGGGTCTTTACCGGCGCGCACGCGATCAACCCGGTCAACGGGGAAACGATCCCGATCTGGACGGCCGATTACGTGCTGATGGAGTACGGCACCGGCGCCATCATGGCGGTTCCCACGCATGACCAGCGGGATTTCCTGTTCGCGCGCGAGCACGGCCTGCCGATGCGGGTGGTGATCCGCCCGCCTCAGGGGACTGTCCCCGAATGGGGACTGTCCCCGGAAGAATGGACGCAGGCGTACATCGGCGAAGGGGTGCAGGTCCACTCCGCTTCCTTCGACGGGATTCCGAATGTTGAAGGCAAATTGAAAATTGCCGCCTGGATGGAAGAAAAGGGCCACGGCAAGAGAGTGGTCCAATGGCGTCTGCGCGATTGGCTGATCTCCCGCCAGCGCTACTGGGGCACGCCGATCCCGGTGATTTATTGCGCCGCGTGCGGCGTGGTGCCGGTGCCGGAAGCCGACCTGCCCGTGAAACTGCCCGAAAAGGTGTCGATCACCGGCGAAGGGGGCTCGCCGCTGGCCAGGGTAAAATCGTTCGTTGAGGTCTCCTGTCCGAAATGCCGCAAGCCGGCCCGCCGCGAGACCGACACGATGGCCACCTTCCTGGACTCCTCCTGGTATTTCCTGCGGTTCTGCTCGCCGAAGGAATTGAAACTGCCGTTTGATCCGAAAGAAACGGCTTACTGGATGCCGGTCGACCAGTACATCGGCGGCATCGAACACGCGATCCTGCACCTGCTTTATTCCCGCTTCCTCACCAAGTTCCTGCGCGATGCCGGTCTGCTGAAACTGGACGAGCCGTTCGCCCGGCTGCTGACGCAGGGGATGGTGCTCAAGGACGGGGAAGTGATGTCCAAGTCCCGCGGCAACGTGGTGGACCCCGACGGCGTGATCGAGCGCTCCGGCGCCGATGCGCTGCGGCTGTTTATCCTGTTCGCCGCGCCGCCCGAGGACCAGCTGGAATGGAACGACAGCGCGATCGACGGGATCAACCGTTTCCTCAGCAAAGTATGGGAACTGGCGGAGAAGTTAGGAGACTCCTCCCTCCCGACCCCTGACTCCGACCTGCGGCGACTCACCCACAAAACCATCAAGCGAGTAACCGAGAATCTGGACTCCTTTAAGTTCAACACGGCGATCAGCGCGCTCATGGAATTCCGCAACGCTATTGAAAAACAGACAGGAGACAGGAGGGAGGAGTCGGGAGAGGTTCGGGAAGCGGTGGAGGCGCTCGTTCAGCTGCTCAACCCCTTCGCGCCGCACATGACCGAAGAGCTGTGGGAGCGGTTCGGGCATCGCGAGATGTTGGCAAAAAGCCGGTGGCCCGCTTACGATCCCACGCTGGTGGTGGAAAAAGAGGTGACGCTGGTCGTGCAGGTTAACGGCAAGGTCCGCTCCCGCCTGACCGTTCCGGCCGACCTGGACAAAGAGATGGTGAAGGCGAAAGCCCTTGCTGATCCGGCAGTTATGAAATGGTCGGAAGGCAAGTCCCCCCGTGACGTCATCGTGGTCCCCAATCGCCTCGTGAACATCGTTGTTTAAGATAAGTTAGCAGTAATAAAATCTATATATCTCCTTGATTTCGATCCTTTCTTGAAGGTAACCTTGATGTATTCCATGCGACACCCAATAAAGAGGAAGAGGTTTTTTCACTTGCTAAGCGCTTTGTTAATTGCGGCGTTGGGCCTTCCGGTTTCTCCTGTCCATGCTCTGCGTCCCATCCAGGAAGGCAAAGGCCGAACCGGCCTTGAAGAAGTCCTCCGGCCGGATTCATCCGGGCTGGAGGAGGCGGAAGCGATAACCCAGGAAACGGTGCTGGCCTATCAACAACAGCGCCCATGGAGTGATCCGGTCCTTGCCTACTGGAGGGAACGCGGCATCTCTTCCGAATGGCTGGCGGTCATTCTCCAGGAAGCCCGACACGGGGTTATTCAAGGCAAGGTTCAAGGTGTTGATTTTGAGCTCTGGAACGATATGGGTGAAGCCATGGATGCTTATCATTCCGATCAGCTTCCGGGCGTGACGGTCAAGCTGATCAAGGTGGTTGATCCCGAAAAAATCGCCCGGTTGAAGCATGGCTATAAATTGGCCAAACAAAGATTGGGTGGACGATTTGTTTTAACGTTGGTGGAGAATTTTGAGTTGGTGGTTAATGGGGAAAAGCATATCTATCCCTACGCGCTGATTCAACAGAAAGCCCGGCTGGTCCGGGAAATTCTCGCCGGCCTGGCCGATCAAAAATGGGAATTGATCCGAGCCGGAAAAATAGAACAGGCCGAACAGGTAGAGCGGGAGCGCCTTCAAAAAGAACAGGATCTGGAGAAAGAGTTTGTACAGCTTTCGGAAGAAATGTTCGCGCTCGGTGTCTGGGATGACGATTTCACCAACTGGCGCAACAATTACGGGTTTGTTGAGGGATCCCCCCGGATGATGGGGTTCGATGGGGATCGGATTACCGAAATTGAGCACTTTGCTTCGCACCGATTCCCGGGGAGCGACTCCGCATCGGATCAGCGGGTGATTGGGCCGGTTTTTTCGCGGGAGCATATTCAGCAAGTTTTTGATCAAGCGCGAGGCACGGCGGTTTTTCGGCCTGTCCCTGATTTATGGGGCGAGGAGATTCAGAACGCTCAACGGAGTGCTTTGAATCAAGCAGCGGCTTCACCCGCCGCCGGGCTGGAGGAAGACCAGCGTCCCTTCTTGTACACCGGGACTTATGAGCGGGTCTTGGATGCGGCAGGCCGGATCACGGTCCCCCCGGAAATGTTCCCACTGCGCGTGGCTCAACATATCGTTGGTTGGAAAAGACAAGAGAACGGAATCCACTTCATTCGTTTTGAGCCGCTTTCAGCGGCTTCCTCCGTGCCGGCAGATGATGCATCCCGTCTATTCAGCGCGGATGGCCAGGGGCGGATCCGTCTTTCCGATGACTGGATGGATTGGATCGGAACAGTTCCGGAATCCGCGCTTACCTGGCTTGGCGTGAGGGATCATGCCGAGCTGTGGAACGCGGAGAGTTGGAGCCGGTTTCAACAGGGGACCGCCGGCCGTTTCGGGGAGATAGAGTCCGCCGTCGGGCTGGAGGAGCAGCGGGCGGCGTGGCGCGCGGCGTCAGAGTTGGCAGACGGATTCCGGTCGAGGAGCGCGGTGGATTCCCGATCGGTCGTGGTGATCGGCAGGGATTTGGCGCAGAGGGTTCCCGGTCTGCAGGTGTTGTCCGGGTTGGAGGAGCGGGTGGTGATCGACCGGGGAGATCTTGTAGACACATTAGCTCGAGCGGCGCAGCTCGGAGACACGGTTTACTTCTACGGAGACCCTCAGCGGGGAACAGGGCTGGAAGAATTGGCGAGCCGCTTCGGTTTGCCGCTGTCTTTCGTCCTGCGTAATCCGGGCGAGGATTCAAAAATCGCGTTGGTACTGCGGCAGATTTTCGAGGACCTGGGCGTTCCTTCGGCCGATATTTCGTCGGGATTGGAGGAATTCACGCGGAGCGTCGAGGAGCTGGGCCTGGCCGCTTAACCCCCGCTTTTTGTTTACGTCTGAGTTTGCATATTCTGCTAATCTATTGCTATGAAGAGTAGTCACGTCTTATTGCCGGTGAATCAGGTTGAACAAGCCATCCTTTTTATCCGTGGTCGAAGGGTTATGTTAGATGCTGACTTAGCGCGAATTTACGGCGTGTCAACCAAGGTGCTTAACCAGGCGGTCAAGCGAAACAGGCAACGGTTTCCGAAAGATTTTATGTTTCGGTTGACCAAGGATGAAAAGAAAAAGGTGGTCACACATTGTGACCACCTCCGGTACCTGAGATTTTCCCCGACGCTTCCTTGGGTATTTACGGAGCATGGAGCAGTCATGTTGGCCAGCCTGCTTAATAGCCCAGTTGCTGTTGCCGCGAGCATCCAAGTCGTGAGAGCGTTTGTTCGGTTGAGAGAGATTCTAAAAACCCATGAAGGTTTAGCTCGAAAGCTTGAAGCTTTGGAACGCCGATACGACACCCAGTTCAAGGTGGTTTTCGATGCGATTCGAGAATTAATGAAACCGCCCTCGCCGTCCCGCCGAAGAATTGGGTTTCATTCGTAAGTTGAGATCTCTCTTTACCCGGCAGGAGCGGACGGCGCTCCTCTTTATCCTTGGGGTCGGTTTCGCGGGCGCCGGCATCACTGCTTTTCAAAGAATCGTTCCCCCCGCGCACTCTTTTTCCGCGCCCGCGGCAAAGATTTCGGTCAACCGGGCTGAAGCGGCGGAGCTGGTGGCTTTGCCCGGCATCGGGCCGGTGCTGGCCCAAAGGATTGCGGAAGACCGGGCCCGGAACGGCCCGTACCTCCTGGCAAAAGATCTGCGGCGGGTGAAAGGAATCACCGTCAAAACGGTCGAGCGAATTCAGGGGTTAATCCGGTTTGATTAAACGAGCGCCTCTCGTTTGGCTGGCGATTGCTTTTTCATCGGGGATTGCTCTGCCGGCATGGGCCGCCCTGCTCCTGATCGCTGTGATCGGGATTCTGCGGCGCCCGCCGCCGGCCGATCTGCTGATTTTGGTTCTGGCCGCGGCGCTGGGCATGGCGCGGGCCGGCGTGGACCGGTTTCCGGCCCCCGGTTCCATTGCCGGCTGGGTGCAGGCGGGCGGCCGGCCCGTCCATCTTGCCGGAACACTGCTGAGCGATCCGGAGCGGCAGGGGAGGATGGTCCGCGGCTGGTTAAAAACTGAAAAAATTTGGACCGGGGAAGAATGGCAGAAAGTATCCGGAAAGGTTCAGGGACGATGGCCCCCCCGCGCCGGAGAGTTCGAGCCAGGCGATCGGCTGGAATTGACCGGCTGGCTTCGGCCCGGCGCGTCCGCCCGTCCAGGCCGTTCGTTTGACGAAGCCCGGTGGCTGTGGCTCAAAACGGCGGCGGGCGTTCTCACCGTATCCGATTCAGAGGGAATTTCGCGCCTGGAAGCGGGCGCCGGGATCGGAGCGCGCTACCAGCGATGGATCGGCCGGCTCCACCGGCGGCTAAAAGCCATTCCGGAAGAAATGCTGGCCCCCGATCAGGCGGGATTGCTGAACGGTCTTTTACTCGGAGACGGGCGGGGGATTTCCCGAGATGCGTGGGAAGCGTTCAAAAAAACCGGAACCGTCCACGTGCTGGTGGTCAGCGGCCTGCACGTGGGGCTGGTGGGGATGATTCAGCTGATGCTCCTTTCCGCGATGGGAGTTCCGCGGGTTTTGCGCTATGGATTGTTGGCGGCCGGTCTGGTGACGTACGGCGTGCTGGCCGGGATGAACCCGCCCATCGCGCGGGCGACTCTCACAGGGCTGCTGCTTTGCTGGGCATGGGCCAGGGGGGTGGGACATTCTCCGTTGAACCTGGTGGGGGCCGCGGCGCTGGTGATGTTGGCCGTTGATCCCCGCCTGTTGCGGGATCCGGGGTTTGAGCTCTCGTTTGCGTCGGTTGCCGGCATCCTCGCGGTGGATCCCGCGCTGGTTTCGTGGGCGAAAACCCCCGCCGGCCGCATTCTTTTCCGGCCGCTGGCTTTTTCCTGCGCCGCCTGGCTGTCCACGTTGCCGGTCTTGTGGGTTCAGTTCGGCTATTTCAGCTGGATGGCTCCGGTTTTGAATCTGCTGGTGATTCCATGGGCCTCTCTGCTCATCGGGGTGGGGGCCCTGGTGTATGCCGGGGGCTTGATCGCCCCGCCGCTGGGAGCCATTTTCAGCGCAGTTTTTACTGTTTTGGCCTCCGGGCTCATCGGGTTCGTGGAATGGGCGGCCAGATGAACTTCTTAAAATGTAAATAAATTACACAAGTTAGATTTCTCGTGTTATAATACGGTCAGTAAAGGAGAATTTCACTCGAAATTGGAAGCATCATCTGTAGTTTATTCCCCTCTCGATGAGAGGCGTCGATACAGGCGCCTAAGTTACCGGGAACCAGTGACTTTTCGAGAAGTTTTAAATCCTCAGACGCCTTTCACCGGAGCGATGACAACCGACCTCAGCGCCGGCGGGGTTTCCCTGAGCACCACGAAATTTCTCCCTCAGGACACCCGGGTTTTGCTGCTCCTCTCATTGCCGGATCTTTCCAGCCCCATGAGGATCATTTCCCGCGTGGCGTGGCTCAGGCCGGACCCGGTGGGAGAAAGCTATAACTACGGGCTCCAATTTACCGTGATCGCTTCCAGCGACCAGGACGCGCTGGCCGGCTACGTGGAACGGGGAGTGGTCCGGCCGGTCATTTATTCCTGATCGCCGCTTCGCCGGCGATCATTGCGGCTTCCGCCTTCGCTGTGGTATCGTGAATTCCCATGAAAAAATACATCTTTCTCGCTTTTTTTCTCCTCTTGGGAACACTTGCTTCCGAAGCGAACGCGGCCTGGGTCTGGACTCCTCAAACCCGCCGCTGGATCAACCCGAAGTACGCCGCTAAAGAGACCCCCACCGCTCAGATGGAATGGGCGGTTGATTTCTTCGAAGCCCGCGACTATCCGCGCGCCAACCGGGAGTTCATCCGGCTGGTTAAAAGCTATCCCCGGTCCGATCTGGCGCCGGAAGCGCAGTATCTGGCTGGGCTTTCCTTCGAGTTGATGGGCCGGTCGGGCCCCGCGTTCGACACCTACAAAAAGCTGATCCGGATCTATCCGTTCAGCGGCCGGTTCAAGGACGCGATCGAGCGAGAATTTTTCATCGCCGAAACGCTGTTCGGGGGCGAGCGGCTTCAGCTCATCGGCCCCATCAAGGTACCCGCGCTGGATAAGGCCATTGAGATCTATCAGGACGTGGTCGATCACGCGCCGTATGGAGAATACGGCGACCGGGCCCAGATGCGTCTGGGAGAGGCCTACATCCGGCAGAACCGCTACGAAGAGGCCAACCGGGCCTTCCAGAAAGTGGTCGACGACTACCCCAACTCGCCGCTGGTCCAGAAGGCCAAGTTCAACGTGGCCTTCTGCGCGCGGCAGTTGTCGCTGAAGGCCAGCTACGACCAATCGGCCACCGATGAGGCGATCGGCTGGTACGATAAATTCATCGCCGGGAACCCGGACAGCGACTTGATTCCTCAGGCCAAGGAAAGCCTGAAGCTGCTGCACGAGATCAAGGCCGAAGGGCTGGTCAAGATCGCCGGGTTCTACGAAATCCAGCGCAAGCCGGCCTCCGCGGCGGTCTACTATCGGGAAATCGTGCAGAAATATCCCGAGACCAGCCACGCCGCCGCGGCCATCGCCAAGCTTAAGGAGTTCGAAGAGAAGGGGCTGCTGAAGCAGTGAGGCGCCTGCTGGCGGTTCTGGGGATTCTTTCGTTCTGCGCGGGCTGCGGCTATTCAACGAACCGGCTTCTTCCCACCCATTACCAGACACTCTACATCGAGCCGTTTGAAAACGGCATCCCCCTCACCGCGGAGATCAGCGAGCGGACCGGGTACTTTTCCAACATCCCTGAGCTCGAAGAGAAAGTGACGCGCGGCGTGATCGACCGGTTCCTGTTCGACGGGAACCTCCGTGTTGTCACCGATCCGGAGAAGGCCGATCTTCGTCTGACCGGAAAGCTGCTCGACTTCTACCGGCAGGCGGTCCGCCGGCAGGAGGACAACACCGTGGAAGAGTACCGGTTGAACCTGACCGCCTCGGTCACGCTGAGGGACCGGGAAGGAAAACTGCTCCTGCAGGAACCCAACCTCGTGGCCGACACGACCTACTTTGTCACCGGCTCCCTGGCCAAGAGCGAAACAACTTCCATCGACGAACTGACGGTGGATTTCTCCCGCCGGGTCGTGGAGTGGGTCATTGAATACTGGTGACCCACCCTCGGTGATTCTCTGCGCGGGTTCCGAACGATGGCTGCGGGCTCGCGCGGTGGAGGAAGCGCGGCGGCAATGCGTGGCGGAAGGGTTCGAAGAGACTGATTTTGTCCGCTATGCCGGACCGCCGGAGGAAGCCGAAGCGGTGCTGGGCGCGCTCCGGACGCCTCCGTTCGGTTCCCCACGCCGGTTGGTCGTGATCGACGGCATCGAAGAGCTGACCGCGGAAACCGCCCCCTGGCTTCTTTCCTATTTGGACCAGCCCAGCCCCACCGCCTGCATGCTGTTGTGCGCCGACCGGGTGGCGCCCGGATTTCTGCCGAAAAAAGGAACACCCCTCCAAATCAAAGATTGCCGTCCGCTGAAGGGAATCGCTCTGGAAGAATGGGTGGCGGCGCGCGCCAAGGAAATCGGGAAACCGATCGACCGCCCGGCGGCGGCGCTTCTGGTCCGGCGGATTGGGGAAAATCTGCAGGGTCTGGCGCTGTCGCTGGAAGAGCTGGCCCTGCTGGCCGGCGATTTGCCCCGCATCGGCGAGGCGCAGGTTCGCGCGATCATCCCGCCCTCGGTGCAGGAAACCGCGTTCGACATCCTGGAAACGGCGGTGGCCGGCCGCAAGGCGCAGGCGATGGAATCGCTCCGGCAGGCGACCGCCACCGGCCGTCTGTCGCTGGACCAATTCTTCGGAGCCGTGGGCTGGTATTACCGGATGGCGGGAAAGAACCGGCGGATCCCGCGGCAAACGCTGGAAAAATCCTTCGAAGAGGTTTTACGGGCGGATGTGCGCTTCAAACAGGGGCACCCCGATCCGGAGATGCTGGCCGAGCGGCTACTTTTGGATCTGGTGAAGCTGCCGGGCCAGACGGGACTTTTTTCTTGAGGCGGTGTTTCGGTGCAGGACTTTTCGCTTCGCGGCTTGATCGAAGCGTTTGGTGATAAGGCGGTAAGCCGCTTGGGCTTCCTCTTTCTTCCCCGCCTGGACATGATCCCGGAATCTTCGCAGGAGCGTTTTCAACTCCGAGCGGACCTGCAGGTTGCGCAGGCGCCGGTGGGCGTCAGCCCGAGTCCGTTTGGCGGCAGAACGTGTGTTTGGCATGAGGGCTGAAGTTATCACAAACCCGCAACCGCGGTCAATGGTTCTTTCCGCCGGCGCGATGGGTCTGGCGACGGCGGTCAGCCGGGTATTGGGTTTTGCCCGGGACTGGCTGATCGCGGTCTTTTACGGCACCTCGCCCACCGCGCAGGCGTTCGTGGTGGCGTTCCGGGTTCCCAATCTTTTCCGGGACCTGATTGGCGAAGGGGCGTCCAACGCCGCGTTCGTACCGGTTTTCAGCCGGACCCGGGCCCGGGAGGGAGAGGCCTCCTGGGCGGCGCTGGCTCAGGCGGTTTGGGCCCGGCTGTTGATCGGATTCATCGTGATCTGCGTGCTGGGAGTCCTGCTGGCTCCCTGGATTACGCGGGTTGTGGCGCCCGGGTTCCGGGCGGACCCCGTGCTTTTCCAGCAAACCACACGGCTCATGCGGATCCTCTTCCCGTTTCTGGGGCTCATCGCGGCCGCCGCTTTCTTCATGGGGGTGCTCAACAGCATCCATCATTTCACGCTGCCGAGTCTGGGTCCGGCCATCCTCAATGTCTGCATGATCGCCGGTATTTTCGCCTGGAAGCCGGACGCACTCGGTCTGGCCTGGGGTATCATCGTCGGCGGATTCGCCCAGATCGCGATTCAGGTGCCGCAGCTGCGCCGGGCCGGCATTCGGCTCAAGCCGGTCTGGAAATACCATCCCGGTGTCGGGGAGATCCGCCGCCTGCTGATTCCGCGGGCACTCGGCACCGCGGTTTATCAGGGCGACGTGCTGGTGGACACCATCTTTGCTTCTTTTCGGGAGCTGGTGGGTTCGGGCGGCGTGGCGTCCCTCTATTTCGCGAACCGATTCCTCCAGCTTCCGCTGGGTCTCTTCGGCGTTTCGATGGCGCAGGCGGCTTTACCCGCGTTGTCCCACCATGTCGCCGCCGATGACATGGCCTCGGTCCGGTCCACTTTTCTTAAAGCGCTGCGCTCCACGCTGTTGATCGCGATCCCATCGGCGGTGGGGCTTCTGATCCTTGGGCAGCCGATCATCGCCACGCTGCTGGAGCGCGGCGCTTTTTTGCCGGAAGCGACCGCGCAGACGGTTTCGGTCCTTCGGTTTTCCGCGCTGGGGCTGGTGTCCATTTGCGCCGTCAAGGTGTTGGTCAACGTCCTGTACGCGTTTCATGACACCTGGACCCCCGTCCGTTCCGCGGCGATCGCGCTGCTGATCAATCTGGTTCTGGATTCCATTCTGGTTTTCCCGCTGAAGCTGGGCGGCCTGGCGTTGGCCACCGCGGTCAGCTCCACTTGGAACTGCGCGCAGCTCTATCAGGCGGTCCGGAAACGGCTCGGGCCGATGGAAGACGAGCTGAAAGGATGGTCGGCGCGTGTCATCGGCGCTTCCGTGGGGATGGGTTTCATCTCGTGGCTCGTTTGGACGATGGGGCAGGCCTTCCTCGCGCCGGCCCCTTCCTGGCAAGCGGTGCTGTTGTTGTTGGCGGCGGTTTCGGGCGGTTCGGCGAGCTTTGTCGCGTTCTGCCTGTGGCTGCGCGTCGAAGAAATCCGGCAGCTGCTGACGTGGATCTTTCGCCGAAGGTAAAAGCGCTTCCCGACCGGCCCGGCGTCTACCTGTTCAAGGACAAGGAGGGCCGGGTCATCTACGTTGGGAAGGCCCTCTCCCTGCGCAAGCGGGTTTCCAGTTATTTTCAGCCCGGCCGGCCGCTCGCCGGGAAGCTGACCCAGCTGGTGCGGCAGGTCGCCGACATCGACTGGATCGGCACCGGCTCCGAGGCCGAGGCGCTGCTGTATGAATCCTCGCTGATCAAGGAAAATCAGCCCCCCTACAACGTCTCTTTCCGGGACGACAAGTCCTATCCCTATTTGAAAATCACCATCGATGAAGAATTTCCACGGCTCTTCGTGGGCCGGGGGCCGGACGATCCGGGCATCAAGTCGATCGGCCCGTTCGCAAACGCCACGCTGCTGCACCAGGCGGTGGCCGCGATCCGCCGGATCATTCCGTACCGCACCTGCCGCACGCTGCCCAAGCGGGCTTGCCTGGACTACTACATGCGCTTGTGCCCGGCCCCTTGTGAGGGAAAAATTTCCCGGGTCGAGTACCAAGGGAACCTTTCCCAGATCTTCCGGATCGTGGAAGGGAAGAAGGCCGAGGTGCTCGACGAACTGCGCGCGAAGATGCAGCGGGCCTCGCAGGAACGCTTGTACGAAGAGGCGGCTAAGTTCCGCGACCAGATCGCCGGCCTGCAGCAGCTGAACCCGCGCCGCCGCCAGTTCATTCCGTCCGAAGCATTGGCCGACCTGCAGGCGCTGTTCCGGCTGCCCCGGCTGCCGCGCCGCATCGAAGGGTTCGACATCTCCAACATCTTCGGCCGGGAATCGGTGGGTTCGATGGTGACGTTCGTGGACGGACGGCCTGCCAAGGACGGCTACAAACGGTTCAAGATCAATACGGTTTCCGGTATCGACGACTACTCGATGATGAAGGAGATTGTCCGCCGGCAATATGAGGGACAGTCCCCTTCGGGGACAATCCCTCAAAATCGTCTGCCGGGCCTGATCCTGATCGACGGCGGGCGGGGCCACTTGAACGCGGCGCTGGAAGTGTTGAAAGAGCTGAAGCTGGATTTGCCCGCGGTCGGCATCGCGAAAGAGTTCGAGCATTTGTTTCTGCCGGGCCAGCAGGAGCCGGTCACTCTGCCGCCGCAGTCCCGCGCGCTGCAGCTGCTTCAGCGGGTTCGGGACGAAGCGCACCGGTTCGCGATCGGCTACCACCGGCTGTTGAGAGGGAAGCGGACCCTGCACTCGGCGCTGGACGACATTCCGGGCATCGGTCCCCGCAAGAAACAGGATTTGCTGGTCCGGTTCGGATCGGTCGAGGCAATCCGCCGCGCCAAGCTGGAGGACCTCACCCAGGTTCGGGGTATTTCGGAGATGTTGGCTCACCGGATCCAACACGGCCTTCGGAAAGGATGACCATGGAAAAGGATTGGCGAAAGCAGGTCACGCCGTTTCAGAAAAAAGTGTATGAAGCGCTTCTCCGGATCCCGAAAGGGCAGGTGCGTACCTATGCCGAAGTAGCGCGCGCCGTCGGAAAACCAAAGGCGGCTCGCGCGGTCGGCCAGGCGTGCAAGCGCAACCGCTGGGCGCCGGAAATCCCCTGCCACCGTGTCGTCGCCTCCGATGGAAAACTCGGCGGCTACTCCGGCCCCGGCGGGCCGGCGGGCAAGCGCCGCCTCCTGCGCCGCGAAGGGGCTGTGATATACTGACCCCTTATGGACGCCGCTGTTTCTTCCCAAATCGCCAACCTGCGAGAGACTCTCTCGAACCTTCGGGGGTATCTTTGACCTGGACTCCGCCGAGTCCCGAGTCAAAACGCTTGAGCAGCAACTTGCCGTACCCGGTTTCTGGAACGAGCAAACGAAGGCCAACGCCACGATCCAGGAGCTGAAGCGGCTCAAATCCGTCTGTGAACCATGGCGGGCGGCCTGGTCCGAGCTGGAAACGCTTCAGGAATTAACCTCCCTCATCGATGAAAACGACGCTGCCGGCCGCGCGGATTTCGAGCGGGCCCTCACGGCCCTTTCCAAGAGCATCGCCCAGCTGGAGCGGCGCACGCTGTTCCGCGGCGAGGCCGACACCCACCCCGCCATTCTTTCCATCACGGCCGGCGCCGGCGGCACCGAGTCGTGCGACTGGGTCTCGATGCTGTTCCGCATGTACACCCGCTGGAGCGAGTCCAAAGGTTTCAAGGTCGAGATGATCGACATGCTGCACGGCGAAGAAGCGGGGATCAAGTCGGTCACGGTCGTGATCCGCGGCGAATACGCCTACGGGCTGCTGCAGGGGGAGAACGGCGTCCACCGGCTGGTCCGCATCTCGCCGTTCGACTCCAACAAACGCCGGCACACCTCGTTCGCCGCGGTCGACGTGATCCCCGAACTGCCGGATGACATCCCCATCGACATTCAGGAAAAGGACCTGCGCATCGACGTGTACCGTTCGTCCGGGCCGGGCGGCCAGGGGGTCAACACCACCGACTCGGCGGTGCGGATCACGCACCTGCCTACCGGCATCGTGGTCCAGTGCCAGAACGAGCGCTCGCAGATGAAGAACAAGGCGACCGCGATGAAGGTTCTGAAGGCCCGCTTGTACGAAGTGGAGCGGAGGAAACGGGAAGAGGAGCTTTCCAAACAGTACGCCGAAAAACAGAAAATCGAGTGGGGCAGCCAGATCCGCTCGTACGTGCTGCAGCCGTACCAGATGGTGAAGGACCACCGGACCGATACCGAGACCGGCAAGACGCAGGCGGTACTCGACGGCGAGGAGCTGGACCTGTTCCTGGAGGCGTTTCTGCGTTTTAAGGCGGGAAAGAAATAGCGATGCTGACCTGGATCACGGAAAAAATCATCGGCTCGCAGAATGCGCGGGAGATCAAACAGCTCGCCCCCATGGTGGAGCAGATCAACGCGCTGGAACCGGCTCTGCTGAACCTGACCGACGACCAACTCCTGGAAAAAAGCCAGGAGCTGAAAACGCGGCTGCGGGAGCGGATCGTCGAGCTCGGCGGCGGGCTCACGACCCACGGAGCGGTGCCGCCCGATGCCGCGGAGGGAATGAACGAGGATGCTTTGAAGGAAGAGCGCAAGCGCCGGCTTAAAGTGGAAGAGCGTGCGCTCAAGGAGATCCTGCCGGAGGCGTTCGCGCTGGTGCGCGAAGTCGGCCGCCGGAAGCTCGCGATGCGGCATTTCGACGTCCAGCTGATCGGCGGCATGGTTCTGCACTCGGGCAAGATCGCCGAGATGGTCACCGGCGAAGGGAAAACGCTCGTCGCCACGCTGCCGGCGTACCTGAACGGGCTGTTGGGCCGCGGCGTGCACATCGTGACCGTCAACGACTACCTGGCCAAACGGGACCGCAACTGGATGGGACCCATCTTCGAAACGCTGGGTTTGAGCATCGGCGTGATTCAGCATGGCCTGCGCTCGGACGAGCGGCGGGCCGCGTACGCCTGCGACATCACCTACGGCACCAACAACGAGTTCGGCTTCGACTACCTGCGCGACAACATGGCCATCTCCGCCGAAGAGTGCGTCCAGCGCCGGCTCTCCTACGCGATCGTGGACGAGGTGGACTCGATCCTGATCGATGAGGCCCGCACGCCGCTGATCATCTCCGGCCCGGCCGAGGAATCGACCGACCTGTATTACCGGATCGACCGGATCGTTCCCAAACTCACCAAAGACACGGATTATACGGTGGATGAGAAATCCCATTCGGCGGTCCTCACCGAGGAAGGGGTCAAGAAAGCGGAAGGGCTGCTGGGCGTCGAAAACCTGTACGAAGACACCAACGTTACGCTGGTGCACCACATCCAGCAGGCGCTGCGGGCCCACACGCTTTACCGCAAAGACGTTGAGTACATGATCAAGGACGGGCAGGTGGTGATCGTCGACGAGTTCACGGGCCGGCTCATGCCGGGCCGCCGCTGGTCCGACGGCCTGCACCAGGCCGTGGAGGCGAAGGAAGGGGTCAAGATCGAACGGGAAAACCAGACCCTGGCCACGATCACGTTCCAGAATTATTTCCGGATGTTCGACAAGCTGGCCGGCATGACCGGCACCGCTTCCACCGAGGCGGCCGAATTCCAGGAGATCTACAAGCTGGAAGTGGTGACGATTCCCACCAACCAGTTGCTGATCCGCACCCATCACGCCGATGTCGTTTACCGCAGCGAGAAGGAAAAATTCGAAGCCGTTGTCAAAGAAATCGGCGAGCTCAACGTGCAGGGCCGCCCGGTGCTGGTGGGCACCGTCTCGATCGAAAAATCGGAACGGCTTTCGGCGCTGCTCAAGCGCCGGCAGATCCCGCATCACGTGCTGAACGCCCGCTACCACGAGCTGGAAGCGCAGATCGTCGCGCAGGCCGGCCGGTACGGCGCGGTCACGATCGCCACCAACATGGCCGGCCGCGGGACCGACATCCTGCTCGGCGGCAACGCCGAGTTCCTGGCCGCGGCCGAGGTGAAGCGCCGTCAGGAGGGACAGTCCCAGGGACTGTCCCCAAAGGGGACTGTCCCTCCTGATCTTCCGACAGAGGAAACGGCCCGGATCCGGGCTGAGATCCGAGCCCAGGTTGATAAAGAGCATGAGAGGGTCGTGTCCATCGGCGGCCTGCACGTGCTGGGCACCGAGCGGCACGAGTCCCGCCGGATCGACAACCAGCTGCGCGGCCGCTGCGGCCGCCAGGGCGATCCCGGTTCGAGCCGGTTCTACCTGTCGCTGGAGGACGACCTGCTGCGGCTTTTCGGCGAGAACCGCCTGCTGGAATGGACCAAGGCCTCGATCCCGGAAGGAGAGGCGATCGAGCATCCGTGGCTGACCCGCGCGATCGAGACGGCCCAGAAACGGGTGGAACTGCACAACTTCGACATCCGCAAGCGCCTGCTCGATTATGACAATGTAATGAACCGCCAGCGGGAAGTGATCTATAAAGAACGACGGGCTGTGCTGGAAGGGAAAGAGCTCAAGCCGAAAATCCTCGAGATGGTGGAGGAGACGGTGACTGGGCTGGTCCAGCTCTACGCGCCGGAGCATCAGGACGCGGAGGAATGGGACCTCAAAGGCCTCTGGGAGACGGCGCAGAACCTGTTCGGCATCACCCTTCCGGCTCCCCGGCCGGACCGGGAGGATCTCCAGGAGGATTTGTTGAAAGCCGCGCGCGACGGCTATGAAGCCCGCGAGTCCCAGCTTGGGGCGGGGCAAATGCACCGGCTCGAGCAGTGGGTGATGCTGCAGGTGATCGATTCCAAATGGAAAGACCACCTGTACGGCATGGACCACCTGCGGGAAGGGATCGGCTACCGGGTTTACGGCCAGCAGGACCCGCTGGTGGAATATCAGCATGAAGCGTTCGAGATGTTCACCCGGATGGTGGAGTCGGTGCGGGCCGAAGTGGTCGAGGTGATCTTCAAGATCCAGAAAGTTAGGGAGGAGCAGCAGCGGGTGCTGACTCCCACGCAGTTTATCCATCCCGACGCTGATAAACCGGTTGAAATAGCCAGAACTCTTCCTGAATCCCGTCTCAATTTGCCGGATCCTCTTACCGGGGTAACCCTGGATCCGCTGCGGTCCCGAGAAGATTTGCGGCCTCCGATAAAAACAGAAAACCCGAAAGTCGGAAGAAATGATCCGTGTCCCTGCGGAAGTGGGAAAAAATATAAGAAATGCCATGGCACGTAATCCAAACAAAAAGGAGAGGATCACAATGCGCAGCGCGACTCGATCCATAGCGTTGGTTCTTGCGGTTGCTTTTGTATTGGTTCCGGCTTTTGGAGTCCGGGCCGAAGAAGGGACTGTTTCCACGGACGCCCAAGCCACGGATCAAACTCAGAGTGACGCGCCGCCGGAATTCGCCGGTCCCTCTCAGCGGCAGCAAAAGGAGCCCTCCCCCGAAGAGATGCAGAAAATGATGGGCGCGATGCTGACGCCAATGGCGGACATGATGGGCCTCATGCTCGAGGGCATGGCGAAGACGATGGCCAAGAAGGAGATCGCCGAATATTTCGCCACGTTCACCAGGAATTACTTTGACGCGCTGATCGCGCGCGGATTCACCGAAGAGCAGGCATTGAAGATCGTCACCGCCAGCGGCATCCCCAGCATGGGAGGCAAGCAATAGCTTTTGCGGCTGCTGCCGCCACCGCGCTCCTGCTGATCCTGGCCTTCCCGCCGTTTGACCTTGGCTGGGCGGCCTGGAGCGCGTTCGTTCCGTGGCTGTTGGAGCTGGAACGCTGCTCCGGCCGGCGCGCGTTTCTCCAAAGCGTTCTCACCGGGTTCCTTTTCTTCGCCGGCACGCTCTGGTGGGTGGGCCATGTCACGGTGCCAGGCATGGGGGTGCTGACGGTATCCCTCGCGCTTTACTTCGGGGTATGGGGAGTCTTCGCCCACAAGGTACTTAGAGAGTTAGGAGCAAAGAATCCTCACCGGTCTCCTATCTCCGAACTCCTGACTTTTTTATCTCTGCCCGCCGCCTGGGTGGTCCTGGAATACGTCCGTTCTTTCCTGCTTTCCGGATTCGGCTGGAACCTGCTGGCCCACACGCAGTGGAACTGGATCTCCCTGATCCAGTTTGCCGACACGACCGGCGTTTGGGGCGTCTCTTTCCTGGTCGTTTTGGTCAACGTCGCGCTGTTTCAACTGCTCAAGCGCCAGCAGGGTTGGCGAATCTCCGTTGGCGTGGCGGTCCTGTGTTTGCTCGGAGCGGCCGCTTACGGCGCCCGCGAGCAGAAACAATTCGATGCCCGCGCTCCCGTTCCGGGTTTCAAGGTTGCGCTCCTGCAGGGCAACATCCCCCAAACTCAAAAATGGGATGAGGCCTATCAGGAGGCGATCTGGAAGCGGTACGAACTGCTGACCACGGATGCCGCCGCTCAAAAACCGAACCTGATCGTCTGGCCCGAAACCTCAGTGCCGGGATTCCTGGAAGATGAACCCGTCCGCCGCCGGCTGAGCGCCGTCCTGGCTTCAGCCGGATCGCCGGTGCTGGTGGGTGTTCCGACCGAAGATCTCGACACGGGAGAATTGCACAACAGCGCGGTCCTCTTCTCTCCGGCCGGCGTGAAGAACGGCCGGTACGACAAACTACACCTGGTGCCATTCGGGGAGTACGTTCCGCTCAAGCCATTGTTTGGCTGGCTCAACAACATCGTCCCGATCGGCGATTTTTCCGCCGGGAAGGAATTCACCGTGTTCCGGCCGGAACCGCCGGTTCAACCGTTCTCCGTCCTGATCTGCTTCGAAGACCTTTTCCCCGGCATGAGCCGGAATTTCTCGAAATCCGGTGCCCGATGGCTGCTGGTGATCACCAATGACGGCTGGTTCGGCCGCTCGGCCGCGTCACTCCAGCACCTGCAGTGCTCGGTCTTCCGGGCTGTGGAGGGCCGCGTCTGGATCGCCCGGGCCGCCAACACCGGCTGGACCGGTTTCATCGATCCGCTCGGCCGGCAGTTTGCGTCCATCCCTCGGTTCAAGCCCGGAGTGGCGGTGGGCGACCTTCCGGTAAGCGGGGCCGGCCGGTCCCCATACGTGCGGTGGGGCGACTGGTTCCCGCTGTTCTGTTTGGGGCTGGCTGTTTGGGCTATAATGAAACCTTCAAAATAAGATGGAAACCCTCGATCAACTGATCCAACAACGAGTTACGAAACTGGAATTCGTGCGCCAGTCCGGCCGCGATCCTTATCAGACTCCGTTTGAGCGGGACGGCTCGGCCCAGGACCTGCTGGCTTCCTTTACGGAAGAGAAGACGGTGAAGATCGCCGGCCGCCTCACGGCTCTGCGCGCGCACGGCAAGTCCACGTTCGCCGATGTACGCGACCAGACCGGCCGGATCCAGCTGTTTTTTTCCGAGGCGGTGCTGGGCCCGGAAAAATACGCGGAGCTTTCCACGCTGGACCTGGGCGACATCGTCGGCGTGGCCGGCGCCTGCTTCAAGACCAAAACCAACGAGCCGACCCTCCGGGTCTCTTCCTATACGCTGCTGGCCAAGGCGCTGCGCCCTCTGCCGGAGAAATGGCATGGGCTCAAGGACGTGGAACTGCGCTACCGCAAGCGCTACCTCGACCTGGCCGCCAACGCGGAGACGCGCGAGCTGTTCCAGAAACGCACCCGGATCGTCGGCGGGATCCGCCGGTTCCTCGATGAGAAAGGATTTCTCGAAGTCGAAACGCCGATGATGCAGCCGATCCCCGGCGGCGCCGCGGGCCGGCCGTTCAAGACGCATCATAACGCGCTGAACATGGATCTCTTCCTGCGGATCGCGCCCGAGCTGTACCTCAAGCGCCTGCTGGTCGGCGGGCTCGACAAGGTGTACGAGATCAACCGGAGCTTCCGCAACGAAGGGCTCTCCACCCGGCACAACCCGGAGTTTACGATGCTGGAGGTGTACGAGGCCTACGGCAACTGCGCCTCCATGATGACGCTGACCGAACAGATGACCGCGTCGGTCGCGAAAGAAGCGGCCGGCGGGCATAAAATCCAGTGGGACGGCAAGGAGATCGACCTGACTCCGCCGTGGCGCCGGATCTCCTTCGCCGAGCTGGCGGAAAAGAAGTGCGGCATCCGGCCGACCGACACGCTGGAAATGATGGTCGAAAAGCTCCACCAAAAAGGACAGTTGAAGGCGGAGGCGGCAAAACTTCCCAAGAACCAACTGGCTCGCCTGGTGATGGACTGGCTGGACGATCTGCTGGCCGGTGAAAAAGGGGCGCCGGTCTTCGTGACCGAGTTCTTCGAGCTTTTTTCTCCGTTGGCAAAATCACTGCCCGGCAAGCCGGGAATCGCCGACCGGTTCGAGCTGTTCATCGGCGGCATCGAAGTGGCCAACGCCTACTCCGAGCAGAACGACCCGATCGAACAGCGCCGGCGGCTGGCCGCTTCGCAGGAACTCGGCGGCGAGCAGGCGCAGGCGATGGATGAGGATTTCCTGGAAGCGCTGGAGTACGGCATGCCGCCGGCCGGCGGATTGGGAGTCGGTATCGACCGGCTCACGATGCTGCTGACGGGCCAGCCCTCGATCCGCGACGTGATCCTGTTTCCCACGCTCAAGCCGGATTCGAAGGCCTGAACGATGGCGAAGATTCTGCTGGTCGAAGACGAGATAACCGTGCTGGACACCATCGCCGGTTCCCTGCGGGACGCCGGTTTCGAGGTGATGGCGGCTCAGGACGGGGCCGAGGCGCTGAAGATGCTCCTGTCGGAAAAGCCGGACTTGGCGATCATCGACATCATCCTCCCGAAGGTGGATGGCTGGCGCGTGGCGGAGAAGCTCAAAGTCGGCCCTGAATCGGCGAAAGTCCCGGTCATCATGCTCAGTGCGATCGTCGCCCAGGAGGGAAAGCCGGAGGACTGGGAGATCGGCGATTTTTACTTCAGCAAGCCGGTGAACTTCGAGGCGCTTCTCAAGAAGATCCGCGAAATGCTGGAAGACACGCGGCCGGAGCCGGAAGCCAAATGAACTACGAGCTGTTCCTCGCCATGCGGTACCTGAACGGATTGCGGCGGTCGCAACCGGTGGTGTCGGTGATCGCGATGATCTCGGTGCTGGGGATCGCGCTGGGCGTGGCGGCACTGCTGGTGGTGCTGGGCGTGATGACCGGGTTCGACTCGGACTTGGAGGAGAAGATCATCGGCGCCAATCCGCACCTGCTGGTTCAGGTAGAAGGCGGCGTGCCGGATGTGGAGGAAACGCTGGCCCGGATCCGGCAGGTGCCGGGCGTGGTTGCCGCTTCGCCCATCCTTCAAACGCAGGTGCTGGTCCGCCGCGGCGACCAGGCCGTCGGCGTTCTTCTGCGCGGCGTGGACCCGCAGAGAGAAGCCGCGGTGACGCGGCTGGTGCAGGCGGTGAAGCAGGGGACCTGGCCGCCGGGTGTGGACGAAATATTCGTCGGGTCCGAGCTGGCCCGCCGCTGGACCCTGCGCATCGGCGACACCATTCAGATTGTCGGCGGAGAAAAAGCCAAGCCGCGCCCGTACCGCGTGGGCGGCGTGTTCACCACCGGCATGTACGAATACGACATGCATCTGACGCTGGCCTCGATCGAAACGGTGCAGAATCTGCTGGGGCCGGGAACATTAGTCTCCGGCATCGGTGTGCGGATCCAGTCCGCGGTGCGGGCCCCCGAGATGAAGCGGGCGGTGCAGCGGCAGTTGAACTACCCCTACTGGGTGACCAGCTGGATGGAGATGAACAGCAACTTGTTCGCGGCGCTGAAGCTGGAGAAGGTCACCATGTTCGTGATCCTCACGCTGATCGTGCTGGTGGCCTGCTTCAACATCATCGCGACATTGCTGATGCTGGTGGTCGGCAAGACCAAAGAGATCGGCATTTTGCGGGCGATCGGCGCCACGCAGCGGAGCGTGCAGAGCGTTTTTCTGCTGGCGGGCAGTTTGATCGGCATCGCCGGCACGGCGCTGGGCGCCGCGGTCGGGGCGGGGTTGTGCGCGGCGCTGAAGAAATACCAGTTCATCCATCTGCCGGCCGAGATCTATTACATCGACCACTTGCCGGTGAAACTGGCTTCGGCGGACCTGTGCGCGATCGTCGGCGCCGCGCTGGGCATCAGCATCCTGGTGAGCGTGTACCCGTCGTGGGTGGCCGCGCGGATGGCGCCGGCCAAAGCCCTGCGGTATGAATAGCGCTTTGCTGGAAGGGACCGGGCTTCGCAAATCGTACCTGATGGGGCGCCAGACGCTGGAAGTGCTCAAAGGCGTGGATCTGAAGATCCAGGCCGGCGAGGTGGCGGCGATCGTGGGACCGTCGGGCGCGGGCAAGTCCACGCTGCTGCACCTGTTGGGCGGGTTGGACCGGCCGACGAAGGGGGAAGTGGGGTTCGATGGGAAGATCCTTTCCCGGATGTCCGACGGGGAGATGTCCCGGATCCGGAACCAGTCGTTCGGATTCGTTTTTCAGTTCTATCATTTGATTCCGGAACTGACGGCGCTGGAAAACGTGATGCTGCCGGTCTGGATGAGCCGGTCCGGCGGGCCCCGCCGCAACGCGCGCGAGGAGGCCCACCGCCTGCTGGCCGAAGTGGGGCTGACCGCCCGAGCCGCGCACCTGCCGTCGGAGCTGTCCGGCGGCGAGCAGCAGCGGGTGGCCGTAGCCCGAGCGCTCATGAACCGGCCGCGCGTGGTATTCTGCGATGAGCCGACCGGCAACCTGGACTCGAAAACGGGCGCCGCCATTCTGGAACTGCTTTTGAAGCTTAATCGGGAGCATGGAACGACGCTGGTGGTGGTCACCCACGAGCCCGCGATCACGAAGGTGGCCAAGAAGGTGTACTCATTAAAGGACGGTCAATTATGGGCCTAAAAATCTATCTTAACGGAAAACTGGTCGACGCCGCGCAGGCGAAGATCTCGGTCTACGATCACGGCCTCCTCTACGGCGACGGCGTGTTCGAGGGCATCCGTTCCTACGGCGGGCTGGTCTTCAAGCTGAAAGAGCACGTCGCCCGGCTGTACGAGTCGGCGCACACGCTGATGCTGAAGATCCCGCTTACAAAAGAACAGATGGTCCGGGCCGTCACTACCACACTCAAGGCCAATCGCTTGAAGGATGCCTACGTTCGCCTGGTGGTCACGCGCGGCCCCGGCGATCTGGGGCTGGATCCCCGCAAGTGTAAGCAGGCGACCGTCTTCATCATCACGGATAAGATCGTGCTGTATCCGGAGCAGGTCTACCGCGACGGCATGGAGATCGTCACGGTGCCGACCCCGCGCAACCTGCCTGAGGCGCTGAACCCGCAGATCAAGTCGCTGAACTACCTGAACAACATCCTGGCCAAGATCGAAGCGACCAACGCCGGGGTGCAGGAAGCGCTCATGCTCAGCGCGCACGGCTACGTGGCCGAGTGCACCGGCGACAACATCTTCATCGTGCAGGAAGGGGCTCTGCTGACCCCGCCGCCGTACGCGGGCATCCTGCGCGGCATCACGCGCGGCTGCGTAATGGACCTCGCCCGGAAGTCCCGCGTGCCGGTGCGCGAAGAGATGATGACCCGGCACGACCTATACAACGCCGACGAGTGTTTCCTCACCGGCACCGCTGCCGAGATCGCCCCGATCGTCAAGATCGACGGGCGCGTGATCGGATCCGGCCGGCCGGGCAGGGTGACGCTCAAGCTGATGAGCGATTTCCGCAAAGCGACGAGGACCGACGGCGTTCGGTTCTGAAGTTGATCTGCGATCTCTGCTCCAAGAACGACGCCACGGTCCATCTCACGGAGATCATCAACGACCAGACCCGGGAGCTGCACCTGTGCGAGACCTGTGCCCGGGAGAAGGGAGCGGCCGCGGCCCAGCAGTTTGGCCTGGCCGAGCTTTTGGCGGGCCTCAGCGACCTGGGATCCAAGCCGGAACTGAAGGCGGCGCTCACCTCCTGCTCGAACTGCGGGCTGGGGTACGAGGATTTTCGCAAGAGCGGGCGGCTTGGCTGCGACCACTGCTACGAGACGTTCCGCGCCGTCCTGGCGCCGCTTTTAAAGCGGATCCACGGCTCCAGCAAATACACCGGCCGGCTGGCCCCTCCGACTCCCCGAAAAACCGCCGGCACTTCCGCTAAAACCACCGAACTGGCCCAACTCAAGGAACAGCTCAAGCAGGCCGTCGCCGCCGAGAGTTTTGAAGAAGCGGTCCGCCTGCGGGACCAGATCCGAACCGCCGAGAAGAAAAAGAAGAAGAAGGATGACGCTTGACGATTTAGTCGGCCAGACAGGCGAGTGGCTGCGCGGCACCGGCCCGGACGGCGACATCGTCATGTCGTCGCGGATCCGGCTTGCCCGTAACCTGGAAGGGATGCCGTTCCCTCAGTGGGCGCCCAAATCGGAGCGGGTCCAGGTGCGGGAGCGGATCACCGCCGCTGTCCTGGCCTCCCAATTCCTCAAGGGTTCGCTGATCCTGGAGCTCAAACCCCTGTCCGAAGTGGACCGCCTGTTCCTCGTCGAGCGGCACCTGATCAGCCGGGAACACGCGGCCGGCTCCGGCGAGAAAGCGGTCGTGATCAGCGACCGGGAGATCGTGTCGATCATGATCAACGAGGAGGACCACCTGCGCCTTCAGGTGCTTCAGTCCGGGTTCAACCTCCAGGAGGCCTGGAACGTGCTGGTCCAGGTCAACGGCGAACTTGAATCTAAACTGGCCTACGCGTTCTCTTCGGACTGGGGTTATCTGACTGCTTGCCCGACCAATGTGGGAACCGGCATGCGGGCCTCCTGCATGCTGCACCTGCCGTGCCTGGTGATGACCAAGCAGATCAACCGGGTCCTTCATGCGATCAGCAAATTAGGACTGACGGCCCGCGGGCTCTACGGTGAAGGGACCGAGGCGACGGGCAACTTCTTTCAGCTTTCCAACCAGGTCACGTTGGGTCTTTCGGAAGAAGAGACGCTCGATAACCTGGAGCGGCTGATCCACCAGATCGTCGATCAAGAAAAAGCCGCCCGCAAGGCCCTCACCAGCCAAAGCCGGGAAGCGCTGGAAGACCGGATCTGGCGGGCCTACGGCACGCTGAAGAGCGCCCACATCATCAACTCTGCCGAGACCGTCAATCTGCTTTCCCTCGTCCGGCTCGGCGTGGATCTGAGCATTATCTCCGGCGTCGACCGAGGGCTCGTCAACCGCCTCTTCATCCAGACCCAGCCGGCCCACCTCCAGAAACTGGCCGGCAGCGCCCTGTCCCCCGATGAGCGGGACGCCCGCCGGGCCCAGCTCCTGCGCGATTCCCTTTCGTAGGTTTTGACTATTTTCCTACAATCGGATAAACTTGCTGTAAGGAAAGAGAGGTGAATTCCATGGTGATGTTCCGAAAAGTGCTCAGCAAGTATCAAATTACGCTTCCCCGGCAAGCGGTCAAAGAACTTCGTCTCCGGCAGGGAGATCTTCTGGAGTGTGAAGTGAAGGACCGGCAGATCGTCTTATCTCCGGTTGAGGTCAACGCGTGCTCCACCGCCAAGTCTCTTTTGGATGAGGTCAGCCGGAAGTGGGAACGGCTGGGCATTCAGCAGAAGGATATTGAGGCGGCTGTCCGCTGGGCCCGGAAGCGTTGATCCGACTTGTTGTCGATACGAACATTCTTGTCGCCGCTGTTAGCCGGGGGACCGTCACTCGGCGGGTGGCGGAGACCTGGCTGAACGGCCGTACGCGCCTGCTGATTTCACAGGACATTGCCGAAGAATATCTGAGAGTATTGGCCTACCCGAAGTTTCATCTTTCGCCGGAGGAGGTCCGTCGGATTATGGAGCGTGTGGTGCTGGCGTTTGCCGGGACGGTCGAAAATCCGCCCAGGTTGTCCGTCGCGGGGGTGGATGCCGATGACGTAAAATTCCTCGCCTGTGGAATTGCCGGACATGCACATTATGTAGTGACCGGCGACAAGAAGTTGCTCCGCCTCAAACGGTACCGCGGTATTCGGCTCATCACGCCACCCGAGCTTCTTCGCATTGTTAGTAAGTATTAAAATCTAGATAGAAAGATTCTTATTTCTTCTGTCTGAGGGTATACTTTTCCGTATGAAACCCCGATCTCTCCTGGCAGGGATCACCCTGCTGGCTTTCCTGACCATCCAAGGAATCTGTCCGGTTCCATCCTTCGCTCTGCGCGTCCAAAACGCCGGCATGGAGGAGTCTTCTCAGCGCCCCCTTTTGGAGCGCCGTCTCCGTTCGGAATCTCCCCTCACCGGGCTGGAAGAGGATGGATCAAAGCGCGGAAATCTTCCGGAGTTTCTTCAGGGCATGGATTCTGGGCGGCTTGAGCATTTGCTGAAGAACCTGAGCTCCTGGGAGCGGGAAATAATCAGGATGCGTTATGGATTTAATCCAGAGGGTGTTATCCACACGCTGGAAGGAATTGGGCTTGCCTTTAGAATCAGCAAAGAGCGAACGCGGCAAATTCAAGATAGAGCTTTGCGGAAGATGAAGCACCGGATTGAAATTGAAAAAGAGAAAGAACCTGTTCCCCCGGCGGAGGACCCCCGCTTAAATCTCTCGATTTCGGAATTACTCGAACAGCCGCTTGTTCAAAAACATTTCAACAAAAAGACTCTCAGTCAGCTTTTAAACCGTTTGGATTGGGAAGGGATTTATACCGCGGGTGAATTGACCCAGAAGACTTCCGTGGATCTTCTCAAATTAGAAGGCTTTGGCGACTTTTTTCTGGTTGCTATCGAATTCGCACTGGGACAACAGGGTCTGGCATTGGCTGTCCCGCAACCGGTTGTGCTGTGGGCTTCAGAAGGTCCACAGTTGTCAAGAAAAGCCAGAGCGACTCTCAGGAGATTGGGCATTAAGACGGATGAAGAGCTCCAAGCTTCCTTAGCGGAGCGCCTCCCCGAACTCCCCGCAGTTGGAATCGGCACGCTCGATAGCATCAAGCAATATCTGGACGGCAAAGGTCTATTGAAAGGAGAGCCCATGCCGGAGGGTCCTACCGCAGCTGCTCCCGCCGCCGGGCTGGAGGAAAAAATCGAGCAGGGGCTTGTGCGGGTTCTCGCGCAATGGAGCCTTCCTCTGCGCAATCCCAAACGTTCTTTCATAGCCGATACAATGCAGGAGATGGAGATGGAGTCAGAAGCTGCAGGTGAAACGGAGGGCTTTGTGCTGGACGCGGATGGAAAATACACTGCTGGTGCATCAGGCGTCATATTCCATGAAGGGGCCCAATATTTTTACATTCTTTCTGCTTCTCACGTTACGAATCCGCTTCAGTTGCCGAGGGATTTTTTAAATCCCTCTGTAAAGCTCGTGCTCTCCGATGGAACGCAAATTCCGGCCGAGATTGTCGGAGATAGCCACATAACCAAACCGGATCTCAGTATTATTAAAGTTTCGAAAAAGAAAATACCCACGAATGCGATCGCTGTGATTCCCCTGGCTCCCGGTGGTCTCGTCGATGAGTTTATTGAGCAGCGGAAGACGGCGGTTCTTTTGGGATATCCCATTGGCAGGGATCGAGAGCGCTGGGAAGGCCGCGTGACGGATCGATATGAAGGTTCTCGTTTTGGCAAGAGAAGAATCGGAGAGGATGGCCTTAGGATTTTTCCGGAAGTGCCGGGTGGTTTCAGCGGAGGGCCGGTGATTTATCAGGGCCATCTTGTGGGTTTAGTTGCCGGGTATGGTACGGGAACCCCTGCAATCTCCGGCCGGACGATTCGTCAGTTTCTTCGCGAGGTAAGTGAGGGAACTCTCCCAAAGGATGAATTTGAAAATTTTGCCGATAGAACAGACAAGAAAGAACTAAAAAAGTTACTCCAAACTTCCGGGTTGGAGGAGCAGGGAGTCAGCGAAGCGATGGCGGTGCTGGACGAGGCGGCACCGCAGGGAGACGGCATTCTGGTGCTGGAAGCCGGCGTGCTGGGCCGGGCGGGATTGGAAGAGTTCGTCGGTCGCGTGGGGTCGCAGCTTGGGCGGCGGTTCGTCCTGTTCGGCAAGGAGAGCGCTGCGGCGAAAGAAGCGGCCGCCCGAAGCGGAATCCTGCTCGTGGACAGCGACGATCCAGCCGATCTGGCGTTCCGGCTGGCGGGGATGGAAGAGCGGGTCGGGCGAATCGGCTACGTCGGCAATCGGAGAACAGCCGAACTCCTGGCCCGTATTCTGCCTCCCTCCATGCCGGTTACTCCGCTGGATCCCTCCGTCACTCTCCCGGATCTGTTCCTCTTCCTCGGTTATCCCGTCTCGTTCCTCGATCAGATCAACGCCTCCGGCCTGGAGGAAGGGCTGGCCCGCTCCCGCGCTGCGTAAGTTCTTTTTGCCTCTTTTTGTGAGATAATTAATAAATGGAAGTGTTATGTAAGGGGGGGCAGAGGCGATGAATATGTTCAACCGGTTTACCGAACGTGCCCGCAAGGTGATCCTCCTGGCGAAGGAGGAGGCCAAGCGGTTTAATCACGACTACATCGGGACGGAGCATATTCTTTTGGGGCTCATTCGCGAAGGCGAAGGAGTCGCCGCCGCCGTTTTGCAGAACCTCGGTCTTTCTTCCGATCAAATCCGTCTGGAAGTGGAAAAGCTCGTCCAGCTGGGCCCCTCCACCATCGTTTCCGGCGACATCCCGTTCACCCCCAAGGCCAAGAAGGTCATCGAGCTGGCTATGGATGAAGCGCGCAACCTCGGCCACAACTACATCGGAACCGAACACCTTTTGTTGGGCTTGATCCGTGAGGGGGAAGGAATCGCCGCGCAGGTGCTGGTGAATTTGGGGCTGGATCTGGGCAAGGTACGGCAGGAAGTGATGGAGCTGTTGGGTTCCACCGCGCCCGGCGGCTACGCGGCCGGGACCGCGCCCGCACCCAAGACGAAAACGCCTGCGCTCGACGCGTTCGGGCGGGATCTCACCCAGCTGGCGCGCGAGAACAAGCTGGATCCGGTGATCGGCCGCAAGGGAGAGATCGAGCGGGTGATTCAGATCCTTTGCCGCCGCACGAAGAACAACCCGGTTCTGCTCGGCGAGGCCGGCGTGGGCAAGACCGCCATCGTCGAAGGGCTGGCCCAGCAGGTCATCAAATCGGAAGTGCCGGAGCTCCTGAAGGACAAGCGGGTGATCATCCTGGACCTGGCTCTCATGGTGGCCGGCACCAAGTACCGCGGCCAGTTCGAGGAGCGAATCAAGTCGGTCATGGACGAGATCAAGCGCTCGGAAAACATCATCATCTTCATCGACGAACTGCACACGCTGGTCGGGGCCGGCGGCGCGGAAGGGGCGATCGACGCCTCCAATATCCTGAAGCCCGCGCTGGCGCGCGGCGAGATCCAGTGCGTGGGCGCCACGACGCTGGACGAGTACCGAAAATACATCGAGAAAGACGCCGCGCTCGAGCGGCGGTTCCAGACCATCGTCGTCGAGCCGCCCAGCGTCGAAGAGACGGTGGAGATCCTGAAAGGGATCCGCGACAAGTACGAAGCCCATCACAAGGTGAAATACTCCGACGCGGCGCTGGAAGCCGCATCCCGGCTTTCCGACCGGTACATCTCCGGCCGGTTCCTGCCGGACAAGGCGATCGACCTGATCGATGAGGTCGGTTCCCGCGCGCGGCTCTCCGTGCTGACGGCTCCGCCCAATCTGAAGGAAGTCGAGGAGCGGATCGAGATCCTTCGGAAAGAGAAGGAAGCGTCGGTGAAGGGACAGGATTTTGAGAAGGCCGCCGCGCTGCGCGACCAGGAACGGGAAGCCAAGGCCGACCTCGAACGGATGAAGCGGGAATGGGCCCGCTCGAAGGCGGAGGCCCAGCCGGTCATCACGGCCGAGGACATCGCGCAGATCGTCTCCAAGTGGACCGGCATCCCGGTCTTCCGGATGGAGGAGAAGGAAACGCAGAAACTGCTCCGGATGGAGGAAGATCTTCACAAGCGGGTCGTGGGGCAGGAAGAGGCCATTCGAGCCATCGCCAACGCCATTCGCCGGTCCCGCGCGGGGCTCAAAGACCCGAAGCGGCCGATCGGATCGTTCATTTTCCTGGGGCCGACCGGCGTGGGCAAGACCCTGCTGGCCCGGGCGCTGGCGGAGTTCCTGTTCGGCGACTCGGACGCGATCATCCAGGTGGACATGTCCGAGTACATGGAGAAGTTCAACGTCTCCCGGCTGGTGGGCGCTCCGCCCGGATACGTCGGCTACGAAGAGGGGGGCCAGCTCACCGAGAAGATTCGGCGGCGCCCGTACTCCGTGGTGCTTCTGGACGAGCTGGAGAAGGCCCACCCGGACGTCTTCAACCTGCTGCTGCAGGTTCTCGAGGACGGCCGCCTGACCGACAGCTTCGGCCGGAAAATCGACTTCAAGAACACGCTGCTGATCATGACCTCCAACATCGGCGCCGAGCTTCTGCGCAAACAGGGTTCGCTCGGCTTCCGGGCGCCGAAAGAGGACGCGACGTACCAGGACATGAAGAGCCAGCTGCTGGAAGAGGTCAAGAAGGCCTTCAAGCCCGAGTTCCTGAACCGCGTGGATGACACCATTGTTTTTCACCCTCTGGTGCGCGAGGATCTGACCAAGATCGTGGAGATTGAGCTCGTGGAAGTCCAGAACCGGCTCAAGGAGCAGGGTGTTTCGATCGAGCTGAGCGCCGGCGCCAAGGAGTTCCTCATTGAAAAGGGTTTTGATCCGGTCTACGGCGCCCGGCCGCTCAAGCGCACCATCTCCCGGTACTTGGAGGACGCGATGGCGCAGGAGATTATCTCCGGGAACTTCAAGGATGGGTCCGTGGTGATGGTGGACGCCGACAAGGACCATCTGACTTTCCGCCTGGCGGACGCGCCTGCTGCGACAACCCCTCACCCCTGACGCGCGCCGCGTGAAGCGGACTTTTCTGGCCGTCCTTGGGTTTATGCTTTTGCTCTTCGGGACGGCCGTTTTGTTTGGGGCCGAGCTGGCCCGCCGCGGCCTGCAGAAAGAGTTTTCCCGCCTGCTGGGGGTTCCGATCCGCATCGAGCGGGTCATCATCCTGCCTCATCGCCTGACCCTGCGCGGCGTCACGGCTCAAGTCCCGGCGCCGGTCCTCATCGAACAGCTGGAGATCGAGGGGAACTTCCTTTCACCGCGTCCTCTGTGGCTGCTGCTGAACCGGCGGCCGGCCCTGCCGCCCGGCACGATGACGCTGACGGGGCTGAATCTTTCCCTGGCCGGGGTTCCCGTGCGGAGCACCGGCCGGGTTTTTCTGACTTCGGTGCCCAACTCCTACGCGCTGATTGAGGGCCGACTTTCCATCGAGCATCCTTTCCTGCGCGGGGAGCTGGAGATTGCCGGCCGCCTGCTCGAGCCGGTCGTGCTCGGCTGGGTGGAAGGAGTTCGCATTCAGCGGCATCATTTTGTGGGACAATGGAGAATCCGCCGGGATTCCATGGAGCTGATTCAGATGGAAATTCAGGGCGGCTGGAAGGCCAACGGGCGGCTGGTTTTTTCGAAAGAGGGCCAGTTGAACCTGGACGGTCCGGAAACGAAAATCAAGCTCCGGCTGGTTCCTTCCGGGCCCCGGGCGGCGCGGGCGACGCTGTGGATGTACCGGGAAGGGCTGATCCCCAAGGAGATCTCCGCCGAATGGGAAATGAAGCGGTCGAGGGTGCGGTTCGCGGCGGCCTTGTCGGACGGCACGGCCGAGCTCGACGGCTGGCTGGATTTGCGGCCTCCTTATCCGCTGGAAGCGACGCTGAAGATCCGGCAGATGCAGTTGGCCGAGTTGGCGGAGTGGATCCAGCCGGCCCTGGACCTGTCGCAGATCAGCGGGCGCGCGGAAGCGGAGATCCATCTCTTGGGCCCGCTGCGGGAACCGGTCCTGCGCGGCGAAATGTCGGCCCGGCAGGTGCAGTTCAATGAGATGCAGATCGACTTGATAACGGCGCAGTTTGAAGGACAGGGCTCGCGCCTGCGGGTGGACGGCACGGTTATCCCGCAGCCGAATTCGCTTTTGCTGTTGGAGGGCGGCGTCGATCTGCGGCGGATCGGCCAGCCGGATTTCTTCAGCGGGGTCCGGTTAAGCTCGACGGACCAGGATGTGCAGGTGGCCGGCTGGCAGATGCGAATGACGCCGGGCTCCTCCGGCATCTGGATCCAGCGGCCGCTTCCCGGAAGCGAAACCGGCGTGAAGCTGGGGCTCAACTACGACACGGATACGACCGTTCCGCAGGAGCCGGTGTATCGGCAGGGCGTGGAGGTACAGTATCCGATCGGTTCCGAGGAATCGGTGCGTGTCCGGATGGAAAAAGACGAACAGTTTCTCGGGGTGGAGCACCGGAAAAAATTCTGATGGCACAGCCGCCGGAATGGGTGAACCAGAAGGTTCTTGAACCGCTCGGGGAGGCCTCGCTGGCCTTCTTCAGCTACATCGGCGGCGCGGTGGTCCTTTTTTGGAGAGCGCTGTTGGGGGTGGGCGCTTTTCCGTGGGGCCGGTGGATGGCGCGCATGGCGCTGCCCTGGCGCTGGAAGGAGCTGGCCGAGGACCGCCGCTGGCGGCTGATGTCCGACCAGATGGAAAAAGTGGGCGTGGCCAGTTTTCCGCTGGTCTTCCTCACGGGCCTGTTCACGGGGATGGTTCTGGCGCTGCAGAGCGCCTATCAGCTTCAAAAGCTTTCCGCGGAAACGTACATCGGCGCCCTGGTATCCCTTTCCATGACGCGGGAACTGGGGCCGGTGCTGACCGCGCTGGTGATCGCGGGCCGGGTCGGAGCGGCGATCACGGCGGAGCTGGCCACCATGCGCGTGACCGAGCAGGTCGACGCGCTGGAGACATTGGCCACCGACCCGGTGAAATACCTCGCGGTGCCGCGGCTGGTGGCGCTGGTGGTGATGCTGCCGGTCCTGACGCTCTACGCCGACTGCATCGGCATTCTCGGCGGCTACATGGTGGGCGTCTACAAGCTGGGGATCGGTTCCAGCCAGTACATGAACATGACGTGGGACGCGCTGCGCATCAAGGATGTGGTGACGGGGTTGTTCAAGTCGGGCGTCTTCGCCCTGATCATCGCGACGGTCGCCTGCCACGAGGGTTTTGAGACCAGCGGCGGCGCCGAGGGGGTGGGCCGCTCGACGACGCTGTCGGTGGTGATCTCGTTCATCCTGATCATCACAGCCGATTGTCTGTTCACGGCATTATTCTATTTCGTGTTTCCGTAAGGGGGCCGGGTGACGATCGAGATCATCAACCTGGTCAAGCGGTTCGGCCAGCACACGGTTCTTAACGGCGTGAACCTGACCCTTCGCTCCGGCGAAACGATGGTGATCATCGGCCGGTCCGGATGCGGGAAGTCGGTGCTGTTGAAGCACATCATCGGACTGGTCCAGCCGGACGAGGGGCAGGTGCTGATCGACGGCCAGGAGATCTCCCGGATAACGGGGGACGAACTGGCGAAGCTGCGGCTTCGGCTGGCGATGCTGTTCCAGGGTGCGGCGCTGTTCGATTCGCTGACCGTGGGCGGGAATGTGGCGTTCCCTCTGGAGGAGCACACCGATAAAACGGTGCCGGAGATCGAGGCCCGGGTCAAGGAGTGCCTGAGCATGGTGGGGCTGGCGGGCATCGAGCATTTGAAGCCGGCGGAGCTCTCCGGCGGGATGCGCAAGCGGGTGGGCTTAGCCCGCGCGATCGCGCTCCAGCCGCGCGTGATCCTGTACGACGAACCGACCACCGGCGTCGACCCGATCATGGCGGACGTGATCAACCACTTGATCATCGGGCTTCATGACCGGCTGAAAGTGACCGGCGTGGTGGTGACGCACGACATGGTCAGCGCTTACAAGGTGGGCGACCGGATCGCGATGCTGCACGAGGGGCGGATCGCCCAGGTGGGTACGGTGGCGGAGATCCAGTCCACGAACAATCCGGTGGTCAGGCAGTTCATTCTGGGACAGGCGGACAACGGGGGAGGTTAAAAACAACAGCATGTCTGCGGCAACCCGGGAGGTTAAGGTAGGGCTTTTCGTGTTCATCGCGTTTGTTCTTCTGGCGGTGATGGTCTTTTCAATCAGTGATTTTTATACGACGCAGGCGCAGTACACGTATCCGCTCCGGATCCGGTTTGAGTTCGTCAACGGCGTCGATGCCGGTTCTCCCGTCCGGCTGTCGGGCGTCAAGGTGGGCGAGGTCCGGTCCATCCGGGTCTACCGCGATGAAGCCAGCCAGCGGACGCTGGTGGAGGTGGGGGTGCGCATCTCCCGGGACGCGGTGCTGGAGGAGGATTCGATCGCTTACATCAATACGCTGGGATTCCTCGGGGAAAAATACATTGAGATCATCCCCGGGACGCCCGGCACGCGCATCCTCACCGCCGATGAGATCCTGATCGGCAAGGACTCCGTGGCCATGGAAAAGCTGGTGGAGTCCAGCTATAAGGCGATCCAGCAGATGGAAAAGGCCGTCACCTCGCTGAACACGATCCTCAGTGATGAGACCAACCGGGAGTCCCTGAAGGAAACGCTGGTCAACTCCAAGGAAGCCAGCGCCCGGCTGAATCAGCTGTTGGCCCAGAGCAACGAGGTGATGGGCCGGATCAACCGCGGCGAGGGAACCGTGGGGCGGCTGCTGACCGAAGACGATTTATATCAAGATCTGAAGGAATTATCGGCCGACATAAAAGCTCATCCCTGGAAGCTTCTTTATCGTCCTAAGGAAAAGAAAAAATGAGGGGAGGGTTCATTCATGACACTCTGGTTCATTCGTTTATTCTTCGTGGTGCTGTGCACGGCGGTGGGATATCAGATCGGCCTTCCGATGAGCTGGCTGGGATCGTCGTCCGGGTGGATAGGCGCGGCGACCGGCGGCGGGATGGCGCTGTTCTTGATCGGCCTGGAATTTACGCTCAAGAAGGTTTCGACGCGCGGCTTGTCGGCGGCCGTCTTCGGCCTGCTGTTCGGGCTGATCATGGCGCGCTTGATCATCACGACGCTCGATCTGGTAGCGGCCGGGCCCGATGTGGGCAACCCGATCCGCTCCGTCATCGTGGCGGTCTTCTGCTACTTCGGCATGGCGATCGCGCTGCGGGGGCGCGATGATTTCAACATCATCATCCCGTACGTCAAGCTCTCCCGGCAGGATCAGCGCGAAGAACTGATCATCCTCGATACCAGTGTCGTCATCGACGGCCGGATCTCCGACATCTGCGTCACCCGGTTTATCGAAGGCAAGCTGATTGTTCCGCGATTCGTTCTGAAAGAGCTCCAGCAGATTGCCGACAGCCAGGACCCCATCAAGCGCAACCGGGGCCGGCGGGGGCTGGACGTGCTGGCCCACATCCAGAAGATCACGCACATCGATGTCCGGATTACCGAGGAGGACTTCACCGACGTCAAGGAAGTGGACGCGAAGCTGGTGAAGCTGGCCAAGCTGATGGGCGGCAAGATCCTGACCAACGATTTCAACCTCAACAAGATCGCCGAGCTGCAGGGCGTCCAAGTGCTCAACATCAACGAGCTGGCCAATGCCTTGAAGCCGGTCGTTCTGCCGGGCGAGGTGATGGAAGCCCGCGTGATCAAAGAGGGTAAGGAATACAACCAGGGCGTGGCGTACCTGGATGACGGCACGATGGTGGTCGTCGAGCAGGGCCGCGGGTTGATCGGCCAGACGGTGCGGGTGATGGTGACCAGCGTGCTGCAGACGGCGGCGGGCCGGATGGTCTTCGCCAAGCCGGAGGCGGAAGAGCACCGGCCGGCTTGGAGACAGCAGGCCCGGTAGGCGGGGTGAAGAACGCGGTCGCCGTGATCGTCGCCGGCGGAACGGGCAGCCGGCTCAAGAGCCGCATTCACAAGCCGTTTGTCGTGCTGGCCGGCCGGCCGATGCTGGCTTGGACGCTCGCCGCGTTCGAGAAGACCGCGGGAATCGGCGGCATCGTGCTGGTGGCTCACGGAAGCGACCAGGCCCGAGCTCGTTCGCTCGTTCGCCGTTTCAAGTTCCGGAAAGTGCTCGCGGTGGTCGCGGGCGGAGCGACCCGGATGGAATCGGTCTCTTTCGGCCTGCGGGCGGTTCCGCCTTGGGGCCGGTGGGTTGCCGTGCATGACGCGGCCCGTCCCATGGTGACGGCCCGGCTCATCGATGCCGCTCTGCGCGAGGCGCGGCGCAGCAAGGCGGTGATCACGGCGGTCCCCGTCATCCCGACGGTCAAAGAGGCGCGGGACGGGCATGTGACCCGTACTCTGGACCGCAGCCGGCTTTGGGCCGTCCAAACCCCTCAGGTGTTCGAGCGGAAATTGCTGGAACGGGCGCACGCGAAAGGCCGGGCCCAGCGGGTCGCGGCGACCGATGACGCGGCGCTGGTGGAGCGGCTGGGAGTGAAAGTCCGGATCGTGCCCGGATTGGAACGGAATATCAAAGTCACCACGCCGGACGATCGGGTCGTGGCGGAGGCCTTCTTGCGATGCGGGTAGGGTTGGGGTTCGACATTCATCGATTGGTGGACAGCCGCTCGCTGCTGCTGGGCGGCGTGAAGATCCCCCATTCCAAAGGACTGCTCGGCCATTCCGACGGGGACGTGCTGCTGCACGCGCTCTGCGACGCGCTGCTGGGCGCGGTGGGCGCCGGGGACATCGGCACTTACTTTCCGGACACCGACCCCCAATGGAAAGGGGCCGCGAGCGCGAAGTTCGTCGAAAAAGCGCTGGAGCTGGTGTCGCGGCGCGACCTGCGCGTGGCCAACGTGGACGCGGTCATCCTGACCGAGGAGCCGAAACTGAGCCCGCACCGGACCGCGATCCAGCGGTCGGTGGCGCAGATCCTGCGGATTCGGGACGACCGCGTAAACGTGAAGGCAAAGACCATGGAAAAACTGGGCTCGATCGGGGCGGGCGAGGCGATGGCCGCCACCGTGGTGGTGCTGTTGGAGGAGTCATGATCCCGGTTGTTTTGCTGATTGTCCTGCCGGCCTGGGTTTTGTTCGTGCGATGGGCGATGCGGGGCGAGATCCGCGCCGCGCTGGAACGGGACCCGGCGGCCCGCTCGGCCTGGGAGATCCTCTTCCTGTACCCGAGCGTGCAGGCGATCGCCGCGCACCGGATCGCCCATTTCTTTTACGGACACGGCTGGTATTTCGTCGCCCGGTTCATCTCGCAGACGGCGCGGGGGCTGACCGGCATCGAGATCCACCCGGGGGCTAGAATTGGCCAGGGGCTCTTCATCGACCACGGCATGGGCGTGGTGATCGGCGAGACCGCGGAGATCGGCGACAACGTCACGATCTACCAGGGGGTGACGCTGGGCGGCACCGGCAAGGAAAAAGGGAAACGGCATCCGACGCTCGGCAACAACGTCGTTGTCGGGTCGGGCGCCAAGGTGCTGGGTTCTTTCACGGTGGGCGACAACGTCCAGATCGGCTCCAATGCCGTGGTGGTCCGGGAAGTGCCGTCGAACTCCGTGGTGGTCGGCGTGCCGGGCCGCATCGTGCGCCAGCACGGCCGGGAAGTGCCGAGCTTGAAACTGGACCAGGTCCATCTGCCCGACCCGATCGCCCAGGCGCTCGAAAAGCTCCAGAAAGAAATCGATCTTCACGAAAAGCAGCTCCGCGAACAGCGGGAAAAAGGTAGGAGTTAGGTCCCGGCTCCTGACTAACATGGGTATCCGACTGACCAACACCCTGACCGGCAAGAAGGAAGAATTCCATCCTATGCATCCGCCGGAGGTCTCCCTGTACGCCTGCGGCATCACCGTCTACGGAGAAACGCACGTCGGCCACGCGCGGGGCGCGGTGGTGTTCGATGTACTGCGGCGGCTCCTGGAATCGCGGGGACTCCGGATGACGCACGTGCGCAACATCACCGACGTCGATGACAAGCTCATCGAGCGGGCCCGCCAGGAACCCGGGCCGGGCGATCTGAAGGCGAAGGTCGGGGAGGTGGCGCGCCGCTACACAGAGCAGTTCCAGGCCGATTTCGACGCGCTGGGGCTTCTCAAGCCCACGCGAGAGCCCAAGGCCACCGAGTTCATTCCGAAGATGACGGAGTTCATCGAGCGATTGGTCCGCCGCGGCATGGCCTATGAAACGGCCGACGGCGTTTATTTTTCCGTCCGAAAAGATCCCGAGTACGGCCGGCTGTCCCACCAGAAGCCGGACCAGATGATAAAAAATCACCGGGCCGAAACCGGCCAGGGCAAGAAGGACGCGCTGGATTTCGCGCTTTGGAAAAAGGCCAAGCCCGACGAGCCGAGCTGGCCAAGCCCCTGGGGCGAAGGCCGGCCGGGTTGGCACATCGAGTGTTCCACCATGTCGACGGACATTCTCGGAGACACATTCGACATCCACGGCGGCGGGCAGGACCTGATCTTCCCGCATCACGAGAATGAGCTGGCCCAGGCGCTGGGCGCGGGCAAACCGTTCGCGCGGGTCTGGCTTCACAACGGCCTGCTCACGATCAACGGCCAGAAGATGGCCAAGTCGCTCGGAAATTTCGTGACGGTGGCCGATGTGCTGGCGAAAGTTCCGGCCGATGTTCTGCGGCTTTTTTATCTGAGCGCCCATTACCGGTCGCCGATCGATTTTACCTGGGAGCGGATGGAAGAGGCCAAGCACGCCTACGAGCGGCTCGCGACGTTCCTCGCGCACTGCGAGGCGGCTTCCGACGGCACGGCTTCGGGCAATCCGCCCGATCTGGACCGGCGGTTTTTTGAAGATTTAGAGGACGACCTGAACACGCCGAAGGCGCTGGCTGTGCTGTTCGAGGCGGTGCCGCATCCCGGCCGACAAATGGGCGAAACCGTCCGCCGGCTGGGGCGGGTCTTGGGATTGTTTTCATCCGGCGGGGCGGTCGATTCGGGTGCGGAGAAGCTCGCGAAAGAACGGGACGCGGCGCGGGCCAGGAAAGACTTCACGACATCGGATCGCATTCGTCAGCAGCTTGTCGAAATGGGTTACGTTGTCGAGGACACGGCAGGAGGTACGGTGATCCGGAAAAAATTATGAAACGGGGCCTGTTCATCACGCTCGAGGGCCCCGATGGGGCGGGCAAGTCCACGCAGGCCAAACTGCTGGCCATCTGGCTGCGCAAGCAGGGCCGCCGCGTTCTCGCCGCCCGGGAGCCGGGCGGGACGGCGATCGGCATGAAGCTGCGGCGCATCCTGCTCGACTCCAAGCCCGGTTCGCTTGATCCGGTTGCTGAGCTTTTGCTGTATGAAGCCAGCCGCGCGATCCTGGTGCGGGATGTGATCCGGCCGGCTCTGAAAGCCGGAAAGGTTGTTCTGTTGGACCGGTTTCAGGATTCGACCTGGGTTTATCAGGGCTGGGCCGGCGGCGTCAATTTGAAGCTGATCGAACAGATGGGGGAGGCCGCGACCGGCGGGCTGAAACCGGACCTGACCCTGATGCTGGATGTGCCGGCCCGGACGGGTTTGAACCGGGTGAAGCGGCCCAACCGGATGGAGGCCAAGCCGGTTTCTTTCCACGACCGGGTCCGAGGCGGTTACCGGATTCTTGTCCAGAGGGATTGGCGCCGGATCCAGCTGATCCAGGCCGACCGGCCGATTCGGGAAGTCCAGCAGGCGATCCAGAAGGTCGTGGCCCGTGTCCTTTAAGCAGACGGTCGGGCATGAGGCGGCGATCCGGCTTTTCAAGGGGCAGATCGCGCAGGACCGGGTGGCGCACACGTACTTGCTGACCGGACCGGAAGGGATCGGCAAGGCCGTGCTGGCGCTGGAGTTCGCCAAGGCCCTCCAATGCCTCAAGCCGGTGAATGGGGAGGCCTGCGATTTGTGCGAGCCCTGCCTGAAGATCGCGGCCGGCGCTTATCCCGATGTGATGAAGGCGGGAACCGATTCGGAGTCCGGGCAAATCAAGATCGACCAGGTCCGGGCGCTCGAAGGATTTATGGCGCTGACGCCGTACGAGGGCCGCTGGAAAGTGGGGATCCTCGACGGGGCCGACCAGCTTACCGAGGAGGCGACGCATGCCTGCCTGAAAATTCTGGAAGAGCCGCCCGATCATTCTGTTTTCATGCTGATCGCTTCCGTTCCGTACCGCCTGCCGGCCACGCTGGTCTCCCGCTGCCACCGGGTCCGCTGCGCGCCGCAGGGCATCGAGCGGGTGATCGCGCATCTGCGGGAAAAATTGGAAGTGGAAGCGACCGTCGCGCGGATGGCGGCCATCTCATCCGGCGGCCGCCTGGGTTTGGCCATTCAGATTTGCCGAACCGGCCGCCTGGACCGAAAGAACGCTTTCCTGGATCTTCTTCTCCAGGCCGCCCGGCGTGGAGACCTGGAGCTGCCGGCGGCCAAGCTCTCCCGTCAGGAAGTCGCCGAAGGACTGGAATGGGTTGCCGGCTGGTGGCGGGACCTGCTGGTTCTGAACCTGAACGGAGAGGCCGATTGGGTGATTCATCAGGACCGGTTGGAGGAGCTGAAAAAGAGCGCCGGGTCGTTCACGCCGGAACGCCTGCTGGGCCGGTTGGAACGGATTTACGGCGTGCAGGAGGCGGTGCAGAAGAACGCCTCCCTGAAGAACGCGCTGGCTTTGCTGTTGTGCGACAATGGCTGACCTCTTTTACCTGACCACGCCGCTGTACTACGTCAACGCCAGGCCGCATCTGGGGCACGCTTACACCACGGTGGTGGCCGACTGTCTGGCCCGGGCGCGCCGCCAGCGGGGGGACGAGGTCTTCCTATTAACCGGCACCGACGAGCACGGCGAGAAGATCGCGCAGGCGGCGCAGGCGCAGGGGCTTTCTCCCAAAGAGTTTGCCGATAAAACCTCCGAAACATTTCGCTCCCTCTGGAATCTGCTCGGCATTTCTTATAACCATTTCATCCGGACGACCGATCCGGAACATGTCCGGGGAGTCCAGCAGTTCCTGGAGGCCTTGAAAGGGGTGCTCAAGCCGGGCACTTACACCTTTTGGTACTGCGTGCCCTGCGAGACCAGCTGGACCGCCGGGGATTTCGCCGATCCGGTGAAGAAGGCCTGCCCGACCTGCCAGCGGCCGGTGGAGCAGGTGACCGAGGATGATTATTTCCTGAACCTGGAACAGCACCGGGCCTGGCTGAAAGCGCACATCCATGCTCATCCGGAATTCATTCAGCCGGTGACGCGGCGCAACGAGGTGCTGGCCATGCTGGAGAAAGAACTGCCGCCGCTGTGCGTGACCCGGCCGAAGGAGCGAGTGACGTGGGGCATTGAAGTGCCGTTTTCGCCGGCCCACGTGACCTACGTCTGGTTCGACGCCCTGCTCAACTACATCACAGCGCTGGGCTGGCCCGACGGAGAGAACTATAAAAAATACTGGCAAGGGGCCGGCGCGGTCCATCTGGTCGGCAAGGACATCATTCGCCACCACGGGCTCTACTGGCCGATCATCCTGCACGCGCTGGATCTGCCGCCGCCCAAGACCGTCTTCGCACACGGCTGGTGGCTGATCAAGGGCGAGAAGATGTCCAAATCGAAAGGGAACATCGTGGAGCCGGCCGCGGTCGTGGAAGCGTACGGGCTGGACGCGTTCCGCTATTTCCTGCTGAGGGATGTTCCGCTGGGCGATGACGGCGTTTTCTCGGAGGAATCGCTGATCAAACGGATCAACGCGGATCTGGCCAACGATCTGGGCAACCTGGTTTTCCGGACGCTGACGATGATCGAAAAACACACCGCCGGAAAGATCCCGCCGGGCAAACCCAGCGCCGAATCGGCCGCTAAAATCGCAGCGGCGGAGCAGGGGATCCGGGACCATCTGGACCACATGGCGCCGGCTGAAGCGTTGAAATCGTTATGGGAGCTGATCACCTGGTCCAACCGGAGGGTGGAGGAGAAGGCCCCCTGGACGCTGGCCAAAGAGAACCGCCGGCCGGAACTGGAGCAATTCCTCTGCGAATTGGCCGACACGGTGAGGGCGATCGCGCTTCTGGCGTGGCCGTTCATGCCCACGGCCTCCGAGTCGGTCTGGAAACAGCTGGGTTTCACGCGGGAGATGGCTTCGCTGAGGTTTCCCGGCGCGCTGACGGATTCGATCCCGGCCGGGCAGGCGATTCAGAAGGGTTCGCCGCTCTTTCCGCGGATTCAGTAAACCGGTTTTTTAATGACCGGGGCCGAAGCGGGCGGTGTGATGGATCTTCGCGTGGGGATGATGCTCTTCAGCCAATGGGACAAGCTTGCCCGAGCGGATGGCCCGCAGGCACGCGTCCACCACCTTCGGGTCGAAATGCGAGCCGGCGCAGCGGGCCAGCTCCTGAGACGCCTTCTCAATGGTGACGCTCTGCCGGTACGGGCGCTGGGAAATCATCGCGTCAAGCGCGTCGGCCACCGCGATGATCCGCGCTTCCAGACGGATCCGTTCCGCCTTTAAACCCTGCGGGTAGCCGGTCCCGTCCCACCGTTCGTGTTCCTGGTGGACCATCTCCGTGATGTCCCTCATGGAGGTGATCGGCTGAAGGATCCGGGCCCCCCAGGTCGGGTGGGTCTTGACGATTTCGAATTCCTCTTTGGTCAGCGGCCCGGCTTTCATCAGGATGGAGTCCGGGACGGCGATTTTCCCCAGGTCGTGCAGTTCGCAGCCGTAGACGAGACGGCGGATCTTCTCAAGAGAGAAGCCCAGCTCCTCGGCGATTGCTTTGGCATAGGTCGCGACATTGTGGGAATGGCCGTAAAGATAGGTGTCCTTCGCGGACATCGCTTCCAGCAGGGAGGTAACGGTCTCCAGGTAGGATTGCTCCAGCTGGCCGTGGCTCAGTTCCAGATCGCGGGTGCGGTCGGAAGCCCGTTCCTCCAGCCGGCGGTTCCATTCGAGCACCTGCATCTTCAACTGCTCGAGATGGCCCTGCTTCTCGCGCAGCCGGCGAAAAAGGGAGGCGTTGAGCAGCAGCGCTGCGATGCATCCGGCGGCGGTCAGGCCCGCCGCGAGCCAAAGGAATGGAAACGTCATAAGCTGTTTTCCTGTCGATAGTATACTAGAACCGTGCCCATTTATCTCGATTACAACGCCACCAGCCCTCTTCATCCGGAAGTCCGAGAGAAGATCCAGGCCTGTCTTTCCGAGACGTTCGGCAACCCCTCCAGTCTGCATGCCGAGGGGCGCCGGGCCCGCTCCGCCGTCGAGGCGGCCCGGACCGTGATCCTGAAGGCGCTGGGAGACCCGAAAGGGAAACTGGTCTTCACGTCCGGCGGGACCGAGTCCGGCAACCTGGCCCTGAAAGGAGTGGCCGGCGCTCTGCGTTCGAAAGGCCGCCACCTCGTGGTCTCTTCCATCGAGCATAACGCCGTTCTTCGGCCGGCCCGCGCGCTGGAGGAGGACGGATGGGAGCTCACGGTGGTTCCCGTCGACGGCTTGGGATCCGTGGACCCGGCGCAGGTGGCCCGGGCGATCCGGCCCGACACGGTGCTGGTGTCGGTGATGCAGGCCAACAACGAGACTGGCGGGATCCAGCCGGTTGAGGAAATCGGCCGGTTGGCGCGGGAAAAGGGAATTTTGTTCCATACCGACGCGGTCCAGTCGTTCGGCAAGATTCCGTTCGACGTCGCCCGGATGCCGGTGGACCTGGTTTCGATCTCCGCCCACAAGCTGGGAGGGCTCAAGGGGGCCGGCGCGCTGTATTTCCGGGAGGGGATCAAGATCCAGCCGATGATTCACGGCGGTCCGCAGGAAAAAGGGGCCCGGTCCGGCACCGAGAACGTGATCGGCATCGTTGGGTTCGGCGCGGCCGTGGAAGCGACCTGGAAAGAAAAGGAAGAGGGAGGACTGGAGCGCATCGGAAAATTAAGAGACCGGTTGGAAAACGGATTGAAGGAGCGGGTGAAAAACATGGAGGTCAACGGCGGCGGCGCCGCGCGTGTTCCGGGAACCGCGAATTTGAGTTTCCCCGGCTGTGACAGGGACTCTTTGCTGATGGCGCTCGACCGGGCCGGCATCCAGGTTTCCGCGGGGTCGGCCTGCGTCTCCGGTTCCACGCAGCCGTCCCACGTGCTGGTCGCGATGGGCCTGCCGCCGGAGCGGATCCGCGGATCGATCCGGTTTTCGGTGGGGTGGGGCACCACTGAGGCCGAGATCGATCGGGTGTTGGAGATCGTCCCGCCGGTGATCGAGCGGGTGCGGGCCGCTCATGATTGACACGCATTGTCACCTTCACCGGGCCGAGTTCGACGCGGACCGGGACGCGGTCCTGGCGCGGGCCCGGGCGGCCGGGCTGACGGCGCTGCTGGACCCGGCCACCGACGCGGCTTCCAACCGGCGGACGGTTGAGCTGGCCGAGCAGCACCCGGACGTTTACGCCGCGGTCGGAATCCATCCGCATGACGCCGCCGAGTTGACCGACGAGGTGCTGCGGGAACTCGCTTCGCTGGGCACGCGGAAAAAAGTGGCTGCCATCGGCGAGATCGGGCTGGATTACTTCCGCGAGCTGTCGCCCCGACCGCTCCAGCGGGAAGCGTTCGCTAAGCTGCTGCGTCTGGCGCACGAGCTGGGCAAACCGGTGATCCTCCACTGCCGGGACGCGTTCCCGGACCTGTTCGCCATCCTGCGTGAGACGCTGAAGCCCCCGATCCGCGGGCTGGTCCATTGTTTTACAGGAAACCTCGACGAGGCCCGGGAGGCGCTCGACCTGGGGCTGACCCTTTCTTTCGCCGGCAACCTCACGTTCAATAAGGCCGATCCGCTGCGCGCGGTGGCCCGCGAGGTCCCGTTCGACCGCGTGGTGCTGGAAACCGACGCGCCGTTTCTGGCCCCGCAGTCGCTGCGCGGCAAGCGCAATGAGCCGGCCTATTTGAAGGAATTGATGGAGTTGTGGGCGAAACTCAAGGACCTGACCGTCGAGGACGTGGACCGCGTCACCACCGTGAACGCCCACCACCTGTTCGGCATCGGGCCCGCGCCCCGGCGCGGCCGCATCACCTATCCGATCCGGGACGCCCTGTACGTGAACCTGACCAACGCCTGCACCGACCGGTGCGTTTTCTGCGCGCTCAGCGACGACCAGTTCTGGAAGGGAGAGGGAACGTCCCCGTTCGTCAAAGGGCATCACCTGCGGATGTCGCGCGATCCGTCCGTGGAAGAGGTCCTGGCGGACGCGGGGGATCCTTCCCGGTACCGGGAGATCGTCTTTTGCGGCTATGGAGAGCCGGTCATCCGGCTGGATGAGCTGAAGGAGTCGGCCCGGCGGCTCCGGGAGAAAGGGGCGCGGTGGATCCGCCTCAACACCAACGGCCACGGCAACCTGATCCACAAACGCCCGGTGGCGCGGGAGCTCAAGGGACTGATCGACGAGATCTCCGTCAGCTTGAACACGCCCAATGCCCAGCAGTACCTGGAGATCTGCCGGCCCGCGTTCGGCCTCGAGACGTACGATTCGATCAAGCAGTTCATCCGGGAATGCCGCGATGAGGGGCTGAAGGTGGTGGCGACCGCGGTGGCCATGCCGGGCGTGGATGTGGAGGCCTGCCGGCGCATCGCCGAGCAGGAGCTGAAAGTGGCTTACCGCGTCCGCACGTACGACGACGTCGGCTGAATGCGATGATCCGTCCAGCCCGCCTCGAAATCGCGTTGGCGCTTGCCCTGCTCGTGACCTCGGCAGTGACGTTCAGTATTATTCATCGTTCGGGAAGTTCCCGCGCGCACGAACCTCCGGTCCGGGAAAAAATTCACACCGCGATCTCGCTCGAACGCGCGGAGCTGGAGCAGAAGATCAACGCGAACCCTTCGCTGGTCTGGAGATTCCGGGTCGCCTCGGTGGGCGGTTTTCTGCTGATGTTCGGCGTGCTGTTTAGCGTGCTGCGCCTGCTGGCCTGCGTGTTCACGCGCCGGCCGCTTTACCAACCCCTGGGGTCTCCGCCGGAGCCGGCCTGGCAGGGCCGGCAGCTCTTCCGGCTCGTCCTGTGGCTCGTTCTGTTGAGCCAGTGGATCCTGCTGGCGGAGTGGGCGCTGGTCCGATGGTTTCATCCGGCGTGGCTGGACCGCCACGTGGTCGCGATCGGCAACACGTTCCTGATTGATGGAGTCGTGCTGATCCTCGGCGGGAAATGGCTGATTCGCTCCCGGATCCGTTCCGCCCAGCCGCGCCCCTCTTTTCCGGCCGCGGTAAAGTTCGCGGCGGTTTCTTACCTGACGGTCCTGCCGCTGCTGGTCGGCGTGGTCATCGTCGTCACGAAAGTTGTCAGCGCGATGGGTTTCGAGCCGGAGCCGCAGCCGGTTTTCAGCATTTTTCTGTTCGAGCCCCGGAGGGTGGTGATGATCTGCCTGCTCCTGCTGGCCGCGCTGGCGGGTCCGGTGGCCGAAGAAATTTTCTTCCGCGGTTTGTTGTACGGCTGGCTGCGCCGGCGGATCGGAATCGGCCGCGCGCTGTTGTTGACGGCATTTTTGTTCGCCTGCCTGCATACCGACGCGGTTTCCTTCGCGCCGATTTTCGCGCTCGGCCTGCTGTTCGGCTGGGTTTATGAAAAGACCGGCTCGCTGGCTGCGCCGGCGGCGATCCATGTGCTTCATAATGCCGGAATGCTGTACGCGGCTTTTCTCATCCGCACGCTGGCTGCGCTCTCCTGACGCATGAAGATCTCGGCTCTCGGTGAAGATGAATTGATCCGGCGCTTGTCTCGCGGCATCCGCGTCGATTCCTCGGTCCGGCGCGGCATCGGCGATGATTGCGCGGTGCTGGAAGGCCCGGCCGGGAAATGGGCGCTGTTCGCGTCCGACATGCTGGTGGAGGGAGTCCATTTCAAGACCGGCGCGCGGGCCGAAGCGGTCGGCTGGAAGGCGCTGGCCGTGAACGTCAGCGATGTCGCGGCGATGGGCGGCCTGCCGCGCCACGCGGTGGTCTCGCTCGGTTTGCCGCCGTCGACGCCGGTCCGGTGGGTGGAAGGGCTGTACCGGGGGCTGAACCGCTGTGCCCGGACGTTCGGCGTGAACCTGGTCGGCGGCGACACCAGCCGCGCGCCGAAACGGGTCATCGATGTCGCGATCCTGGGCGAGGTGGAAAAGTCCAAAGTGGTTTATCGCTCCGGCGCCCGGCCCGGCGATTGGATTCTGGTGACGGGCCGCCTCGGCGGCTCTTTGAAATCGGGCCGGCATCTGACGTTCATGCCCCGTTTGCGGGAGGCCCGGGCCATTCTTTCCCGCGCGCGGCCCACCGCGATGATGGATCTTTCCGATGGGCTGTGGGTGGACTTACCGCGGTTGTGCAGGGCCGGCGGCGTGCGGGCGGTGGTCCGAGCCGATCGCGTCCCGCGCCGGTCCGGATGTTCCTTGAAACAGGCACTCACCGACGGAGAGGATTTCGAGTTGTTAATGGCGATGGAAGAGAAACAGGCGCGCCGTCTTCTTCGGTGGGCCGAGCGCGGTTTTCCGTGCGGGCTCACCGAGATCGGCCGCGTCGCTGCGCGCAAGGCCGGCCCGGCGGTGACGCTGATTGGCGCCGACGGCCGCCCGCTGCGGTCCGCGTTGACCGGGTTCTCCCACTTTTAATGCCGAAAGTTTCCCGCTCTCCGGAAGACACGCACGCGATCGGCGCCAAGTTGGCCCGGCAATTCAAACCGGGCGACGTGGTGGCGCTCGTGGGCGACATCGGGGCCGGGAAGACGACGCTGGTCCGGGGAATCGCCGAAGGATTGCGCATCCCGGTTTCTGCGGTGGCCAGCCCGTCGTTCGTGCTGATCCGCGAATATCACGGCGGCCGCCTTCCCGTTTATCACGCCGATCTCTTCCGGCTCGACGGCATGCCGGCCGCGGCCAGCGTAGGACTGGAGGAATTTTATGAGGCCGGCGGCGTCGTGCTGATCGAATGGGCGAACAAGATCCCCGGCGTTCTGCCGGAGGAATACCTGGAGATCCGGTTCGAGACGATCGATCCGCAGAGCCGCCGTTTCACCGCGCAGCCGCACGGCAAGCGCTACGAGGGGCGGCCATGGCTGGCGTGAAATTGCTGGCAGTTGAAACCTCCTCTCCGATTTTTTCGGTGGCCGTCTGCGACGGCCCGGAGATCCTCACCTTCCGGCTGGTGGACGGGCAGGGGCCGGCTTCTTCAATGCTGACCGACCTGATCGAGGGGGGGCTCCAGAAGGCCGGCCTAAAAATGGAAGAGCTGGACGGTTTCGCGATTTCCATCGGGCCGGGCTCTTTCACGGGCTTGCGCATCGGCGTCATGACGGTGAAGGCGCTTGCCTGGGCGCTGAAGAAGCCGGTCCTTCCGGTCTCCTCGCTCGAGGTGATCGCCCACAACGCGGCCGACGGTTCGAAAGATGTTTGGGTTCTGCTCGACGCCTGCAAGGGGAACGTTTATTCGGCGGTTTTTTCTCCGGCCGGCGGCGGCGCTCTGCGCCGGACCGGACCGGACGAGCTGCTTTCTCCGGATGAGGCGTTGAAAAAGGTCCAAGGGCCGGTGCGGGTCATCGGCGCCGGCATCAAAAAATACGGGCACAAGCTGGCAGAACTGGGCGCCGGCTGGGCCGAGACGGTCCCGCCCGAGCAATGGATCCCGCGCGCCGACGTCGTGGCCCGGATCGCGGCAGCCGCCTGGCCGCAGGGGCGGGTAGACGACGCTCATACCCTTGTGCCACAATATCTGTACTCTCAGGAAAGCAACGTCATCGAAAAATGAAAACCATCACATCACCCGCCGTGAATCTTTCCGCGGCGCCCCCGGTCTGGATTGAGGTGGACCTTTCGGCCATCCGCCATAATTACCAGCAGGTCCGCCGGCATGTGGGCCAAAGCCAAAGCATCCTCACCGTCGTCAAGGCCAACGCGTACGGGCACGGGATCCTTCCCGTGGCGCAGACGCTGATCGCCGCGGGTGCCGAGCTTCTGGGAGTCGCTTCGGTTGCTGAAGGGGTTACGCTGCGTCAGGCCGGCGTCGGAGGAAAAATCTTTGTGATGGGCCAGCTCCTTCCGGAAGAGGCGCCGCTGGTTGTCGCGCATGACCTGACGCAGGCGGTTTCCGACGAAGCCGGAGCGTTGGCGCTGGCCCAGGCCGCCCAGCTCCAGGAAAAGGAAGTCGCGGTCCATTTGAAGGTGGATACCGGCATGGGCCGGTACGGCGTCTGGCACGAAGAGGCGCTCCCGCTGTTCCAGCGTCTTCTGCAGCTGCCCGCGCTCAAGACCGAAGGGGTCTTCACCCATTTGAGCAGCGCGGGCCTGAGCCCTCATACCACGCAGGAGCAATTGGCCCGGTTCAGCCAGTTTCTCGCGCGGCTGCGCCAGGCCGGGCTGCCGGCCGGCATCCGGCACGCGGCCAACAGCGTGGGATTGCTCAAATTCCCGGAAGCCCGAGGGGATATGGTCCGCACCGGTCTCCTGCTTTACGGGGTTTCTCCGGTGAAAGAAAACCAGCCGCTCGACCTGCGGCCGGCCCTTTCGCTCAAGAGCCGCGTGCGGTTTATCAAGACGGTCCAGCCGGGCCGGACGGTCAGCTACGGCGCTTCATGGAAAGCGGAACGGCCCACCCTCGTGGCCACCGTCCCGGTCGGCTACGCGCACGGCTATTTGCGGGCGCTGTCCAACCAGGGACGGCTGCTGATTCGCGGCCGGCGGGCCCCCGTGATCGGGCGGGTCACGATGGAAGACCTGATGGCCGACGTGACGGACATTCCGGGTGTGGCGGTCGGAGATGAGGTGGTGCTGATCGGCCGGCAGGGGAACGAGTCGATGACCGCGGAAGAGTTGGCCCGCCGCGCCAGCACGATTCCCTACGAGACGCTCGTCACGCTCTCTCCCCGCATCCCCCGGCTTTACGCGTAGTCCGCTGCCCTTCGGTCCCCTTCCGAACAATGCCCGCCGTCCTGCAGATCGCAGCCATCCATAAAAGATTCGGATCGCGCGTCCTCTTTGATGACGCCACCGTCGCGATGAACAGCGAGCAGAAGGTCGGTTTCATCGGCCGCAACGGCGCCGGGAAGTCCACGCTGTGCAAGATCATCATTGGCCAGGAATCCGCCGATTCGGGCCAGGTGGTCCGCAGTGCCGATCTGCGGCTGAGTTATCTGGAACAGCACGATCCGTTCACGCCCTCCGAAACGGTGTGCGCGTTCCTCATGCGCTACACGGGCCAGGAGGCCTGGCGCTGCGGCGAGATCGCGGCCCGGTTCCAGCTCAAGAACGAACTGCTGGAAACGCCCGTCAAATCTCTTTCCGGCGGCTACCAAACCCGCGTCAAACTCACCGCGATGCTGCTGAGCGAACCCAACTTCCTGATCCTGGACGAGCCCTCCAACTACCTCGACCTGAGAACGCTGGTCCTGCTTGAGGAGTTCCTCCAGGATTTCGACGGCGGCTTCCTGATCGTTTCCCACGACCGGGAATTCCTGAAAAAAACCTGCACCCACACGCTGGAGGCCGAAAACGGCCGGCTCACGCTTTATCCCGGCACCGTCGAAGAATACCTGACCTTCAAGCAGGAACAGCAGGCCCAGGCGATCAGCACCAATGAAACGATCGAGAAGAAACGCCAACAGCTCCAGAAATTCGTGGACCGTTTCCGCGCCAAGGCGTCAAAGGCCAGCCAGGCCCGTTCCAAGATGAAGCAGATCGAGAAGCTGAAGACCATCGATCTGGCCGAAGCGCAGAGCAACGTGAAGATCAGGATTCCGTCCTTGCCGCCGCGCAACGGGGTCGCGTTCCGCTGCAAGGATCTGTCGATCGGCTATCCGGAGAAGCTCGTGGCCAAGCGCATCCACGTCGATGTCGACCACGGCGCGCATGTCGCGGTGCTGGGGGACAACGGGCAGGGGAAGACGACGTTCCTCCGGACGATCGCGGGAGACCTGGCCCCCAAGGAAGGGACGTTCCGCTGGGGGTTCAATTGCGAGGTCGCCTATTATGCCCAGCACGTGGTGACGGCGCTGGACCGGACCCAGGACGTCTTCACGCACCTCGAAAGCCGCGCCGCTCCCTCGGTGACGCGCCAGGAAGTGCTGGCCATGGCGGGCAGTTTCCTGTTTCGGGGGAACGACGTTAAGAAATCCGTCTCGGTGCTCAGTGGAGGCGAATGTGCGCGGCTTTGCCTGGCCGGCCTTCTGCTGAGGAAAAACTCCGTTCTGCTGTTGGATGAGCCGACAAACCACCTGGACTTCGAAACCGTCGAGGCGCTGGGCGCCGCGCTCTGCCAGTTTCAGGGGACCGTATTCCTGATCAGCCACGATCGGACTTTCGTGAACATGATCGCGACCCAGATCCTGGAGGTCAAGGACGGATCGGTTGTCCAGTATCCGGGAAGCTATTCCGACTACGTGTATCATCTGGAAACCCAGGTCCGCAAAGAGCTGGCCGCGAATTAGCCAGGCAGGCAGGATTGAACGATTCGGCCGATCACGCTTTCGGCGACGTAGCGGCCGCGGCGGGTCAACGCCACCCGGCCGCCGGTTCGTTCCACGAGTCCCTGAGAGATCAATTCCCCCACGGTTTTCTCCAGCGGTTCCCGGATCCGGCTGAACCGGTTCAACTCCAGGCCGTGGCTCAGCCGAAGGCCGGTCAGCAGCGTTTCGATCTCCTTGTTTTCATCCGAGATTTGCTCCGATTCATCCGGCGCCCAATCGCCGGCCTCGCATTTGGCCAGGTACCGGTTCACATCCGGCGCGAATTGAGAACGGACGCCGTTCAAGTAGGAAAAGGCCCCCGGACCCACTCCCAGATACTCCTGATTGGTCCAATACAACAGGTTGTGCCGGGATTCGAAACCCGGCTTGGCGAAATTGGCCACTTCGTAATGCCGATAGCCGGCTTTTTCCAGGATCTCCTCAGCGGCTGCGAACATCTGTTCATGCGCGGCCTCGTCGGGCAGGACCAGCGTGCCTTGCTTTAACCGCCGGCCGTACACGGTTTTTTCGTGCACGTCGAGATCGTAAAGGACGATCTGCGAGACACCCAGCGCCGCCGCTTGCCGGACGGAATCCCGCGCGTCATCGAGCGTTTGCCCGGGCAGGCGCAGGATCAGGTCCATGCTGGTGTTCGTGAAGCCCAATTCCCGGAGCATCCGCACGGTTTCCTCGATGGCCCGCGCGTCATGAGGCCGGTTCATCTCCTGGAGCAGCCCGTCGGTGAACGACTGCGCCCCCACGCTGATCCGGTTGATGCCAAGCCGGCGATAGGTCTCCAATTTCCGCCGGTCTACGTCGCCCGGATTCACCTCGCAGGTCGTTTCGGCCTCGGGGGCGAACGAAAAGGTCTTCCTCAGCCGTTGGATAACGCGTTCCATCTCTTCCGGTTCGAGCGCCGAAGGGGTCCCTCCTCCGAAATAAAGCGTGTCGAACGAAAGAGGCCCGTGCCGCCCGGCCGCCTGCCTCACTTCCCGCTCCAGCGCCTGGAAGAAGCGTTCCTTCAGGGCGGGGGACCGGTCGACCGTAATCACAAAATCGCAGTAATGGCACTTCTGAAGACAAAAAGGAATATGAACGTAGAGACCGCGCATGAAGATTACGCCGGTGTGAGGGCTTTCTGAATGAGCGCCTGTTCCCGGGGAGCGTAGGTGAGTTTCAGCGCTTCGGCCCGGCCTTTTTCTCCCATCTTGCGCCAGGATTTCCGGAGGATCTCCACCATTTTCTCCTCCGGTTCTTTGTCGGCCAGGTCCGTGAACTGTTTCTCCAGGAAAACCAGGCAGAGGGCATCCTCGACCGCCTGCGACTCCGGGTCCCGGATGTTTTTCTTGAGGATGATTCGCTGGACTTTCTGGATCGATTCCTCAGGGTAACCGGCTTCCCGCATGAAGCCGGCCACTTTCCCGGCATGGAGCGTTTTCAGTTTTTCCCGCCAGGCCAGGTACCCTTTCCGGTCGTCGGGGAAGCTGTCGCGCGGGATCTCCCAGCGGCAGACGTGCTGGCCGCGAGCGGCGATCAGCAGCTCTTCGGAGGCATCGGGCTCGAGCCGCTTCACCCAGCCGCTCATCCATTGGGAGTAGGGAAGCTCGTACCCTTTGGGGTCGGCCCGGTTGGCCTGGTCGATCGCGTCGATCACTTTCTGAAGGCGGCTGTTGGTCATGAAATCATTATACCGCCTGCCCGGCGGCCCAGCCGGATGCCCAGGCCCACTGGAAATTGTAGCCGCCCAGCCAGCCGGTCACGTCCGCAACCTCGCCGATGAAATACAATCCCGGTACTTTCTTCGTTTCCATTGTTTTGGACGACAACTCATCGGTATCCACGCCGCCGCGCGTGACCTCGGCCCGCTGATAGCCGACGGTCCCGGCCGGGATGAACGGCCAACCCTGCAGTTGGCGGCGCAACTGCTCCAGCGCCGGCCCGGACAGCTGGGGCAGGGGTTTCGAATCGGGCAGAGTCATCTCGCAGAAAACCTCGCAAAACCGTTTGGGCAGAAGCTCAGCCAGCAGGTTTTTCGGCTCGGCCCGCGTTCCTTGCCGTTTCTTTTGATCGAACCAGTCCGCCAGCTCCTCCGGCGAAAATGCCGGCAGGAAGTTGATCGTCACCGGCTCGCCGGGGTTCCAGTAGAGCGAGGCCTGCAGAGCGGCCGGGCCGCTCAAGCCCGAATGGGTGAAAAGGATGTTCTCGCGGAATGAAACGCCTCCGCAGGCGACGATCGTATCGACGGAAACGCCGGAAAGCTCCCGGAACCGTTTCTGCTCGGCCGCCGCGAAAACAAACCCGTCCAGGGCGGGAGCGGTTTCCACGATCTTCAGCCCGAATTGCCGGGCGACCCGGTAGCCGAAATCGGTGGCGCCGGTCTTGGGCAGGGAAAGCCCGCCGGTGGCGATCACCAGCGACGGGGCGGAGAATTCGCCGGCGCTGGTCTTCACCGTGAAGCGGTCTTTCTTTTCCACGGACTGCACGCTGCAGCCGGGGAAAAACTCAACCCCGGCTTTTTTGCACTCGGCCACGAGCAGATCCACGATTTGCTGAGCGGATTTGTCGCAGAAAAGCTGGCCGAGCTTCTTTTCGTGGTAGGCGATGCCGTGCTGTTCCACCAGCCGGATAAAATCGCCGGGCGTGAACCGGGCCAGCGCCGACCGGCAGAAATCCGGGTTTTTCGAGACGAACCGGTCCGGAACGACGCCGGTATTGGTGAAGTTGCACCGGCCGCCGCCGGAGATCAGGATCTTTCGGCCGATCACGGGCGAATGCTCCAGAACGGCCACGCGCCGGCCGCGCCGTCCCGCGGCAGCTGCGCACATCATGCCGGCTGCCCCGCCGCCGACGATCAGCCCATCGAAGGTTTTCATGAAGGTGGTACTATCATACCAATGCCTAACCCATTGACCGTGCTTCTGTTCCATGCGTTCCCTCTTTCTTCCGCCATGTGGGCTGGGGAAGCGGCCCGTCTCAAATCCGTGGTCCGCGTGATCACCCCGGACTTGCCCGGTTTCGGGCGGTTTCCCCGCCAGAAGGGAGGGCCCTCCATTCCGCAGATGGCCCGCGACGCGGCGGAAGGGCTGGACCGGTTGGGGATCAAAGAACCGGTGGTGGTGGGCGGGCTTTCGATGGGCGGCTACGTGACGTTTGAATTTCTGCGCCAGTTCCCCGAGCGGGTGAGGGGATTAGGGCTTTTCTCGACGCGCGCGGAAGCCGACACGCCGGAAGCCCGGACCAAGCGGTTCAAGACTGCCAGGGAAATCCAGGAAAACGGGCTGGAGGCCTTTGCGAGGGCCGCGCTGCCCAACCTGCTCGGAAAAACCACGCTTCAGTCCCGGCCGGCTGTGGTAAAACAGGTCGGCGAAATGGTCCTGGCCAACCCGCCCGACGGGGTGGCCGACGCGCTGATGGCGATGGGTGACCGGCGCGACTCCACCGAGCTGCTGGCCGGCATCACCTGTCCCACGCTGGTGGTGGCCGGCGACGAAGATACGTTCATCCCGGTGGATCAGGCCCGGGCCATGCACCAACAGATCCCCGGCGCCCGGCTGGAGGTGATCCCCCAGGCCGGCCATTTGATCAACCTGGAACAGCCCCCCCTTTTCCAACAAATCCTCGAGGATTTCATTAAAAAACTCCCTCTATGATCTGAGTCATAATAGCCGACTCCCTCTTATGCCATCCTCATAGCGGAAGACGGGAGGAAGCAAAAATGCGGTACCGGCCGATGGAAAGGTTGCCTCACGCACTGCTGTTAGCAGGCCGCTGGAGAGCGGAAGGGAGAGGCAGCCCGGCCTGGCTGGCAGGGCACGGGACAGGAAAGCGGGGTCCGCGCCTTGTCGGGCAGGCGCCATCGGCCGAGTTGTTTCTGCCCGCGGGCCGCCCTCTTCGAGCTTCCCAGAAGGCCTCCGATCGGGGGCGCTGGATCCATAAGCTCAGGGCGGCCCTGGCTCCCTTTCCGTGGAAGCCGGTCGGTGGGATCGGTATTCTGCTTTTGCTTTCGGTTTTGCCCGTTTTAGCCCAGCCGGCACTGCCCCTCCTGGTCGATAACTTCGAAGGACAGGAACTCCGGAACCGGCTGGGTAATGCCGCGCACACTTTCCTGAAAGCGCCCGCCCGTATCCTGGCCGTCCGCCATTATGAGGAACTAAGAGGCGAGCCGAATCACGTGCTGGAACTTCGCTACTCGAAAAAAGAGGACAAGGGCTGGTGCGGTTACTATACCCGGCTGGCTCGGGATGTCCGGTACTTGAACGGGGTGAACATCAAGGCGGTCACGTTCCGCGTTCGCGGGGAGACCGGCCAGGAGAGTTTTGTGGTGGGGTTGGTCGACCGGTATTGGGAGCAGGCCGGTGATTCGGCCCGTTCCCGGCCCGTCGGCGCTTACCTGCCTGCCGGCCGGATCACCCGGACATGGCAAAAGGCCAGGATTCCCGCGGCGGAGTTTTACGCCGATTTCACCCAGTTGACCGCGCTTGTTTTCATCATGGAAGGTGCGGAAAAGGGGGTGGTGTACATCGATGATCTGGTGCTGGAGCGGAGCTGAAAAAGGAGGGCACTCTCATGGCGCTGATGAAATGGATGGGGAGGGAGGCGTGGGAGCCGTTGCGGGAAATGGAAGAGCTGGAGCGGCAGATGAACCGGCTTGGCCTCGGCATTGAATCGGGGTTTCCGACGGTGGATGTGGTGGAGGAGAAAGACCGCGTCCTGGTGAAGGCCGATCTGCCGGGGATGAAAGAGGAGGATATCCACGTGGAGGTGGAAGACGGAGAACTGACCCTCCGCGGTGAGCGAAAGAAGGAGACTGAGACCAGGGAGGGAAAGGTGCATCGAGTTGAGCGCACCTACGGCGCGTTTCTTCGCAGTTTCACTCTGCCCGCCAACGTGGATCGGGCCAAGGTGGCCGCTTCCTACAAGAACGGGGTCCTGGAAGTGACCCTGCCCAAGAAGGAAGGGGCCAAGCCGCAGGAAATCAAGGTGGAGGGCAAAGGAAAATGAAAGTCAAAGAGTTGATGACCCTGAACCCGAAGGTCTGTCTGGCGACCGACAGCTGTTCGGTGGCCGCGGGGATCATGCGTTGCCGGGACTGCGGGTTTGTGCCGGTGGTGGATGACCCGAAGACCCGGAAAGTGATCGGTGTGGTGACCGACCGGGACATCCTGCTCCATCTGGCGCCGCTGGAGGCGCCGTTGAGCGCCATTCCGGTGAAGGCCTGCATGACCGCCGCGGTCAAGACGGCCCATCCGGAGATGGATTTAAGAAGCGCGGTTGACATGATGGAAGAAGCGGCGGTTCACCGGCTGCCGGTGGTCGATTCCGAGGGACGGCTGGTGGGCGTGCTGGCGCTTAAAGACATCGCAGTCGCCGCGCAGAAGGAGTGGGTACTGGCGGGAGCGCATCCCGTGGAGAGGCAGATGTCGGAGTTGGTGGAGGCCATTTCGGCGGCCAAGTAGAGAAAAGGCCTTTGTGATATCCTGAGTGCATTCAAGGAGGAACATGGGTTACCTTTATGCACTCATCGCCGGATTGTCGGATGTGATCTCCGGCGGGTGGACTCTGAGCCGGAAAACGGACCTCATCCAGCCCCGCTACGTCATCGCGTTTGCCGCCGGGGCGCTGCTGGCCGCCACCTTCTTCCACGTTTTACCCGAGGTGGATCTCAAAGCCAACGCCGTTTTCATGGCGCTGGGCTTTCTCACCTTCTACGTGCTCGAAAAAGTAATGATGATCCATGCCTGCGGAGAGAGCGAGTGCGACACCCATCACATGGGCCCCGTGGCGGTGCTGGGCATGGCGCTGGACAACATCATCGACGGCGCCGGCATCGTGGTGGGTTATCAGATCAACCCGGTGCTGGGTCTGGTCATCACGTTCGCGGTGGTCCTGCATGAGATCCCGCAGGGAGTGACCTCGGCGATTATCATGCGGGAAGCCGGCTGGAGCAAACGCTGGACGTATCTGATGCTGGCCGTTGCCGGCATCCTTTATCCGATCGGAGCGATGGTGGCCGGCTGGATCCCCGCCGATTTCCAGGCCAAACTGCTGGCTTTCATCGCCGGCGATTTCATCTACATCGGGGCGGGGGACCTCCTGCCCGAGGCGCACCGCCGCTTCAACTGGAAAGTGGTTTTCCTCGTGATTCTGGGGATGGTCTTCATGTACGCGCTGAAGCTTCTTGAGCCGCATTAAGGAACTCGGATGCGCCGACATCACTATCACTCTCCTCTGAAACGAGCGTTCTATTCCTTCGCGCTGATCCTCTCCATGCTGGCCGTCGGCACGATCGGTTTCCACCGGTTCGAGCATGTCCCCTATTCGGATGCGTTCTACATGACCAGTATGATTGCCACCGCGCAGGGCCTGGCGGAAGTTCCCGCGACGCTGGCGGGCAAGCTCTTTGCCTGCGTGATGGCGTTCGTCTCTCTCGGGACGGTGGTGGCTGCGGCCGGGTTCCTTTTCGGGCCGTTCCTCGGTCAGCTTTGGCGCGTCGGCCACGAACGCTGGGAAAAAGAAGAGAAGGGATGACGATTTCTTAATCTGAAATTCAGGTCCCCGTAATCCCCTCTATTCCATACTTTAGAGTAGTAAAGAATGGAAAGGGGGTGTGACCATGGTCGATCTGAATAGTCTGTTATGGACCATGCTGATCGGTTTGGTCACCGGGTTCCTGGCGGGTGTGATTGTGAAGGGCCGGGGATTCGGCGTCGTAGGGGATATCATCGTGGGGATCTTCGGTGCCATAACGGGCGCCTGGCTATTCACACTGCTAGGACTGTCTGCTTACGGCATCCTGGGGGTTACCTTGATGTCGCTGGTCGGTGCCTTGGTTTTTCTGGGCCTGATCGGCGTGGTGGTACGTCGGGCGTAGAGCTCCCCACTACGCTCGATTAAGAGTTGGGCGGGCTTCAGTCGAGGCTCGCCCGTTTTTATCCTTCAGGTCACGCCAGTATAAAGGAGTATAAAACCGGGTTGACAGGGCGGCACTGAGCCGGTAAGATAGAAGTCGCTCTACGGAGCCAGGCACTATATAGAGGAAGGTAGTGCCTGGCTTATTGTTTCTACTCCCCGAAAGGATGCTTAATCGATGCTAAACGATGTGATGACGGTTTCTGAAGTGGCCGTTTACCTGCGGGTGAACCCGCAGACAGTCTACCGGAAGGCGAAGGCGGGAGAAATGCCCGCGCTTCGGATCGGCCGGGCGATCCGGTTCCGGAAAACGGAGCTGGACGAATGGATGAAAATGACCGTTCATCCTTCGACAAGCTCAGGACGAACGGTTGAACATGAAACTCAAGTCTGACGCCCTCAAAAAAGGGCCGGATCGGGCGCCCGCGCGGGCGATGCTGCGCGCGGTGGGGCTGACCGATGCCGATTTCGACAAGCCGCTGATCGGGGTGGCCAACACCTGGACCGAGGTGATGCCGTGCAACATTCATTTGCGGCGGTTGTCTGAGCAGGTGAAGCAGGGCGTGCGTGCGGCCGGCGGCGTGCCGATCGAGTTCAACACGGTTTCCGTGTCGGACGGGATCTCGATGGGCACCGAGGGGATGAAGTGCTCGCTGATCAGCCGGGAGGTGGTGGCCGATTCGATCGAGCTGGTGCTCAGAGGGCACCTGTTCGATGGAGTGGTCGCGATCTCCGGCTGCGACAAGACGATTCCCGGCACCGTGATGGCGCTGGCCCGGCTGGACATCCCCGGCCTCATGATCTACGGCGGGTCGATCGCGGCCGGGAAGTTCGAGGGGCGCGACGTCACGATCCAGGACGTCTTCGAGGCGGTGGGGGCCTGCTCGGCGGGGAAGATGTCGGTGGAAAAACTGACCGAGCTGGAAAAACAGGCCTGCCCGGGACCGGGCGCCTGCGGCGGGCAGTTTACCGCCAACACCATGTCGACGGCGATGGAACTGTTGGGCATCTCGCCGATGGGGACCAACTCCATCCCGGCCATGGACCCGGAAAAAGATAAAGCGGCGTTCGCGGCCGGTGAGCTGGCCGTGAAGCTGGTGAAGGAAGGAACGACGCCGCGGCAGATCCTGACGCGCGACGCGTTTGAGAACGCGATTGCCGGCGTGGTGGCGACCGGCGGGTCGACCAACGGCGTTTTGCATTTGCTCGCGCTCGCGCGCGAGGCCGGCGTGAAGCTTTCGATCGATGATTTTGACACCGTGAGCAGCCGCACGCCGATTTGGGCCGACATGAAGCCCTGGGGCCGGTTTACCGCGCCGGACATGCACCAGGCCGGCGGGATCCGGCTGGTGGCCAAGCGGCTGCTGGAGGCCGGGCTGTTGAAGAAGAATGCCAAGACCGTAACCGGTAAGACGATCGGCGAGGAAGCGAGCGCAGCGAAGGAGACGGGCGGACAGCAGGTGGTGCGCCCGGTCGGAAATCCGATCAAGCCGATGGGCGGGCTGGCGATCCTGCGCGGGAACCTGGCGCCCGAGGGATGCGTGCTCAAAATCGCCGGGCAGGACAAAATGCTTTTCAAGGGTCCGGCCCGCGTGTTCGACTGCGAGGAAGATGCTTTCGAAGCGGTGAAGGCCCGGAAGATCCAGAAGGGGGATGTGGTGGTGATCCGCTACGAAGGCCCCAAGGGCGGACCCGGCATGCGGGAGATGCTGGCGGTGACCGCGGCCTTGGTGGGCGAGGGGCTGGGCCACTCGGTGGCGCTGCTGACCGACGGGCGGTTCTCCGGAGCGACGCACGGTTTGATGGCCGGGCACGTGGCGCCGGAAGCGGCGGTCGGCGGGCCGATCTCGGCGGTCCACGACGGCGATATGATCACCTTTGACGTGGCGAAGCGGGAGCTCAACGTCGAGATCCCGAAACAGGAGCTTGAAGCACGGTTGCGCAAGTGGTCCGCGCCGGAGCCCCGATACAAGACCGGGGTGATGGCGCGCTACGCGAAACTCGTTGGCTCGGCCAGCGAGGGAGCGGTGCTGGTTTAACCAGCTTAATCCCCAGAGAGCCACACGGCCTATGGCTGGGCTGTGGACGGCTGAGGGGAAACAAGGAGACAAAGCGATGGCGAAGATGAAGGGCGCGGAAATTCTGGTGGAGTGTTTGAAGAAGGAAGGGGTGGAGATCGTTTTCGGCTACCCCGGCGGGGCGAACCTGCCGATCTATGACGCGCTGTACGATTCCGGCCTGAAGCACATCCTGGTGCGGCACGAGCAAGGCGCCGCGCACATGGCTGACGGCTACGCCCGGGCGACCGGCAGGGTAGGCGTCTGTCTGGCCACTTCCGGGCCCGGAGCGACCAACCTGGTGACGGGGATCGCCACGGCGTTCATGGACTCAATCCCGATGGTGGTGATCACGGGGCAGGTCCGGTCGTATCTGATCGGCAACGACGCGTTCCAGGAAGCCGACGTCTGCGGCATCACGCGGCCCATCACGAAGCACAACACCCTGGTCAAGAACGTGAACGACCTGGCCCGGACGATCCGGGAGGCGTTCTTCATCGCGGGCACCGGCAAACCCGGCCCGGTGCTGGTGGACATCCCGGTGGACATCTCGCAGGCCGAGATCGAGTTCATCTGGCCGGAGAAGGTGGAGATCCGCGGCTACAAACCGCAGCGGTTCATCGAAGGCCACAAAGGCCAGATCGACAAGGCCGCCAAGATGATCGTCGAGGCGAAGAAGCCGGTGGTCTACGTCGGCGGCGGGGCCGTGATGTCGGAAGCGGCCGAGGAGCTGCGGGAGTTCATCGATCTCGTGAATGCGCCGGTTACCACGACCTGCATGGCGCTGGGGATCTACCCGGAGGACCAGCCGAACAGCTTGCGCATGCTGGGCATGCACGGCGCGGCCTCCACCAACTTCGCCGTGCAGTACTGCGACCTGCTGGTGAACGTGGGTGCTCGGTTCGACGATCGGGTCACGGGCAAAGTGGAGACCTTCTCTCCGAAATCGAAGAAGATCCACATCGACATCGACCCGGCCTCCATCGGCAAGAGCGTGGCGGTGGATGTTCCGATCGTCGGCGACGTCAAAAGGGTCTTGAAAGAGCTGATCAAAGAAATCAAGCTGCTCAAGAAGAAGCCCGATTACGACGCCTGGTGGGACGAGATCCACGGATGGCAGAAGAAACATCCGCTGAGCTACAACCAGCCCAAGGGCGGCAAGCTCAAACCCCAGTACGTGCTGGAGGTGCTGTCCGATCTGACGAAGGGGGACTGCTTGATGACCACCGACGTCGGCCAGCATCAAATGTGGGCCTGCCAGTTTTACCGCTGGACCAAACCGCGGACCTACATCACCTCCGGCGGCCTGGGCACGATGGGCTACGGCCTGCCGGCGGCGATCGGCGCGCAGTTCGGCAAGCCGAAGGAAAAGGTGATCTGCCTGACCGGCGATGGATCGTTCGTGATGAACATCCAGGAGCTGGCGACCGCGGCGGACCACAAACTGCCGATCAAGGTGATCATCCTGAACAACGCCAACCTCGGGATGGTGCGGCAGTGGCAGGAGATGTTCTACAAAAGGCGCTTTTCGTACAGCGCCATGCGCGCGCCCGATTTCGCCAAGGTGGCGGAAGGGTTCGGCGTGAAGGGCGCCACGATCTCCAAACCGGAAGAAGTGCGTCCGATGCTGGAGAAGATCCTGAGCGACAAGGAATGCTGGGTGGTCGACTGCATCTGCGACGAGGATGAGAAGGTCTTCCCGATCATCCCGCCGGGCAAGGCGATCGACGAAATGATCATGGATATGGCGTGACCCATGGCTAAACACATCCTGTCCGTTCTGGTGGAAAACAAGTTCGGGGTGCTGGCCCGGATCTCCTCGCTGATCGCCGGCCGCGGCTTCAACATCGAGTCGCTGGCTGTGGGCGAGACCGAGGACCCGACCGCCTCCCGCATGACGATCGTGTTCGACGGGGATGAGAAAACGATCGAGCAGATCAAGAAACAGCTGAACCGGCTGATCGACGTCATCTCGATCCAGGACCTCACCAAGGAGGAGCACCTGGACCGGGAGCTGATGATGTGCAAGGTGTCGGTGACGGCGAAGACCCGGCCCGAGGTGGTGGAGATCGCCGAGACGCTGAAGGCCGAAGTGGCCGACGTGGGCGTCAAGACGCTGACCGTGCTTGTGGTGGGAGACCCGTCGAAGATCAAAACATTTCTGGAGATGGTGAAACCATACGGCATCAAAGAGATCGTCCGGACCGGGCGCATCGCCTTGAGCCGCGATATCGCAGGAGGGAGCTGACGTGGCGAAGATCTATTACGACAAGGACGCGGAACTGAATGTTCTGAAAGGCAGGCGGATTGCCATCCTGGGGTACGGCATCCAAGGGCGGGGCCATGCGCTGAACCTTCGGGACTCCGGATTGGATGTGGTCGTGGCGCAGAGGCCCGGCGGGCCGCACCACGAACAGGCGATTGCGGACGGCTTCCAGCCGACCTCGGTGGCCGAGGCCTGCGCGCAGGCGCAGGTGATCATGGTCCTGCTTCAGGACACGCTGCAGGCCGAGGTGTACAAGAGCGCGATCCTGCCGCACTTGAAGCCAGGCAAGGCGCTGGCGTTCGCGCACGGGTTCAACATCCATTTCCACCAGATCGAACCGCCGAAGAACGTGGACGTTTTCATGATCGCTCCCAAAGGGCCCGGCTCGCTGGTGCGGGACCTGTTCCTGCAGGGCGGCGGGGTGCCCGCGCTTGTGGCCGTGTACCAGGACGCGACCGGCAAGGCGCTGCAGGTAGCACTCGCTTACGCCAAGGGATTGGGCGCCACGAAGGCCGGTGTGCTGGAGACCACGTTCGCCGAGGAGACCGAGACCGACTTGTTCGGCGAGCAGGCGGTGCTCTGCGGCGGGGCCGAGGCGCTGGTGAAGGCCGGGTTCGAGACGCTGGTCAAGGCCGGCTACCAGCCGGAAGTGGCCTACTTCGAATGTCTGCATGAGCTCAAGCTCATCGTGGATCTCTTCTACGCGCAGGGCGTGCAGGGGATGTGGTCCCGCGTGTCGGAAACCGCCCGCTATGGCGGGCTGACCCGAGGATCTCGCATCGTCACCGAAGAGACCCGGGCCGAGATGCGAAAGATTTTGGAAGAGATCCAGAAGGGCCAATTCGCCAAGGAATGGATCAACGAATGCCAGGCCGGCAAACCGGTCTTCAAGGCGCTGCTCGCGCGCGGCGACAAGCACCTGATCGAGCTGGTGGGTGCGCGCCTGCGCTCGATGATGCCGTGGATCACACAAAAGCCCCAGTCAGGGAGTCAGGCCAAGCCGAAGCCAGGACTAAAGACGGCGACAAAGTCCAAGCGGCAGAAAGTGAAAGCCTGACAAAACCGGATTCAACCTGACACGGAGAAAGAAATGAGCAAAAAAGATCGAGTGATTATTTTCGACACCACGCTGCGCGACGGCGAGCAGTGTCCGGGCGCTTCGATGAACCCCCAGCAGAAGCTGGAGGTGGCCCGGCAGCTGCAGCGGCTGAACGTGGACGTGATCGAGGCCGGATTCGCAGTCTCATCGCCCGGCGATTTCGAGGGTGTCCACCGGATCGCCAAGGAGATCAAGGGTCCGGTGATCGCGTCGCTGTCGCGGTCCATGGAGAAAGACATCGAGGCGGCCGGCAAGGCGCTGAAGCCGGCCAAGCGGCGGCGGATCCACACGTTCGTGGCCACCTCCGAGATCCACATGAAATACAAACTGCGCAAGGCCGAGGACGAGATCGTGAAGCTGGCGATCTCAGCCGTCAAGATGGCCCGCAAATACACCGACGACGTGGAGTTCTCCGCCGAGGACGCCGCCCGCTCGCGCCCGGACTTCCTGTTCCGGATCTACGAGGCGGTGATCAAGGCAGGGGCGACCACGGTGAACGTGCCCGACACGGTGGGCTGGGCCATCCCGTCCGAGTTCGGCGCGCTGATCAAGGCGATTCGGAACAACGTGCCCAACATCGAGAAGGCCGTGATCTCGGTCCACTGCCATAACGACCTGGGGCTCTCCAGCGCCAACTCACTGGCCGCGGTGGCCAACGGCGCCCGGCAGGTGGAGTGCACCATCAACGGGATCGGCGAACGGGCCGGCAATGCCTCGCTGGAAGAGGTGGTGATGGGACTCAAGGTCCGCAAGGACCTGTTCAACGTGGAAATGAACGTGAAGACCGAAGAGATCTACCGGGCCAGCCGCTTGGTCTCCAAGATGACCGGATTTCTGGTCCAGCCGAACAAGGCCGTCGTCGGCAGCAACGCGTTCGCGCACGAGTCCGGCATCCACCAGCATGGCGTGCTCATGCACCGCAAGACCTACGAGATCATGACGTCGGAAGAGGTCGGCTGGGGCGAGTCCAAGCTGGTGCTGGGCAAGCATTCCGGCCGCCACGCGTTCGTGGAGCGGCTCAAGGGGCAGGGCTTCCGGCTGGACGAGAAGCAGATAGAAAATGCGTTCGAGCGGTTCAAGGTGCTGGCCGACAAGAAAAAAGAGGTGTTCGACGAGGATCTGGCCGCGCTGGTCGAAGACGAAATCTCCGACCAGAAGCCGAAATTCACGCTGGAATACCTGAACGTGGCCAGCGGCACCGGCGTGGTTCCGACCGCGACGATCCGGATCAAGACAGCCGAAGGCAAGACGCTGCAAGGGACTTCCAGCGGCGACGGGCCGGTCGATGCCTGCTACAACGCGATCGACAAGCTGACCGGATTCAAGGGAAAGCTGATGGATTACGTGATCCAGTCGGTGACGTCGGGCAAGGACGCGCTGGGCGAGGTGACCGTGAAGCTGGGAGCCGGCGGCAAGGTGGAGCACGGCCGCGCCGCGTCGACCGACATCATTGAGGCGTCCTCCAGGGCGTACTTAAGCGCGATCAACCGCCTCATCGCGAAACGCTAATTGCCGAATAAATTCTGGAAGCTGGGGATCATCGGTTGGCCGCTGGGGTACTCGCTGTCGCCGCTGATGCACCGGGCGGCGCTGAAGGCCGCAGGTCTCGAAGGCACGTACGACGAGATCAAGGTGAAGCCCGAGGATCTCGAACGCTGGCTCAAGGAAGAAGCGCCCAAGCTGGACGGTTTCAACGTCACGATGCCGCACAAGGTGGCGGTCTGGGAGCACATCGGCAAGCAGGGAGCGTTCGGCCAGCCGTTTCCCGAGCTGGTCCGCGACATCGGCGCCGTCAACACGGTGCAGGTGCGGGACGGGAAGCTGATCGGGACCAACACCGATGGGCCCGGTTTCCTGGCGGCGTTCGAGCGTTCCGGCGCGTTCCGGGACAAAAATGTTTTGTTGCTGGGTGCCGGCGGGGCGGCGCGTGCGATCGCGGTTCATCTCGTCCAATCCGAGCAGGTTGGTTCTCTGAGGATCTGGAACAGGAACCCGGAGAAAGCGCGGGAGCTGGCTGAACGGATGGCACAATTGCGCCGCTCGGCCAAAGTGGAAGCCGTGAACGATCTAAGAAGCGTGCCGGTGGACCGGATGGCGCTGATCGTCAACGCGACGCCGACCGGCATGAACAAGCATGAAGAATCTCCGGTTGATTGCGGCCTGCTGCTCAAGGGCCAGGTGGTGTACGACATCGTGTACGATCCTCTGGAAACGCGCCTGATCCATGGAGCGCGCAAGCAGGGCTGCACGGTGATCCGGGGAGATCAGATGCTGGCGGGGCAGGCGGCCGCGGCTTTTGAAATCTGGACCGGAGTACCCAAAGAAAAGGTTCTTCCGATGATGAAGAGAGCGTTGGATGCCCATTTCGCCGCTGCTGCTTAGCGGGGTCTTTCTGTTCGGGCTGATGGTCGGCTCGTTCCTGAACGTCTGCATCTGGCGGATCCCGGAGCGGGAGCAGATCGTGACGGGCCGGTCCCATTGCAGGCGCTGCGGGAAGAAAATTTTCTGGTACGACAACATCCCGCTGGTGAGCTTCGCGCTGTTGAAGGGCCGTTGCCGGCAGTGCGGTCTGCCGATCTCCTGGGGCTATCCGTTCACGGAGCTGGCCGCTGGCCTGCTGCTGGTCGGCGTCGTGGCGAAGTTCGGCTGGACGATGCTGGCGCTGGTGTACGCCGTTTTTCTGATGGAGCTGCTGCTGCTGGCGATGATCGACCTGCGGGAGATGATCCTGCCGGATGAGATCACGCTGCCGGGCGTGTCGCTGGGCGTGGTGGCGAGCTTCTTCGTGCCGGCGCTGCAGGAGGCGATCTCGCCCTGGGGCGGGCTGTGGGCCGCGGTGATCGGCGCGCTGGTGGGTGGCGGAGTGATCTGGCTCGTCGGCCTCCTGGGGGGCTGGCTGTTCAAGCGGGAGGCGATGGGTTTCGGCGACGTCAAGCTGATGGCGATGGTGGGCGCCTTCATCGGCTGGCCGAAAGTCCTTCTGGTCAATTTTATTCTGGCGCCGCTGCTGGGCGCCGCGGTGGGCGTGGTGCTGAAATTCAGATACGGGCGGGACATTATCCCGTACGGGCCGTTTCTGACCCTCGGAACGCTGATCGTGGTCTTCTGGGGAAATGATCTTATTCGCTGGTATTCGGGACTGCTGAGATTTTAAGGGGGATGGAATGCTTCGATATCTGACGGCGGGAGAATCGCACGGGGTGGGCTTGATCGCGGTGCTGGAAGGGATGCCGGCCGGGCTGGAATTGTCCGCCGATTTCCTCAACCGTGATTTGAAGCGGCGCCAGCTGGGCTACGGCCGGGGCGCGCGCATGACCTCGATCGAAGAGGACAAGGCGCAGATCCTCTCCGGCGTCCGGTTCGGAAAAACGCTCGGCTCCCCGATTGCTCTGCAGGTGCCGAACAAGGACACCTCCATCGACAAGCTGCCGGTGGTCACGCGGCCGCGGCCCGGCCACGCGGACCTGGCCGGCGCGATCAAGTACGCGCAGGAAGACGTGCGCAACATCCTGGAGCGGGCGTCGGCGCGCGAGACCGCGATCCGCGTGGCGGTCGGCGGCGTGGCGAAGCGCCTGCTGGAAGAGTTTGGGGTCACGGTTTTCAGCCACGTGGTGCGCATGGGCGGCGTTCAGGCGCATGTGGAGAAGCTTTCGGCGGCCGAGATCCGAAAACGGGCCGAGGTCTCCCCTCTGCGCTGCGCCGATCCCAAGGCCGAAGCGGCGATGATCAAGCAGATCGACAAAGCCAAGGCGGCCGGCGACACGCTGGGCGGCGCGATCGAGATCGTGGCGCTCGACCTGCCGGTGGGGCTGGGTTCGCACGTGCAGTGGGACCGCAAGCTCGACGCCCGGCTGGCCGCGGGACTCATGTCGATCCAGGCCATCAAGGCGGTTGAGATCGGCGCGGGGACCTGCGTGTCGGACGCGTTCGGCTCCGAACTGCACGACCAGATCTACCATTCCAAGAAAAAGGGTTTCTTCCGGAAGACGTTCCGCTGCGGCGGCATCGAAGGCGGCATGTCGATCGGCGGACCGGTCACGGCCCGAATCCACATGAAACCATTGTCGACCCTGCGCAAGCCGATGATGAGCGTCGACATCAAGACCAAAAAGCCGTTCGCGGCCACCGTGGAGCGCTCCGACGTGAGCGCGGTGCCGGCGGCCGGCGTGGTGGGCGAGGCCGTGATGGCGTTCACGATCGCCGATGCCTTCCTGGAAAAATTCGGCGGCGACAGCATGGAAGAAACCCGGCGGAACTTCCGCGGGTATCAGCAGCAGGTCGATAAGTTTTAGCGGATGGGGAACATCATTCTGGTCGGGTTCATGGGGACGGGCAAGTCGGCCGCCGGCAATCTGCTGGCGCAGAAGCTGGGCCGTCCGTTCGTCGACCTGGACCGCAGGATCGAAAAACAGGCCGGCTGGAACATCCCGCAGATCTTTGCCGTGGAGGGAGAAGCCGGGTTCCGCCAAAGGGAAGCGAACGCGGTCCGGGAAGCCGCGGAGCTGAAAGACCACGTGATTGCCACCGGCGGCGGCGTGATGCTGCGGGAAGAGAACATCCAATTGCTCAAGAAAAGCGGGAAGCTGATTTGCCTGACGGCCAGCCCGGATGTGATCCTTCGGCGGACGATGGCGACTCTGCCGTCCCGGCCTCTGCTGGCCGGACATGAGCCGCGCGCCCGGGTGGAGGAGCTGCTGAAACTGCGCGCCCCGTTTTACGCGCAGGCCGATTGGACGCTGGATACCTCGGAGAAAAGCGTGGAACAGGTGGTGGAGGAGATCCTATGCAAACTCGAGAAATCAAAACCTTAACGCCTGATAGCCCGGATTATCCGCCTCTGCTTCGGGAGATCCACGCGCCGCCGAAGGTTCTCATGGTTAAAGGAACCTTGCTGAAGGAAGACGCGGCCGCAGTGGCGATCGTCGGAACACGGTCGGCCTCCACGTATGGGTTGGATCAGGCGCGGCGGCTGGGCCGGGAGCTGGCCCGGTGCGGCGTGACCGTGGTCTCGGGCCTCGCCGAAGGGATTGATGGAGCGGCGCATGAAGGAGCACTGGAAGCGGGCGGCCGGACCATTGCCGTGGTGGGCCACGGTTTATCGACCGTTTATCCGTCGCATCACCGGGAGTTGGCGGAGCGGATTGTTCGGTCCGGGTGTATCGTCTCCCAGTTTCCGATGGAGATGCCGCCGCTGGCCCAGAATTTTCCGCAGCGGAATGAAATCATTGCCGGTTTGAGTTTGGGAGTCGTCGTCGTGGAAGCGCCCATTCGCAGTGGGGCGTTGATTACCGCGCGCCACGCGATGGAGCAGGGCCGGGAGGTGTTCGCGGTGCCCGGGCCGGTGTCGGCGCGCACCCAGGGCACGCACGCGCTTCTGAAAGACGGCGCCAAACTGGTGGAGACGGTCGAAGACATTTTGGAAGAGGTGGCTCCTCAACTGCGCCAGATGATTCGCTCCGCTCATCCTGAGCCCGCCGAAGGAGAGCGGTGGTTGGCTGATCTTAGTGACGAAGAACAACAGGTTCTGAAGGCCGTTCCGGCGGGAACGGCGGTTGGACTGGACGCGCTGGCCGGACGGGCCGCGGTCCAGCCGAACCGGTTATTGTCGCTGCTGACGGAGCTGGAGCTCAAGGGGCTGGTTCGGCGGGAGCCGGGCCAGGGATTCACGCGGGGGAGTTCCGTTTTATGCAGTTGAAGGTCAACGGCGAGCTTGCCGACGTTTCTGAGGGAACCACCGTTGCTCAGTTGGTGGAACAGCACAAGCTGAAACCGGAGCTGGTGGTGGTGGAGCTGAACCTGAATATCTTGAAGCGGGATCAATTGGCTTCGACGGCGCTCAAGGAAGGGGACCAGGTGGAAATCGTTCATTTTGTCGGAGGTGGAAGTGGCTAAGGCATTGGTGATCGTGGAGTCGCCGACGAAGGCGAGAACGCTGGACCGGTTCCTGGGCTCCAAGTACAAGGTAATCGCTTCGCAGGGACACGTGATGGACCTGCCGGCCAGCCAGTTCGGCGTCGATCTGGAAAACAACTTCGCTCCGAAATACATCGTGATCTTCAAGAAGCGTTCGCTGGTCAAGGAACTGAAAGCGACCGCCGCCAAGTTCAAAGAACTGTACCTGGCCACCGACCCTGACCGGGAAGGGGAGGCGATCAGCGCGCACCTGGCGACGGTGCTGGGCAAGGATAAAAAGATCTACCGGGCGGTCTTCCATGAAATCACGCCGGAAGCGGTCAAAGCAGCGTTCGAGCATCCGCGCCAGATCGATACGCACAAGGTGGAAGCCCAGCAGGCGCGCCGGATCCTCGACCGGATCCTCGGCTACTCGCTGTCGCCGTTGTTATGGAAAAAAGTGGGCTCGGGGTTGAGCGCGGGCCGCGTGCAGTCGGTGGCCTTGCGGCTGATCGTCGACCGGGAACGGGAAATCCGGGCCTTCACGCCCCAGGAATACTGGGAGATTATCGCGGTCCTCGAGAAAGACAAGCAGCTGTTCACCGCGTCGCTGGAGACGGTCGACGGCAAGAAGGCCGAGCTCAAGGAGGGGGAAACGTCCCGCAAGCTGGTGGAAGAGCTGAAGACCCAGCCATTCATCGTTTCCAGCATCACGACCAAGAACAGCCAGCGCCACCCGCTGCCGCCGTTCACCACCAGCACGCTTCAGCAGGACGCGTTCAACAAACTGGGATTCACCGCGGGCCGCACGATGCGGATCGCCCAGCAATTGTACGAAGGGATCGAGCTGGGAGAGGAAGGGCCGGTGGGTCTGATCACCTACATGAGAACCGACTCGGTCCAGGTCTCCACGGACGCGCAAGGCCAGGCCAAAGGATTCATTGAAAAGCAGTTCGGCAAGGATTACCTGCCGGACGCGCCGCGCAAGTACAAGTCGAAGAAGGGCGCGCAGGAAGCGCACGAAGCGATCCGGCCGACCGCGCTTGCCCGCGGGCCGGAGGCGATGAAGGGGTTCCTGACGCCGGATCAGCTGAAGCTCTACACGCTGATCTGGAACCGGTTTCTCGCCAGCCAGATGGCTTCGGCCCGGCTGGAGATGACCAGCGTGGACCTGGCGGCCGGCCGGTGCGGGTTCCGGGCGAACGGAACGAAGGTGCTTTTCCCCGGCTTCCTGCGCGTGATGAGGCCGGAAGAGGTGAAAGAGAAAGAGCCGAAAGACGAAAAGGAAGAGAGCGAGACCAGCTCCCAGATTCTGCCGGCGCTGACCCAGGGCGAGAAGGTCAAGGCGAAGGAGATCACGCCGACCCAGCATTTCACCAAACCGCCGCCCCGCTACACCGAGGCCTCGCTGATCCGGACGATGGAAGAACTGGGGATCGGACGGCCGTCGACGTACGCGCCGACGATCCAGACCGTCTCCACGCGCGGCTACGTCGAGCGGATCGGCAGGGCGCTGGCCCCCACCGAGCTCGGGCAGACCGTGACGGATCTGCTGTCGCAGCATTTCCCTCAGGTGCTGGACGTGCAGTTTACCGCCCGGGTGGAGGAGGAGCTGGACCGCGTCGAAGAGGGCCAGCAAGCATGGAGCGAGTGCGTGCGGGAGTTTTACGGGCCGTTCGCCGAGGCGCTCAAGACCGCGGCGGCCGAGATGCAGTCGATGAAGCAGGAGCCCGTGCCGACCAACGAAAACTGCCCGGAGTGCGGCAAGGTCATCGTGATCAAGTGGGGGCGTAAGGGCAAGTTTCTCAGCTGTTCCGGTTTTCCCGAATGCAAGTTCGCCAAGCCGATCACCACCGGCGTCAAATGCCCGGAGCCGGGGTGCGAAGGAGAGCTGGTGCAGAGGCGGTCGCGCCGCGGCCCTTTCTTCGGCTGTTCCAAGTTTCCCGCCTGCCGGCACATCGCGCGCCAGCTTCCGACGCAGAAAGAAACACAAGAACCCACCGGTTCATGAGCGTGTGAGGACGGCATGGACCGCTTCGTCCAAAAGTTCCTGGATTATCTGAGGGTTGAGCGCGACGCCTCCGCGCATACGCTGCGCAATTACACGAAGGACCTCGCCCTTTTAAAACAGTCGATCGGCGAAAAAACGTGGGAGCAGACCGACTTGCTGTCTTTAAGGAAGTTCGTCGCCGACCAACGCTCGGCCGGGCTTTCCAAAGTGACGATCGCCCGCCGGGTGGCTTCGATCCGCTCCTTTTTCCGGTTCCTGAACCGGGACGGCTACATCCCCATTAACCCGGCGCTCGGGCTGACCCGCCCGAAACAGGACCGCCACCTGCCGAAATTCCTGAGCGTGGAGGAAGCCGCGCGGTTGATGGAGGCCCCCAAAGGGGACGAATTCACCGCTTGCCGCGACCGGGCGATCCTCGAGACGCTCTATTCCGCCGGTCTGCGCGTGAGCGAGCTGGTAGGACTGCGGGTGCGGGACGTGGACCTGATCGGCGGTTCTTTGCGGACCGTCGGGAAGGGGCGCAAGGAACGGCTGGTGCCGCTGGGTTCCTACAGCATCCAGGCGATCCGCCGGTATTTGAAGACACTGCCGCCGGCTCAAACCGAGCCGGAGAAGCCGCTTTTCCAGAACTGGCGGCGCGGCGGACTCACCGACCGGTCGGTCCGGCGCATCCTGAACCTTTACCTGATGAAGATCAGCGCCACGTTGAAGATATCGCCGCACGCGCTGCGCCATTCGTTCGCCACCCATTTGCTGGACCGGGGCGCCGACCTTCGCTCCGTCCAGGAACTTCTGGGGCACAGCTCGCTCAACACCACGCAGGTGTACACGCACGTCACCACGGAACGCTTGAAGCGCGTCTATGAATCCGCCCATCCCCGCGCCTAACCGCACTGGGTTCCACCGAGGTCTGCTCTCGATCTACGCGGTCGGGTTGGCATTGTTCGGGTTAAGTTATCTTTTACTGCGAAAGCTTCGAGGCCGGCCGACGCCGGGATTGAAAGAACGGCTGGCTTTTTATCCGCGGCCGCTGCGGGAAGCGCTGGACCGGCTCAACCGGCCTGTCTGGATCCATCTGGTCAGCGTGGGAGAGGTGCTGGCGGCCCGCCCGCTTATTGAGGAACTGCGCCGGCGTTATCCCGGCAAAGGATGGGTGATCACGACCGTCACCGAAACCGGCCGGTCGCTGGCCCAGGAGCTTTTGCGCGGCCCGCAGGACCAGCTGCTGTATCTGCCGTGGGATTTCGGGCCGGTGGTCCGCCGGGCCGTGGGCCGGATCCGGCCGTCGCTGTTCCTGGTTTTTGAAACGGAGCTGTGGCCCGCGCTGTTCGACGAGCTGGCCCGCCGCGAGGTGCCGATCGCCGTGCTCAACGGCCGGATTTCCCCGGCCGCGTACAAGCGCTATCTCTGGGTCCGGCCCTGGATGGAAGGAGTGCTCTCCTGCGTCGCGCTGTTCTTCACGCAGAGCCCGCAGGATGCCCGGCGCTACGCGGGGATTGGAGCCGCGAAAGACCGGATCGTCGTGACCGGCAATCTGAAATGGGATTTGAAGCCGCCGGCTTCCTCCAACAACGGAGCCGGGCCCGCGCGCGTCCCGGGCCTTCTCTGGACGGCCGGCTCCACTCATTCGGGCGAGGAGAAGATCCTGATGGACGTTTACCGCCGGCTGAAATCCCGGTTTCCCGATTTGCGGCTGTTGATCGCGCCGCGGCATCCGGAACGGGTGCCGGAAGTGGAGCGGGCAGCGGCGGCGCAGGGGCTCGCCACCGTCCGGAAATCGAAGAGGACCGGCGCGGAAACCGGCGACCCCGTGATCCTGCTCGATACGCTGGGGGAACTGGCTTCTTTTTATGAGATCAGCGATGTGGTTTTCGTGGGCGGATCGCTGGTCCCGCACGGCGGCCATAACCTGGTGGAGCCGGCGGTTTTGGGCCGGCCGATCCTGAGCGGGCCGCACCTGCACAACTTCCAGGCGATTTCGGACGCGCTGCTTCAGGCCAAAGGGATGGCCGTGGTCCCTTCCGGCGAAGAGTTGGAGCGGGCCCTGGCCCGGTTCCTCGATAACCCGGCGATGGGCCGGGAGATGGGGGAGCGGGCGCGTGCCGTGATTGACCAGCACCGCGGCGCTGCGGCGCGGACCGCCGAGCTGATCGCTCTGCGCTGGGGGTCGCTGCTGTGTTCCTGATTCTGGGCGAGCAGTTGTATCGGTCGGGGCTGTGGCTGGTGAAACAGGGCTACCGCCGCGGGATCCTGAAGACCCATCGCATGAAGGTCCCGGTGATCAGCGTGGGCAATCTCACCTGGGGCGGGACCGGGAAGACGCCGCTGGTGATGATGCTGGCCCGCGCGCTGGAGAAAAAAGGATACCGGGTCGCGGTGCTGACGCGCGGGTACGGCGCGGACGAAGCCGCGATGATGGCGGAGCGGTTGCAGCCGGTGCCCGTGATGGTCGGCCCGGACCGGGTGGCCACCGGCCGGCGGGCCGTGGAGGAAATGGGAGTGGACCTGCTGCTGCTCGACGACGGTTATCAGCAGTGGCGGCTCAAAAAAGACGTTGAGATCCTGGCGTTGGACGCTGCGGCGCCGCTGGGCAACGGGCACCTGATTCCGCGGGGTACTTTGCGGGAACCGGCGGCCGCGGCCGCCCGGGCGAACCTGATCATCGTGAAGGAATCCGCGCCGGACGCGGCCGAGCGCAAGGCCGTGACCGCGAAGATCCGCGCGTTGAACGGCGCGGCCCCGATCTTCTTCATGCGGTATCAGCCGCAGGAGCTTTGGCGCTGGACGACGCGCGAGGTGGTTCCTTTGCGGACGCTGAAAGGGCAGAAGGTCTGCACGCTGGCCGGCCTCGGCCATCCGCAGTCGTTCGAGGCGACGGTGGCGTCGCTGGGCGCGGCGCCGGCCTTGAAATACCGCGTCCGGGACCATCATCCGTACACGGCCGGGGAGATGCTGAGTTTCCTCTCCCGCTGCCGGAGGCACGGGATCTCGAAGATGATCACCACGGCCAAGGATGCGGTTCGTCTGCCGGGCCTGCTCTCGAAATCAATCGGTCCTGAATTAAAAGGCGTGGATCTGCTGGTGCTGGAAGTGGATCCCCTGCTTGATCCTGATGAAAGCGAACTTTTACACCGAATCGATACTTTACTCGCTCGCGCGCGCGGTTAGCGCGCTCGCGAAGCGGCTTCACCCTCGGGTCAACGCAGCCATCGGCGCGGCGGCCGGCACGCTGCTTTACGCGCTGCTGACGGCGCGCAAGCGCGTGGCGCTGGACAACCTGCGGGCCGCTTTTGAGGACCGCTGCACGCCCCGCCAGTACCGGCGCATCCTGAGGGAGATGTTCCAGAACTTCGGCCGGACGTTCATGGAAATCGCCGCGATCCCCCGAATCGACCGGGCGTACATCGACCGATGGGTCCCCCCTTCGCCGGGCAGCCGGGAGCATATGGAGTCGGCGCTGGCGAAAGGCAAAGGGGTGGTCCTGATTACCGGCCATTTCGGAAACTGGGAGCTTTCCAGCATCAGCGGCGCACTGTACGGGTACCCTACGCTGGTGCTGGCGCGGGAGCAGGGCTGGCCCAAGCTCAATCAGTTGTTGATTCGGTACCGGGAATCCAAGGGCTGCAAGGTGGTGACCAAAGGATTCGCCGTGAGAGAGTTGGTCCAGGGGCTGAAGGAAAAGAAGATCATCGGGATTTTATCCGACCAGGACGCGGGCAAGCGGGGCACGCTGGCTCCTTTCTTCGGGCGGCTGGCCTCGACCGCGTCCGGCGCGGTGGAGTTGAGCATTCGAACAGGCGCTCCGATCGTGCCGATCTTCATCGTCCGAAAGTCCGGACCGGCGCATGAGCTGGTGGCCGAAGAGCCGCTGGTCGTTCCCGAGCAGGGCACGGAAGAGGAACGGGTCAAGGCGGGTGTGGCCGCGTACCTGCAGGTGCTGGAGCGCCGCATCCGCCGGAATCCCGCGCAGTGGCTCTGGCTGCACCGGCGGTGGAAGTCCACGCCGCAGCGGCGGATCCTCATCTTCAGCGACGGCAAGGCCGGGCACGCGGCGCAGTCCCGCGCGCTGGCCGGAAAAATGCAGGCGGCCTGGGAACGGAAAATCGCCGGTGATCCGCGGCTCAAAGGAATTCCCCGGCCGCTGGCCGGCGTTCGGACCGCCGAGATCCGGTTCCGGAACCGGTTCACCCGGTTCCTGCTGACGCTGGCGGCAACGGCCGCGCCCGGGAAATTTTCCGGCGGCGACGTCTGGCTGCGGCTGTGCCTGGCGCCCGAGTCCTACCGGCGGATTTGTTCGGCGCACGCCGATATTTCCATTTCCTGCGGCGCCGGAATGGCGGCGGTGAACCTTCTATGGGCGCGGACCATCCGCGCACGGGCGGTCCACATCACTCGGGTCCGGTTTCCGTCCTGGCGCCGGTTCGATCTGGTGGTTACGCCCCGGCATGATTGGCAGGGAACGATCCCTTCCAAGGTGCTCGTGACCGACGGCGCGCTGGTCCCGGACCAGGCCGTCGGCCCCGATCAGCTTCAGACATGGAAACGGCAATTGAATCTTTCCGGCGGTCCGGCGATCGGCCTTTTTATCGGCGGTCCGGCGGCAAAAGGGAAGCGATGGGATCCGGAAGAAACGCGGGAAGTGGTCCAATCCATTTTGGCCGCGGCCGATTCGGCGGATGCGGACCTTCTTGTGACGACGTCCCGCCGGACGCCGCCGGAATTGGAAGAATGGCTGATCCAACGGTTGGGGACGCATCCCCGCTGCAAATTGCTGACGCTGGTGAACCGTTCTCAAACCGGAGGGCTCAAGACCACCGCTGAGGCGGTACCCTGCATCCTGGGTTTGGCCGGCCGGCTGGCCGTTTCAGGGGATTCCATCTCCATGGTCTCGGAAGCGTTGGCGACGGGCAAGCCGGTGGTTGCGTTTTCTCCGCCTCCCGGAACCAAGTACGAACGATTTCTTAATCAGCTGCGGATGGAAGGAAAACTTCGGGTGTCGGCCGGGACCCGTGTCGGGCTGCTGCTTTCTGAAACGCCGAACGGATCCCGCGCTTCCGCTCCGGCCGGGGGTCCCGATCTTTTGAAGGAGTCGCTTCAACAATGGCTTTAACCATCCTTCAGATGATCCCCTCCCTCAAGCAGGGCGGGGTGGAGACCGGCACCGTGGACCTGGCCCGGAACCTGATTCTCCAGGGCCACCGCGCGATCGTGCTTTCCTCCGGCGGGCCGCTGGTCAAGGAGCTCGAAGAGATGGGCGCCATCCATTACACGCTTCCGATCCACCGGAAACTGCCCTGGCATTTCCCGAAACTCGCGCGCCGCGTGGCGGAGATCGTGGAATCGCACGGGGTGGATGTGATCCATGCCCGCAGCCGGGTTCCCGCGCTCGTCGGTTTTTTAGCGTGGAGACAGGTGGCTCGCAAAGCCAGCTTCCGGATGGGCGGGCGAAAAACCATTCCTTGTTTCGTGACGACCGCGCACGGCTATTATTCCAACCATCCGGTCAGCCGGATCATGGGCTGGGGCCGGACTGTGATCGCCAATTCGGAGATCGTGGCCCGGCACATGATCGATGATTTCAAGGTGCCGCCGGAGCGGATCCGGCTGATCCCGCGCGGCGTCGACCTGGGCCAGTATGCCTGGAAGGAGCCCCGGAAAGAGGCGCCGAAAGGGGAATGGATCGTCGCGGCGATCGGGCGCATCACGCCGATCAAGGGCCACCGGGAGCTTCTGCGGGCCTTCTCGGTGGCGGCGAAAAGTTTTCCGCGCGCCCGTTTGAAAATCGTCGGGGACGCGGACGCGAAGCATCAAAACTATCTGCGGGAGCTCAAGGGGCTCGCAGCCCAGCTGGCATTGGAAGAGCGGGTGGAGTTCATCGGGCACGAAGCGGATGTCTCCCGCTTGCTGGAACAAGTGGACCTGGCGGTTCTTTCGTCCACCGGCCCGGAGGCGTTCGGCCGGGTCCTCATCGAGGCCGGCGCGGCCGGCGTGCCGGTGGTGGCCACGCGCGTGGGCGGCGTGCCGGAAGTGGTGATGGACCGCAAGACGGGCCTGCTGGTTCCGCCCGGTGATCCGATGGCGCTGGGCGCGGCGATGACGCTGCTTCTCAAGGACCGCAACCTCGCCCAGCAGATGTCCCGCGAGAACCGCCGCCGGATCGAGAGCGTCTACCCGCTCGCCCGCATGGTCGGCGAGACGCTGGAGGTTTACCAGGAAGCATCGGAGCGGCTGAGGATCCTGGTCATCAAGCTCAGCGCGGTCGGCGACGTGGTGCTGATCACGCCGTCGCTGCGGGCGCTGCGCCGGCAGTTTCCGAGAGCGCACATCACCGTGGTGATCGGCCGGGAATCGCGGGAGCTTTTGCACCGGTGCCCCTACGTGGACGATCTGGTGGTGTTCGACCGCGGCCGGGACGGCACGCTGCCGGGCCTGGTCAAGCTGGGCTTGAAACTGGCGAAGGCGCAGGTGGATCTCGTTGTGGACTTCCAGAACAACCGGCTCAGCCATTGGCTCGGCTGGCTGACCGGTGCTCCTCAGCGGTACGGGTTCGCCGGCCGGCGCTGGAGCACTCTGCTGTCGCACCGGGCTGTTCCGCCGGCCGGGCCGGTGCCGCCGGTGGATCATCAGTTCCGGATCCTGCAGATGCTGGGCATCCAGGATGCTCCCAAAGAATTGGAGCTGTGGCCCGGCGCGCCGGATGAAGCCCGCGTGGAGGAATTGCTGGGGGAGTCCTGGATCGCCGATAACCAGCCGCTGGTGGCTCTCCATCCCGGAAGCCGCTGGCCGTCCAAGCAATGGCCGGCCCAGCGCTACGCGGAGTTGGCCGATTTGCTGGCGCGCCGGAACAAGGCCCGCGTGGTGCTGACCGGCTCTCTTCAGGAACAGCCGTTGTGTGAAGAAATTCACCGGCTGGCCCAGATCAAGCCGGTGATGGCCGCGGGCGCTACCTCGCTCAACGAACTGGCCGCGCTGATCCGCCGGTGTCGGGTGTTCGTCGGCGGGGATACCGCGCCTCTGCACGTTGCCGCGGCGACCGGAACGCCGGTGGTTGCTTTGTTCGGGTCCACCGATCCGGTGCGGCACCTTCCGCCGGCGGAAAAGCTCAAGCTGTTCCGCGTCGACCTGCCGTGCAGTCCCTGCTACAAACGGGTTTGCCCGCGCCGGCGGGGCGGGTACATGGAGTGCATGACCCGGATCTCCGTGCAAGAGGTGGCCGACGCGGTGGGAGCGTTCCTCAAGTGAAAGTCCTTCTGTTGACGACGCATCTGGAGCCCGGCGGCATTCCCATCTACGTGGCCGGGCTGGCCAAGGGGCTGAAAGACCAGGGATATTCGGTCGTCGTGGTTTCAGCGGGCGGTTGGCTGGAAGGGCGGCTTCAGCGGGAGGGGATCACGCATTACACCGTCCCTTGCCGGACCTCCAGCGAACTCAACCCGCGTCTTTGGCTGGAGGTTTTCCCGCGTCTCCTGCGGATTATCCGGGCCGAGAAGCCGGACCTCATGCACGCGCACACGCGCATCATGCAGGTGCAGGCCTGGGCCTGCAGCAAGATAACCGGCGTGCCGTTCCTTACGACCTGCCATGGTTTGTACCAGTTCCGGCTCGGCCGGCGTTTCTTCCGCTGCTGGGGGCGGGCGGTCATGGCGATTTCGGGCGCCACCATGCACCGGCTGGTGGAGCAATATCGCCTGGCCCCTCCGCATCAGGTGACGCTGGTCGTCAACGGAGTGGACGTGGACCGCCTTTGCGAGCCGGTATCCCCGGAGGACGTCCGGCGTTTCCGGGAAGCCCACGGCCTGACCGGCAGCCCGATCATCGGCTGCATCGGGCGGTTGAGCCCCGTGAAAGGACTGGACGATCTCTTGAAAGCGGCTCAGCGCTTGCTGGAACAATTTCCGAAGCTTCAGGTCCTGCTGGTCGGGGATGGGCCTTCGCGCGAGGAGCTGATTCGGCTGGCTTACGAGCTTAAAGAAGCCGACCGGGTGGTGATCTGCCACGCGCTGGAAGACATCCGCGTTCCCATGTCGCTGATGCAGGTCTTCGTGGCTCCGGCGCTGGAAGAGGGGTTCGGTCTTTCCATCGTTGAGGCCATGGCGGCCGGCGTTCCGGTGGTCACCACGCGGTCCGGAGGTCCCGGAGAGATCGTTGAAGACGGCCAATCCGGCTTTCTGGTGGAGCCGCGGGACGTGGAAGGGATTGCCCGGGCCGTCTCGACGCTGCTGCAGGATGCGGGTTTACGCGGCCGGTTCGCCGCGGCCGGTCAGCAGCGTGCGCGCGGCCGGTACGACATGAAACGGGTGGTCCAGGAAGTGGAGCAGGTCTATGCCCAAGTTGTCCCGTAAACGGATCCTCATCGTCTCCGTTAACTGGCTCGGGGACCTTCTGTTTCTGACGCCGGCGATCCGGGCGATCCGACGGGCTCATCCGGACAGCCGCATCACCTGTCTTTGCCCGGCGCGCGGGCTCGATCTTTTACAGGGAAACCCCCACATCGACGAAGTGATCCCTCTGCGGGAACCGCGCGGTCCGGGCAACTTCTTTTTTTGGATGGCGCTGGTTCCCCGGCTCAAACAAGGCCGGTTCGACACCGCGTTTCTGTTCCATCGGTCGTTTACGCGGGCGCTGGCCGTCCGTTTGGCCGGGATCCCGGAGCGGATCGGGTTCCAGACCCGCAAGCGCAGCGGTCTTCTGACTTTGGCTGTGGAGCCGCCGGCCCCGGACTCCGTTTCCAAGGTGGACACGTTCCTTCAGTTGGTGGAAGCCGCCGGCATCCCGCCCGCCGGCCGGCATTACGACGCCGGCCTTCAGCCGGAAGACCGCGCGGCCGCCGGAACGCTCTGGACCCGGCTGGGCTTAAGCGGCGGCGACCGGGTTGTGGCTCTGCACGCGGGCGCCAACTGGCGGCTCAAGCGCTGGCCGGCCGCCCGCTTCTCTCAGCTGGCCGACGCGCTGGCCCAGCGCTATGGCGCCCGGATCCTTTTCGTCGGCGGAGAAGGAGACCTGCCGCTCATCCGGGGCATCACCGGGCGGATGAAAAGCCCGGGTCTCGTCGCCGCGGGGCAGACCACCTTCCGGCAGATGGGCGCTCTGCTCGAAAGAACCTCCTTGCTGGTCTCCAACGATTCCGGCCCTCTGCACATGGGTCTCGCGGTCGGCGTGCCGGTCGTGGCGCTGTTCGGCCCCACCGATCCGAAACTCACCGGTCCTCAGCCGGACGCAAAAGCGGAAACACTGTTCGGCTCGATCGGCTGCCCGGTCCCGTGCTACCAGCTGAACTGTCCCGCCAACCTCTGCATGGAGCAGATTTCGGTGGAGCAAGTCGTTGCCGCCGCCGGCCGTCTGCTGACCGGTCATGGTGAGCTTGTCGAACCATGAAAATCCTCATCATCGGCTTGAGCAATCTGGGAGACGCTCTGCTGACCACTCCGGCCATCCAGGCCGTCTGCGCCGCGCATCCGGACGCTGAAGTCCATGCGCTGGCCTCGCCCCGCACCCAAGAGCTGTTCGAGACCGATCCGCGGATCAGCCGGGTCTGGATCTGGAAAAAACGGGCGAACTTCATTCAGCAGGCGGCACTGATCGCCCGGCTGTGCGGGCAACGGTTCGGTCTGGTGGTGGATTTCCGGAATTCCTTGATCCCGCTGTTTCTGGTGGGCGCTCAGCGGACGCCGATTTTTCGCCGACGGGCGCCCGAAGGGGAACACCGCGCCGCGACGCATCTGCGGCTGGTTTCTTCCCTCGGCATTTCCACGGCTGGAGCGGGGCATCGTTTGTCCGTGGGTTCGGAAGAGCAGATCAAAGCCAAGGTCTGGGTCCAAACCGGCCGGCCGATCGTTCTCATGGTGCCGGGTGCCCGCAGCCACTTGAAGCGCTGGGGCTCCGAAGGGTTCGCGCAGGTGGCGGACCTGCTCATCCAGCGGCACGGTGCCCAGGTCATTCTGGTCGGCGAGGAATCCGAGCGGCCGATCGCGGAAGAGGTCAAAAAAACGATGCATCAGCCGGCCACCGACCTGACCGGCCGGACCACGATCCGGGAACTGATGGCTCTGCTGGCGAATACGCATCTGATGATCACCAACGACAGCGCCTGCCTGCACGCGGCGGAGCTGATGGGCGTGCCGTCCGTGGCGATTTTTGGGCCGACCGACGAGAAAAAATACGGGCCGCGGAATCGTCGTTCGGTCGTGGTCCGGCGCACGCTGGTCTGCGCGCCGTGCGAGCTGGCGCTGTGCCCGTACGGGCACGAGTGCATGAAGTGGGTGACCGCGGACGAAGTCTACACCGCTGCCTCCAAAATCCTTTCTTCTTCCGTTCACCCTGAGCTTGTCGAAGGGCAGAAACCATGAAGGCCTTCCTCGGGGGTGGGTTCCGCCGTACGCTTGCCCCGCCAGCGACGGGGCTCGCTCTGTCGTCGGCCTCGCTCTCCGGCTCGGATCGGAAAGGAAGAAGGGAAGGCCGCTCCGGCCGGAACCATGCCCGCTCGGCCTCCGAGGTTGGCTCCACCCACACCCCTCGGTCGGCCTTTACCGCTCTTTTTGAAGTTCCGTTCACCCTGAGCTTGTCGAAGGGCGGGGAGTCCGACATCGGAAACCGCTCGTGCTGAGCTTGTCGAAGCACGAAAAATCGACGGATGAGAAAATGAATTCAATGTGGTCAGCATGGGGTCATTTCTCGGACAAATGTTTTAAAACAATCCCATCCTCTCCGGGTATTTACGCTGTTCGTTCTGTGGATTCGAATGGGAAACCAGAACACATCGGCCGTCTTCTTTTTGTCGATTCCGAAGGTCTTCTGTACATCGGGAAAACGGGCAAAGGCCGCAAGGGAATCCTGACAAAACGTCTCGCGGCTTTTTGGAAAGCTACGGTGAGAGGGAAGGGGCACAGTGGAGGGAACAAGTTCTGCAGAATCTTGACAGATAGGCTCTCTCGAGAGAATTTGCAGTATAGATGGTGGACAGCGAAAGATTTAAACCAAGCGAGCCAACGGGAAAAAGAAGCGCTGGAAAAATATTGTGCTCGCTTTGGAGAGCTGCCGCCGCTTAACAGCGCTATGCCGAGGTAAGAATGTCCTTCTGGCTCTATATCCTCCGCTGTTCCGACGGTTCCTATTACACGGGCCACACCGATGATCTTGAGCGAAGAATTGCTCAGCATCAATCAGGAGAGATTCCTTGCTACGCCTCCCAAAGACTACCTGTTCGGTTAGTTTTTTCAGAAGAATTTCAGACTAGAGCGGAAGCTTTGGAGCGAGAGAGGCAAGTCAAGGGATGGAGTCGGGCAAAGAAAGAAGCGCTGATTCAGGGTGATTGGAAAGAAATAAAGCGCTTGGCTAAAAGTGTTCATGGTTCGACAAGCTCACCATGAACGATAGGCCAGACCATCGCATTCTCATCATCAGGCCGGACTAACTTGAGGTATACTGTATGTAGCTACAAATGTAGCTACATTAGGAGGGTAAAACATGGTTCAGTTTGTGAACATCCGGGAGATGAAGAACAGCTTGTCGGAAATCATCCGCCGGGCGAAGAAAGGGGACGTGGTGGTGACTTCCCGCGGCCGGCCGAAAGCGATTCTCCATGGAGTCAGAGAGGAGGACTTGGAGGATTACCTGCTGGCCCACTCCAAGAAGTTTCAAAAGAGCTTGAAGGATTCCTATCGGGAATACAAGCGTAAAGGCGGTGTTTCCCTTGAAACCTTGATCGCCCAGACCGAAAAAGAACTTGCCCGCCTTCACCGTTGAGTTCACCTCCATCGCTCAGAGAGATTTGAAGCGGCTGGATCCCAAGATCCGTTCTCAACTCCTCCGGGCATCAACTATTCTCGCGCAAGATCCTTTCCCGTCCGCGAGCGGGAGAATCAAGGTTTTTGTGGGATTGGACCCCAGACACTTTCGATTGAGGGTGGGAGACTACCGGATCGTCTATCAAGTGGAAGCTCAACGAGTGATCGTTGTTCGGGTGGCTCATCGCCGTGAAGCATACCGGTAATCCTCGACGGATTTTGATCGTTCGGACGGATCGGATCGGGGATGTGGTGCTCTCCACGCCGGTGATTCGGAATCTGCGGGTTGCGTTCCCGGATGCCTATCTCGGCATGATGGTTCGACCGGAGTACCAGGAGCTGGTCGAGGGCAACCCGGACCTGAATGTGGTTTTTCTGTACGACAAGAACGGCACGGAGAAAAGCTGGGCCGGGACGCTGCGGTTCGCGCGCCGTTTGCGGCAGCAGCGGTTCGATACCGCGCTGATCCTGCACTCCACCAATCGCGTGATCCTGACCGCCTGGCTGGCCGGCATCCGCCGGCGAATCGGCTACGCGCGGCGATTGCCGTGGCTGCTGACCGACCCGGTCCCTTACGTGAAGCAGTTCGGAGACCGGCACGAGCTGGAATACAACCTGGACCTGCTTCGCCGGATCGGCGTGGAGCCGAAGAGCCGGGAGCTGTTCGTTCCGACGACGCCGGCGCAGGAACAAAGGGTGGAAAAATTTCTGGCCGGCGCCGGCTTGAGCGGCGCTCCGCTGGTGATTCTGCATCCCGGAGCCAGCTGTCCGTCCAAACGCTGGCCGGCAGAGCGGTTCGCGACCGCGGGGGATTTGCTAGTTCAGCGAACCGGAGCTAGAATCATTGTGATCAGCGGGGCGGACGGCGCGGAACAGGGCCGGGAAGTGATCGGCCGGATGCGCTCTCCCGCGGTCGCGGCGCTGGGAACATTCAGCTTGGGAGAACTGGTGTGCCTGCTTCGGAAGGCCCGGTGCCTGATCTCCAACGACAGCGGGCCCGTGCACTTGGGCAGCGCGGCCGGAACGCCGGTGGTGTCGGTCTTCGGCCGCTGGGGCGGGGGCTTAAGCCCGGTGCGTTGGGGCCCGACCGGTTCCCGCAGCATGGCGATTCATCATGACATCGGCTGCCGGCCTTGTCTGGCGCACGATTGCACCATCGGGTTCGCGTGTCTGAAAACAATCAGTGTGGATGAGGTCTTGATTGCGGCGGAATATGTGGCGGGTTTTTAGACAATACAGCGGATTCCTGGCGGTGCTGGCGCTGGCCGGCTGCACGCGGGCCGGCGTGGTGCGCTCCGTGCAGGGAGAGATTGAAGCCGGCCGGGCGACGCCTGTTTCCATCGCGCCTCCTCTGGCCTCGGTCCCGGTCGGAGAGCGGCTGGAATATGCGATTTCCTGGTGGGGTGTTGCCGTCGGCACGGCATCCCTCACGACCTCTCAGTCCAAGAACCACCTGATTCAACTTTCCTTCAAGGCCGATTCCAACTGGTATTTGGCCACCTTCTATCCGGTTCATGTCAAACTCAACAGCTGGCTGGACCCGAAAACCGTCTCGCCGCGCCGGTCCGAATCGTATTTAAAACGGCAGTGGCGCCTGCATCAGAGCGTGATTACCTTCGATCCGGAAAAAGGGACTTCCCTGCATGAACTGCCGGGAAAAAAGAAGGTGACGGTGGCCGTCACTCCGACGACTCAGGATGGCTTGAGCATGATCTATTACGCCCGTACCATCCCGCTGCAGCTGGGCAAGACCGTGCCGCTGACGATCTCCGCCGACGGGAAAAACTGGGACTTGAACGGCACCGTACTACAGGCCGGCATCGTCCGGATCGGCAGTGCCGGCTACTGGCCGGCGCTGGAAGGGCAGGTGGAGCTGGCCTACCCGGTCCCTTTTTTCCACGGCGCTCAAGCCCGCGTCTGGTTCAGTGCCGACTCCGACCGGATTCCTCTACTGGCCAAGATCAACTCCCGCATCGGTCCCGTCAGCGTGGTGCTGACTCGCCGCACCGTCGTACCGGCCAAATCCAAGTAGTTAGTACAGTCTAAAATCTAGTTCTAATCCTTGAAATTATCCTCACTCATTGGCTATACTTTCCGTAACACTCCGATGAAAAACCACTTGTTTTTAAGGGGGTTGGCGGCGATCCTTTGCCTCCAACTGGCCCTCCCGAACTCTGCTTTGGCCCTGCGTCCGCAGCCCCATCGCTCCGGCCTGGAGGAAGAACTTTCCGCCGGTTTTGAAGAGGTAGCGGATGAATTTGAGCTAAGCGTTCAGCTGCATTTGCTGCCGGTTTCTCACTATGTCCGGTCAAGAAATAAGATTGAGGAAGAATTTCCAGGAACTCAATTCACTTTGTACGGATGGGAGGATGAGGATGGGGAATGGGTGAAATTGGAGCAGCACGATCTCTCCGATCTTTTCTCAAAAGCCGACAGGATAAGCGAAGGCAAACGGCTCAAGCTGGTGGGTGAAACCAGCAACACTCAGCTTAGTCGCGAAGACATGTTTTTTTTCCTCAATCTCTTGAGAGGAATTTTAAGGAGCAGAGAAGAGGTTTCCCCTGACCGGGAAGTCCTGGATTACGGTAAGCGCTTAACTCGTCAGCTTACCGATCGTTTCCACGAAATCCATTTGGGTGCGGTTCCCGCAGGTTTGGAAGAGAACCCGCCTCAGGGGTCTCGGTTCAACCGGCGGACGCTTCTCAAAGCAGCGGGCGCGGCAGCGGCTGTGGCTGGTTTGGGAACGTGGTGGCTGACCCGGGATTCCGAAGAGCGATTCCTTAAGCCGGAGGAAGTGCCGGCGCCCTGGAAGCAGTTCTTTAAGCCGGCCGAAGGCGCGGAACCCCTGCCGTTCCTCGGGGAAGATTATTTCCGGTTCCAGATCAGCTCCCGCCACCTGGATGCTGGCTATCGGGCTTTCGACCCGGACGGAAAGGAGCTTGGGCGCATAGATGCAACCCGCGGAGATTATCAGCGGATCGCCGATCCCCGCACCGGTGAGACGCTCGGTTATTACCGCATGCCGGTCCAGTGGCAGCCGAATTTTGGCATCGAACGTTTTGTTTTAAGAAATCCTACCGGCGGAGAAATGATGACGGTCAGCGTCTATCCGTATGGTCAGGAAGAAGAAGCCGCTGAAGGGGTGCCGTGGGGATGGCGGGATCCCAAGTCTTTAAAGACAGAAACCCCGCGCCCAATCTACCAGGTTTTCGAGGACGAGAAGCATCAGGTGACTCACGTGGAGATGATCGGCTACGTGGAAACCCATGCGGACAAGCCGGGCCGGCTTCTGGATCTGGACAAGCGCCCCATCGCCCGGCTGGAGCCGGTGCAGATCATTTATTCCGGCCAGGACCCACAAACGTTTCAACTGCTGGATACTGCGCTCGCTGCCCGGCCGGGCAACAACCGCTATTTCACCGAAGCCCCTTCCGAAAAGCAGGCGGCGGAACTCTCGGACGCGCTGGACCGGTTTCAGCCCGATACGCTGGATGGCAGGAAGGCCAAGCTCCAGATGGCGCACCGCTGGATCCAGCTTCAGGTGCTGTTGGGCAAACGGACGGTCGCGGTGGATCCCAAGAAGGCCCGCGAGACGGGCGAAGCCCTGGTCAAGCGGTCCACCACTGATCTGGAAGATTTCGAAAACCCGGAGGTCCGCCGGCTTCTTTGGGACGCGATCGCCAACTTCCACCCGTGGTTTGCCATGGCCCGGGAAGCGGTCCGACACTTGGGTTGGGAGGAGGATCCGAAGATCCTCCGGTACGTCCTCTCGCAGATCCAGCAATGGTGGATCGAGCTGGAAAACTCCAAGCGCAACGCCCTGGCGGACGGCGATGGACGGATGACCGATCTGACCAAGGATTTGCTGGAAGAGGTCCTGCTCTACAACGGTTTTCAAACCCTTGACGAAGTAGCCGATGGGTTCAAAACTTTTCTGGGTGGATCGGCGCGGCTCTCCAGGGAATTCCTGTACATCGACCGGCCCAAAGGATCCGACCCGGCCCTGGTGCCGCTGTCTCTGATGCAGGCCCGCCTGAGGGGGTTCCGTGACGTCTCCAATGTTCAGATCCTTCTGCACCAGGCGGTGGCCCTTCAGCGGTTGGGGTACGAAGTGAGTTTCCTTTCCTATGTGCCGGTCGCGAACGGGCTGGAGAAAGAAGAGCCGGTCAAAACTCTCTCTCATGAGTGGCTGGTGATGGCCACGCATCCGGATCATCCGAAAGAAGCCGTCCTGTTCAGCGCCCATCGGGAGTTCCTGAAACGGTTTGGAGAGGAGACCTCGCCCGGTGTGACGCGTGTGACCCGCGAGAGAATCCTGGAAGTGAATCAGACGCTACCGCCCGGGTTTTATCTGCCGATGGAAAAATATTCGCCGTTCCCGCTGGATGCCTCGACCTACCTGCGGGCGCGGGATCAGGCGATGCAGCGCAGGACGAAGTCGTTCCCGCCGTGGCACGCGGAGCTGATGGGGTCTGGGCTGGGGCTGGCAGTGGAGTCGGAAGGGGAGCTTCACCAGCAGTTTGAGCAGGATCTGGCTTCGGCTTACGTGCAGGCGATGGCCCAACGGTTCGATGAGATCGTGAAAGAAACGGGAATTGAAGTCGTGACGAACGGGCTCACCGGTTCGGAACTGGAGGTCCGCAAAGCCGGATGGGGGGCTGCCCTGGGGCTTATCCCGCGCAAATTGATCAAGGGTTTGAAGAAAATCGTCTTCCTTAGAGAAACAGAAATTGTCCCCTTCCGAGAAGCGCGCGTTGAGAACGGGCGCGTGGTCTGGGAAAACGTCGATTTGGAGGCGGAAGGGACCTATTCAAACCAAGTGATTAAGTCCGTCAAAGGAGTGGCTACTCCAGCGCACGAGATTTTCCATCTCTGGGACCTGTATGTGACGGACCAAATCCACGACTGGCGCGGAGATCTAAGTGAACTGTTCCATCAGATCTCCTGGCAGCGCAATGGGCAGGGCCCCTGGGTGTTGCGTAAAACCACCGATGTGGACATGCGGGATTTCGCCCAGCGCACGCACGGATTGGCCAATGAAAGAGAGGACATCGCGGTCAACGGCGAACGGTACGTGATGGACAGCGTCGCGTTCCGATCCGAGGCGCGTGAAGCCATGGCGGGAGGAAATTATGCGCCGGCCGTAAAGTATCTTTTCGCCAAATACCTGCTCTTTTTGGACACCGACGGCACCAGCTTCGAATACAGCGTGAGCGATCACAGTCCTTCCATCACCTGGAGCGAGGTGGCCGCGGCGATCCGGACCGATGCGGAGGGACTGAATCCCAAACCGGAGGCCAAGCGGCTGGGTGCGCTGGTCGAGCGGATGCGGGAAGTCTGGCTGAAGGAGCGGGAATCCAATAGCATCGTCCAGCGCGCTCCGGAAGCCCCGTTGATTGCCGCCGCCGGGCTGGAGGAGGGGAATCCAGAAATAATTCTTCCGGAAGCGCGGGCCAGAGCCATTGTGGAAGCAGCCAGGCGCGTGGCCGATTACATCGATCGAGAAGGATTTACGGCCATCGTGCTTTCCGGCCGCAGCGCTCCTATCGCACGGGAATTGATCGGGTCCATTTTGTCGGAACGCCCCAATAAGCCGATGCCGGTTTGGTATTGGTTTGGCCCGGAAGATAGAGAGGTTTTGCATTCGGACAAGGAGGAAAATGGGACTGCTCTAGCGCGGCTTCTTTTGGAAAAGAAGCCTGAAGGGAATAGGGGCTCGCCCCTGGGCAATTTACGGTCTGACAAGATTCTCTTTCTGGATGACGTTGCTTCTACCGGCGTTAAATTGGGCCAGATGAGGGGAAATTTTTCCGACGCTGGTTTCCAAGACATTCGCTTCGCTTACATCGGGGCCTACTCTCCTGAAGCGCTTGAAAACCCCGCCACGGTACCGCACCGGCTGCTGGCCCGGCTCACGAGTCCTCATTTGCAGAATCTTCGGAACCGATTGGCGGCTGATAGGCGCAGCAACCTGGGAGATTCCAGTGTCTTTTTTGGAACCACAGAGACGGACGTTGTGGCCGCCCTTCATTTGGTTTCCATTGATTTCAAAAGCGCCCCCAAACGGGGAGAGGCCCGGGTGCGCCAGCTTTCCCGTTTGGTTACCGGTGCCGCCACGGGAGAAGTTCGTTTTTCGGCCGATTTTCCGGAGGATGCCGGGGTTCGGAGCAGAATCACGGAGTTTCTTCAGTCCTCCGGTATCTCGCCGAGCGATTATGAACTCTCTTTGACGACGGATGCTGCGCAGGCGGGACAGTTGCGGCTGAGCGATGCTCCATCTCAGCCGGTCCGGATCATTCTGCCTTCCGATACGTTGGTTTCTCCGGAATTGGCTATGCTTGCTCTCGCGCGACTCTTGGAAGAGGCGATGGGACCGGACCTGCTGGAGCAGAAGAATGTTGCCCCGGGAAGTGTTGTGCCCTTGACCGCCGCGCAGACCGCGTTCGTTCGCTATTGGGCGCAAGTCCCCGCGGAGGTCCGAGCTTCCTTCATAGAAGGGTTTTTAACTTCTCTGAGAGAGCGCGTGCAACGGATTGCAAATGCCCAGCTTTATGAATTGCTCCGCGAAGCATCTTCAGGAGATGACAGCGGAGGGCCGATCGCCCAGTTGTGGGGGGGCCGTAAGGTTTTAAACGACATCTTGGTCCGAACCTTGCACGAAAGAGGTTCTCTCGATGTTTTGCCAACTGCGACTCAATTTCTGAATGTGGAACCACTTCTTCGGGAGCTTGGCGGTCCTTCGTCCCGACCTCTTTCGACGATTCAGCAAGTGAGGCAAGCAGGATTGGCCCAGCTGCGAATTCCTTCCTGGCCGGTTGCGGAGAATTTACTTACCCAGGGTCGATTCATTAACGCGCTCCTGGCTGCCGGTGAAAGTCCGCAACGGTTCGATATGGCCGAGATCGATGGTCTCACGCGCGTTCTTTTGGGAAGGGCCACAAGCCGGCCTGTCTCGATCCTGGGAGAGAGCATTCCCGTGGTGCGATTCGAACAGTACGACGTCTTTTCTCCGTCTGTTTGGCTTCGAGCGGGGGATTTCAGCATTTCCGGCGTTAATCTCTACGGGCCCGTTATTCAGGCAGAAGCCAGTGTACAGGAGCAAATCGTTTTGGCTGTTTTGACCCAACGGGCTCAAGACAGCGGCACTCCCGCTTTCCTGAAAGCTCGCGGCGGGCTGGAAGGCGTTCGAAAATTATTTTCGGATGCGGGAGGAAATGCCGAGGCTTTCGAAACGCTGATAGCTTCTATGACGCTGGGCTCCATGGAATCTGCCATTCGAACGGGTGCGGCACACCATCGAATGCTCAGCTTCGGGATAGGTATGCAGCGCGAGTTACGCCACCTATTGCAGGGTACGGGACAGCCGCTCCCCGTAGGGTTTTCAGAATTTCACCAGTGGTTGGGTGATTATGCTCCCGAGCAAGGAACATATGCCCGTCTTCGGGGAATGGCCTCCACCCAGCCCGATTTGGTTTACAGGATCCTCCTTGTTCGGTGGGCCCATCTTTATACGGAGCATTGGAGACAAGATCTCGTTTATGGTTCTGCGAAGGACCTCATCAATCGGCGTATTCCGGAATGGCTTCTGGAAGGAACTCCGGAGCAATTGTCCGGGAAGCTGGATCTGCTCCTTTCCGCAGAACCTTACGAAAAACTCGAGACGATTTTAAGCGGCGTCTTTTACGAATTGCTGGAAATAGAAGCGCAAACAGACGATCCATTTGAAATCCCGCCGGAGATGGCGGAAAGGTTTGCGCGAGAATTGGTCTTTGCGGGGATAGAAGTGGAGCAATTTTTCGAAAAGATTATCTCCGCCGGGCTGGAAGAGAATGAGGATAACGTCTTCCGCGTGACGGAGCTGTTCGAGGGCCGGCCGGTGGCGGGCAGAGACATGATTGTATTGCTGGCGGGATATTTCACAGAACAGGCGAATCAGCTCCGGCAGGATTTTGAAATTCGCCTGACAGGCCCGAAAGGGATCGCAGAAACCCGGTTTTCTTACGAGGCGTTCAGCGCCGCGGCCTATTCCTATTCGGCCCAGTTTGGTCAGGAGATGCGGAGAGTCCTTAAAAAAATCGGGGTCAGGCCGGACGATTCCCAAATTTGGCTGGTGGAGCGGCTCGGAGAGGGTCAGCCCTTTCATTTGGAGTTCACCATTGGCGGCCGGCCGAGAACGCCGAAGGCCTGGCAGTTCAGGGCTATCCCCCAATTTATATCAACGTATCCTCTGCTTCGGGCCGTGCTGCAGGCCCAGCCGTTTTTGAGAAAAATGACGGCAAGGGGTTCGCAAGTGCTGGTTTTCCCGGACGCCCCGCCGGAGACCGGCACGAAGCTGAGGGTTTTCGTCCGGGCTCGGGACGCTGCATCACAGGAGGACTGGGAGCAGGCGGTCCGGATCCGGTTGGGAGCCGAGCAGTTGCCGTTCGGGGTCTCTGTGGATGTTCTGCCGTACCCCGACAGCGGGCAGTTGGCCCAGGACGGTCCTAACCTCGTGATCAAACAGATCGGCGCGGTGCTGGCCGCGGAGCCGAAACCGGCCGCCGCGGTGCTGGAACTGGAAAGCTTGGAAGGCGTCCTTTCCTTGAGCCCGCCGGCGCTTCTTTCGCTCGCGGTGAACGAGGCGCTTAAAGGAAGGGAAGTCGGCCTGCTGCTGGGGGTCTGGACGTTTGAGGACGAAAATGGGCGGATTCTCCACGCCCTGTTCGTGTAAAATAATGGCTTCCCCGATGAACACTCTTTGGCGTCCTGAATTTGAGAAAGATGCCTGCGGCGTCGGCTTTGTGGCCGATGTGTCCGGCAACCCCAGCCACCGGATCCTCCGGATGGCGATCCAGGGGGTCTGCTGTGTCACGCACCGCGGCGCGGTCTCGGCCGACGGAAAGTCCGGCGACGGCGCCGGCATCCTGACGCAGATCCCGCGCAAGCTGTTCGCCCGGGAGTTGGCCCGGCTGGGCACAGGTAAGGCGAACGTGCAGGACCTGGCGGTCGGCGTCTTTTTCTTTCCGCAGAACCCCAGCGGCCGGCTTTCCGCCAAGGGCATCGTCGAGCGGATCGTCAAGGAACAGGGCTTGGTTCTGCACGGCTGGCGCGAGGTGCCGGTCAATCCCGACGCGCTGGGCGAGAAAGCGCTGGCTTCCATGCCGACGATCCAGCACCTGCTGGTCGGCCGCCCGCCGAAAACGGCCGTCGGCGATTACGAACGACAGCTGTACTACACCCGCCGGCTGATCGAAAAGGCGTTCGCGCAGGCCCGGCTGGAAGAGTGCTACATTCCCTCGTTCTCGTCGAAGACCATCGTCTACAAGGGGTTGCTGGTCGCGCCCCAGCTCAACCACTTTTACGAAGATCTGACCGACCCCTCGTTTGAGACGGCGATCGCGCTGTTCCATCAGCGGTATTCCACCAATACCTTCCCGAACTGGATCCTGGCCCAGCCGTTCCGGTTTCTTGGCCACAACGGCGAGATCAATACCTTGCTGGGCAACCGGAACTGGATGCGGGCGCGCGAGCCGGAGCTGAAATCGCCGGTTTGGGGCGGAAAGATCCAGGACCTTTTGCCGGTGATCCAGCCGGGCGGGTCCGACTCGGCGATGCTGGACAACGTGCTGGAGCTGCTGGTGGCTTCCGGCATCGACCTCCTGCACGCGATGACGATGCTGGTCCCCGAGGCCTGGCAGAACATGCCCGGCATGGACCAGAAGGACAAGGCCTTCTATGAGTTCCAGGCCTGCCTTTCCGAGCCGTGGGACGGCCCGGCGGCACTGGCCTTTACCGACGGCGTGGTCGCCGCGGCCACGCTCGACCGCAACGGCCTGCGGCCGGCGCGGTACAAGATCACGCGCGACGGGATCGTGGTGGTGGGCTCCGAGGTAGGGATCGTCGACCTGGACGACGCGCAGGTGATCGAGTCCGGCCGGCTGGGGCCGGGACAGATGCTGGCCGTCGACACCGCGCGCAAGAAAGTTCTGCGCAACCACGACATCAAACACGAGCTGGCCGGCAAAAAGCCGTACGCGGCCTGGATCCATTCCAACATGCTGCGGGCCGATCTGCTCAAGCTCAACGACGGCAAGCCGGCAGTCACCTGGAACGGCGTTGCGGACACTCTGACGCCGGTGCTCAAGGCGGCCGGCTTCACGCAGGAAGACCTTCAGTTCATCGTCAAGGCGATGGCCGAGACGGGTAAGGAGCCGGTGGGCTCCATGGGCGACGACGCGCCGCTGGCGATCCTCTCCACGCGCCCGCGGATCGTGGCCAGCTACCTGAAACAGCTGTTCGCGCAGGTGACCAACCCGCCGATCGATCCGCTTCGGGAAAAGCTGGTCATGTCACTCAACACCGCGCTGGGCGCGCGCGGCTCGATGCTGGAAGAATCTCCCCAGCACGCCAAGTGGATCAAGTTCGGCTCGCCGGTCCTCACCGAGCCGGAGCTGAAATGGATCGAAGCGCTCACCGATCCGGCGTTCCGCTCCATCCGGATCCCGATCCTGTTCCCGGTCAGCGACGGGCCCGGCGGGCTGGAGAAAGCGATCCGGCGGCTGTGCGACCGGGCCGCGGCCGCCGTCGACGCGGGCCATACCATTTTGATTTTAACCGACCGAGGCATCGATGCCGCGCACGCGGCGATTCCGGTGCAGATGGCGGTGGGCGCCGTCCACCACTCGCTGATCCGGCAGGGCAAGCGGCTGAAGGCCTCCCTTCTGTGCGAGACCGCGCAGGCGTGGGACATCCACCATTACGCGGTCGCCATCGGCTACGGTGCCGCGGCCGTTCATCCATACGGCGCGCTGGAGACGATTGCCTGGGCGCAGGCCACCGGCACGCTCAAGGGAGTCACGGTCGAGCAGGCCTGGGCGAATTATAAAAAATCGGTTGAGGACGGCATCCTCAAGATCATGTCCAAGATGGGCATCTCCTGCGTCTCCAGCTACCGGGGCGCGCAGATCTTCGAAGCGATCGGTCTCAGCGGCGAAGTGATCGACACCTGTTTCACCGGCACGGTCTCCCGGATCGGCGGGATCGGGTTCGAGCTTCTGGCGAAGGACGTGCTGGCCATGCACGCGTCGGCGTTTGGGGGACTGTCCCCGCAGGGGACTGTCCCCGGTCTCGATCCCGGCGGGTTTTACCGGTTCCGGCGCGACGGCGAGATCCACGCGTTCGCGCCGGCGGTGATGGATGCCCTGCACGAGGCGGTCCACTCCGGGGAGCAGGCGCATTATCAGAAATACGCCGGCCTGGTGAATGAACGGGAGCCGATCTGCCTGCGGGACCTGCTGGAATTCAAGTCCGACCGGTCCCCGATCCCGGTGGACCAGGTGGAATCGGTCGAGTCAATCCGGAAGCGGTTCTGCACCGCCGGCATGTCGTACGGCGCGCTCTCCAAGGAGACGCACGAGTGCCTGGCCATCGCGATGAACCGGATCGGCGGAAAATCCAACTCAGGCGAGGGCGGGGAAGACCCGGCCCGCTTCAAGCCGTTCCCCAACGGAGACTCCGCCTGCAGCGCCATCAAGCAGGTGGCCTCTGGCCGGTTCGGCGTGACACCCGCGTACCTGTCTTCTGCGCAGGAACTGGAGATCAAGATGGCGCAGGGCTCCAAGCCGGGCGAAGGAGGGCAGCTGCCCGGGCACAAGGTTTCCGAGGAGATCGCGCGCGTCCGCCATTCGGTTCCGGGCGTGACGCTGATCTCTCCTCCGCCGCATCACGACATCTACTCCATCGAGGACCTGGCCCAGCTCATCTACGATCTGAAGCAGGCCAACGCGAAGGCCGAAGTCTGCGTGAAATTGGTGGCCGAAGCCGGCGTGGGCACGATCGCGGCCGGCGTGGCCAAGGGCTATGCCGACGTGGTCCACATCGCCGGCCATGACGGCGGCACCGGGGCCAGCCCGATCTCCTCCATCAAGAATGCCGGCTCTCCGTGGGAATTGGGCGTCGCCGAGACCCAGCAGGTGCTGGTGATGAACGACCTGCGCGGCCGCATCACGGTCCGCACCGACGGCGGCATGAAGACCGGCCGTGATCTCATGATGGCGGCATTGTTCGGCGCCGAGTCGTACAATTTCGGCACCGCGGCGCTCGTGGCGGCCGGCTGCTGCATGGTGCGCCAGTGCCACTTGAACACCTGTCCGGTCGGCGTGGCCACGCAGGACCCCAAACTGCGCGCGAAATTCAAAAGCCCGCCGGACTTCGTGGTGAACTTCTTCACGTTCGTCGCGCAGGAAGTGCGCCAAACGCTGGCCCAGCTCGGCTACCGGTCGCTCAATGAAGTGATCGGCCGCATCGATCTGGTCAAGGTCAAGCCGAAGGCGGCTCAGCACCCGAAATGGGCTTCCATCGATTGGTCCGCGCTGCTGGCCGATCCCGATCCGTCGGGCACGCGGCCGCGCCGGCGGCAGGTGACCCGCAACGACCGGGAAGGGGACGTGCCTTTGGACGAGCAGATCCTGGCCGAGGCCCGGCCCGCGCTCGAAGGGCGCGCGAAGGTGACCCTGCGTTATCCGGTCAAGAACCATCAGCGCTCGATCGGCACCCGCCTGTCCCACGAGATTGCTTTACGCTACGGCGACACCGGGCTTCCGTCCGGCGCCACCATCGAGATCCAATTGGCCGGTTCGGCCGGTCAGTCGTTGGGCGCGTTCCTGATCTCCGGCGTCCGGCTGGTCCTGACCGGCGACGCCAACGACTACGTCGGCAAGGGGATCCACGGCGGCGAGATCATCGTCAGGCCCAACCCGCGCGTCCCGGCCAAATCCGAGGAGCTGGTGCTGGTGGGCAATACCGTGTTGTACGGCGCCACCGGCGGCGTGCTGTACGTGGCCGGCCGCGCCGGCGAGCGGTTCGGCGTCCGGAACTCCGGCGGCCGCGCGGTCGTCGAGGGATTGGGCGATCACGGCTGTGAGTACATGACCGGCGGCGTGGTCGTGGTGCTCGGCCCCACGGGCCGGAACTTCGGCGCCGGCATGACCGGCGGGCTGGCCTTCGTGCTGGACGCGGAAGATGTCTTCACGAGACAGCTCAACCCCTCTCTCGTCGAACTGGCCCGGGTCGAGGATCCGGAGGACCAGACCCTGCTCAAATCCATGATCCTGCGCCACGTGGAACTGACCGGCAGCAGGAAGGCCGAAGAGATCCTCTCCAACTGGGATCAGATTGTCCCGTTATTCTGGAAGGTTTCACCGAAGAAGGAAGTCGTGAAACTCGAAGCGGCTGTCGGCACGCCGGTCGCCAAAAAGTAAAAAAGTTCCGTTCACCCTGAGCTCGTCGAAGGGTTATCCATGAAAGGGTGTTTTTTTGTCGCCATAATGACTATGCTTCGTAAAAGCTTTCGTTTAATTGCCTCTATTAGCGCCTTTTCAATCGGCGTTTCACAGCCGGTCCCTGTCTTCGCCCTGCGCCCGCACGTCGATCAATCCGGTTTGGAAGAGCGATTGGGAACCGCCGGTTTAAGAGCGGTTCTGAATGAACAGGCCTGGAATCAGTTGAAGCATTTCAGCCGGCAGATGGAAAAGCAGGGCGTTCCTTGGAAACAGTCGGTGGAGATCGCGGGTGTTTGGGCTGATGTCGACCGGACGCTGACCCACCCCGCTCTTTGGGGAAACGGCCTCTCTCCCGCCATCACGCAAAGCTACGCCTGGATTATGCACCAGGGAGGAACGGCCGGCGCCATATCCGCCGCCCCTTATCACGTCGCCGATCTTCTGGATGCCGACTTTGTCTTTCCGGCCTCCATGGACCAGCGCGTGGTCGGGAGGATTCAGGCGGCCGTCACTTCTCCTGCGGACATGCAAAATTTAAGGGTTCTTGCCCGCTCGGGTGGAGTTGCCGTTCGCTTTTCCGCGGCGGGCGAGGCGAGCATCACGCCCTCTTCGATTCAATTTTCATCGGAAGAAATCACCCGGATTTCCCGCGCGCTGACCGTCGCCGCGTTTCACGCCATCCAGAAAAAATCCGGAGCCGACCTTTCAGCGGAAATAAAGGAGCTGGAACAAGCCCCGGACATTCTTTCCATCGCCCGGATCCTTCGCGATGTGGAACGGGCCCATGGTTTGATCCTGCTGGAGGGCATTACTCCGCTGGAAATCGACGGAGGGATGATCTTCCTAAGTTTCAAAGACAATGCGCTGAATTCGGAAGAGATCCTGGCGGAAGCGATGCCCGTCATCGGAGAAACCCTCGGTCAGCGCCGGCTGTATTTCATCCGTGGACCGATGTACGCGGCGGTGAGTCTCTTTGAGAAGGCCGAGACATTGAGGGGAATCATAGACGGACCGTCTGAAAAACCGGGAGTCTGGATCGTTGCCGGAGACGGCCCCAACGACGATCTGAAGATGCTGAAAATGGCCGCCGGTTCTCAGCGGCTGGTTTTGCCCTATTTTGTGGGGCCGCCGGACGCGGTGGCCGTGACGGATGCCGTTGTCGTCCCCCACAGCCGGCGGTTCGTGGAAGCCACTGAACGATTCCTCAACGAAATGGTCAGCGCCGCGCGCGACCGCCGCTCTTACGCCGACCTTCGTTTCATTGCCGGAGAAATAACTCCCCGTGAACTGGCGGATGCCTTGGGTATTCCGCTGGACGATTTGTCCGCAAGGATCCGAGAAATGCCTTACTCGGAGGCGGCCGCGTTGTTGGCGCGCGCCGGGCTGGAGGAAGCCGTCCGGCCTTCGGTGATCAATCTTCTGCAGGGCCGGCCGGATTTTGTGCCGGTTCCCCCCGGTGAATCCGGCGCTCCCAATGGCTCTTCTCGTTTTCGAACGCCGGATGGTTTGTTTGAGGTGGTTCCTAGCGGGGAAAACGTCGTGCTGTATGCGCGCAATCCGCGGACTCAGCGAACGCTGGTGATGGAAGAGCGATTGGAATACGGGGGAGAAGGCGGAAGCAACGGTGTGCCTCCGCGCCGTTTGCTGGTGGTTCGCCGTGCGAATCTTTCGGAAGATTCGGATCAAAGGCCCCGCTTCCTGGGAGAGCCCGCTGTCTTCGCCTGGAAGGGCGAGCCCGGTGATCGGAACTCCCTCATCCGGGATTTCGCCTATGATTCCATCAATCATGTTTTAACCGTTTATCTGGATCCTCAGGAACAAATCGGGTTTGAAGGATTGCGTCGTGGTTTTCGGTTTGCCGCTCAGCCGTTGAGCGGGCCGCACCTTCGGGCGCCTCAACAGGTCACGCTCCGCCTGAGATGGGCCGAACCGCTTCCGGCGTCTGTTTTGAGCGAGTTCAAGGATCTCCGAATTCAGCCCGGCCGAGAAAACGATAGAGAAGGGGGCGCATCCGGCACGCATGTCTGGGTCACGGCTGATCTTTACCGAAGGCCTTCGACCACAAGCATGCTGCCCTGGGAAGCGGAACAACTCCGACAGGTCGCGGGAACTCCTTGGCTGCTGGCGACCGCCGTTAAAGCAGATAGGTACGAACGGGTTGTTCGATTGATTGGACGGGAAATTCAGGGGCGGCTTGTGCTGACTTTGCCGAGTCTTGAAACATGGGATCGACGTCTGGCATGGCTGTCCCGCTGGGCTGTAGGACGCAAGCTTCTCGCCCGGGTCAATCCCCCGCCGCCGGTGGTTTCCCTGGAACCGATCGATTTGTTTCCCGCACGGAAAGGGGGTTTTCAAGGGATTCGTTTCCATGGCTTTCTGCCCCAGTCCGCCTGGAAGAATCGTCAAGGGGCAGCCATCCGTCTGGAGTTTTCCAATGATGGCGGAAAAAGCTGGAAATGGGAAACGGCTTCTCAAGCGCTTTCTCCGGCTGCCGCCGGGCTGGAGGAAGCCGTCTTTCCTAAGCCGGAGCCGGTCCCCTCGTCGACGCCTTCACTTCGGAGTCTGGGTCTCATCGACAAACGGGGTGGATCTCCGTTCCCGCTCGGGGTTGGGCCCAGCTTCACGACGTTTCAAAGAGAAGGGGAGGATATTCGTGTCTTTTTCGATCTGGACCCGGATGTGCCAGCGGAATTATTGAACGGAGATGGCTCCGAGAGATTCAAAACGTTTTTGGATGGTCGGTATTTGGATGGGGAAAACGTGGACCCCGTCCTTCGGAAAGAACTTCGAGAGATTTTGAAAAGAGCGCAGTCCATTTACGTCCGATATAAACCGGCTTCTGCCGGCGCAGAGATGCAAATGGAAATGATTCCGGTCAACGTGAGCTTAAGGGAAGCCTTGGTTCAAAGATCCGGAGCTTCCAAGGTTCTCCACATTACTTACGAAGCCCGTATTCCGGCCCAGCGCGGCACCATGAATTTTGCTTTTTTCGGCTTGGTGACGTTCCAGGATGGGCGCCAATTGCGATTGGCCGATTCCGGATGGGTCCGAAACCTGGACCCGGTTAGTCTGGGTTTGCAAAAAGCCCCCCGGGCAGTATGGCGAGACCCCCTGCCCAATGGGGATGAGGTGCAATTGGCGCTGTATGAAGGACTAACGGCGCCTCTCTGGCGGGAGCCGGCGGGACGGCGGGAATCGGCGCTGGAATCCGCAGTAAGCCGCGCCATGCGCGAAGCCCAGCGCCATCCGCACGTGACCGTCCGGGTGGATGTCGGCAGAAAAGCGGGTGTGTCATCCGGCAGTCCAAGCGAGGCGGAATTCCTGTTCACCGGCAATCTGCCCGGTTTGTTTCCGCTCGACAGCAATAACGGTCCGACCGAGCATCTGCGTGTTTCGGAAGAGGAGGTCTGGACCGAACTGCGGCTTCGACACCGACGCGCGATGTTTGTTCTGCAGGCCGGCAAAGCGGCCGCTGCTCCGCAGGGAAGCCCCGGCCAGCCGTCTGCGTTGGCGACCGAGGGTAACCGGGTGGTCCAGCTGCTGAAAGACAATGGATACCCGGATTACAACGCCTGGGTGGTCGTCGGAGAGGGAGAAAACGTGCAGCTCTTCATCGTTCCGCGCGATCCGCGGACCAACCGAGACGGCGGGGTGGTTGTGGCGCCGCAGGATTATTGGGCGGTTCCTCTGGCCATCGATGGCCGCTATGTTTTTTTGACCGCAGAAGAGCTGGAGCAGTTTAACCTGGCCTCGACGGTCTATACCGGCTCTTTCCGAAAACCTCTTTTGAAAAGAGGGGATCCTATTCTGCCTGTATCGATCAACTCGCTTGGAGAGCAGGGGCTTTTGATCACCAGTGATCCTAAAATTTTCCATGACGACCGTTACTTGGAAGCTCGAATCGATCTGGCCACGCGGCTGAGCGGTGTCCCTCTGAATGATCCGGGGATTCAGACGGTCCGGCAATCCCTGAAAGACAACAGTCCTCTGAATCCAGGCGATCGGGCGCGGCAAGAGGTTCTGGCCGATTTGGCTCAAACCGTGGAAAACGTGGATCAATACATCCGTTGGCTGGGGCGGATCCAGGGCTGGGAGCCCCGGCACGTTTCCGCTTTCGGACGGCTGGATCCGGAACCGCAAAACGCCTTCACGAGCCGGGTGCTGGAACTGGGCCAGCGGTTTTCCGGGGAGTCGTCCGGCCGAGTAGAAATTCGAACCCTTCAACCCTCTCAGAGAACGACGGAACCTCTCCCCTTTGCTCCAACGGAAAATGTTTGGGCTTACCTGGATGTCGGTGGCGGGACGCAGGATGCAATGATCAGCGTGGTTGGGGATGGAAATGCGAAAAAAGTGGTTCTTGGGCTCACGGAGGGAGGGCCGGCAAATCAGATGGTCCGGGCTTTCCGCGCGCTTCAGATCCCAGCTTCATTGTTCTCGCAAATCGAGCCGGCTCGAATCAGTCTATTTTTGCTGCGCCCCGGAAAACGGGAAATTCGGCTCGTGCCTCGTCCGATTACCTCTCTTTCAGTCGATACGCTTCACGCGGTTGCCGATCAGCTCCCGGATCTTTCGAAAGGGGCGCCCAGCGCTGGACGGTTCGGAGCGGTGGTGATCGGAGAACGCATCGGGGATTCGGAACTCCCCTTTGCGCTGGAATTGGCCCAAGAGGCGCAAGCGGCTCAGCGGAAAGGATATGCCATTCATCTGTTCGCCAACAGCGGATGGTCTCCGAACGTGTGGGAGGCCCTCTTGAGCGCTCATCCGCGAACTGTTTTCTCTCCTTATTCGGCCCTGGCCAATTTGATCGGTGAGAGCAATCCGGAAAGTCTTCGAGATGATCTCCAAGGCAGAATCCGCGCCGCGACCCAGGCGGATCGGATTCGCCGCGCTCATGGGGTCCGTGAGTGGATTGTCTATCTGGAAACGGGCGGACTTATTTTGGTGACCGATAATGGGTGGTGGCATCTGCTCCCCTCTTCGCAGGATCGGCTCAACTACAGCAGCGGCGCCGCCGGAGCGGCTTACGCCGCTTATTTGGCGGCTACCTCACGATCGGTTCTCGGAAGCAGCCCGCGCGGGGACCTGCATGTAGCCGCCGCGGAAGATGCCGTCCGGCAGAGTGCCATCTTCATGAGCCAAGACGCCGACAATTGGGGCAAATCGGCTACTCGCGAACAACTTGCTCAGGAACACCGTCCTGAGGTGCTGAGTCTTCCGATTCCAAGGGATGTGCAGGAAGAAAGGCGGGTTTACTTTGCGGAGCGGATGGCCGCGGCTGAGGCGGAATCCCGGGCTCAACAGATACAGAGGATTCGCGATTTTTTCGCTGCTTTTCCCGCAGTCCCGGTTCAGCCGAATTTCACGCATTACTTGCCCTGGCTTTTAGATCTGCGGAGACTGGAAGTGACCCTGGACCCGGTGTTCACCGAATGGGACGATCTTCCGCTTCGGAGAGAAGTGATTGCGAAACTCTCAGCGATTCCTCCGTCCGCTGAACCGCAGCCGTCCTATCGGCTGGTTCAACGCTTGCTTCGCGCGAGTTTGGCAGATTCCGACCCGGAGACACGTTCTCTGGCTCGGCAGTATTGGCGAAGCGTGGAACAGGCCGCCGGGGAGCGGATCCTGACCGCTCTTCGAAATCAAAATTCCGGTCCCATCCAGGTAGGATACGACTCTGCTCTTCTGTCGTGGGTTTCCGGTGAGCAGCTGCGCTACGCTGCTTCTCAGCTTGCGGGGGCCGCTCAAACGGAGGTTCGCGTGGCGGAATTGGGTGCTTTGGCTGAACGCTTGCCGAATGAGCGGGGGATCTCTCTGCTGGTTCCCGTTGAGGAATCGGCGGCCGACCGGGACGCGCAGGGCTACCCATTGCCCAACCCCGCGGTTCCGACCGCGGCATTTCCTCCCACGGAATCCCGCGCGACTCTTTACGCGGAGTATGTGCGCCGACTGATAAGCCCGCGGGTTCTGGGGGTTTATCCCGCCTGGGGAAGCCGGCCTCAGGATCAGGCGGTTCTGGAAAGGACATTCCTGCTGGCGGCGGCCTGGGCCTCTCTTCCTGAAAACCCTGGTCCGGCCGACCCGGTTGCTGTTGCGCTCCGGCAGTATTATTGGACCCTTTTCAGTTTGACGGTCCTGCCGGAAGATGAAGCGTTGTTGACCCAAAAGACGGAGAATTTTACGCGGGCGCGACAAAAGGATACGGTAGTCAAAAAGTTGGCCATTCAATCGAGCGCGGCTGTTTTTACCGCGCTGGCTCCGGAATCCGAACCGCCGGCGGAAACGAAGTACACGTTGGAGGATATGTTGCGCGATCTGAACGGCCGATTGCGGCATTTGACTGACGTGCGGCGCGGGCAACAGATCGTGGTGGTTCCTCTGGCGGTTCTGCAGCAGTTCCCGATTTTGGAGGATTTCCTGGTAAGGTTGCCGCGCGAGTCTGCGGAAACAGTTCTCGTGTGGCGTACCGAGCAGGCCGGGGAGAATTCTTTGGATCGGAATGCGCATCTGGGTTCGTTTACGGGTTCTTCCCTGGATCTGAGGGATTTTCTTCAGGGGCAATTGCGGTTAAATTCAGTTGATGTGGTGAGCGTGCTGGGTGATGAGGAAACAGCCGCCTTTCTGCGTCAAGCGCTTGCCGGTTTGGGGCGGGAGATCCGGATTGATTTCGTCATGGGGATCCGCGGAATTCTGCATGCGTTGGGAGTTCCCGGGTACGAAGTGGAAAAAGCGGATCCGGAAGAGATCGAGCGGTCTCTGCAAATCATCAGAGACGCCTAGCTACTCCCCGCGGCGATCTTTCACCCAGCGGTTGCCGCCCTTCTGTTTGGCCCATTCCTTGAGCTCCGCCCCCAGCTGGGCCACTTCGGCCACGTGCTTGATGGGTTTCTGCTCATTGGTCACCACGGCGATGGAGATCGTCAGCAGTGGGAACAGCCGCGGCCGGCCGTCCCGGTCTTTGGCCTCAATGTAGCCGCGCTTGCGGTCCTCTTCGTTGTAGAAACCCGGCGCGGACTCCGCGATTTCCGAAACGATTTTCCGGCAGATGGCCTCCACCGTGTGCGGCTGGGTGATCATGACGAAGTCGTCTCCGCCGATATGCCCCAGGAAATCGTCCGGCGTGCCCCGTTCCCGCATGGCCACCAGCAGGATCCGGGCCGTGGTCCGGATCACCTCGTCGCCCCGCTCGAACCCGTAGGTATCGTTGAACGCCTTGAACTGGTCGAGGTCGATGTAGCAGACCGCGATCGGTTTGCCCCCTTCGATCCGGGTCTGCAGTTCTTCCAGGATGGAAACATTGCCGGGCAGTTTCGTGAGCGGGTTGGCGTCCAGCGCCCGCGCGGTCCGACGCAGTACCATCCGCACCCGGGCCAGCAGCTCGGTGGGGTCGAACGGCTTGGTGAGGTAGTCGTCGGCGCCGGCGTTGATCCCTTCCAGTTTGTCGGTGATCTCTCCCTTGGAGGTCAGCATGATGATCGGCAGGTGCTGGAGCAGGATGTCCTTCTTGAGCTTGTGGCAGACCTGCGGCCCTTCCAGGCGAGGCAGTTTGTAGTCGAGCAGGATTAACTGCGGGCTGAGCTTCTGCACCTGCGTGATCGCTTCCTCTCCGTCGGCGGCTTCGAACACCTCGTACCCCTCCGCCTCCAGCGTCAGGCGCAGCACGTCCCGGATGTCCGGCTCGTCGTCCACCACGAGGATCCGTTCTTTTCTCACGCGGGGTCTCCGAGCGCGCTCTTGACCGCGGCGATCAGATGGTCCGGCTCGAACGGTTTGGCCATCCAGGAGTGGACCTGCAGCTGCCGGAATTCCTCCTCCAGCTCCCGGATGATCCGTGTGGCCGTGAGCACCACGATCGGCAGTGCCTTCAGATCCGGGTCCTGCCGAAGCCGGCGGATCACCTCCAGCCCGTCGATGCCCGGCATCTTGATGTCGAGCACCGCCGCGCCGGGCCGCCGGCCGCGGATGATCCGCAGGGCTTCCTCGCCGTCATAGGCCTGGACGGTCTCATACCCCTCGCCCTCCAGCATTTCGCAGACGATCTCCGCGATGTCTTTTTCGTCGTCCGCCACGAGGATCAGTTTCCGCCCGGCGCCGGCCACGGTTACGCCGCTCCCGACAGCGGTTGAGGGCTGGCCTGCAGCGGCAGCGTGAAGGCGAACGTGGTTCCTTTGCCCACTTCCGACCGCACCGAGATGGTCCCTCCGTGCGCTTCCACGATCCGCTTGACCAGCACTAGGCCCAGGCCGGTCCCTTTGCGCTCCCGGTTGACCGGGTTATCGGCCCGGAAGAATTCCGTGAACAGCTGAGCGACGTCGGCGGCCGGCATGCCGATGCCGGTATCGGCCACTTCCACTCGGACCACAGGGCCCTCGACCTCGGCCCGGAGGGTCAGCACTCCTTTCACCGGCGTGAAACGGATGGCGTTGGAGAGCAGGTTGATGAAGACCCGCTGGAGGTGGTTCTCGTCGGCCGGGATGGCGGCCAGTTTTTTGGGCAGCCGGACCTCCACCTTCAGGTCCTTCTCCTTGATCTGCGGGGTCAGCAGGTCAAGCACGCTGTCGATGACGCGGCTGAGCTCCATCGGGCGGATGGCCATGCCCATGCGGCCGGATTCGATGCGCGCGATGTCGAGCAGGTCGGAGATCAGGTTCGTGAGGTAGTCGGTGTGGCGGTTGATCTTTTCCAGCCGTTCCGACTGCTCCTGCGTCACCGGGCCCAGCTTGCCGGCCCGCACCAGCGCCGTGTATCCCTTGATCGAGGTCAGCGGTGTGCGCAGTTCATGCGAGACCGCCGAGACGAAGTCCGATTTCATCTTGTTCAGCCGGACCAGCGCTTCGTTGGCTTCGGCCAATTCCTGGGTGCGCAGCAAAACCCGTCCTTCCAACTCCTCGTAGGACTGCTTCAGCGCTTCGTACAGCCGGAGGTTTTCGATGGCGACGCCGACCTCACTCGCGAGGATCGACATCAGCTCGACGTCGCCGGAATCCACCTTGGGGTAGGGCGGGTTGGTGCCCGCCAGCAGGAATCCCTGAGCCCGCCCCTCCAGCAGCAGGGGGACCACGGCGAACGAACGGGCTGCCACCGTCCGGCTGATCTCCTGGGCGGGGATGCCGTCCCTCAGATGGACGTCTTCGATGAACAAGGGCTCGGCCTTGGCGAAGACCGGGAACCGGATCAAATCAGTCAGGTGGGATGGGTTGAGGTTCTTCGCCTCTTCTCCCTCCAGCCCCGCTTGCGCGACCACCAGCAGTTTTTCCTTCTCATCGGGATGGGTCAGGCAGAGGACCGCTTTCTCAAAACCCAGCGTGGTGACGACCGCTTCAGTGATCAGCCGGCACAGCTCCACCACTGAGCGGACCGATAAGATCCGTTTGGACAGCTCATGCAGCGCGTACAAGCCGGAAATCTTCTTGTCCAGCGCTTCCTGCGTGCGGGTCAATTCAAGGTCGGTTTGGACAATGATCTTGGTGTTCTGGTCGAGCTCTTCGCAGATGCGGCTGATCCGGTCCAGTTCCTTTTGGTAGCCGGTGACCTGCTGCCGGAGCGTCTCGTGCGTGCTCAGCAGGATCGTTCCGATCAGGAACATGAACAGCCCGTACGCGATCCGAAGAACGGTGGAGTTGGAGAGCGCGATCAGAATCAGCAGGAAAAAGCTGGCAATCACCGTCAGCTTCATGCTTAGCGTCATCGCAGAGCCCTCATGAGGCCGACACCGCGCAGACGACCAGCGTTTCGTTGTGGAAGTAGCTCAAGCCCCGGAAGCCCTTGGCGGTCAGCGGGGCCTGCTCGCCGTAATCGTAGAACCCGGCGATCGGCACATCCTTGCCGAGGACCTGCCGGATCGCGGCGATCTCCTCGGCCGCGCGCCGGCCGAACAGCCGGGCCCGTGAACAGGAGCTGAAGACCAGCGCGAACGTGGGCGTGCGCGGGGCGATGCCCATCAGGGCCTGCTCCGCCGCTTTCTTGGCGGCTTCCAGCGCTTTTTCTTTCGAGCCCATCATGAGCCGGACCTCGCTGCCTTCCGAGATCTCGCCCGCGTAGACCAGCGAGCCGCTGGCGGGGTCCATCCTCAGCACGTTGCGCAGAAGGTATTCCTCTTCGCCGGGGATCGGCATGCCCAGCGGGTAAAGGATCGACATGTCGGCGAGCGACTCGGATTTCAGCGCGTCGGCGGCCCGTCCGAAATACGCCTCGTACAAGTTCACCGCGGAGTGGCCGTCGAGCTCCTGCACCACGTTGGCCACCGCGCGCGTGACGCGGCGGGGTTTGCCCAACGGCTGCCAGCCGTGTCTCGCGCCGATCCCCAGCGCGATGGGGCCGGTCAGCAGCACTCCGGCGACCGCGTTGGTGTAGAGCTTGCCCTGATAATACTGGTAGGTTTTCGAGAACCCAAAATCGTCGGCCGCCGAGCCGCCCACAATCGGGAAGCTGCGCCCGAGAATTTCCTGCACGCCGCGGATCACTTCGGCCACGTTGCCCGTTAATCCGTCGGGAAACATCAGAAAGCCATGAGGGGACGCCAGATGGGCCTGCGCCGCCTGGCCGGCCGCGTCCTGGCCGGCCAGGCGGGAATTGGCGTTCAAGTCCAGGCCGAGGCCGGTGGCGATCTGCAGCGTGTTGGAGCGCATCGCGAGGAGAACCACGGACCGCCGTTCGGGCCCTTCGGCCAGGATCTCGCCGGCGGTCGAACAGCCCACAAGCGGCGCGTTTCGGGTGACGGAAATGACGCCGCGCAGAAGGGCTTCCTGGTCGAACCGGACGGAAGCGAAAACGAGGACGAGGTCGGGCGGCTGCTGCCCGGTTTTTTCCAGCGCTTTGCGGGCCGCTTCTTGTCCGGCTAGATAGGAGTCCGGCTGCCGACTGCTTGCGACACCAACCCAGGTCGCCATCAATTCGCAAGTATACGGTAAAACGGGGGAGTTTCCCACTCCCCCGCAATACGACCCCCTCTCCGATGAAAATGAAATGGTATACTGCTTTTTTCGGGCACGTGGCGGAACTGGCATACGCGCATGCTTGAGGGGCATGTGCCGCAAGGCTTGGAGGTTCAAATCCTCTCGTGCCCATATTTACTTAAATGCCTACCACTTCCATGACAAGAATCTACCTGGATCATATCAATGGCGCTCCTCTTCTTCCGGAGGTCCATTCGGCCATGGCCGAGGCCCTCGGCCGTTTGGGGAACCCTTCCAGCCCGCACGCGGAAGGCCGGGCGGCCGCCCGGCTGCGCGACGCCGCGCGGGCCTGCGTGGCCGCTCTTGCCGGCGCGCGGCCCGAGGAAGTTCTCTTTACTTCTTCCGGGACCGAGGCCAACGCCTGGGCGCTGGCCGGGCTGGCCGAGGCGGGCGCGGGAAAAGGAAAGCACCTGATCCTCTCGGCAGTGGAACACCTTTCCCTTATTCACATGGCCCGGCGGATGGAAAAGGCCGGCTGGAAAGTGACGTGCTTGCCGGTCGACCGTTTCGGCCGCGTGGACCCGGAAGTTTTTGAAAAAGCGCTGACTCCGGAAACCGCGCTGGTTTCCGTTCAATGGGCCAACGCGGAAACCGGTACCCTTCAGCCGGTCGGGGAACTGGCCCGGCTGGCGAAGGCCCGAGGGGTTTTGGTCCACTGCGACGCGGTGGCCGCGGCGGGGCAGGTGCCGGTGTCATTAGGCGCAGTCCCGGTCGACGCCCTTTCGTTGGCCGCGCATCCCTGGGGCGGTCCGCCCGGCATCGGGGCGCTGGTACTGCGCAAGGGGGTCCGGTTGGCGCCGTGGTTCGTCGGCGGCGCCCAGGAAGAGGGCCGCCGGGCCGGCACGGAAAACCTGGCCGGTATGGTCGGGATGGGCCGGGCCGCGGAGGTCCTCCTGCCGGAGATCCCGGCTTTGGCGGAACGCATAACCCCGTTGCGGGATCGGTTGATCCGAGGTATCTTAAAAGATGTACCGGAAGCAGTTCTGCACGGACATCCTACCGAGCGATTGCCCGGCCACGTCAGTATCAGCATTCCCGGAGCGGATGCGGAAACGCTGGTTCTGGCTTTGGACATGCAGGGGGTGGCGGTGGGCATCGGCAGTGCTTGCACTTCCTTAACACGCAAGGCCTCGCACGTGCTCAAAGCCATGGGAGTGGAGGAGTCGCTGGCGTTGGGGGCGGTCACCTGCTCCCTGGGATTCCGGACGTCGCAGGACGAGGTGGACCGGCTGGTGGAACTTCTGCCGCGTGTCGCGGCTCGATGGAGAGGGGTGAGCATCCAGTGATTAAATTCAAGGTTCGGACGGGCTCATGGGGTGCCGGCAAAGAAGCGGTGATCCTGGGACTCACGGAAGGGACTTCACTGCCGTCCTGGTCGGCCGGCTGGCCGGCCTCCTGGAAGAAAGCGGTTCTGGCCCTCCTCAAATCGAAGCAATTCCACGGAAAACTCAATGAGACGTTCGTGCTGTCGGTTGATGGCCGCTGGCTGTTCCTGGTTGGCGCCGGCAAGAAAGAGGATCTGACGCTCGACCGGATCCGCCAGGCCGCCGGCACCGTTTGCCGCCGCGCCGCCGCCTCCGGCGTCGAATCCATCGCGCGCGGGCTGGTCGCTCTGCCGGGTTCCTCCGTGCAGGAGACGGCCCAGGCCCTCACCGAAGGAACGATCCTCGGCACCTATCGCTACAATGAACTCAAAACCAAATCCAAGGACGATCCGGCCGGGCTGAAATCGGTGACGGTGGTGGCGGCCGGCAAGGATGCCGCGGCTGTCCGAAAAGGAATTCAGCGCGGCCAGATCGTTGCCGAAGCGGCCTGCTGGGCCCGCGATCTGGGCAACCGGCCGTCCAACCGGATGACGCCGACGATGCTCGCCCGGGAAGCCCAGGCGGCCGCGAAGAAATACAAGTTCCGCTGCCGGGTGCTTGGCCCCGCCGAGCAGAAACGGCTGGGCATGAACGCGCTGTTGGGCGTCGCCCGCGGATCCCGGGAACCGTCCCAGTTCATTGTTCTGGAATACAAAGGGCCCGGCGCCGTCTCGAAAAAGCCGCTCGTGTTGATCGGAAAGGGAATCACGTTCGATTCCGGCGGGATCTCCATCAAGCCGTCTTCGAAGATGGAAGAGATGAAATTCGACATGTGCGGCGCCGCCGCGGTGTTGGGCGCGTTCCGGTCGATCGCGGGGCTCAAACTGCCCGTGCATGTGGTCGGCCTGGTGCCCACGACCGAGAACCTGCCGGGCGGCTCAGCGCAGAAACCGGGCGACGTGGTCAAGGCGCTGGGCGGCAAGACCATTGAGGTCATCAACACCGACGCCGAAGGTCGGCTGGTGCTGGCCGACGCGCTCGGCTACGCCCGGCGCTTCTACAAGCCGGCCGCGATGGTGGATCTGGCCACTTTGACGGGTGCCTGCGTCGTGGCGCTGGGTTCCCACTGCAGCGGCTTGATGGGCAACAATTCCAAATGGAACGAACAGGTGAAGGCGGCCTCCAATCGGACCCACGAGCGGGCCTGGGAATTGCCGCTTTGGCCGGAATACACGGAAGCCGTGAAATCTGGCGTGGCGGACGTTCAGAACGTCGGCGACGGCAAGGCCGGTACCATCACGGCGGCGGCGTTCCTTCAAGAATTTGCCGGCAAAGAGATTCCGTGGGTCCACCTGGATATTGCCGGTACGGCCTGGGCCGACGGAGACAAAGGATACATTTGTAAGGGCGGAACGGGGGTCGGGGTCCGGCTGCTGGTGGATCTGGCCTCTCATTGGAAGGGGAAAGTCTAAGGAAAGTTAGGAGTCGGGAGTGAGGAGTCAGGAGTGAAAACGGAAACGTTCGTTGAACCGAAGACCCAGCATGAGATTGCTGAACTCGTCCGGGAGCTTCTGACCCGGCTGGGCGAAGACCCTCGCCGAGAGGGGTTGTCGCGCACCCCGGCGCGGGTGGAGCGGTCGCTGCGGTTCCTTACCGAAGGGTATCAGGCGGACCTGGACAAGCTGTTCAACCAGGCCCGGTTTGTCGAGCAGTATGACGAGATGGTGCTGGTCAAGGACGTCGATTTCGCCTCACTGTGCGAGCACCACCTGCTGCCGTTCTTCGGCAAGTGTCATGTGGCGTACATTCCCGATGGAAAAATCCTGGGGCTCAGCAAGATTCCCCGGCTGGTGGACGCGTTCGCCCGCCGGCTGCAGGTGCAGGAGCGGCTCACGACGCAGATTGCCGAGGCGTTGAAAAGCTATCTGAAGCCCAAAGGGGTGGCGGTGGTGATGGAAGCCCAGCACCTGTGTACGGTGATCCGCGGCGTGCAGAAGCAAAACACCAAGATGGTGACCAGTTCGATGCTGGGCATCTTCCGGACCGATCCAAAAACACGGACCGAGTTCCTTTCGTTACTGCGGGAGAAAAATGTCTAACCAAGCCAACACCCAGCTTCATTTCGCCCGCGAAGGGGTGATCACCCCCCAGATGCGCTACGTCGCTCAGATCGAAGGGCTGGACCCCGAACTTATCCGCAAGGAGATCGCGGCCGGCCGTTTGATCATCCCGGCCAACGTCAACCACCCGGAGCTCAAGCCGATGGGCATCGGCATCGCGTTGAAGTGCAAGATCAACGCCAACATCGGCAGCTCGCCCGTGACCTCCGACATCAAGACCGAGCTCAAGAAGATCGAAACCTGCATCAAGTACGGCGCCGACACCGCGATGGACCTGTCCACCGGCGGAAACCTGCATGAGATCCGGGAAGCGATCATCCGCCACTGCCCGATTCCGCTGGGTACCGTGCCGATTTATGAAGCGGTTCAGCGCGTGAACCGGATCGAGGACCTGACCGAGGAGATCCTGTTCCAGGTGATCGAGGAGCAGGCGCGGCAGGGCGTTGATTACATGACGATCCACGCGGGGATCCTGCGGGAGTACCTGCCGCTGGTCCAGCACCGCATCACCGGCATCGTCAGCCGGGGCGGGTCGCTGATGGCGCAGTGGATGATCGCGCACAACAAGGAAAACCCCTTGTACACCGGCTTCGAGCGGCTCTGCGAGATCTTCAAGAAATACGACGTCTCCTTCTCGCTGGGCGATTCGCTGCGGCCCGGCTGCCTGGCCGACGCCTCGGACGCCGCGCAGTTCTCCGAGCTCAAGACGCTCGGCGAGCTGACCCTCAAGGCCTGGGAGCACGACGTGCAGGTGATGATCGAAGGCCCCGGCCACGTGCCGATGGACCAGCTGGAGATGAACGTCAAGAAACAGCAGGAGCTTTGCCACGGGGCCCCCTTTTACACGCTGGGCCCGCTCGTCACCGACATCGCGCCCGGCTACGACCACATCACGTCGGCGATCGGCGCGGCCATCGTCGGCTGGCACGGGTCGAGCTTGCTCTGCTACGTGACGCCGAAGGAGCACCTGGGACTGCCCAACGAGGACGATGTCCGCCAGGGCATCATTGCCTACAAGATCGCCGCGCACGCGGCCGACGTGGCGCGCCACCGGCCCGGCGCGCGCGACCGGGACGACGCGCTGTCCCGGGCGAGGTTCAACTTCGACTGGAAACAGCAGTTCGCGCTGTCGCTCGATCCGGAGCGGGCGAAACAATACCACGACGAGGCCCTGCCGCACGACGCGTACAAGTCGGCGGCGTTCTGCTCGATGTGCGGGCCGAAGTTCTGCTCCATGCACATCTCGCAGGTCATCGGCGTGACCGCCGCGGATCCGAAAGAATCCAAGGCCGAGGCACCCAAGTCCATTACCGTATAACCATGGAAACCGAAACGCTTAAACAAAAAGTTCTGGAGCTGAAGAAATCCCGGCGCGTGGTCATCCTGGCGCACAACTACCAGGAAGGCCCCATCCAGGATGTCGCCGATTTCGTTGGCGATTCGCTGAAACTAGCCCAGTTCGCGCTGACCGTCGACGAGCCGACGATCCTCTTCTGCGGCGTGCATTTCATGGCCGAGTCCGCCGCGATGATCTGCCCCGACAAGCGGGTGATCGTGCCGGACCTCGCCGCCGGCTGTTCCCTGGCGGACATGATTGTCCCGGCTCAGATCCGCACCTGGAAGAAAGCGCATCCGGGCGGCGTGGTGGTCTGCTACATCAACACCTCCGCGGCGGTGAAGGCCGAGTGCGACTACTGCTGCACCTCGGCCAACGGCGAGCAGATCCTGGCGGCGATTCCGGCCGACAAGGAGATCCTGTTCGTGCCGGACTTTTATCTGGGCACCTATTTGAAGCGCAAGACCGGCCGGAACCTGCATCTCTGGAAAGGGTACTGCCCGGCGCACACGGCGATCCTGCCGGAACACGTGGAAAAGATGCAGGACGAGCACCCCGAAGCGGAATTCATCATGCACCCGGAGTGCGGGTGCCTGACCAAGCAGATGGACCTGGCCGACAAGATCCTTTCCACCGACGGCATGATGCGCTACGTGAAGAATTCTTCAGCCCAGAGCTTTATCGTGGCGACCGAGAACGGCATCCTCTCCCGGATGCGCAAGGAAAACCCGGAGAAGGCGTTCTACCCGGCCAGTGAGCACGCCTCCTGCCACCACATGCAGAGAAACACGCTGGAAAAGGTGCTTCGCTCGCTGGTGACGCTGCAGGTTCCCGTAACGGTGGACCCGGCGGTCGCCCGCAAGGCGCTGGTTCCACTGCGGCGGATGCTGGAAATCACGGAAGGGGCGGAAAATTCCGCTAAAATTATCCCGGTTCCGATCTGGGGCGACCCCCTGCTCGAAGCGGCCAACGACCTGAGCTAAGGTATAATTATTCTATGAGCGATTACGTGTTCCGGTTTGGAGGAGAGGGCGGGGAAGGGGTGATCTCCACGGGAGAGCTTTTCACCACCGCCTGCGCCCGGTCCGGCCTGGAGATCTACACCTTCCGCAGTTATCCGGCCGAGATCAAGGGCGGCCACGCCATGATCCAGGTCCGGGTAGCCGACGCGAACGTACTGCTGTCCCGCGGCGACGGCGTGGACGTGCTGGTTGCCTTCAACAAGGAAGCGTACGACCGCCATTACAAAGATATCAAGAACGGCGGCGTGCTCGTGTTCGACAATACCGATTTCCTCCCCGACGAAGACAGCCGCACCTTGAAATACCCGATCCCGTTCAACAAGATCGCGATGGAAGAGATTGGTATCCGGCTGACCAAGAACATGGTCTCGCTGGGATCGTTGAGCGAGCTGTTCGGGATTCCGCAGGACAAGTTCAAAGAGTTGATCCGGGAGAAATTCGGCAAGAAGGGCGAAGCCGTTCTGGAGAAGAACTTCCAGGCGCTTGCCGCCGGCGCCCGGTACGTCCGGGAAGACATCAAGAAGGCCGACACGATGCGCGTTGAGCCCACCGGCCGCCAGCCGCGGCTGGTCCTTTCCGGCAATGAGGCCCTTTCGTTGGGCGCGATCGCCGCGGGGCTCAAGATCTACGCCGGCTATCCGATCACCCCCGCCAGCTCTATCCTCGAGTTCCTGGCCAAGGAGCTGCCCAAGGTGGGCGGTGCGGTGATTCAGACCGAAGACGAGATCGCCGCGCTCGGCGTCGTCTGCGGCTGTTCGTTCGCCGGGAAAAAGGCAATGACGGCCACCTCCGGTCCCGGCTTTTCGCTGATGGTGGAGATGCTGGGATTGGCCGTGATGACCGAGCTGCCGATCGTGATCGTCGATGCTCAGCGGGCCGGGCCGTCCACCGGGATGCCGACCAAGGCCGAGCAGGCCGATCTCATGATGGCGATCCACGCCGGCCACGGCGAGGCGCCCCGCGTGGTGATGGCGCTTTCCAGCGTCGAAGACTGCTTCTACGGCATGATCCGCGCGTTCAACATCGCCGAGACGTTCCAGACGCCGGTCATCGTCCTCACCGATCAGGGCCTGGCCCAGCGGGAGGCCTCGATCACGAAGCCGGACACCTCCACGATCGAGGTGCTGGAGCGGCGCAAGCCGACGGCCGACGAATTGGTGAACTACCAGCGGTTCAAGATCACTTCGGACCATATTTCGCCGATGTCGGTGCCCGGCATGCCGGATGGTTTTTACTCCGCCACCGGCATCGAGCACACCGAGGCGGGCGAGCTCAACTACGAGCCGGCCAATCACAACAAAATGATGGCCAAGCGGGCGAAGAAACTGGAAGCGGTGCTCAGCTACCCCTGGGTGACCCGCGTGTACGGCGCGGAAAAACCGGAAATCGCCGTGATCGGCTGGGGTTCGGAAGAAGGGGTGATCCGCGAAGCGGTGGACCTCGCGACGAAAGCGGGCATCAAGGTCGGAGCCATCCACCCGAAGATCCTCTGGCCGTTCCCGGCAAAGATCCTCAACGACTATCTGGCTCGCGGCGTCAAGAAGGTGATCGTCCCTGAGCTCAATTTCTCCGGGCAGTTCGCGGCCCTGCTCAAGCAGCACCTGAGCAACGGCAACCGCAATGTGGAAGTCATTCCCATGGCCAAGGGAGGCGGGCTTCCCTGGGCCCCTGGAGACATCGTCGAAAAAGTGAAGGAGCACGCGAACGTTCATGCCTAAATTGACGGCCGCCCAATACAAGACCAAAGTCGAACCGGTGTGGTGCCCCGGCTGTGGAGACTTCGGCGTGCTCAACGCGCTCTGCAACTCGCTGAGCGCGATGGAGATCGATTCGAAGAACCTGGTCTTCGCTTCCGGCATCGGCTGTTCCGGCCGGCTTCCACCTTACGTTAAATCGTACGGGTTCCACACGGTGCACGGACGGGTGCTTCCGATCGCGACCGGCATCAAGGTGGCCAACCCGGACCTGACCGTGGTGGCCGTCGGCGGCGACGGCGACGCGTTCGCCATCGGCGGCGGGCACATCCCGCACATGGCGCGCCGCAACCCTTCGGTGGTTTACATCGTCATGGACAACGGCACCTACGGGCTCACGAAAGGGCAGGCCTCTCCGACCGGCCCGCTGGGCATGAAGACGGGTGCCTCCCCTTACGGGACCATCGAGCCGCCGCTGAACCCCATCGCGATGGCGCTCGCTTACAACATCTCGTTCGTCGCCCGCGCCTATTCCGGCAAGAACAAGGAGCTGGAGGCCCTGATCTGCAAAGCGCTTCAGCACCGGGGCTTCTCTTTCATTGATGTCATCTCTCCCTGCATCACCTTCTACAACACCTACAAACAGCTTCCCGCCCAGTTGGCCGCCGTGCCGGAAGACCACGATATCCACGACCGGTCGAAAGCGTTCGACCTGGCCTTGAAGGACGATAAGATTTACCTGGGCCTCTTCTACCAGAATGAGCGCCCGACCTTCGAGGAACAGATCCGCAGTGTGGTCGACCAGTCCGAGGCCAGCGGGATACCCCGCCTCGACGAAATCTTCCTCGACTTCGCTTAGATTCGCTGAAAACGGCTCGTCTCTTACGTTGCGCGTTTCGTTCCCTCGTGCGGCGTACTCGTCAGTACGCCTCCTCGGTTACTCACGCGACGCCTTAGATCCGAGATCTTTTTGAGCGAATCTACGGATAAAATACGGTGTTAGTTTATAAATAGTTAGTTATATTTCTTGATTTTAAGCCGCCGTTTCTGCCACACTTTAACTATCATTCCATGAACAAATTGCCGCGACTTTTCACTGCCGGTTTCCTGGCGCTGGGCCTTGCTCTGCCTAATCCCGTTGCCGCTCACCCTGAGCTCAGTCGAAGGGTGTTGCGTCCCGAGCTCGATCACTCCGGGTTGGAAGAAGCGCTTGGGGGACGGAGACTGCCCGTTGCTTTTCGTTACCAACCGGTTCTGCTGGAGTCCGTGCCGGCTTTCTTCAATCGATTGAACGATGAGCAGAAACAGGATTTTCGGGGCCGTCTCCTGCGGGACACGAAAACAGGCCACCTCTATCTCCTCAAATATGAAGTCCCATCGCAGCCGATCGACACGGTGAACGGCCAGAAAAAGAGCCCTTACCCCACCCAGGACAACCCCTGGCGTGAATTTCTCGCGGCCCGGCTGATCCGGGCTCTGAGGGGCAATGCGGTGGATGTGGTGATCCCTCCTCCCGATGAGCGCGGGATATTTGCCGACTACCTCGGGACTCAGCCCGAAGCGCTTTACCTGAGCCGGCTATCCTTCAGCTATCAGCCCGGTGATCCGGAGGTGATCCAGCGGGATCCGCTCAAGGCATTTACCCGCAACCTGGTCATTGCCGTGCTCCTTCGAAAAATCGATTTTCATGATGGGAATCTGGGGCCTCTGGCCGATGACGGGGCTCTGCTCATGGCTTATGACATGGACATGATCCTGCATTCGCTGGTGTCCGACATCCGCTTCTACGCGCCGAGCTTCTCGAGCAACTACTTTCAGCTTCACCACGAGGAAAATCAGGCGGTTTTTGGAGGGCTGGCCGTCCGGATCGATCTGGAGGAGCTGAGCCGGGCGGTGAGCGACATCGAAGCGTTTCCGCTGGAGGATTGGCTGGGGCAGCTGCGGCAGACGCCCGGCATCCCGTGGACGGACATGGCGCCCTTGGCGGACCGGCTCCGGACCCACCAAAAAAGCATTCGACAGGATTTCCTTGATTTGATGGGCCGTTTGCTCATGGGTTCTGAAACCATCGATCGGGACTGGCGTTTCTCCCAGCGGATCCTCGATGCGCTGGGTGTCCCGCCGGAGTCCGGGCTGGAGGAGCGCAGGGAGCGGGTCCTCCGGAAGTTGGAGAATGAGATCGGCCAACCCACTCAGTTCCCCTTAACCATCGTCCGCACGGGCGGGCGCAAGGGCATTCAGGTCGCTTATGAAGACAGTACCGAAGGGATTACCATGGGCGGGTTCATTCCGATGAGCCAGCTCCTGGATGTTCCCGTGGACTGGATTCCTAATGGGAAAGTCCGCCGCTGGGTGAAGGCCCGGCAGCGCCGGGAAGAGCGGCTGTTTGCTCGCGTGAGGGACATCTCCCGGGTCCAAAACAGCGCGCGGCCGGTGTATTTCGCGTCGCGGGTTCCGATCGGAAGGTTCCTTTCCGATCTGCTGGAAGACGGGGCCGATCCGCGCGGCTGGCTGGTCGGTGCCTACCACGCCGTCAACCGGTGGGAAAATATTCCACGGCAAGGCCGGACCGAGATCCTTCGCTGGCTCGCCGAACATGTCGAGAATGTCCGTGATCCCAAATCGTTGTTACGGGTGTTCGAATGGGCGGCTCCCTCGCTGGCCGAGACAGACGAAGCACGCCAATGGGCGGCGAAAGGAATAAAAGCCCTCACGGCTGAGATCCAGCAGGCCCCGGCTCCCTCTGCGAAATTAACTCGGATGGACCGGCCTCAAGCATTTCCGGGACCCCATATCCGGTGGGCCGACGGCACACTCCAATTCGAGTATCCTCCGACCGAACCCTTAGAGGAATTCTGGTCAGAAGAGGACCGCCGGGCAGTGGAATTGGAGGTAAAGGATTTGGTCAGCACGTTTTATGCCCGTTCCAAAGGAATGAAATCCTCTGGCCGGCCGCCGGTCCGGATCGTTGCGCGCAAGGTACCGCATGTGAACCGGCCGCCCAATCTGGGGATCAAGGATCCCATGAAGTGGCAGCCCGCCAACGGGAACGGGCTGGTAGCCATCGAACGGAACGCGGCGGCGCCCGTCCTCGTGGTTCCTTTGGACGACGGTTTTCTCGATCAGCTCCGTTCTCAGCGCAATGGGAAACCACAGCGCTTCGTTCGGGACGGAGATCTTCTGCATCTTCAGGCCTCTTTCTACGCGGCGATGCGGGAGCTGACCTCCGCCGGGCTGGAGGAGGGGCCGAGGCACCGGGTGGCCGTGATCGGCGCCGGCCCGGCCGGGATCGGTGCCGCTCAGCGGCTGGTCGACCTCGGCTACGAAGTGGATCTTTTCGATGAGAAAGCGCTCTACGGCGGGCTCGCGGTTTTCGGTGTCTATCCAAACAAGGAAGACCCGATGAAGTTGGCCTACCGGTTCAAATCCCTCGGGCCTACGGTTATCATGCCGGGTGTCCATTTTTACGGCGGCGTCCGGGTGGGAAAGGACGGCGACCTGACACTGGACGATCTTCGACAGATGGGGTACAGCGCGGTCGTGGTGGCGATCGGAGCGGAGGGCTCGAAACCCTTGAGGATCCCGGGAGAACGGCCCGGCCTGCCCGGGTTGTATCAGGCGAAGGATCTGGTCGCCTTTTACCAGGGGGATCCGGCCGCCAGTGGATTGGACCCGCGCTTGGGGGCGATTTCCATTTTGATCGGCATCGGAAATGTCACCGTAGACACCACGCATTACGCGATCCACCGGCGCGATTATCAGGCGGTGGATCGGTTCGTTCAATCGCTGACTCGGGAGGAACAGAAAAGGTTACTGCAGAGCTTGAAACAGCGGCTGCCTGGCGGGGGCCAGCTCCGGAGGAATTTGGGTTTTTACCGGCCCGGTGTGGGCCGGACCGTGGATGTCGACAAATTGAGGGAGGTGCTCCAACAGGCCGATCTGGGGGAATTCCTAGGGCGGTTGGAGGAGGCATGGGAATCGACCGCGGATATTCCATCGACCCGCGAGGTCTATTGGGTGGCCCGCCGTGGGCCGGAGCAGAAAGCGTTTGAGCCAAAAGAAGTGGAGGTTCTGGCGCCGTACATCGATCTGGAGGATCTGCGCGCCGAACTGCGAAGGGTGGCGCCGGAGCTGGGCTGGGATCCCACGGACGCAGGGGCGATGGAACAGCATTTGCACGATCTGTTATTCAAGCATCCGAAGACAGGACGCATCGATGGAAAGCCAACCGAAAAACTGAAACGATTCGGGACCCGGCTGGACAAAGCCCGGATCCGGATGCGGTTCTTTCTGCGCGGCCATTCGGTCGAGGGGGATCATGCCGACGGGATTGTTTTCGCAAGGAACCGGATGGCCGGCGGCCGGATGGAGGAAACGGACGAACCGGCGGATAAACAGCAATTGTTCGGAAAGGAACCCGTCGATTCGGTGGTCCTTTCGATCGGCAACGAGCATGACGAGGATTTTGGGATCCGGACCCGGAAGGGGTTGTTCGAAACGCGCGCAGATCGCCTTGTGGGCGCAGGTCCTTCTCCGCTGTCTCATTATTTTGAGGCCGCGGATGCCGAGGGCCTTATCCTGACCGGCTGGGCCCGGGTTCCCGGCACCGGCAAGGTGGGCGAGGCGATGAGCGACGGGAGAAATACGGTCCAGATCGCGGTCGGTCCTTATCTGAGCGAGCATTCTGAGTTAAGGAAAGATGCGCGGGCCCTCGCCGCTCAGCGGGCGGATTTGAATCGAATTTTGGCGGAGAAGGGGATTCAGGCGGTGTCCGGCGGGCAGGCGGCGGCCCTGCACGCCTGGTTCATCCAGAACGGTTATCAGCCCAACGACCGGGCTGAAATTCTGGGAATTGCGCGGGATTTTGAGGAGCAGAAGGTCACCGCTGAATTACTGAGTGAGGCCCGGCTTCCCGAAGGGACCCGGATCTTCGCGCAGAAGAACGCGATTCCACGGGCGACTCAAAAACTGTTCGCGGAGCAGGGGATCGAAGTGATCGAACTGCCGGAAGATCTGGAGCAAGCCCGGTCTCTCCTGGAGGCGGCCGGGGATCTTTCCAACGCGGTGGCGTGGCTTTCCTCATCGGTGGAGTGGTTTGAGCGGGACGAATGGAACGGCCTGTTCGCTGAATTAAGTGTGCGGGCCGTTCAACTGGTAGGTGTGATGCCCCACAGCGTGGATCGCTGGTCGCTCGCGCACTGGGCCGCGCTGTTCGGAGCGTTCCCGAAGGCCGGCCTGCAGGTGATCCTGAGCGTGGAAGAGCAGGACCGCACGTTGTCGATCTACGTCTAAGCGCTCTCCTGTAGTAAAATAATCGTAGTTTCGATGCCTGCGCAAGATCCTTTCGGAGCGTTCAGTACCCTTCAGGCCTCTTCGGGACCGGTCCGCATCGCTCGATTGAACCGTTTGAGCGAGCAAAAGATCGGCTCTGTGGAGCGGCTTCCTTTTTCCATCAAAATCCTGCTGGAATCCCTGTTGCGCAACGTAGACGGCTTTGTGGTCACCGAACAGCACGTCCGATCGCTCGCGCAATGGGACCCGAAGAAGGCCTCCACTTCTGAAATCCCGTTTATGCCGGCCCGCGTGGTTCTGCAGGACTTCACCGGCGTTCCCTGCATCGTGGACTTAGCCGCTCTGCGCGCGGCGATCTCGAAAGCCGGCGGAAACCCCAAGAAGATCAACCCGCTCGTTCCCTGCGACCTGGTGATCGACCACTCGGTGCAGGTGGACGCCTACGGGTCCCCGGAAGCGCTGGCGATCAACTCCAGGATTGAGTTCGAGCGCAACCGGGAACGGTATGAGTTCCTCAAGTGGGGCAGCAAGGCGTTCGAACATTTCCGGCTGGTGCCGCCGGCCACCGGCATCGTGCATCAGGTGAACCTGGAATACCTGGCCTCCGTGGTGGTGGCCCGGAAGGTGAACGGGCAGGCATGGGCGTTTCCGGACAGTTTGGTCGGCACTGACAGCCACACCACGATGATCAATGGGCTGGGTGTGCTGGGTTGGGGCGTGGGCGGCATTGAGGCCGAAGCGGTGATGCTGGGCCAGCCGATGGTCCTCTTGCCGCCGCCGGTGATCGGGTTCAAGCTGACCGGGCGGCTTCCGGAAGGGGTGACCGCGACCGACCTGGTGCTGACGGTTACTGAAATCCTCCGCGCCAAAGGGGTCGTCGGAAAATTCGTCGAATTTTTCGGGGCCGGGTTGTCGGCGCTGTCGCTGGCCGATCGGGCGACCGTGGCCAACATGTGTCCGGAGTACGGCGCCACGGCGGCCCTTTTCCCGGTCGACCAGGAGACGCTGAATTATCTTCGGCTCACCGGCCGGCCCGCGGAGCTGATCGACCTCGTCGAGCGCTACACGAAAGAGCAGGGTCTCTTTCGGACCGATGCGACGCCGGAGCCGGCTTTCAGCGAGGTGATGGAGCTGAAGCTGGAATCAGTGGAGCCGTCTCTGGCCGGCCCGAAGCGGCCGCAGGACCGGGTCTCGCTGGCCGGCTGCAAGCAAGGGTTCCGCAAGACGCTGGTGGCAATGATGGAAGGCAAGCTCCCCCAGCTTAACGCCGACCGGCTTAACAACTGGCTTGGCGAAGGAGGCAGCGCCAAGATCCCGCAGGTGCAGGCGGAGACGGCTTCTTCCGAGGTGGCCATGGCCCAAGATCATTTCGCCGATATCACCGCCCATGTTGCGGTCGACCTGCCGTCGGGCCGGGTGCAGATCGGGCACGGTTCGGTGGTGATCGCCGCGATTACCAGCTGCACCAACACCTCCAACCCTTCCGTCATGGTGGGGGCGGGTCTGGTGGCCAAGAAGGCGGTGGAGCGGGGACTCAAGGTCCAGCCGTACGTGAAAACCTCGCTGGCGCCCGGGTCCACCGTCGTCACCGAATACCTGGACAAGGCGGGGCTCACCCCCTTTCTTGAGAAACTGGGTTTCCACACCGTCGGTTACGGCTGTACCACCTGCATCGGAAACAGCGGGCCGCTGCCGGACCCGGTCGCCAAGGCGGTGAAGGAAAACGAGCTGGTCGTTGCCAGCGTGCTCTCGGGCAACCGGAACTTCGAGGGCCGGGTCCACCCGCAGGTGAAGGCCAACTATCTGGCCAGCCCGCCGCTGGTGGTGGCGTACGCGCTCGCCGGACGGATGGACATGGACCTCACGCGCGAGCCGCTGGGCAAAGACGGGCAGGGCCGGGATGTCTTTCTGAAAGAGATTTGGCCCACCCAGAAAGAGATCTCCGAGGCGATCGCGAAGTCAGTCACCGCCGAGGCGTTCCGCAAGCGGTACGCCCGGGTCTTCGACGGGACCGAAGAATGGAAGGCCATCCCCACCGCCACCGGTGACCTCTATCCCTGGAACGAAAAATCCACCTACATCCAGCAGCCGCCGTACTTCATGGATTTCCCGGCTGAGCCCCCGCCGATCCAGCCGATCCGGAAAGCCCGCGTACTGGAGTTTGTCGGCGACTCGGTCACCACCGACCATATCTCGCCGGCCGGCTCCATCGCCAAGGAAAGCCCGGCCGGGATCTACCTGCTCTCGCTGGGCGTCCAGCAGAAGGACTTCAACAGCTACGGCGCGCGGCGCGGCAACGACCGAGTGATGACGCGCGGCACGTTCGCCAACGTCCGGCTCAAGAATAACCTGGCGCCCGGCAAGGAAGGGTGGTGGACCACCCATCTTCCCGACGGCAAGGAAACCTCGGTGTACGATGCCTCCACGGCTTATCAGAAAGAGGGTGTGCCGTTGGCGGTGCTGGCCGGCAAGGAATACGGCTCCGGCTCGTCCCGCGACTGGGCAGCCAAAGGGCCGGTCCTGCTGGGCGTCAAGGTCGTGATCGCGGAAAGCTTCGAGCGGATCCACCGCAGCAACCTCGTCGGTATGGGCATCCTGCCGCTGGAGTTCCCGGCCGGGAAGAACGCGCAGTCGCTGGGCCTGACCGGAAAAGAAACATTCGACATCGCCGGCCTCGACGACAAGCTGAAGGCGCGCCAGACCCTGGAAGTGAAAGCGGTTTCTCCCGACGGGAAGACGGTCTCGTTCCAGGCGTTGGTCCGCATTGACACGCCCATTGAGGTGGAGTATTACCGCCACGGCGGTATCCTGCAGTACGTGCTGCGAAAGTTCCTGCGTCCCTAGGCAAGCCCCTCCATGCCGATCCTTAAGCCCAAGCTGTTCACGACGCTTCAAGGTTATACCCGGAAACAATTCGCGGCCGACGCGATGGCCGGCGTCATCGTGGGGATCGTGGCCTTGCCGCTGGCCATCGCGTTCGCGATCGCCTGCGGCGTCTCGCCCGAGCGCGGCATTTACACCGCGATCATCGGCGGGCTGATCATCTCAGTGCTGGGGGGCAGCCGCGTGCAGATCGGCGGGCCTACCGGCGCCTTCATCGTGATCGTCTACGGCATCGTCCAGCGTTTCGGGTTGGACGGCCTCCAGGTGGCGACCCTCATGGCCGGCGTGATCCTGATCATCATGGGGGTGGCCCGGTTCGGGTCGGCCATCAAATTCATTCCGTATCCGGTGATCGTTGGTTTCACCAGCGGCATTGCGCTGATCATTTTTTCATCTCAGATCAAGGATCTTTTGGGATTGCCCCTGGAGCACTTGCCGGCGGAATTCCTGCCGCGATGGGAAGCTTATGCCGGGCATATTGGCCAGACCAACCTGTGGGCGCTGGGTGTGGGGCTCCTGGCGCTGGCCATCATGATCTTCTGGCGGCGGATATCGCACCGGATCCCGGGCCCGTTCATTGCTCTGCTGGTTTGTACGGTCCTTGTCCAGTGGTTCCAGCTGCCGGTGGAGACCGTTGCCGGCCGGTTCGGCGAGATCCCGCACCTGTTGCCGGCACCCCGTCTTCCGACGGTGAACCTGTCCATGGTCACGGCGTTGATTCCCAGCGCCGTCACAATCGCGCTGCTGGCCGGTATTGAGGCGTTGTTGTCGGCGGTGGTCGCCGACGGCATGATCGGCGGCCGCCATCGCTCCAACATGGAGCTGGTTGCCCAGGGAGTGGCGAACCTGGCCACCCCGCTGTTCGGAGGGATCCCCGCCACGGGTGCCATCGCGCGGACCGCCACCAACGTGCACAACGGCGGCCGGACCCCGGTCGCCGGCATTGTGCACGCGCTGACACTGCTCATCATCATGCTCTGCCTGGGCCGCTGGGCGGGGCTGATCCCGCTGCCGTGCCTGGCTGCGATTCTCGTCGTGGTGGCCTACAACATGAGCGAATGGCATTCGTTCTGGAGCGTGCTCAAAAGCCCGCGCAGCGACATCGCCGTGCTTTTGGTGACCTTCGGGTTGACCGTGCTGGTGGATCTGACGGTCGCGATCCAAACCGGCATGGTGCTGGCGGTCTTCCTGTTCATGCTGCAGATGGCCAACGTGACCAATGTCGGCGTGGTGACCCGCGAGTTCATCGATGCGGAGGACCCGGCCGATCCGGAGGCCGTCGGCACGCGCCAGGTCCCGCGAGGGATCGAGGTGTACGAGATCAACGGCCCCTTCTTCTTCGGCGCCTCCTACAAGTTCAAGGAGGCCATGCGGCAGATCGGGGACGCGCCGAAGGTGATCGTGCTCCGGATGCGCAACGTGCTGGTCATCGACGCCACCGGTCTGCAGGCGCTCAAAGAGCAGTACCATGACGCCCGGAAGCGCCACGCGGGATTTGTCCTCTCCGGCGTCCACGCCCAGCCGCTGGTGGCCATGGAGCGGTCGGGCCTGCTTGCCGTGATCGGCCAGGAGAACGTCTTCGCCAACTTTGACGGCGCTCTCCGCCGCGCCCGCTCCCTCCTGAATCCAATCTCCAGTTAATTCTTTGGTAAGATAGAGGTCCCATGAAGAAATCACGCAGGATTCTCCTCATTGTTTTCCTAACAGTGGCCGGTTTGCTGGTGGCCCGCGGCGCGCTGGCCCGATGGGTCATCACCAGCCAGGTCAAGGCGATCACCGGAATGCCTCTGCAGATCCGCCGGCTCGATCTGGGGCTGTTCCGGCCGCGCGTGGTGGCCGGCGGGATCAAGCTGTTCAACCCGCCCGGGTTCCAGGACAAAATGATGGTGGACCTTCCGGAGCTGTCGGTGGAATACGATCTTCCGGCTTTCTTCCGGGGGCAGGTCCACCTGCGGGAGGTGCGGATCGACCTGCGGGAGTTCGTCGTGGTCAAGAACCGGGAAGGGAAATTGAACCTGGATTCCCTCACGGCGGTGCAGAAAGCCAAAGAGGCCAAGGAAAAGAAGGAAGGGAAGAAGCCGGCCGAAAAATCCAACCTCCGGATCGACACGCTCCATTTGAAGATCGGCAAGGTGGTGTACAAGGATTACTCCGCCGGCGAAAAACCCATGGTGCAGGAATTTACCATCAACCTGGATGAAGAGTACCGGGACATCACCGACCCGACCGCACTGGGCTCCCTGATTGTGGCCCGGGCCTTGTTTAACACGACGATCGCCGGTTTGGCCAACTTTGATTTGGGAGCGCTGGACCAGCAGGTGCGGAACCTCCTGAAAGACCCGCTCGGGAAGGCCGGGCGGATCGGTTCTGAGACGGTGGATGCCGCCACCGGCGTGGTCGAGAACACTCTGAACAAGCTCAAGAAGGTGATAGAATAGTTTTTCTCCGATGAAGAAGCCGTCCTACCGCATAGAAAAAGACAGCATGGGTTCCGTTTCCGTTCCGGCGGACGCTTTGTACGGCGCTCAGACCGAACGGGCCATCCATAATTTCCCAGTCAGCGGGCTGGTTTTTTCCCGCTCGTTCCTGCGGGCGCTGGGGCTGGTGAAGGCCTCGGCGGCCGTGGCCAACCGCCAGCTCAAGCTGATGGACGCCAGGACGGCCTCGGCCATTGAGAAATCAGCCGTCGAGGTAGCTCACGGCCGGCACGACCGCCATTTCCCGCTGGATGTGTTCCAGACCGGGTCGGGCACCAGCACGAACATGAACGCCAATGAAGTGATCGCCGCGCTGGCGTCCAAACGGCTTCGCCGCAAGGTCCATCCGAACGACCACGTCAACATGTCGCAGAGCAGCAACGACGTGATCCCGACGGTGATCCACGTCAGCGCCTCGCTGGAGGTCCGGGAGAAACTGCTGCCCGCGCTGAGGCACTTGAAGGGGATCATCGACCGCAAGGCGGCAAAGGTCGACCGCGTGGTCAAGACCGGCCGGACTCACTTGATGGACGCGATGCCGGTGCGGATGAGCCAGGAGATGAGCGGCTGGAGCGCCCAGATCGGCCACGGCATCGACCGGGTGGAAGCGGTTCTGCCTCGGCTGGCCGAGCTGGCGATCGGCGGCACCGCGGTCGGGACCGGCATCAACGCGCATCCCCAATTCGGCCGGCGCGTCGCGGCCGAGCTGACCCGCCGGACCGGCATCCGGTTCATGCCGAGCAAAAATTTCTTTGAAAGCTTAAGCTGTCAGGACGCCGCCGTGGAATTGAGCGGCCAACTCAAGACCGTGGCGGTCTCTTTGATGAAAATCGCCAACGACCTGCGCTGGATGAACAGCGGGCCGCACGCGGGGCTGGGCGAGATCTCGCTGCCGGCGCTTCAGCCCGGCAGCAGCATCATGCCGGGCAAGGTCAACCCGGTGATCCCGGAATCCGTGGCGATGGTCTGCGCGCAGGTGGTGGGCAGCGACGCCTCGATCACGATGGCCGGCGCCTCCGGCAACTTCCAGCTGAACGTGATGCTGCCGGTGATCGCTCACAACCTGCTTCAAAGCATCGAGTTGCTGGCGAACGCGAGCCGTTTGCTGGCCGACCGGGCCGTCGATGGGTTCCGCGTCAATGAAGCCCGCATCTCGGAAATTGCGGAAAAAAACCCGATCCTGGTGACGGCCCTGAATCCGCTGACCGGCTATGAGCGCGGGGCTCAGATCGCGAAGAAGGCGGCCGCGCAAGGCCGGAAGGTAATTGACGTCGCCGCGGAGATGACCTCCCTCCCGGTTCAAAAACTCAAGGAAGTGCTGGATCCCCGGCGGTTGACGCGGGGCGGAATCCAGAAATAATCCCGAGTATAAAAGGAGCATTGCAACCCGATGTCCATTCGCACCGCTGTCATTGGCAATTATCCCAGGGTTACTGAATCCGGTTCCGACAATCTGCCCGGCACCATCGACCGCTGGCAGCGCCAGCTGGTCAACGACGCTGGGCTCGAGCAGGAACTGCAGAAGGTGATCACGCGGGTCATCCAGGAGCAGGAGAAGGCCGGGCTGGACCTGGTCTCCGACGGACAGATCCGATGGGAAGACCTCGCGCACGGCGCCGCCCGCAGCGCCCAGGGGATCCACCGGGGCGCTCTGCGCCGCTTCTTCGACAACAACGTTTACTACCGGCGCCTGGAGCTCGAGAGCGGGGTTTCCTGGAGCAGGAGCCGCGCCGCCGAGGAGTTCCAGTTCGCTTCGAAGACCTCGAAAAAGCCGGTCAAGGTTTCTCTGCCCGGTCCGCTGACGCTGGTCCTCTCTACCGAAGCCAAGCCCGATCAGACGCGGGAAAAACTGCTCGCACTCTACACGGACTTGCTGAAGAAGGAAGTCCAGGCGCTGGAAAAAGCCGGCGTCAAAGAGATTCAGCTGGATGAGCCGGCGTTCGATCTCAAGGACCCTCTGCTGAGCAAGGCAGTGGAGGCGGTCAACCAAATCTTCCAGGGCGTGAAGGCCAGGAAATGGGTGGCGGTTTATTTCCAGGACGTCACGGCCCTGCTTCCGGCTCTGAGCAAGCTGCAGGTGGATGTCTTGGCGCTGGACGTAGTCTCTCCGCAGGAGAAGAACCCGGATTTCATCGCCAAACTGGCCGCCAAGCTGGCCGAGGGTGTCTGGAAGAAAGAGATCGCGCTGGGATTGGTGGATGCGCGCAACACCCGGCTGGAAGATCCCGCGAAACTCAAGCAACAGGTGGCCCAGTTCACGAAGGCGATCCCCGCCGACCGGCTGTGGCTGACGCCCAACTGCGGTTTGGAATTCCTGCCGCACGCGAGCGCCGAAAAGAAGATCAACCTGTTGTGCGAGGTCGCCCGCAGCGTCTAGGTTCTCTCATGCCGGGTTTCCGTTTTGAGAAAGTCGCCCGCAAAGGGGACGTCGCCGCCGGCCAGGGGCTTCAAGTGGAAGCCGGCGGCCGGTTGATGGGCCTGTTTAACGTCGACGGCCGTTTTTACGTCATCGACAACGCCTGCACGCACCGGGGCGGGCCGCTCTCCGAGGGGCACTTGGACGGCAAAGAAGTCATCTGCCCCTGGCATGCCTTTCGGTTCAACGTCACGACCGGCGTCTGTGATCTCGATAAAACGAAGGTCGAGACGTACCCGGTCAAGGTGGAAGGGGACGACATTTACGTCGGGGTTCCCGAGTGACGATGGCGCTGGGGGCCCACATGTCGGTGGCCGGCGGGTTTGAGAAGTCCATCGAGCGGGGGCTCTCGGTCGGGGCTCAGACGATCCAGATCTTCACCAAGTCGAACAACCAGTGGCTGGCCGCCCCGATCACCGATGAGCAGGCCCAAGTTTTCAAGGGCGCGGTCAAAAACAGCGGCATCGGCCCGGTTTTCGCTCATACGGCCTATCTGATTAACGCGGGTTCGCCGGATAAGGAAACCTGCGAGCGCTCCAAGCAGGCGTTGAAGGTGGAGTTGGAGCGGGCCACGGTGCTGGGGCTGGCCTTCGTGGTCCTGCACCCGGGTTCGCACAAGGAAACCGGCGAAGAGGCCTGCATGGACCGGATCGCCAAAAGTGTTTCCTGGGCGATTGAGCAGACGAAGGGGTCACCGGTCAAGGTGCTCTATGAAATCGCGGCGGGACAGGGCGCCTGCGTCGGGCACCGGTTCGAACACCTGGCACTGCTGCTCAAGAAAACCGGCCATCCGGCCCGCACGGGCATTTGCCTGGACACGTGCCACATGTTCGCGGCCGGCTACGATATCCGGACGAAAGCCGCGTACGAAAAAACGATGGCGGAGCTGGACCAGGTGGTCGGGCTCGATCGCGTGAAGGCGATCCACCTGAACGACTCCAAGAAAGAGCTGGGCTGCCGGGTGGACCGGCACGAGCACATCGGCAAGGGGCAGATCGGCTTGGAGGCGTTTCGTTGTTTGTTGAATGACCGGCGGCTGAACCGTCTGCCGATGGTGTTGGAGACGCCCAAGGACGAGGAATGCACCGAGGACGTGATGAATTTGAAGGTATTAAGGGGGCTGATCAAAAAATGAACCGCAAAGGGGTCGTGATGATCTCGGGCGGGCTGGACTCGACGCTGGCGGCTAAGATCCTGCTGGAGCAGGGGATCGAGCTGTGCGGCGTCTATTTGTCCGCGCCGTGGGGCTGCTGCGACAAGACCAAGGCGATGAAAGTGGCCAGCTCCCTCGGGATCGACTTCATGGTGGTCAAGCTGACCGAAGAATACATCAAAATGCTGCAGAAGCCGAAATTCGGCTACGGCGCCAACATGAACCCCTGCATCGATTGCCGGATCTACATGTTCCATAAAGCCAAAGAACTGATGGCGGAAGTCGGCGCCGACTTCCTGGTGACCGGCGAGGTGCTCGGCCAGCGGCCGATGTCGCAGATGAAACCGTCCTTGATCTTGATTGAGGAAGAAGCGGGATTGAAGGGGAAGGTGGTGCGCCCCTTGTCGGCCAAACTACTGCCTCCGACGTTGCCGGAAGAAGCCGGAATCATCGACCGAGAAAAACTTTACGACATCAGCGGCCGGTCCCGGAAGATTCAGATGGAGCTGGCAATTAAATACGGCATTCTCGAGTACCCGAACCCGGCCGGCGGCTGCCTGCTGACCGATCCGCAGTTCAGCATCCGGGTGAAGGACCTGTTCGAACACCAGGAGGAAATCGACCTGGAGGACATGGAGATGCTCCGGATCGGCCGCCATTTCCGGGTCGACGGCGCCACCAAACTGATCGTTGGACGAAACGAACAGGAGAATGTTACTCTGGTTGAATATCTGGCTCCCGGCCGGGTGTTGTTCGAGCCGGATGATTTCCCGGCCCCCTCGGTGCTTCTGGTGGGACCGCCCAATGACGCGGCGGAACAGCTGGCCCTGCGGATGATCGCGGCCTATACCCGGCCCGAGAAGCGGCCCTCCGAAGCCAAAGTTCATCGAAGGATCGGGTTTTCCTGGGACGCCATGCCCGTTTCGCCTCCCGGCGAGAGCGTGGCTCTGGGGAAGGCGCTGGAGAACACCGAATTGGAGAGGATGAGAATCGGATGAAACCCGCGACGGAAGCCGCGCCTCAAGCACGGGAAGTGAAGAAGCCGGAGATCCCGAAGGATCCGACGTTCGTGGATTTTCTCTGCTTCGCGCTGGATCCGGCGTTCCGGCAGCTTGCCGAGACCGAGCGGAAATCGGCTCAGGAGGAATTCGAGGCGCTCCTGGCGCGCTCCCGGCCCGATGTCGATCTTCGCTCTTATTTAGGGATCGGACTGCGCGCCGACACCGATTTCTTTCTCTGGACGATCGCCAAGGATCTGGCCCCCTTTCAGACGCTGTCTGCGGAGCTGCTGAGCAGCCGGATCGGCCGTTTTTTGCGTTTAAGCTGGGTTTTCGTCGCGATGACCCGGCCGTCGCAGTACAACCCCGGGCACCTTCCGGCGTTTGAAGCCGGCGAGGCGCCCCGGCGGTACTTGTTTCTTTACCCCTTCGTCAAGTCGCGGGAATGGTATTTACTGCCTTTCGAGGAGCGTCGCCGGATGATGCGCGGCCACATGGACACCGGCGAGCTTTATCCCATGGTGCGGCTGAATACCACGTACTCGTTCGGATTGGGAGACCAGGATTTCGTGCTGGCCTTCGAGACCGATGAGCCGGCCGCGTTCGAAGATTTGGTCCAGCGGCTCCGGGAATCGGAGGCCAGCCGCTATACGGTCAGGGACACACCCTTTATCCTCGGCCAACGGTGCGCCGACGGAAAGGAACTTATGAAAGGATTGGGTTTGAGCCATGCTTGAGACAACCACAGTCGGATCGTTTCCTAAATCGGAAGAGTTGAAAGCCGCCCGGGCCAAGGTCCGCCGCGGCCAGATGGATAAACAGGAGCTGAGGAAACTGGAGCAGGCCGAGACCCGGGAATGGATCCGGATCCAGGAGGAGATCGGCATCGACATCCTGGTGGACGGAGAGTTCTACCGCGGGGACATGGCGACCTATTTCGCCGAGACGCTGGGCGGCTTCACGATCAGCTCGCTGGTGCGCTCGTACGGCAACCGGTACTACCGCAAGCCGATCGCGACCGGCCCGATCCGCTGGAAGGGGCCCATCACCGTGGAGTGGTTCAAGTTCGCTCAATCGCTCACGAAGAAGCCGGTCAAAGGCATGCTGACCGGCCCGTACACGATGATGGACTGGTCGTTCGACGAGCATTACCCCAATCGCCGGGCGTTCTGTCTGGACCTGGCGCGCGCGATCCATGAAGAGGTCAAGGCGCTGGAGCAGGCCGGGGCGCAGTTCATCCAGATCGATGAGCCGGCCGTCTCCACCCGCGTGGAAGAGCTGGACCTGGCCATCGAGGCGATGAAGATCGTCACCGACGGCATCCGGGTCAAGACCGGCACCCACATCTGCTACGGGGATTTCGAGAAGGCCTACCCGAAGATGCTGGACCTGGCGGTCGACCAGTTCGACCTGGAGTTCACCAACTCCGACTTCAAGCTGCTCGACGTCATCCGCAAAGTCCCCTTCACCAAGGAGGTGGCTTTCGGCGTGGTGGACGTCCATTCGCATCGCGTGGAGACGGTCGAAGAGATTGCCGCCAATATCCGCAGGGCGCTGGAAGTCTTCCCGCCGGAAAAGCTGTTCATCGATCCTGACTGCGGCCTTAAAACCCGCCTGAAGGATGAGTCGATCGCGAAGCTCACCAACATGGTGGCGGCGGTCCGGCTGGTCAAGAAGGAGCTGGGTGTCGCGGTCTAAGATCCTTCAGGAGCTGGGCAGCCGCCCGGTTTACCTGGAGGAGACGTGGCATTCCCAAAGCGGCCGGGCCATCCGGGAGGTCATTTATGGCGCGACCGACGGCGTCGTGACCTCGCTGGGGTTCGTCATCGGCGTGTTCGGCGCCCTTCATGACGGCCGCATCATCCTGATCACCGGCATCGCGGGCGCCACCGCGGGAGCGCTCTCCATGGGTTTCTCGGCCTACATCTCCTCCAAGTCCCAGTCGGAGTTCTTCCTAGCGGAGATCGAACGGGAGCGCCGGGAAATGCAGGAGATGCCGGACAAGGAAAGGGAAGAAGTCCGCAAGATCTACCGGACCAAGGGATTCCACGGCGCGGAGTTGGAAACGGTGGTCAACCGGATCACGTCCAATCCCAAGGTTTGGCTGCGCTGCATGATGGAAGAAGAGCTGGGCCTGATCGTGGAAAGCTTCGACAATCCCTGGATGGTCGGCCTGATTACGGCGGCTTCTTATGCGATGGCGGCATTTCTTCCGATCCTGCCTTACGCGCTGGCCGGGCCGGGCCGGGCTTTCTCCTGGTCGGTGGGCGCGTCCGTGGCCGTTTTGTTCGTGCTGGGCGCCGGGAAAACCCGGTTCACCCGGCTTTCGCCATTCAAGAGCGGGCTCGAACTGATGATGATCGGGCTGATCTCCGCGGTGGTCGGTTACGGCATCGGGAAAATCACCGGAACCCTCTGATTTTTCTTTGGTTGACAATCAAGAGCGACCTTCGTACTATGCTTTACGATCGTTGGCGCTATCGTCTAGTGGCCTAGGACGCATCCCTCTCACGGATGAAACACGGGTTCGATTCCCGTTAGCGCTAGGACCTAATCATGACCTGTATCTACTGTCAAAGAGAGTTTGAGCCGTCCAAGTACCGCAAGACCAAACAGCGGGCTTGCGGGGATCCCTCCTGCCAGAAGAAGCGGCAGAGGGATAACCTGCTGGCCTGGCAAGGGCGCAACCCTCTCTATTACCGGATCAAACGGATGGATCCCCTCTGGCGTTCCAAGGCGCGGCTGCGGGCCAAGCGCTGGCGCATGGCGCACCGGGACCGGATCCAGGCCTACCGGGTGGCCACCATGGATCAATACCGCATCTACATGCGGGAATACATGCGGCGCTACCGGGCCGCGCTGAAGTCCAAGATCGCGCAACCCTAGGAGTCCAACCATGCCGGAATCGTTCAAGGTCCTCCGTCTTTTTTCGATCGCGCTGAAAGCGTACGCGTTCCTGGTCCTCTTTTTAGTGTCCATAGGCCTGGTAGGACTGGTCATCAACCGGAATTCACTGCCGGGTCAGCCGGTGCAGTTAATCCTCGATTTCCTTTTTAAAGGTTCGCTGTCTTTTGTTGTCCTTTACAGTTTTTCAGACCTGATTCGCCTTCTTTTAAGCGTGAAAGCCGAGCTGGATAAAAAATCTTGACGGTTAACCGTCAGATACGGTTTTTAAACCGTCTCACGCTTGACTTCCGGTTCTTGATTGGGTAAGCTCTCATCGGAAGAGAGATGGTTTTGAGACAGTTCAAACTCCACTGGCTCGGCACCTCCTTCGGGTTCATTCTGGCCTGCTCCGCGTCGCTCTGCCCGGCTTTTTCAGATGATCAAAGAATCTCCCTTCAATCGATCCGTATTGCGCCGGATTTCGAAGGGGACCGTATTGAGATACAGTCCGACCGTCCTTTTGCATTTATCACTTATACACTCCAGGATCCGGATCGTTTGGTTCTGGACGTTGTCGATCCCGATACCCAAAGCGATGTTTCTCCGCAGGGTACAGTCCAGGGACATCTGGTCCGTTCCTGGAATGTCCGTTCCTCTTCGGGTCAGTCCGGTTCCGGCCCGGTGGACTACATTGAGTTCGAACTGGCCGCGCCTTCCGAACATCTGCTGGAATCTTCGGCCGGAAAACTGATCCTGCATCTGCGCCCCAAGGCGCACGACCTGCTGCCGCCCACCGCGGGCGAATCCGCGGTTCCTCCGGCCGGGCCGGCCGTTTCCGCCGTTCTTCTGTCTCCGCCGCCTCCCCCGTCCGGTCCCAAGTTGTGGGATCTGGATCAGTCGCTTCAATTCGGCATGGGACGCCAGCGGGCCGTCCGCGTCGCGCGGGAAGAAATAGAATTGGCCCAGATGAAGGTGCGGGAGGCGCGGCGGGCCCTTTACCCGGCGGCGACTCTCAAATTCAGCTGGACGGAAGGTATCGCCTCGCAGGTGAATTTCACGGAATACACCAGCGGCCTTCAGTTGGAACAGCCACTGTATTATTCCGGCCGGCTTATGGAGGCCTATCGCCAGGCGCTCGTGAACCTCCATGTGGCGGAAAAGCGGCAGGGAAAGGTCAAGGCGGATTACTCGCTGGAGCTGGCGCAGGAATACTACCAGTTTATCGCCGCCAAGCTCAGCCGGGCCGCCCAGGAAGGGCTGCTCGCCGAATGCGAAAAATTCCAGGAGCAGGCGAAGGCGCGCTTCGAGAAGAAACTGCTGACCCGGCTGGAAGTCCTCAACATGGAATCCCAGGCCAACCAGGCGAAGTTTCAGAGAACCAACGCCGAGAACGACCTGGCGCTGGCCCGCCTGAAATACATTCAGAAGCTGGGTCTGGAGCCCTCGGCCCAGGTGGACGTCGCCGGTGATTTCGCGCCTCCTTCGGAGAAGGTGATCGACCTGGAAGAGGCGCTGAAGCTGGCGGCCCGGTACAAGCCCGACATCCTGGTCGACAGTCTTTTGGTGACCTTCCATGAGTACGAGGAGAGGATCGCCAAGGCCAAGCTGAAGTGGAAGGTCGACCTCTCCGGTTTTATCGGCGCTTCCGCGGCTGCTTTTGAGACCGAGCCGCTGGATTCAGGCGAGGATTACTTCGTGGGGCTCAAGGCCACGCACGCCTGGGGCCCTCACAGCACCACCGCCTCTGTCACCAAGACCAAAACCTCGCCCCGGTTGGGCCAGACCACCCGGACCGACTCGACGGTTTACTCGGCGGAGATGGGGATCCTGGATCAGCTGCAGGGATTGTCCGAGATTCAGCAGGCGCAAGTGAACCTGGAGAAAGCCCGCCGCGACCTGGAAGACGCGAAGAAGGCGACCTTCCAGGAAATTCAAGAGGCCTACATCAGCTATCAGAAAGCCCGGCTGCAGCTCCAGTATGCCGGGCAGAAGATCGCGTTCCGGCAGGAGCAGGTCAAGATCCTGCAGGCGCAGGCCAACCTGAACGAGGTTCTGCCGTCGCAGGTTCTGGAAGCGATCGTGAAGTTGACCGAGGAGCGGGTGGGACAGGCGCAGGCGCTGGGAAATTATTACGTCGCGTTGGCCAAGCTGAACAAGGCCGTGGGATTGCCCGGACATTATCGTTAAGGAGAGGGTATGTTTAAACGTTTGCGAGTGATTGTGCTGTTCGCCATCGTTCTGATCGGCGGGATCGCCGTCCTCAACTGGCTGCCGGGTTTGCTCAAAGGGCCCACGGTGACGCGGCTTCCGCCGGGTGCTCGTCCGCCGGGATCGCCCGTGGTTTCCGAGGAATCCCTGCCCATCGCGGTTCGGACTTTCAAGGCGGCCCGGATCGAATTCACGGATCTGCTGCCGGTTTTAGGGACGGTCCGCGGCGAGTCGGAAGTGGATTTGAAGTTCGAGGCCAGCGGCGTGGTCCGGAGCGTGGCTTTCCGCGAAGGGGATCTGGTCAAAGAGGGGCAGGTACTGGCTACGCTGGATGAGCGGGAAGCCCGCCTGAAGCTGGAATACGCCGAGTCCAAGAAAAGGACCGCGGAAGCCCAGCAAAAACTGGCCGAGAAACGAATGGGGACCAACGAGCAGCTTTACAAGATCGGAGCCATCATCCTGCCCAAGCTGGAAGAGTCGCAGATTGAGGTGGAGCAGGCCCGGACCCAGGTCGATACGGCGATGCGGGAGGCGAAGATCGCGGAAAACGAGCTTCTCCGGATCACGCTGGAAGCTCCCATCAATGGCGTCATCGGCACGCGCCAGGTGGAGCCGGGCGAGTACGTGACGCCGCAAACGGCGATCGGCACGCTGATGGAAGTCGGCTCCGTTTATGTCGAGGTGGGCATCATCGAGCGGGACATCGAACGGATCCGGATGGGCCAGCGGGTCAAGGTCAGCATCGATTCACTGCCGAACACGGCCTTCGAGGGGCGGGTGGACAACCTGGCTCCCCTGATCGAAGGCAAATCACGCACGCTGACGGCCAAGGTGAAAGTGGAAAACGCCCAGGGCCAGCTTCTGCCCGGCATGTTCGCGCGGTGCGACATCGCCGTTTTTGAGAAACCCAACGTGCTGGTGGTTCCGACCGCGGCGCTCAAGGACGCCGATGGGGACGGAAAGTTCGAGTCCGTGTTTCTCATTCAGGGAGAAAAGGCCGCGCTCAAGCCGATCACGCTGGGCTATCTCACCACCGACTACGCGGAAGTCTCGGAAGGGCTTTCGGAAGGGGATCAGGTGGTCACCGAAGCCCGCGGAAACTTAAAGGAGGGCTCCCAGGTCACTTTCCTGGAGGAGGAAGAAGCGGCCTTCCAGCGGGCCGAGCCCGATGTGGCCAAGGAGGGCCCCCGGTGATTCAGCAGGGTCTGTTTTTCTGCCGTCTTTTGAGGGACTTTGAATGAGTTTGACTCAAGGCAGTCTGCGCCGTCCGGTCACCACGGTGATGGTCTGCCTGGCGATTGTTCTGCTCGGTGTCATCGCCTGGCCGCGCCTGCCCCAGGAGCTCTTTCCGCCCATCACGTACCCTCAATTGACCGTGGTGACCCGTTACAAGGACGCGGCACCCGAAGAGATCGAGCTGTTGGTCACCAAGCCGATCGAGGAAGTCGTGGGAACCGTCTCGGGCCTGCGGCGGGTCAGCTCCATTTCCAAGGAGGAGCTCTCGCTGGTGATCGCCGAGTTCAACTGGGACACCCAGATGGATTTCGCCGCGCTCGGAGTCCGGGAGAAGATCGACCTCATCAAGGAACGGCTGCCGCGCGGCTCCGAAGACCCCGTCGTCATCAAATACAACCCCTTCGAACGGCCGGTCATGGTGCTGAACCTGTCCGGCGACATCTCTTCCCATGAGCTGCTGACGCTGGCCCGGAAGCAGGTCAAGAACGAGCTGGAAAAATTGGAAGGCGTGGCGGTCGTGAATCTCTCCGGCGGTTTGGAGCGGGAGATCCTGGTGGAAGTGGACCAGGCACGCCTGCAGGCCGCGGCCCTTCCGATCTCCCATGTGACGGACGCGCTTTCGCGGGCCAACCTCAATTATCCGGCGGGAACGATCAAGGAAGCGTTTTATGAATACCTGATCCGGACGATTGGAGAATTCTCGCTGGTCCGGGAGATTCCCAACATCGCCGTCGGTGTGGATGAGGAGAAGGAGACTCCGGAACAGGAATACCAGAAACGGATCGACCGTCCCGGGCCGCTGAAAAAAGACAAAGGGATGGGCCCCGGCCAGCGCCTGATCATGCTGAAAGATTTAGCGACCGTGAAAGACACCTTTCGGGACCGGGACTCCATTTCCCGGTTCAACGGCCGGGACAACGTGTCTTTAAGCATTCAAAAACAGGCGGGCGCCAATACGCTCCGGCTGGCCAAGCAGGTGAAGGAAGCGATCGACCGGATCAAGCTGGCCCTGCCGCCCGGCGCGGAGCTGACGATCGCCTACGACCAATCCACCGCCATCGAGAACGCGGTCAATGGGGTGCTGACAGAGGTCCTTCAGGGCGGCGCGCTGGCGTTTTTGGTGCTGTTTCTGATCCTGGGCAATATTTGGTCGGCGATCAACATCTCTTTCGCTATCCCCATTTCGGTGCTGGCGACCCTTGGGCTGATGTATTTCAGCGGCACCACCGTCAATATCATTTCGATGGGTGGTCTGGCGCTGGGGATCGGTATGCTGGTGGACGCGGGGATCGTCGTGGTGGAAAACATCTCCCGTTACCGGGAAAAAGGGGTCCCGCCGCGCGAGGCGGCCCGGCAGGGAACGGCCGAAGTAGCCAGCGCCATCGGCGGATCGGTACTGACCACGGTCGTCGTGTTCCTTCCGATGGTTTTCGTGGTCGGAATCGCGGGCCAGCTTTTCAAAGATCTGGCATACACGGTGATTTTTTCCCTGCTGGCAAGCTGGGGTGTGTCGCTGACGCTGACGGCCTTGTTTGCCTCGCTTTACCGCGGCCCGACCCAGAGCCGTTCTCCAATCGAGCCGCTGTTACAGGTGTTTTACCGGCTCGACGACACGGCAGTCCGCTGGTTCCTTCGCAACCGCATCTTCGGCGCCGGGCTGATGCTGGCGCTTCTGACCGTTTCCCTCTTCGTGCTCAAAGGGTCAAATTTTGAGTTGATGCCCCGCATCGATCAAGGCCAGTTTATCGTGCACATGAATCTTCAGCCGGGGAACAAATTGGAGGTCACCGATCGCGTGGCAACGCGGGCCGAACGGGTGCTTCAGGCCATGCCGGAGGTCCGGGATGTGACGGTCACCGTGGGCTCCTCCAAGCAGAAAAGGGCCGAAGAGCTGCTGGAGACGCTGGGCACGAATGAGGCGCAGATCTTCGTGAATCTTTGGCCGAAGAAGAACCGGTGGGGCGGGTCTCCGGCGGACGGAAAGACCCGTTCCCGCTCGACCGCGGATGTGGTTCAGGAATTGAAAGAGACCCTGGGCCGCGAGCCGCTGGAAGGGGCCGAGATCGAATACCTGCTCCAGGAGTCGATTTTTCAGTCGGTTTTTGCGGGAGGAGCGCCGGTGGTCGTTGAGGTCAAAGGGACGGATCTGTCTCGGATTGAGATGTTGGCCGGCCAGGTCAAATCGTCCCTGGAGGAAATTCCCGGATTGTACAGTGTGCGGACCAGCATGATTCCCGCTTCCCCCGAGACCAAGGTGCACGTGCTGAAAGACCGGGCGGCGACGTACCATCTTTCGGTCAGCGACATCGCGCTGACGGCCCAGACCGCGTTCAAGGGTTTTGTGGCGACCAAATTCAAAGAGGAAGGCAAGGAGATCGACATTCGTGTCCGGCTCCGAAAAGAGGACCGTAATGATTTGAGCCGGGTCCGGCAGCTGCTGGTCCATTCTCCGCTGGAGATCGATGTGCCGCTGGCGGAGGTCGCCTATCTGACCACCGGAAAAGGGCCGACCGAGATCCGCCATCTGGACCAGCAGCGAACCGTGCTTGTTTCGGCACAGGTTTTTCAGCGTCCCCTGAAAGCGATTCTGGCCGATGTATCGAACGTGACTAAAAAGCTGCCTCATCCCTCGGAATACACGGTTAATCTTACCGGCGAGCAGCAGGAGATACAGGAGTCCTATCAATCGCTGGCTTTTGCCCTGATCTTGTCGCTGCTTCTGGTCTACATGGTGATGGCTTCGGAGTTGGAGTCGCTCTGGCAGCCGCTGCTCATCATGGCGACCATTCCGATGTCTCTGATCGGTGTGGCGTTGGGTCTGTCTGTCACTCAGACCCCTATCAGCGTCATGGTCGGGTTGGGGCTCATCGTCCTGGTCGGTGTGGTCGTCGATAACGGGATCGTTCTGGTGGAATTCATTAATGAGCTGCGCAGGGAAGGGATGGGGCTGGAAGAGGCCGTCGTGGAAGCCAGCCGGATCCGTTTGCGGCCGATTCTGCTCACGGCCGGGACCACGACCCTGGGTCTTCTGCCGCTCACGCTGGGATGGCAGCAGGGGGCCGAGCTTCAGATTCCGATGGGAATCACGATGATGTGGGGACTGAGCGTTTCCACCTTCTTCACGCTGATCTATCTGCCCACCATCTACGTGATCGGAGCTCGATTCTTTGAAGGACTGCGAAAAGCGGCCCATCTCGAAAACCCAGTTCCGGTCATGGTTCCGGCTTTTGCTGCCGTATCACTTCCGGAACCGGTTTTGATGATCCCTGCTGAGACGGTTGAGCCGGTTTCTCCAGTCACCGAAATTGAGCTCTCTCCCGAACCGCCGGCGCTGTCTGAACCACCCGCGCCGCCTGATCGGCCGGAGGTGCCTGAGATTCCGATCGATTTCGGCAGTGAAGACGCGGTAACGGACAAGCCGGAATTTCCGTTTCTACCCGGTGGGCCGATGTTTCCGTTGCCTGAGCCGCCCGCGGCGGAAGAAATCCCTCCTGTTTCTCCGCCCGTTCCGTCCGAGCCGCTGCCGACGATTCCGGAATTGGTCTTTGAAACCCCTCCGGAGCCCGAACCGCCGGTTCCTCCGGTTTCTTCTGTGGAAGAAGCACCGGCCTCGGTGCCGCCGGAAGCGGTCGATCCGATGCTCAATCCCCGGCAGCAGCGGCTGCTGGATTACCTTAAAACCAAAGGCCGGATCACCCGAAAAGAATACGTGGATTTGACGGGCGCTTCCGTTCCGACGGCGGCCCGGGATTTGAAAGAGCTGGTCGACCGGGGTCTTGTCAAAGGCGTGGGTCCCTTGGCCCGGGGAAGATATTATGTCCTTGCCTGAAGCTTCCATCCGGCGTCCCGTCACGGTCAGCATGCTCTGTCTGGCGCTGGCCATCCTCGGCGGGATCGCGCTCACGCGGCTCCCGATTGAGCTTTACCCCAACTTCAGCTACGGCGACGTCCAGATCATCATCAATGTCCGCGGAGGACTGCCTCCGGAAGAAGTGGAAAACCAGATCAGCAAACCCATCGAGGAAACGGTGGGGGATGCCAGCCATCTGAAGGACATGATCTCCATCTCCGAGGAAGGACGAGCCCGGGTCATTCTCACCTTTGAGCCGGGAACGGACATGGATTTCGCCGCTTTGGAAGTCCGGGAGAAATTTTCCAAGGTGCGCTCGAAGCTGCCGAAAGAAATCGAAAAGCCGATCATCGCGAAGTTCGACCAGGAAGACATGCCGGTGCTGGTGGTGGCCGTGACCGCGTTGAACTACACGCCCGAAATGATGCGGCGGCTTGTCGACGAGCAGATCAAGGACCGCATCCTGCGAGTCGACGGAGTGGCCAACGTCGATGTGGGCGGCGGGCGCGAACGGAAGGTCCTGGTCGAAATCGATATCGCGAAGCTCCAGGCCTTCCGCCTGCCGATCGACCGCGTGACCCGTCTTCTGAACGTCAGCAACCTGAACCTTTTGGCCGGCGAGGTGGACCGTTCACGCAACAAATACCTGATCCGGGCCATGGGGGAGTTCGAATCCCTTTCCGAGATTGAGGATCTGGGGATTGCCGTTACCCCGACGCGCTCGATCATCCGGCTGAAAGACATTGCCAGCGTGAAGGATTCCTTCATGGAAGCGACCAGCTACGCGAGGGTGAACGCACTGCCGGTGGTTTCTCTTTACATCCAGAAGGAGACCACCGCCAACACGGTCCAGGTGGTCCGGCGGACCCTGGAGATGATCGAGCAGATCAAGAAAGATCCCCGTCTTCCCAGGGACCTCCGGTTCATCGTGACCCAGGACCAATCGGTCCAGATCCTGCGGGCGATCAATTTAGTGGGGTCGGCCCTCATCAGCGGAGGCACGCTGGCCATCCTGGTGCTCGGCGCCTTCTTCGCCACGCATTGGCTTCCCCGGCTGCTGTGCATCCCGTTGGCCGCCGGCGTCACGGCGGTGGCGGTGGCCGCCTACCGGTTCGGCGGGCTTCCGGTGGCGACCATTAACCTGGCCATGAACATCCTGCTGGGCGTGCTTCTGGCGGCCGCGCTGCTGTGGCGCCACTTGCGATTGACGCTGATCGCGGCCATTGCGCTTCCGGTGGCGACCGTGATCACGTTTGGCTTCATGTTCTTCATGAACCTGACGGCCAAGTCGTTTGGTTTCATGTCGCTGACCTTGAACGTCATGACGCTGGGCGGGCTTGCGCTCGGTGTGGGAATGCTGGTGGACAACTCGGTGGTGGTGCTCGATAACATCGTCAAGCACCGGGTCCGGGGTGCCTCGGCCCGCGCCGCGGCGGGGGAAGGGGCCTCGGAGATGGTTTTGGCGATCGCGGCCTCCACGTTCAGCACCGTGGTCGTTTTCCTGCCGCTGGTTTTCATCAACAAGGAGCTGCGGATCCTGTATGTGGGATTCGCGATGACCATCTGTTTCTCCCTCTTTGCCTCGCTGGCGGTGGCGCTGTCGGTGGTCCCGCTGATGGCTTCGCGCATCCCATTTCCGGTCGCGGCTTCCTCCGCGGAGCGGCCCGGCCGGTCGCGCATCCGGGGCCTTTACCGGAGTTTCATCGTCGGGATCCTGCGATGGCGCTGGATTGTGAGCTTAATAGCGATCTTCATCGGAATCGCCGGCGCTCAGATCTTCCAAACGATCCCGAAGGAATTCCTGGGCACGGCGGAGGCCGAGGACTTCACGGTTTTCGTGGAGCTGCCCAGCGGGGCGAAGCTGGAGATTTCGGATCAGGCGGTGGGCAAGATCGAAAAGATCCTCAAGGAGGTTCCGGAGATCAAATCGGTTTCTTCGCGCGTGGAGAAGTGGTCCTCCAAAATCTACGTCAAGCTCGTCCCGTTGGCCGAACGGTCCCGTTCCACGAAGGACGTCATGGATTCGCTCCGGCCCCAGGTGGAAGAGGTGGAGAAGGGGTTCCGGGAAGCGTTCGTTTATTTTGAAGAGCCCCATGAGGTGGAATCCAACGAGGTAATCCTGGAGATCTACGGCTGGGACTACGAGGTGCTCAACCAACTGGCGGTGGAGATGCTCAAGAGGGCTCAGACGGTTCCCGGATTGACGGACCTGAAGATTCGTTGGCGCCGCGGCCGGCCCGAGTGGCTGGTTCGCGTGGATAAGGTCAAAGCGGCCCGCTACGGCCTCTCGGTGGAGGAGGTTTCCCAGTCTCTGCATGCCCAGATGAGGGGCCTGCGGGCCACGCTGTACCACACCGAGGCCAATGAGGTGGAGGTGGTCACCCGGCTGCAGGAAGCGGACCGGGCGACGCTGGAAAAGCTCCGGCGTCTCACTTTCACGCTGCCCAATCGGGAGGTGGTTTCCCTGGAGCAGGTGGCCAAGCTGGAGCCGGCCATCGGTCCTTCGAAGATCTGGCGCAAGAACAAACAACGGATGATCCAGGTCAGCGCCAACCGCGGGCGTTATGCCTTTGGGGAAGCCGCCCAAAAGGTGTACGCGTCCATCAAGGATATGCCGTTTCCGAAGGATTATTTCTGGCGGTTCGGCTCCAACTATGCCAAGCTGACTCAGAACCAGCAAGAGTTGAGATTTGCTCTGGGCCTTTCCTTGGTTCTGATCTACCTGGTTTTGGCCTCCCTTTTTGAGTCATTGATGCAGCCGTTGATCGTGATGACCGTGGTGCCGCTGGCGGCTTTCGGCGCGTTTTTCACCCTGCGGCTGGCCCATCAGGCGCTTAACGTCGGGGCCTTGATGGGGGTGATCCTTCTGGGAGGGGTTGTGGTCAACAACGCCATTATCCTGGTGGATGAGATCAACCGTCTTAGGCGTTTTGGAACCCGCATGAGAAGGGCCGTGGTGGCGTCGGCCATCAGCCGTGTCCGGCCCATTGCCGTCACCTCTTTTACCACCATCCTGGGATTGATGCCGCTGGCGCTGAGCCGGACTGAAGAGTCCAGTTTATGGGCTCCTATGGCTTTGGTGGTGATCGGCGGAATGATTTTCTCGACCCTGCTGACCCCCATCGTTGTTCCGGCCTTTTATATGGTTGTAGAGGATCTGAAAAAGGCAATTCTTCGCTTGATACCGTTCCAACGACCTATTTCCATCCCAAAAGAAACCGTCTCCTAACCGTATCATTTCCGTTTTTTGTCAATTTCTTCAGTTAAAAATCCTGTCATAAAACCTTCAATTTAGCAGTAGTTAGTCGTCATTTTAATTTACTAATATATATAGGATGACCTCCCTTGACGTTTCAGGTGTCAGAATGGTATATTTACAACGTCGCTTCTGATTCACCGCAGATGCGCTGTCTCTAGCAAAGGGGAGAACTGATGGACTTTAAAACCGCCTTCTTCATCGACTCAAAAGGATCGGCATTGAAAGTTGCCGGCCGTTTTTCTTTTGGTCGATTACTTATGAGATTAGAAAATATTTTTGACTTGATTTTTAATCCAACGCAACGGTATGATCTGACTGTTTCCTTCATCACCCCCGATAAAGGCAAACTCGTCGTAAGACGAGGACGCAAAACCACGGGTCCCAGGAGAGATGGATGTGGTTTCTCTGGTGGGACGGCCGGGTTGCCGACAAAAGGATAACGGATAACCTATGAGTCGACAGCCCGGTGAACAACTTTCGAAACTTTCATAAAACCAATTCTCCGGATATAGAAAGTTCTCCGGAGCCGATGGTTGAAGGAGCGATCATCTCCTGCAACGCTCCTCGCCACCGCCCACTCCTTCGTACCGTTGCTTCGCTGACCTGCTTCGCGTTCGTCATCACTCAGCTTCCCATTCAGCCCGCGATTGCGCGGCCAACGCTGGATCCGCTGACCACCGAAAACCTGGTGAACAACGTCACCAACTATGCCAACCTCGCCACGATGGCGGATCGCTCACTGCGGCTGCAGGAGCGGCTTCAGCGGGAACGGCAAATTCAGGCGGCGGTGGAGGGAGGGTGGCTGACGGCCAATGCCAGCGTCGCTCAGGGCCTGCAGGCGCTCAACGTGGAGATCTCCCGCGGCGCTGAAGCGCTGGAAAAAACCGGCAGCCAGGGAATGTCCCGCATCCAGGAACTGGCCGGCGTGGTGGCCAGCCCGGGCACAACCGGTACGCTGGAGTTCAACTACATGCCGGTCCGCAACCCGCCGGGTGCTCCGGGCGGGCATGAATGGATGAAGATCTTCTTCCGGAACAATCTGGCCTCCCGCGTGATCGGAGAGTTCGTTCCCGGATCCGGCGGCGGGTTTCTCCGGGACACCTTCAACATGCGTTATCACGGAAGCCGGCTGCTGCAGTCCTACGAAGCGGTGGAATACCGGGAGCTGCCGGGAATCCTGGGCGGCCGGCTGACGCTGCGCACGATCCGGTGGAGCGGGAACTGGACCGCCGATTCCAAATTCTATGCCTCCAGCGAAACCGTCGCGAATCGGCAGATGACCGATGAGCGGATTGAAACCACCTCCTATAACACCTGGACCGAAGCGGACATCGATCGCCTGACGGCGAAGCTGGGAGAGATCGAAGGACAGTTGGCTTCCGCGACCGAGCTGGCATGGGCGGCCGCGATACGGGCCGACCTGGCCAGCGGCAAGATCGCCGCGGGATTGACCACGCAGTTTACCGGCGTGACCGAACGTTTTTACGAGCAGTACGACCGGAACCGCCCCTTGGCCTGGCGCCAGGTGGTCACCGATCCGACCGGAGTGACGGAGTCCCGGGTCACGGTGACCTACATGGGAGTGAAGGACAACAAACTGGCGAACTACAAGGAGGACGGGATCCGCCGGTCCCTCTTTGTCAGCCAGGAGGATTACGAACATTACCAGGCCTGGGTGGCCCAGGTTCTGGGCAATGCCGCCGCGAGCGCTGAAGAGAAGGCCGCCGCCGAGCGCGTTCAAGCGATGTTGACCGCCGGAGAGCTGGCTCCCGGCAAATCGGTTGAGACCTCTTTCACGGTGGAGAGAACCTATTCCGAGTACACCCCCGATGGAGACCCGCTTCACTACACGGAACGGCGGACCTCTTCGGATTCCACGGTGGCAGTGGAGTCCGATGTCCGGATGACGTACGACGATCAACGGCAGGTCAGCCGGCAGGAGGACACGCGGACCGAGGCGGGCTCATACACTCAGGCGGACCTGGATGCTTTCTGGGCGCTTGTCCGGGAGATCGAAGGCAGCGGGCTGACTGCCTCGCCGGCCGAGATCCGTTTCACGGCGGACTTGCGCGTCAAACTGGAGAATGGCGAGATCTCGCTGGGGCAGGCGTTTCAGCGGACCACCACGCTGGTCCGTGATTCGTTCCTTTATAATGATCTCCAGCAGCCGGTGGAGTGGAAGCAGGTGACCGTCAACGGCGGAACCACACTGCGGGAACGGTACCTCGCTTACCACAACGACGCGCTGGGGCGGAACCTGGACCTTTTGATTTTCAGCGATGAAGAGACGGTGTACGGGCCCGAGGACCAGGAGCGCCTTCGGGAAGAAGCGACGGCGGTTCTCGCCGATCCCGATTCCACCGAGGCCGCGCGCCGGGCCGCGAGCCAACTGCTGGCTCAGCTGGCTGCCGGCGAATTTCCTTCCTTGCTGCACCGCGCATCGGTCCGGTACCGCGGAGAGGTGATTTACAACGCGGCCGGGCAGCCCATCCAGTACACGGAGTTCTCCACCACCAACGCCGACCGGCTCCTGACGCTGACGCAGCTGCAGGGAATTGTCTACGACACTCAGGGTCGTGAGCTGAACTCGGTGCGGATCGTCCAGCGCACGGGTGCAGGCACCCGCACCGGTTACTTCCTTTCGGACGGAACCGAGCTGACTCCTGAACTGCTGGAGACGCTGTTGGAGGCCTACTCCTCGGACGGCGATCCGGCGCGGATCCAGGATCTGGTGGATCAGGGACTGCTCCAGGTTTTCGACGCTCAAGGCAATGTCCTTACGGAAGCGCAGCTGGAGGCGATCCTCCGCGGGAACCCGGTCGTCACGCATCAAGCCACCGTGGATGAGCTGGTCGAGCGGGGATTCCTCACCCGGCTGGCCGACGGCACCTACACCGACGGAGACGCCAATCCGCTCACTCAGGAACAGGTGGACGCGCTTGTTCAGGAGTATACGGTGACTCGCCCCAGCTCGATCCAGGAAGCGATCCAGGCCGGGCTGGTGACTTTATCGGACGCGCAGGGACAGGTGATGGACGAAGCGGCGCTGGTGGAAATGATCCAGGCCCATTCGATTGCCGCTCATGTAGCCACGCTGGATGAGCTGATCCGGCAGGGCGTGATACGGTCGAACGCGAACATCCCCTTCATGCTGGATCAGCGAACCGTATCGTACCGGCATGACGCCCTCTACGATGGGATGGGCCGGCTGGTGGGAGTAACGGAAGACAGCACTGATCCGGCGAGCGGACTCAACACTCAAACCCGGATTTATGGAAGTACGTATGACTCCGAAGGCCGGCAGCTTTCTTCGGTCACCATCAGCGAACAAAACGGGAAGTCGGTCCGAAGCGCTCTCTTCCTGGCCGGATCGGATGAGGAGCTGAATCCGATGGATCTGCATACGCTGATGGCGGAATCCAATCTTTCGCTGGCCGAGCTGATCGCCCGCGGCGACATCGAGCGGCGGGAAGTGGATACCGAGGTCGATCAGAGCACCACCACCTACCGCCAGCAGACCCGCTATTACCACTCGAACTTGACGGAAGGGTTCACCGATCTCGTGAATACCCGCGGGTTCGGCAGCGACGGCGTGACCGAAACCGTGGATGCCTCGCTGACCCGCTTCAACGAAGCCGGCCAGCTGTTGAGCCAGCTGATGATCAGCCGCCGGCAGGGCTTGAGCACGATGACCGTGCATGTGATGGGCGGCCAGGACCTGACCTACAACTCGCTGAAATTGAAGATGGATCAGACCGGCATGAGCTTGAAGGAACTGTTCGCGGCCGGTTTGGTCACTACCGAAACGCGGCCCATGTTCGTGGACAGCCGGACGGAGACGTTCCGGCACGAGTTGGTCTACGATCCGGTGACCGGTTTTCTGACGCGGCAGGTGGACCTCTCCGCGGGAGATCAGAACCCGGGCCTGAACGAAGTGATCTTCAAGGATGCCAGCTACAGCACGACCGGCCAGCTGCTCCAGGCGCGGACCGTGACGAACTACGACCTGTTCGGGCTGGAAGGCAACGGGTCCGACATCATTACGTTCTATACCCGTGACGCGAACGGCATGCTGCGGTTCGCCGAAGCGGCGGGGATCCAGTCTTCGTTTGATGTGTTCGGTTCGGCGTCCGCTTCCCGCTTGAGCCAGAGTTTCCTGGGAATCGCGGGACAGGCGCGGCTGGCGGCGGCGGCCTCCACCGGGTTTTCGAGCGAGGTCGACGGCTCCCATTTCGCAATCGGCCAGATCACCGCTTATCAGTACGACCCTTCCGGGATCCTGCAGGGCGCGCACGGCTCCAGCTCCCGCGTGGGAAGCGACATCTTCCTGAACTACAGCCAGCGGTCCCTCGAGAACATCTACAGCGTGATCAACGGCGACGCGCGCGTGAAGGTTTCCTATTCGGCCGAGGACGCCTCCGGGGTCACCGGCGTTCCTTCGTTCGGAACCGGCGCCACCTTCAGCGCGGTGGGAACCGGGCAGGAAGCTCAGGTGGCCGGCGCGGCCGCCGCCCCGTGGTTGATCGACCCGGCCGCTTACGACAAAATCGAGGTTGGTTCTTACCTTGGCATCAAGATCTACAAGTTCGTGAAGAAGTCGGACGGCTCACTGGCCGGCGCGCTGATCGATCTCCCGGGAGCTCCGATCGTGCTGACCGATTTAAGCGGCGATCCGACGGTAACGGCCGATTCGGTGACGCTGTTGGGCGGCACCGGGGAGAACCGCTACCGGTACGTCGTCACGCTCGATGGGTCGGCCGTGAAGACGACCCGTTACAACATCAACACGGCCGGCGAAACCGAATCCCAGAGGATCCGGACGGAAACTGCGGCCAGCGGGGTGATTCGGACGACCTATTCCACCGTGACGGATGAAATCACCAGCCAGGTTTACGCGGTGGGTCTGGTGACCGTGACGGTCCGTTATGTCGAAGGCGCGGTCGCCGGATCGGTGGGCATCACCGGGCCCGGGATCGGCGCCACCCTCCAGAACGTTTCCGCGGTCGATGCGACCGGCGGCCAGGTGATGCTGACATTGGCCGGATCCGGGGGCACGGTGACGCTCGCGCATGACGCGGCCGAGAACCGGACGACGATCCGGAAGGATTTCTCCGGCTCGGCCGATGAGGATGAGACGGTGACGGTCCAGCGGATCGGGAACACCTTGATTGCGGTAACCGCGGACGGAGCCGGGCATGTGACTCGGGCCACCTGGACCGATGAAGCGAGCGGGACCGTCTGGATGCAGGTCAGCGCCAGCTGGCAGGAGAACGGCACCGCCAACGTGGTGATCAGCGGGCCGAACGGCTCCACGCTCAAGTATCTGGAAGGGATCACCGGCATCACGCAGACCGCCGACTCGGTTCAGTTGACCGATGGCACCACGACTTACTCTCTTGGATTCAATGCCGATGGGCATGCCGCCGTCACCTCTGAGCAGGGAACCATCGAGATCTTCCGGGATGCCTCCGACGCGCAGCATCCCAGCGGCGTCTTGACGGCGCTGTTCAGAGACACGGCCGGCGCCGTGACGCGGACGATCCGGGTGGAGGAAGGGGATTTCCTGACCCGCGTGGTCACGTACCACGGCGCTTACGTCGCGGGCGGAACGAACGTGATCGAAGCGGAGGATACGTACGGGTTCGGTTTTATCCGGACCGACCGCTACACCGACGCGGATGGAACGCTGGTCTGGACTGATGGAGCCGGCCAGATCTACCGGGGCGACGCGCCCCCGGCCGGATACACCCAGGCCATTACGCGCCGCACCATTACCTACCTCAATACCGAAACCGGCGCGGCCAGCCAGATTTCCCGGATCACGTACGACACCAACGATCCGCAAGACAGCTCCGCCAGTGGTGACGTACGGCATGTCTACCAGGAGCAGTACACGGCCAACGGCGCCACCATCAAGATCATGGAGATTCAGCGGAACGCGGACGGCGCGATCGATTGGGCCAAGCGGCAGGACTACGACTCTTCCGGGACCCGGCGCGTAATGCATCTGCAGGGCAATGCCAACGGCTCGTTGAGCATCGTGGCGATCTTCACCGATCCCACCGGCGCGCGCAGCCGGATCCTCTGGATTCCGGACAACACGCAGATGCAGGACGGCGTCCCGGTCCGGCACATCGTGGAGATGGTCAACAGCGAGACCCTTCCGCAGCTGCAGGTGGTGGTAGCCGGCGGCTCGCCGACGCAGGAAGACCTCGATGCGCTGGTGCTGACCGAAGAGCAATGGCATCAGCTGCTGAACGGCGCGGACGTGGGGGTGACGGCCAACGAGCACTCCTTCACGATCCGAATGCCGGCGGCCGGAGAGGCGGCCAATCTCATAACGCTGAATATCCCCGCTCCACTGGCGGTGCTCATGACGGTGCGGGTCCTTTCCTATACGGGGGCTGAGACCACTCCGGATCTGAGTTCGCTTGACCTCATGAAACTGCTCTGGAGCGGGCAGATGACCCAGGCGCAGATGAATGATTTCAAGGCCGGGAAAGAGATCACAGTCGCGCTGGACGGCGGAATGACCGTGACGATCCAGCAGTCAATGATCAATCCGGCGACGCTGACCCAGGCGCAGCGGGACGCGCTGTTCGGAACCCTGCATGCGGCGACGATCGCCCAGCGGCGGCTGGTTTCTGTGGAAGTGCCGGCCGGAGAGCAGGCGCCGAATCTGGACCAGGTGGCGCTGACCGAAGAGGAACGCAACCAGCTCATGCAGGGACAGGCGGTCACCAAGACGGTGGACGGTGTGGAAGTGACGCTTCGGCTGTTCAGCCCGGCGGCAGCCAAAGTGGTGACGGTCGTATCGTGGGTCCAGCCGGACGGAACCACGGGCACGGGGGTACCGGCAGGATTGGACGGTCTGGCCCTGACCGACGCGCAGTGGGCCGAACTCAACGACCCCGCCGATGGCCAGATTTCAGTGTCGTTGGCCGATGGATCCGCGGTGACATTGAAACTGCAGAACACGCTTCCTCAGGATCAGCAGGACCGGCTTGCCGCGGGAGACACGGGCCGCGTCTTCGTGCTGGTTGAAAATGACGGCGCGGCGGACGGGCGGATTGAAGAAAGAGCCCTCTCCAATGTGCGGGTGGAGGAAACGCTCGCGCAGGTGACAGGTAATTATTTCGGCGGCGCGACCGGCATCCAGATGACTCAGCATACGGAAACGGACGGCACCATCATCCGCGACTACACCTTTGTGGTGGACCCGGCGGACCGGACCAAGGACATGACGGTCCATGTCACGCTCGGCGGGTTTGACGAGGCCTACCGGCGGGAATATCAGGGAACGATGCGGCTGGCCACCGCCATGGATTTCGGTGTGGTGGTTCGGGCGGTTGTGACGGGGATCCCGCTGGGATTGAAGACTTTGACTCTGACCGCCGCGCAGTGGGCCGAGCTGAACGACTCAGCCGATCACCGAATAGAAGTTGAGGTGGATGGCGTCACGATCACGCTCGAGCGGGTGGATCTCTCAACATTGACCGAGCAGCAGCGCAAAGATTTGCGCGACGGCCGGCTGATTCGCACAGGGACGGCAGTGCTGGCGAATGTGGGGTTGAGCACCGGCGAGTTCTTCGTGACCGACTCGAAGGGAAATGCCGTTCTGAAAGTGGTGGAACATGCCGACGGCACGATCACGGTCCTCAAGCGGGACGCGGAAGGAGAATGGGCCGACGCCACCGGCACGTTCGAACAAAAAGATCTGAAGGCGATCCGGGAGGCGAAGGGGAAAGTCGGCGCGGGCCGCACGGCCGCGGTGACGGTGAATCAGCCGCTGGTGGAAGAGCGGATCCTGGATGAAGCCGATCTGGACCGGGACGGAGACAGGACGGAGCCGGTCCGGCTGGCCCGGAACGTTTCGATTACGGTGGACGGTGCGTCTCTTCCCCTGGTGAATGGTTCACGGACCATGACCGATGTCATTCAGCTGACCGGCCTGTTGGATCAGGGCGGGGCGCCGTTCTCGCCGGTCAACGGATTCGAGGGCGTGCTCAAGCATGATCCGGATCTGCCGGTGCTGGGCGGCGTGGTGGGCGCCAACGCGGCGGTTCTGATCGGACAGGGAGTGACGGCGGCCACAGCGCCTCGGGCACCCCCGGCGACGACGCAAACCGAAACTCCGTCTTCTTCCCCCACGCCCCAAATCGCTCCACAGACCCTTTCCAACGAAGAAATCGCAGGCCAATTGGATCAGCAGTTCCGGGACCGGCAGAATCTGGCCCAGCGGGTTCTCGGCCGGCTGAAGGATCTTTTGCTCGGTCTTATGCGCGGTTTGCAGGGAGCCGCGGCCGGCGCGCTGGGTGTCTTAACCGAATCACGCGTCCTGGAAATCGTGAGCCGGATGGCCGCGGCGTTCGGGGCCTTCCTTATTAACTGCGGCGCGGCCGCGCTGGCGGCGCTGGCGGAAGCACGCCAGGCCGTGTTGCCCGACCAGCTGGAGCTGGCCGCCGCCCAACTGCTCGTGACCCAGCTCATGGATCAAGGATTGGACCGAACGCTTTCTTCCGGCAACCTGGCGACCGGACCGGCTCTTTCGGCTTTCACGATCCGCCGTGTCGCCGCGGACGTGTTCGGCATGCGGCTGCAGACAATCCGAACGGCGGCCAGCAGCATGGAGCTGATGCTGGCCACGCTGGCGTCCGCCGGGACGCGCGCGATCATCCATCTGCCGAACCACTGGCTGACCTTCCTGGGCCTCGAGAAGGGCGAAGACGGGAAGACGACGGTCCTGTTCCGCGATTCCGACTACCAGGATTACAAGCTCTCGATGCAGGATTTCATCGCGCTTTGGAAGGCCGGCGGCGGCTACGCGCTGGTGGAGGGGCAGGCGCCGGTGGTCGTGACTCCGGATTTCACAGCTCCGCAGACGACGACCCTGGTTCAGCCGGTCTCCACCACCCCGGTTTCTCCGGTGCCCGCACCGAGCGTTCCGGTGCAACCGACGGTTCAAACCTTTTCATCGGTGCAGGTCAGCGAAGCGGTGGAGCGGACCATCGTGGGAGCCGGTCCGATTCCGAAGCTCAAGCCCGATCAGGTGGACCGGATCGATGCGGACGGCACGGCGTCGCACAACGAGACGTTCGTGGAATTCGAGTTCGATGATTTCGGCCGGTTGATCGGCGCCCATGGCGGGTCGAAGAGCTGGGGTATCACGGTTTTCGGAGAAACTTTCCTGACCGAGACGGTGGACCAGTACACGATCAACAGTCTCGGCCAGGCGAAGGTCATCCAATCCACGGCGACCACGACCACGCACCGGGTGGACGGAACCCACGTGGAGACCGTGTCGGTCACCCATTTCGATTACACCGATGGTTCGGAAACCGCGGCTGATCTGCCCGCCTATTACAAGAACCCGGACGGGACCATCAAACCGGAGTTCCTGGACGACTCGGGCCGGGTTCTGCCGGGGCTGACCAAGCATGTGGAGGGTACCGTCACCGGCCATGGCGAAACGGTTTTCGGCGAGACCTTCACCCAGCTGACGACGCAGACATTCGATATCGTCGCGGGCGGTCCCCGGGTGACCCGCTCCGAGACGGTCACCAACACGCTGGGAGTCGACGGCAGCCGCAGCCGCTCCCTGCAGGTTTTGGTGCAGGAATACGATCCCGCGACCGGCGTTCTCGTCCGCTCATTCCATCCGGCGGACGCGCCCGAGATCCTCACCGAGACCGAGGACCTCTTCGGAACGCGGACGCTGATCCGGGTGGAAGAAGAAATGATGGTGCTGAACGGGCAAGCGCGCGTAGCCCGCGCCCGCACGGAGTCCACCGCGGTTGGACTGGACGGCGCGATTACGGTCACCGTTTCCGAGATCATCAGCGAATACACCGACGGCACCGAAGACCCGGCGGATTTCCCGGCCGGCTATTCCCGGCCCACCGTCAACGGCGTGAACCCGCCCTCCGGCCGCGTCTGGATCGGGCTCCTCAAGCGGGTGGAGGAAGAGGAGGTTTCCTACGGCGATCTGGATGGGCAGATCCGGCAGTTCCAGGGATCGGTCACGACCGCCACCGACGCGTTTGGATTCAGCCGGACGCAGTCGCTGGTCCGGAACACCTACGAGATCATCGATGGGCAGGCGAAAGTGATCCTGAGCCGGACCGATTCGCTGCAGGCCGGGATCGACGGCAGCCGTTCCAGCACCGTGAGTCTGGTCCGGTCCGATTACACCGACGGCACCGAGGATCCTCTTTCGCTTGAGCCGGCTTACAGCTTGAACCATCCGGATGGGAATGTCTGGCGAGGGCTGCTCAAGAGGGTGCGCGAGCAGCAGGTTTCCTTCGTGAACCCGCACACCGGCCAGACCGAAACCTTCATCGGTTCCGTTTCGGTGGCCAACGATGCGTTCGGTTTCTCCACGGCTGTTTCCAGGGCGTTGAATCGGTACGGCATCATCGCGGGAGCGGCACGGGCCCTGGAGACCAACACTCAGGTGGTCACCCAGTCTGTCGATGGGGCTCACTCTCAGTCTCAGAGCTCGGTGGTCTATGAGTACACGACCGGCGAGCTGGCGGATGAGGACGGGGACGGCTCGGTCAGCGACGCCGAGCTGGCGAATCTTCTGCCCGGCGTCGATCCGGCCTTCCGCCGGTCGTATGTGAATCCGGCCACTCTCCGGTTCTACCCGACATTGGTCAAGAACGCGTTCGGCATCAGCACCACGACCGGGGAGGACGCGTTCGGGTTCAACAGCTTCGAGACCTTTACGCGAGACCGCTTCACCATCATCAATGGCCAGGCGCGCATCGACGTGACCGAGAACTGGACCCTCACGAACGGCGATGACGGGTCCCGCAGCATCACCGGCGGTGCTTCTCTGGCGGCTGTTCTTGAGCTCCGGTCGAACGACGAGCTGGATTTGCTGACCGTGACGGATCTGGTCGATCTGGCCGGCGGTGCCGTCATCGATTACAGTTACGACGCGGTGGCCCGGCTGATCGGCGCCACTGGAAACGCCTCTACGGTGGGTCACGACGCCTTTGGGTTCAACCGGTTTACCACTCAAACGGTCGATACGTATGACGTGATCCAGGGCCAGGCGCGGGTGAAGCAGAGTGTGAGCGACACGCACACGGCGGGCGCGGACAGCTCCTTCTCGGACACGCACGCGGTGGTGACGAACAGCTACGACGCGGTGGCAAAACTCATCAG